>Ga0213830_1000017_pt1 | contig 532086 bp, 456 predicted proteins | sample SWATP11_FD_161661 | JGI IMG/M metagenome (GOLD analysis project Ga0213830, IMG submission 161661) | Coastal seawater microbial communities from Marineland, Florida, United States - SWA TP1 #1 | ecosystem: Environmental > Aquatic > Marine > Coastal | place: USA: Florida | collected 2016-08-06 | reverse complement strand
TTTATGAGTATGATAAGGCGCGCCAGCGGGTCACGGTGATTTCTCCGGGGGGCATTCGTACCGTAACGGAAAAGAATGCTCATGGTGAAACGGTCAGTATTACCGATGGGCAGGGCCATCAGCGCCGCTTTGACTACAATGCCGATGGTCAGGTGACCCGCACCACTTTCCTGGCTCACGGGGAAGACCAGCCTCACACCCTCTCGACTAATGAATACGATGCTCAAACGGGCTTGTTGACGTTCTCAACCAATGCGGAAGGCACCCGCACCGAATATCGCTATGACGCGCTGGGTCGTCAGTGGAAAGTGATTCAAGACGCCGATGGTGAAAAGTTGCAGACCACTTACGCCTACAATGCCGACGGGCAGCGCATCAGTGAAAACCGCGAAGGTCGGGTGACCACGCTACGGTATGACACTCAGGGTCGAAAAATCTGGACCGAGCAAGGCGGGGTGGCCACAGAGTTCATCTATGGCCTCAACGGTCAAGTCATCAAACAAGTGGAAGGGGCGCTGGAGGCGAACGGTCAGGTTCAACAAGAGCGCGTGACGGAATATGACCGCGATGTAACGGGTCAGGTGTTAGAAAAACGGGTCCGTTCGGGCGAAGATTGGTCGGGTCGTGACAGCTTACGCAGTGTGTCTTATCGCTATAATGCCGCGGGTCAGGTGACAGAAAAACAGACCGGTCAAGGCGGTATTGCTCGTACTGTTTATGACGAGCTAGGTCGGGTTCAATTTGAAATCAATGCGCTTAATTATGTCACAGCGTATGAGTACGATGCTGCTAATCGCATTACGAAGACGACTCGTTACGCAAAGGCTTTACCAATACTAACCGTTTGGACGGCTGATAAGGTGACTCATGCTTTATCAGGATCAGCACGTACAACAGAACACCGCTACGACGAAGCTGGTCGTCTGGCCTTTGATATTGATGGTCTCGGCTATGCCACGGGCTACGAGTACGATGCGGCCAATCGGGTCATCCGCACCACCCGTTATGCCAAACCGGTGACCGACACTAGTTGGTTAACCGCATCGGCAGATAATCGCGTCAGTGAATCCATCTATGATGCCCACGGTCGCCTGCGTTTTACTATCAGCGAAAAAGGTCAGGTGAGCGAAAGAGCATACGATGTCATGGGCCGTATTACGCACACGATTCGCTATGATCAATCGGTGACACTTGAGGATCGCAGTGAAGCCTCGTTGTCGGCATTTAAGTCCCAGTTAGCGCAAGAGGTGACCGCTGGTCGAGTGCGCTCTGAGTTGAGCGTGTTTGATGCTTTAGGCCGTTTGCGTTTTGAGCTGGATGGGGAGGGGTATTTGGTCGAATATCAGTACACCCGTCATTCCGAGCAAGCAAGAAAGAAAGTTTATGTCGAAAATGACTCTCTTAAGCGAGAGTTTATGCTGTTGAAAGCGAACAATGCTGATTACCAAGCGGAAAAGACTTTCCTTGATGGGTATGTTCAAACTCAGGATGAAGAAGATGCTCAAACTACCTCTTATTTCTATGATGAGCGTGGTAATAAAATTGCTGAGAGATCGGCAAAAGTTGATTACTTAGATTTGGATGCTTCTGGCCATGAATCACTTCAAACAGAACAACAATTAGTTACTGAGTTTCAATACGACAGCTTGGGGAATGTAACCAGCATAAAGCGCGCTTCAGGAACCAGCATGGAAAGTGAAGAGAAGTTCGTGTTTGACGTGCAAGGTAATCAAGGGCAATCAATTGGTGTTGGCGGAAGTCGTGTTTACTTTGATGATCAAGGGCTTGCGATTGTCCATGTCAATCTCCAAGGCGGGCGTCGTGACAAAGTTTATGACTCGTTGGGTCAACTAAGGTTTGATGTTGATGAGCTCGGTTTTATCACTGAACATAAATACAATGCCTTTGGCGAAAAGTATCTTCAGGTGAGGTATGAAAGTGCGATTCCGAACAGGACCATAGGACAGCCTGTTTTACTGGAAGAGATTGAGAGCTTTGTTACTCAAGCTAATGTTAAGGCGAAAAACCGAACCATAGCATATGAGTTTGATGACGGGGGACGGCAAAAATCGGTGAAAACTTATGGTTCGGCGACCCCGGATCAGCGTATCGATATCGTGCAGTACAATGCGTTTGGAGATAAAGTTCAGTCTAATATGAGCGACGGAGTCGATACCTATGTATCAAACCAACAGCTATTTAGTCGCAATGGAGCACTGTTTGCTAGCAAAAACGCTGAAAACTATATCACATACTATGAATACAATGGTCATGGTGAAATCAAGAGCAAAGTTGAATACGCAGATAAGTATTTAGGTGATTGGACCGAAGCAGCACTCACAACATGGATGGCATCGCAAACCAGTAATGAGCGCATCGTTGAGTATGTTTATGATAAGAATGGAAACAAGCGTAAAACTATCCTTAAGAACGCTTTATTCCATACATTCGGATCTTACGAGGTTGATGAAAATCGGGCAGACGTTGTCTCTAGTTCTTTCTTTGATCATGCTGGGAGGGTGGTATTGAGTGCTGTAAGCAGCGGCTCTCAATCGGATGATGATATTAGGGCATATAAGTCTAGCCAGAAGTACCAATATGATGCGCTAGGGCGTCTCATCTCTACTTGGTCTGCTGAAAAAGCAGTCGTCGACTTCAGACCTGAGACATTAGGCAACGTTCCACAGTCCTTCGAACGTTTGCAGACTCGATTCTTCTATGATGCGCACGGTAACCAAGTGAAAGTCATTGCAGGTGATCGAATCAACTATACCTATTACAACGCTGAAGGTTTGCGAACGGGAAGTAAAGATGCAGAAGGGCATTTCTCACGCGTGAACATGGATAACATGAATCGTGTTATATCCGAAGGTCAGCATGTTTCTTCAACTGTTAGTGCCCAAGGGCTTTCCTACTCGCATGATATGGTTAATGAGTATCGTTATGATGCAACTGGTCGTCAGGTTGCGACTAGGCAAAAAGTCTCTTCAGGAGATATTGACCAGTCGGTTGAATACAACGCTTATGGTGAAATCATCAGTCGTAAACTGAATGGTAGTGTGACAGAAAGTTATCAATATGATTCATTAGGTAATGTAATCAAAGAGATTAAAAATGGAATACAAAAAACTTATCAATATGGCATAAGCGGTAAAGTTACCAGCGAAAGTACATATTATTATGACAATGAAAGTGAAAGCTTATTACCTTCAACAACCAATAGATACTACGATCTTCTGGGTAATCTCGTTCGCGAGGAAAAGCCTGATGTCAGCCTATATGACAATGTATATGAGGATCTGCAAAGGGGACAAAAGCCGACTTACTCTTTAGTTAAACCTGTCACAGAGCAACAGTTGGATCGCTGGGGTAATGTGGTAAAGAAAACCGTGAACGGGGTGCAATACGAATTTGAATATAACCATAAAAATCAGTTGGTTAAGCAGGTTGGCCCCAGAGGTACAGTGATTGAAGACAACGGCTCCATCAGTTTTAGGCGACCTGTTACGCTGTTTTACTACAACTTGCGAGGTAACCGCATTGCAGTCCAAGATGCGAATGGCAATTGGCAAAAAACAGCCTATGACAACTCTGGCACAAAGGCATTTGACATAAACAGTGAGGGTAATAAAACATACTATGTACGCAACATTCATGGGGATATGATTGGCCGCATTTCGCCGGGTGAACTTGGTGAAATGTATCACTATGACAAGAAAAGTCAGTTATTGGCGCGTGCGAAGATTACGTTAGGTGGCCGGAATGTTGTTGTGTATGAACGTTATACTTACGACCAAGTGGGTCGAAGAACCAGTGAGACACGTTATGGTGATGCAGGCTATCAGAGCTTTGTTAAGTACGATGAGGTAAGTAATGTCCTCGAAACTCACGGTAAAGGTGTCCATCGTAAGTATGAGTACAACGACCGTGGTGAAAAGGTATCCGAAGCTTGGCTGCGTAACGGCGTGGAGAAGTCTAAAAAGCAGTATCGCTACAGCCAGCAAACCGGGAAAAAAATCGAAGATATTCTGGCAGATGGTTCAAAAGTCGCTTATCGCTATGACCATGCGGGCTTTTTAACCGCCAAGAATGGGGCAGGTATTGACGTTAAGTACAAGTACTACAATGACGGCAAGTTACGTATGCGCCACAGTGCTGACAAAATCGAAACTTATTCTTATGACCTTAATGGGAGAGAAGTCTGGAGGCAACTAAAAACCAATGGAGACCTTCAAAGATATAATGGCTCGACGATTACGCGTACAGATTGGGACAGATTAGGGCGGATTCAAAGTTTAAAAACGTATGAAGCTAAGTTAGCTGGGCGCTCCCTTAACGGCGCTGAAATTAAGTATGAATATGATGCGGTAGGCAATAGAAGAAAGGTAACTTCTAGACGTGTAGGAGTCACAAGTTATCAGTGGTATCACTATGATTCTGAAAATCGAGAAATAGCTTCCCATAAACAGCAAGATGATATGACCATCGGCCGAATTAAATGGCTAGGTGCTGCTGGGAGTCGCGTTACGGAATATGATCGCGCGGGTAGAAAAATTGTCGAAACAGAGTGGGGTGATACCAAAAGAGAGAGGAAGATTGGCTATGATGCAGAAAGTGGTCATCTATCTGGTATTACAGAGTACACAACCTATGGTGATGAGGAAGTTGTCACTCGAGAGTTCAGTCAATCGAATACTATTACTGGTCATACAACGTATTCGTCAGACGTAAAGATTGAGTTTGCCTATCGCTCAGGGAAGGCCACTGAAACAAAACGAAACGAATCGCTAAAGACATCCACTTATGAAAATGGGTTGCTCAAACAACAAATTGTCTGGAAGGATATAGTAGGCGGTGTAAAAGACCACGAGACAACATTTAACTATCACTACACGGGGCAAATTGCTTCACAAAGAACATTTATACTTCGTCTTGGCGACAGTATGCAGGACACAGTTGAATACAAGTATTTCAAACGTGATCCGTTCAAGCGTTCGCGAATTACTCACTCTAGAGTTATGGTGGATCGGTTCAATCCATTTAAGCCTGACTCAAATCAATGGGTGACTGGGGAAACGAAATTTAAATACGATTCTGCAGGTAATCTACTCTTTGTTGAAAGTACAAAGCAAGAAAGTGAACGATTTGTCCTGAGTGACTTTGACAGTCAAATAAAACTTCAGATCAAAAACCGTTCAACTCTGACTGCGAATCTTGCAGTTGCAGGTAATCAAGTGGGCATTTTGTCTGCCTATGAACTAGATTCTGATTTGCTTGATGATAGTGTCTCAAATACAGCATCTCAGCCAGGCTCATACACTGTAAAATCAGGTGATTCGCTGCAAAAAATCTCACATGCTTTGTTTGGAGATTCTCGCTATTGGTATTTGATTGCTGATGCTAATGGCTTATCTCCCAATGAAAAGCCTTTGACGGGCCAAGTATTACTGATTCCGAATATCCATACCCAAACTTTCAATGGTGCCGAAAGCTTTAAGCCGTACAATGAAAGTGAAGTATTGGGGGATGTTAATCCTGAGCCAATGCCACCACCTCCACCAAAGAAAAGCTGTAATCCAGTCGCACAGATTATAATGGTAGTCGTTGCTGTAGTCGTCACCATATACACAGCGGGTGCAGCTGCTGGGGCTATAGGTGCTATGTTAAGTGCAACTGGTACTGGTGTCGCTGGAGCCGCTACTATTGGTGCAGCTGGTATTGGAGTTTTGAGTGGAGCCGCTGTCGCCACTTCAACTGTGGCAGGTATAGCCGCCGCCGCTGTTGGAGGTGCAATTGGTGCCGCAGCATCGCAGCTTGTAGGTAAAGCTTTGGGTGTTGTAGACGATTTTTCTTGGGAACAAGTGGCGCTAGGTGGGCTAACAGCAGCGGCAACAGCAGGAGTTGGTGCGGCCCTTCGAACTGGAGTGGCGACTTTTGGCAATCAGTTCAGTGAAAATATAGCGAGAAGTGCGGTAAATTATTCAACCAACTACATGGGCAGTAAAGCCTTAGGAATGGATGTTTCTTTTAGTTGGGAGGGATTCACAGCATCAGTTGTTGGTGGTCTTGTAAGTAGCAGTACTAATAAATACTTGAACAGTGGAGTTGATCCTATTTCTAGGGTTGTTGGCGGTACTGCATCTGGATTTGCGGGTGCGGCAGTATCATCGTTGCTTCGCGGTGAATCATTGAGAAGTCGATCAGGTCAACTCTTGACCGATGCATTTGGTAATTCGTTGGCGAATGTCGCGAGAGGAGAGATTCGAGATCAAGAGCTTGCTGTGAAAAAGCAAAAAGTGATGGCTCAGCAACGTATGGGGAGATTGCCTGATAGGCCTGTTAAGAAAGCTCAAGATCCAACAGCAATCGCGACGCCGGTCCCTAAAGCGGATAATCCTGCTAACCGCCAGTGGGTGGAGGAAGATCTAGCAGAGCAATATCGAGATCGCCCTGTTGAAACTCAGTCTGAAAGCGTCTTAGAAGCACATCCAATCATTGCAAGCGGTGAGATACCTGCATTTAGGATGTGTACACCTGAAAACCCGATGGGGCTAACAGAAGCTGAAATCAAAGCCATAGCATATTCAAGGATAGGGATGAATGAGGAAAGTGATTCGTCTTCAGACAAATCGACAGTGGATGTTACAAAAAACCAACAGTTGTCTGAATTGCTAACTTATACCGGTAATGCTTCTGCGATTTCTGGTACGACTTTATCCGCTGTTGGGGATCTAGCTCCAGCATTCTCAGTATACTCTCAATCCAAAGGGGCGAGCCAAGGGCTTGCTTGGACCGCGCATATTGCGTCCGTAGGTCAGTCAACTTCGACTCATTTAGGTTCTATTGGTCCATATAATCCAAGTGCTAGGTGGGTTGTTTTTAGCGCTTCCAAGCAAAATATTTCTGGGGTAACACAGAGGTTAGGAAATGGCCTTTCTATGGTTGGAGCTGGAGTTTCTACAGCTCAATATCTTGAGTCGGCACACTATGATACTCAAGAATTTGGCTATGTTCGAACTTCTACAAAGGCGTTCCATACTTGGAAGGCTGTAGGTGATGGTTTAGCATTTGCTTCCGGCTATATTCCTTATTTCGGAGTCGCAATCAATGCCGCATGGACAGCATTTAATGTTTCCGGTGAAATAAACCAAGTACAAGAGGGCATGAGGTGGATAGATAATGCATGGTAATTTATTCAAGGGTGTGAAGGATTTTGTATGTGTGTACTTCTGGTGTCAGCATGTACATAACTACAACTATGGTTTGAACAAAAAAGGTGGAGTAATTTGGCCTTTTGTCTTGACCTCTTCACTAATTGGGATTTTCACCCACGGCTTTTATATGATGATAGAAGATATGATGGGCTTTTTGGGGACATATGTATCTTTTATCCCTTATATTGCTTGCTGGATGTTTTCGGCTTATCTGACTTATCTTATTTGTATGAAAGATAGAGGTTTTGAGCGAGGCGAAAGATACTTTGATGCCATCGAGGAACCTAATAGGAAACGTGAAGCTTTATATGTCAGTGTGGTATTTACATTGGTTTGCTTCTCGTCACGCATTTTCTATTTTGTGATCGCGACTATCATGTCTGTATTGAGGTGATTGACTAAACAGACGTTAATATTAAAGCTCTGATTGGAAATAAACCTGTAACATTAGATATTTATTTTAGTCATTGTTGATACCTGGCTTCGATATTCAATCGGAGTCAGGTTTTTTAATTCATCCAAACTCAGTGTGGTATTTTCTTCCTCCTGTGACAGTACAGTTGTCTATATTGTAATTCTTCGCTTAGTCGGTTTTTTTGATGGTGGTTACTATCTATTTTTTGGTTTTTTCTATGTGAAATTATATAGTTAGGGTTATTGTAAACTGAATGTAGATAAATCGGTGTAGTGGGCTTAGATAGCATCTAAACCCACTTATTTATCCAGAGTTCTTTTATAACTGTAACTGCTATGGTGAGTTTATAAAGTAATTTATTCTTCCTTCATTTTGGAGATAACTCCAAAAATGAAATTTCCATCCACGAAGTCATACTCAATTTGCGAAGGGGTAACGTCACAGACTTCAGAGACAGGTGTTAAGGTGCCACTCGTACCATAGAGAAGACCAAATTGAATAAATCGACTAAAGACATTGTCTTGATCTCCTCTAGGAATTTCCTCTATGTACATTTCAGTATCGCGGCAGCTTCCTGAGATCGTAATGGTGGTAGAAAACATAATCGGTTCTGAAATCGTTAAGTCTTCGAGCGTGACATCTCGATATGTTCGATTGAGATCAATGGTTTGACTAGTGTAAATCGCCCCAGCAAATTTTTCCGCGTAAAGGCTGCCACTCCAACCTCTTGGAACAGGTATGGTGTATGCGCCATTTGCGTCTGTTTTAGCGCTGGAGAAGTAGCCTCTTACATCTGCGTTTTGAACAGGGATGCCATTCTGAGAATACACATATCCTTCAATATTCACTTTTGAAGTAGGGCGAGTAAATAGGTGTGAATTACTAATATCGCCAATCAATAAAGTGCCTGATTCAAACCCAAAACTGGAGCCGTATCTATTGCTTCCACCTCCAGTTTGAAAAATTTCAGCGAGCTGCCAGGACAACTCTTTACCTTTTTGGATATCGAAGCGGTAAACTTTCCCTAGTGCGTCATCACCAATCATGAAGGTGGTACGTTCTAGCTCCACGTCATGACCGAAATACCCTGTTTCGGTATCGATATCCGCTTGCTTGATCGTTTGCTGAAGGCTCCAAGATTCGTAGGGATGACGTCTCATGAAGACATGCACGTACGACGTTGTGTAGCTGCTCACGACTAAAAAGTGCTTATTCACATCAAAGGCGAAACCAAACTGACTGGATTGAGTTGGGGTTTTATCTGGTGACTCAATGACATCACCTAAGTGCCAAGTATTAAGGTCTCGACTGCGGAAAACAAAGATACGCTCTGCTGAAGATTCGCTGATGTACAACTCGTTGGCATAACGGCGAACAGTAAATCCTAAAGACCGATAAGTAGGGTCGGGAAAGCTGTTGACGTCTAGCTTATCGACCAGTTGCCATTCCCCGGAGTTTCTGAGGTATACGTAAACGCTTCTTTGCTTGGGATCGGAAATTGTGAGTAGCTGCTCATCAAGGTAAACAGACTCACCAAATTGAGAAAGTTGTGGATTAACGTCGTCCGGCAATTCGATTGTGCTAGATAACGTCCAGTTTGGTTTGAATGCGTTCTCGCGCTCGTACAGCCAAACTTTGTGATCAGAGCTGGAACCTATAGCAATAAAGCGGTCTGTGTTGTAGACGTACTTATCGGTATATCCACTCCCGGTAACTGGAAGCTTTGGACCAAACTTCCAAACGCCAAAATCTTTAAAAATAATTTGGTTTTCGATGACGCCGACGTTACGCGAAAGTGACGTTGTTCCTGATACCTTGTCGATTTTTTGATAATCGGATAAATCAGGAAAATTGGGTGATGCATTTGTACCTAATGAAAGTAGGGCAGCGAGTAATGCTAAATATCGCATGGAGGTCTCTCCTCACTAATGAAGTAGTAATTCATGGTGGAATGAGACTTACAACAAGTTGACTACGAGCTAACTTAAGTTCTCTGATGAACACCAGAGCAGGCGAAAAAGTTGAATCTCGTCGCTCTGAAGAAGTCATACTACATATAAAATAATTACCATATCAATTGTGTTTTGAGTATTTATACTAAATGATATATGTGTAATTTTAACTAATTAAATTAATTGGAATTTAGATGGTTTAAAACTGTTGAGTGGAGTGTGTGGAGGGTTTTAAATTGAGTTCGATTAAAATGACTCTTCAGTGTCCTTTTGACCTCATTATGGTGATGTCTTATTGACACGATTTTAGTTGGTTTGTTTTCTATTTTATTGATTATATAGGCTTTTTAAAGTTGGCAAGAAGAATGCAATTTAGAGAGAAAAACAAAATAATCTAGTGAGGTCTCTATGTTTGCTCAACCAACTCGCACTACATTCAAAACACTTTTGACTGTTTCAAATATTGGACTGGTCGTCACTTTTCTCGCACTGGTGGTCAGCGTGCTGATTTCCTATCCATACGCTAGCGCCTTCAGCCTGAATGCTCAAATTGCCGCGCATATCAGTACCATTGTGATAGCTGCATTTTTGAAAGTGAGTTATGTCACCCGATGCTTGGCGCAATACAATCTAGGTTTGGAAGTGAAATAGATATGACATAGTAATAGCGCCCTGAGTAGGGCGCTATTGCAAAGCTTAGAAGTAGTTCGCGTCCACCAGTTCGCTCACCTGTACTGATTTCACATCAGCGCGTGCATCCAACCATTCTGCGACTTTTGCTTGCTGCTCTTCTGTTACGCTTTGGTATCTTTCTGAGTGACAAATAAAGCCTTCGAACAACTCTAGGCCGCCGCCACCAAAGCTTAAGCCAAGCGCATCGATGTAATCAATGAACTCATCAACAAACGCGTCGTAGCTATCAAAGTCAGTGATCGTTGTTTCACAGCTAACTTCGAATCCAAGCATCGCGAACTCACCCAAAAATAGTTTCTTCTGGATACGACGTTTCTTATTTTCTAACTTATATGGTTTCATTATTTTGCCTCAGACTTTCGAGTTAGCTCCTTATACCCCAAATTCCGTACAAGCCCAAATATAATTCTGTAATAGGCCCAAAATTTTAATGTTGTTTGGGAAAGGTCGCGTTTTGTTACGATTATTCGGCATGGAGGTGGAGGAAGCAGAGTTGGGAGTGTATATAATTAAATCAAATGAATATAAAACAAACCTAACTCTGACCCAATGCTCTTAAAAAATGGTATAAATGAACGAGTTAACAGACCATTGAGGTTCGCGCAGAGTCTGGCTAAGGAGATGGTATGACAAGATTGATTGCGATTGTTTTTTTGGTGGCATTAGCGTTTGTTCTGATCCGGTATCGAACCAACGAAAAGCTGCAAAAATACGTCGTCGTTACTCTACTATCAGGCTTCTTCCTTTATACCGCCACGTTGGTGGTGACTGAACTCATGCGCTAAATCTGTAGGAGCAAAGAAGTGAACAACGAGTCTGAAATGGATAACAATGATGATGTGGTGGTTATCGAAGAAAGAGATAAACGCAGCTATTTATACATCATTATTGCTGGTGTCTTAGGATTAGCGCTGGGTGGGTTAGTTGGTTCCGTCTTCACGGCTGATAAATGGCAAAATGCCTACAATGGGCTGGAAGAAAAATATCAGTTACTTGTAGAAGACAAAAAACAGCTGGTTGTCGAAGTCGAAGATAAAGTGGCGAAAGTGGATGATGAAATTGCAGCTAAGTTGCAACAAGCCATCGAGGAGCAGCAGCAAGAGCACGAAGATGCATTGGCAGCCCTACGTTCAGAGGTTTCTGAGCTGGAAAAAGTCAATTTATCTCTTGAGGAACAACTGAATCAGCAGAAGCAGAAGATTGCTGAAGCGAACCGAGAGAATAATCAACTGAATCGACAGGCTGATATGCAAGCAACGATGTTTGAGCGGTCACGAGAGTTATTCCAACAAGAGCTCAAAGTTAAGCAAGAACTGGAAGCATTAGAAAAAGAACGTGAAGAGCTCGAACCTAAAGTCAAACAGCTGAAAAAAGATTGTGATTTGTACCTATCAGGTACGTCATGGGATGCAAAATCTGACTCATGTGATAAGCAAGATGAAGCGAATTCACGCTTAAGTCAGGTCAATCAGATGATCAGAGTGCATCAGATGGATCTCAAACAAATGAAGGCACTTACAGACGAATTAGGTTTGCAGTAACGCTGTATTTAGATTCATATGAAACCTCCCTTCGGGGAGGTTTTTTTATGCCAAAAGTAGGCAATTATTGGATTTGTTACTAATTTTAATGAATAGACGACTAATCTCAATATACGTGGTCAAGCAGTTAAGGAAGCGGCGTGCAGAAGAACAATGGTACAGAGTGGGTACAAATCATTGCGAACCTTGCCTTTCTTTGCGCGGTAGGGGTTGTTTCTTATGGACTGGTAAATCAGGACCATATCTGGTCTCGAATATTCTTCATTTTTCCCGTACTAATGACCTTGGCTTTGATTGCCAAGGACCTTACTTTACGCCATCTATTTGCATTCTCCGCTGTGGCTATGTTCATGATTGGTGGGTTGGTTCAGCCATTTGAAATTGACCCAGTGAGAGACAGCTTAATACTCATCCCTCTGTGCTACATCGTACTTTTCCCAGGAACCTTATGGCCAATTGCTGTCGGTGGAGCTTTAGTTAATGGTTATCTTTACCAGCTGACTGCGACAGATTTACAGGTATTTATAAAGGTGGCGACAGAAGTCAGTGTCATCACGGTGTTTGCGACCATCATGGCGTATTTTTACGTCAAAGTGCGTGAACAGGCCATGGCTTATAAACAAGAGAGTGTGACGGACTATCTGACCAAATTGCCAAATCTCCATGCTTTCTATTGCGATATCAAACAAGTGAACAAGGACAACGCTGAGTACTTTGGCTTACTTCACATAGGGCTGGATGGGTTCAAAAACGTTAATGATCGTTTGGGGTATCGTCATGGTGACATATTACTTGTGGCGTTCGCCAACCATATCAATGAGCTAATTGGAGGCTATGGAAAACTCTATCGTCTAGGAGGCGATGAGTTTGTGTTAATCGCTGAGTCTCATGATGTAGAGTTAGTTTTAGATGAGACGATTGAAATCCTACTCCGACACAAAAAAACGCTTTTTAACGTAAACAGTACCTCTCACAGGCTCGGTTTTTGTATCGGTGTAGCATTCGCCAGAGACGCAGTCGATAATCTCGATGTGTGGGTTAAAAATGCCGATTTTGCTTTATTTAAAGCTCGCTCTGAAGGCGCTGGTTCTGTGTGTTGGTTTGATGATGAGTTGCTTGGTGAAACGATTAGGCAGCATCAAATTGAAACCGAAATCAAAAACGCGCTGGCTAAAAACCAGTTCTCCTTGTATTACCAACCTAAAGTGTCGGCGACGACTTCAGAAGTAGTCGGGGCAGAGGCGCTGGTCCGTTGGAAACATCCTCAGCTAGGTTCAATCACTCCTGCTGAATTTATTCCAGTGGCTGAGAAAACAGCACAGATCGTCCCCCTTGGGCACTGGGTTTTACGGGAGGCCTGTAATCAGATCAAAGAGTGGCATGATGCTGGTGTAGATTTGTGCGTGTCCGTCAATGTCTCAAACGTGCAGTTTGATCACACTGACCTGTTTAAAGTGATTTGTGAAATTTTGCGTGAAGTTCGTTTACCTTCACATCTACTTCAGATCGAAATTACCGAATCTGCTTTGATGAGTGACCCAGATGCAGTGACCGATATTTGTGGGCAGTTGAGAGCACTGGGGATCTCTGTGGCGATTGATGATTTTGGGGTGGAGTATTCCTGTTTGCGTTACTTGAAACAGCTCCCCGTTGATGTACTAAAAATTGATAAGTGCTTTGTCGATGAATGCGCGATTCATGAAGCGGATCGTATGTTACTCAGAACTATCGTCCAGATGGGGCATAGCCTGAATATTAAGGTAATTGCAGAAGGTGTTGAAGACGAACAGCAGCTAGAGGTACTGCGTCAGGAAAACTGCGATGAGTATCAGGGCTACCTTTTCTCCCAGCCTCTTTCAGGTAAAGAGTTCTTTTCGCTCTTTAATGTCAGCTCTGACTCCAGTAAAGCCTCGGCATGAAGTGGATTGTCAGGTAGAGTATCTCGGTTGTTCGTTAACTGAGCCCTGCAATGCCGTCAGAAAACCTTGTTGTATCTCTCCCTTCGCTTATTCACAGAATTGGTGGTGACGCGAACAAGCAGTTGCGTATTGTCGCTAAACAGCACGATTGTGAGCTCAAGCGTGTTCGTCGTTCGAGAAACTGGCAACTGATTGGTCAACCCGAGGCGCTACTCGACCTGTTTAATAATCTATCTGAGCAATCTACAGAATTCGACTTTGTGTTAAGCAAGTTGAATGTACAAATCAGTCAAAGTTTTAAACCACGTGAATCCACTGAAGAGCGCCTTAAGCGCATACTGCTTGCCGACCCGACAATCACGCTCACCGAGTTGATGGAACGCACTGGTTGTTCACTCTCAGAAGCTCGTACCGCTAGATTTGAGTCTGAAATCTTATAACTTAGTTCAGGTTATCTAGAGGGCTGGTGGTTCCTGCATAGTGTTGACCGATAACATGGGTGTAGATCTGTGTCGTCTTTACGTCATTGTGACCCAGCAGTTCTTGAACACTGCGAATGTCTCTTCCTGCCTGCAATAGGTGTGTTGCAAAGCTATGAAACGTTTGAAGCATCAAGGTGATTATGTTATATGCCCTAGCTAACTATTAGATTATAGGTAATTATGTAGTTATGATGATTGGTATTTTCTTTCGAGCTTTCGTGTTTCCCTCTATGTTCATTATGGGATCTTCTTATTTGTCAGCACACGAGATCGACCTGCAAAGTTCAGGAATCACGGATTACTATCCTAGTTGTAAGCTTGAAAAGAAAACCAGCCTTTGTATTGACGGAATTAGCATCGATAAGGAAAAAAGAGCCCTTATTGAAGTAAAAAGTGATTTTGATTCTGCACCTGAACTCTTAGTTCATAACTTAAAAGATACTTCCTCTAAAGTTAAAGTTGCTACATCTGTCATGAGGAATCTAATTGAAAGGTTAAACCCTAGAGCTGACAATGAACTTCAATACAAACAAGTTCCAATAAGATTAGAGCACGCAAGCTCAAAAAATATTGTTATTTTAATGAAAGTCAGTATTAATGGCTCAAGCTATGCAGGGTTCTCATACATTAATGATGATGGAAGTATAATAATGGGAATTAAAGAGACAATACTTGAACCTGATGATTATTTCTACTCTGAGCTAGTGTCTGAATGAGCTAGTCATAAACTAACTCTTGAGTTTAAATTTCAAGCCAAACCTCAATCAAGGGCCAGCACTTTAGATGATGCGTCATGTAATACTCTCAAATAGGTTATTGCGATGGCTTACAGGTTGGTCATGTTTAACGGTTTGTAGAGTTTAATCCCGTATGCTGGCCATGGTGTAACTAAACTCCCAATTACCTCACCATAAACCTTGAGTCTAGTAGTTTTAGCGCATTACGAGGGTTAGCGGAAAAGAATAGGTTTTCTTCTGGTAGATGACTTTTAAAGGATAATTTAAGCACAACCTGCACGGAATGTTTCTGATTTCACTAAATTGCTAATTACCTTTGGTTAAGAAAGGAATCATTTTGTATAATTCCTTTTATTTTTCAGCTACTCAGCACCAATTCTAAGCAAATTATCATGCCTTTCTTTATTCTTATCGCGCTCCTTTTTGTTCTATTAACCCTCTTTGCCTTGTACTTCTATTTTGAAGCTAAACGGAAAAAGGAAGCCCAAGACGCGAAAAAAACACTGACCGTGCGTGTCGAAAAAATGAAAAAGCGATTCAAATCAGAAACTCAGCAATGGGTGTTTTCTGGTGCCTTATCGAAGCAGGATGAGAGCACGATGATTCGATTGCCGAACTATTTTTTTGTTTTTCAGCCGATAACGCCTGAAAATGTAGAACATTACGAACAGTCATTAGAAAGTGTGTTATTGACGGTTAATGAAAAGGTGTTGCTTGTCCCTAATAATAGTGATGACGTCACTGCGCCTTGCGAGCCATTGTGTCAGTTTGTTCAGTCTCTACCATCTGCTGCTCAAGGCTACAATGCAAGTTTTTATCGTAATGATCTGCCTGTTCTCATTCAAAAGCTAAGAGATGCTGAGATTGAGCCATTAGATGAGCAGAGCCAAGAAGAGACAGAAGTTGCCTAAGAGCTTTTCATTCAAATGGAGAGCGCGTTATAGATTAAACCTGTCACATTTTACGATGTAACAACCTATAGCTATTTGTAAATCAATTGGTTTCTTCAATTGAGTATTTACATACCTTACTTGTGATTAATAGCATTCGTTAATTGATTTTAGATTATTAATAACAAATGGCTATAGGTTGATGTAATGAAAACAAAACTTCTGTTGGCTCTTCCCTTTTTCTCATTCGTCGCTGTTGCGAATACTAATCCTCACTTGGAAACGTTCAATACTCAAGTAAGTCAGACGCTATATAAAGGTCAGCGCTTGAATATCCCTGTTAACCTTTCACTACCTGCAGACAGACGCCACTTGGCAACGTTAGGCTATGACAACAACCAGCCGTCTTCAATGGATTGTAAGATTAGTATTTACGATAGTGCGAGTACGTTACTGCATTATCTAGACTGTCGTGCCGGTATTGGTGAGCACACATTTGCTACGCCTATCGCTTACTGGCAGGATAATTATCGAGCTGTTATCTCTTTGTATAATGCAGATTTTTCTCAATCGAGTCAGCGATTTGAAGGGAATTTTCGTTTTAACTTTGGCGAAAGCTCGCGTATAGACAACGATCATCTACCGACATGGTGGAAGAAAACTTATAACTCAGTTGGACTCGATGCTAATACAGATTATGACGGAGACAGCTTTAGCTTAATTCAAGAGTACTTTGGTAACAGCAAACCGAACGATGCAAGCAGCTTTCCTGACCATGATCCCGTGATTGATTTTGACGAAACACACTCGGCAGGAACATCAATGTATGTCCGTTTTGGTCAGGCAGTGACGGATTGGATTGAAATTACCCCAACTTATAATAAGAAAGTGAAGTCTTTAGAGTTGGTGGTTGAAACAAATGACAACGCTCGAAATCAATCTGTTGTTGCATTCGTTCATGATGAAAATGGTAACCGCGTTTATCCAAGCTATCTGAAATTCCCAGGCCGACAGTCTGTTGCTTTGGAACAACCGGTTGATGTAGAAAAGCTGAAGATAAAACTGGTTGCAAGGCACTACTCATCAAACATTTATGCTCACTATAAAGTGAAACTGAATGCCACGTTTACAGAGTAAGCTTTGAACTTCTCGAGAGAGCGCCAATGGGCGCTCTTTTTGATTGTTAGCCCTGCACTGACTTTTCGGAGTACGAGATTTTTAGCATTGTTAATGTCGGGTGATGAAACATCGATAAAACTGAGCTGCAATCTTTTGCTCTGAATTAGAAACAACGATAAAGTGCTGCCTATATAGCCACCAGACTCTCTGCCATGAAGGTGGACCCGTAATATTAAGAAGGAAATTTTGTGTCAGATGCCGTGATCAATATTAGGCCCGCTAAGCCGGATGAGCTGGAAACCATTCATGCTCTTGTGGTATCCAACGATGAATGGACAAAGTTCAATGGACCCTATTTCCCATATTCGCATCCTTCACTTGAACAGTTTGAAAGAGGGTCTTTTCAACGAATGATAAAAGGTGAAGATCTTCAATTGGTGACGGTAAATGATGCCCCTGTTGGCACCGTGAGTTGTTATTGGGAATGTGAAGAAACACGCTGGCTCGAAGCTGGAATTGTCGTTTACGACTCTGCTTTTTGGGGAAAAGGAATAGCAGCGACTGCAATTCCTCTTTGGGTTACTTATTTGTTTAAAAACAAGCAAATTGAGCGAGTTGGGATGACAACGTGGTCCGGAAACCCTCGCATGATGTCACTTGCACTCAAGCTTGGTTTTCAGCAAGAAGCTCGACTGCGAAAAGTAAGATACTTCAAAGGCGAGTATTATGACTCAGTTAAATACGGAGTATTGCGTTCAGAGTGGCAAAAATTCCACTCAATAAGTTAACCAATTACTATCTACATGTTTAATGGTGGCTTTTATGGAAACACAGAGGATTAAATTAACCCCGCCTTCTTTAGAATATTCAGAATCCATGTTTACTGTTATTGAAGATAGCAAAGAGGAGTTTGCTCCTTTTCTTCCTTGGGTCACGGATTCACTAACATTGACCGATATCGAAGAAAACACCAAAACTGCGTTAGTGAACTTTGAGCAGTTTGTAGATGAGTTTTGGTTCAACATTATCGAAAAAGCGACTGGGCATTTTATCGGTGCAATAGGCTTTATTGTTAGAGATAAAAGTGTCCCTTATTTCGAGATCGGATATTGGCTACGCACCTCGAAGACAGGAAAAGGGTACGTTACAGAAGCTGTTAGTCTGGTTGAGCGATACGCATTCCGCGTTCGCTCTGCAAGGAGACTGGAAATAAAAATGGCTGAGTCAAATATTAAAAGTCAGGCCGTGGCAACGCGGTGCGGTTATCACTTTGAAGCTTGCTTGGTCAATGGCAGACGACTGCCTAGTGGCGATTTGGATAACACCTTAATCTATGTGAAAACACAATTATAGCCATTTTTAGGTCAAGCTAAACTGGCCTTAGCTTGACGAAAAAAGCGATACCAATTTTGGTATCGCTCTAAGAGGGCGTTGCATGAGTCCGTTATCTATCAAGTCCGCAGTGGGGCCCCCAATTTGCCCTTGAGCTAACTTTTAAGAGCGCAGACACACGCAACAATCTTTAAATTCAGTTCTCACCAACAAGTCATTACTGGCCGAGGCAAGTGTCACCAATACGGGCAGGTGCGATCTTATCCAGCACTTGGTTGAGCTCTTTCCAGTCACTGGCCATTTTGTTGGCTTGCTCTTTCGTTAGAACGGCACCATTTGCAGCGATACGATCTTCCTCAACTTTGGTGTAGTGGAAAATCGTCATATCGACAGAAGCGTCATCTTTATATGCTTCTTCCATGTTCACGATGTTTTTCTTACTGTCATCAATAAATACGACGCTGCTGAAGCTCTGGCCTGTCTTATCCAGAATATAATCCAGCATGGTGCCCTTGTTCATACCTGTCGTCATCATGATGCCGTTGATGTAGCTCAGAGGACGTTTAGGGTTATCAATGTAAACAGGAAGCTGATCAGAACCCTTCTCTTTGAGTGCGGTACGTGTCATGTCGTACTGGTTGCGAATCATTTCACGCTCAGTTGCATAGCGATAGTTTGGTGAACGGGATGTCAGAGCCATGACGGTTAGCCCCTTGTCCTGCCAACCGCTTACCGTTGCTGGCACGTCGTCTTCAATGATTTTCATTGGTACTAATTCGTAGAGTAGGCCAATAGAATCTTGGAAAAGACAGTCAACTTTATCGCCTTCCGCAGGTTTTACATCTAGCTTGCCTCGTTGCCATTGGTACCAAATGTCGCCACCGATATCAGAAGTAGAGGTCAGAAGAGTGTTATCGATATCAATAACAATCAGCGGTTTCTCACCTTGTTTCGTTAACTGATTTACTTTCGCAGCCACATCCTGAAACTTGGTTGTTTCCTTCACGACTACGTCTGCCATTGCACTGCTTGCAAATGAAAGCACACAAAGTGCTGCTACTTTTTTTAGCATCATATGGAAAGTCTTCCTTAGATTAGTTCTTCTTTGGCGACCTGATGAACGCCAAGTAATATAATGGTTATGTTATAACATTGCAAAACATATCGCAGATTGTCGATCCAATCTAATTTTCAAACTGGATCGGCATCACACTAGAAGAGGTTTTCTGGCAAAGAAGCGAAGGAACAAGTGCGCAAACCATTAATCAACACAAAGCGTTACATTCTGTAGCGTTAGTTGTTTGGCGTTTGCAGGGAAATGGTTTAGCTTAGTGGTGAGAAGCCAACACAAGGTGCGTGAAAGTGAAAATCAACACAATGAGAGTCCCATGTCGTTGTTTAATCGAGTCAGAAAAGTTCTACACGGAAAAACTTGGACTTAACAAGGTGTTCGGTTCACCAGAAGAAGGGTTCATCGGTTACCAGTTGGAGAACGTTCAGGTGTTGCTGGAGGGAGAAGAAAGCGGTGAGTTTGAAGCGGGGCGATTTTTAGGTTTTAGCCTGGAAGTCAAAAACATCCATAGCTTCTACGAGATCTTAACAGCAAAAGACGTTGAATTTACGGGGCCGCCTGAAAAACAGCTCTGGGGCGGATTGATGACTCATATCATAGACTGCAACAAGAATAGCTTCTCCATCGTGCAAGTTGATTTGGCAGAATAATGAGTCGTTGTGTCAGAAAATATTTTTTGGTTAAGGGTTAAGAAATGGAACTTACCTTATACGTGTCTGCTTTACTTCTGATTGCCATTTCGTTCATTCATTCCTACCTTGGTGAACGCTATATCCTGATGCGGCTATTCAAACGAGACAATTTGCCTAAGCTTTTTGGGAGCGATGACTTTACCAAACGCACTTTACGTTTCGCTTGGCACCTAACCTCTGTCGCTTGGATAGGGTTTGCTGCCATTGTTTTCAGCCTCACTCTACCTGGGTTTAGTCAATCGACAGTCGTAAAAATAATCGCGATCACATTTTCTATCCACTGTGCTGTGGCTTTTTGGGGCTCGAAGGGCAGGCACCTTTCGTGGATTGTATTTGGAACAGTGAGTGTTCTGCTCTTTTTCTATTTAATGGCTTAGATAAGGAATCTTTATGCGCCAACAATATCATTTTCGCCAATCTGAGCAGGGTTTATTGGCGTGGGATGTTCTTAGGTTAATCGAAATTACTAAAAAGCTTCCCATTATAGACGTGCCTATCTCTGATATCAGTGAGCTGGATGAAGAGTTTTGGTATGAACTCGGTGAGGCGAAACCGACTTGCCGAAGTGTTCTGGAGCATGCTGCTTTAATTAACTATGTGGATTTATCCTATCCAATCATATTGTGTCATCAGGGAAGGATAATGGATGGTATGCATCGAGTATGTAAGGCTCTACTCATGGGGCAAAACTCGATACGTGCGGTTCAGCTTCCTGAATACGTTGAACCTGACTACATCGGTGTAGATCCAGAAGATCTGCCATATGACGACGAAATAACCTGAACCTTCCAATTAATTCTGATTAAGCGCGCTCGTCTCTTGGCGTTCCCTAGCATTACTAATACAATTCTCACTTTTTGAGGGAGAGCACGTATGTTCATTAATGAAGAAGAAAGAGATGCACTTTATAAAGTGATTTTTTCCCGTCGGGATGTACGTCGCGATTTCATTTCTAAAGCAATTCCAGAAGATGTGTTGCTGAGAATTCTTACCGCTGGGCATCATGCCCCTAGTGTTGGTTTTATGCAGCCTTGGGACTTCATTCTTGTCACCGAAGAGGAAACCAAGAAGGCGATCAAGCAGGGATATGAGAAGGCTAGGGTCGAATCAGTCGAGCAATTCTCCGAAGAGAAACGTGAACAATATCGTAGCTTCAAACTTGAAGGCATCCTGGAAGCACCGCTTGGAATATGCGTCACATGTGACAGAGAACGCAATGGCCCTGTGGTCATAGGGCGGACAATTAAGCCTGAAATGGATCTCTATAGTACGGTTTGCGCCATTCAGAATATGTGGCTGGCAGCCAGAGCAGAAAACATTGGCCTTGGTTGGGTTAGCATTATTCATGATGACGTGCTTAGAAGCGTGCTGGGTATTCCTGAAGACAAGGATATTATCGGCTATTTGTGTCTAGGTTACGTGTCGAAATTTAATGATAAGCCCGAGCTTGAAGAGTTTGGCTGGCTCAAGCGAGAAGAGCTCAACCAGCTGATTCATAAAGAAAAGTGGTCACAGTAAATGGTCGCCTCATTTTAATTCTGTATACTTATTCAAGGCTTTAAATGGCCTAGCACTCCAAATTCCTCCATCTCCCTTGATGCCTCCTTGAAGAAATTATGAGCGCTTTGCTTGGTTGTCAAACCGATAACTAGCTCACTTATTAATAAGCCTAATAGTTATGCTGATCACAATAATCGTGCTGATTGCTTTCCTTGATTAAATTATCACTTCAGGATGGGATCGATCCCATGGGATTGTTCCCATAAATCATAAAATATACAAACTTGAGTGAATCAATTGAGCTTTAACGCTACAAGGAAAGGATTATGAAACTATTACCTATTGCCAGCGCACTTTCCGTTGCCATCCTGTCAACCAGTACATTAGCCGCCACTTCTCCCGTCGAATTTTATGGCTACATGCGTGGTGGTGTCGGGCTGAGTAATGAGGGCGGTTCTAACAGCAAGTGGGAAGTAAACAAAGTCGGTCGTCTTGGAAACGAAGATGATCTGTATGGTGAATTTGGCCTGAAAAAAGAAGTGTATGCAGAAGACGATGTGTCATTTGTTGTTGACTCGATGCTTAAATACTGGGAAGGGCAAGATCAAAATTCCAAAGATCGCAGTGTTGAGTTAGCACAGCTGAACGTTCAGGCAACAGGTTTATTTGAAGATAAAGACATCACTATCTGGGCGGGTGAACGTTACTACCAGCGTCACGATGTTCATATCGTAGATAACTACTACTGGGATGTCAGCGGTATCGGTGGTGGTGTTGAACACATTAATATGGGGCCGGGTAAGCTGTCCGTTGCGCTTCTACAAGATACTGTGGCTGGTGACTTAGATGATGGTCAGGAAACGACGGCTGTTATTGCCGATGTTCGATACGCTGGTATCCCAATGTGGGAAAATGCAGATCTGGAAGTGGGCTTGGATTATCACGCGGGTAACGAACGTAGTGGTCAATCACTGGATGCCGACAACAGCCTGATGTTTACGGCAAGCCTTCAACAATCACTGGACAATGGTTTCAACAAAACAATCCTACAGTTAGCGAACTCTGGTTACGCGGAGCAAATGACGACATTTGGTCATGGTAATGGTCTGGTGCGTGACGCTGCAAACAATGATGCGAAAGGTTACCGCTTGATCAACTGGGGTGTTGTTTCTGTTGGAGACAAAATTGAATTTGGTCACTCTATCCGTTATGCCGCAGCCACAGATGTTGATGGTACTGCGACGGATGATTCCACACTCAGCGTAGTAGTTCGTCCGCTATACAAATGGACAGATAGAATGCGTACTATCCTGGAAATTGGTGGTTTCTCAGAAAAGATCAATAACGTAGACAGTGCAGGTAGCAAGTTTACGGTTGCACAGGCTTGGGTACCTAAAGCTGGTTTTTGGTCTCGACCTGAGATTCGAGTATTCGCTACGTACCTGAATGATGCCGAAAATGATAATGCTTTTGGCACTGGTAAAGACACAGAAATCAGTGTTGGTATGCAGGTAGAAGCTTGGTGGTAAGCGCTTCGTAGTCCACTAACTTTTCTTGCTGGGCGGGATAGAATTATCCCGCCTAAACTCTTCAAGGTAGCTCTTCTCAGATCTCATTTCTTTCTTGATATCACATCATTGCTATACCATTAGTTTTTCGCTAAGTCGTAATAAAATAAGATTTATCCTTTCAGCTAATAGGAATTCAATGGAACGTTTTATTGTATTTACAGGTGGGCCCGGCTCAGGGAAAACATCGGTAATTGAACATCTGCAAAATCTGGGGTACAAGACTGCTGATGAAGTTGGTCGACGAGTGATTCAACTTGAGGTTGAGAGCGGTGGTAATGCCCTTCCATGGTTGGATAAAACCGCTTTTCGTGACGCCATGGTTTCGGCAGAAATAGACAAGTATCGTCGAATTGGTGTTGGGGAAGAGTTCGTATTTTTCGATCGAAGCATCGTTGATAGTTACGGTTACAGCTTATTAGAAGACTTGGCTCTGACTGAGTGTCTCACACAGAACTGCAATCAACTCAGGCACAATCTACAGGTGTTTGTTTTCCCTCCTTGGAAAGAGATATTTGCCAACGATGCGGAAAGGAAGCAAGACTTTGCCGAAGCCGTGGCCACTTATGAAAAAATGCGCGAAGCGTATCAATTGTTTGGCTACACCTTAACGGAAGTACCGAAAGGTAGCATTGAGCAACGATCACGATTTGTTCTTGATGCGCTAAGCTCTCGTTAACCTCAATCTATAAGTGACTGAAGAGATAAGTATGACTTACGAGCAGTTTAATCAGTTTTGTTCTGAGCTTCCCGCGACTACCCATATTGTGCAATGGGGGGATTCTCATGTTTGGAAGGTGGGAGGAAAGGTATTTGCCGTAGGCGGTTGGGGCAAATCGGACAAACCCGCCTTTACGTTTAAAACCTCCCCGTTAAATTTTGATTTTCTCAGCGAGCATGACGGGTATATTCCTGCGCCTTACTTTGCGAACCGAGGAATGAAATGGATTCAGCAAGTAGAAACGTCAGGTGAACTCGATGAAGAACTAGAGTACTACTTGCGCGAGTCTTATCGGTTGGTGGCGTCAGGTTTGAGTAAACGTAAGCAAAGTGAACTTGGGTTGAACTTGGAAGCGAATCGTTAGCATCCTGTTATTTCTTTTCTTCAATCTATACATTGTTCCTTTCGGTTGCTAGGATCCGCATTCGCGGCTGCACATGGATACAACTTACGAATTAAGTGACTCATTATGAATGTAGAAAATGTGCTTCCTGAAAATTTCGCAGAGATGCTGGATGTTTGGGAAAACTCAGTCCGAGCGACTCATGACTTCATAACAGAAGAAGATATTGAGTTTTTTAAACCTATTATCATTGAACAAGCTTTTCCGGCCGTCACACTGAAGTGTATAAAAAACGAAACCGGCAATATTCTCGGCTTTGTGGGTGTTCATGAAGCAAAAGTAGAAATGCTATTTGTGTTAGACGCCGCGAGAGGCAAGGGAATAGGGAAAGCATTATTGCAATATGCCATTGAACATCTCGGTGTGAACAAAGTAGATGTGAATGAGCAAAACCCAATGGCGGTCGACTTTTATAAACACATGGGGTTCCATGTTGAGTCGCGCTCGCCTGTTGATGATATGGGAAAACCATTTCCAATTTTGCATATGACGCTCTAAGTCTCGGTTTGTCGTCACTCAATCTGTTAGAAGAAACGCTCAAAGCTAATAACTTTGAGCGTTTCCGTATATATTCATTATTTACAGTGACTTATATAGCCTAAGTGATAGGTTATCTACGCAATTTAATTTTCATATAAGGAACCTAATGGCTGTTTTAAAGATTCTTACCGCACCAGATCCAAAGCTAAAGATAAAAGCTGAAAAAGTATCGGACATTCAATCCGTTCAGACCCTAATCGATGACATGCTGGAAACACTCTACGCGACAAGTAATGGAATTGGTTTGGCGGCAACTCAAGTTGGCCACCGTGAGGCTATCGTGATTATTGACCTGTCGGAGAGCCGCGATCAGCCACTGATATTAGTGAATCCAGAAGTAGTAGAGGGTAAGAATCGAGCGATGGGACAAGAAGGGTGTTTATCCGTCCCGGATTATTATGCTGATGTTGAGCGTTACACATCTGTTGTCGTTGAAGCTCTAGATAGACACGGCGAACCTGTGAGGATTGAAAGTGATGATTTTCTTGCGATTGTCATGCAGCATGAAATCGATCACTTGGCAGGTAATCTGTTTATCGACTATCTTTCTCCATTAAAGCAGCGTATGGCATTGAAAAAAGTGAAAAAACACATCAAAACAATGGCAAGCTAAACATGACAAAATGATAAATACAGGGAGTGTACTTAATGCAGCCTTTTGAATGTGTGTCATTTCTTTTAGTGGATAACAACCAGGTACTTCTGGAAAAGAGAGCGATACATAAAGCGAGTGACCCTGGCTTAACCTGTATTCCTGGTGGACATATAGAAGATGGCGAAACTCAGCCACAAGCCCTGTGCCGTGAGCTAAAAGAAGAATTAGATATTACTGCAAATCAATACCATTACTTGTGTTCTCTTTACCATCCCACCTCTGAGCTACAGCTACTGCATTATTACGTAGTTAGTGAGTGGCAAGGTGAGATTAAAGCATTGGAAGCAGAGAGCGTAAGTTGGGAAAAGCTTGAATCAGATTCAGTTTCGATTGAGGCAGATAAGCGAGCGATAGAAGAATTCAAACGAGTGAATCATCATCTTTGTTAGTTAGGAGGGGGACTATGAACCAAGCTGAGGCATTGTTACCTCTCTTCTGGCGTGAATCCCATGAAGAGCTGCGTGAATTTAAAAATATAGACGAAACTGTGCAGGCTTGTGACCGCTATGAAGCGTGGCTAGATAAAAAACGGCAGCTCACTCTTTGTGATATTCAAGAGACGCATTGGATTAAGTCCTGCACAGGTGGCTACATAACGGAAGTTGTCTTTCACGCTGATGGAACATTAGAAGAGTACCGTTTGTTTGACCGATTTCCGACTCAAGGTCATTGGCAACTGCACGACGGTACTTTGCATGTGGAAATTTATAAAGCGGATAACTGCTACACATTTGCTGTGGTAGGCTGCCAAGCCGTCAATATCCATTCCGCCATCGAATACAAAAACGGTGAGCTACACTCATATCTCAAGCTCGCTCAGGTTAAGCCAAACTAGTGATCTACAGGTAGAGGAATCTTCCCAATGTCAAAAGGTCTCATTCTACTGACTTCTGCCGTATTCTTTTTCTATGGTCTGGCGTTCGCTATTGCCCCGAACAATATGCTTAGCCATGCGACTGGTGGATATACGACTTCTGCATCCATGCTGGTTGATATGCGGGCAACCTATGGGGGTATGTCTGTTGGTGTCGCACTTGTCCTATTCCTACTTTCGCAAAAAACGTCAACACACGGTACAGGCTTGCTGGCCGTCATTTTTGTCAATGGAAGTATGGCGACAGGGAGAATCATCGGCTTGGTAAGCGATGGTGAAGTCAACAGTACGATGTATTTCTATCTGATGTTAGAAATTGGAGTATCGCTGCTTGCCCTATATCTGTTTAAATCAGAAAAAACAGGGGGCTGATATGCCAATAGCACACTGTACAATCTCGTCGGATTTGGTTTCCAAAGCAGAGACCGATGAAGTTATTGAGCGCTGGGGCAGTTTGTCTGAGCAGCCTACAACAGATATGACCATTAATTTTATTCTGGCGGAGCAACAAGAGGGGAGGCCGTACCAAATCATTGCCAACCTTTTCTTACCGTCAGTCTGGTCAGAAAAGTCAGTGAGCGCGCTACAGTTGGGGTTGGCAAAAGCCTTATCAGAGAGTTTTTCTGTCGAGCCCAAGAACGTATTGGTTATGACAACGATTCTAAGTTCAGGCTTCGTGGTGGAAAATGGGCGCGAAGTGACTTGGTAACGTCGCGCCCAGATTTGTACTTTCGCTATGAATTTAGTTCTTCATATTAAGAATGAGTACCGCTGCTAACGCTAGAAAAGCGGTCATCATCAGGAAGACATCGTTGTAGGCCATGATTGCGGCGTCGCGTTGCATGGTACTGAGTAAACTGGCTTCAGCTTGCATCATGGCTGTTGCGGCGTCACTTCCAGATTGCATAAAGAAGGCTTGCTGCTGGTGCAGCGTGTCCCAACCTAATGTACTCACCGACGGCAGAGATTCTTTAATATGTGCGAGGTGTTCACGGGTCTTGTTGTCGAGCAAGGTCGCAATGATAGCAATACTAAAAGCACCGCCAAGGTTACGCATAACATTGGTCAGTGTTGAGGCATCTGGAGTGTCTAGCTTGCTGATGTTTTTCATCGCGACCAGAGATAACGGCACCATAATGAACGGGCTGCCAATAGCACGTAGAATCATCGACAGAATCAACTGGTGACCACCAAAATCTATCGTCATGTGAGTATTAACATAGCAACTCAAACCAAACATCGCGAAGCCAAAGGTGACTAAGTACTTAGGCTTGATGATTTGAGTCAGCTTCGGAACCAGTGGAAAGATCAGGAGCTGAGGAAAACCCATCCACATCAAGACTTCACCAATCTCCATCGCGTTGTATTGCTGGATCTGAGTTAGGTACAGAGGCAGCACATATATTGAACCTAGCAAAGCCATGCCCAAAATCAGATAAGCAATACACGACATGGCAAACTGCCCGTCACGCAGCAATCTCAAGTTCACTAGCGGTTTCTTATGCTGCAACTCATTGATAACGAAGTACACTAAACTCACGGCGGAGATAATGCTTAGCGTGATGATAAAGCTAGAGCTGAACCACTCTTCACGGTTTCCTTCTTCCAATACTACTTCCAGACAACCCAAACCTAACGCCATAGTCGCAATGCCGAACCAATCTGCTTTTTTGAGGGTATTTAGATTTAGCTTCTCGTCATCCAAACCATAGCGAATCATTCTAATCACCAGAAGCGCTGGTGGAATGTTGATATAAAAGATGTAGTGCCAGGAAAGATTTTCCGTTAGCCAGCCACCAAACGTTGGACCAATGGACGGTGCAAACGTAGCGGTAACACCGAACAACGCCATACCAACGGCTCGCTTGTTAATCGGCAGTAGCTGAATAACCAGAGAGAAGGCGAGAGGAATTAATGCACCGCCACTAAACCCTTGCATTGCGCGGAAGACGATCATCGAGGTCATGTTCCATGAGAAGGAACAAAGCAGTGATGACAGTGTGAAGATTGCTGTAGTCCAAGTGAGGTAACGACGCTTGCCTAGGGCTTTAGACAACCAGCCACTGAGTGGGATAGCAATCATCTCCGCGACTAAATAGGATGTCGAAATCCATGAGCTCTCATCCAGAGTCGCAGACAGCGCACCTTGTATGTCTTTCAGCGACGAGTTGGTGATCTGAATGTCGAGAATGGCCATGAGGGCGCCAATCAAGCCACCAAATAAAGCGATCCAGTGGCGTGTTGACACTTCATTCTCTTGAACGGCAGGTGCGTTTAAGGTTGCTTCCGACATGGATTAACCTCTGGTATCGATGGTTGCCACAACCGATAACCCCGGTAGGAGTCGGCCTTTCAATGCTTGTTGGTCAGGGATGGTGATCTTAACTGGTACGCGCTGAACAATCTTGGTGAAGTTACCTGTCGCGTTCTCCGGAGGTAATAAAGCAAACTTGGCGCCAGTTGCAGGCGAAAAGCTGTCGACGACGCCTTCTAATGGTTGCCCCGGAAATGCATCCAGCTCTATCTCAACTTTTTGTCCCTGATGAATGCCGCTCAATTGAGTCTCTTTGAAATTCGCCTCTATCCAGACGTCACTCGTCGGCACCAAGCTCATTAATGGTGTGCCAGCCTGAACCAACAGACCCTCACGTACACTACGTTTGCCCACGATACCGTCTACCGGCGCGTAGATTTTGGTGTAGTCAAGGTTGAGCTGGGCTTGCTCGACGGCGGTTTGGGACTCAACAATGGAGGCTTGAGCTTGTTTAATGTCGCTATCGATGACCGCGAGTTGATCGTGAGCGGCAACCAGACTCGCTTTCGCTTCATCCAGCTCTGCCTGAGTGACTTTTTGTTGAGCCAACATGTTGTCAACTTCATCTTGCGACGCGTAATTGCGCTTAAGAAGGCTACGCGAGCGTTGAACTTGTTGAACGGCGCGGTCATATTCTGCTTTTGCTGAATCTACGCGGCTTTCTGCTTGATGGATTTGGCTTTGTTGCAAGGTTTGCTGTGCTTTTAAATTCTCTACACTGGACTGTGTGACGGTGAGGTGTGCGTTCGCTTGTTCGAGAGCAGTGCGGTAGTCACGGTCGTCAATTTGGACTAACAGATCGCCTTTTTTGACTTTTTGGTTGTCACTGACAAAAGAGTGTTCAATGTAGCCAGCCACTTTAGGGCTAATCGTGGTGATCTCTCCCTGAAGGTAGGCGTTGTCGGTGGATTCGAAGTACTGACCGTATCCAAACCAGTACCCACCGCCCAGTAATCCTAGTGACAGCATAATGGCTGTCGCTATAAGAGGGGCTTTTCTGGATCTTGCTGGCTTAGTCTCGGTATGTGTATTCGTCATTATTTTTCTCGTATTCAGTTTTCGTCTTCGGCGGATGTTACAAATTGTAAATGATTTGGATTGATTGATAAGATAGGAAAAAAGAGAAACACTGTTGCAAAAATTTAACTAATGAAGGCGTGAGGTGATGAGATGGATTTGAATGCGATTACGGTTTTCGCACAAGTTGTTGATTGTGGGAGTTTTACTCATGCAGCGGATGCACTGAATATGACCAAGTCAACTGTGAGCCGAAAGTTAGTTGAGCTGGAAAAGCATCTAGGTGTGCGCTTGATCACGCGTTCAACGAGAAGTTTAGTGTTAACACCGGAAGGTGAGCGGTTTTATCAATCCAGCCTGCAAATGCTGGAGATTATGAATCAGGCTGAGCTCGAAGTGTCTGCCAATCAGGATTTGATTCGCGGACCATTAAATGTGGTGTTACCAGTTGAGCTGGGTCATCAAATCATGGGCTCATACATCAACGCTTTTCTCAAAGAATACCCCAGCGTCACCATTAACCTCGAACTGTCGAATCGAGAAGTGGACATCATCGCTGAAGGCATTGATTTGTACGCGCAAATTGGTGAATTAGAAGACTCTGCTTTGGTTTCTCGTCCACTGACGAAATCACAGCGTGTATTGGTTGCCAGCCCAGAATATCTTGAGGAGCATGGAGGAATTGAGTCTCATCGTGACTTAATTCCACCGCATCAAATGGTTGAGGTATTTAACCGCGCGGTGAGGTTGCCTAAGTGGCATCTGATTCCGGAAGACGGAGACTCCTTGCAAATTGACCTGCCACACCGATTACGAGTCAACACCATTACCGCCTGTCTGAAAGCCTGTCTGGACGGGCTTGGCATCGCAGTATTACCTGAATTCATTTGCCGAGAGCACTTTGCCAGCGGGCGACTTATTCAACTGCTTCCTGAGTATCAAATGCCAGAAGTGCTTGTGAGTTTGGTCTACGCAGATAGGCAACTCATGCCAAAGCGTAAAAAGGTCTTTATCGACTTTTTATTAGAGGCATTCAGCAAAGACCTTGCTGCACGCGGGTGAGCCAAATTCGCAAGCCTCTGTTATATATGCTGGACTAGACTCTATTTAGAAGGATTGATAAAGGTAAGGTCTGCGAATGAGGTTGAAGCTTTGGCTTGTTAGTGTGGTACTACTGATGGTTACTTCAGTTTCCTACGCCAGTGATAATAAACGAATTAAAATAGTTAGTCAGGAATGGCTAGGATACACCAATAGCGACGGCACAGGCCTTTACTGGGAGATTGTTAAAGCCGTTTTCCAACCTTTGAATGTTCCCCTTACTCTAGAAGTATTGCCATGGAAACGAGCCAAGCATCTTGTCCGAAAACAGGAAGCCAGCGCTTATTTGGGCGATTACTTTTATCCAAACGCGGATGCGTTTCTATATCCACAATGGCACCTTAGTGTGGAAGAAGATGTAATTGTTGTGTTTGCTCGAGGCTCGCTTGATTGGGAAGAGCAGCAGCTTTCATCATTGGTAAATAAGAAAGTCGCTTGGGTTCGGGGTTACGGTTTTGAGAAGGGCTTCCTTAAAGATATTCCGCTTGAATTGGTAGAGGTAGACAGCGCCGAGCAAGGGATGAAACTTCTAAAAAAGGGCAGAGTGAGCGCTCTAATAGATTATCCATCAAGCATGGCTAGTTCAGAATTGTTAGCGACAGACGCGTTTGTTACTGAAGTTGCCAAGAAAGGGGAGAAACTTTACGTCGTATTTTCTAACACCGAGTCATCAAACACACTCATTGAGATGTTTGATACCCATATGCCACAACTTATCCAGTCTGGTGAACTAAAACAAATTTATCTTACTCATGGTCAAGATTATGAGGCTTACATGTCATCGATTGGGGAGTGATCTGTCAATTTAGAGCTGACAGATCACTGGTATCATTATTCGCACTCTGGAAAATGTTCCCTTAAATCTTCCAGATCGGTTAGCACTGCAAGGTAAGTCGAAGCTTTGGAGTTGTTTGCTGGGCCTACGACAGTACCTGTTTTATGTAGCATTCCCATGCTAGAAATTGTACTGGCGGACTTTAATGAAAGTTCTAAAGCGAGCAACTCTTTCGAAAACCCTTTTAAATCTTGCGCAATTTCTTTGGCATCCAACGTCGCGGCAAGTTCTGATATTTTTGATTGGGTGTTGATGAAAGAAATAGAATCAGCGGCAATGGTTTTAGTGACGACTTTCAAATGATCCGATTTGCTTGCAGTAATCGCTTTGCTGTTGATACATGAGATCTTGAGTTCATTGATGCTGTAACCATTAACGATAGTGATCCCCTGAGTGGCGGATTCTCCTGAGGCTTTTAGGCTTTCCGAACCGCTGTCGGCGGAATGCTTGATAGTATCACTCCAGTTGTAGACCCTTACGTTTGTTCTATTCAATTCTGCCTGAAGAGTATTGGCGGCTTTATTTATACTCTTACTACTCGAAGTGAGCGCATTTTGGCACTCTTTTTCGTTACAGGTAGCCAAATTAAAAGTAGCGTCTGTAAGGGCTTGATTTAGGTTAAAGGAAAGAGCTGAAATTGCGATTGGCCCTTTGCTATCCGATTTATATTCATGCTTGATAACGGTTGCGTTAACAGGGTTGTTCCTCGATGAGTGGTTAAAACAGTTCGAAGTCATTGGTGAACGATTTCTGTCTGAATAGCATAAATCTCCAATCTGATAAGTGAGCTGGCCATCGAGGCTTATTTGAGTGGTTTGCAGAGGATAGAAACGTATCGGGTCGTTAATCCCTCCTTCGTTTTTGGCGGTGTAGGTTAGTCCGTCAAAAACGGTCAGTTGGTTTGAGCTGCTGCATGCGGTTAGGCTGGCAAGGCAAGCGGCGACTAGGATTCCCCTTTTCATTTGAATCCCTCCTTGGTGTTATATGAATTTAGATTAATATTGAAAGTTAATTATTATAGAAAGCTCAATATTCATAAGTGATCTGTATCATAGTGTTTAATTTCTAGACTTCACCTTTGTCTAAATAGATTGTCTCTAACCTCCAATGTTGCGCCTTTTCTTGCCGGTTCTGATCTACTGCTAGAGAGTGAGGTGGATGTGAGTGTGTAACTTAAAAGAGCAGGGCAGGACTGTTGATAAACCAGTAATAATACCGCGCCGTTGCTAAGCGATGGCGCGGCACAAAGCTTAAGAGCGTTGCAGAGGATGTGCTGTTGTATGAGTTAGAGCGTTGAGACTGCTGCCTTGAGCAGCGAGAAACTGCTCAAATTGGGGCAGTAAAGGCCCCAAGGTTTCAGTAACAGATGCTTTGATGGTATCGACTACCACTTGAGTCCCACGGTCAATTTCAATGTTAACTCGGTCGCCAACCAACTTAGCACCCAACGTTGTCTGTCGTCGGGTCTCGGGAATAAGCCAGACTTCAAACCACTGATCTTGATGATCAACAGCGGACACGGTCAAGCTGGCCCCGTTGATGGCGATGTATCCTTTTGCAAACACATAAGAGCTCAAGCTTTCAGGGAGCCCGAAACGTAGCCGATAGTTGTTGTCTATTGCTTCGATTAAGACAATCGGAGCTTGCGCATCGATATGCCCGGACAAAGGATGACCACCAATCTCTGCTCCGTCTTTGGCGGCCCTTTCCACATTGACGAGTGAGCCGACCTGTTCGCTACCGAGAGTCGTGATCTGAATGCTCGGTAGGACAACATCAAAAGATGCTCGGGTCTCACTGATTCGGTGTGTGACCGTTAAGCAGACACCGTCAACGGCTACACTTGCTCCGATGGTTAAGTCCTTACAAAAGTCATCGACAAACTCAAGCTCAAAGGTTCGAATTCCTCCGCGATCGTCAATCCGTTGGATCGTCGCGATGGAGGAGACAATTCCTGTAAACATAGGCGTTACTCCTGACGATCAGCTGGCTAAAGCGCTGGTGTTTTGTAGTCGATAGGCGACGATGTCTTCGATCGTTAATACCGGCATCCCATGCTCTCGTGCGAACTCAACAATCTGTGGAGCGCGAGCCATGGTGCCATCAGGGTTTGTTACTTCACATAGAACGCCAGAAGGAGCTAAGCCCGCTAGAGTCATTAAGTCGACCGTTCCTTCTGTGTGGCCGCGGCGACTTAAAACGCCACCAGAGCGTGCACGTAAGGGAAATACATGCCCAGGGCGCGCCAAATCCTGCGGCTTTGCATCTGGCGCAATAGCGGTCTGGATAGTGGTGACGCGGTCATGGGCTGAGACGCCGGTGGTAACGCCTTTTTTAGCTTCAATTGAAACTGTGAATGCCGTCTGATTCGCACTGTCGTTACGGCTAACCATAGGCGGTAAATCGAGTTGAGTGGCTTTGTCATCCGTTAAGCACAGGCAGACAATCCCGCTGCATTCTCGAATCATTAGTGCCATTTGCTGGGGTGTGAGATGTTCAGCAGAGTAAATTAAGTCACCTTCATTTTCTCTGTTTTCATCATCAAGTAATAAAACGCCTTGTCCGCGCTTTAGAGCATCAAGAGCCGCGTTGACGCGGTCGATAGGAGTGCCAAATTCGGCAAGTAAAGATGTCTGATTCATGGTGTTTCCTTATTGTTTACCAGAATCAGGGCAATATGGGATAGAAGACAACGCAAAATGCACCAGCGTTTCGCAATGAAACATCTGGTGTGCATCAATTCTCTCTCATCCGGACTATAACCGTCGGCTCTGGCATCTCACCAGATCTGCTGACCTCGACGAATCGAGCGCTCGCGGGCTCATCTTGTTAAAGATATACCGCCGGTGGGGAATTTCGCCCCGCCCTGAGAATAAATATATGTATTAAGTACCCATTGTTATGGGCGGCCTTAGCATAGTGCATTTCGGGATTGCAGGGAATGGAAAAGTGACACAGAGCCTTTAGAGGCCGAGTGAGCAATTTGGACTCTTTCGTAAACAAGGTGCATCTAAGAAATTGGTTCTTGATCTCAAGTTAGGTTGAGGTTTTATCCTGCGTTTTCTTAGTTTAAAGGAGGCCCAGAGATGGGTCATCGCTGAGCACAGGATTTTGATAAGGAGCAACTATGATCCCAAGGAACTCAACATTGCGTGTCGCTCGACCAACGAACGAATTAGATACTCTCACCAATATGTATATCAACGGCTTAGGCTTTGAATTGCTGAGCAGCTTTACCGACCATGAAGGTTTTAGCGGAACCATCATCGGTCATCCAGCTCATCCCTATCATTTAGAATTTACACACCACTACGGCAGCCATGTAGGGCCTGCACCAAGTCAGGATAATTTGCTGGTGTTTTATGTACCCGACGAAAGTGATTGGAAGCGTTGCTGTCAGAATATGCTCGGTGCGGGTTTTCAGATAGTGACCTCATTCAATCCTTATTGGGAAAACGTTGGATGTACTTTTGAAGACATCGATGGTTACCGCGTTGTATTGCAGCGTCAGGTTTGGGAGGCGTAATGGGCAATTTAGAGCATGTAAAATTAGATCGAGATATGCGAATCGCGATTGTACTTGGCTCGTCAAAGGCAGATGGCAATACACATCAATTCGCTGAAGCTGTTGCTGCGGTTTCCGGGGGGCGCGTGTTTGACTTGTCAGATTATGACATCACATATTACGACTACAAACATCAGAACGAATCCGATGATTTTCTTGAGTTGATGCGTACATTGGTGGATGCAGACCATATAGTTTGGGCGTCCCCTGTGTACTGGTATTCGATGTCAGCTCAGATGAAAGTGTTTTTTGACAGGTTGTCGGACTTGACGGAGAACGACAAGCTTTTAGGTCGGCGATGGGCAGGAAAAAGCATGTCGGTCATTTCTACGGGCTATCAATCTACGTGTCCATCGTGTTTTATTGAACCATTTGTGATGACCGCTCGGTATTTTGATTTAGATTTCAGAGGCCACCAATATCTCTCTATTCAAACGGAAGCTGATCTTACGCATATAGAATCGGCTGCTAGAAAAGCGGCAGCGCATATCAACAGCCAGCAAATTCGTGAGAAAGACGTCAGCGTACAATAACTGTGAAAGCGTTCAATCTGGGCGTTGAAACTTTCGCCCAGATTGAAGCCGAGCTATTCGTAGTTGCTAATGATAAGTGACTGTTAAAACGGGGCCCATTCCCAGTTCGCGGGAGCTGATATCAAGACCATTGAGGCTCTTGGGTACAATGATAAGCCCAGTGTTTTCTCCGTTAAGCCAAGATTGAAGTAAGTCCGAGTTGGTCAAATCGATACGGTAAACACCAGTCTCTTTTGGTGAGAAGGTGGTTAGGTAGTCGCCAGAACCGCCATTATCGTAAATCGATTGCCAGGTCGCCGTCTGCTCATTCCAATTTTGATTGACGCGATACAATTCAAAATTGCCAGTCGAAGCATTGGTCACGTGTAATGCCAATATCACTGAATCGAATTCAACGCCTTCAGGTAATGCAGAGACATCAAACTTCATCAGCGCATTGGTTTTTCCATATTTGGTATCAAGCAAGTCAGCAAGTAAGCCGTCTGCATGATTGTTGAAGTTTTCAGAAGCTTTGCTGGAGGCGATAAAGGTATCGTCGCTGGTTGGTAACGATAATGAGTTAACAGGTGTCTCACAGTCTTTGCGTTCGTTGTAGCTCACGACTAGTGCTGGTGGTGTACCTGTTTCGCTTGAATCAAAGTCAAGGCCATCTGTCGTACCGGCCGACGCGATGACTAGGCCAAAATTGCCATCATGCTCCCATAAGTCGAGTAGGTGGCTGTCGGTTAGATCAACATCGACCGTTCCCGTTGATGATGGTATGAATTGGGTCAATGTTCTTCCGGCGATTTGTTCACCATCCACTGAATTCCAGGTCGCCGATGAGTCTTTCCACTCCTCTGCAGCGACATGAACGCCATACTCTCCATAAGATTTGTTGGTGACTTGCAATTCAAGCTTAACACCGGCTATATCGACACAAGTTGGAATGGATGAAACGTCAAAGGCCATTAGGCTCATAGTTCGGCCGTAGGTAGAATCAGATGCATCGGCGAGCAAGCCATCTTCGTGTCCATCAAAGTTAGTGTCTGGCTGTGATTGTGCGACAAAAACATCTTGTGTGGCGGATAAGCGAATGAACGAAGGAGATGTATCAGGATCTTGATTTTTAAGTATCGAGAGACGATCCGCGGATTGAACCAATTCCATCGTTTCTCCGACTTCGTTGAGTGACCACCAATTCACGTTCTCTGGTAAACGGAGGCTATCCGCTTCTCTCTCCTCTCTTGTCAGCGTTGAAGCTGAAGCATCAAACTGCGCAGTTCGGACGGTCATGGAGTCTTTCAATACTTGAATGACTTTTACTTGCTGAATACTTGCTGCGTCTAGAGTCCAGCTTTTAGGGTCATTAGCAGAGCGGGCTGCTGCCCCCCAACTGCCTTCACCGATGTACACTGTTCCTCCGGTTGGCGAACTAACAAAGTTGTTACCGTCCGGTTTTAGTTCTCGGGTCGCTTTGGTTAAGTGACTATCTGATTCGACAACGAGATTCATACTGTGCTGGTAAAACAACTCTGCCCACCAGCTAAACAGATCTGGGCTATCAGACTTGGATGAAACGTGAGGAAACATTGGTCTGTGGTATTGTGCCACGCGCCAGATGTTCTCTTCGCCATGAGTGGCCAAATCTTGTTCTAGCCATTCGTTCATTTGGGAGGCATAGCTTGACCAGCCACTTTTGCGAAATTGGCTGTTCAGCGTGTAGACGCGAAGTAATGGCGAAATGTTAACAACGTTGTAGGTATCAAAAGGATTACACTCGCCATTACCGTCAGCATCGACTCCAAACACTTTACACAGCGTTGAGTAATCGTAATCTTCGTGGTTGCCGTGGGTTGGAATGAATGGGTAGGTACGTTTGTACGCTTTGCCATCTATCTGGTCACTGGAAAAGGTCAATGCCCAATCTTCTAAGTACTGAGCCATTTGCGACGCGCTGTTTTGGCTGGTGTAATCGCCGCCGTGAAGAATGAATAAGGGGCGAACCTTCGCTACTAGCTGATTCCCCATTCTTCGGTTGGTCCACCCTGTGCGAGTATCGCCCCCAGCGATCATGACAAACTCACTATTGTCTATAGGAGCGGTGCGGAACCAAAAGCGCTCACCACAACCTTGTTGGTCACAGACACGATAGTAAACGGGGGAATCCGGCATCAGGTTATCCAATCGGACAAAATAGCTGAGTAAGTCGCCAGCAAATACATGATCGTAGCTAGGTTGTTTGGTTAGCCATGTGGCTTCATCGGTTGACGTTCCATATTGCACATAGGGTTGTTCACTCTCGCCGTTAGGCGAGAATCCAATGACCGCTTCTCGCGCAGGGTCACCGTCCCAGACTACTCGATGATATTGTGTTGCGGCTCCCGCATTCAGGCTCGTGAGCCCGGCTACGGCTAAAAGTGACAGTGTTGCAATCCTTCGAATCATAATAAAGTCCATAGTTTATGGGTTAGAGTCGGTCTAAACTGACCATGAAAATTCGACTATCGGGCTTGAGTGACCAAGATTAAAAAGGCGGCATTTCGATAGGGAAGGGTTTTCACTTGGCCATCACGAAAGTCAACGGCGTTTGCCCCTTCGCCCAATCGAGAGTAAAAGCCGCTTAAAGGAATCGAATGGTCTGCTGTCCAGTAATCACCTTTGCGCACCCTAGGAAAAAATCCGCCACTGATTTTGGCCTGCCCATTTGGAACCGAGAGGTTAATCAGTGTGGAGAGCTCGTCCGTTGTGGGGACTCGCCAATCACTGCGGCCACACAAGGATTCGGCGTTGGTTCGAGTGACATGGTCGAAACTGTCGCAGCGACCATCGTCAAAGAAACAATCGCCGCGATCTGGGACTCCTCGCGTGCCATCAAACCATGAGTACGACCAATACGAATCATGGATGTTTTCAGAGTCTGTTTTTACTTCCCAGAGTAATCCCGTTTTCTTATCCAACACGCAGCTCCAAGGCCCACTCCAGATATCGATTGGTTGACCTCCCATAGTTATCTTTTGCCATCGTGATGGTTGTGGTTCTTCTTGCTCAATAGGGTTGAAGTAAGCGATGACTACTAAGCTTGAAATCAAAGTAGCGAGTATCGACAGTCGTTTGATCATTGTGTTACCTCAAGTGCTAAACGTATGCCTTGAGCATGTCGCGTGTGTGCTATTTGGGAATGGTCAAAAGCGGCAACCCAAAGGCATACACCATCACGTATTGCAATATCCTGCGCTGATCCTGTATCTAATTTTCGAGCGATTTCGAGTGACCATGCTCCGTTGTTCCACTGCCCAAATGCACGGACATCACCTCGGTCACCTTCAAACTGATTGGAGTTGTGTAATACCGAAGGAAGGGACGTCTTGAGGGGAGATTGGTCAATGTTATGTGAGTAAACCTTAGTGTCGTGCCAGCTCAGGTAAGGACCGTGATTCGTAAATTGGTTGATAGACGAAAAAGAGCCGGTTAGGTCTGTATTAGGCAGTCGTTTCGGGGTGACGCCATTAGGTGAATACCACTGCCAATTCATGACGTAAGCCCCAGACTCTTTGCCGTCAGTGATATAGCCTGCGGTATAGCGCCTCTTAGCTGGGTCAACTTGCTGAGGAATAGTGAACGAATTGTCATCCGCCTGATACATGCCATTGGTTCGTACAGCCTTCCAATGCCATAGATCACGAAGGTTGTTATCTGGCGAATAGTGATAACCTTTGCCGTGCCAATTGGCAGGTTTTCCCTCTAGTGGCTTAGGCCCAAGGTGAGCGGTTCCATCGGCGCCTAGGTTGCATGTATTGGAGATCATGATTGCAAGTTTGTCTTCATAGAATTGCTTTTCGTCGAAGTGATAAAAGCCGTTTTCTTGGACTTGCCAACCTTTGTCTGTTTTAACCAGAGGGAGGTGATCCAGACTTTCGGTTGGATCATCCCAAGTGATGTGGAAGAAAATATCCTGCTGGTTGTGGAGCGCTTTGATGCTGATGCGAGTATGCCCATTTTCAAACCCTTCTCCACCATAGGTTTCTACGTAGGTTGACGGTGTATTTTGCCAAATGGGCTCTTCGGCAATGCCATCAATGTTGATAACTTGCTCTGAAGGTAGGGTTGTGGCCGTCAGTACTGAAGAGGAAGTCAGAAAGATGCCCGCCCAAGGGAGAAGGGTAAGCGTTAATACTGCTAATATTTGCAGTATTTCATGCTTGGTTATTCGAGTTGAAAAGATAGTGAGAAATGCCGCCACACCATATTGGAGAAAGTAACCGCCAGCGTGCAGAAATACGTAAAGTAGTGCCCCGTGTGCAAGATAAAAGTGAAGCTTGCTTGCTTCACCTGCGTAACCGCCAAGCAGCAGCCACCCTGTCAAGATTAATGCAGGGAAGAGGAGGTAGCTGACTTTAACGAAGCGTTGATTAAATGCGTTGATGCCTCGACGCTGGCCCGATTTAACACTCGGCTTGAGCCTCCAACGATAAATACAATATGAGAGCGCCAAAGCACTTAACGCAATACCGGAATAGATGTGGATGGAATGCAATTGCCCTTGAGGAAGCCACACCGAGAAGAAAAGCCATTGCGGATGGCTTACTGTTGCAATGCGAAAGCCTGTTAAAAGATTCATCAGAACACACAGCATGGCAAAGCCATGCAGCACGACCCAAAGTACTGTCCGTTTCATTAACCAGATTGAGCAAGTTGATAAAGGTGAGCCAACTTTAAAGTAAATAATTCAAAAGGATAGGATATGAATCACATATGAATGATGTTTAATATGAATTTCTTGTCGTTGTAACAATTGGGCGATGGGGAACCAGTCAATGCTATCACTCAAAAAGGCGGTCAACGTCGCGATTTCCATGCTTGGAATCTTTTAGCTCATGGCTTATCTAGTATCAATAACTTATATGCGCTTGATGGGACAAACTATCAAAGGACGCCAGAACTTTCGTTCCGGCGCCTTCCATTTTAGGCAGTGAGATCAGCGGTTTGTTTATGGTTGGAGAAGGTTTTCCATACCATACGCGGTGTAGATCGTCTGCATGGCTTTTTCTGTTGAGGCGTTAATCTCGCCTATTACTGGGTTTAAACCTGTTCCGTCAACAACCGTTCTAAAAGTACGCTCTTCCGGTTTGGTTTCTATCAGTTTCAATATTGCATCAGCAACCATTTGAGGGTTTGGAGCGTCTTCTGCATCGTGGCTTTGCTCAGTCCCTGCCCACATCTGCTCTGGTGCATTGGCATGTTCGCCATAACTTTGTGAAACGGCTGTGTCACTCGACTTAAGCAAATTGGCGCCGAAGTCTGTGCCAAACCCGCCTGGTTGAACAATCAGCGATTGAATTCCAAACTGAGTGAGCTCGGCGCGGTAGTTTTCGACCAGACCTTCAACCGCATGCTTTGAAGCGTTATAAGATCCTAGGAAAGGCAAAACGAACTTACCCAAAATGCTGGATACCTGAATAAGAGTGCCTTGCTGCTGTTTTTTCATATAAGGCAAAACAGCTCGCGTTAGTCTTTGAACACCAAAGACATTGATATCAAACACTTTCTTGAAGTCGTCGATGGTGAAGCTTTCCTGCCAACCCAGAGTTCCGACACCTGCATTGTTTATGAGGATGTCTATTGTTCCTGTTTTTTCTAGGGCATGCTGCACACCTCGAGCCACGCTTTCATCATCGGTAACATCAATGTCGACGATCATTACTCCTTTCGCTGCAAACTCGTTGGCGATGGAAGCATTGCGGCCTTGCGGGTCGCGCATTGTCCCAATAACGGTGTAACCATTGTCACTAAGTGTATTTGCGGTCAGGTAACCGAAGCCTGAATTGACACCTGTAATAAGTACTGTCTGAGTCATAATATGGTTCCTAATATATAGATTGTGTAAGTTGTGACTGAATAATGAACGACTTACTTGTCCAGTAGCTCTAACATGGCTAAAGCGACACCTGTCGATGATTTGTTGTTCTGACCTGTGACTAGCTCTCGGTCGACAACAATGTGTGGCTGCCAGTCTTCTGCGCCACGAGAGTAGTTACCGCCTGCTTTTATTAACGCGTCCTGCGGCCAGTAGTACAACTCATCGCCTCCTAGGTAATACTGAGTAGCTACTGTTTCTTCAGAGTTGCTGAATGTGGTCATGTTGTAGTCGTCATAGATCCAACCTTTGGCTGGTTTTGCTCCGGAACCACTCTTCATTTGCGTTTCGAATTCTTTGCTGTTGTCTAGTGACGAAAGGAGAGCCACAGGGCCATGGCAAACCAGCCCAGTAGGTTTTGATTCAGCATTGAAGTAGCGTAAAAAATCACCTAACTGATCGTTGGCAACCAAATCGCCTAATGGTGCGTGACCACCAGGTACAAACACTGCGTCATAATTTTCAATCCCAATTTGTTCAACGCGTGAGAAGCTAAGTACTGGGCTAAGCTCGGAATTTGTTAGTTGGAGTTTGTTCAGTAATGCTTTGTGTGCTTCGTAGTTGGCCTTACTTTCATCTAAGAAGTGGCCAGGAGTATCCGAAACGGGATCAAGCGTTGGTGCTTGCCCTGTTGGTGATGCGAATGTCAGTGTGTGCCCTGCGTCCAAAAAGATTTTCACCGGTTCCATCAGCTCATTGAGATAGAAACCAGTCTGGTAGTCGTAGCCACCTTTTAACTTCATCTCAGATACGTCAGATAGAACGACTAAGATATTGTCAGCCATGGTTACAGGGCTTGCGATTAAGGCTGCTAGGGTAAGAAGCTTTGGTGTTTTCATGTTGTTCCCTCATTAGATTACGTTGGATTCGAGATAAGAATATGTCTGCCCCATTCATTAATGAAATTAATTGAGGTAATCTAGGTATGAGTATTTTTAATGGGGCGTGATGGATGTCAAACATTTCGGATATTGAGCTGAGCCAACTTAGGCTGCTGCAAATTATCTTTGAAACCAAAAATCTTACCCAAGCAGGAGAGCGGGCAGGGCTAACGCAATCGGCTGTGAGTCATACGCTTAAAAAGTTGCGTCACAGTTTTAATGACTCTCTAGTTATCCGCCAGGGTAATAAAATGGTGTTAACACCCAGAGCGGAGTCACTTCAAACATCCTTAGGACGTTGGCTGAACGACTTTGAGAGAAACATTCTTTTCCAAGAAGTATTTGATCCCTTGACGTCTGATCGCACTTTTTACATCGCCACCAGTGATCTGGTTGAACATATCCTCGCCCCCCATTTAAGCCGTCATTTTGGGCGAATAGCACCGAATATCCGGATTGTTTTCAGGAAAATTGAAAAACGAGCATTGGCTAGTCAGATAGAGAGTGGGGAAGTGGATTTTGCGATTAGTGTTATAGACTCAACCCACCCTAACTTAATGGTGAGGACGCTTTATCGAGATGATTTCGTTTCGGTAGTGAGAGCTGGGCACCCATTGTTAAATTCAAAGATAAAGGCTAAGGACTTTTGCCAGTACCCCCATGTTCTCGCTAGCACAGGCAATGATAATCGCGGCATGGTTGATGATGCACTTGAAGGTTTAGGGCTATCACGAGTGATGCAATACAAGGTCGCGAACTTCTCTAGCGCACCATACATTGTCGAATCAAGCGATGCGATCCTGACCGCGCCCAGAACGTTTGTCGATTTGATTGCAGGTAAGTTTAATGTGTCGTCTTTTACGCCCCCTGTTGAGCTTGAAAGCTACGCCATGAAAATGTACTGGCATATCAAAAATAAAGACGATCAGGCTAACCGATGGTTTAGAGAGCAAATTGCGGAGATTACCGCAGCAGCAGAATGACTAATGAACGCGGCTGATCGTTAGTTTGCATATCGTGACAGTAAAACTGGTACGCGATAGAGAGGTTTTATGATTCAGGTGGCCTCTCAATAGGAAGGCCATCTTAAATGGGGGGATTCACTGATTTATTTTGGTCATTCTCTTTTTCAATTCTCTTTGAAGAGTGTTGATAGCGTAAGGCTTCATTGTTTTCCAGTTTTGACACTCTTCGCGTGTTCGAGCACACCCCAAACACCAACCTTTTGGACCTGAAAAGTCACACACATCAATACACGGGCTTTTTTGTTTCTTCATATCATCCCTTACTTACATGTAGCGGTTCGGTCATAGTCTCTGTAGTACTTTCTCAATGCTGGCTTCCAGCATTCGAAGGCGATTGAACTCTTCAAATAGCCTCTGTTCGAGATTTTTAAAGTTCAGAGGCAGCGTACGCTGGCAAATACCATAGCTATTATCCAGAGCTTTATAACCTTTCCAGCCTTGGATTCGCTCACCTTCTAGCTCCTTTAACTGGCGAATAAATTCAGATTGAGATGGGCAATCTTCCTCAGCGTGAACGCATACCGGAAATTGTTTTTGCTTGATCTGCGGTGCTTCGATGAAGGTCTCAAAATGGACACCGCCTTGGTTATGATTGAACCAATTTTCTTTGTAAAGCTGAAGGTAATTTCCGCGATTGTAAATTTCCCATCCGTCATCAAACCAGCTTGCTTGCTGGAGCATTTTCTCAAGGTTACGGAAGACACCTTTAACATCTTTCATCGGTTGATTCTCTTGTTTTACTTCGATAGCAGATACAAAGCTCAGTGCGCTATGGGGGAGAGCCTTTGTATCTGAAATAAACTATACTCCCCCATAGTATAAAATACTACCCCCCAGTATAATGTGAGTGCTACATTATCAGGTAGAATCTCGCCACTGAATAAAGGGAGTGAGTAAGCCATGTCACACATAGCGAAAGATCAAAAGAAGCTCAAGGCACGGGTTAGCAAGATACAAGGTCAGGTAAACGGCTTAAAAAAAATGTTGGATGAAGAGCATGAGTGCCAGAATGTGCTTCAGCAAATAGCAGCGATTCGCGGGGCGGTGAATGGCCTGATGCGTGAAGTGATCAAAGGCCATCTACAGGAGCATGTTGTGCGTGAAGAAGATACTAAGCAGAGAGAAGAAGATATGGAGATCGTGTTGAAAGTGTTGGATTCCTATATCAAATAATCTTGCTCAAACGTCCCCATTGAAGCTTTAAACCGAGGCTGCTCATTACATTCCTCTTCAGAAAATCGCCTTCTTCCTATGTTTGATATAGAAAAAAGCGCTGATTGTGATGAACAGAAACGTAAAGTAATAGAAAAATGAAGAGAGTGAGGCGATGAAGTCGATGTGCTGTTCTACCTCCTGCTCAGTATAATTCTGAGACACCAGCTTATAGTAGTAGGCGTATAGAATACCGATTGAGCCGTATCCTAAGTTGAACATTAAACCTTTGAAACTCAACACCGTTGCTCTGTTGTGAGACTCAGTCTTTTTATTGAGGTGATAACTAATGAAGATGTTCATCGTCATGATAATAAAGATGAGTAACAGGGCAGGGATTACCCCATAGATTGACCACCCTAGGCTGATCCAATAGTACGTCGCCATGCTTGCTAACCCCATGATCGCAATAAACCTTTTGGGGGCGATACGTTCCGCTAGTTTACGACTCTGCCCAGCCAATAGGATTTGCAAGACGCTTATCCCCGCACCGATGAAGCCGAAATAGATAATCGGAATATCTATTGCGCGGTAGTATTGGCTGTTCATCGTTAAGAACATCCGCGATGTATGCTCGAACAAGCTGTAGTAGAGCAATATGAATAACACGTAAGGGGTGGAAAGCACCCACTTACCCGTATTCAGTGTTAATTTGAGGCTGGCGATTGTGGTGGCAAATTTGCTGTCGTGCACAGGCAATGCACTGTTGTCTTCTTCCATATTTATTGCGGCATAAAAGGCGATAAGCGCAACGAACAGAGTGGCATAGACTGGAATCCGCATGATGTCTTGTGTCTTTTCTGGAGCGTCGAGGCCAAGGAGGTTAAACACCGACGCCATAAAGTTCACGTCATACATGGCTGCGCCAATTAGGGTGACCAAGATCCCCACGCTAGAGGAAATACGCAGTTGGATCTGCAGCACTTGCGGCCAGACGTCTTCTTTCCCTTGTTCTTTGAGTGTGTCGTAAGCCAAAGCCTCGTCGGCGCCACTCGCTAATGCCATCGCCAAGCCACTCAACACTCGGTTAATCAAAAAGACAAAGAAGACAATAGTAGGGTTACCCGTTGGTACGAAAGCGATCATGGCGATCTCTATAAACATGACCACCGAAGATAGCACCACCAGCTTTTTACGCCCCAAGGTATCAGCAAAAGCGCCAGATGGGACTTCTGCAAGAACAATGGTCGCCGCCCAAACGACGTTAAGCATCGCGAACTGAGACAGGGTTAAGCCATAATCGAGATAGAGTAGGGTGAATACAGGGTAGTAAAAACGCGCAAAGTAACTGCTCCGAAAGATTAAGAAGCTGCGGACATTACGGATTTGAAGAATTTCTCGGAGCGTCATGAAGTATTCAACATTTTGATGATCTAAAGATTATGTATATACCTTTTGTGGCTCAATGGTAAAGGTTTTGTGCTTGATTTAATTAGATTATTGCCACGCTTAACCCGTTAGTGAAGGAAAGCGCATTCAGAACTTGTCTTGCGATGAAACCGCTTTCCAGTTGAGTGGCCGTTATTCATCCATAGTAAGCGGTGTGTTTGTCAGCATAGACAGTAGTCTTGCTACTCGTTTTCTCATATCACGTCTATCGATAATCATATCGATTGCCCCATGATCCAATAGAAACTCACTTTGCTGGAAATCTTCGGGCAATGTCTCACGTACGGTTTGTTCGATTACGCGACGCCCAGCAAAGCCGACTCTTGCCTTTGGTTCGCCAATATTAATGTCTCCAAGCATCGCTAAGCTTGCAGAGACACCACCGTAAGTTTGGTCAGTGAGTATTGAAATGTAGGGTAATTTAGCATTTGAGAGTTGTTTCAATGCTGCACTGGTTTTGGCCATTTGCATTAACGCCATCAAGGACTCTTGCATCCGAGCGCCGCCACAAGCCGAAAAGCACACCAAACCGCAGTTGCTCTCTATCGCAGTGTTAACAGCGTGAACAAACCGCGCACCCACCACGGAACCCATCGAGCCGGCCATAAATGAAAACTCAAAGGCGCAGGCTACAACGGGCAGGCCTATAAGCGCACCTTTCATTGCAATTAACGCATCTTTTTCGCCTGACTCTTTTTGAGCCAAAGCAATACGGTCTTTGTACCGTTTTTGATCTTTAAAGCCCAGTGTATCTCTTGGTTCATGATGACTCGCAATTTCAACCTTTTCCCCAGCATCTAAGAAGCTATCAAGTCGGCAGCGTGCTTTCATTCTCATGTGGTGGTTACAGTGAGGGCAGACGTCCAAGTGAATTTCCAGCGTTTTGTAGTAAAGAACTTGATTGCACTGAGGGCATGTTTTCCATAAGCCTTGCGGTATTTCTGATTTTCCAGCACGGACAATATTCTTTTTATGTATTAGCTTTTCAAGCCAACTCATGAGTCACCTTTAGTTGTTTAATCCAGTTCATGCATTGTATAAACCCAAATTAGGCAATAAAGTGTGATTAATGAGTTAGTAAATCCAATATAATGGGATAATCAATCGTGCTTGAGAAAATTGAACAGCAATGGCTGACAAGTTTTCACTCTGTATTTGAAAACATGAGTTTTAAACGTGCATCCGAGTTTCTCCAGTTGCCAACTTCCAACGTCAGTCGCCACATCAGTATGCTCGAAGAGCGACTTGATACACGACTATTTGATAGGACGACTCGAAAAATAGCTCCGACAAACGCGGGAGAATACCTATATTTGCTGACGCAGCCGTTAATGAGCAAATTGAACGATGCACTTGAAGAGGTCACTCGCCACTCTCAAGAAGCTGTTGGGCAGCTTAGGGTATTGATGCCAGACTCACCGCCATTAGCGAATGCAGTGGTCAGCTTTTGCGAGCAGTACCCATCCATCTCATTGTGTTGTGATACGAGCATCAGCCCTAAAGAAGATTTGTTCGATGGGTTTGATATTATCTTGAAATTCCATCGCGGACGTCTTGAAGATTCAAATCTGGTTGCGAGAGAGATTAAGCGCTGGCCGAGTGTTGTCGTCGGTTCTCCTAAACTGCTAGAGCGGTACCCGACACCTTTTCAGACGACTGATTTACAACACATTCCATGCATCAGCAGCCTAACCGCAATCAACGGAACACCGTGGGTTTTCAAAAAAGAGAGCGGTGAACTTAGCACTCAGAAAGTACGATCTTCGTTTAAGGTCAACAGTGGGCATCTGGCGAAAACGGGCGCGATATCTGGGTTAGGGCTTGCGATACTGCCAATTGAAACGTGCCAAGATGAAATCAACTCAGGTGCTTTAAAGATCATAGAAATGGAATATCAACCCGATGACTTGGTTCTTTATGCCTTTTACGCATCAAGAAAACACGTAGCCAATAAGATTCCTATGTTTATTGAGCATATTAAGCAGCATGCGAATTTTGGTAGCTGAACAGCGTTCTAATTCGCATGATGTATTCAAATCTGGCGTTCAATTTGGCTGACTGAAAGTAACTGTTCTATTAATACGGTCATGGAAACGAAGCTGTTAGCTCTTTATTGGACATTTCCGAGCTACATGCGATCACACTTAGGCACCAACAAGTAATTGGAACAATACAATAACCACATGACCTGTAGTACATTAGTGGCATATGCGCTTGTATGCTTTTTAGGGAAATTCTTATGTACATCAGAAAGGTAACGATCAACAACTATCGAAGCTTCCGCTTTTTCGAAGCACAGCTTCAACAGCTAACAGTTGTCATTGGTGAAAACGATACTGGGAAGACGAACTTTTTCACCGCACTTTCGTTACCGTTGAGCGGCAACCAAATAGACTTCAACCAGAAGCGTTTGAGTGTGTCTGATATCAACAAAGATGCCGTTATTGATTTTCTAAAGTCTGTTGTCGATGATGACACTGAAGAGAATCAGCTTACAAATATCCCTAAAGTATCCGTAACCGTAGAGTTCGCAGATCCGAAAAATGCTTATGAAACAGCTCTGTTAGCTAAGTGGATTGTTGCTGATGGAGACGAAGAAACATACAAAATCAGATACGACTTTAAGCCTAAAGACGACAAAGACTTGCTTGAGGTTGTAAAGAAATCGCTCGCTGGTAAGACTTTAGATGATATTAATTGGTTTACTCTACCCGTTGAGCTATACGACTACCAAGTCGTATCTGTGAACAACGAAAAGCCTATCGCATACAGTGACTTAAAACACGTCAGTATCCATAGTATCAATGCAGAGCGAGATGACTTCTCCGAAAGCAGTTCAATGAAGTCCAATAGCATTTTCACCAAGCTGCTTATGAACACTCTCAACGATGACGACAAAGGTCAGATCAATACAGCTTACTCTGAGTTCTTTAGTGCTATTGAAAAGACTGAAACATTCGACAAAGTCATTGGAACTAATGACGATTTTGAGAATTACGACAGTATTATCAAACAGCTTGAGTGCACTCCTAACCTGCCTAACTTGAAGAACATCTTATCGAACATCACTTTGAAATACGGTAATGAATTTCTGTACCAAAAGGGCTTAGGACAAAGAAATCTTATCTACATACTCATCCTGTTTGCTTACTACAAGTCATGTGGTGATACATTCAACCTGTGCTGTATAGAAGAACCAGAAGCACACTTGAGCGTTAACAACCTTCGTTTAGTAAGAGACTTCATTGAGAAAAGCTCAAGCAACAGCGGCTCGCTTGTACAAACTATCATTTCGACCCATAACCCATCGATCATTAACAAGTTGAAGATCTCTAATGTGTTGGCGTTTACTGGCGAGAAAGCAATTAGTCTGTCTGATACTCCACCTAAACTAGTTGACTATCTAAGAAAGAGACCTAACTTCGACATCCTAAAGCTGTTGTTTGCGAACAAAGTCATTCTCGTCGAGGGTCCAACTGAAGAAATGCTGATCAGCACTTATTTGTCTAAACAACCAGACCTCAGCGATATTGATATTATTCCAATTGGTCAACGTGGTTACGCCACTTTCTTAGATATATGGCTAGCTTTGAACAAAGATAACCAGAACAAGAAAATTGGTGTTGTCCGTGATTATGACAATTCAGATGCCGCAAAAACCAAACATGATGCTTATGACACAGCGCATGCGAATGTCACTGTAAGAACAACAACAAACTACACACTTGAAATTGATTTAGTAGAAGCAGAAGACAACCTAGCTCTGCTGAATGGTTTATTCGAAATGGAAGGCGACCTCGACGCAGTATCAAAGCACATGATTAATGGTAAGACAGCAAGAATGCTTGATGTATGTGATGCAATGGTTGATGAAGAGAACCCACTGGATATCCAATTACCGGCTCACATCGCTGAGGTCATTGGTGCGGTATCATGATAGAAGTACAAATTGCTGGTGCAGGTGCTGGGAAAACTTATGGCTTAGCAAAGACTTTGATAGATCACATCAAAGCTTGTACTAGTCACAAAACGACATTTGCACTGACATACACAAACTCAGCAACAGCGAAGATAGAGCAAGAGATAATCAAACAGCATGGCTTTATTCCGTCGAATCTATGTATACAGACAGTACATAGCTTCTTGTTAAACGAGATTATCTACCCGTTCTCGTCATTCACTCTCGGTGATGTGTATAACGACGCATCAATAATGATGTTACCGAGTAATGTTAGATTCAAAAACTGGCACTTAAAGCGATTAAAAGATAAGAACATCATTCATGCAGAGAGCGTATACAACATCGCTAAACAAATTGTTGATGAAACCACCAGCAAGCACAACAACAGAGCGAAGAAAGCAAAAGTCCGCAGACTATTAGCTATTCTAGGAAGCTGCTTTGACAAGATATTCATCGACGAAGTCCAAGACTTAGACAAAGATGCACTCCGTTTTTTCGAAGTTCTAGGGTGCAACGATATTGATGTGTATATGATCGGAGATCCAAAACAAGCAATCAAGTTTCCCCAAGATCTTGATGCTTTCGTTCGAAAAGTAGCTCCAAAAGAATACGCGACCATACTACCGATCAACAATCAAACCAGACGAGTACCCACAGAGATACTAGCGGTCTCAAACAGCTTCTGTTATGAAGATCAGCAACAAGAGTCACTATCAGAAATCGTTGGTGAACTCATGTACATTGAGTCGACGGACGGACGATATGACGAGCTACTAACGAACTACTTAGATACAAAACAACTTGTTTGTATCGACAAAAAGAATGGTCGCTATACAACTTCGTCTAAACACAAACACGCATTCCCACGAGAGATCGAGGAAATGATTCGTGATTCTAACCACAAGAAAGACAAAGCTTTGTTTGTTATAGCAGCTTTTTCTGACTTTATGGACGATGTCGCCGAAGTCGGTGCAAGAATTGCTATCAATAGGCTAAAAGCCAGTCATGGCTTGACACTTAGTAAACAACACTTCGCCCAATTACTTGAGCTGTGCAATTCTTGTACGGGAAATGACGTTCAATTCAAAGTCCAAAGTATCGAATCTATCAAGGGATTGGATGCTGATGTGTGTGTAATCATACTTAGCTCCAATACCCTTAAATACTTGACCCAAAATGCTATTAGCGAAGCAAACCAATTTAATAAAGAATGGAAAAAGGTCTATGTCGCTCTTACTCGTGCCAAGAAGAGGTTGGTATTGGCTTTAGATCACGAGTTACTCGCTAAAGAAGATATGGCGGCTGTTAGGGATTCCATTGGTGAACTGGGATTCGTTACTCATAACTAGTATGCATCTGTCCACAAACACCGATGGAGTCTAGTAGAAGACTGACTCAAGAAATGTGTGATATCTAGCGACCCTGTAAATAATTTTTTTGCCCCTGATTGTAACTCGCTTTGGGGCATAAACGAGTTAGAAAAGTACGTTCGGATGCAGGCCACAAGCTAGCACCAAGTGCAGTTATCTTCGGCCAAGTAATAGACGTTGTACTGTTAAAATGTAAACAGGCTAATTTGCGGTTAGTAGCCATCGGGGTTTCGAATTTTTAGGAGTCTCGGTTGGTAAGGCAAATATTCTTTTTGCAAAAGGCTGGATGTAATCCGATTTAATTCCTTGGTAGGGAATTAGATGCGAGTGAAACCCATGTTTCCAACTTTTGGCTTGTAAGCGTGACGTTGAACGCCTTGAGTAGCATGGATAGAGTAACTTAAAAGTATCGGTTGTAATGAACCCCTACTAGCTTGTCGTAGCTTTTCTCAATGTTTATACGAATATCTGCTTTATTGCTGATGTTGTAGCGTGTGTCCCCGTAAAAAACAAAGTCCCAGCCATTACCATCCAAACCAATTGAAGGAACTACTCTCAGGTGTATTTTCCAGCTATCAGACCAGCTATCAGACCAGCTATCAGACCAGCTATAAAGCACTCCTGTCGGAAGCTGAAATTCAGAGTCATCAAAGTAGGCGAAATCGACTTGTCCACCAATCATAGAATAAGCTGAAAGGCTGTTAAACCGACGTTCAGCTAGACCTAAGTAACCTTTGAAGTATGGGCGATAACACTCTTCATCGTGGCATTCGCTATGTTCAATTGAGAGAGCCAATTGCCATGCTAAGCGATCGTTTTCAAACAAATCCACATCATTGGTGTTGAGTGAAGCTACATTAAGCAAATCCAGCTTTTTAAGACGGACCTTGTCATCGGTTATGTGCAGCTCAGTGTCCAAAACCGTAAGAGCAGAATCTTTTAGTCGAGCAACATCAATAGACAGAAAATCATAATAAGCACCATAACCCCGCAGACTGACATATCCTTTGTAGTTGTCACTATAACCTGCACCCATACCAAGATTGATGGGTAGCTGAGCTAAATGGGGTGGCTTGGCCTTGCTCTCCGGCCAGTCCACACTAAAGCTATCCAACTGTAGCCTCGCCAGCAACAACTCTCGCTTCTGTTCCTTGTAGTTGTTATTAGCTTCATTTTTTGTGACTAACAACAATTCTGTGTACTCGGTTAATACATCTAGAACCTTGGCTTTTTCATACTCAGAAAAATCACTCGACTGCATAAAAGATTCCAGCTTTGAAATGTCTTTGGCAATGATGAGTGCTCGCTGCCTTTCTGAATTACTTAAGGCGAGGTACTTATTTTGAATACGGCTGTACTTAGACTGACGTTGATTGACCTTTTTCACTAAAGGTTGCCCATGATGCTTAGCGTCCGGAAGAGCGTGGAATATATCAATGGGCATGTCCCATGGCTGAATTCCGGTATCTAGGGGCTGATCCAGCACAATACTCAAAATGTCTTTAAACGCAGTAGAGCAGTTGTCGCTAAGGAAGTAATAGTTGAAATCTACATCCTGCAGCTCAAACAGGTGCGCCTGTATTAGCGCCACTTCTTGTTTGGTCAGGCTTAGTTCATATTCCCACAGCTCCCGTTGCTCATTCTCAGCATAATTACCAGTATGAAGATAGTAAGTTGCAGTGGTGTAAGTGGCACTGTAACCACCAAAAATACCATACAGTACATACTTCACAGGGTTGTCGTCAGGGTGCGCATTCGCACCGAAGTTGATACCTGTATCGAGTAGTTCGATATCCGTTTGATTGTCGCCCTGGCGGTTAAATTTCATCATCAGATGACCAAAAAAGGAGGCGGGGTTTCCTAGGTATCCCGTTACATAAACAAGACTGACCGATTCGGTTTTGCTGTGCTGAATCCATTGTTGATAGTCTTCGCAATCTTGTAAAGATAGGGCTAAATCAGCACCGAAGTTGTCCTTAACCCAGATGTAACGGGCAGGGTAGCGGCAGTGTGCCATTTCTGAAGGTGTCATAAAAGCGCTGAGAGTAGCGATCAATTCGGCTTCTGCATCAACGCTGCCGTTTTCGGAAAGGAAAAAGTCTGGGCTGGAGATGGTACTGCTGCCATCTTTAAAGTGCAGCAGTTTGGACCACTGATTTATCTGTTTTTCACTAAGTGAAGCTGACCCCGATGCTGGCCAGGAGGACAGTAGTGTTATAGAGAGCATTATACTCAAACAAGACGACACGCCAGCGCGTATCATCTGTTTGCTAATATGGGCTAAGATGCCGCGCACTGCTGTGAAGCATGTTTTGCCACAATGCGGTAATAGCTGTCAGCCTTCTCATGGTGAGGCATTTCAGCATAGTTATCATTTGCCAGCACTTTTGCAAAATCACTTCGGATGCCCTGACGGACTATCTTTTGCTCTTTTTGTCCGCATTCAAGGATATTCAGCATCGCAAGCATATGCTCACCTTCACCTTGAACCGTTTCTTGTTCCAGTTCCGGGTAGGTTCTGTCGATAAACTGTGCAGCAGCATAAAATGGGCCCGAGCACGAACCTGGGGTTGAATAATAAGAGATAGATGCGGTAGTACCTAAGTCCCACGTAACGTTGGTAGTAACGGCAAGCCAGCCGTTAGCATAGCCGTTGGCAACCCAGTGCCCTAAACCACATCCTTTATAGATGCCATCTAGTGAAGCATTAGCGTGTGGTAGGTAAGCAAAAATGCTTAACAGCAAAGCTAGGATTCTGTATTTCAAAATAAACTCCCCTTATTTAAGCCGGTAAGAGTCGAGCAAATTAAAAACTAATCGCTTGTTTTTATACTCTAGATGCAAAAAAACAAAAAAGTGAAAAGAAGTTTTGTTTGGGAGAGTTTTACGTCTCTGTTTGAGAATTTATCTACAAAAAGACACATATCTAGCAGCGTGTCTGTGAACCTGCAGACAATCGACATGCTGAGGTAAAAAGTTTAAATGTAAGTAGGCCAATTAGAGTTTAGTGGTTACATGATTTGTAGGAGGGTAGAGGCTTTTCTACAGCCCAAAAACGGTGAAACCCCGATGTTGGTAGCATCGGGGTTTCGAATTTTTAGAAGTCTCGGTTGGTAAGGCCGATATTCTTTATGCAAAAGGTTGGATTTAATCCGATTTAATTCCTTGGTAGGGAATTAGATGCGGATGAAGTCCATGTGCTCAACTTTTGGCTTGTAAGCGTGACGTTGAACGTCTTGTGGCTTAACTTTAACTTCAGCGCCGTCGATCACTAGAACGATGCCTTCGTAGAACTCAGGCTTGTCCATTTGGTTAACAACGTCGTCGTGGTTAAGAACGATAGATACTGGCGCAGCCTCACCACCGTAAACGATAGCAGGGAATTGACCAGCGTGACGTAGGCGGCGGCTCGCACCTTTACCTAGTTCAGTACGTACTACTGCTTCAAATTTCATAGTATTTACTCTCAAATATGAAAAAAATAACGTCACATTCTGCGATGCGACCTCGCGTGAATGTGGTAAACGCTTTCGAGTAATTGGTAGTAACTCTTCAAGCGAGCGCGGATACTATCACTCTCTCGATTTTCCCGCAATAGAAAACCCGTTTAACTGGCTATCTTTTGAGTAAATATTTTCAGTCGCTTACCGTTGTTTGAGGCGGGCACAAGATACTTACATTTTTATAGCTAAACAAGCGTTCAATATGAACCGAATCTGAACATTCTTCTCACGCTTGATTAAGTCTCACGACGGTATTGTTCATATCGTGAATGATAGATTGATTGAGGAGTTCGTTATGGGACCAGTAAGTATTGTTGTCATTACCTTGAATGAAGAAAAACGCATTGGGCGTTTGATGGAAGATTTGAGCAAGCAGACACATCGCGATTTTGAAGTGATTCTCGTTGATTCAGACAGCGAAGACGCGACTAGAGAAGTGGCGAGCGCGTATGAGGCTTCTTTACCTGCATTGACCGTGCATAAGATGGATACTCGTGGTGTGAGCCTAGGGCGTAATACGGGCGCGTCCATGGCAAAGCATGAGCGTTTGTTGTTTCTCGATGCGGATGTACGACTAGCGCCAAACTTCTTAGCTAACGCCGTCAGCCAGCTGGAAGAAAAGCAGCTTGAGGTAGCTGGTGTGTATATGGGCGCCAAAGATCTGCCTGTGGTACACAAGCTGGGTTACGGTTTGTTTAATGTAGGTCTGTTTACGACGCAGTTTATTTTCCCCACAGCGGTTGGGGCGTGTATTTTCTCGACCAAACGCGTACATGAACAACTGAATGGCTTTGATGAGCAAATCGTATTGTGTGAAGACTGTGACTATGTGAAGCGTGCCAGCAAAACATGGCGGTTCCGCTTCTTGAATCTGACGTTCGGCTTTGATCCTCGCCGCTTAGATCAAGATGGTATTTTCAAAATGGGTATGACTTACTTTAAAGCCAATGTTCGTCGTTTCTTCTTTGGTGAAATGCGCAATAATGAAATGGATTACAAGTTCGGCCACTATAAAGAGCAGTAATACTCAGGGATTTTGGTTATGTTTGAAGGAGCTAGCCTGTTTATTGGGGCCTTACTGGATGCGTTAATAGGCCCCAATCTATTTGTGCCGGGAGAGCCTTTTCTGATCGCAGCGGGTTATCAGTTGCATCAAGGGGTTATTACTGGCGTCTTCGCGGTACTGCTTGGTGGCTTTCTTGGCGATCAGGCGAGCTATTTCATTGGGCGAAAAGTAGGCGTGCCTGCTCAGAAAAAGTTGATTAAGTGGCAGCCTAAGACCAGACGCCCGATAGCCCGATGTCGTCATCTAATGGCAAAACGGGGTAACGCGGTATTAGCGTTTGCTCGTCTACTTGGGCCTGTAGCATGGGTCGTCCCGTTTATTGCGGGAACCAATAAGATTACCTGGGCGCGATTTAGCGTTTTTTCTTCTATTGGGCTGGTACTGGGCGTTGGCCAGTTTGTGATGTGGGGTTATCTGCTCGCTTATGGCATCGATAAATTTCCAATGATCGCTGAAGTCAAAGCCGTCATTGTTGAGCACCAAGCCAGCCTCATTGCCGTTGCTGCCAGTCTTGTTTTTCTGTTTATTGGTAAACGCTTAAAGTGGCGTTTAATGTTGCCTAAATTCTCGTTGTTTCTGCTGGGTGCGATGCTGTACGCCAACTACACGCACTTTTTCCATATGTCCGATGACTTTGTTGAGCAGGCAGGGCCGGCTCCAAAAATTGCACCCACTGCGCTGAAGTTCAAAGCGTACCCAGGGAGATCATCGGTATTCGATGCACAGGCTATCAATGTGCTCTATTTTGGCGACTCACCACGTGAGTTAATGTTGCAGCTTGGCTGGATTGAGAATCACACATTTTCACGTCATGACATTGACCCATCCGTATATTTAGATTTGATTAATAACCAGACTCCGCCAGTGTCTGATTTATTTTGGAACCAAACCCCTCAAAATTTGGCATTCCAGCTTCCCGGAGATTTGGTTCAACGAAGCCACATTCGCTGGTGGAAAGGGGGAGTGGACCCACAAAGTCATCAGACGATGTGGCTCGGAGCAATAAGCTATGACAACGGATTAAAATTCACTGCCTATTCGGGCATTTTCACTGTACTGCACAGTATTGCCCCAAATGTGGATAAAGAGCGGGATAAACTTGCCCAACAGGTAAAGTCGGTATTGCCGCAGCAAGCAATCGCTTTTCAGCCGCTATCTGCACCTACCGCAATTGATGATCAACATGACTATTTTACTGACGGTCAGATATTGGTCATTCAAGAAACAATAATCCCTCAGACTGGAAGCTAGATAACAAAAAGCCTAACGAAAACTCAGTCTTAATCGGTTGAGTTTTTCTTTTTTATAAGTTTTAAGATATGGTTAAGGTATAGAAAGTACCTATATTCAGTCTATTACGATGCTGATAATTAATAATAATCATATTCTCAACTTGCTTGCTGGTTCAGTGGAAGACGCTGATTCCGGTCAGAAAACTATGCTTGGTGGTAACGAAGTTGCACTACTTCAATACATGATTGAGCACCCCCATAAGCCCCTCTCTAAATCAGAACTTTTGGAACAGGTCTGGCATAAAAAAGGCGTTATTGTTGAAGAGAGTAGCTTGCTGCACTGTGTATCAAGCTGCCGAAAAGCACTTCAAGATAAAAACAGCGAAATCATCAGTACGATTCGTGGTGTTGGTTATCAATTTAACGGTGAAGTCAGGGATTACGAACCAGAGGCTTTAGCTGACAACTCTGTTTTATCTTCTTCGGCGGAAAGCGAAGTTCTCTCCGATGTATCTTCAACGGTATTGAAAAAGCGCAATGCGCGCTATCTGGTTATGTTTAGCCTGAGCGCTTTGGCGGGATATCTGCTTGTTTCTACTCTACGTACGCCTTGGGTTGAAGCTGATTATACTGAAACCCGTTACTTAGGGTGTACGGTTCAGACAGACGAACCTATTACATTGGCTAATGTCCGTGCTTTCCAGACCGGTAATCAGGTGATCTTGGTTGATCAGGATGGAACGTCAGTCAGTTACCTACCTGAAGAAGTGGAGGTGATTTGTGAATAAGACGATGACGATCACCAGCGTGTTAGCGGGTTTAGCGATTGGTGGAGTGGCAGCTTACGTCAACTCACCGACCATGAATCAGAACTTTGAAAGTCATACGCAAATAGTTATACCCAAGCGAGAAGGTAGTGAGCTGGTTAAAATGCGTGCGTCACTGAACCTGAAACGTTCTGGCCAATACGAACTGTATTTCTTGACTGGGAATCTGGTTGGGTTTAATACCACAGGGCATTATGACTTTGACTCATATGGTTTGTCACTGATGCCAATCTCCGCTGAGCAAGTTGTGCCAGAGGGTAAAAAGTTGAACATTATGGAGACTATGTTCAGTCAACGAGGAATGCATTCAATGGAAGAGTTGAAAGTCATTCGTATCGGTAAGGAGCAAACGATTCTGGTTGCACCAAGATACTCCTACCTGTTTGTCACTGCTGAACAATAATGTTCAAAAATAGTGCAAAAGCCAGCATTTAGATGCTGGCTTTTTTTGTGCGTTTTTTCTTTTAAAAACATGGCTTTGAGGTTTTTTAATAATGGTTCATGATTAAATATCATCCACCTGACAAAGCCCTAACTTAGCAAGGAAAATCTTAGGTATAACAAGCGGCAAGTTTCATCAATTAGAGACAAATCATGAAAAATTCTAAGGCTCTGCCGCTGTCTATTTTATGCACTGCTAGCTCCGTTTATGCCGTTAACGTGATAGCAGAAGATCAAGTTCCTGCGACTCCGGTAACCGTCGAAGTGGTTGCCGAGCAATCAAGTGCAGCTTCACTTAACGAAGTTGGCAAAATTAAAGCAACAGATTCTGCCGCGCTGACGTTCAGTGCTGGTGAAAAACTTAAGTCGCTAAAATTCAGCGATGGTGATGTGGTTAAGAAAGGCGAGCTAATTGCTCAACTTGATGATGACCAAGCTAAAGCTGAACTCGATAAAGCTGAGAGCTCATTGGCATTAGCTGAGTCTAAGCTAGATCGTGTGTTGGCATTGCTAAAGAAACAACCAGATTCCATGTCTGCTCAGGATGTAGAAGAGCTTAAACAACAAGCGAACCTTGCGCGTGCAGACTTCCGTCAAAAGAAAACCGACATGCAGAACTACCAGTTGATTGCACCATTTGACGGTCAACTGACTAACTTTACTCATTCTGTTGGTAGTCGTGTTGAAGCAGCAACGGCCTTGGTTAGCCTGATTAAACTTGATCCGGTTGAAGTACATTACTCAATCAGCCAGTCAGAAGTCGGCAAAGCGAAGCTAGGCCAGGCAGTCTCTCTAACCGTCGATGCATACCAAGACCAGACGTTCACTGGCAAGGTAAACTATATCGCTCCACTTGTTGATGAAAGTTCTGGCCGTGTAGAAATTCACGCGCATTTTGATAACCCAGAAAATGCTCTAGTTCCGGGTATGTTCGCCAAGGTTTCTCAAACGATTGGTGAGGCAAACTCACATCTTGTGGTTTCTCAGACGTCTATTGGCGCTGACGGAGACCAGCGTTTCGTTTGGGTCGTTGAGGACAACAAAGCGATCAAGCGTCCAGTCGAGCTTGGTGAAAACACCAATAATGGTTACGTGACGATTGAATCTGGTCTCAAGCTAGGCGAAACCGTTGTTGTAACAGGCCGACAAAACCTCAATCACGAGGCTCCTGTATCTGTTCAAAACACTAAATCACCAGTGACTTTGCCGTCACGCACTTTACCTGCTCAGCCAGTCAAAGAAGCGGAGGCAGAGAAACCTGCCGCTGAACTTCCGACCGAAGTAGAAAAAGAAGAAAAAAAGGTAGCTGAGCCGGCAAACGAAAAGCCAGCGGAGGTAACGAATGAAGCTGCCTGAAATATGTATTAAACATCCAGTGCTCGCCTCAGTGCTGAGCATTGCGATTGTTCTACTGGGGATAGTCTCCTACCAAAAACTTGCGATTCAATATTTTCCAGAGCGCCAGACTGCATCGGCTACAGTAAGCGCTTCAATTACCGGGGCGAGTGCCGAGTTTATGTCACAAAATGTGGCAGAAGAACTCATCACTGCAGTCACAGGTCTCGATAAGATCAAAACGATGACAACGGATTGTCAGGAAGGCAGCTGTTCTCTCAAGATCCAATTTGAAGATGGGGTCAGTGAGGTTGAGTACGCAAGCCTGATGAACAATCTGCGCAGCAAGGTGGATGGTATCTCTGACTTCCCGCCAGCGATGACAGACAAACCGACAGTAACGGATGACTCTTCTGACACGGCAATGCCTAGTAACATTATCACATTCGTTAACCGTGGTGAGATGGAGAAGCAAGAGCTGTTTGACTTCATCAGTCAGCAGATTGCTCCTCAGTTCAAAAACGTACTGGGTGTTGGTGGTGTGTGGGGGCCATATGGTGGTTCAAACCGTGCAATTCGTGTTTGGTTGCAACCTGAGCGTATGGCGGCTCTGAATGTCAGTGCTTCTGACGTAGTAGGTACGCTGAGCACTTACAATGCGACGTTTACTGCAGGTACGATTAAAGGTGAAGTTCGTGACTTCTCAATCAACCCTGTCAATCAGGTGACGTCTATTGAAGATGTACGTGACCTCGTTATCCGTGTCGACAATGGCAACATCGTTCGTGTTAATGATGTGGCTGACGTTCAAATGGGTGAGGAGAGCCTTGAGCCAAGCATGCTTCATGTTGATGGCGATATGGCGATGTCTCTTCAGGTGTTACCACTTAAATCTGAGAACCCGGTTACGGTTGCGAACCGCGTAAAAGCGGCCATGGAAACCATGGAAGTACCGGACAATGTTGAGATGAAGATGGTCTACAATCAGGCTGACTTTATTGAAGAAGCGATCGACCAAGGGTTTATGACGTTGGTTGAAGCGATTGTTCTGGTATCGGCAATTGTAGTTTTGTTCTTAGGTTCACTGCGCGTTGCAGCGATTCCTCTGATAACCATTCCTGTCTGTGTGATCGGCGTGTTTGGTGTAATGGCGATGCTAGGCTTTAGCATCAACGTGTTGACTATCTTGGCTATTATTCTTGCGATTGGTCTGGTGGTTGATGATGCTATCGTTGTGGTGGAAAACTGCTACCGACATATTGAAGAAGGTCTTACACCATTTGAAGCAGCACTTAAGAGCTGTAAAGAGATTGTTTTCCCTGTCATCGCGATGACCTTAACGTTGGCTGTTGTGTACTTGCCGATTGGTTTGATGTCAGGTCTGACGGCGGATCTGTTCCAACAGTTTGCCTTTACGCTTGCGGCATCAGTCATCATCTCAGGGTTCGTAGCATTAACTCTGTCTCCGATGATGAGTGCCTACATGTTGAAGTCAGTGACAACGTCACCAAAATGGTTCCAGTGGGTAGAAATCAAACTGAACGCCATGACTGACAAATATATGGTGTACCTGAATGCATGGTTCAAGCGTCCACGTCAGGTTTTAACGGGTACTGCAGTGCTGACTATTTTGTCTGTTGTTGCTGTATGGTTTATGCCAAAAGTTCTACTGCCTACAGAAGATACTGGTTTCATTGAAGTGACCTCTCATGGCCCTGCTGGTGCCGGTCGTCTATACGACTTGGATAACGCTGACCAAATCAACGCAGTGTTTGAAGGTAACAAAGAGATTGAAGCTAATCTTGCTTACATTGAAACTGCACCGACTAACCACGTGTTGCTGAAGCCGTGGGAAGAACGTAATAAGAGCGCTGACGAAATCATCAATGAGATGATTGCTAAAGCGAAGGAAACTATCTCGGCTTATACGACGTCTTTCTCTGTACGTTCTGCTGACAACCTTGATGTGGCAGATAATCTGATTCTTCAAGTGACCACCGTTAACCGTGACCTAGACGAGCTGTCTGATACTGCAGCGAAAGTCGTTGAGTTACTTGAGGATTACCCAGGACTGTCGAACGTTGATAACTCAACGCACCGTGACCAGCTACGATTTGATATGTCGATTGATCGCAATGCGATTGTATTGTCGGGCGTTGATTACGGTAATGTAACCAATGCAATCTCTACTTTCTTGGGCTCTGTGAAGGCTGCCGATCTGCAAGCAGATGACGGATTTACCTACCCAATTCAGGTACAGGTAAACCGCCAAGCGTTAGGTGACTTTAAAGTTCTAGATAAGTTATACGTTAGCTCTGAATCTGGTCAAAGGTTGCCACTGTCTCAGTTCGTATCGATTAAGCCTGTGACGGCAGAATCAAATATTAAAACCTACGGCGGTAAAGACGCTGCAGAGATTACTGCAGACTTGGTACCAGGTTACAGCGCGGATGATGTTCAAGCATTCCTTGATGAGAAGCTTCCTGAGTTACTGAAAGCGGGGCAAAGCTACGAATACGACGGCGTGATTAAAGAACTTAACGAGTCATCAGCGGGTATGCAGATGCTGTTTGGTCTGGCGCTGATCTTTATCTTCCTGATCCTTGCTGCTCAGTTTGAGAGCTTTGTAGACCCATTGGTTATTCTGATCACCGTTCCTCTGTGTCTGGTTGGTGCGATACTGACGTTAAGTGTCTTTGGTCAAAGCCTGAACCTGTACTCTAAGATTGGTTTGCTGACTCTGGTTGGTTTGGTGACCAAGCACGGCATCCTTCTGGTTGAATTTGCCAACCTTAAGCGTAAGGAAGGTGTGGAAGTGATGGAAGCTGCATTGATGAGTGCGCGCTCTCGTCTACGTCCTATCCTGATGACGTCTCTGACGATGATCATTGGTTCGCTTCCTCTTGCTCTGGCAGAAGGGCCGGGTTCATTAGGTCGAGTAAACATTGGTCTGGTTCTGGTCGGCGGTTTGACGATTGGTACTTTCTTCTCGCTGTTCTTTGTACCAATGGCTTATGTCGCGGTAGCAAAGCTTCGCGAAAAAAGCGTATTGCGTAAGCAGCTCGTTGAGGGGTAAAGCATGTTACTGATTAATGAAAGCCATATTCTCGATGTTGAGCAAGGTTATATTCACAGTCAGGGAAGTAATGTTCGTCATCCGATCGGAATCAATGAGATAGCGCTACTGAACTATATGATCGAGCGCACCGGTGAAACACTGACAAAGCATGAATTAATGCATGAAGTGTGGCTAAAGCGTGGCATCGTAGTAGAGAGCAGTAGTTTATTGCACTGTATCTCCAACTGTCGCCGAGCGCTGGAAGATCGCGCTGGTGAAATCATCCGTACGGTTCGTGGTACTGGCTATGAATTTGTGGGTCGGGTAGATGCCTATCAGCCAGCAAACGAAGTTGAGCAAGTTGAAACAGTTATTCCTGAGGTGGTGGAAATACCTGCCCCTCAGGAACCCAAAGAGACGCTACGCAGTCGTTTGGCGAAGTACCGCTCCCAGCTTATTGCAACTGGATTATTTGTTATCGGCGCAGTCGCGAGCTACTCAATCATCGAAAATTCGAGCTCACCATTGGCTTATGCATCTTTTGAGCAGCAAGAGTTTGCCTCTTGCTGGTTTACGCCGGAAAACAACGGAGCGAAGGTGCATTACCAAAACTCGACTTTATACGATTTTGGCGAGCTAACGTTATTAGTGGACGGTCAAGGTCGCTCTTTGAGTTTCAGTTCAAATAGTGGAGTCATCAGTTGTGAATAAGTTATTAGCCATTGTTCCGCTTATTGCGGGCGTTGCTGTCGGGGCTGCGGTTTCGTACATTGATGACAACCAGCTTAACCGTCATATGATCAGCCACACGGTAGCACATGTGTCATCCACTGATCCGGATGATGATTTTGCTACCACGCTACCAATGAGAATTGAACTGACTCTTAAAGAGAACAGCAGCTACGACGTTTACGCGGTATTGCCTAAAAGTCGTGTTGGGTATACCGGTTCAGGCCGATACGAGCTTGATAGTGATGGTGTGTTTTTTGCGATGGAAGAACATCAACCGCTAGATATAGAACCGTTACGTAAGGGCATTATCGAGCAACTGTTCGTCAGACCTGGTTCCTTTGACGGTCACATGAAAGTGGCCAAGTTGGGGGAAAACAATGCGGCACTTGTGGGGCATAAAGTCATATTGCATATGACTTACTAAATCGGCGTTAATCGCAGACAAAAAACGGCAACTTGTTAAGTTGCCGTTTTTTTTAACTTGAAGAAGTGCTGGTGGAGAACCGATAAACGATGATACCGGGTTTGCTTTTCAGATATTCCAGCATTGGCGTGTCGACGACTTTACCTTCGATAGAGGAGGCATGGCGGAAAATGGGTGTGTCACCATTCTCGACGAAGATACCTGTATGAGAGACGTCTAGTCCGCGTTTATGGCTGTATATACCGATTAAGTCACCGCTTTTCAGTTCTTTAATTAAAGAATCATCGACAAATTCTCGTGGGATAAAACTGATGTTCTTGTCTTTTATCGGAACAGAAGGGATCCAACGTTCACCTTCAGGTGTTTTTTGATTAATGTGCTTAACGGTCGTGACCGCTCGACTATCAAGATCAAGCGTAATGTCTTGAACATTAAATGGGCTGTTTTCCAACCAATCAGAAAAGAAATGGCGGCGCATGAGAAAGTCTACGTTACCGTATAAGTAGCGTGCTAGCTTAAGATTCTTATCGAATTGGCCGAAGGAATCGGAAAAGGCGAGGGAAGTTACGTAGTCGAGCAGAGTAAAGCAATCGACGTGGTTGAAGTTTTTAACCAACACTTCTTTATCTGAATTGATGGAAGTAAGTGTATTTGCTTCATAGTCGACCCCGATAAACATACCGGAGGTTTGTACGATGCGATCAGGTGTGCTGAGTTGGTTGTCGTTCTGAATCGTTGTCAGAATCTCTTGTTCATCTACGAGTTTGTCCTTCTCCATTCGCAAGTAACTGGAGAAAAGGCTGCCACCGGCAATGGTGGTGGCAGTAATTGACAACACTACGAGGGCTTTTTTCATACAATCATCCTTGTTTAGCCTCTTGCTTTTATGAGTTTTGACGTTGTTTCCTAACTCAAACCTACCTGACCGCAAAGCTAATTAATAAATGAAATAACCTTAAAAATCGTAACTAAGACTCATCGTCGAGTAGATTTCATCATTAGATTGATCGTCAGCGACGGTGGTGTTGTAGATGTATTCCACATCGAAAACCAGCACCAAACTGCCCATCAGGATGTTCTTTACGTATGCTTTGGTGTTGTAGTGAGTATTCTCTTCACCGTGTGCTACGTCCATAACTGCACCGACAGAAAATGTTTCTGAAAACGATACAGATCCATCCAATGTTGAGGTTGCGATGACTTCGTAGTTGCGTAAGGAGGGGAATTCACTATCGGTTGGTTGACGTTCAGAAATTCGGTAACCCGGACCGAGTGATACCGACAGTTTGGCTGTATCGGTATTATGTAAATAGAAACCGAGGCCACTCATTAAGACCCATTGTTTGCGATATGTGCCGTATAGGTCGTTCTCAAAACGGGTAGCAGCTCTTAAGAAGCTGGTTTCAGTATAGTCATAGGTTGACCCTGCATTAATAGTGTAGCGGTTGGCACCATCGTCGGCGTTGTCGGCGTCCGTATAGTAGCTTTCAAAACCACCTTTGTGTTCCCATTGGTCTTTGCTATAGCCTAAAATCAACGCGGTATTGTAAGACAGCGATGAACTAGTGTTTTCGGTGTAGATAAAGCCCAGTTTTGTTTGAGCCGAAAAAGGGTCTTGAGGAAGTGTCTCTTCTTCCTCTGCGTGTGCTGCACTCGTAGCCAGAGCAACAGCCAGAGCAATCATTGATTTTGTTTTCATTTGAATAAAGCGGACTTTGTACAATGTTTGCTCATTATGTTTGCATGCCCGCAAATGTTAACTGAATCATCATAAATCATGATTGACTTAGTTTTAGCCTTCTCAAATGTTGTCAAAGGAAGTTCGTTGGTGTTCTGGAAGGTATTGTTACTTGGTCAAGAAGATTGAATGAAGTTTAATGAAACGTTTTATCTGAAATAGAAAAGCAGGCAAAAATGCCTGCTTTGTCTGGTAGTGTTTTGTTGAGAGTTTTTAGTGAGTGGTTTTCATCGATAGAATGGCTTTTAGCCCACCCATCGAACTGCGATCTAACGTTAACTTACCGCGATAACTGTGGGCCATTTCGCTGACGATATTCAAGCCTAAACCTGTTCCTGGGGTCGTCTCATCTAAGCGTACGCCACGTTTAATAACCTGTTTGAGTTTCTCCTCGGGGATACCTTGGCCGTCATCTTCAATGATGATGTCGATGGTTTCGGCGTCTTCGCTATTGGCAGTAGCATGAACGCGGATGATGCTGTCTGACCATTTGTAAGCATTTTCCAGAATATTGCCGACCATTTCGTCAAGGTCAGTTTCTTCGACTGCAGTGACCAAGTCAGAGTCGAGCTCGTTGATCAGTGTGATATCACGCTCTGCATAGACTTTATCGAAAGCCATTGAGATTGCATCAACGCGCTCAGACGGGCAGGATTTCACAGAAAGGATGTTCTTAGAACCCGCCATTCGGGCGCGGCCTAAGTGATAATCTATCTGGCTTTGAATTTGGTCGAGCGAAGGTTGTAGTTGTTGCTTGGTTTGTTGGTCTTGGTTGGCAACTTCATTCTTTAATACTGAAAGAGGGGTCTTTAGCGCATGAGACAAATTACCCGCATGGTGACGAGCACGTTCTAACAACTCCTGATAGTGGAACACAAGAGCATTCAAATCCGACACGACAGGCGCGACTTCGCGTGGATAATCTTCTTCGAGCTGGGTCTTCTTACCTGAACGAAGTTGAGAGAGCTCTTTGTGCATCTTGGTCAATGGGCTCAGAGACCACTGTACCTGAATAACAATGAGTGTCAGGACGCCAAGGTAAAGTAGTGCAAGTATGACCCAAAGTTGGCCCATTAAGCTGCGGACAGTGTCTTCTATCGGTTGCTCGTCAATACCAATAGTGACTTCGATAGGGCCATCGTAATCAGGGTAATAGAGTGTCGATTCGATATAGATGAGCTTCTCATCTCGAGCCCCCAGTAAATCATGATCGCCTTTTTCGGTCAGTGCTTTGTCCCAGAGAGAGCGAGAACGTAGTAAATCTTTATCCGTTTTGGCGGACCAGTATAGGCCACTGTAGGGGCGGTTGAAGCGCGGGTCCGAAAGGGGAGTGCCGATGGTCACATTGCCTTTCTCGTCCGCTTCAATTGTCGCGGCAATCTCGTCCATGTAAGTTGCCAATTGTGCCTTGGCATCATCTTCCATGTAGACATACACCTGAGAAGGGACCATGACACCGGCGGCGATGATCATCGCGGTCAACCAAACAACCGCCGCCAGAACGAGGCGGCTTTTGAGGCTGAGCTTTTTAAGTAAATGCGCTTTTTTATTCGGCATTAAGCTGGTATCCCAGTCCTCGGACGGTTTTGATCACTTTAGGTGCGATTTTCTTGCGTATACGCCCGATAAACACTTCGATGGTGTTGGAGTCGCGGTCAAAGTCTTGTTTGTAGATGTGTTCTACCAACTCGGTTCGCGAGATTACCTTTTCTGGGTTATGCATGAAGTAAGCTACGACTTTATATTCTAGTGCGGTTAGGTCAATTGCTTGGCCTTGCCACATGACTTTAGAAGAGCGAGTGTCTAAGCTCAGGCTGCCCACTTGCATAACCGGAGACGCGTTACCTGATGCGCGGCGAAGCTGGGCGCGAATTCGAGCGATCAGTTCAACCATTTCGAACGGTTTGGTCTGGTAGTCGTCTGCACCTGCATTAAGGCCTTCAACGCGTTGAGTTAGGGTATCACGCGCGCTCAGAATAATGACGGGCGTGTTGATGTTTTCATCTCGGATACCTTTTAGGACGGTCAAACCATCAAGCTTTGGCAGGCCAAGGTCGAGTACAATAGCATCCCATTCTTCGGACGTCGCACGATAGAGTGCATCAATGCCATCTGCTGACAGTTCTGGTACCCAACCATTCTGTTCAAGGGCTTCTATGATTTGTTCCCCAAGGCGAGGTTCATCTTCCACTACAAGTATTTTCATGACGTTCTTCTTCTAATTCTTAAGGGCTTGTTTGAAATTGCGACCTTTGATGAGCATCATTTCCAGCGTTTTGGCGTTGTACTCAACTTTGATGATGTTGTTGTTATAATTTAACTTTAGTTCGTAAATCCAAATATCATCGTCTTCTTCAAGTTCGACTTTGATAATGCGTCCGTGAAGGTCTTGTTCCACCGCAGCGTAAAGATCGGAGAATGGGCGAATATAGCCTTTACGAACAGCGTCGTAGACCTCGTCCTGATCTTCTTCAAATTCAATTTCTGTCCCTGCTTTATGGACATCCTGTACCAGAGCATGGCCATCTTTATCATCGTGTCTGTCAGCGTAGGTAGGGTAAGCAAGCACCATACAAAACGTGACAGCAAGGGAGCAAATTAACTGCTTATGAAACATAGCGTTACCTTCTCGGAAATTCTATGACTCAGTATAATGAATCTTTTCTGAATACAAAGTGAATATTAAGTATGAGCTGATAGAGTGCTTAGGTCATAGGCGACAAACCTATCGCCGCGACTAAAACGCTTTTGTCTCGAACAAAATTTAACCGCAAAAGGCCAACAGACCCTAGTTGGTTAGCTCATCCTCAAAGATTTTGTCTCGCATTTTCCAGAATCGTCCCGCTTTACGTGCGATCACAAATTGTGGAGGCCTGAAACGATGCTGATTATTGACCACCTTGGTCGGAGAAGCATCGTCAAACGGACGATGTTTGTCAGCGAGATGAGGCCGAACAAACATATCTTTGAATGTCTGCTTTTGCTTCTTGGTCGTTAAAGACCAGAATTCGTGTACTTGAGCTTGGTTTTCTCCCACATAAGAGACCTTGAGGCTACTTTTGCCTTTGTCATCTTTGTGAACACTTAAATCCATCGACAAGCACTCGAATACCAAGGCGTCTTTTAGATTTAACGCTTCTTTAAGCTTCTTGTCTGGGTCCACTAAGGTGGCATCGCATTCGTGACAAATTCGCGCAGCGATATCATTGTCTGCGCCGCATTCCCCGCAGTATTTGGCGCGGAAACGATAATTACAATGCTCTCGTTCACCAGTCTCTTCGTCTTCGAAAAAGCCCTGACATTTTCGACCGTAATGCTCAATTAAGAAGCCATTGTTATCCAGCTTTCCCCAGAAGTTGTTGTTGAAGCCACAAGCCGGGCAGGGGATGGTAATGATTTCGCTGTCGGAGTCAGGTTTGGCATCACCCACTTCAGGCTGATAGAGATCGTAGCTGTTACCTGCATAATCCAATACCAGACACTCTTCTTTGCCCGGAGAAAGACGCAGCCCTCGTCCAACGATCTGTTGATACAAGCTGATTGATTCTGTTGGTCGCAAAATTGCTATCAGGTCGACATGAGGGGCATCAAATCCTGTCGTTAACACAGAGACATTAACCAAGTACTTAATTTTACGGTCTTTAAAATCTTGGATGATAGTGTCGCGTTCAGGTGTTGGGGTGTCGCCAATCACAAGAGCAGTTTGACCTTCTGGGAGCAAACCATAAATTTCTTGAGCATGTCTAACCGTTGCCGCGAAAACCATGATGCCTTGTTTGTCTTTAGCAAGATGAATGATTTGCTCGACAATTTGAGGCGTCGCCCGTTTGGCTTTGTCAATCACCATGTCCAGCTCCGCCTCTTTATAGCGACCTGTGGTTGCGGGTTTGAGCTGTGAGAAGTCATAGCTCAGTACGGGGGCGTCCATCATGCGAGCTGGGGTGAGGAACTTTTCATCAAGCAAGTAACGAATAGGTAGCTCGAAAATGCAGTCTCGAAAGAATCTTGGTTCCTCTGTTCTGACTAGGCCGCGCGTGTGATATTGGTAAATCCAACCCATGCCAAGCCGATAAGGCGTGGCGGTTAAGCCGAGCACTTTGATGCCTGGATTCAGCTCTCGAAGATGAGAAATCACTTTCTGGTAGCTAGTGTTTTTGTTATCCGGAACGCGGTGGCACTCGTCAATCACGAGTAGCGAGAATTGGTTTTTGAAATCATCGAGATTCCTGACCACCGACTGCACTGACGCAAACACCACTTGTTGGTCGGTTTCTTTACGGCCTAAACCCGCAGAGTAGATTGACCCTTTGAGATCGTACCCTTCGTATTTAGCGTGGTTTTGTTCAACCAGCTCTTTGACGTGCGCCATGACCAATACACGACCTTTAGCCAGTCTGGCGAGTTCAGCAATAACCAGACTTTTTCCTGCTCCAGTTGGTAGCACAAGGACGGCTGGGCTGGAGTGTTTACGGAAATAGTGAATAACGGCTTTCACCGAGTCGGCTTGGTAAGGTCGGAGTGTATACATAAATTGTGTGAAATAGCTCAACTATTTAGTCTAGTGGCTCTATAATACCTCACCTGATTGAGATGAGGTATTCATGCGTTTAGATAAATACTTGTGTGATGCACTGGGTGCGACACGTAAAGAAGCAACAAAAATCATTAAAAGTGGTGACGTCACCGTCAACGATATCGTGCAGAAAAGTGGTGCGGTGAAAGTGACGGACGATTGTATTGTCGAATGGCAAGGACGTGAGATCCAAAAGCCAGGCCCTCGTTACATCATGTTGTTTAAACCCGATGGTTTTGTCTGTTCGCATGAAGATGGATTTAATCAAACAGCCTTTATGTTACTCGACGAAGTGAAGATGGAAGATCTTCATTTTGCAGGGCGCTTAGATGTAGATACAACGGGTTTAGTGTTGATCACCGATGATGGTCAATGGTCACACCGTATTACTTCGCCGAAACACAAATGCGAAAAAACGTATCGCGTTTGGCTGGTTGACCCGATAGGGGCTGATTACGTGTCACAGTTTGAACAGGGCATCGAGCTTCGTAATGAAAAGGCGGCAACGTTACCAGCGAAACTGGAAATCGTTGATGAAGAAGAAAAAGAAGTACTGCTGACCATCACGGAGGGTAAATACCATCAGGTTAAACGCATGTTTGCCGCACTGGGTAACAAGGTGGAACACCTACACCGTGAACGTATCGGTAACATCGTTCTGGATGATGAGCTGGAACCAGGCGAATATCGCTATCTGACGCAAGAAGAAATTGAATCAGTTTGGAACTAATCATCTAAATTGGAAATAGTTTAGTTCCAATTAGGAACTAGTCTTTTATAGAGATATCGCTCAATATAGATCGGCTACAGACTCGTGGATGCGAGTCTCTCTTTTCTGTTTGGTTGCAGCACGGAAGCTGCATATCTAACGCAACCGAGTAGGAGATTTATGTCTGATACTGCATTAGAGCAAACCAAAGCACCCCAAATCACTTTTCTTCTTTTTCTTGTTCTGGGTGCCATCGGCGCATTGACGCCACTAGCCATCGATATGTACTTGCCAGCGATGCCGACCATCGCCCGTGACCTAGGCGTTGCAGACGGGGCAGTGCAAATTACCTTAACCGCGTATACCGCAGGTTTTGCCATTGGCCAGTTGATCCATGGTCCACTCGCTGACAGTTATGGCCGTAGGCCCGTTCTGATCTTAGGCGTTTTGTTTTTTGGTCTGGCTTCCGTCGTTAGCGCAACCACGACCGGCATTGAAGCGTTGACTTGGGTACGCACAGCTCAAGGTTTTGCGGGCGCAGCGGCGGCTGTCATCATTCAGGCTGTGGTTCGCGATATGTTTGATCGCGAGGATTTTTCTCGTGCCATGTCGTTTGTGACCTTAGTTATTACGATTGCTCCTTTGATAGCCCCTATGATTGGTGGTTATATCGCCGTTTGGTTTGGCTGGCGTGCGATTTTCTGGATTCTGGCCGCGTTTGCTGCGGTGGTGATCGCTTTGGTTTTCTGGAAAATTCCAGAAACGTTGAGCGAAGAGAACAAACAGCCCCTTCGCTTTGGTACGACGATACGTAACTATTTCCGCCTGTGTAAGAATTCAGTCGCTATGGGTTTGATTTTATCTGGCGCATTTTCTTTTGCCGGTATGTTTGCGTTTCTGACCGCAGGTTCGTTCGTCTACATTGATATTTATGGTGTACAGCCGAATCACTTTGGTTATTTGTTTGCGTTAAACATCGTCGCGATGATCATTATGACCATGATTAATGGCCGTCTGGTGAAGAAGGTCGGCTCCCATGCCATGCTCAGATTTGCTCTGTTGGTTCAACTTGTCGCTGGATTGGGGTTATTTGTTGGTTGGATGCTTGACCTAGGGCTGTGGGGCACTGTACCTTTCGTGGTCCTTTTCATTGGTACCTTGTCGACAATTGGTAGTAACACCATGGGTTTATTACTCAGTGGATACCCAGCTATGGCGGGTACGGCTTCTTCATTGGCAGGAACGCTGCGTTTTGGCACGGGTTCTGTGATTGGCGTTGTCGTTGCTATGTTGCCTGATGGGGCGACTTGGCCAATGATTACTGTTATGACGGCGTGTTCAATTCTGTCCGCCGCATTTTACTGGATATTTGGAAGAAAGGCGTAATGTCTCAGTACACTGTTGAAATACAAAACTTGGTCAATACCGCTCTAGAAGAATTGGCCGCAGACCATAAATCAGGTAAAGCCGTGGATGCACCTGTGGCAAACAATCATTATCTGGTGCGTTGGGTAACTCGTGCTCTCAAGTCACAGCGTTTTCATCGTTGTGTGGTTGATGATCTCACTCGTTGGCAAAAAGCGGGGCGCTCGAAAGGTAACGAAGCCGGGTTGATGTTCACATTCCAGCGTATTTCTAAGTTCTACGCTGAGTTTTTCCCTCAAGGGGAAGCGGAGCGAGTGATTAAAGACAGTGAAATTAATGCATTTCTCGACCAGATGGAAGAAGGCGGTTGGGAAGTGTCAACATCAGAGCCGCTTCTTAACTGCGGTAAAGTTCAGATTTTTACTGAAGGCCCAAACTCTTTCGCACTATGTACCAACCAATGTGACGACTGTTTTGACGGGGAAACTCTTATTAAACCTATGAGTTGGTTTGTTCGTGGTAACCACGCGCAGTTTGTTGAAAAAGCATCAGCCGCAGGATTCATGCTACATAAGATTACTGACTACAAATCAAACGTTAAGTACCATGGGGAATATCTGGTTTATCCGGGCAACCAAGGAAACCACTTAGCTGAGATTCCAATTGGCTATCAAGTTTAGTTTGCTGTGCTTTTAACTTAGAAAAGAGCTTCCATTAAGGAAGCTCTTTTGCTTTTCGGACAATGGCTTTCACCATGCCTTTAAAGATAAATAGATGTGCAGGCATCATGGCGAACCAGTAAAGTAAGCCTCTTAACCCTTGCGGGTGCCACCATGCTTTGACTGTCAGTTTGCGCTTGCTGCCCAAGTCTTCCAATGAAAATTCCAAGCGGCCTAGGCCGGGGCCTTTCATACCAAACAGCAGGGACAGAAATTGCTCTTTTTCGCAGCGAATTACTTTCCAAGAGTCAATATAGTCACCCACTTGCAACTCTGGCCCGGGAGGAGAGCGCCGCACAGGTCGCCCTCCGCCAAAAAATAGATCGAGCCATTCCCTTGTACGCCACATTGGGTTGGCAAAAAAGTAACCCTCTTTCCTGCTGCCAATTTGTTTGACTATTTCCCACAGTTGTTCTGAACTTAAATCCGTTTCTATACTGGCACCTGTTTGTTTTGGGTAATAGCCATAGCCAGCTTGCCAGCGCTTTAGAGCTGCAGGGTCGAACCCCCAAACTTCGCTGCGAACAAAATGACCTTCTTCGTCGATGCTTTTTCTGACCATTTGTTCGTAGCTGACAAGTGCTTGAGGGTAGCGTTGGCGAATGTCGTCGGAGTTGGCAATAAAATCGTGCTCTAAGCCAGATAGCAGGGCAGCACCAATACTGGAAGGCACAGAAGTAACAATACCCAGCCAGCGCGATGCGAGTTGAGGCGTCAGTAATGATGTTGACCAGAGCTTGATGGGCTTTCGAATTACAGCGCTGATGGTCTCGAATTGCTCACGATAACTGAGAGTATCCGCTCCTCCCACTTCGAATAGCGCATGACTGGTAGGGGATTCCTCAATAAGCGACAACAAATAGTGGTTGAGGTTTTCCAGCGCGATAGGGTTGGCTTTCGAGTCTACCCATTTTGGAGTGATGAGTAGAGGCATGTTGTAGACGAAGTCTCTCATGATCTCAAAAGCCGCTGAGCCGGGGCCTATGATGACCCCCGCTCGTAGCTCAGTGACGGGTATTCCCGCTTTGCGAATAATGTCGCCCGTCATTCGGCGCGCTTTAAGGTGTTCTGAATTGCCAGTCTGAGGTTGAATTGCGCTGAGATAGATGACGTGTTTAGTATGACTGCTCTTTTTTAGTGCTGATTTGAAATTTTCGGCAAGGGATATTTCATACTCAAGAAAGTCATGGCCGTGCGCCATCCCGTGAACCAAGAAATAGACAACCTCGTATTCTGGCACAATACGCAGTGCTGCCTCTTGGTCAGCGAGATCAAGATAAATCAATTCAAGGTTAGGGTGGGGAGTGACTCGGGCTTTCAAATATTCAATTTGTCGAGCCGCTGCCGTCACATGGTAGCCTTTGTTACATAGTTGAAGCAGCAACTGCGAGCCCACATAGCCGGATGCGCCCAGTACTAGCACTTTTTTCATCTCGACCCCTTATTAATAATATGGTTTATGCGCAAGGCTGATCATATAATAAACGGTATATTTTTTCCCTTCCTATCATAGTGTTGTCGATTGAGGTGAGTAATTGAGCACGATCTCACAGGTTCTATTCCATACGCGCGGTGAGTTTTTGCGACGAATGATCGCCATCGCCTTACCCATTACGTTGCAAAGTATCATGTTCTCTAGCCGTGGTTTAGTGGACGTGTTGATGCTTGGCCAATTAGGTGAAGCAGAAATTGCAGCAGTGGGCGTTGCGGCCAGAGCAACCTTTGTTACAACGATTATGCTGGTAGGCGTGACGACAGGCGGAGCGCTGCTTACAGCCCAATATTGGGGTGCAGCTGACCGTCAGGGCGTCAAAGAAAGTACTGCCCTGACTTGGTTGGTATCAATGATTTTTGCTGTGTTTACTGTAGCTATTTTTGTTTTGTTTCCAAGTGAAATCATGGCTCTGACCACGGAATCTCAGGAAGTAAATCAGTTAGGTAGTCAGTACTTGGTGATTACAGCGGTCACTATGTTTGCTGTCGCGTGTGTTGCCAGCATGTCTGTTGGTCTTCGCTCAATGCACAAACCCGGCATCAGTACCTTTTTCAGTGGTATTGGTATTGTGTCCAATATCTTTCTTAACTGGGTACTTATCTTCGGTAAGCTGGGTTTTCCCGCGATGGGGATCAAAGGTGCCGCAATCGCCACAGTGTTAAGTGGTGCGATTGAAGTAGCAACACTATTTGGCTACATCTACGTGAAAAAGCACTTGCTGGCTTTCGGAGCTAAAGATCTTAAAGCGGTAATCCAATGGGAAAGGGTTGTACGTTTTTTGAAACTTTCTTTACCCACCACGTTTAACTTTCTCGCTTGGGCTGGTGGGTTGTTTGCCTATCACGCGATCATGGGGCAGTCCGGAGTTCAGGGATTGGCTGCGCTGTCGGTCATGTCGCCGGTTGAATCGAACGCTTTGGCACTCTTGATCGGAATGTCCAATGCCGCTGCTGTGCTAGTGGGTAACCAGATTGGCGCCAAGAATTATGAGGCAGTCTATTATCAGGCGATTGGCATGACCATACTGAGCTTGATTGTAGGCATTGTTGTCGCTCTGATTTTGTACTTATGTCAGGGACTTGTTCTTGATGCTTTTAGTGCATTGACTGATGAGACTCGTGCTTTGGCTGAGAAGTTCATGGTTATTCTGTGCTTTGGCATTATTTTACGCTCAATTCCTATGATGGTGATCGTCGGTGTACTAAGAGCTGGCGGTGATGTGAAGTTCTGCCTCTATCAAGACTTGATTGCTCAGTGGCTGATTGGTATACCGCTCGCCGCGTTCGCAGCCATTGGCCTAGGATGGGAGCCTGAGTGGGTTTTCCTACTATTTTTGACCGAGGAAGTCATTAAATGGGGCGGTTCGCTTTATAGGATGAAAACACAGCGTTGGATGAAAAATTTGATCGAAAATTAGACATGAATCGTCCAGGCGATGTGTTTGGATGCATATCTTGTGATCTAGTATCCAAAATACTTCCTCCCAGCGTGGTTTTAGTGTAGATTCACAGTCCAATTTTGAACGATTGCGAGACTTTTAATGCTTCAGCTAACAGACCTATGTAAAGGCTATGTAGATGGTGGTGAATTTCACCCTGTCTTGCAAGGTGCTGAGTTGTCATTAGAACAAGGCGAGCAAGTCGCTCTGATGGGTGAAAGTGGTTCAGGAAAGAGTACGTTACTGAATTTGATTGCGGGGTTGGATACTGTCGATTCTGGCGAAATTTGGTTTCCGAATTTCTCTATGCATGAAATTGCCGAAACCAAACGTACTGCATATCGTCGTAACAACATTGGCCTTATCTTTCAGCAATTTAACTTACTTCCAACACTCAACGTCGCTGATAATATTCGTTTTTGTCGCCAGCTTAAGGGGCTCCCCGAAGACAAAGGTCTATGGCGTCAAATCCTTTCTGCATTAGATTTAATGCCACTGCTGGGTCGTTACCCTGAAGAAGTCTCGGGTGGCCAGCAGCAACGAGCAGCTATCGCCCGTGCGCTTTACATGGAACCCAAAATCCTCCTTGCCGATGAACCAACCGGCAGTCTTGATGAGCGAAATGCCGAAGCAGTGATGCGACTTCTTACTACGTTGACTCGCCAGCTAGAGTGTACATTATTACTAGTGACACACAGTGAGCGGGTGGCGGAACACATGGAAGGTCGAGTGCGTCTTCAAGGAGGGCAGCTTCATGTTATGGCCCGTAGTTAAAGCACTACTCGGCCATTACAGACGTTACCCTTTTCAAATCCTTCTTGTCTGGCTCGGTCTTACGTTAGGTGTGTCCCTTTTGGTGGGTGTGACCTCTATTAACGATCATGCGAGGCAAAGCTACGAACACGGTGAAAAACTTTTTTCCAATCCTCTTCCTTACCGTATTCGCCCTAAACACATCACCAATAAGATTCCTCAGGGCTTCTATGTCCAGCTTCGTCGCGATGGGTTCAACCAGTGCGCACCATTTGAAAGCCTACGAGTAAACATGGCCAATGGGACGGATTTGATGCTAGTTGGTGTCGATCCCGTGGCTATGTTGCAATTCAGGCCAGCGACGATTCTGAAAGATTTCTCTTCTCTGCAATTGATGAACAGCCCATATCCGATTTTGGTCAGTTCCGATCTCGCCGCACATATGAAATGGCAGGACAATGACTTTATCCCACTCAGTGATGGCAGTAAATTAGGGCCGATTGTTGTTGATACGCAAGACCGATTGAATGGTACTCGGATTATCGCCGATATTTCATTGCTTAGAATGTTAGAGCGTAGTTCCGGAATTTCAGTCATTGCCTGTGGTGAAATGCCTCCGGAAAAACTAGCACGTCTCAAAGAGTACTTACCCAACGGCATGAGCATTATGCGTAATTCACGTGCCGAGCTTGAATCACTGACGCAAGCCTTCCACATGAACTTAAGCGCTATGGGGATGCTGGCGTTTCTCGTTGGTCTATTTATCTTCTACCAAGCGATGTCACTTTCGTTGACTCAAAGGCAGCCGTTAGTCGGTGCGATGCGTCAAACCGGCGTTTCTGGTTGGCAACTGGCTAAGGCACTCTGTTTAGAGCTTTTGGTGTTGATCACGATTAGCTGGTTGTGTGGTAACGTGCTCGGCATTTTGCTTGCTAATCAGCTTATTCCTGCTGTTTCGGCCAGTTTGGGCGACCTTTATGACGCGAATGTTGGCTTGTTGATCTCGTGGAGCTGGAAATCCAGTATATACAGCCTATACATGACGATCATTGGTGCTTTTGTTGCTTGTGCCTGGCCTTTGGTACGTTTGCTGCGTTCACAGCCGATTCGATTAACAGCACGTTTATCTTTAGTTCGTTTTGCGGGCACTGAGTTTACGATCCAAGCCTTGCTAGCTTGCGCGTTGTGTGTGGCAGCAATCGCCATTTATCAGGCGCCGCAAACACAGGAATCTGGCTTTGCGATTGTTGCTTTGATGCTACTGAGTGTGGCGTTGTTTACTCCGTTCCTAATCTGGAAGGTATTTGATAGCCTTTCCTATTCGCTTAAATGGGTGAAAACACGCTGGTTCTTCGCTGACGCGGCAGCCAGCATGAGCTACCGAGGTGTAGCGACCATGGCCTTTATGTTGGCAATGGCAGCCAACATTGGTGTTGAAACTATGGTTGGTAGCTTCCGTGATACAACCGACAAATGGCTGAGCCAACGTTTAGCCGCTGACTTGTACATATACCCGAATAACAGCGCTGCGGCTCGCATGAGTGGTTGGCTGTCTAAACAGCCTGAAGTTGATTCTGTCTGGTGGCGCTGGGAGAAAGAGGTCAACTCTAATAAAGGTGTTCTTCAGGTTGTCAGTACAGGTGCCTCAGAAGGGGAGTTGGACTCCTTAACCGTGAAGCTAGGCATTCCTAACTACTGGTATCACTTGCATCACTCTAAAGGTGTGATGATCAGTGAATCGATGGCATTGAAGCTAGGTATTCGCCCGGGCGACTCTATCGATTTATCTGGCAAGCTTGGTAAAGGCTGGCAGGTGGTCGGTGTCTACTACGATTATGGTAACCCATATAATCAAGTTCTGCTTTCACACCGTAATTGGTTGTATGCCTTCGCTGGCGGAGGTACCGTCGCTTTAGGCGCTGTATTGAAAGATGGCGTTAATTCTGTTGGTCTTAAACGGCGAATGGAGTCGGTGTTCCGTTTGAATTCGGAAAGGATTTTCGACAACAGCCATATTCATAAGCAGGCGATGAGGGTGTTTGACCGGACCTTCTCTATAGCCGATACACTAGGCAATATCACCTTGATCATCGCAGTATTTGGTATTTTCTTTGCCACGGTCGCTGGTGAGGTATCACGTCAACGTCATGTCTCGTTGCTGCGTTGCCTAGGGATGTCTGGTAAAGAATTGGTTGTTGTGGGTGGCCTACAACTGTTTGTCTTTGGTGCAATATCGATTCTAATTGCGTTACCGCTTGGCTTGGCTCTGGCTAATTTAGTGGTAGATATCGTCATTAAGCAGTCTTTCGGCTGGACACTTGAGCTTCAGTTAATCCCTGAAGAATATCTTCACACCAGTTTGATGGCGATGGGTTCGTTGATGCTGGCTGGTGCTTTGCCAGTATTGAGGATGATTCGAAACACACCAATGAAATCACTAAGGGACGCATTGTAAAATGAGGAAGTCCATTCAAGCGAAAACCCTTGTGAGAGCTTTGCTATTGCTCATAGTAGTGGGCGTGCTCGTTTGGGGAGCTTATCTCAGATACTACGTTATGCCTCAGACGGCGAAAAACAGCTCGGTCAATCACGTGATGCAGTCAGAGCCGACTCAGGTGTTTGAACCCGTTCTGCCTAATAGCCCGGTTAAGATTCCTGTGGACTTTCGATTCCATAATGAATATCAGCATGAGTGGTGGCATTTCTTCGCGAATGTGAAAGATCAAAATGGTGAAGAATATGGTATCCAATGGAGCTACTTTCGAGTCTCAATGGATGATAGAGACGGTATTGGATGGCAAAGCCCTCAACTCTACATCTCTCATGTGGTGGTCTCCAATAAAGATAAGGTCTGGAAAGAACAGCGGCTCGCGAGAGGTGGAATCGGTCAGGCAGGTATGACGAATCGACCGTTTCGTATCTGGATTGATAACTGGTTTTGGCGTTCGCTTGGCAAAACGCCATTCCCAGGGCAACTAAGTGCTGCAAGCGATAGCTTTAATGTCCAGCTTCAAACTATTGCTCACGGCCCTTATGTATTACCGGGCGACAAAGGGTACGTCGAAAAACACGACTTACTGCCAATTGCTTCCTATAACCTCACCAATCCGTTTCTGAAAGTGAAAGGGATGCTTCAACTGGGTTCGCGCAAGTTGATTCCTGTCGAGGGGGAAGCATGGATGAGTAAAGAGTGGGGCAGTGGATTGATGGCAGAGGGCCAAAAAGGCTGGGATTGGTTTGTACTCCATTTAGATAATGAAACCACACTCTCAATCAGCCGCTACCGGCATGCTCAACAGTTGCCTTATCTGTTTGGTGCATTGTCCCGTAAAGATGGTAAGGTAGTGAAACTGTCAGCCGAAGATATGTCGATTGAACCCCATGAATCTACGTTGTTCAATAATGGTAAACATATCCCGTTGCAATGGGATATCAAAATCCCTGAGTACGATATTAACCTTACAACTCAAGTGCTTAACCAGGAGCTTTGGTTGCCATTTGTTGTTCCGTATTGGGAAGGGCCTGTTCAAACTTCGGGTAGCCATCAAGCGAAAGGTTTCATGCAGTTGACAGGTTACTAAATTAAAAAAGCGGCGCTAAGTGACTAAAAACGCAGTTTCTCATTTAATGAGAAACTGCGTTTTTGTTTGTGTTGGTAATTCTCTGAATTTACCTATACTTACGTAAGGAATAAACGTTGCATTAGAATTTTTATATCGAAAATTCCGAAGTTAAACATCCAAACAAGCGATTTTTCCTTAAGATTCGATATATATAAACTCAACTCTATTCTTTGTTAATCGTTTATTAACATAATAAATATAAGGACGATATCATGAGTGATATTATTCGCGATTTCTTCAAAATGGAGTCAGCAGGGGGGATTCTTCTAGTAATCGCTGCTGCAATCGCAATGACCATTGCCAACACGCCACTGAACGAATCTTATCAGGCAATATTGCATTCTTATGTGTTTGGCATGTCTGTATCTCACTGGATTAATGACGGCCTAATGGCTGTATTCTTCCTTCTCATCGGTTTAGAAGTAAAACGTGAACTTCTAGAAGGCGCGCTTAAATCCCGCGAAACTGCTATTTTCCCTGCTATTGCTGCTGTTGGGGGTATGTTAGCGCCGGCATTGGTTTATGTCGCATTCAACTACAGCAACGCTGAGGCAATTCAAGGCTGGGCGATTCCTGCTGCCACAGACATTGCATTTGCACTTGGTATCATGGCGTTGCTAGGTAAGCGTGTCCCTGTCAGCCTGAAAGTATTCCTACTTGCGTTGGCAATCATTGATGACTTAGGTGTTGTTGTCATTATCGCTCTGTTCTATACAGGAGACCTGTCGACTTCAGCTTTAGCCGTCGGATTTGCCATGACCGCAGCCTTGTTCATACTCAACTCGAAGAAGGTCACCAAATTGCTCCCCTATATGATAGTCGGTGCGATACTCTGGTTCGCGGTTTTGAAATCGGGAGTGCATGCAACACTAGCTGGTGTGGTGATAGGCTTTGCAATTCCTCTTAAAGGAAACAAAGGTGAGGGTTCTCCACTGAAGCACATGGAACATGCACTGCACCCATACGTTGCTTTTGGTATTCTTCCAGTGTTTGCGTTTGCCAACGCCGGTATCTCTCTTGAGGGGATCTCGATGGAAGGGCTGACTTCGATGCTACCACTGGGTATTGCATTAGGGTTGTTAGTTGGTAAGCCTCTGGGTATCTTCAGCTTTAGCTGGTTTGCGGTTAAGTCAGGTGTAGCCAAATTGCCAGAAGGCATTACCTTCAGACATATTTTCGCAGTCTCAGTGTTGTGTGGTATCGGCTTCACCATGTCGATTTTCATCTCTTCGCTAGCCTTTGGTCCGGTTAACGCTGAGTTTGATACCTATGCGAGACTGGGTATCCTGATGGGGTCGACGACAGCTGCGATTATAGGATACGTGTTACTGCACATTTCTTTACCAAAAAAGACAGTGCTGGCAGATAAGCCAGCGACTGAAGCAAACCAATAATTAAGAACATTAAATAAAAAACGCTCCTCAGATAGGAGCGTTTTTTTGTTTGGATGAACTATTTTTCAATGATTGTAAAGATGGTCCATTCATCGACCACTTTTTCTGTTAATCCAACAACGGTCGCCGTAACTCTCCGGTTTAATGCATGAGAAGTTTCATCATCTCCATCAGCTTCCAATCGAGTTTCACCATAGCCTACAATGGTTACTCGTTCTGGCTCAGTTCCGAAGTATAAGAGCTCATCCTGTACAGCGTGAGCCCGGTTCTTGGATAGCTCTAGGTTATACTCAGGTGTGCCAATTTTGCTGGCGTAGCCCTGAATCTGAATTGAGGCTGATTTATATTTGGCCAAAAACTCTGCCATGGTCTGGATTTGATCAGAAAAGATAGGGTTAATCTCGTAAGAGTCGTTGGCAAAAAGAATCCTTAGTTGGAGCTCTTCTTCTTCTCTTATCGATGTACCGCATCCGTCATTGTCTACTTGAGCATTGACTGGTGTGCCAGGGCATATATCCCTAGCATTGACTACACCATCTCTATCGTCGTCAGTTAGGTCCGATACCTGGTTGGCAGTCGGCGTTTCTATATATTCGTATTCATCCTCGTTCGCCGTCAATGTGGTTGACATTGCCATGCTTAAAACGGAGAGCGAGAGTAAGGTTTTCTTCAACATAATCAATATTCCACTCGTTGTGCCCATTCCACTGGAACGTCAACTAACAGGGCGTCCAGCAGGTTACCTGTAGCGTTCATCACGCGATACTTTGCGTACTGCTCGGCGTAGTGGGCGTCAAGGTAATCTTTCCTAGCTTCGAAGAGCTCATTCTCAGTGTTCAGTAAATCAAGCAACGTACGTTGGCCAATTCGATATTGTTTTTCGTAGGCGATGACTGTTTCAGAGGCTGAATCAACGTGGTCAGCCAAGAAGTTTTTCTGTTGCAGAGTAAGGTCAAGCGCACTCCAAGAAAGCCTTAAGCTTTCTTCTACCTGTCGATAAGCGTTACTGCGCAAGTCTTTTGCTTTGTTCAATTGATACGCGGCGCGCTCGGATAAGTCACTATCTGAACCACCATTGTATAGGTTGTAGCTGAGTCTGAGCATAGCTAATGCTTCGTCACTGCTGCCTACGTCACCTCCTGCGTCATCTCGCCAAGTCTGACTTGCTTCGATTGAAATTGTTGGGAAGTAGCTGCCTTTTGATTGCTTGTATTGATAACGAGCTGAATCTACATCGACTTTAGAAACCTGTATAACAGGGTGTCTATCAAAAGCAGTATCCAAGGCTTCTTCCAGAGAAAGAGGCAATCTTGACTCATCCGCACGTGGGTAGATTAAGCCAAGCGGGCTTTGCCCGACCAGCCTTCTGAATTGTGTGTGAGTATCAACAAGGTTGTTCTGAGCTGCGAGTAAGTTGCCATGCGCTTTAGCGATACGAGCTTCGACTTGGGATACGTCTGCTGTTGAACCGATCCCAGAGTCTGCGCGACGTTTAATATCTCGGTAAATATCTTTGTGTACGGCGAGGTTACTTTCAGAAAGAGCGAGGACTTCCGTAGCTTTTACTGCATCAAGATAAACCTGAGTAACCTGCAACGCTAGATCTGAGGCGTCTGCCCAGAGTTGAAGTCTGATAGATTCGGCTTCAGCGGCGGTTCGGTCCATGTCGTTGAGCGTAGCGTTACCATCCCAGATCAATTGAGTCAGGCTTATTGTTGCCTCTTTCCGTGTCAGGTCGGTATCCGCACGTCCTGTAGATTCTGCTGGGTTGATCTCTTCGTAACCAATGCCTGCGTCAAGATCGATGCTCGGAAGGTACGCACCTCCGGAAGCATCCGCTTGTTTTAAGGCACTCTTGTACTCATTGAAGGAGCTTTTCAGTTCAGGGTTAGTCGCTAGTGTAATTGCCACCGCTTGCTCGAGTGTCTGACTGTAGCTACTAAAGCTCATTGCGATAATGCAGCTTGCCAGAATAGTTCTTTTCAAGTTCAAGGGAGCCTCCTTTAATTTCCTTGTTAGTAAAAAGGAGAGTGTAATTAGGTGTTATTCAGGTGTAGGGCTTTGGGCACGAACACTCTAATGGAAGCTTAGTAGAGTCGCTTGCAATTTGAGAATCTTTTCGAAAATAAAAAATCGAACTTTATCTGGATCTTATAAACTTTCGTATGGACTTTTTTGTTATTAACTGGTTTATCAATAATGCGACAGCTAAGGTTTATAGCATGTAGAAATGCGCGCTTTAAAAAACTCTAAAATTGGGGTAGGGGTTTTGCGCGTATTTGAGGGCGGGGATCTGCTTATGAATGCCAAAACACTAGCGCCATTTTTGATGGCGAACACGACCGTTGTTATCGATATTAATGGCCAGTTAAGAGAGCTTATACCGGGCGAAGTGCCTGGACCAGGAGAGGTAATTGTTGTCGTGGGTCAGGGGGCGACAGCCGCGACCGACATTGATGCACAACTTGTTACTGATGATGGTGAAACGTTCGATATTAATTTGGATAATGAAATTGCGTCCATTTTTGAACAAATTGAACAAGGTGTCGACCCTACTCAAAACGAAGATTTTGCTACTGCAGCTGGTGGACAAAACGGTTCAAGCCCAACAGGGTCCGGTGATATTGAAAGAACGGGTGCAGAAACCCTAGCGGAGACAGAGTTTGATACGTCTGGCTTGGAGTCTCAAGGCTTATCTGAAACTCAGAGCCTAACGCTATTAGACGTAGTAGCGCAGGCCATATTTGTTGGTGATGACTCGGTTACTGTTTTTGAAACAGATGCAGCGTGGGTGGTTAACGGGTCAATTGAAGCAACTGAAACAGACGTGCCTACATTTATCGTTCAAGAAGATGTTGCAGGAGAAAACGGAACTTTCTCTATTGATGCCGATGGTAACTGGACCTATGTTGCCAATAGTGCGTTTGATGAATTGAATATAGGCGACTCTCTCGTTGACGTATTCCCAATAGAATCCGCAGATGGCACTGTCGGTAGCGTGACCGTTACTATCAATGGTACCAACGACCTGCCTCAATTTGTGGCTACCAATGATATCCAAACTCAAAGCGATGGTGACGTGTCGACGTTTGCTTTTGAAGATGGTGTCTACTCGTTTGACATCCCAGAAAACTCGTTATCAGGCGCCGTTCTTGGACAAGTAGCGGCTGTTGACCCCGATAATGACGTTCTCATTTTTAGTATCTCAACAAATATCCAGAATGGTGAAGGTGAAGACTTATTCCAGATTGATCCTGATACAGGTGAAATAAGTCTTACCGATGCAGGGGCCGCCTCTTACGTTAATGATTTCGAATTTCTGGAAAACGCTCATCAAATAGTGGTTACGGTGACGGAAGGAGATGGCATTGGAGAGCCTCAGTCAGTTGATGTTGACGTGTTCTTCAATGAGCTCAATGAAGATGATAATGAGCCTATCTTTGAAGGTACTGATGAAGGCGGTGAATACTCATTTCAGTACAATGAAAATTCATTAGATGAGGATGTGATCGGTACAGTCTCTGCAAATGATGGGGACGGGGAAAACGTAACGTACAGTATTAAAACGAATGTTCTTAATGAATCAGATGAACCTCTGTTCGAGATCGATTCAGCCACAGGAGAAATCAGCTTAACCGTTGCAGGTGTAGCAGCGTTTACCAACGATTTTGAACTTGAAGCTAACATCCATGAAATCATTGTCACTGCAACGGAAGATGATGGACTTGGTACCATCAAGTCTACGGATGTGACCGTTAACCTAGAAGAACTGGATCTTGATGATAATGCTCCTGTTTTCGCCGACACTGATGAGTCAGGTGAATACAACTTTGAGTACAATGAAAACTCTGTAGATGCAGATGTCCTCGGAACAGTGAGCGCAAGTGATGCTGATGGAGAGAACATTACATTCAGTATATCTGCCAATGTCTTTAATGATGCTGACGAACCTTTGTTCGAGATCGATTCTATCTCAGGTGAGATTAGCTTGACGGCCGCAGGGGTTGCGGCCTTTACCAATGACTATGAGCTGGCGGCAAACGAACATAGTATTACGGTTACTGCAACCGAAGATGAAGGCTTTGGTGAAGTAAAAGCTACAGATGTCACGGTTAATCTTTCTGAATTAAATCTGGATGACAATGCGCCAGTCTTCTATGACGGAGAAGAGCCAACAGAGAGCTACGCGTTCAGCTATAACGAAAACTCAGCAGACGGTGACGTGCTCGGCACGGTGGTTGCCATTGATGCTGATGGTGAGAATGTCACCTACAGCATCACCACAAATGTACTAAATGATGCCGATGAACCCTTGTTTGAAATCGATGCGAACAGTGGCGAAATCAGTCTAACTGCAGCGGGCGTCGCGGCATTCACGAATGACTATGAGCTGGCCGAGAATGTGCACAATATCGTTGTCACTGCTACGGAAGATGAGGGATTAGGTGAAGTTAAAACCACCGATGTTCCTGTTCAGTTAACCGAGCTCAATCTGGATGATAATGCGCCGGTCTTCTACGACGGAGAAGAGCCAACAGAAAGCTATGCATTCAGCTATAACGAAAACTCAGCTGACGGTGACGTGCTCGGCACGGTGGTCGCCATCGATGCTGATGGTGAGAATGTCACCTATAGCATCACCACAAATGTACTAAATGATGCTGATGAACCCTTGTTTGAAGTCGATGCGAACAGTGGTGAAATCAGCCTAACGGCAGCGGGTGTTACGGCATTCACGAATGACTATGAGCTGGCCGCGAATGTGCACAATATCGTAGTCACTGCAACGGAAGATGAAGGACTAGGTGAAGTCAAAACCACCGATGTTCCTGTTCAGTTAACCGAGCTCAATCTTGATGATAATGCGCCGGTCTTTTATGACGGAGAAGAGCCAACAGAGAGTTATGCGTTTAGCTATAACGAAAACTCAGCTGACGGCGATGTGCTTGGTACTGTAGTTGCCATTGATGCTGATGGTGAGAATGTCACCTATAGCATCACCACAAATGTGCTAAATGATGCCGATGAACCCTTGTTTGAAATTGATGCGAACAGTGGTGAAATCAGCCTCACTGCAGCGGGTGTTGCTGCCTTTACCAACGACTATGAGCTGGCCGCGAATGTGCATAATATCGTGGTGACCGCAACGGAAGATGAAGGACTAGGTGAAGTCAAAACCACCGATGTTCCTGTTCAGTTAACCGAGCTCAATCTTGATGATAATGCGCCTGTCTTTTATGACGGAGAAGAGCCAACAGAGAGTTATGCGTTTAGCTATAACGAAAACTCAGCAGACGGTGATGTGCTTGGTACTGTGGTCGCCATTGATGCTGATGGTGAGAATGTCACCTATAGCATCACCACAAATGTACTAAATGATGCTGATGAACCCTTGTTTGAAGTCGATGCGAACAGTGGTGAAATCAGCCTAACGGCAGCGGGTGTTACGGCATTCACGAATGACTATGAGCTGGCCGCGAATGTGCACAATATCGTAGTCACTGCAACGGAAGATGAAGGACTAGGTGAAGTCAAAACCACCGATGTTCCTGTTCAGTTAACCGAGCTCAATCTTGATGATAATGCGCCGGTCTTTTATGACGGAGAAGAGCCAACAGAGAGTTATGCGTTCAGCTATAACGAAAACTCAGCAGATGGTGATGTCCTAGGTACTGTGGTCGCCATCGATGCCGATGGTGAGAATGTCACCTATAGCATCACCACAAATGTACTAAATGATGCCGATGAACCCTTGTTTGAAATCGATGCGAACAGTGGTGAAATCAGCCTCACTGCAGCGGGTGTTGCTGCCTTTACCAACGACTATGAGCTTGCCGCGAATGTGCATAATATCGTGGTGACTGCGACGGAAGATGAGGGATTAGGTGAAGTTAAAACCACCGATGTTCCTGTTCAGTTAACCGAGCTCAATCTTGATGATAATGAACCAGTATTCCAAAACACCAATGAGCAAGACGAATACTATTTTAGCTATGACGAAAACTCTACTGATGCCTATGTTATAGGTACAGTAAGTGCAACCGATGCTGATGGAGAAGCGATAACCTACAGCATTAAAACCAACGTGTTCAACGATGCAGATGAAGCTCTATTTGAGATTGATTCGGGGACTGGTGAGATTAGCTTGACTGTCGCGGGGGTAATCGCTTTTACCAACGATTATGAGTTGGCGACTAATGTCCATAACCTTGTCGTAACCGCTACTGAAGTCGCGGGCCTAGGTGAAGTGAAGGCTACAGATGTCAATGTCACACTGGAGGAAATAAATTTAGATGACAACGCTCCTGTATTTGATCCAAATGATGGTGATCAATACTCCTTCTCGTATTTTGAAAACAATAATGATGAATACGTTATAGGTACAGTTTCTGCAACGGATGCTGATGGTGAAGCGGTTACCTACAGCATCAAAACCAATGTATTTAACGATTCAAATGAACCTCTCTTTGTCATCAACCCAAGTTCAGGAGCAATCTCGCTCACATCCGCTGGCGTCTTGGCATTTACCAATAATTTCGAAGCATTGGCAAACGTTCATAACCTCGTCATAACGGCGACGGAAGTTGATGGATTTGGCACGCAGAAAGCCACGGATATTGACGTTGTTCTTTCCGAACTCAATGTGAATGAAATTCCAGTGGCGGAAGATTTTGATGTTGATGCCGGTGACGCAATTATTGTCCCTATAGTGTTTGATTCAGATGATGAGGCGTTAGACCACATCTCTGATGAGGATGACGACTTTAATGATGTTCAGCTCAATGTGATGATCACATCACTCCCACAGTACGGAACCTTACTATATACAGATGAATTTGGTGAAACACGAGTGCTCACCGAAGCTGACCTCCATTCAATAGGAGATGCAGTTGATATCGATAAATTGTTTAACCCGGATAACATCACTTATGTACCAGGCGTAGGTGACCCGTTTGAAATTGGTTACAGTGGTGATTCTGAAGACATCGTTTTAGATGAGGATGGTTTTTACAATTGGGGTGAATATGTTAGCGACACAGAACGTCTTATTACACTGGAGAACGGTAATACGATTGGAATCAGCATCACTGACAACAATGACAAACCTCTAAAACAATATACTGGAGGTAAACCTCATGTAGGTTGGGGGATAGGAGATACTGATGGTAACGGTATGAACAAGCAGGAAACTCTGATTGTTGATCTCAGCGATAACCCACTAGATGTTGTTACATTCGGTTTGGATGGTATGGGCGGTTCGTTTAACACCAATAGCAATGTTTATGTTGAAGTTACCTATACATTTGAAGATGGAACCACACATGTCGAGCAGTATCAGAAAGATGAAGGCGATGTAGGGAATAGCCAGATCCTTTATGATTTTAGTTATTCGTCACCAGATAACCCTATCGTGCAAATGGAGCTGTCATCAACAGGTGGTAACTGGGAATTAAGATATATTTCCGGTACTCAGGATATTACCGAAGACGTTACGTTCGACTATGTGGCTGTGGATTCAGATCTCGCTGTGAGTAATGAAGCCACGGTGACAATTGATGTATCAGATTCACCTGAATATGAGGTCTTGTCTGCTGAGCAGGGAGATGAACTGACCTCTCAACTGGGCAATCAAATGATGCTTGGTGACAGCGATGACAACGTCTTTACTTGGCTCGATTCAACATTGGATAGTGGGACGGATGTTGTCGATAACTTTGAATTAGGCAGCGATTTAATCGATCTTACTGATATTTTGGATGACGACGATAATGTCGAAGTCGCGGACTTGATTGATAAGATTGAAGTAGCTGTCGATGACGATGATGTTGTGTTGACAGTGACAGATGAAGGCAAGGAGCAAACCATCGTTATGGAAGGTGTGACTTCTTCATTTGAGGATGCGGGTTTGATTGTCAATGACGCGATTACCGATGAGTTCAATATGCTAACCCAAATACTAAAAACGGACGCAGCATAAATAGGCGTTAAATGACAAAAAGGCTGACTTTAAGTCAGCCTTTTTGATACGTTGATAAATAATCGGAAAGCCAAAAATTAAAAAATGTTGCGAACTGTTTTCATTTTGTGATAACTTCGCGCGCAATCTCGGAGGTGAGTCGCAAAAAGACATTCTGGGGGATACGCGTAGTGAGCATTCAGGCTGAGTGAACACTCCGTAGGGTAGGTATCGGCAAGTCCTTTTGTCGATAGACGGGATACTGTTGTCGCTGTAGCGGCATGTTTATGGGAAACCCAACATTGAACTCACATAACAAACAACCATTAATCAGCTTAGTTCTTCCTAAATGCCCTGTTTTGCAAAACAGCAGCATTACTGAACCTTGATTTACCTATTGAACATGTAGTCCATCGAAATGATGGAGCGATTTCGTGTACGCGCTATTTGAGTTGCTAACACGAAATGGATAACTGTACCTGCTATTTGCATTTCACGTATGGCAGGAGAATTACATTTCAAAGGGATTAAATCATGAGCACAGCCTTTGAAGTCGATAATGCAGTGAACGACACTGTTATCGCAACACCATTTTCCACCCAGATTCCTGCTGTAGAAGGCGTTTATGACCTAACACCTGACCTGGTATTACAAGATCAGGCCGAGCACGAATCAGCGGTACGTTCTTATCCTCGTCGTCTTCCTATTGCGATCAAACAAGCTTATGGCGCACTGGTTGAAGACACTCGCGGTCAAATATTTTTAGATTGTCTTGCTGGTGCGGGTACGTTGGCTCTGGGTTACAACCATCCAGAAATCAACCAAGCACTCAAAGATCAGCTCGACTCAGGTCTTCCATATCAGACACTGGATATCGCAACAGAAGCAAAAACGAATTTCATTCGTTCGGTGAAGAATTTTCTTCCTCAAGAGCTGAGTGATAACTGTGTACTCCAGTTCTGTGGCCCTTCAGGTGCGGATGCTGTGGAAGCCGCAATCAAACTTGCGAAGCAAACCACAGGCCGTAATACAATGTTTGCTTTCCGTGGTGCTTATCACGGCATGACAAACGGCACTATGGGCATGATGGGCAATCTAGGGACAAAAGCACGTCGCACAGGCCTAATGTCTGACGTACATTTTATGCCTTTCCCATACAGTCTGCGCTGCCCGTTTGGTTTGGGCGGCGACGAAGGCGCCAGAGCGGGTATTCGCTATATTGAACGCCTACTCAATGACGATGAAGCTGGAATCATGAAACCAGCCGCTATTGTTGTTGAGCCTGTTCAGGGCGAGGGCGGTGTTGTACCTGCTCCTGCGTTTTGGTTGAAAGAACTACGTCGTATCTGCGATGAGCACGATATCTTACTGATCTTTGATGAGATTCAGTGTGGGGTCGGTAAATCAGGCTACAACTTTGCGTTTGAAGAAGCGGGCATTGTGCCAGACATTCTTTGCTTATCGAAAGCGATTGGTGGCGGTATGCCAATGTCGCTCCTAGTCATCAATAAGAAACATGATACTTGGCTGCCAGGTGAGCACACGGGCACTTTCCGTGGCAATCAGCTGGCTATGGTGTCTGGGGCGAAAGCACTGGAAATTATCGAGCGAGATAATCTTGTTGAGCACGCGAATGTTGCTGGTCAGTACTTGCGTTTAGGGCTCGAGTCGATTCAGAAACGCGTCAACTGTATTGCTGAAGTTCGTGGCAAAGGACTAATGCTTGGTGTGGAAATCCGCAAGTCCGGTACAGAGCGCAATAAGTTTGGTGAGCCAGTCGCTGATGGTGAATTAACCTTGGCAATTCAGAGAGCTGCCCTTGAACGCGGACTGATGGTTGAAAAAGGCGGGCGTGATGGTTCTGTGATTCGATTCCTGCCACCATTGATCATCACCTTTGAGCAGATCGATTTTGCACTTCGAGTGCTGGAAGAGGCGATTCTGGTCGCTGGTGGAAGCCATGTTGAGCCACAAGACACTAATCAACAATGGAAACAGCATTTCATTCATACCGGTGAGTCTGGCAGTGATGAGTTCAGCAAAGTCATGAACCACACAACAGCGGCAATGAAACAGGTCTTTGAACAAGTCGATGCGCCTTATTCAGGGCTTGACCCAAAGCAGTTAGAACAGGCGATTAATGCCGTTGATCTAAACAACAAAAATGCCAGCCTGACGGATGTGATCACGGATACCGCTGAACTAGTAGCAAAGAATGCTATTTTCACTCAGCATCCTGACTGTATCGCTCATCTTCATACCCCGCCGTTAATGTCTGCAGTGGCAGCAGAAGCGATGATTGCCTCTCTAAACCAGTCAATGGACTCCTGGGATCAAGCCTCTTCTGCGACTTATGTTGAGCAGAAAGTGGTGGATTGGCTATGTGAGAAATACGAGCTTGGCAAACAGGCTGATGGCATATTTACCAGTGGTGGTACCCAAAGTAATCAAATGGGTTTAATGCTGGCTCGTGATTGGGTTGCAGACAAGCTGTCAGGACACTCTATCCAGAAATTTGGATTGCCGGATTACGCCGACAAACTTCGTATCATCTGCTCGAAGAAATCTCATTTTACGGTTCAGAAATCAGCATCTTGGATGGGGTTAGGTGAGAAAGCGGTGCTAACCGTTGATGCTCATAGTAACGGTACGATGGATGTCGCTCAGCTTGATGAAGTGATTAGCGAGGCGAAATCTCAAGGGTTGATTCCATTTGCCATCGTTGGGACGGCAGGAACCACTGATCATGGCGCAATTGATGATTTGAATGTGATTGCCGATGCAGCGCAAAAACACCAGATGTGGATGCATGTTGATGGTGCTTACGGTGGTGCACTGATTTTAAGCTGCCACAAAGAACGTCTAGCGGGTATTGAGCGCGCAGATTCAGTCAGTGTCGACTTCCATAAGTTGTTCTACCAAACAATCAGTTGTGGAGCTTTGTTACTTAAAGACAAACACAACTTTAAGTATCTGCTGCATCATGCGGATTACCTCAACCGTGAGCATGATGAGTTGCCTAACTTGGTAGATAAGTCGATTGCGACGACGAAGCGATTCGACGCATTGAAAGTCTTTATGACGATGCAGAGTGTTGGTCCAGATACATTGGGTGCAATGTATGACCATCTTCTCGAACAAACTCAGCAAGTGGCGGACCTCGTTCGTAGCGACGACAACTTAGAATTGTTGGCTGAGCCATCATTGTCGACCGTGTTATTCCGCGTAGCAAATGCTCAAGTAGCGGATCTGGACGAGCTGAACAAAGTCGTAAGACTAGAAGCGTTGACTCGTGGCGTTGTGGTATTAGGTGAAACCATTGTTGATGGTAAAACCGCATTGAAATTTACGATTCTTAATCCGTGCCTGACGATGGCTGATTTTGAATCTTTACTAATTAAAATCAATAAGCTAGCTGCTGAGCTGGCGTAATTAAGGTAACGGAAAACTATGGCAATTCTACAGATTGGTGCAGGCGGCGTTGGCTGGGTAGTTGCACATAAAGCTGCGCAAAACAACGAAGTACTGGGTGACATCACCATTGCATCGCGTACCGTGAGCAAGTGTGAAAAAATCATCGAATCTATTCAGAAGAAAAACAACCTGAAAGATCCATCGAAGAAACTGGAAGCTCGTGCTGTTGATGCGGATGACGTTGATGCATTAGTTGCTCTTATTAAAGAAGTTCAGCCTGACCTTGTCATTAACGCAGGCCCTCCTTGGGTTAACATGACGATCATGGAAGCATGTTACCAAGCAAAAGTGAACTACCTAGATACCTCTGTTGCTGTTGATCTATGTTCTGAAGGCCAACAAGTTCCTCAAGCTTACGATTGGCAGTGGGGCTACCGTGAGAAGTTCGCTGAAGCGGGCATCACAGGTATTTTGGGTGCTGGTTTCGATCCGGGCGTGGTTTCGGTATTTGCAGCTTACGCAGTGAAGCATCTGTTTGATGAAATCGACACCATTGATGTAATGGACGTGAATGCTGGCGATCACGGTAAGAAGTTCGCAACCAACTTCGACCCAGAAACCAACATGTTAGAAATCCAAGGTGATTCTTTCTACTGGGAAAATGAAGAGTGGAAACAGGTTCCGTGTCATTCGCGCATGCTTGAGTTTGAATTCCCGCTAGTGGGCAAGCACAAAGTGTACTCTATGGCGCACGATGAAGTTCGTTCTATGCAAGAGTTCATTCCAGCTAAACGTATCGAGTTCTGGATGGGCTTTGGTGACAAATACCTAAACTACTTCAACTGCATGCGTGACATCGGCTTACTAAGCCCAGATCCGCTGACGCTTCACGATGGTACGGTTGTACAGCCTCTACATGTACTTAAAGCACTGTTGCCAGACCCAACTTCTCTTGCTCCGGGTTATACTGGTAAAACTTGTATCGGTACTTGGGTTCAGGGTACGAAAGATGGCAAGCAGCGTAGCGTATTTATCTACAACAACGCTGATCATGAAGTCGCGTACGAAGACGTTGAGCATCAAGCAATTTCTTACACAACAGGTGTGCCTGCGATCACCGCTGCACTTCAGTTCTTCCGTGGTGAATGGGCGGATAAAGGCGTGTTCAATATGGAACAGCTAAATCCAGACCCATTCCTTGAAACTATGCCAAGCATTGGTCTTGATTGGCATGTTCAGGAACTAGAGCCGGGTCAGCCTGTTATTCACAAACTAAAGTAAGCACTTATTGTTCTTAATTTGGAATTATAAGATTAAGCCGATGCACTAGTGTCGGCTTTGTTCGATTTTTACGGTATTGATTTAGGTAAAAACAAAAATGCAAAAAAACGAACTGAAAACACCATACTTTATGATCAATGAAGATAAGTTGGTCGAAAATCTAGAAAAAGCCAAGCAACTCAAAGAAATCTCGGGTGTGAAGCTGGTATTGGCGTTGAAGTGTTTTTCTACATGGGGTGTTTTCGACATCATCAAGCCATATTTAGATGGCACGACGAGCTCAGGCCCATTCGAAGTCAAACTGGGTCATGAAACTTTTGGTGGTGAAACTCACGCATACAGTGTCGGATACAGTGAGGATGATGTACGCGACGTAGCTGACATTTGCGACAAAATGATTTTTAACTCACAAAATCAATTGGCTGCGTATCGTCACATAGTAGAAGGAAAGGCTTCGCTCGGCTTACGCCTTAACCCAGGTGTGAGTTACGCAGGGCAAGATTTAGCAAATCCAGCACGTCAATTTTCTCGTCTTGGTGTGCAAGCGGACCATATTGAGCCCGAAGTCTTTGAAGGTATTGATGGTGTGATGTTCCACATGAATTGTGAGAACAAAGACGTCGACGCGTTTATCGGTCTGCTTGACGCCATCTCAGAGCAGTTTGGTCACTACTTGGATAAGCTTGACTGGGTCAGTATGGGCGGAGGTGTGTTTTTCACCTGGCCGGGATACGACATCGAAAAACTTGGCTTAGCGCTTAAAGCTTTCTCTGAAAAGCACGGTGTTCAGATGTATCTTGAACCGGGTGAAGCTATCATCACCAAGACAACAGACTTGGTCGTGACCGTGGTGGATATCGTTGAGAACGTTAAAAAAACAGCGATTGTAGACTCTGCAACTGAAGCCCATCGCTTGGATACGCTGATTTATAATGAACCCGCTTCCATTCTAGAAGCTTCGGATAAAGGTGTGCATGAGTATGTGATTGGCTCTTGTTCATGCTTGGCGGGTGATCAGTTCTGTGAGGCTAGCTTTGATAAACCATTGGAAATAGGTCAGCGTCTACATATCTTAGATAGTGCGGGCTATACAATGGTGAAGCTCAACTGGTTTAATGGTTTAAGAATGCCTTCTGTGTACTGTGAACGCTCAGGCGGTGAAATTCAGAAGTTAAATGAGTTTGATTATTCAGATTTCAAACGCTCGCTCTCACAGTGGAGCGTCGAGTAGCACAATAAAAAAGAGCAGCGAATAAGCTGCTCTTTTTGTTACACCTCAACCATCACTCGTGTATCTTCACTGAGAGCTTCGAGTTCTTTGGCTACATCGTCTATCTGAACTTCGGTCGGTAATTTCAATGCGATATTCGCCGTGAACAAACTAGAGCTCACGCCTCCACCACCTGCGATGAACACACGTTGGCAGTCCATATCCAGAATATTGATGCCTTGATTGTCCAGAACGTGCGTAATTTCATTAACAATGCCGGCTCGGTCATTGGAGTCTAACCGGACCTGATATATGGCATCGGCATTGTGTGTGTGGCTATCTGAATCGACAAACTGGACCAGTAGGTCGTCATGGCTGCGAAACGCTTCTTTAACGTACTCCGCTTTTTCCTCTGGCAATTCGACTTTGATGACTGCCGCGACTTGATCTTCGATAAAGTTCACTTTACTGATCAGCCACTTCCCTCCATTTTCATGAGTGATAGCCGCCAGCTGCTTGATTGTGGCAGGTGTTGCTTTACCGACGAAATTGACGATAAAAGTGCTATTCATAACGGGCCTCCTGAATGCAAGCAATTCTTTTTATAGGGCTAAATTTAGTGTAGGAGTAGGGCGGAAGTTAGGTTTGATTCAGGTCAAGTTTTTGACCTGATAGCGGATTGTCTTGACCATTATGGTATGGCAGACACAAAAAAGCGGCAATTCGCTGCCGCTTTCTTTGCTCAAGTGTCAGATTAAAAACTGATTTTCATCTCGACACCGTAAAATACGCTGTCATAGCTAGCGCCAGCATCCATTGCAAACTTCGCTGCGTCTTGGTTACCAAACCAAGGTTTACTGTTGTATTGGAAATCTGCGCTACCGCCCCAAGCATCGCTTACCCACCCGTGGATGTGCCCAACAGGGTTAAGGAAGAATAAGGTTACGTCACCCATGGTTTGAGAGCCCCAGACTTCACCGCCAGTCGCAACGATTTCTTGTTCAGCCTCAAACATCATTTCACCCACAACAGCCCCAAAGAAAGGTGTAATGAACAGATCCTGCCAAGAAGGAACTTCAGCAAAAGCCTCAACACCATACTCCCAGAAGAAGGTCGACAGAGTTGCAGAATACAGGAAAGATTCGAATTCATTGAAGCCAGCGTGACGGGCTGCTGTATAGTAAACACCACCAAAGTAAGGGTGCATCACATAGTTTAGGAAATGGTCATCTCGGTCCCAAACCGGCCCTGAGGTTACGTTATCCTTCCACTTTGTGCCTAAGCCACTCAAATCGCGGTCTTCTTCATCCCACTTTGTAATAGATTCTGGAAGGAGAGTCATCAGGCCTACGGTCGCAACACTAAGACCCAAAATCGTGTAAGTTTGACCTTTAAGGTAGTCCCAATCTTTCTCACTTTGTACGGTGAGGTATTTAGGCAACTCAGGCTCTTCCAGTTTTAATTCGCTTTCAGTTAAACCTAAGGCATAACTATTGCTAGGCTTATAAGAATAAGAGTTGCTGAAAAGACTGTAGTTTTCTGTGTTATCTACGGTGTATGAAAACTCAATGTGTTTCGGAGAATCGTAGGTATTGGCATTGGCGCAAGCAGAAGCCGACAACATCAAAGCGGTGATGTGTTTTTTGTACACGGATAAACTCCACAGTCTATTTCTAATAATGATCAGGCTCACAATTATCCACCAAAGCAAGAGGAATGGAAACCGGAAATTGTCCTAATTAAGAAACTTAGTTTCTAAAAAACACTCAAACAATGAAAATGATCAGTTTGATTGTTCATGTTTGTGACTCAGGACCAGAGGTTTCCTGAAAAGGAAAATAATTATGTTGAAAATAGCGATGTTAAGTACCGGTGAAGAAGTGCTTCACGGCGATATCGTTGATACCAATGCGGCGTGGTTGTCTGAAAAGTTTTTTCAGCACGGTTTTTCCCTGTCGAAACGTTCAACCGTTGGTGATAGTCAGTCAGCGTTGGTGGAAGAGCTGATGATGCTGAGCTTCAACTGCGATGTAGTGATTGTGAATGGTGGACTTGGCCCAACATCGGATGACCTGAGTGCCGAAGCAGCCGCTCAGGCTTCAGAGACTGAGCTGGAGCTTTACCCTGAGTGGTTAGAAAGGCTGGAGCAGTTTTTCGCCGCAAGAGGGCTTCCTATGCCGGAAAGCAACCGCAAGCAAGCGATGCTTCCGAAAGGCTCACTCATGCTAGACAACCCAGTGGGTACGGCCTGCGGATTTTTAGTGAATTTCAATGAGTGTGATTTTTACTTTACGCCTGGCGTACCGAGTGAATTTAAGTTAATGGTTGAAGCGCAAATTATTCCGCACCTCAAGCAAAATCACAGTGATGTTGTTGGTTATGAATGCAGTAAGCTACATACCTTTGGCACTTCTGAATCTGCGCTTTCAGATAAGCTGGACAAAGTACAACTTCCAGAAGGCTACTTTTTAGGTTACCGCTCCTACATGCCTTACATTGAGGTCAAGCTGTTTGGCCCTAAGGATGACTTGGACAATCGCGTTAAGTTACTCCAGCTAGTCTACAACTTGATTGAAAGTAACGTAGTGAGTGTTGATGAGTCTATGCAAGACAATGTTGGTCATTTGATTCTCGAGAAGAAATGGTCAATTTCAACCGCAGAACAGTCTACACACGGTAACTTATCATTATGGCTTCACTCCAACGAAGAAGCGGCAGACTACTGCGGACATGGCTGGGTTTTGGGCAATAAAGTCGATGTCGGTAATAGCGATAACGATGACTTAGCGGCTGCATTTGCTTTAGCTGGAGCCACGAAAGATAAATGTGCGACCGATGTAGCGATTGCAACGGGAAAAGTTAAAGAACGCACATTCTCAGTAGCGATTTCTGCAAGAGAAGGTGAGTGGGGGCAGACGTTGACCTTTAATCGTCACTTCTCTAGAGCAGATCAAACCACGATTATTACCACGGTGGCTGCGGACATGTTAAGGCGTTATTTGTCAGGCAAAACCATGTTTCCTAACTACAGCTCACTAACTCGGGACAAAGAAATGTATGTCCCTCAAAACGTTATTTCTGGCTAGAACAGAGCCGAATATCTGTCAAACTCCTACCGAGTGGCATGCAGTAATAAGTGAATGAATATGTTTCTTATTACTCGCATGCTTTCATAATTATTTCTTAGAAGAAAATCATCTATAGCTTAAATGGATGATTTTAAATAGATGCCAACTTTGTCTCCTAATTGCAACGTGCATTTGTTGCAATTGTGCTTAAAATGATAGTTCGTCGCAGGTTTTGCTCAGGGAGGTTAGCATGTTCCATCATTCAAAAATAATGGTTTGGTATCAGGTGGCGAGTCAGAAAGTTGTTTTGGGAGAAGCACTTAGTGATGATAAACAGGACGTTATCTCTATGTGGCTTCATGCTCCGGAAGAAAAAAATCAAGAAAATTCATTAGGCTATCGCTTGTCCCTATTTGACGATGATGGGAGAGAGATTGCCGACAAAGCAGTGTCTATGTTGACCGCCGATGAGTTCTTATCCGGTATTCAGATTCGTGCCTAAATAATAAAAGAAAACCCGGTAATGCTAGCCGGGCTTTTTATAATTTGCATATTTATGCGCGTTTTTCTTTCAGAGAATAGTTGACATCTTCAATTTCAATGTCTGACTTTGCTTTACAGATGCAAGGCAAAATTTCATCACTCTGAGTGTACGCCATCGCAAAACCAACATATTCTACTTCACCTTTGACGAGCTTACAGCGGCATGCACCACAGTGGCCATCTCGGCAGTTATATTCAGGTTCAATTCCCGCTTGTTCCATCGTTTCTAGGATGGTGTTTGAAGGATTAGACTGAATCGCAGTAATACCGTTGATTTTTATGTTGGGCATTACAGTTCGAAGTCCTTGAAGTCGTCCGCTTGTACATCGCTGTCAATCTGACCAACAAGGTAAGAGGAGATCTCTGCTTCCTGTGGTGCTACCTGTACGTTATCTGAAGATAACCAAGCGTTAATCCATGGAATCGGGTTAGACGTTGCCTCTGGGTAAGCGGCATCCAGTCCTACTGCCTGCATACGGATGTTAGTGATGTACTCAACATACTGGCAAAGGATATCTTTGTTCAGGCCAATCATTGAACCATCTTTAAACAGGTATTCCGCCCATTCTTTTTCTTGCTCAGCCGCATCTTTAAACAGGTCAAAACACTCTTGCTTACACTCTTCAGCAATTTGCATGAATGAGAAGTCATCCTGGCCGTTGCGTAGAAGGTTGATCATGTGCTGTGTACCCGTCAGGTGAAGGGCTTCATCACGCGCGATAAGCTTGATGATCTTCGCATTACCTTCCATCAGTTCACGTTCTGCAAATGCAAATGAACAAGCAAAGCTGACGTAGAAACGGATTGCCTCTAGTGCATTTACAGACATCAAACATACGTACAGCTTCTTCTTCAATTCGTGAAGGCTGATTTTAACGTCTTCACCATTGATAGTATGCGTACCTTCGCCGTAACGATGGTAGTCATTCGTCATTTGGATCAGATCGTCGTAGTAGTGTGAAATGTCTTCAGCACGCTTCAGAATGTGCTCATTTTCAACGATGTCATCAAACACTAGGCCAGGATCATTCACGATGTTGCGGATGATATGGGTGTACGAACGTGAGTGAATCGTTTCAGAGAACGACCACGTTTCAATCCACGTTTCTACTTCTGGTAGTGATACTAGAGGAAGTAGGGCAACGTTCGGGCTGCGACCCTGAATGGAATCCAGCAGTGTTTGGTACTTCAGGTTAGAAATGAAAATGTGCTTTTCATGTTCTGGTAACTTGTTGTAATCGATACGATCGCTTGATACGTCGACTTCTTCTGGACGCCAGAAGAAAGATAATTGCTTCTCTATCAGTTTTTCGAAGATCTCGAACTTCTGTTGGTCGTAACGAGCAACGTTTACTGACTGACCTAAGAACATTGGCTCTTTTAGTTGGTCATTTTTGTTTCGGTTAAAAGTACTGTAAGCCATGATGCCTCAATTCCTTTTAAGCCCCTCAAGCGAGGGGCAGATAATCTGTTAAGCCTTGCTAATCCTATTGTCGGATTAGTGATTAGATCTTACAACCGCCGCCTGCACAATCGTCGTCTTGTGGTTGTACAGCGTCTTTCTGGTCATCGCTCGCACCATCGCGAGTGTTATGGTAGTAAAGTGTCTTCACACCATACTTGTACGCTGTTAGCAGATCTTGTAGCAGTTTCTTCATTGGCACTTTACCACTCTCGAAACGGCTTGGGTCATAGTTAGTGTTTGCTGAAATTGCCTGATCGACAAACTTCTGCATGATACCAACCAAATGTAGATAACCGTCATTAGAACCAATATTCCAAAGAAGCTCGTAGTTATCTTTGTATTCAGTGAACTCAGGAACAACCTGCTTCAGGATACCGTCTTTCGATGCTTTTACAGATACGTAGCCGCGTGGAGGCTCGATACCATTTGTCGCATTTGAAATTTGAGAAGACGTTTCTGAAGGCATTAGCGCCGTTAGCGTTGAGTTACGCAGGCCGTGAGTCAAGATCTCTTCACGAAGACCGTCCCAGTCGTAATGAAGGGGTTCATCACAAACTAAGTCCAGATCTTTCTTGTAGGTGTCGATTGGTAGCAAACCTTTCGCATAGTTGGTTTCACCAAATAAAGGACACTTACCTTGCTCTTTCGCTAGCGCTACAGACGCTTTTAGCAAGTAGTATTGAATCGCTTCAAAAGTACGGTGCGTCAGGCCATTAGCGCTGCCGTCTGAGTATTTCACGCCATTCTTAGCTAGGTAGTAAGCGTAGTTAATAACACCAACACCCAGAGTACGACGGTTCATCGTTGACTTGTAAGCCGCTGGTAGAGGGTAGTCTTGATAATCTAGTAGGGCATCAAGCGCACGAACAACCAGATCAGAGAGCTCTTCAAAGTCATCAAGAGACTTAATAGCACCTAAGTTGAATGCTGAAAGCGTACACAGTGCAATCTCACCTGAGTCGTCTTCTACATTTGTCAGAGGTTTCGTTGGAAGAGCGATCTCCAAACATAGGTTAGACTGACGAACAGGGGCGACTTCAGAGTCAAATGGGCTGTGAGTATTACAGTGGTCAACGTTCTGAATATAGATACGACCTGTAGAAGCGCGTTCCTGCATCAAGATAGAGAACATCTCGATAGCTTTAACGGATTCTTTCTTGATTGTCGGATCGTTTTCGTATTTAACGTACAGACGTTCAAACTCGTCTTGATTCTCAAAGAACGCATCGTATAGGCCCGGCACGTCTGATGGAGAGAACAGTGTAATGTTTCCACCTTCAACCAAACGCTGATACATCAGGCGGTTTAGCTGAACACCATAGTCCATATGGCGAACACGGTTTTCTTCGACACCGCGGTTGTTCTTAAGCACCATTAGTGCCTGAGATTCACCGTGCCATAGAGGGTAGAATACGGTTGCAGCACCACCACGCACGCCACCTTGCGAACAACATTTAACGGCAGTTTGGAAGTATTTGTAGAATGGGATACAGCCTGTGTGGAAAGCTTCACCGTTACGGATCTCTGAGCCCAGCGCACGAATACGACCAGCGTTGATACCAATGCCTGCACGCTGCGAAACATAACGTACGATAGAGCTTGCTGTTGCGTTGATAGAGTCTAAGCTATCGCCACACTCGATCAGAACACATGAACTGAACTGACGAGTCGGAGTACGCACACCAGACATAATTGGCGTTGGCAGGGAAATCTTGAATGTTGACGTCGCATCGTAGAAGCGCTTGATGTAATCAAGACGCGTTTCTTTTGGATACTTAGCAAACAGACATGCCGCTACAAGGATATACAGGAACTGAGCACTTTCGTAGATTTCACCAGATACACGGTTTTGAACGAAGTACTTACCTTCTAGCTGTTTAACTGCTGCGTAGGAGAAATCGAGGTCACGTTTGTGATCTAGGTACGCATCTAGTTCATCCAGCTCAGCTTTTGTATAGTCTTCCAAAATGTGCTGATCGTATTTGCCCATGTCGATAAGGCGGGACACATGGTCATGTAGCGTCGGCGGCTCGTACTGACCATAAGCTTTTTTACGCAGGTGGAATACGGCTAGTCGAGCGGCTAGGTATTGATAATCTGGCGTTTCTTCTGAGATCAAATCGGCCGCTGATTTGATGATTGTTTCATGGATATCAGTAGTAGTGATTCCATCGTAGAACTGAATGTGAGCGCGCAGTTCTACCTGAGATACAGAAACATTGTCTAGACCTTCAGCAGCCCAGGTAATTACTCTGTGGATCTTTTCCAGATCAATACTTTCTTTGCGGCCGTCACGTTTGGTAACGGTTAGTTGTTGGTTCATTCTGCTTAATTTCCCTAACAAAACTGATAAAAGCCGTGTTTTCGTGTAATTCTTGTAAAAAATGTTCCGGCTTTGTGATCAAAGTCTATCTATATATTGTAGTACAAACACAACATATAGGGGTGCATTGCTGTGCGAGTTACAAGATAGTGCTATCCATGCCCCTTTTCAAGTTGCAGATCTGGGATGACTTGTGGATAACTAACAAAAATGAAAATTTCAGTAAGTGGGCACTAACCGATGGGGTTAGAGTCTAATTGATTGTATAAAATTACCGTTTTGAGATCGGTTTATAAGTAACCACAAACAAAAAAAAATTCCTTGATCTTTCAGGAATTCTGAGCGTGATTTTATGGCTGTATATTTTGGAATCAGAGCCCCAAAAATGGGCGAAAAAATAACAAAAAAAGCGGGGCAATATGCCACCGCTTTCTATATGTTCGACTTATGAATGATACGTGTTGTTATTAAAACTTTTGCGTATGAACAATATAATTAACATCTACTTTATTGCCGAGCTTGTAGCTATCCGTTAATGGATTATAAAGTAGGCCCGTTATCCCCATTTCTGTCAGGTCGGTATGATCAATCATCTTAATTAGCTCTGCTGGTCGAATGAACTTTTCATGATCGTGTGTGCCTTCTGGAACAATACGTAGTAGCTTTTCAGCCCCAACAATAGCGAATAGGTAAGACTTAAAGTTTCGGTTTAGTGTTGAGAAAAACACGTGACCACCGGGCTTGACCAATGCAGCGCAAGCACTAATGACAGATTGAGGGTTGGGAACGTGCTCAAGCATTTCCATACAGGTGACGACGTCATACTTGCCTGCATTATCGCGAGCATGGTCTTCAATTGTACTTTGTATATAGGACAACTCAGTGCCTGTCTCCAGTGCGTGCAATCGAGCTACCTCTAGTGGCTCCTTACCCATATCAAGGCCAGTCACTGTTGCGCCTTCTTTCGCCATGCTTTCGGCAAGAATTCCCCCGCCACAGCCAACATCTAGAACGGTTTTTCCAAACAAGCCATTCGCGTTATCCAATACGTAATTCAGTCGTAGTGGGTTGATTTTATGCAGAGGCTTGAACTCACCTTCTAAATCCCACCAGCGAGAGGCCATCTCTTCAAATTTTTTGATTTCGTTTGGATCGACATTTTGTGACTGGGTCATAACTACTCTATTTACTTAACGACTTCCTTGAAACAGGTGAGCATTATAACCCTTAACTCTCAACTCTCCATAGAAGGGATCACTTTTCTCAAGAGGTGGTGAAAATATAGCCATTAATCAGCGAGATAAAATCAGAGTGTGCAATTTCTCAGCATTTGATTCACAACCAAGCTCACAACCTGATAAAAGGAGAGGGAAAGTAATGCCGAACTGTTGATTTGTGTGTTATATTTTTGCACCTTAAACGTATTGTACATACGATCTATAAATAGAGGGATATTGGCTCTATGAGCGATCTAGCTAAAGAGATCACGCCCGTAAACATTGAAGATGAGCTTCGAGGTTCGTACCTTGACTATGCGATGTCCGTTATCGTTGGTCGTGCTCTTCCAGATGTGCGTGATGGCCTAAAGCCTGTACACCGCCGCGTTTTGTTCGCGATGAATGTACTAGGTAATGACTGGAATAAACCATACAAAAAATCTGCCCGTGTAGTTGGCGACGTAATCGGTAAATATCACCCTCACGGTGATAGCGCTGTGTACGACACTATCGTACGTATGGCTCAGCCGTTCTCACTACGTTACATGCTTGTTGATGGCCAAGGTAACTTTGGTTCCATCGATGGTGACTCAGCGGCGGCAATGCGTTATACCGAAGTCCGCATGGCGAAAATCGCCCATGAACTTCTGGCTGACCTAGACAAAGAAACTGTCGATTACGTACCTAACTATGATGGTACTGAGCAAATCCCGGCAGTTCTCCCGACAAAAATTCCTAACTTACTGGTGAACGGTGCTTCTGGTATCGCGGTAGGTATGGCAACCAACATTCCTCCGCACAACTTGACTGAGGTAATCGATGGCTGTCTGGCTTACATCAATAATGAAGAGATCACTATTGATGAGCTAATGGATTATATTCCTGGTCCTGATTTCCCTACGGCAGCGCTTATTAGTGGTCGTAAAGGCATTGTAGACGCGTACAAAACAGGTCGCGGTAAGATCTACATGCGTTCTAAAGCGGAAATCGAAGCAGACAAGAATGGTAAAGAAACCATTGTTGTCACAGAGATTCCGTACCAGGTTAACAAAGCTCGCCTAATCGAAAAAATTGCTGAGCTGGTTAAAGATAAGAAAGTTGAAGGCATTAGTGCACTACGTGACGAGTCTGATAAAGACGGTATGCGTATTGTCATCGAATGTAAGCGTGATGCGGTAGGTGAAGTTGTTCTGAACAACCTGTACGCAAATACCCAGCTACAGACGACTTTCGGTATCAACATGGTTGCGCTGAACAATGGTCAGCCACAACTGTTTAACCTGAAAGATATGCTGAAGTGCTTCGTTGACCACCGCCGTGAAGTGGTGACTCGTCGTACTATCTTCGAATTACGCAAAGCTCGTGAACGTGCTCATATCCTTGAAGGTTTGGCACTTGCACTTGCAAATATTGACGAAATCATTGAACTGATCCGTCGCGCTCCAACACCAGCTGAAGCCAAAGAAGGGCTAGTAGCTCGCGGTTGGGACTTAGGCAATGTTGCAGCAATGCTTGAGCGTGCAGGTACAGATGCGGCTCGCCCAGAGTGGCTAGAGCCTCAGTTTGGTATCCGTGATGGTCAGTACTTCCTGACTGAGCAGCAAGCACAAGCGATTCTAGATCTTCGTCTACAGAAACTGACCGGTCTAGAGCACGAGAAAATTCTTGATGAGTACAAACAGCTTTTAGAAGAAATCGCAGAGTTAATGCACATCCTTGCAAGCACTGAGCGCTTGATGGAAGTGATCCGCGAAGAGCTTGAAGCCGTTCGTGATGGTTTCGGCGATGCACGTCGCACAGAAATCACTGCTGCAATCCATGATATCGACATGGAAGAGCTTATTGCTCGCGAAGACGTTGTTGTAACGCTTTCTCACGAAGGTTACGTTAAGTACCAGCTACTAAGCGACTACGAAGCTCAGCGACGTGGTGGTAAAGGTAAGAGTGCAACCAAGATGAAAGAAGAGGATTACATCGAGCGTCTGCTTGTTGCTAACACTCATGACAACATCCTATGTTTCTCTACCCGTGGTAAAACATATCGCTTGAAGGTATACCAACTACCGCAAGCTAGCCGCACCGCACGTGGTAAACCAATCGTGAACATTCTTCCGTTAGAAGAAAATGAGCGTATCACAGCAATTCTACCTGTTTCTGAATTCAGCCCAGAGAAGTTTATCTTTATGGCAACGGGTGATGGAACGGTTAAGAAGACTTCTCTCGATCAGTTTGCGAATGTACGTTCTAATGGTCTGATTGCGGTTAACCTGCGTGAAGATGACTCACTCATTGGTGTTGATATCACCGATGGTGACAGTGACATCATGCTGTTCTCTAAAGCAGGTAAAGTTGTTCGCTTTAGCGAAGATAAGGTTCGTGCCATGGGTCGTACTGCGGCAGGTGTACGAGGTATGAAGCTGGCTGATGATGATCAGGTTGTTTCACTAATTGTTCCTTCTAACGAAGGTGACATTCTGACAGTGACGCAAAATGGTTACGGTAAGCGTACAGAGCTGGCCGAGTATCCAACGAAAGGTCGTGCAACTCAGGGCGTTGTGTCTATCAAGGTTTCTGAGCGTAACGGTAGTGTCGTTGGCGCGGTACAGGTAGAAGAAGGCGACGAGATGATGATGATCACCGACGCTGGTACTCTAGTCCGCACACGCGTAGCGGAAGTTAGTCAAGTTGGTCGTAACACACAAGGTGTTACTCTTATCCGTACTGCTGAAGACGAAAACGTTGTAGGTTTGCAGCGTATTGATGAAGTGGAAGAAGCTGATTTGCCTGAAGGCGAAGAAGTAGAAGGTCAGGAAGGTGAAGTATCTGAAGCAGCTCCAGAATCTACACCAGACGCCGATGTCGATACTAACGCAGACGAACAAGAATAATCGTTGACGTTATGTTTAAAAGCCGGGTTTTATCCCGGCTTTTTTGTATCTGAAATTCAGAGATCTTACCTGCCAAAATCACTACGTTGTACATCAGTTTACGCTGATCGTCGCGAGGTTTTTGCTCATCTGAGCAACAAATTAATGCTAATCAGTCGGTTAAATTGAGAGTGATAGATTTCATCAATAACTCATTGATAAAATTGTCGGTGACAAAGGTATGACGCCAAAAAAATAACATTATTACAAATAGTTACAGGTAAATAATATTTCAATAATATTGCGTGCATGAATGAGAAATTGTCTATAAAATTCGCAGCTTCTGTCTGTTCCACAACCAATATTAACTATCATGAAACTGTCACTGAAACAAAAACTCATCGGTGCCAGCTTATTAGCCGTTGTGCTAATGGCGAGTGCACTGACCTGGCTTTCTGCCGACCAACTTTTCCAGCAAACTCGTAACGGCGTTAATGCCAGAGCAGAAAGTCTAGCGACCGCTGCCTCGGAAGGTATTTCAGACTGGATTACCATCCGTGAAGATATTGCTAAAGCGTTTAACGATTACAGCCAAGAGCAAGACGTTGTCCCTTATCTTCAACAGGCCCGTAAAGCGGGCGGCTTTGATGATATTTTCCTAGGCACGCCAGAAGGTGGTATGTTCCGTTCCCACCCTGAGCGCAATCGTGCGGATTACGATCCACGCGTTCGTCCTTGGTATAAAGATGCGAACGCAGCTGGTCGTCAGATCATTACCACAGCGTATAAAGATGCAATCACTAATGCACTGTTGGTCACTATTGCAGAACCCGTTCGCCATAATGGCAAATTGGTGGGAGTAGTGGGTGCCGATGTATTGATTGACCAGCTCATCGACGACGTAATCAACCTAGATGCGGGCGAAAATGCCTATGCGATGCTGATTGATACGCAAGACGGCACCTTCCTCGCGCATCCGAACAAAGACCTTTCTCTTAAGCCTGTCACTACGCTATCCAAAAAACTGACAATGAGTGCGATTGAACATGCGGCGAACTCAGGTGCAATGGAAATCATCGAGCGTAAAGGTCAGGAGAAATTCTACTTCTTCAAAAAGGTCCCGGGTACACAGTGGATTTTCGCCATTGAGATGGATCGTCAAACAGAAGAAGCAGCGCACACCGCATTGCTGGAAAACCTATTGCTAACCGCAACGATCATCACAATCATTGTTATCGCTGTTGTTTCTTGGTTGGTGAGCTTCTTGTTCCGCGATCTTGGACGCGTATCTCACGCTCTCGAAGAAATCGCATCTGGTGAAGGAGATCTCACGCAGCGCCTAGAGCCTCGCAGTGATGACGAAGTTGGCCAATTGGCGACGAACTTCAACACCTTTGTCGGCAATATGCATGCGATGGTTTCCAAGCTAAGCCATGTATCGGCGTCACTGTCTGAGCAAGCTAAGCAGACGGCCGAACATGCTGAAGAACGTAGCGCGCGTATTCGTCTCCAGCAAGATGAGATTAATATGGTAGCGACTGCAATCAATGAAATGGCAGCAGCAACCCAGGAAATTGCGGGCAATGCAGATAACACTGCACAAAACTCAACGGAAGCGGTGACAGCGTGTGTTCACGGTGGTAAGCAAGTTGTTCAGACTCAGTCTTCGATTCAGAATCTAGCCCAAGAAGTACAAGTTGCTACAGATGTTATCCAAGAACTTGAAACGCACGGTAATAGCATTAGCACTATTCTATCCACAATTCAGGATATCGCTGAGCAAACGAACCTGTTGGCACTGAATGCTGCGATTGAGGCGGCACGTGCTGGCGAACAAGGTCGCGGTTTCGCGGTTGTTGCTGATGAAGTTCGTGTTCTTAGCCAACGCACCCATGCGTCGACGCAAGAGATTCAGCAAATGATCGAAACATTGCAAAGTACAACGGGTAAAGCGGTGAGCATTATGGGCGATAGCCGTCAGCTTGCAGACACCAGTGTCACCGATGCGGACTCAGCAGCGGTCAGCTTAACTCAGATCCAATCAGCGGTTGAGCAAATTAGCGATATGGCGACACAGATTGCCTCTGCTGCGGAAGAGCAAGCCTCGGTAACCTCTGAGATTACACGCAATACAGTTGGCATTCGCGATGTCTCAAATGAGCTTGCTGATGAAGCTCATGATGCTGCAGCGCAAGCTGCTCAGCTTTCGGAGCTGTCTCACGAACTAGAACAGGAAATTGGCCGCTTTAAGCTGTAAGTGTCTAATTCAATGACGAAAGGCTCGGAATACTACCGAGTCTTTTTTATTGTCTTTGTATTTCCAAATTGGAAAAGAGGGTTTAAATATATTTCAATTGTCGACAAGGAGAGCCCGGGTCTAAAATCCTTAAAAACAATAAGGAATATACAATGTCTGAAGCTCTCAACTCTTTCCAACAACGCGTACAAGAAATTGTCACTGATGCCAAATTAAACACTAAACAGAAGAATCAATTCTTAGCCTTAGAAGCGGAGGCTAGCCTCCCTTATATGCCTGTCTCAGAGCCTGTTCGTCTTGCAATGGAGGAAGGCATTTTATGCGATATGTTTGAAGGTCATGCACCATTTAAACCGCGATATGTCTTGCCTGATTATGCCAAGTTTCTTCAACAAGGTTCGGAGTATCTAGAGCTAGAGCCTGCGAGTGATTTTGACGATGCGATTAACCTGCTGACCATCATTTATCATCATGTGCCGTCAGTGACTAATATTCCAGTATATCTAGGGCAGCTTGATGACGTATTGCTTCCCTATGTGGGTGAGTTAAGTGAGCAGGCGATTTATCTTAAGCTCAAGCGATTCTGGATCATGCTAGACCGAACACTGCCTGATGCTTTTATGCACGTTAATATTGGTCCTTCGGATAACATCATTTGTCGAACGATCTTAAAAATAGACGCTGAGCTCAAGCAAATTGCACCAAATCTGACCTTTATGTACGACCCGACTGTGACACCGGATGATTTGTTACGTCAGGCAACGAGTAACATTTGTGAATGCAGTAAACCTCATATTGCTAACTACCCAATGCACGCAAGCAGCTACGGCGAAAAACGATTTGGTATTGTGAGTTGCTACAACTCTCTGCCTCTGGCTGGTGGGTCGAATACTCTAGTCAGAATGAATCTTAAGCTGCTGGCGAACCTAGCATCAGACACCGAAGACTTTCTCAATCAACTGTTGCCTTATTACAGTGAATTAATGGTCGAGTTGATGGACTCACGCAGCTCACATTTACATGAGAAGTCGAATTTCTTTAAAGGTTTTTTAACCAAAGAAGGTTTGATTGACGAAGAGCGTTTTGCACCAATGTTTGGCATCTACGGTATGGCTGAAGCGGTTAATCTTCTTATGGATAAGTCGGGAGAAAAGGGTTGCTATGGACATGACCTAGAAGCGAACGAGCTAGGCCATCTAATTTCTGAGAAACTGGCTGAAATCGTGCAAGGTTCAGAGGTGAAGTACGGTCTTGAAGGTAAGGCGCTTCTACATGCTCAAGGGGGGATTAGCCTCGATGAGGGAGTGACCCCAGGAGTTCGCATTCCTTATGGCACCGAGCCAGACCCAGTTGCTTATGTACAAGCAACCGCCAAGCACCATCAGCATTATACCTCTGGTATTAGTGATATTTTGACGATAGATGAAACGGTGAAGTCAAACCCGGAAGCGATGTTTAATTTGTGTAAAGGGGCGCTGAGTTCAGGGTATAGAGAGTTCACGGCCAATGTTGCTTCAAATGACTTGGTGCGAGTTACTGGCTATATGATCAAACTGTCAGATATAGATAAGTTCTCAGAGCAAGGTTCGCGCAAAAATACGACTTTCCTTGGCGCTGAAGCGGCTAACAATACAGGGATTTTGGATAGAGCTCCGCGAGTTGTGAGTATGGAAAGTCAGCCGGTTTACAAATAGGGTAAGCATATGAGCGAAAGGCAGGCCATTGTTAGCCGTATCCTCAAGTTCTCGTGCGTGGATGGACCAGGTAATCGACTGGTCCTTTTCCTACAGGGGTGCAATTTTAACTGCATTAACTGCCATAACCCCCATACGATTAATTATTGTAATCACTGTGGGGATTGTGTGGAAGGGTGCCCAGAAAATGCGCTGTCATTCGACACAAACCAGAAAGTCGTATGGGATGAGAGCAAATGTACGCATTGTGATCAGTGCATTGATGTTTGCACATATCGTTCTAGCCCTAAAGTGTGTCACTACTCGATATCAGAAATTGTCGAGCTGATAAGTGAACAAAAGTGGTTTATCAGCGGTGTCACGGTATCCGGTGGTGAAGCGACAATGCAGTTGCCTTTTATCATTGAGCTATTCAAACGCATCAAATCAGACAAAGAGCTTTGCCATCTTACCTGTTTCATTGACAGCAATGGCTACCTAGGTGAGTCTGGTTGGGATAAGGTTCTGCCTTATCTTGACGGTGCAATGATTGACCTTAAGTCTTGGCAGGAAGAGACACATCACTGGTTGGTTGGGCGTGATAATCACAGGGTGGTTCACTCAATACGCTATTTGGCAGATAAGCAGAAGTTGCATGAGCTTCGCTTACTACATATACCGAACAGAAGTGATTTGGACAAAGAAGTCACAGAAGTCGCACGCCTTATTAATACGCTGCCTGACAATGTTAATGTGCGGCTAAATGCGTTTCAGCATCATGGTGTGATGGGTGAAGCGCTAGAGTGGCCGAAATGTACAGAATCGCAAATGTTGCAGTTTCATGATGCTTTGCGACCACTGATTCACCAAAACATTCAGCTACCCAGTGTTTATGTCTAAACTGGTTTAATCAGTTGAGAGTGCAACCACTTCAGAGCTGGGTCGTTTAGGCTCGCTTGGTTCCAGACCAAGCTGTAAGTAACCTTTCCATAGGAAAACGGCAGAGGCTTTTGGATCAGAGTTTCTGCCTGCAGCGATTTCTCTGCCCACATTTTCGAACAAGTCAGTAACAACTCAGTTTGGTGACAGATAACCGCTGCCGAACCAAAATCAGCGACGGAGATGGCGATGTTTCTCGGTGTGAACTGCTGGGTGAGTTTCTGCTCAAAGTAGGGGGCGGACAGATCCTTATCCAAAATACCGATGTGCTGGTAAGCGAGATACTGTTCAGTGTTCATCGATTGGTTAGCCAGAGGGTGCGTTGGACTCATCAAACAGACCATTTCATCTTCCTGAATCTGCTCCCAGACCAGATCGCGACTGCGTGTTGGCGGTTGGCTGATATCGTGAGGTAAAATCATAAAATCAACTTGTCCACGCAGCAGGGCATCAAAGCTGAGCTCTTCTTTGGCGAAAATCTGGATGTTAGCTGACGTTAACTCCCGACTGATTTTGGTGATTCTCCCAGAAAACAGCTCGAAGGTACTCTCGCGCATCGATAGCGATACCGTTCCGGAAAAATTCTTCGGTTCAAACTCCCCTTGATGGAGAATTCCGTTCATACAAGCAAGGATCTTGTGTACGTCTTTGGCAACGGACAGCGCAAAGGGGGTGGGGACCAGTGACGTTCCTTCCCGATAAAAAAGTTCATCCTTAAGTTGTTCTCTAAGCTGACTGAGTGTTTTACTGACGCTTGATGGGGTAACACATAAAACTTCAGCGGTTCCACTGACACTGTGCGTACTTAATAGTACATGCAATACCGTCAGGTGCTTTAAGCTGATTCGAGAAAGGGCAACGTAGTCCATTGAAAAGGCCAGAAAAGAAAGACGGGCCAGTTATACCTGTGATGGCCTAAATTAGATACGAGCCTGATCAAAAATTCTGTCAGTTGTAAGTGGTCGATTTATCTAGGAACCGTTTAACCACGTCATGTTAGGATTAGGCAGAATGAGAAATTCAGAAGAATGAAATGGAAAACTACAACGCCAAGATAATCCAGTGGATAGAAAAAGACAGTTTTCGGATGCGCGCTTTAGAGTGTGTTTTTAAGTCTGAGATCCCTCAAGCTTTTTTAGCCGCAGGATTTGTCAGAAACCTAGTGTGGGATGCGTTACATAACAAAGAAACCCCGACACCACTCAATGATCTTGATGTCATCTATTTTGATTTGGATGAATCCGACCCAGAACGATACAAAGCCTACGAATTGAAGCTTCAGGAATTGATGCCGGAAGCGAACTGGCAGGTTAGAAACCAAGCCATGATGCATGAGCGTAATGGTGATCGCGCGTATACGGATTTGATTGATGCCATGAGCTTCTGGCCGGAAAAAGAAACAGCGGTGGCAATTAGACAGCTTGCGCGTGGTGAGTACCAGTGCCTTTCATCATTTGGTTTTGATAGCTTGTTTGAACTGAAAGTGTCGCATAACCCAAGAAGGGATATAACAATTTTTAAGCGCAGACTTCAATCTAAAAACTGGCTTACGATATGGCCTAACCTCATTGTTGATATAACAAACACTAAGAATCAATAGCTGCACTAAACTCTTACATGAGAGGTTTACTGTTCTAGGAGTTTATCATGCAGCGTTATTTGAACATTTTATTGGTGCCTTTACTGTTCATATCTGCATTAGCGTTATCGGATGAAGATGCGCAGCAGGAGGAGAGTAATGAGACGAAGTCACCACCTGAATTTTCGTCTATGGATACCAATGAAGACGGACAGATATCCAAAGAAGAGTTCGACCAATTTCGTAAACCGGAAGGCTCTGAAGAAGAAGAGGAGTCTGAGAATGAAAGCGGTTTAAGTGCCTTTTCATCGTTCGACAAAAACAAAGATGGCTTTGTTTCAGAAAGTGAACTTGCCGCCCATGCAAAATATTCGAATCCAGGTAATGGCACAGGCGAACTAAAAAATAAGCCTGATGGCGGTGAATCTGAAGCTAGAAGTAACAGTAGCAATGGCAAGGGAAACAGTGGCGGGAAAGGTAATACCGGCGGAAATAAAGGTGGCGGTAACAAAGGAGGAAGTGATAAAGGGGGCAACAAAGGCGGTAAAGGCAAAGATAAGTGAAGACATATAGAACATCGTACCTGCTAGTATTTGCTTGTGCGGTGTTCTCCCAGATATTAAGGCTTATTGATTAAAATACACACTTGGTGTGACGCCAAAACGCGCTTTAAACGCAGTGATAAAACTGCTGGTATTACTGTAGCCACAAGACAGTGCGACACAAGTGATACTTAAGCCTTTTTCCAACATAGGCAATGAGCTGACGAGTCTGGCTTGTTGTCGCCAGAAGCCAAAAGCCATCCCAGTTTCTTTCTTGAACAGCCGGCTCAAAGTCCGTGTACTGGTACCAAAATCATGCGCTAATTCTGTTTGCGAGCGGGCGTCATCTGGTGTTGCTAATAGGGTATCGGCGATTTGGCGCATTTTTGCCTCCTTGGGTAGAGGTAAATAGAGATTACTCGCAGGAGCAAGGTGAATCTCATCCAGCAGGACTTGAAACTGTCGCTGTTGAGGCGCTGTCATCGCTGATAAGTCGAAATGGGTAATTCGCTCAATGAGAGCTTGAATAAGGGTGTTGGATTGAATGACCTTCGCTTGTTGCGGAAAGGCATTGAGCCAAGTTAAAGGTACGTAGATCATGACTGCTTCTATGTCAGCCACAACATCAGATCTGTGTTGTAAATGGGGAGGAATCCAGCCTAGGCATGCGGGAGTAATCGTCCATTGCTGATCACTTGTTTCAATCGTAAATATACCCTTGTTCAACCAGTAAAGCTGCGCATACTCATGCTGGTGCCATTCGGTTTCGGATGCCGCTGGGTGATGAATCTTCAATAACTCAATGCAATTCATATGGCGTAATAAGTAAATATTATGTCTATTTAAAGAAATTATGCCTGCTCGTTAGTCGTTATTCTATCCCTGTGTTTGAGGTTTCAAGCGTTATGACTTGGCAACCTCACGTAACAGTAGTTAAAAGAGGATTGAAAAATGGATAAGAATACATCTCTAGCGCAGCAGCTTTCGGCGGTTAACCACAAAATAGTTGCTGAAGGTCAGGTACTGCCGATCGTGACATTGAAAGATGGCACTAAGATTCCAACCGGAACCGTTGGGGCGATGCTGCACAATATAATCAGATACAACGAAGGGGAGCGTGGCGAAGTTGTGCAGGATTTAAAATTAGCCATTCCAGCATTGGCAAGCTTTGGTTTGTTTGAATTGTTTACGCCAGAAGAATGGATTCTAGGGGATAATCCGGGCCGTTGCTTTGTAGGGCGTTTGGCTCAGGCTTTTATGGAGCACGGTGCCGTAGAACATTGTGAGGGATAGTAAGTTAAAGAAAGACGCCCAAGTGATGACTTGGGCGTCATTGATTAGTCAACCAAACCGTATTCTCTGCTCAGTACATCGATAATTTCTTGTTTCGGATTGGCACTCAGTTTGATCGGTTGCCCAGTGATCTTCTCTGCGATGCCTGTATAGGTCTGTGAAATGTCCATCAGCGCCTCAAGCGGAAGCTCGTTATCGCGAGCTAAAGCTTCACGTTCAGGCATGCGCTCTTTGTTAAGCAGAATATCAGGGTCAGGGAAGTGGTTAAGTAAGAACTGGCGGAAGCCTTCTTTAGAGTTTTCAACAATATGACCGTTTTTGTATTCTTGCTCATCCCAAATACGAGAAGAGTCTGGTGTGCCCACTTCATCCATGTAAATCAGCTTTTCATTGCCTGAGGCATCGTGCACATAACCAAATTCAAACTTGGTATCAACGAAGATTTGCTCAACTTGAGACAGAGCATTACTGATCACGGCAAACCCTTCGCTCAGCAGTTTTTCATACAGGCTGATATCGTTCGCGCTAGAGAAGTTGAACGCAGCAAAGTTATCTTCGATGTTCTGACGCGTGATATTCACATCGTCAGCTTCAGGGACACCGGGAATGCCTTTCAGAATGCCTTTAGTTGACGGTGTCATCAAAAGCTCAGGTAACGCGGTGTCTTTCTTCAACCCTTCTGGCAGCTGGATTCCGCAGAAGTCACGCCCGCCTTTGTCGTAAGCGCGCCACATTGAACCAGTAATGTACTGACGGCAAATCGCTTCAATCATGATTGGTTTCGCTTTCTGCACGATCCAAACCAAAGGGTGAGGAATATCCAAGATATGGCTGTCCGCCAGACCGTTCTCTTTGAAGAGTTTAAACCAGTGATTGGAAATCGCGTTGAGTGCCGCTCCTTTTCCGGGAACGCCCTTTAATCCGCCTTGTCCGTGCCAGATACAGTCGAATGCAGAGATGCGGTCGCTGATGACCATTATGGCAAGCGGTGCATCTTCCGCAACATCGTAGCCTTTTTCCTTAATCAGGCGTTGGCTGTCTTCCTCTGTTAGCCAGTATACAGAGCGTATTTTGCCACTATGAACGGGTTTGTTGGTACGAATGGGAAGATCATCATTAACAGCAAGAACTTGATCAGCGAGACTCATTTAGACATTCCTATCTTTGTCAAAAATGGAAGGTTGCCCGTGAGAGGCAATCGATTTGCAGAGAATCATACCAGAACTAAATTAACCTTCCAGAGAAAAAGCAAACGTTTGCTTGTAAATATTCTTTAGGAATTAGAAATTAGCTAAAAACAAAAAAGCCTCTCGAAAAGAGAGGCAGAAGACAGTGCAAATGAAATTAGTGGAATTGATTGTGGCTTTCAACAAAGAAGACTTCGCAATGGTATTGGCTCGCGAGATCACGAAGCAATGATTGTTCTACGAGTTCAATATTATCTGAGGCGACAACGGCGCTGGCATTACCGGATTTAATTGCTTTTACTACGATTTCAAACTCGGATTGTGTTTGCGAAGACTTCATCTGAATGATCTTTTTACAGCTGACATTGTATGAAGAGAATTGTTCGTAATCTGGACGAGGGCATTCGGCAGTGAACAAGATCCATTGTTTCTGGTTAGACAACCCTGCTAAACGGCTGAGCGTCGAGTCTGCAATGTTCATTGGTTGCGTTGGTTGAGCCAATACATTGAATTTAGAAACTGAGCGATTTGTAGTGTGTACCTGAAACATAATTACTGTCCTTACATACATGCTGTATGTCCATACAGTAGTTTGATTGTACCAGTTGATCAAGCAAAATTTGTTGTCTTTTTGTACGTTTATTTTGTGTGGCACCTGAGGTTTGTTATTTAACTGTTTGTTTTTAATTGTTATTTTTCATTCCGGTTGTGGCGGTGTGATGAGATAGAAGTATGAGGAAATGTGATCTAAAACACTATTTTTCATACAGTGTTATACAGTGGTTTTCGAGGCGCTTGAATAACGTCTAGTGATGCGGAAAGTAAAGAAATGCACATGTTGAGTATCATGTGACCTTTGTATCGGGGATTCTTTTCATCAAGTGCCACCATATTCTCAGTAGATATATTATTGAGAATGAAAATAGGAGCGGACTTTTCTTGGTAATTCTTGAACAAATCTGAGACTATCGGAAATTCCCGAATTAACAGAATAATAATTAAAGAGAATTTGTATTGAACTCAGAAAGCAAAGCCGCTTGGATCCTTGTTGCCACTACCGCATTGGCCGGTTTAGGGTGGATTTTTTCCAAAGAAACGATTCAAGGTTTACCGCCATTTGGCTTTGTCGGTTTACGCTTTGTGGTCGCTTCAATATGTTTGCTTCCTTTCTGTTTCAAATCACTCAAACAACTCAGCCTAAAACAGCTCACTCAAGCAATGGGTGGCGGTTTTATTCTGGCGCTTGCGCTTCTTGCTTGGGTACATGCTATCGCAGTCAGTGAAACCCTTGGTGAAGGGGCGTTTATTGTTAGCTTATCTATGATTATTGTTCCTATTGTTGCTTGGGCTCTGTACAAGGAACGGCCAAAGCGTGCGTTCTGGATTGCGATGCCGATTGCGGTATCCGGTCTGGCATTTCTTTCTTTACAAGGAGAGTGGAACAGTTCAGCTGGGCAACTCTGGTTCTTAGCCAACGCCTGTCTACTTGCTTTGCATTTCAATGTGAATAGCCGACTAGCACAAAACCTACCGGTACTTACACTGACTTGTATTCAGCTATTTGTTACTGGCGTTATTGCTTTAGTGGCTTCCGCTTTATTTGAGACAGTACCTGTTAGTGTGGATGCCAGCATTTGGGGATGGTTTGTTGCCAGTGCCATTCTTGCAACTAGCTTGCGATACGTGATGCAGACGCTTGGCCAGAAACACAGCAATCCAGGCAATGCCGCCCTTATCATGCTACTTGAACCGATCTGGACCGTGATACTCAGTATCCTTTGGTATGGCGAACAGCTCTCGGCCAACAAACTACTAGGGTGTAGTTTGATTTTACTCGCTCTGATTTTCTACCGCACAGATGGACGTCTCTTGAGACTCAAACGTTAATCCTCATATTTGACTAACTGGTCCGATGTCACATCGTGGAGTGTTTGCTCTGTTCATTTATTGGCTTATTGCTAAATTGGGAAATGTAAATACATTGTTAAATTGGCAGTTCGAATGAAGCTTCATACCATTGATGGTTATATTCAGAAAATGTACTTAGCCGAGTATCCAGATAAGCTGATGCTACTGGATGGGGCGAGTAGGGCAGATGTTCCATATTTAGAGCGCTACATCACTGAAACGCTCGGGAAGCCTTTTCATTCCCTTAAGGTGGTGGTGGTGACCCACATGCACCCAGATCACGCTGGAGCTGCTCATAAGCTGAGAGAGCTGACGGGCTGCAAAATTGTGTCAGCTGAGAAAGACAAGCAATGGTACGGTGGTTGGGATGGCATCTTAATGCACTTGACAGATCTGGCTTTAGCTCGCTGGGTCGCAGGGAGAATGAAGCGTCCTAAGCAAAAATTATGGTATTCGCGAAACCTGCACCCTGATATTAAGCTTACCGATGGGCAAGCCATTCCCTGTTTTGAAGATTGGAAGGTGCTAGAGACCCCAGGTCATACTGATCGGGATTTATCTCTTCATCATGAGCAACAAGATATCCTTTATGTCGCGGACTTAATGGTCGAAGTGAAGAAACGACTGATCGCTCCTTTTCCTATTTTTCATCCGAACAAGTACCGCCATTCCCTCCATCGTGTCTACGCAATGGAACCTAAAACATTGTTACTTGCCCACGGAGGCGAGGTCCAGTTTGATCAAAGCGCTTATGATCACTTACTCAAAGTCGCGCCGCGCACTCCTGCCACCCATTGGCGAGCAACCAAAGTGAAGTTACGTGGTTTACTCGGTGCGTTGTGGGCATTCGGAGTGAAGAAAAAGCGCTGAATGACAGCGGATTTGAACAAGAAATAGCATAACAATGGGAGTGGATACAGAACGATATTGTCACTGATAATAATGCAGATTAGAATGCGAAATCTTTTCATTTGCAATATAACAAGATGTCCCGAATTCTAGTCGTTGATGATGATATTGAACTGTGTGCACTGCTGGTGGACGTGCTCTCTGCAGAAGGTTATCAAGTAGAGAGCGTTCATTGTGGCGAGAGCGCGCTGCAGTACATTGAGAAAAAGCCTGTTGATCTCGTCCTCCTTGATGTTATGTTACCTAAACTCAACGGCATGCAGGTCGCGAAGCGTATCTGCCAACGATTTGCCACGCCGATATTGATGCTAACTGCACTGAATGATGAAGCGTCTATGCTTGACGGTTATCAGGCAGGCGCAGACCAGTACATTGCTAAACCTTTTAAAGTGCCTGAGTTGTTGACTCGTATTAAAGCGATTTTCCGTCGAGTTGGATTGGAAAAACAGCGTCAATCAGGCTGTCAGAGCAGTGCAGGCTTTGCTGAACATCTGTCCGGCGTACCACTGACTGGCACAGAATCTGATTTACTCAACTACCTTATGCGTCATGATGGTGTGGTTGTCTCCAAAGCGGAGCTTCAGATTGAAGTACTGAAAAAAGAACTCAGTCCCTTTGACCGAAATCTGGATATGCATATCAGCAATGTTCGGCGCAAGTTGGTTGAAGCGGGCTTGTCGAAACAACACATCAAAACAGTGCGCGGCAAAGGCTATAGCTTTGTCGACTCTGTCAGGGGCTAGCCGTGTTTTCTCTTCGATGCCCTGAAGCCATTGCAACGCATAAGGATGCACTGGTCTTTCAATTATTCAGCTACATGTCCGCTGTTATCATTTCAATTTTGCTTCTTCAAGCTGTAGCGGAGCAAGCGTTAATGAAAGCGGTACTAAAAGTGCCACCAGCACTGAAAGCGCAGATGTTAACGTTAGCTGAAGAGGCTAATGTATTGATCGCAGAAGGGGACATGGACGACTTAGCTGACTGGGCAAATGCGCAGCCTTTTTATCTGTTCGTTTTGAATGAAGAGAATAAGCCGCTTTCTCATCGTCAGATGCACCCACATTTTGAATTCAAGCTGCGCTTCTTGCGTGAGCTTGATGGACCACTCAATGATCAAGTCAGCAAACCCCTGATAGGTATCCCGCTTAGAGAAAGAAACACTTTGGTTATTCAGCTGCCTAGTGAAGTGCATCCTGCTCACCGTTTTATTGTTTATCTGACGGTGAGCAAAATTATCATCGCCATTATCATGCTGATTCTTTTTTCTCAGATATTGGCGCGCAAGTTACAAAGGCCTCTTGATCGATTACGTGAAGCCAGTAATAAGCTTTCTCAGGGCAATTTTCGAGTCAATGTTGTCAGTGAGTTGAACTCCAATATTACGGAGTTTAATCAGCTCGCCCATGATTTTGATGGCATGACCCGAGAGATTCACTCACTGGCTGAGAAGCAGCGAAGGCTGATTCGAGACGTGTCTCATGAGCTGAGAACGCCTTTAGCTAGGCAAAACTTGGCGCTGCATTTACTGCGCAGAAAAGCCGGTGAAGAAGAGCAAGCTTTGGTTGACCGATTAGAAAAAGAGGTCGATGAAATGGATAAGTTGGTGGGTGAGATCTTAGAGTTCAGCAGACTAGAGAATTCTCGTTACGTGACCGACGTTCAGCCTGTCTGCCCAGAAAGCATTGCGAACACGCAAGTAAACCAAAGCCGACTTCAGCTGGGAGCGGAGCAAAAACTGGTTCTCAATGTAGCGCCCTCTCTTCCTATGTTACATGCTGACGAACGTTTAATTTTGCGCTGTCTTAGCAATCTAATATCAAACTCAATGAAATATGCAGGGTTGGATGCACACATCGAGGTGTCGATTAAAGCCTCTTCTGAACACGGCAATCAGTATTTAGTGTTTGACGTCGCGGATGATGGTCCGGGCATTCCAGAAGCCGCGTTAGAGGATATCTTCAGCCCATTTACTCGGATGGAGTCAGCACGCGACAAGCAGTCTGGGGGCTACGGTTTAGGATTAGCAATTGTCAAAGAAGCCATGACTTTGATGAAAGGCGAGGTCAGGGCGCAGAATCGTTTGCCCCATGGCCTGAGTATTCAACTCTATTTCCCAATAAAAACACAGCCTTAATGGCTGTGCTTTTCATTATGGATGTCAGTGTTTTCTGCATTGATACCCTTATAATCAAGAGTGTTGCCGATGTTGCGGTAAGTTTGACTGCTCTCAGAACAACATTATTATTCCGCAAGCCTGCAGAGGCATTCATTCACCAGTAAACTTAATATTTCTGCATCGATAAATTTACGAATGCAAAGAATGTAAATTTAATGCAAATGATATTGGTTATCACTTATATTCTCGCCGAAATAATTGGTCAGGCGGCTTTTGGGGTCGTCATTTAATTCGGAGATGAATATGTTTACTAAGAGTCAGTTAGCACTGGTCATCGGTGCTGTATTAGCTGCACCTTCAGTTAGCGCGCAAACCACTCAGACTGATGAGCACATGGTTGTTGAAGGCCGTGAGTATGGTTATAAGGCTGACACAAACTCGACATCAATGCGTATGGAAATGAGCCAGTTGGAAACGGCTGGTCAAGTGACCGTCATTGATAGTCAGGTGATGGAAGAGCAGCGTGCAACGACTCTTGGAGATGTTCTGAAAAACGATGCCAGCGTGAGCGCGGGTGGTACAGGACGTAACCGTGAGCGCTTCTCACTGCGCGGCTTTGACGTTCAAAGTTCTTCTGGTTTCCTTCGTGATGGCCATCAGCACTGGTCTCACTACCGTCAGCCTGTCGAATTACTGGAACGAGTAGAAGTACTAAAAGGGCCGTCTGGTCTTCTTTACGGTATCTCGGCTCCGGGTGGCTTGATCAACATGGTGGCGAAGAAGCCAACATACGATACTCAGGTTCAAGTCAGCCAAGACATCGGTTCAGATGACCAGTCTCGTACCATGGTAGATGTGAGCGGGTCACTCAATGACGCTCAGACGCTGCGAGCTAGAACTATTGTATCGAAAGAGAGCTACAGTTCATGGCGCACGTATGGTGATGGTTCAAAACCTCAAACTGAGCGACTTGTCGCTGGTCTATTCGTTGATTACGACGTAAATGACGATATCACAGTTTCTGTTCACTACGACAAAACCAACGATAAAGGCAGCGTTGACTCGGGAGCAGTTTATACGCTGGACGGCCAACCGGTTGGCAGCAAAGAGCACATCTGGGACGCACAATGGTCTGAGATTGAAAATGACGTAGAAAACATTGGTTTCAACGTCAACGCAACGCTGACGGACGTATGGAGCCTGAAAACAGGTTACAACTATCAGGATTTCGAGCGTGTAGATATTGAAAGCTACCCGGGATTCTCTAACCTAAATTCTGATGGAACAGGCACTGTATCTCATGGTGGTAGCAACCGTCATGATAAATGGCGATTCCGCACAGCTTATGTTGACCTAGTTGCGAACAATGAGATGTTCGGTGTCGAGCACCAATTCCTAATGGGGTCTAACTGGTTAGGTTACAGTTATGATCGCAACCAGAAAGGTTTCAATAGTCAGGATGTGGCGCCAGGCGAATCCGTATCTGTTCCAACATTTAGCGGGAGCGATAAAGTGAGCCACAGCGCTTACGATACTTGGGGTTTCTACGCTCAGGATATGGTGACGCTGAACGAACAATGGCAGGTTATTGCAGGCCTGCGTTTTGACCGTAAAGTCGCAAATGGTGTTGCAGAAGAACACGTCGCTCCAAAATTGGGTGTGATTTACCACCCAGCTGACAATGGTAGTGTTTACCTGTCTTACTCAGAAAGCTTTGAGCCTCAAGGTCAGGTATCAAGCGGAAGCCGTACTTACCTCAACGATGGTGCTTTGCTGGATGCGAAAACAGGCGTTTCCTATGAGCTAGGGACTAAGTGGGAGCTGCTAGACAATCGTCTGTTTGTTTCTGGTGCTGTATTTGATATCACTCAGGAAAACATCTCGATGGATGTTGAAGACACAGCAACAGGGAATTACATCAAGACTCAGAATGGTCAGCAAGAACACCGCGGCGCGGAATTGTCAGCACAAGGCTTTGTGACAGAGCGTTTCTCGCTAACGGGTTCGGCTATGTACTTGGATGCCGAAATCACGCAACACGAAACTTACGCAGGTAACCGCCCTGTGGATGTACCTGAGTTTGCAGCGAGCGTTTGGTCCAGCTACGCGGCAACCAACGAAGTTGATCTCAATGTCGGTGTGATTTACGAAGGTTCTCGCTACGGTGACGATGCGAACACATTCAAGAAAGACGCTTACACACGTGTCGATATGGGTATGGCCTATACGCTCAAATACGATGAAAACCTTGATATGGTGGCTCGTCTGACGGTCGAAAACGTGTTTGATACAGATTACCTTGCTGGTGGTGGTTCAACATCTTCAAAACACGCTTATGCCGAAGACGTTGTGATTGGTGAAGGTCGAAACTATATGGCGACTCTACAAATCAAATACTAAGACACAATACGGTTAATCAACTTTGATACATTAGGGGAAAGGCATCGTCTTTCCCCTAAATGCATATTGAGCATATGGTTGATTGAAATTTTATGTAATCGCGTTACTATGTCGTGCGAGTGAAAATGAGATTGCTTCTCACTAATCAGTTTGACATCATTGAAAATTACACGTTATGAATCTATTTAAAACCAGTTTGGCGTTGATGGTTGCGACAGCAGGCTTCAGTGCAACGGCCTCGAGCCTTGATAGCGCTCAATCCATTCAAAGTAAAACCAATTCCTCATCCGCTGCGAGTCAGAAACGTATTGATGTCAGTGCTGAAAATACACTTAGCCTTCAAGCTGAAATTGAACAGCTTCAGGAAGAGGTCAAAAACCTTGAGGTTTATCGCTCTCACCTGACGGCGTTAGTCAAAAGCCAAGAGCAGGAAGCGGGTAATCTTGAAAATCAAATTGATGAGATAAAAACCACTCGTCAGGGTGTGGTTCCGCTGATGTATCAGATGATCGCCGGTCTAAAAGCGTCGATTGATGCTGATATGCCGATCAAACAAGAGCAGCGCCAAGAGCGTGTCGCGAAGTTGGAAAAAATGATGACTCGCGCTGATGTGAGCGATGCAGAGAAGTATCGTCGTATTCTAGAGGCGTATCAGATAGAGCTTGATTACGGTACCAAACTTGGTTTGTATCAAGACCAGATTGCGGTAAGTGAGGGCTCGCGTGAAGTCGACATCCTTCATCTTGGCCGCGTTTCACTGGTGGCTCGCAGCCTTAATGGCACGAAATTCTGGTCATGGAACCAGTCTGATAAACAGTGGCAGAGTGTCGATAGCTCGATGAAATCAGAGTTAGACAAAGCGTTTAACATCGCAGCGAAGCAAGCGGCGCCAAGCTTGATTACTCTCCCAGTTTCTCTAAACGTTGCGGAGGCAAAATAATATGAAACGTACATTAATTGCTTCCCTTATCGCGCTTGCTGGCCTGTCGTTTAACACTCAAGCTTCTTCTGAGCTGGTCAACAAAGCTCAGGCTGAAAACCAACAGCAGGCTCAACATAACGTCGCGCGCGAGTCAGGTTTTAAGCAAACAGAGAAAGAACTTAAAGCGCTCAAAGCACAACTGATCAAGCAGCGTGACGATTTGCAAACGCAAAATGACAAACTAGCGGCAAAGTTCAGTGACAACGAAAATACCTTAGCTCGCCTAGAAGAAAAACTTCGCTTAGAGACAGGAAGCCTAGGTGAAGTATTTGGCGTTGTGCGTCAAAACGCCAAAGAGTTGGAGTCTGAACTGCAGTACTCAGTGACCTCAGCAGATGCACAAACTCATGCCAGCGTGGTTAATGAGATTGTCGCAGCGACAAAACTGCCTTCTATGTATCAACTTAATGGTCTTTGGAAAGCGTTGGAAGAGCAGATCAAAGCCAGTGGTGAAGTGGCATCAACTGAAGTCCGTTTTGTTAACGGTGACGGGGTGGCTCAAAGCGAATCAGCCCTTCGACTTGGTTCGATTGGCTTAGTTGGAGCGCAGGGCTACTTAAACTGGAATGCCGCAAAAGGTGAAGCTCAGGCTTATATTAAGCAACCTGAGCAAGCGCCAACCATTTCATCTCTTTCTCCTTTAACAAATGGGCAGGTTGAGAACATTGTTCTTGATCCTTCTCGTGGTGTGATGCTGGAGCAACTGGCGCACAGCCCAAGCCTGATGGACAGACTACAAGCTGGTGGTGTGGTAGGTAAGATCATTCTTGGTCTGCTTGCGATTGGCTTGATCATAGCTGTAGTACGTGGCGTGAGTTTGTCTATTGCTCGCCAGAAGATTCGTGCTCAACTGAAGTCACCTCAAAATCCGGGTAATAACCCACTTGGCCGTGTGTTATCCGTTTACGGCAAAGAGAAAAACCTCAGTGTTGAAGCGCTTGAATTACGTTTGCTTGAAGCTGTCGTTGATGAGCAAGCAACGCTGGAAAAAGGATTGTCCATGCTCAAACTGTTGGCTGCTTTGGCACCAATGCTGGGTCTTCTGGGTACGGTTACCGGTATGATTGAGACGTTCCAGGTCATCACTCAGTTTGGCAATGGCGATCCTAAAGTCATGGCAGGTGGTATTTCGATGGCACTTGTGACCACCGTACTTGGTCTTGTTGCCGCTATGCCTCTTCTTCTGGCTCACAATATTCTGAGCTCGCAAGCCGAAACGATTCGCAACATCCTTGAGAAACAGGGAATCTCTCTAGTCGCTGAACAAGCGGAGAAAGATCTCAAGCCATCTCAGGAAGCGCTAGGGAATGTTGCCTAATGGATGCAATATTTGCATTGTTACCTGAAGCATTAGCTGGCAGTGACTGGCTACTCTCGTTGCAAAACTTTATGCAGCAGGGTGGTCAGGTGCTGTGGTGGCTGTCTGGTGTGGTAGCGTTATGCTGGTTATTAATTCTAGAGCGCATCATTTATCTGTTTGTCGAGTTTCCAAAGCATAAAGCAAATTGGGTCGACGCTTGGCGTGAACGGAGCGACCAAACTTCTTGGTATGCTCGCTCTATCCGTGAAGGGTGGTTATCACAAGCGCACAGCCAGTTATATCAAAACCTGAACATCATTAAGGTTCTGGTTGCCATTTGTCCAATGTTGGGTTTGCTGGGCACAGTGACGGGTATGATCTCCGTTTTTGATGTCATGGCTAACCAAGGTAGCAGTAACCCTAAATTGATGGCTTCAGGCATCTCACTCGCCACATTACCAACAATGGCAGGTATGGTCGGCGCATTAACAGGCATGTTTTTCTATGCGCGATTAGTGAAAGCCTGCCAGTTGAGAGAAATTAAATTAGAAAAATCTTTAAGGAGTCAGCGATGAGACTCGGTCGACGTCACCATAAACAAGATGAAGCTCAGATTGACCTTACTTCTATGCTTGATATCGTTTTTATCATGTTGATCTTCTTCATCGTTACCAGCTCGTTCGTACGTGAATCCGGTGTTGAAGTGAATCGCCCTCAGGCATCTAATGTGGTGAGTCAGAAGGACGCGGGCATTTTTGTCGCGGTGACTTCTGCAAACGACATTTATATTGATAAGCGCAACGTTGATATTGAACGTGTACAAGCGACACTAGAGCATTTGTTGCTGGATAAACCTGACGCTTCGCTGGTTATTCAGGCCGATGAACATGCCTACAGCGGTACTGTAGTGAAAGTAATGGATGCGGCGAAAGGTGCTGGTGTTAAGAACATAGCGCTGGCGGCGGAGAAGAAGTAGTGGGACGTTTGTTAATTGCAACGCCACTGGCTGCCGCATGTGCGTTAGCTATTTTCAGCTTTATGGCATGGATGGTGGACAGCGGGCATCGCAGAGCTCCTGAGCCAAGTGAATCGCTGAGCTTTAATATGGTGATGGTGGAAAATGAACAAGATGTTCAGCGTCGCCAGCGAACGGTGCCAGAACAACCGAAAGCACCAGAAGTGCCAGAGCAGATGCCAACTTCTCAAGCCAATACTGAATTGTCGCAGATTTCACCGATTTCTCAGCCGTCGCTTGGTCTGAATACCAGCATTGAAGGTTTGGCGATCAGCGCACCAACGTTTGGTGACTTTGGCGTCAACCAACAAGTAATGCCTTTATATCGAGTCGAGCCTCGTTATCCAGCCAAAGCCCTAAAGCGTAAAGCAGAAGGCTATGTAATCCTGAAATTCACTATCGATCCTACGGGTAAGCCGCGAGATATCGATATCGTCGAAGCCAATCCAAAGCGCATGTTTGAACGCAATGCAATACAGGCGCTTCAGAAGTGGAAGTATCAGCCTAAAGTGGTGGATGGAACCGCTGTATCTCAGGAAAACCAAACTGTCAGACTGGAGTTTAAGTTAGCCAAATGATGAAACGATTAGCCCTTATCGCTTTGCTTCTGGCTTCGCCATCAACCGCGGCTCAGGAGCTGACTCAATACACTGCGGTTCGTGTTCAGAAAGCAAATGAACTCGCTCAGGAAGAACAGCTGAAAGAGGCGATTACTTTACTTAAAGAAATCGACACCTCGCGCGACTACGACAAGGCATTTGTCGCTCGTATGTTGGCAGTGTTCTACTGGCAAGACGGCAACACCAAGCAAGCCATTTTGAAAATGGAGTATGCGGTTGAAAGTGGTCTACTGCGTGATGAACAGGCGTGGATCAGCCAACGTATGCTGGCTGATCTGTACCTTAATGACCAGCAGTTTGCTAAGGCACTTAAGCACTATTACCAGTTAGTTAAGTCGGTTCCTGAAACCCAAAAAGCTCAGGATTTGTGGTTGCGAATTGCACAGTCGCACTATCAACTAGAGCAATGGGATAAAGTAGTACCTGCGGTCGATAAGTACCTAAAGGTCGAGAAAAAAGAGATTCTTCAACCGCTATCACTCAAGCTGGGTGCTCAACTGGAGCTGAAACGCTGGAGCGCAGCTATCCCAACCCTTGAGTTACTCATCAGTATCCAGCCGGAGAAACTGAGCTGGTGGCGCCAACTGGTTGGCTTGCAAATGAAAGTCGGCAAGGACAAAGAGGCGCTCGATACCTTGGCTCTGGCCAAAATCAATGGGTTACCGCTGAGCCAGAGCGACAGACGTATGCTGGCCCAGATGTATGCCAAACGTGGTATCCCAGAAAGGGCAGCGATTGAAATAAGTGAGCTGGATGGAGCGCAAACGGATGTTCAGTTGCTGTCAGAACAGGCAACATACTGGCAGTTGGCGAAAGAGTGGGATAAATCTTTATCTATTTGGAAGCTAGCAGCCGAGAAAGATGCTAAGTATAACTGGAGTGTCGCTCAACTCATGGTTCAGCAAGGCTATTACAAAGATTCGTTGTCGGTGCTAGATAAAGTGAAAGGCCGTGATGCGGACGTGGCGCTGGCCAAAACGCGTGCTTTGTACAAATTGAATCTGCTTGAGAAAGCGCTGGTACAAGCGAAAAGAGCCAACAATATCGAACCATCAAGCCAGGCGAAGAGTTGGATTAAATACTTGTCTCAACTTAGGGCTGTAGCTCAACAGACGACAGGGTAATCGATTAAAAAAGGGAAGCGATTTGCTTCCCTTTTTGTTGTCGCTTACTTTTGATTTAAGCAGACATATTCCGCTCGCCATAGTAATTGCTTGGAGGATTGAATCGTCGTCAGCAGCTCCTGACCGGATAATTGCGGAAAGGCATGCAGAACCTTCACGTCGTTATCTAAGTCGGACTTTTCATAGGCCCTTACGTGAGTAAAGGTGCTGGACAGATTACGTGACAGCATAGATTTTGACAGGCAGATACCAAACATATCCCGTTTCATCGTCTTTCCCTCTGACATTGTATTGTGGACGGTTATTTTTCGTGTTTTTATTAGTACTCACTGCCCACTTCTAGCGTTCCTACATTTTTCATGCTCAATAATTATACAGTCTAAATAAGTAAGTAGTACAAAAAATGTTCTAAAACTCTTGTGATCAAAATCAATTATTCTACTGGTTTTATATAAAAGTGTGTTTAAAACTATCAAACAACATATAGGGTGAATCGTTGGGAGTGGCTCAATAAGAGGAGGGAATGGTTAAGATAATAGGCCTCACAAAATAGCGCCCAGTAACTCGTATAAATGTTAATTGGATGTTAGCCTCGATAGGATAAATGGGAGAGTTTATGAAATGGAGTAGTATCAGCTTTCGCAAGCGAATGCTGATTATCATGACGCTTTCTGGCTTGATTGAATTGTTGTTGCTTGCTGCCGCAGGCTTCTTCTACGTTAAGCAAGAGCAGGAAGAAAAGATGGGGAAGCAAGCGCTTGGTGTCGCCTCATTTTTGGCAAACTCTCCCTTCGTAGTAAAAATGATAGAAGATGGTGGTGGCTCAGAGTATCAGCTTCGATATCGTAATCTTACCGAGTTAATTGGTGCCGCGTTTATTGTTATTGGTGATAAGGACGGTATTCGCATCATCCATCCTATTGATGAACGCATTGGCAAACCAATGAAAGGCGGCGATAACGATCGTGCTCTGATTGAAGGTAAGAAATACGTTTCTTTCGCCCAAGGCTCGTTGGGTTACTCCGTTCGAGGGAAAGCGGCCGTTTTTGATTCGGATAGCAATATCATAGGTGTGGTATCGGTTGGCTATCTCATTGACCGCCTTCAGGACCGACTTGAACCTTTTCTGATATTTTTGATTTTAATGGCGTTATTGGTGGTTGCAGCGAATGCTATTGTCTCAAGCTATGCATCTCGGCGTTTCCAGAAAGCGATCCTTGGCTTTGAACCTGAAGAAATTGGCCGTTTGTATGTTGAGTTAGACGTGACGATGGAAACGCTCAAAGAAGGCATTTTGAGCATCGATCAGTCGGGCAAACTGCGTTCAATTAACAAGAGTGCGTGCCATATATTGGGTTTGGAAAAGTCTCAATGCCTGAATAAGCCGTTAAAAGAAGTATTGCCTGAGAGTGACCTTCACACTGTTCTGACGACAGCCCGCACCGATCACGACATAAACCTTTATCTCAACAAGCAAAGATTAATTGCAAACCGTAGCCCGATAATTGTTGAAGGAAAAGTGGTGGGGGCCGTATCGAGTTTTCGCTTGAGGGATGAGCTTAATGAGCTATCGGAGCAGCTAGCGAAAACCAAAGAGTACGCAGAGATGCTTCGCTCTCAGACTCATGAACATCGCAATAAGCTGAACACTATTAGCGGTATGGTTCAAATGGGTGAGCTGGATGCGGTTCAGCATCTGATTGGCCAGGAAACCGCACATTACCAGTCTTTGATTGAGTTCTTACGTGAAACCGTCAAAGAGCCATTGATCGCAGGCATGCTGCTGGGCAAGACGGAGCGTGCTCGCGAGCTGGGGCTTGAACTTATCGTCGAAGAGGGCTCCCGACTTGAACCTCTGCCTGAGCGCATTAATGCAGAAGATCTTGTGACTATTCTGGGCAACCTTATTGATAACGCTTTTGATGCCACGCGCAGTGCCATTACTGTGGATGCTGTGTTTGCCCCAGTACGAAGACAAATTGAAGTTTCCATTGGTGATTTCGGGAATGAAATCATTCTCGAAGTCACGGATCAAGGTTGTGGTTTACCCGAAGATCTTTCAGTAGAGCATTTGGTTGAACGGGGTGTGTCAACCAAAGACAACTCGACAAGAGGGGTAGGTCTCTACTTGGTGAATGAGTTAGCAGTGCGCTATCACGGCGCGCTGGAAATCACGAATAACGAACAGCATGGAGCTAGAATGACAGTGTATTTACCGAAGGAAGAACAGGTATGACATCCGTAACACGAGTGATGATTATTGAAGACGATCTCAACATTGCTCAATTGCATCAACGTTATCTGGAACAGATGGAAGGCTATGAGGTTATCGGGATTGCCACTACGAAAGTCGAAGCTGAGATACAGCTTGATGTGCTGAACCCAGATCTCCTGTTACTTGATGTGTATCTTCCGGATGGAACAGGGTTGGAGCTTTTACAGGAACTGCGTGCCCGAAACCAAAGCTGCGATGTCATTCTTATTACCGCAGCTCGTGATGTCGATACACTGCAACAGGCCATGCGTGGTGGTGTTGTCGACTATCTACTTAAGCCTGTTGTATTCCCTAGGCTGGAAGCCGCATTGAAGAAATACGTAGTACAAAAGCATCAGTTCACGAGCGCTTCGGATCTTGACCAAAATTTGGTGGACAAGATGCTACAGAGCCCATCTACTGCAGAATCCAGTGTTCAAAGGTTGCCTAAGGGTATCGACAGTGTCACTCTCGACAAAATACGTGCGTTGTTTTCTGGTGCAGAAAGTATCACAGCAGATGAAGCAGGAGAACGCATTGGTGCGAGCCGCACAACAGCGAGACGTTATCTAGAGTACCTTATCAGCTCTGGTGAATTGGTGGCTGATCTTAACTACGGCACGGTCGGGAGACCCGAACGCTGCTATAAGCGATCGTAACTACAACTTTCGATTAGAAAATTCTCGCCCAAATTACCTAGACGTATTTTGCATCCGCCTCTAAAGTTTATTGATAGATGTAACACTATTTACTGTTAGAGGCGGCTATGAAATCTTTACTCAGCCTGTCTCTATCGCTCTTGTTGTTTTCATTTCCGATTGGAGCGATAGAGCTCAATGAACTTCAGTTTTTGACCGAAGAATACCCACCATACAACTTTACCCAAGATGGTGAAACAAAAGGCATTTCGATCGATTTGCTGATTGCTGCTGCTAAATCTGAGGGGATAGAAATCAAGAAAGAAGATATCAAGGTTCAGCCGTGGGCTAGGGCATACCGAACCACACTGATTAAGCCTGATGCGGTACTCTTTTCGACTACTAGGACAAGATTGCGTGAGCACCTATTCCAATGGGTGGGGCCTTTGAGTGAAACGCGGATCGTCGTTATGGCGAAAAAGTCCCGTCAAATCAGTATCGAGAACACAATCGACTTTGCTCAATATCGGATTGGAGTCATTAGGGACGATGTGGGAGAACAGCTGATGTTAGAGCTTGGCGTGCCGAGAGATTCAATGCAGGAGAACTCTGTAGCTGAGACTTTAGCTCAGCAACTGGCTAAAGGGCGTATTGATCTTTGGGCATATGAAGAAAACGTCGCTAAGTGGTGGATCAAGCAAATCGGATACGACACCAGCGATTTTGAGGCAGTGTTTGTGCTCAGAGAAGGGGAACTCTACTATGCTTTTAATTTAGCGGTAGATGAAAAATTAACTGAGAAGCTACAACGCGGTATCGATGAAATGAAAAATACCATCGGTGAAGCGGGTATGTCTAAGTATCAGGAGATTGTTGATACCTATCGCTAAAGCACTTTGGTTGAAATCAAATCAGGAAGCGGCGGTATGCGTATAATCGTCATTTTGCTGTGCATGATGTGCCAGCACGTTTTTGCAAAAAATGAAATTGAACTTACATTGCCATCTCAGATGGATGGCGGTCATGTCTTCTATCATGAGTTGCTTTACAGAGCATTAGGCGATGCAGGTTACACGGTCACAATATCAGTTCCCCAAGATCATATTCCTCAAAAGCGTGCGACTAAAATGGTTGAAAGTAATCAGCTGTCTTTAACTTGGCTGATTGAGACAGAAGAAAGAAATCAGCAGTATGTACCAGTCAAGGTACCGCTAACCAATGGTCTGATAGGTAAACGTGTGTTGCTCATTCCACCTCAATTGCAGAATGAGTTTAACACTATAAGGAACTTGAAAGACTTGCAGGATTCAGGTCTGATCGCAGGGATGGGAATGCAATGGTACGATGTGGCGATTTGGCAGGCTAATCAATTGCCAGTGCATTTAGAAGATGGTGAGTGGAGGGCACTTTACTCCAAGCTCACTCCAAAAGGCGATGTGAACTACTTCCCGAGAGGGATGACCGAAATTCTAGGAGAAGCAGCACAAAACCCCCACCTAGCGATAGAACAACGCCTACTTTTAAATTACGAGAAAGACTTTTATTTCTATCTATCTGATGAAGCTGCGGGTTATCGCCAGATTTTGGAGCAAGCGTTAAAGCAGGCCAAAAACAGTGGCCTGATAGATCGATTGGTGCGTAAATACTGGCAGCAGACGTATGAACAAATTAAACCCGATGATCGGGTGGTGATCAATCTGGCTTTACCCGAGGCTGGATCCCACAAACAATAAGCCATTCCTACATAAACACTGACATATCCCCTAAGTTAGCGTATAAATTCTTTAAGAGTTTCATACATTTCCTAAGTGGTGGAGTAGATAAAGCGAAATGGAAAGTGTTTTCATCGTTGTCGTTTTGTTGGTTTTATTTTTTGTCTTTGTGCAAAAACGTTATTTGAAACAAGATGAGCTGAAAGACAGTGCCTATAAGAAAAAAGGCCCCTTGATGAATATGCAGGAATCGGCATTTTACAATGCCCTGATGACTGCAGTAGGTCAGCATGGCATTGTCATGACAAAAGTAAACATGGCAAATATTGTTGCCCCACTGGCTACTGATAAAAAGCAGTGGTTTATCGCCAATAACCGCATTGCTAAGAGTTACTTTGATTACGTGGTTTGCGACCCGCGTACACTTCAGGTTCGTGTAGCAATCGAACTGGATGATGGCAGGACACTCGATAAAGGCAAAATAGAACGCCAAAAGCTATTAATGCACGTGTGTAAGTCGTCAGGCATTCCCTTAATCGGCACTTCCGTTAAACACAGCTATCAGGTCGGCAAGTTGCGTCGTCTTCTGGCGTCTCATATCGATTTGATCGAACCAGAGAAAGAGATACGTTTCTGTAAGCGTTGTGGCAGCCCTATGGTGATTAAGACTGCTTCTCAAGGGGAGTTCAAAGGTCGTCGTTTCTTTACCTGTAGCCGCCAACCTCAGTGTACCTATACAGAAAACTACAATGTTGTGTTTGATGAAGATGACTCAGAAGGCTAATTACTAAAAGTAACTGTTATCAAGAGCAGGTCATTATGGCCTGCTCTTTTTGATTGCATACCATGACTTGGTTACGCCCGTTCTTCTTGGCCTTATACAGCTCTTTATCTGCTTCTTTCAGTACGCTTTCGAGATCGTTGTAGAGATCACACTGATAAATCCCAATACTCGCCGTGAGAGATATTGGCTGCTCATTGTTGTTGAATCGGTAGCGTTCAATCGCCATTCGGATTTGTTCAGCCTTAATCATGGCATGTTGAATATTAGTGTTGTGCAGAGCGATGCAGAACTCTTCTCCACCAATGCGATACACCAAGTGTTCATCGCTTAATCCATCGATGAGTGCTGCTGTCTGAACGAGCACTTTATCACCAATGTCATGGCCGAATTCGTCATTGACCTGTTTAAAGTAATCTAAGTCCAAAACCAGAAGCGACAAAGGTAGTGTTTCACTTTCTTGTCGGTATCGGTCAAAGTTATGAATTAAGGCGTGGCGGTTATAGACGCTAGTGAGAGCATCACGTGAAGCAAGCTGCCCCAGTGATGCTTCTGATGTCTTACGCTTGACCTCGAGAATGTGGCTGGCGAGCCAGACACTCAGATAGGCGAGGGCAAAATTAACGATGAGCTCAAAATAGCTGACAACACCATCGACGAACGATTTATCAACCACAAGGAATAGCTGGCTAATGAAGCCCATCATGGTCGCAACAAATCCATACCGTTTACCCAGAATAAGGTAAAACAGAACCGGGTAGAGGAAACTCCAGAGGAACAAACCATTCTCTATCGGGTATGCTAGCGTCGTAAAATAAACCAAACCTATGATGCTATAGACGTAGCAGTTTGAGAGTAAAAGGGAAGCAGTGCTTCGGTAGCTATTGAAAGCGACATAGAGAGAAAAGCTACAAAAAAGACTCTGAATGATCGCCAAGAGGTGATAAACGCCAAAAAACACATTAAGAGTGGCAATAATCAATGACATCAGGGCAAGAAGCATACTTAGCCAGAACAAGACTGCTCGACGTAACTGTCTGGAAGGGTTAAATATGTCAAGCTCCATCTTGAGTAGCCTTTGTAGGAATATGCCTAAGTATGAATATCAGACAATAGTATGCTTTTCGTATGGGGAATCAAGCATAAGACTGAACAAGGATCACACTTTAAAGACTATAAATGATACAGCGTATTAAAACTATACAGGTATTATGTGCGCAAGTTAATGTAATGTATAAGAAATAGTCAATTTATATCATCTTTTTACCAGCCTATACTTAATCAGAAAATTATCAAATAGTGGAACTAGTATCACTTTTATTAATGGTTTTGATTTCGTATTTAAAGTCACAAAAATGCGACAAAATGTAGAGAAATACCACTTCTGAGCCCTAATAGGCCTAAGCCTGTATCATTGATAAGATTGTTAAACATATTTGACCTTATTTTAGTGATCTTTTTGTAGTTATCAGGGCTGGACGATGGAGAGGAAAAAGAGCCCGAAGGCTCTCCAATTATTTCTGGAACTGTTTCATTAAACGTTCCAGACCTTCTAGGTTGTTAACTAAATGACTGGTTCGTTCGATTGAAGATTGTGATGTTTGGGAAGTGTCATCGGCGAGTTGTTTGATGTTGATGATGTTGCGGTTGATCTCTTGCGTGACGCTCGCCTGTTGCTCGACCGCAGTGGCGATTTGGATGCTGCTGTCGGTGACTTGATTCAATTTGTCTGAAATTGTACTGAGAACATCACCCGTTTCATCCGCGCGATGCTTGCAGCGGCTTGAAAGAGCAATACCTTTTTCCATCGCACCTACTGCACTTTCGGCAGTTTCCTGAAGCTGGCGAATCATGGTATGAATTTCACTTGCAGAGGAACCGGTTTTTGACGCCAGATTTCGCACTTCATCCGCGACTACAGCAAATCCTCGGCCAGCTTCTCCCGCTCGCGCTGCTTCGATAGCGGCATTCAGGGCAAGTAGATTCGTTTGTTCTGAAATAGCAGTGATGACCTCTAAAATGCTGTCGATCTTTTGGCTGTCTTGAGATAGCCGATTAATGATTGTCTGTGCTTGCGCCAGCTCAGCTTCAAGAGCAGTCACTTCCGCAATGGTGGATTGTATGCTGCTTAGCCCTTTTTCAGATTCTTGATCTGCTTCTTCAGCGAGCATTGACGCCGCAGATGCGCCGCTTGCGACTTCATTGATAGAGTGGGTGAGTTGTTCAACAGCTGCGGCAACTTGCTCCGTTTCATGACATTGTTGGTCTAGGCTTTGTCCGATTGATTGAATCGTGCCAAATTCGTCTTCTGCTGAAATCAGGATTTCTCCGGACGTTTCCGTTGCTCTAGCGGTCACTGCTCGCAGTTCTGCTTGCTTCATTTTCAGCGCTAATTCGACTTGAGAGTAGTCATCGAAGTGGTTGGTGTAGGGCTTCTCCATCAATGGGTTGCTATAGGCTTGTTGTGCCAGAGCTGCCATGCTTTTGCTGCGTCGGTATTGGTACGTGAGACCAAATGTCATCATAGCAGCGACTAATGCAATTATTGTGCTTAGAATGCTTGGTGCCATCCCCATCATAAAAAACGACAATAACGCCAGCAACGCAGAAGAGCCTAATGTGAGCTTGTGCATTGGCAGCCTGGGTTTTGTTGCCGATTTATTTTGTTGTAGCCGACGATAAAGCGCTTCAGCTCTCTCAACTTGTTCTGAATCGGGTTTAGAACGAACCGACTGATATTCAACGATGTCACCTTCAGGGTTTTTAATCGGAGTTACAAAGGCGGATACCCAATAGTGAGCTTCATCTTTACATTGATTTTTTACTAGACCCATCCAACTTTTCCCTTGTTTAAGGTAGGTCCACATCTGTTCGAATGCTTGCTTTGGCATGTCATCATGACGAACCATATTGTGGGGGTTGCCCACCAATTCGTCAGTTGAATAGCCTGCAATATCACAGAAGTCTTGATTGGCATGAGTTATAAGGCTGGATCGATCCGTGGTAGATATTAGATTGGCATTAGCGCAATAGTCTTTGTTGAGCTGTTGATTGTTCATTTTTATTGGTTATCTCAAATAGTATGGCGGCGTATTTCAGCTAGCGGTCTATTACCATTTGCTAAATTACTTCTTGCTTTTCCTTGACTTACCGCGCCATGCTATCCCTAGGGCAAAAGTTATATAAATGACCTAAATCAATTTGAGCTAACTATTCACAAACTGCTCAGCGAAGTTTGACTGCTCGCAAATAATTGCTGCAAAAATAATCTTGTTACATGTTGTTTCTTTTTGTTGAGATATTAATTCCAATTATTAATATGTGCTTGATTGCAATTGTATTTAATTTGTTAACCCGAGCTTTACCGTTCAGAGCTCCTGTGAACAAGTGTTTACATAAAGCACACATTATTAAGTCTTATAGAGGATTAGGAATTCATTATTGTAATTTTAATACATAAATAGGCTGATTAAATCTTGCTCCTACCCCTTTAGGGTAGTTCAATTTCGTAATTGATTTACATCATATATTAATTTTCTTTCACATTTAACAATGCTCATAGTGATAAGAACCTAACCCTTAGGAAGTACTATGAGCAAGTTGAAGCTGGTCATTATAGGTAACGGCATGGTCGGGCACCGTTACATAGAAGACCTTGTTGAGAAGACGGATGTTTCTCAATATGAAATATCTGTCTTCTGTGAAGAACCTCGTGTCGCTTATGACCGTGTCCATCTCTCTTCTTACTTTTCCCATCATACTGCAGATGAGCTTTCGCTTGTAAAGGAAGGCTTTTACGAAAAGCATAATATCAACATCTTGATGGGCGAACGCGCTATCAACATCAATCGTGAAAAGCAGACCGTTTATTCAAGCACTGGACGTGAAATTCAGTATGACAAACTTGTCATGGCCACGGGGTCTTTTCCTTTTGTTCCACCAATTAAGGGCCACGAGAGCAAAGACTGTTTTGTCTACCGTACAATCGAAGATCTCAAAGCGATCGAAGCATGTGCGAAGAACAGCAAAGTTGGTGTCGTTATTGGTGGCGGCTTACTTGGCCTTGAAGCTGCAGGTGCACTGAAAGCATTGGGTGTGCAAACTCATGTAGTGGAGTTTGCTCCGAAATTGATGGCTGAGCAGTTAGATCAGGCTGGTGGTGACCAATTACGTCAGAAAATTGAACGTATGGGCGTAACGGTACACGTTAGTAAAAACACCCTGGAGATTGCACCGGAAGGCAAAACAGCAAGAAACGTAATGCGATTCGCTGATGGTAGCGAGTTAGAGACGGACTTTATTGTTTTTTCTGCCGGCATTCGGCCTCAAGACAAACTTGCTCGCCAAATGGGGTTAGGTATAGCACCACGTGGTGGTGTAGAGATTAATGATTGCTGTCAGACAACTGATGAAAATGTTTATGCTATCGGTGAATGTGCATCTTGGAATCGCACGTTTTATGGCCTTGTGGCACCGGGTTACAAGATGGCGACAGTCGCCGTTGACCACTTATTAGGTAACGACAGCAAGTTTGAAGGCGCGGACATGTCTGCGAAACTGAAGCTGCTTGGTGTCAAAGTAGGCTCAATCGGTGATGCAAACGGACGTACACCGGGATGTAAGAGCTACGTTTACCAAAACGAAGAGCAGGAAGTGTACAAGCGAATCATCGTTTCTGAAGACGGTAAGAAGTTGCTTGGCGCGGTGATGGTAGGTGACACATCTGATTACGGTGATTTGCTGCAGCTTAAACTCAATGAGATCGAGCTTCCAGAACATCCAGATACGCTAATTCTTCCGGCTCATGCTGGGGCAGAAAAGCCAACGCTAGGGGCTGATGCGCTTCCCGAATCAGCGGTTATTTGTTCTTGCTTTGATGTTACTAAAGGCAAGATTGCTGAAGCCGTGGCTCAAGGCCATCACACTATTGGTGATATCAAAGCGGTAACTGGCGCTGGAACGGGTTGTGGTGGTTGTATTCCACTGGTGACATCCGTGCTAAACGCTGAATTAGCCAAAGCAGGTGTCGAAGTAAAAAATGATGTGTGTGAGCATTTTGCTTATTCTCGCCAGGAGCTGTTCCACCTTATCCGTATTGAAGAAATCAAAACATTTGATGAGCTGTTGGAAAAATACGGTAAGGGATACGGCTGTGAAGTGTGTAAGCCACTAGCAGGCTCAATCCTCGCATCTTGCTGGGGTGAGCACATTCTAAAACCTGAATTGGTCAAACTCCACGATACCAACGACAACTTCCTCGGCAACATGCAAAAAGACGGAACCTACTCTGTGATTCCTCGTATGGCTGGTGGTGAAGTGACTCCTCAGGCACTTAAGGTATTGGCTGAAGTTGCTGCCGAGTACAACCTTTACACCAAAGTTACTGGTGCTCAGCGCATTGGTCTATTTGGCGCTCAGAAAGACGACCTACCTGCGATATGGAAGAAGTTGATCGCGGCAGGCTATGAAACAGGGCAGGCCTATGCCAAAGCGCTTCGCATGGCAAAGACTTGTGTAGGCTCAACTTGGTGTCGTTATGGCGTCCAAGATTCTGTTGGCCTTGGTGTGATGATCGAAAACCGCTACAAGGGCATCCGTACCCCGCATAAGATGAAATTCGGTGTATCGGGTTGTACGCGTGAATGTGCAGAAGCACAAGGTAAAGACTTAGGTATCATAGCGACAGACGCAGGCTGGAATATGTACGTGTGTGGTAATGGCGGAATGAAGCCAAGACATGCTGACCTTCTAGCGAGCGACCTCGATAAGGACACCCTCATCAAATACATCGATCGTTTCATGATGTTCTACATTCGTACGGCAGCGCCACTGCAACGCACTTCTGTGTGGATGGAAAATCTGGAAGGTGGTGTTGATTACCTGAGAGAAGTCATCGTCAACGACAAACTTGGTATCAATGCACAACTGGAAGCCGATGTAGCCAAGTTAGTAGAAGAGTTCCGTTGTGAATGGACTGATACTATCAACGACGAAGCTCAGCTAAAACGTTTCGCACATTTCATAAATTCAGATGAACGCGATAGCAATGTTGTCTTTGTCCAAGAGCGTGAACAGCATCGTCCGGCGACGTACACAGAAAAACATCCAGAAGAGAAGGGTGACATCCTTCACGTCGAGTTAGTTTAGGGAGACAACATCATGGCATTTACAAAAGTATGCAGTATTGAAGATATCACCCCGGGTACTGGCGTGTGTGCGTTGGTTTCTGGGGAGCAGGTTGCCATTTTTCGCCCTTCTCACGCTGAAGAAGTGATGGCTATCAGCAACACTGATCCGTTCTACCAGTCAAATGTCCTTTCCCGTGGATTGATCGTTGAACACAAGCAGGAGTTGTGGGTCGCTAGTCCTCTGAAAAAACAGCGTTTTAACCTATCAACGGGTGTATGTATGGAAGACGAAAACTTCAGTGTCAAAGCATACAAAACACGCGTTATTAAAGGTCAGGTTGAAGTTTCTGCTTAAGCGAGTGTTTGAAGAGATTTAATAGCTTAAAGGCTTGTTGCTTTCCATAGGGGAGCAGGTGAAGCAACGAGCCTTTCACTATTCAATTTCAACTTTTAACTTTCAATTTTAAAAAGGACGTAGCTATGTCTTCAGCATTAAAACCTGCCGAATTCGTACAAACCATGATCGATGTCGGCGAAGCGAAAACAAAAACAAGTACGCGTGACTTGATTTTGCGCGGCACAATGGCGGGTATCATCTTATCTTTGGCTGTTGTAGTCGCCATTACGACTATGGTACAGACAGGCATCGGCATCGTGGGTGCTTTAGTGTTTCCAGTCGGCTTTTGTATCCTAAGTCTGATGGGCTACGATCTGGTCACCGGTGTTTTTGGTCTCGCACCTCTTGCCAAGTTTGATAACCGACCAGGTATCACCTGGAACCGCATTTTCCGTTGCTGGGGATTAGTTGGACTTGGCAACTTGATTGGCTCACTGATCGTTGCTTACCTGGTTGCTATCTCCTTGACGGGCAATTTCTCATTGGACCCAAATGCCGTGGTTAAGAAATTTATCGCGGTATCAACAGCGCGTACCGTTGGTTTTGAAAACATGGGAATGGACGGATGGATTACCTGTTTTGTGCGTGGCATTTTCTGTAACCTGATGGTCTGCCTTGGTGTGATTGGTAACATGACTGCCCGAAGTGTAGCTGGCAAGATCGCCGCAATGTGGCTACCGATTTTCATCTTCTTTGCCTTGGTGTTTGAGCATACGGTTGTGAACATGTTCTTGTTCCCACTGGGTATGATTCTTGGTGCCGATTTCGGTATTGCAACTTGGCTGAACTTCAACCTTATTCCAACGATTCTGGGTAACATCGTTGGTGGCTTGTTGTTCACTTGTATTCCTCTTTACCTGACTCACGCGAAAACTGCTCCATCAATTGATTCTGAGCAGGAAGTTAAAGCTAAGCCTGCAATGGCGAAATAAATTGATGTGGCCCCATGGCGCAGCATGGGGCCTTCACAGAGTCCTTTTAAATGGTTAAAGGTTTGGCGATAAAAAGTCGTGATTCGATGAGTACTTTGATTGAGCGCTACTTTTTATATCCAAATTTGAATCAGCAGGTACGGCTATGAGTGCTCACCCTAACTCTTCTCCAAAACGTGGTTTTGTTTCTCTTGTTGGCGCTGGTCCCGGTGATCCAGATTTACTAACCTTGAAAGGTTACCGAGTGATACAGCAAGCAGAAGTGATCGTTTATGACCGCCTTGTTTCTAAAGAAATATTGGCGTTAGCCAATCCTCAAGCTGAGATGGTTTATGTCGGCAAGAAGCTTGATTTTCATTGCGTGCCTCAGGATAAAATCAACCAGATTTTGGTGGAAAAAGCACTGGCAGGAAAGCTTGTTGTTCGGCTCAAGGGTGGGGACTCATTTATTTTTGGTCGTGGTGGTGAAGAGCTGGAAGAGTTGGCTGCCCATGGAGTTCACTTTGAAGTGGTACCGGGCATAACAGCGGCTGCTGGCGCAACTGCATACGCAGGTATTCCGTTGACACACCGTGACCACGCTCAGAGCGTTCAGTTTATTACTGGTCATGTGCAGAAAGATGGTCGGGAAATTGAATGGCAATCACTGGCCCAATCTAACAACACACTGGTATTTTATATGGGTCTAAAGCAGAGCCAGCGAATTACTACCAAGCTTATCGAAAATGGTCTGGATGAACAGATATCTTGCGCCATTATTGAAAACGGAACACGCAGCGAACAGCGTGTATTCACTGGGCCACTAAAAGACTTACCCAAGTTGGCAGAGGGAGCAGTCAGCCCTGCTCTTATTGTTGTTGGTAGCGTGACCTCGCTGCACGATAAGCTTAAATGGTTTAATTAAAGAGTCTTTGCCTTTCGCATCAGAATCCATAGAAAACCAACAGCTTGAGTTCAATAACTGTTACTATGCCTGCGTTATTGATTAAACAGGATTCCTGATGGAAAAAGTCGCCATTTTCGTTGATGTCCAGAACATCTACTACACAACACGAGAAAAGTACCGCGCAAACTTTGACTACAATGAGTTTTGGTACGTTGCAACGGAAGGTCGAGACGTCACCGAGGCTCATGCGTATGCGATTGCTTCACATGACCCGAAACAGAGGCAGTTTCATCATATCCTTCGCGGTATTGGCTTTAACGTTAAACTGAAGCCATTTATTCAACGACAAGATGGCAGTGCCAAAGGCGATTGGGATGTGGGTATTGCTTTGGATGTGTACGAAGCTGCCAGCAAGGTTGACCGAGTTATTCTGTTATCTGGAGATGGCGACTTTGACGTGTTAGTCAAACGAGTCCAGGAAAGGTTTGGCACCAAAGTGGATGTATTTGGTGTGCCGGGCCTTAGCGCACAGTCACTAATCGACGTGTGCGATAAGTTCATCCCGATTGAAGAGGAATTATTGCTCAGACGAACCTGAGTCTACGCTTTCTTCATTTTCCGCTTGTGCAGCGGTTTGCTGTTCTTGCTCTTCTGCTTCAAGCTTTGCTCTTTCCGCTTTTGAAATGTAGCGAGGCTTGTTGCTTTTATGTAGCTTAGCGTTTTGCTTTTTCTGCTTCGCTTTTAGGATCTGGTTAATTTTCTTCTTACGGTTCATCGTTGTCGCCCAATATTCAGAGGGGCGCGCATAGTAACAGACTTTGTACCACACTTCACCTTAACAAGATTATCTACGTTTTTGATGAAAGAGATCTGGTGTTAGCACGGTCTGGTTAAATCATTGAACAATCGATTTGTTTCTTGCTCAGTGAGTAAGTCGTATCAGGGGAAGACTATGTGGATAAAGAAAAATCATCGCTGGGCGTTATCTGAAAACGAGGCAACACCAGAGTCGGTGTATAAAGAGCGAAGAGACATTTTAAAAAAACTGGGTATTGCTGTTGTCGGTGTGCCGTTGGCGGCGAACTCTCAGGCGGGTGTTTTGGATCTGTTCTCCTCAAAAGAGGAGCCTGCTCAAGACCGCCGTATTGATTTATCTGCCTCAAAGCCGGATAAGTATCAAGCTGACCTTTCATTAACACCTGAAGACAAAGTACTGAAGTACAATAACTTTTATGAGTTTGGAACAGGGAAGTCTGATCCTGCGGAAAAATCAGGTGGTTTTGTTTCCGATCCTTGGAGCGTCAAAGTTGATGGGTTAGTTGGTAATCCGATAACGTTGAATTATGAAGACATTTTCAACAAGTTTACTCTTGAAGAGCGCATCTATCGCCTAAGATGCGTAGAAGCATGGTCAATGAATATACCTTGGATTGGCTTTCCGTTGTCTGACATCATCAAAATGGCCAATCCGAAAAGTGAAGCGAAATACGTTGCTTTTGAAACCCTTTACGACCCTGAGCAGTTCCCCGGGCAAAACTCTTGGGGCGGTAGTATCGATTACCCCTATGTTGAAGGTCTGAGACTGGATGAAGCGATGAACCCGTTAACGCTTATCTCAGTAGGTTTGTATGGCAAAACCTTAGCTCCCCAAAATGGCGCACCTTTGCGCTTAGTTGTGCCATGGAAATATGGCTTCAAGAGTATCAAGTCTATAGTGCGCATTCGTTTGACAGATCAAGAGCCACCAACCACTTGGAATAGACTCGCACCCCACGAATATGGGTTTTATGCTAACGTGAACCCACAGGTCGATCATCCACGATGGAGTCAGGCGAGCGAACGTTTTATCGGTGAAGGTAACTTATTTAGCAGCCGAAGACAGCCTACATTGATGTTCAATGGCTATGAAGAAGAAGTCGCACATCTATACAAGAATATGGACTTGAGGAAGTTCTATTGATGAGGCTGTCTCCGAAGGCGATTACCGGGCTGAAGGTAGTTATCCATGGTGTGTCTTTGAGTTTCTTGCTGCTGTTGATGCTCAAGGCTTTCGCAGGTGATTTAGGTGGGGACCCGGTTCAGGGCATCATCCACTACACGGGTATCAGTGCACTCAATACGTTGTTTGTTTCTTTACTGGTCTCGCCATTAGCGAAATGGACCAAGCAAGGGGCGTTAGTCAGAGTCAGACGATTGGTTGGGCTATATAGCTTTTTCTGGGCGGTATTACATTTAGTCGCCTATGCGACGCTGGATCTGGGTTTGGACTGGAGTCTACTGGCTTCGGAGATCATCAAACGTCCTTACCTCACCGTTGGTGGAGCTGTGTGGCTGATATTATTGTCGCTGTCTGTAACATCGACCAAAGCGATGCAGCGTAGACTGGGAGCAAAATGGCAAAAGCTACATAATTGGGTTTATTTAGCCTTGCTGCTTGCACCGATACATTTCTACTGGTCGGTAAAGTCAGAGGTCACTGAACCAACGATCTATATTCTGATAGCTCTCGTGTTGCTTGCGATTCGCTGGAAAACACTTAAGCAGCGATTACTTCGCTAATCGTGTAATCGCAATGTTGAAAGGCCAGCAAACCAAACGGTTTGCTGGTCTTTTTATTAGTCGGAGATAATGGCGTAGCCGCGGTATCTGTCGACATCGATTGTATTCATCGCTTTGATCATGCTGGTGGCATCGACCCAATGCCACAAGTAGTCAGCGTTATTAGGATCTAAGATGAGAAATGAATCCGAATCTCCATCATAAGCAGCCACTGGCGCGTAATGTCCACCACCTTTTTGCTCAACGCCTTTTCGAGTGTAGTTTACCACCAGGTAATGTTCTGGCTGACTCAGTGCCGTGACCATATTGGCCTTAATCGTGTCGATATCGTCAATGTTTTGTAGCTCGTAACTGACGACTTTAGCGCCATTGGATTTAACCAGATCGACGAATTGAGAAAGCTGCAACCCGTAGTCGTTAAACTGGCTGCCTTTGGCGGGCTTGCCTAGGATTTCAATTCTGGATTTAGGTGAGTGGATTAACACGGTGTTTTGAGTATAACGGTGAAACAGGGGAGACCAGCTGACATAGGATTTATCTGAGTGCTCGACATTGCCACCGCCATTTGGCAGGTAGCCGGACTCCGATGTAGAGAACTGACTTGAATCAAGTGGGATTTGCTCTGGTGTTCTATCAACACGCAGCGCATTGAGCACCATTGCAGCTGATGCGACACCACAGAACATTTTGTTTTCTTGCGGTTGGTAGTAAACCGAAAGGCGAGCAAAGTCTGTTTTGTTTTCTGACGAAACCAAGCGTTCAAAAGATTCAGCATCGTCCCAATAGACAATTTTTGCCGCCAGTGCGTTAAAACTGCAGCTAATAATCAATGCTGCCAGAGACCATTTAATAGAGTGTTTCATGAGATCGTATTCCAATGGTGATGGGGAATTTAAGAGAGAACGGCGCAAACGCATGCACCGTTCTGATTCACCTATTCGTGACTAGAATGTGTATTTCAGGCCAACTGAAACGGTTGAATTGTGGTTATCCAAGCCAGCACCATTAGGCACTACTCCAGAGTTACCAGAGCTGTTGTCAACGATGGTGGTATCCGCTTTCGCTTCAGAGTATTTGGTATAAACATACTCAGCATATAGCTTCATGCTTGGTGTAAAGTGGTAACCGTAGTTGAGCGATAACGAGAGAAAATCGGAATTACGATTGCTTTGCTCGTAGAAGGTCAGATCGCGCATGTTGTGATGGTCTACATCTTTTGCATCAACCCATGGGCTCCATTTGAGTTGTGCACCAAAGTCCGATTTATCCAGTGTGTATTCTCCAGCTAGTCCAAGATATAGCACGCTGAATTCCTGCTTATAGTCTATGCCTACGACGTTAGGGAATGAGCCCACGTCAGCCCCATTATTGTAGGAATAAGTGCCACCAATGCCGTCCCACTTGAAGAGATTATATTGATAGCCCGCTAGAGCACCGACTTTGTAATTGCTTTGGCTAAGGAGCCAGTAGGTTGCATTGATGTCAATCTCATGAGCATCTCGCAACTTAGTATCTGGGCTTATGGATATGTCTGTCGGTGATGATTGATTAGCATTGAGCCAATCACGGTCTTCCATATGAGCGTCGCCATCATCAGTCAGTACAGACCAAAAGCTACCCTTTAGCGTCCAATTTTCATTAATATCCCAAGCTGCACCTAACTTGATGATCGGGACATTATCGATCTCCCAGTCAAGTTGACTCAGTTTTCTTCCTGTACTGTCGTAAACCAGTTCCGTTGATGAGCCATTCAAGACGCCAAGAGATCCTTCTAGCGTGACATTATTCGTATCGCCTGCTGCCATAGCTTTAGGCGCTAGTGCGAACGGAATTAGCATCAAAGTTAACTGTTTCATAAGTGTTTTAAATACTCCGGTATGACAAATGTTTAGCCAAATGATTGAAATAGTGGTGAATTCCAGAGGCCTACTAGCTTGACTAATCAGCATGAAATTGGATGGAGTATAAAAATTGGGCGAAAAGCGAAATATCAGGTGATTACCTGAGATTGAGGCCAATACTGAGGAATGAAAATCAGAGAGCTGCTTTGTGTTGCACCAACCTTCTTTGTATCAAGGAGAATTCGCCGCGAATAGTAATTATGGACATTAGAGAAATGAACTATGGACAATAAGTCTATAATCATTATGTAATTCTTTGAGTTAATATATCCGCCTTATCAATAAGTAAGCTTGGCTTTAAAAGGCAGCTTTAAACTGGAGGTAGTATGGACTTTGCAAATCGACTGGAAATGTTACTTGAGGTCTCGGAGTCAGGGTCATTTGCAAAAGCAGCTGAACGTTTACATATGGATCGCTCTGTCTTGTCTAAGCAGATAAAAAAATTGGAAGAGACACTGGGTGTGCGTCTGCTCAATCGCTCGACACGTTCTTTAGCGCTGACATCAGCAGGGCAGGATATTGTTCACCAAGCCAGAAAAGTCAGAGAGTTATTGGCTGACACCCGCAATATTGCAGATACTTACCACAATGAGCCCAAGGGCCACTTAAGAATTTCAAGCGCGACAGTTTTTGGTCGCATGTACCTTCAGCCTGCTATCGAAAAGTTTATGGCGAAGTATCCGCAAATCACCATTGAACTGATTTTGGATGATCGTAGGGTGGATGTGATTGGTGAACGTTTTGATGTTGTGTTCCGCATCGGCAAACTCCAGGATTCAAACCTTGTAGCCAAAAAAATCGCACCGAATGACTTTTCACTTCTCGCTTCTCGAGAGTTTGTTGAACTTCATGGCAACCCAGAAACGCCGGAGGAGCTCGTTTCTCTCCCTTCTATTGTGTATACCAATGGCAGCATGACCGCAGACCGATTCCAAATGTCTAGTGGGACAAATGGGGATGAACTTACCTCATACGAAATGAACGGTAAGTACTTTGTTAATGAAGCCGAGTTGATGATAGAAGGTATGAAAGCGGGTATTGGTTACGGTTTGATCTGTGATTTTATGCTGCCAGAACCTCTCAATGAGATGGGGTTGGTGAAGCTGCTCCCCTATGCTGATATTTACACGCAGAGTGGTATTTACGCCATGTATTCACATCGAAATCAGCCGCCTTTGGTTAAATTTTTCATTGAAGCTGTTGAAGAAATCATAGGTACCCCGCCAATTTGGGAACAACGGTTTCATTGATACCCAGTTCAATCTAGAGCGCCTATCAGGCGCTCTTTTTGTTTTCACTCTACGTGCAAAATCCAACCATTTAGTGACATTGGTGTGACATCTATTGGTGCGATATTTTCCACAATGAATGGACAGAATGCCTATTTACTGCACGACTGTGCAATATAAGATGGACTCTGTCGATTGGAGAAAGATTCTGTTTAACCAATCTTACCAAATATAAAATGTGAGGAAATAATTATGAAACGTTTAATTACTCTTACTTCTACTATGTTACTAGCAACTTCTGCTTTCGCTTCTTCTTCAGTGCTTAATGTAAGCGAAGGAGAGAGTATTCTTGCTGGTACGTTCGATAGCAAAGCTGCTGCTTATGAAGCTGGTCACCAGCTGTCTGATTCGATTAAAGGTAAATCTCAAGCCGAGCTGAAGAATGAAGTGACCAACATTGGTTATTCGACTATAGGCCACGTCAACCTCGCTAATTTCGATGTTAAAGTTAGCGAGCTTGCAACTGAGCATGGTGAAGCAAAATATAGCTCGATTGTAAATTACGACTACCAATACAGAGCAAGACAAAAAGACTAATATGAGTCTATTTACTGCCTTAAGCCTAGGAGATAAGGATTTCCCTAGGGCTTACGTTCCTTTTCGATTCCCCTTACCAAAAGTACCCAGAAAAACCTCTCCCAGTAATTTAGCTGTAGCCTTGACTAAAAAGTGTGTTGCCTCACATCAGTGATAAATCAGATTGCTCTACTACTGGTGAAGCGGATACTTCTTTAATAAAGATGGCAACCAATAAGAAACCGAACCTAATTTTGCTCCAGCAGCGAACAATCGCATATCGTCATCAATAACCAAACTAAGATAAAAACATAAAAGCAGGTATTGTGAAGAGCCGCTTTCCAAATGAAGCGCTTTTGTCGACATGCATTTCGAAAGGAATGTGATTGAGAAAAAAGTGGGGTGAGAAGAGTCACCCCAAAGCACACAGCTAATCACGTCTAGATGTCCAAACTAGCTCTGTAGGGAAATGGAGTAACGATAAGCTACAAGACGCCGTAAGAGAGCTAAAAATCGTCACTCCACACCTCGAACTTAACGTGTTAATCCGCTTCACGTTAGTTATTAAGGATGATTTATATTTCTAAATATTTTAGATGATCTAAATAGCGGCGGTTTAATGGGCTGGGTTTCTTCCTTGTAGCTTTGTCAGCTCATTAAGGCTAACTCCCGTCTCATAATTGAACTGTGTTCAAAATAAATCTATTGAGCCCATCTTTGTTACGGTAATCCTTATAGCTTTAAGCTAATATTACTCCATCTCAAATTCAGAACTCTGGTTAAATAGTCGATGAGCTCTTTGCAATCCTTATTTATTGTTGAAGACGACGTAAAGCTTCGCTCAATGCTGGAAGAATACTTCGTTAAACAAGATTTTGAAGTTACGACTTTCGAAGACGGCAGCAGCGCCGTTGATGCTATTGTTGAACAGCAGCCTGATCTGCTTTTACTTGATCTGATGCTGCCAGGAATGGATGGCCTGACAATTTGTAGACAGATTCGAGCGAAATACTCCGGTAAAGTCTTAATGTTGACGGCAAGTGATGATGATTTTGACCATGTTGCGGCACTTGAAATTGGTGCCGATGATTTTGTCAGCAAACCGATAAAACCACGCGTATTACTCGCTCGCATGCGGATGCTATTAAGGCGAGGCCCAGTTGGGGAACAGTCTGCTGAGGTTGAATCCAAACCAGTGAATACTCTGACATACGGCCAACTAAGCCTGAATCAAGCGCGCAAAGTGTGTGTTCTTGATGGTGCTCAGGTCAGCATGTCTGACAGCGATTTTGATCTGCTTTGGATACTGGCTAGCGCTCCAGATGAAGTGTTATCGCGCGACTTTCTGACCCAAACGTTGAGAGGTATCGAATACGATGGATTGGATCGTACGATCGACAACAAAGTGGTCAGTTTGAGAAAAAAACTGGGTGACAATTCCGCGACACCTAAACGCATCATCACTGTCAGAGGTAAAGGTTATTTGTTCGTACCAGATAGTTGGTAAAAAATTTTGAGGATAATGAGGTATGCGCCGAATCTACATTGAGGCATTTTTCGGGTTGTTGGTGTTGTTCACCCTGAGTCTGGTGGCGTATGAAATCATTATTTATCAACTGAATACAGACTATGACTATGTTCTAGAAGATTTAGAGGGCGCCGCATTTAGGGACGTCCTAATGACAATTTCAGACCATCAGGGCAAAGATCAAGCTTTGATAGTTCTGAATGAGTTTATCGCCAATACTGCGAAAACATTGACGGCTTTTCCGAGCTCTGATGTGCCGGAGGAAGTGAAAAGCTACTTCACTAATGACCGTATTCATCCATTCACATTTTATGATGACGAGCGTGATTTCTGGTTCATGTTATCGTCACCAGACACCATCTATCGAGTCCAACCTGACGTCGAATCTGATCTTCGCAAAGCCATAGAGTTTGATGACGATATTCTTTGGGGTTTTATTCTTGGCGGTTTCTTTATCTACACCTCGGGACTTATTTGGTTCTTAAGCAGGCGAGTTCGTACTCTTGAAGAGGTTACCATGAAATTCGCGCAAGGTGATTTCAACTCTAGAGCGCCAACGGGCAGTAGACATCGCGTAGGCTCTCTCAATGATAGTTTCAACTACATGGCTGATAAGATTTCCGATCTTATTACCAGTAACCGCTCACTTACCAACTCCGTCGCCCACGATTTAAGAACTCCCGTTTTCCGCATTCAATGGCAGGCTGAAATGCTCCAGGACGAGAGCCTAACTAAGGATCAGCACGATAAAATCGCCAGCATCATTGAAGATACGGAAGAGATGGAGCAAATGGTCGATGAGCTTCTCTATTTCGCCAAGGTAGAGCGCCCAGACTCAGCGCTTAACATTGAAATAATTGAGCTCGCCCCGTTTATGCACGGACTGACGAACAAATTGCCTGACACTAAAATGAACTTGGTGTCGTTAGAGGTTCAAGACAATTTGTTTGTCGAGGCAGACTGCGCACTGCTCAAGCGGGCAGTCAACAACCTGCTTTCTAACGCGTTGCGCTATGCGGATGAGAAAATCCAGCTTTCGGCGAAGTTAGAAAATGAAACCATCCTATTTACTGTTGAAGATGATGGACCGGGAATCCCAACCGATCACTGGAACTTTATCTTTGACCCTTTCTACAGTGCAGACCCCTCTAGGAACAAAGCCAATACTGGCTTTGGATTAGGACTAGCGATTGTCAAATTGATCGTTGAACGTCATGGTGGACGTGCCGAAGTGGGTGCAAGTTTACTTGGTGGAGCTAAATTTACTCTACAAATCCCACGTATGTCAGATGAGTCTGACAAACGGTGACAAAGGCGTGACAAAGTAAAGATATTGTCAGGATGAATCGTTTTGTACAGTGTTCATAACAAGTTAACACAAGGACAAAACGATGAAAAAGCTAACGATTCTAGTTTCAACTTTAGTAGCGGCAACAGCGGCACATGCCGCCGGTGATACATACATTCGAAACGGTAACATTTATACCAAAGAAAATAGCTGGATTGCTGAACTAGGTGGAGCAGGCGTAAGCGATCTCTACAAGGATCAGAAGCATAACGCGACGCTTCTTGGTAACTTTGGTTACCAAGGCGAAGATTTCAATGCGAGCCTGCAAGGGATCAACTACCGATTCCTTGGTAATACTGGTGATATGATCAACATGAGTGCCTACTTGGGTTCCTCTGGCTTGATGTATGACCATGACACTTCAGATTTCCTGAAAGGTATGGACAAGCGTAAAGCGAGTCTGGACCTTGGTATCAACGCTGACTTCCACTTATCTCAAGGCACCATTTCTACTTACGCTCAGCATGATGTTACCGATACTTACGATGGCTACCTAGCGGGTGTCACTTACTTCTTGCCAATGAGTGTTGGCACCATGGACCTAGTCCCATTTGCTGGTTTGACTTATCAAAGCAAAGATTACGTGGACTACTACTTTGGCGTAAAAGACAAAGAAGCGACTCAAGCACGCAAGGCGTACAAGGGAAGCGGTGATGTGTCTTATAACTTAGGCTACAAGCTTATCCTTCCAATTAATGACAGTTGGGAACTTACCCAGACGACGGCTTACACTCGTCTTGGCGACAACATTGCGGACTCTCCAATTGTTGATAGCGCAAACCAGTGGACCGTTGGCGCGACCGTCGCATACCGCTTCTGATCTTAGCGACTATCTCCTAAGGCCTGACTGACCGTCAGGCTTTCCCCCTTCTATTTTTAACCGCTGCGTTTGAGTGTTAGTGAATCTATGTCTGCCAACTACTTCCATTTTGTTAAATCCCTCCCTCGCGTTGCTGAGAGTGTTTACCCAGATATCCGTGGGGTGAAAAAGCTTCGCTATAACGCCCGTTTTTGTTTGTGGTCAATGTTCAAACCTAATGTGTTGAAACAAATGCAGCAGTTGTTTGATCAGCCGGAGTTTCGTCCGATCAAAGAGACAAACCCAAGGATGTTTGAAAAGCCCCTAAAACCATTCGTTTGTCTAAAGTGGCGCCCTCAACAAAGGGCTGCAAAAATCTATGAGCACTTTCAGACGCTACACCAAATGTACGGACGCGCATTCCTCGACTTTTATTCTGAAGAAGGTTGGTGCTTGATGGATATTCAGGATTGCAGACTCATGTTGTGTGCGGGTCCTGAAAGGGAAGGGTCTTTGGCTTTGAAGTTGGTCGATGAGAACAAACAGGACTTATTCACTTTAGCCTTCAATATTTCATCTTCGCCAAAACGCGAAATCCACATTGGAGCCTTGCAAGGCCCGGGCGATCATATCACTGGTCGTGGTGAAATTATTAAAAGCCTGACGCGCGGAATGCATGGGCTTCGCCCCAAAGCGCTCGTGCTTGAGGTATTGCTGATACTTGCACGTGAGTGGGGTGTTGAATCGGTGTATGGCATTACTAATAAGGGCCATGTCTACCAAGCACTAAGATATACGGGCTCTAAGCGTTCAAGCATCACGTATAACTATTCTGAATTGTGGGCAGAATACGGAGGTGTAGAGGTATCAAAATATCTGTATCAAATACCTCTTTGTCCTGCTCGTAAAGATCCAAGCTCATTGAAAAAAGCGAAGCGACGCCTTTACACAAAACGTTACGCCTGGCTTGAAGATGCCCAGATAACAATTCGTCAGCGTCTTGCTGAACTGGCTGACTAGCGCCAACACATAGGGGCACATAGAGGCAGAGGACAATCGAATGCAGGGAACACTCTATAAGTAGTCATCCTTCGGAAATAAATCGGTTCGCAACTTCTGCTTCTTGTTGAACCATTAGTTGATGCGCGGTCAACATGTGTTGTTGCATTACCTGTTTTGCTTTCACTGCATCCCCTGAGCGTAACGCATCGACTAGCGAACGCTGACTCTCAATTCCGGTATGCCATAATTTATGATTTCCTGCTTCATACAATTTCCGGTATATGGTGAGTTTTGTCAGCATTTGCGCAGTAAAGCGGACGATAAACTTGAGCAGTTCATTGTCTGAGTAGCTTGCAAGGAGGCTATGGAATTCAATGGAAGCGATGTGGTGCTCTCTCTCTTGATAAACATCTTCGGGAGGCTTCTGATATTTGTCGATTTGCTTATCGAGGGCGTTCAGTTGTGACTCGTTTAGCTTACCCGAGAGAGACGCAGCGATTTCCGGTTCAAGTGATAGACGTAGCTGGTATAGATCCGAAATAGATATATCTTTAAAGAACAAATAGTTGCTCATCAATGACTGAGCTTTGCTCTCAGACATTTCACTGACGAAAACGCCACCTTTGGGGCCTGTTTTGGTTGCAAGAATGCCTTGTGCCTCAAGGATACGCATACTTTCTCGAACGGTGCTCTTTGACGCTTCAAAGGTCTCCATGACTTCTGCTTCATTTGGAAGGCGATCTCCCGGTTGGAGTGCTTGCTCCACAATCCAATCCTTTATGGACTCCGCTAATTGTTGCGTTCTTCGTCCTTTCGCGCTGCTTACCACTTTAACCTCGCTGCACTTTATTATTTCTCACAAATTTTGAAGCATTTCTGCCGAAAGTCATCTGTTTTCTATCGAAATACTGGACTAAATCGCCCCTAAGTTTCGTTATGAAACTATCCGATTATTGATCTTATCGTACTCACAAAAATGTAATTTATCATGATAAATATATTTTATTTACTATTTATCATGATAAATTAAAGTGAAATATGGTCAAAAGTAGAGCGAAAAATGAAGAATTTTAAACAAACAGCTGACCTTGCTTGGGAATGGCTTGAGTCTATTGCTCAATGCAGCCAAACAAGTAATCCCGATAAAGAAGGTGTGACTCGACTATGTGCCACTCTGCAGCATGCGGGTGCCAATCGAAAACTTCGAGATTGGATGACGGCTTCTGGGATGAATGTACATATGGACAACGCCGCCAACTTGATCGGACGTTACCCAAGTTCAAATCCAGATGCCAAAACGCTAATGTTTGGTTCGCATCAAGATACGGTTCCAAATGGAGGCAAATACGACGGTATTCTTGGCGTTATTCTGCCTATTGCATTGGTGAACTACTTTCATCAAAACCAAATTGAGTTCCCTTTTCACATTGATGTCATAGCATTCAGTGATGAGGAAGGGACTCGTTTTCAGTCCACATTGCTTGGCTCCAAAGCGATATCTGGAACCTTTGACCCTCAAATGCTTGAAGCGAAAGACGCTGATGGAGTTAGCATGCGAGAAGCGCTGGTCTCATTTGGCTGCCAGCCGGAGTTGATCAGTGAAGATGCTTACGATCAGAAGAGTGTTCTTGGTTTTGTTGAGCTGCATATTGAGCAGGGGCCGCAGCTAGAGCAGGCTAATTTGCCTGTAGGTGTTGTTACAGCGATGACGGGTATCGAGCGTCATACCTTGTCGATTGTGGGTAAGGCGAGTCACGCTGGTACCGTTCCTATGCACATGCGGCAAGATGCGCTGGTGGGAGCGTCTCAAGTGATTCATATGTTTGATCAACTATGTAAACGCGAAGAGGACTTGGTGGGTGTTGTGGGCAAAATTGCCAACTATCCAAATGGCGTGAATGTGATTCCCCAGCAAACGGACCTTACAATTGAGCTGCGTTCACCAAACGACGCCTCGCGTATAGCAGCAAGAGAAGAGATGTTATCAAACATTGAATCTTTGATGCGCCAATACAATCTCGCTTACCAGCATGAGCAAACCTATGAACAGTCAGCGGTGAAGTGTGCAGACTCACTTTCAGCAACGTTAAGTGAAGCTGTGCAATTGGCTGGAATTGAACCTAAGCATATTTACAGCGGCGCAGGCCACGATGGATTGGCTGTGAGCAAGCTTACTGATATCGCCATGCTATTCCTACGTTGTACTGACGGAATCAGTCACCACCCTGAAGAAGCCATATTGCAAGAAGATTTAGTCGCAGCGGCGGAAGTTCTTAATCACTTCTGTCTGTTAATGAAGCAACAACCAGATATTGGCAAGTGAAAACATCAGCCATAGTCGTTGATTTAGCTTTGCTTGCAAGCAAGAACGCTCTTATCTAGCAGCGTTTATCCCTATACTAAGGAGATATTTTGTTATGGACATGACAAAGAACATGGAAACCGCTCAAAAGAGGCGATGGTATCAAAACATTCCAGACCCGATGGTTCTAATTTTTATGATTTTGGTCGCAACCTATTTGCTGACCTTTATTGTACCAGCGGGTCAGTTTGAACGTATTGTCAGTAATGGTAAAACGTCTGTGGTGGCGGATTCGTTTACCTATTTGAAAGACGTTCCTTCGGTTCACTTCTTTGATGTTTTCGTTGCTATCCCCAAAGGTTTGATCAGTGCTGCGCCTTATTTGTTCATCGTCTTTATTGCTGGTGGTTTGTTCCACATATTGCAACGAACCGGTGCACTAGAGAACGCGATTGGGGTTGCAGTCAACCGCGCTGGCGTGAAAAAACGCAACATGATCATTACCATCGGGACGTTCATTTATGGTTTCTTCGGTGTTGCGGTAGGGTTTGAAAACAACATTGCGCTTGTCCCTGTTGCCGTTCTGATTTCTGCTGCTGTCGGGTATTCGAGCTTAGTGGGTACGGTGATGGCTGTCGGTGGTATCGGCGTGGGTTTCGCCTTGTCTCCGATTAACCCATATACAGTAGGTGTCGCTCAAGGTATTGCTGAACTGCCAACATTTTCAGGGGCTTGGCTGCGTGTTGTCATGGTGATCTCTTCACTAGCGCTTTTGTCTTACTATATCTGCGCTCGAGTGACCAAGATGGAGTTTAAAGAGCCAGAATCGTCGGAGGGATTAAGCAAAGATCTATCTGATTACCGTTTAGGAAAAAAAGACAAACTGACGCTTTGTGTTTTCCTTGCGGGCTTGGGTGTGATGCTTTATGGCGTGTTCGTTAATGGCTGGTACATCAATGAAATCGCAGGTCTATTTTTGTTGATGGCCATCGTGATTGGTGCAGTCAATGGCCTGAATGCCAACGCTATTGTCAAACAGATGATGGAAGGTGCTTCAGGTGTCACCGCTGGTGCGTTAGTGATTGGTGTTGCTGCTTCCATTCAGGTGATTTTAGATCAAGCACAAATCATCGACACTATCGTTCATGCGTTGAGCTCACTGATCAAAGATATGCCAATTGCGATCTCGGCAATTGTTGCCAGTGTTGTTCAAGGCGTGATCAACTTGTTTGTTCCTTCTGGCTCAGGTCAGGCAATGGTGACAATGCCAATTCTCATTCCTGTTGCGGATCTGGTCGGAATGAGCCGTCAGTTAATGATTACCGCTTTCCAGGTGGGTGATGGTTTAACGAATCTCATTGTGCCAACTTCTGGTGGAACACTTGCGATGTTAGCTCTTGGCCGTGTCTCTTATGAGCAATGGTTAAAAGCGATCTTACCTTTCATGGTGTTTGTGTACGCATTGTGTTGGGTTGTCCTGTTTATAGGTCAAATGGTGGGCTATTAAGCCTTTTTACTGCAGAGAATTTATGACGATTTCACTTATACATGTAAACCCTAAAACGGGGTTATCTGCATCAATAACAGCAACAGGTGGTGTTGCTGTCGGAGGCTATGTTAATCATAGCTGGCGCAATCTAGGTGGTTGCGCCACCCAAGGCTTGTTCACCAACCCATGGTATGCAGATCTGGCTCGAAAGTGTTTAACCGAAGGCATGAGTGCTGCAGAGACAGTCGAGGCTCTGAAAGCGGGGGATGATGAGTTTTCAAAGCGTCAGTGCTTAGTGATGGATAGAAACGGTAACAGTGCTTTTATCCATGGTAACGACAATGTTCCAGTGACAGGCTCCATTGCCTTTCCAACGCTAGCTGTTGCCGGAAATATGCTGGAGAGTGACTCGGTTCTGGCGGCCCTTGCAGACAGCTTCTTAGAACAAGTGGCCATTAACGCGGAGTCGGTTAGGGCAGGCGGCGTTCCCAAATATCGTCATGATTATGAAGACCAACTGCCTGAAACCTTGATCTCCGCATTAGAGAAGTCGTTACAAGCTGGCGGGGATAAGCGAGGAACATTTTCTGCGTCTTTAAGAGTAGAGAGTATGACGAAGGCGCCCGTTGATATTCGAGTTGATTGGGCGGATGGAGACTTAATTGAAGCACTGCGAAAGGTGTTGCGTCATGTTCGGGGCGCTGAGTTTCAAGAGTTTCTCAACAACTTGCCAAATCAGTAACTACTTAGGTTATGAAGGCAAAGAGGGCCAAGCGGTAACCTGCCGCTTGGCTCTCTCATTTATTGAAGCGCTGTTTCCCGTCTGTTTGCCGCATTAATCAGCAATACACCTGCAAGCGGAACAACAATGGCCGCATAAGGAATCATACCGGCACCCAGCTGGCTATCCAAAATCGTCCCACCGATAAAACCTCCAAACGCGTTAGCTAAGTTAAAAGCGGAGATATTTGCTGTTGCCGCCAGCTCCTGACCTTTACCACCATGTTTCATGACGCGCAGTTGCATTGCAGGTACATTGGCGAAAGAGGCAATGCCGAATACGAAACTAGCAATCACAAACAGCCACTGGTTATTTGAGACGAGTCCTACTGCTATGAGTGAGAGAACCATAGCGACAGACCACCAAAGTGACGCCTTTGCTAAATCTTTATCTGATGAGCGGCCGCCAAGGTGGTTACCGACAATCAGGCCAAAACCGACGACGACCAAAATCCAAGTTACAGCATGGGAAGAGTAACCTGCGACATGTTGAGCAATAGGGGCGATATAGCCGTAAAAGGTCATGAAACCTGACCAAGCAAGCACAGTAATAGAAAGGCTGATCAGTAGCATCGGATTCTTAAAAGCCATGAGTTGATCTTTCACATCAGACTGAGCTTGAGCGTGATCTGGCTTGATAAATAAAGCAATGGCCAAGAATGCAACAATGCCGAGTAATGAAACCGTAATAAACGTTGTGTGCCAGCCAAGCTCGAGCCCTATCCACGTACCTCCGGGAACGCCAAGCACATTCGCGAGTGTTAAACCTGCGAACATTTGACCTACAGCACGACCTGCCATTTTTTCTGCCACCAGACTAGTTGCGACAACGGAACCTATGCCGTAAAAAGGCCCTTGTACCAATCCAGTAATGACTCTGCTCACCATCAATACGGTATAGTTTGGTGCGAAAGCCGAAATTAAGTTGCCTGCGATGAATAGCAACATTAAAAACAGCAAGACGGGCTTTTTATTAAATTTAGCCAGATAGATAGTAAGAATCGGTCCGCCGAACACGATAGCAAGAGCGTAGGCGCTGATAAGATAACCAGCTTGTCCTTCGGTGATTCCCATCGAGCCGGAAACTTGGGTTAATATTCCAGCAATTACAAACTCTGCGGTGCCAATAGCAAATGCGGATAGTGTGAGTATCCAAACCTGCAATGGCATTTTCTGATTCGTCATAAATGTATCTCGGTAATGAAATTGATGATTCCATTTTATGTATTTGCTCATTGTTGATAATTGGGTAAGAATCGAATTCATAATTCACTATTTCTAAATAATGCGGGTGAGGAACAATGAACAAACTAGCGGATATGGAATTGTTTACTCTAATAGTCAAACATCAAGGGTTGGCAAGTGCAGGCAGAGAGCTTGGGCTGTCGCCGGCCAGCGTAACGGCAAGGCTTCAAGCGCTTGAAGAGAGGCATGGGGTGAAGCTACTCAACCGCAGTACACGGCATATTGCGCTAACAGATTCCGGTCTCAACTATTATGAGTCTTGTCTACAGATATTAGAAAGTGTCCGTGAAGCGGAAGCAAAACTGCATAACACTGCTGTTCGGATAGAGGGGCAAATTCGAATTTCAGCCCCTAAAGACATTGGTAAGCAGTTTGTGATGCCAGCTATCGATACTTTTCAGCAGCTCTATCCCAAAGTTGTGCCTCACCTGCTATTGCATGACAACCTATCGAGCTGGTCGGAAAGCAACATTGATCTCCAGATACGTTATGGTTCTCCTCCAGATAGCGGCATGATTGCCAAAAGACTAGCCGTAAGTGAGCGTGTTTTAGTGGCATCTCCTGCTTATATTGATAGTCACGGCTTGCCAAACGATCCTGAACAACTTCGCTCACACCAATGTTTATCTTTGCTGAGAAATGAACAGGAAATGAAGCTTTGGTACTTCCAGCACAAGGAGTCTGATGAGACATCATCGCAGCAGATGCTGAGCTTTCGTTGTTCAGATGATGGTGAGGTGATTCGGCATTGGGCAAAGCAAGGTGTTGGTATTGCACTTAAGTCTCGCTTAGATGTTGAGGCTGATGTTAAGGCAGGCAGACTGCAAATCCTACTGTCGGATTTTCGCGTCGACTTTAAACCATTTTCTTCGAACAATGATTCTGAGCTTTATGCGGTGTACCGCGATCGTAAATATCAGCCTAAACGTCTCACACTGTTTTTGAAGCATCTGATTGACGCATTTGCCACGGCTGCAAGGTGAGGGGGGACGGTGCGGATACCATTCTACTCGCTCACTCTCATAAGCAGTATCAACAAAGCCCGTTTGTCACTTTTGTGCAAAACAATGAAAATCTTGTAGGAGCAAGGTTAGAGATCTGTCAGACTCTCTAAAGTATAAGAAATCAAAGAGTTCAGGGACGATCATGCTAGATGCTCAACTCGCTCAACGAATTGTTGATCGCACAATGCCGATTATTGGCTACAACATTAACGTGATGAACAATGCAGGTCTTGTGGTCGCCAGTGGAGAAAGCTCGCGTATTGGTCAGACACACGACGGGGCATTGTTGGCATTAAGCAGAAAGGCTTCAGTTGAAGTGACTTCAGAAGACTGCAAACTCCTCTCTGGTGTCAAACCTGGTGTTAACCTTCTTCTCAAACATAAAAATGCCATTCTAGGTGTGGTTGGCATCACTGGTGAACCTAATGAGATTCGTGGTGTAGCTGAGCTTGTGGCAATGACGGCTGAACTTATCATCGACCAAGCCGACTTATTGGAAAAAGTTCAACGTGATAGACGATACAGAGATGAGTTCATCTTAGCTTGTTTAACAGGGCGCTTGTCTTCCTCCGAAATGCGAGATGGTGCTGAACAAATCTCAGTGAATCCTAGTGATTCATGGGAGCTGCTGCTGGTCGAGATGCCTACTCAAGATAGCTCCACAGCAACACTCACAGAACGTCTTTACCAAAAAACGGGTCATCATCTTTGCGCTCATTTGTCAGCACGCCATTTAGTCATTTTTGTACCAACAGAACAGCCCTTGAGTGCAGACAGCGTCAATGAGTGGCTTCACTGGTTAGAGCAAACACCATGTCGAAACCTTAAGGTTTCAACGGGAAAATTTGCCCGCAGTCTTGAGGAGTGGCAAACCGCTTACAACTCTGCGCTTCAGGTGATGAAAATAGGGAAGGCGGCACGCCCGAAGAATACGGTGTACCTTCTCGATGATTATCAATTGCCTGTTTTGTTAGCGCCATTACATGGTACTTGGCAGGGAGAGCAACTGTCACAAATGACAGCGACCTTGGTCGAGCATGATAAATCAGGCCAGCTTATCGCGACCTTGGAGGCCTATTTTGATGCAAATGGCAGCGCAAATGACACGGCATCCAAACTGTTTATTCACCGAAATACTCTGAAATACCGTTTGGACAAGATCACTGAAATTACAGGATTTGAGACAACAGATTTCTCTCATATGGCGCAGCTGTATCTTGCTATTCAGCTTGGCAAGCTTAGTTAGGTTGTGCATATTTACCATAATTAAGTTTTATTTAGCTTGTATTTTGTTAATTTGCACAATGATGCAGCTCTTGTTTTGTCCCATAATGTCTACAGTCATCAGTGGAAAGGAATAGGCCAGTATGAAGATTGTTATCGCTCCAGACTCATTTAAAGAAAGTTTGTCCGCAATAGAAGTTGCTCAATCAATCCAGACGGGATTGGAAAGAGTATGGCCTGATGCTGAGTTTTTAAAAGTGCCAGTGGCAGATGGTGGTGAAGGGACGGTTCAGTCTTTAATTGACGCCACTTCAGGACAAAAAGTATTCACTGAGGTAACAGGACCATTAGGTCAACCAGTGCGAGCTTTTTATGGCGTTTTAGGTGACAACAAAACCGCTGTGATCGAAATGGCTGAAGCAAGTGGTTTACACCTAGCCCCAGCAGAAAAGCGAGACCCTAAGATCACAACCAGCTTCGGAACTGGTGAGCTGATTAAGCACGCATTAAATCAAGGTGTAACCAAGCTGATTGTTGGGTTGGGGGGCAGCGCGACTAATGACGCTGGCGCTGGGATGCTTGCCGCATTAGGTGTTACTTTCTTAGATAAAACAGGCGAAGAGTTTGTGCCTGTTGGCGGTGCAAGCCTAACAAACCTAGAAAGTGTTGATACTTCCAAGCTGGATCAGCGACTACGACAATGTGAAGTGGTCGTCGCGTGTGATGTAGATAACCCTCTTTGTGGTGATAAAGGTGCATCCGCTGTATTTGGACCACAAAAAGGGGCAACTGAGCAAGATGTGGCCCTGCTGGATAAATCTCTAGAGATTTTTGGCCAAGTAACAGAAAAAAATAGTGGCGTTGATGTGCTTACTGCGGCTGGTGCTGGTGCAGCTGGTGGAATGGGCGCGGCTTTGCTTGGTTACGCTAATGCAGTGTTAAAGCCGGGTATAGAGATTGTTCTGGATACGGTTGATCTAGAATCGAAACTGATGGGCGCGAATTTAGTGATTACTGGTGAAGGCAAAATTGATGACCAAACGGTTCATGGCAAAACTCCCGTAGGCGTATCAAAACTGGCTAAGCAATTTAATCTTCCTGTTATTGCGATTGCGGGTTGTACTGGGAATAATTTCCAAGCAGTCTATGAGCACGGTATTGATGCTGTCTATGCCTGTTTACCTAGGCCAATGTCGCTGCAAGAAGCATTTGATGAAGCCGCAAGCAATCTAGCAAACGTTGCGGAAAACGTGGCTCGGACTTATCAGATAAGTCACTAGGTTCAGCGAATACGGCAGTGATTAGCACTGCCGTCATTATGCTGCCACTTTAGATAGACAAATCACACACTGTTGAAACCATGCATAGTGACTCTCCAAAGTCCTAGAAATTCCTTTCGAAATCAGATACTGGTTCGATTCGAACCTTAAACTATTTTTACCACTTTTCACTAAACGAACGACATCGAACTCAAGGATTTCCTGAACTTGAGGGTAGATAGCTTTGTAGAGTGATTCTTTCGCTGAAAACAATAAAGTGACCGCTTCATTTCGGCTCAGACCTGTTTGAGCAAGCAGATCTATCTCCTCTTCTCTAGCGATAAAAGCGTGAGTATCTTTTACTTCCTGACCTGAAAGGAGACGTTGGATGTCGACACCGATATGATGATCTGCCAGCTTTTTTTTCCTCTCGACCACTGCAACCGCGTAGTTTTCACAGTGAGAAATTGAGCCGCTAAGGTGAGGTGGGAAATTGGGAGAACGATCTAAATTTATGCCTATTTGATGAGATTCTCCAAGGAGAGCAAGAGCATTGTGAGCCGCAGAGCGACCTGCGACAAATTCAGCCTGACGTGAAAAGTGCGCCTTCTGTATGGAATAGGGTAGCTCTTTTCTCGGATAAAGTGACTTAGGGAACAGTGACTTATCGTATGACACGATGCAAACCATCAGTTCCGTTTGATTAACAGTGAATGGCAGGTTTGGAAGCCCTTGAAGCCAGTTTTGTTTATTTTTAGTACTTTCAGTCAGCGTGTTCATTTCTTAAATCTACCGCTCTTAACCTAAGCTCAGGCCTTATATATCAACCAAATACCTTAACAATTGTGTATATAATTGCAAATGAAAATGGTTTGCATTTATATATTTACTGTTATATAACTTCCACCTTGTTAATCAGTCGTTTTTTATTGATTAACCCTATGTAAAAAGAGAGTTTAAGGGAACGGATATGCTCGAAGCTAGAAAACTAGCATTTAGCGTTGGCGACAGAAGCTTGTTGTCAGATTTTGATATGAATTTTGAACCAGGCAAGATTTACGCTCTGGTTGGCCATAACGGATCAGGTAAATCAACGCTACTTAAACTTCTCGCACAGCAACAAAAATCGACCAGCGGAGATGTCTTGCTACGAGGCAAATCAGTTTCCAATTGGTCAGATAAGAAATTCGCTCAGCAAATCGCCTATCTTCCTCAGCATTTACCACCTACCGATAGCCTTTCAGGAAAAGACCTAGTGAGTTTTGGCCGTTACCCATGGCACGGCTTACTTGGGCGTTTAGGTACGAAAGATAAAGAGTTCATTCAACAAGCGATGCAGATGACGGATACGGAAAAGTATGCAGACCGCTTGGTTGATACATTGTCGGGTGGTGAACGTCAGCGAGTGTGGTTAGCCATGCTTCTGGCTCAGAGAACTCAATATCTGCTTTTGGATGAGCCTTTGTCAGCTCTGGATATCGCTCACCAAGTGGAAATGCTTGAGCTAATAAAGAAACTGGCAACTGAACTCGAATTAGGTGTTCTTATCGTGATACACGATATCAACATGGCCGCTCGCTTCTGCGACCATATAGTGGCACTTCATAGCGGTAAAATGATCGCTCAAGGCTCTGTTTCTGAAGTGTTTAACGAACAGCAGCTAAACGATATTTATGGTATCGAAATGCAGATCACCGACCACGCTGCAGGCTATCCGGTTGCCATGCCATGCTAAACATCAAACGAATGACAATCGCCTGCCTTACTACGTTGACTGCAGTAATGCCTGCCATGGCTGGGTCAGAGGTTTCACAAGATAAATTACGAGTGATGTCCATTGACTGGTCTCAGACGGAAACCATGATTGCTCTTGGCGTTACGCCTGTGGCATCGGCTCAACAGTCGGATTACAACGACTGGGTGAGAAGTCCGAAAATACCGGATGAGACTGTGGATGTTGGCCTGCGCACTCAACCCAACCTAGAAAGATTATCTGAGCTAAACCTAGACACCATATTCCTGTCTCCTCGTTTCGCTTCGCTTGAGACTCAGTTATCTCGTATTGCACCAGTCAAAATCCTTGGCCTGTATAAAGTGGGTGAGGTTAACTGGGAGGCAGTCACTGATTTCACACGCCGTATGGCAAAAGTGGTTAACGCTGATAAGCAAGCGGAACAGCTTATTGCCAATAGTGAAGCTGAGTTGAATGGCCTCAAGGCAGCACTGCCTGACAACCTGCCTCCAGTGCTTTTAGTGCAGTTTATGGACACCAAACATGTTCGAGTATTTGGTGAGAACAGCATCTATAAAGTGGCATTGAATCAGTTAGGCATTCAAAATGCTTGGGACAAAGCCACTAACGCGTGGGGCTTTGCTCTCACAGGTGTTGATAAGTTACAGGGTATCGATGCGCAATTTGTCGTTATAGAACCTCTTCCTGTTGGCGTAAAGGAACATTTAGCGCACGACCAATATTGGCAATATTTGATTGAGCAAACGGGTCGTCCGGTAATCACCGTAAAACCAACATGGAGTTTTGGTGGTTTACCCTCAGCGATGCGTTTCGCTAATTTGGTCACCTCTGCTCTGGCTGAGGAGGTCACCCAATGAGAATCTTATCTCTAAGTCTTGTCGCGATACTCGCGGCATTTATGCTGACCATTGCAGGCTTTCAATTGAATGCCTCTGGCAATTTTTCAGCAGGCATGAATAGCCTTTTCCAAGCAGATTGGATGTCGCCAGAATCGGTTAGATTACACCTAACTTGGTGGCCTAGATTTTTCACGACACTGATTGCAGGTGCTGCTTTGGCTGCTGCTGGAGTACTGATGCAGCAAGTATTGCGTAACCCTTTGGCGTCACCATCCACTTTGGGTGTGGCAAGTGGTGCCAGTTTTGCCCTTATGATGGCAACCTTGTATGCCCCTTGGTTACTGACGTTTTCTAAATCACTGATTGCTTTGCTTGGTGGTGTGGGAACAATGGCACTGGTATTTGCACTGTCATGGCGTCGTGCACTTTCACCGACAGTTGTGGTGGTTTCAGGTCTGGTCATTAACCTCTACTTCGGCGCCGTCAGCACTGTCCTGTTGATGATGAATCAGGATAAGCTAGCTGGCTTAATGATTTGGGGAGCGGGTTCTCTCGTTCAGACAGGATGGTCTGATATTGCTTATCTCGCGCCAAGACTCGGATTAGCGATTGGTATTTCATTCCTATTCGTTAAGCCGCTAACCTTGTTGGAATTATCTGAAGAAGGCGCGAAAAGCCTCGGCGTGTCTCTGGCGAAGCTGCGCGTAATATGTCTTGGTCTTGCAGTGTTACTGACATCTTGGGTGGTTGCTAAAGTTGGCGTGATTGGCTTCGTAGGTCTCGCTGCTCCAGCGATTGCTCGTGCAACCGGTGTGCATCGTCTTGTGCCTAAGTTAATCGTCTCCATGCTGTTAGGTGGTTTACTATTAACGCTTACGGATCTGCTTATCCAGCAGCTCCCAGGTATTGCCGCTATGATTGTGCCAACTGGTGCCGCTACTGCTGCATTAGGTGCTCCTATCTTATTGTGGTTACTGCCAAGGTTGTCGATGCGTAGTCAAACCCAGACGCAAACAGTCATGACACGTCATAGTGAGCAAGTTAAGAGCCTCAATCGTCATGCCATTGCACTGGCTGCACTCGTTATTCCAGTTGCTTTGTTTATCTTTAGTACCACTTCAATTCAAAGCTCTGGCTGGCAGTGGCTAGTGTTCTCAGGTGAGTGGAACCTGCTCGAGTGGCGTTGGCCCCGACTTGTTGCTGCCGCCTTAGCTGGTGTGATGTTGGCTATAGCAGGTACGGTGATCCAGCGTTTAAGTGGCAACCCAATGGCGAGCCCTGAAGTAATCGGCATCAGTTCGGGTACCGCTTTGGGTTTGATTATTGCCATGTTCTCTGGCATTGGCGTTAGTCTCGTTGGTTTGTATTTAGGTGGACTTGTGGGCGCGATGGCTTCGCTGTCTGTGATTGTTCTTTTGAACCGCAAGTCTGGATTCCAACCAGAACGTGTGCTGCTGACTGGTGTCGCTATCACAGCTCTGATGAACGCGGTACAAAGCTTCGTATTGGCGGGCGGTGACCCTAGGAGCTACCAAGTCCTAGCCTGGCTTTCTGGCTCAACTTACTTTGTTACAGAGGCGACCTTACTTCCTTTAGCCGTTGCAACTTTCGTGCTTGTTGGCTTTAGTTTCTTAACGGCTCGCTGGTTGGACATATTACCTTTGGGAGAGGCCAGTTCTCGCGCACTTGGAGTGAAAGTAGGGCAGGCGAGAGGCTTGCTATTACTGCTGGTGGCATTGCTAACAGTTAGTGCCACTCTCGTTGTTGGCCCATTGAGTTTTATCGGTTTGATGGCACCGCATCTTGCTCGCTTATTTGGTTTTAGTCGAGCTCGAGAACACCTGATTTGTTCAGCGCTTGTCGGTATGGGATTAATGCTACTGGCTGATTGGCTAGGACGCCAAATGTTGTACCCGCAAGAAATTCCAGCCGGTTTGGTGGCGTCTTTAATTGGCGGTATGTATCTGATGTGGGGACTTCGCAGACTCTAATTTTTAGTCATGAGGGAGGCAATGCCCAGCTTTCCTCAATGCTGTTTTGAAATTTGTTGATAATGATAATCACAATAATAATTAATATATGGATTTGAGATGAAATTACTTTTTCAGTTGGCCCATAAACAACATAAAGCGCTCGCTTTGGTTATCTTGTTGAGTGTGGCAAGTGCCTTTCTCAGTATTGGCGTGATTGCTTTTATTCAATATGAACTGTTGAGTCAGACAACCAGTGTTCATAGCGCTATCTGGCAATTTGCTGGATTGTTGGTGCTGCTATTGATCACGGCGACTGTTGCGCAGGTGTCACTGCACAAACTAGGCCACCAATTTGTCTATTCAAAGCGTTGTCAATTGGTTAAGCAACTGATCAACACGGATATTGAACAAATAGAAGATGTCGGTAGTGCTGGGGTGCTGGCATCACTGAACACCGACATTCGTAACATCACTATTGCCTTCGTTACCTTGCCGGAAATGATTTACGGCTTAGTACTTACCGTAGTTGCATTGTCCTATCTTGCGTTCCTTTCACTACCGTTATTTGGTGTTAGTCTGCTGATGTTAAGTGTGACTGGTGTTATCGGCTATGGGCTGGTAACTCGAATCACTTTCCACGTTCGCCAAGTACGTGAGTTGGAAGACAAGCTTTATCACGACTATCAGGCATTGATTGACGGGCGCAAAGAGCTATCACTGAATCCTAGTCGTGCTCGTCGTTATTTTGAGGATGAGTTTGGTCCCAATGCCGCGGGTTATCGAGACGAAGTCACAAGAGCGGACATCTACAATGGTTTTGCTGCCAACATGGCTAACACTATCGTATTGGCACTGATTGGTCTCAACTTTTATCTGGCTCTGGGTTTAGGATGGGCTGGCTTTGACGTCGCTTCTACCTTTGCTCTTGTCATTTTATTTATGCGTATGCCACTTATGGCCGCGGTTGGTGCATTACCCGGTCTTATTAGCGCCAATATCTCTATGCGCAAGCTTGAATCACTTGATTTAAGTGACAATGAAAATCTCGTTGAGGCTAACCAGCAACCAGAAGTATTTGAAGGCATCGATCTTCAGCAAGTGACTTACGAATACCGCGCTGATGGCGATGACCGTCCGTTTAAAGTTGGCCCGATCAATTTTAAAGCCTCAAAAGGTGAGATGATCTTCATCATTGGTGGTAATGGCAGCGGAAAATCAACGTTCGCTCGTTTGCTGACCGGCCTTTATCGCCCGCATACAGGTAACGTTCTCTTGAACGGTCAACCTATGACTGAGCTCAACTGGCCTCACTATCGCCAGCAGTTTTCTACGGTATTCAGTGACTTCTACTTGTTCCACCAGATCACCAATGGACAAGGCCAAGATGTTCCAGAGGGCGATATCAAAGAGTGGATGGAGCGTCTGGAAATGAGCCACAAAGTGACTCAAGAGAATGGTCGCTTGTCGGATGTTCGTTATTCACAGGGGCAGCGTAAGCGTCTTGCGTTACTGATGGCCGTTGCTGAACAGCGAGGCTGCATGCTTCTCGACGAATGGGCGGCAGATCAAGACCCTCGCTTTAGAAAAGTCTTTTACCAACAGTTACTGCCTCTGCTTAAAGAGCGTGGCGTGACTGTAATCGCTATAACCCACGATGACCGTTACTTTGATGCGGCAGATCGCATTTTCAAAATGGACAGTGGGCAACTGACAGAACTGGATACTGCGGATAAATCACAAGCTCAGCAAGCAGTAGAAAGTGTCGTCGCTTAACGAAACAACAATCCAGAAAATCAAAACAATAAGAACAACGATCTAGTTGAGGATATTATGAGTATTGACAGCCCAAACACAGAATTTACCGTCGTTATCAACCCACAAGAACAGTACAGCATTTGGCCTACTTATCATCCAATTCCAAATGGATGGAAAGCCGTTGGTGTTACTGGCAACAAAGAAACTTGCCTTGCCCACATTAATGAAGTGTGGACTGACATGCGTCCGAAAAGCCTGCGAGAAGCGTTAGCTGAATAAGAGCACTCGCTTTTGCTTAATTTTGGTACCTGCTGTTTAGGTACCTGACATTTAACAGTTTTTAGGTATATGTATGTCAGTGGATGATATCACGATGACTCCGGCCAATGGTGGTTGGAGTCCACTTTCTCATTCTCAGCAACGTCTATGGTTGTTCCATCAACTCATGCCAGAAAGTATTGCGTATAACTTAGGTGGTGTTGCATGGTTATCGGGTGAGGGAATCACTAAAGAAAAAGTCCTAGACGCACTTTCTAAGATATTAGAAATGCACCCAGTCTTACGTATAAAGATCGAACAAAGGGACGGACAACCTCAGCAGTTTGCGTATTATGACCGAATCCCAGTGGCTTTTGTTGATTTGACCGATGAAGCCGATGCTGCTGACATTGTAAAGCGAGAAGCCAAAACTAAGACTTATCAGCCGTATAACTTAGGAAATGAGCTACTGTGTAGATTCCACCTATACCAGTTAGCTGAAGATAGGTTTGCTCTAAGCATTGCTGCGCATCATTTGATTACCGATGCTTGGTCACTACAGTTGTTTGTAAGCTCCATTGTTCAATTTGTATCAGGAAAGCCACCCAAAAGCCCGAAAGGGATCAGTTACTTTGATTTTTCTGAAAGTCAAAATGACCTCGATCCTGTAAAAGAGAAAGCGGACTGGGAAGCTCTGAAGTTAATGGGTGAGGAGCCCTGTATTCTTCAAGGCAAGACGACTCAGGAGCAGAGCGCTTATACCGCCGGGCATATAGAAGAGTCATTGGGTATTAATGAATCAGTCTTGGTCGAAAAGGCTGCCAAACATTTTGGTGTGACTAAATTCGAGTTGTTGTCTTCTGCGTTGTTGTTGACTCTGTCTTCATATGCCAACAATTCTCAACCAACGATCACCGTGCCAGCATTGAATCGAGACTCTGCGAACAGGAGGAATATCGGTTTTTACGTTAATAATGCTGTTTTGGGTGTTCAGGCAAATCCAGAGTTGAACTTGAAAGAAGTTGTGCAGCAGGTGAAAAGCAATCTGCGCAACTCATTGAAGTTCTCTCATTTACCTATTGAGAAGCTTTTAGGTCAGACGCCGCTTCCTACTGTTGCATTCAATTATCGTAGTCACGGGCATAAGCTCACCGTGAAAAGCATCGGCGAGGATGGCAACACAATTAAAGGCGTTTTTGAAGAATTCCCAGTGACCGAAACACCCTTTGAACTTGTCCTTGATGCTATTGCAGGAGAGCAACTATCGCTGCGACTTGTTTATGCACAAGAGAAGTTCACACAAGCTCAAATTGACAGCATTTTAAGCACATACAAAAATGTTCTGAACCAGATCTGCCAATCTCCTCAACAGTCTCTAGCACAGACTAACGCGCTGTCTAGCTCAGATACAGTGGCCTTGGAAGCGCACTCAGCGGTACAACAAACATGGAATCCAGTGACCTTTATGGCGCTGGTGGCTGGGCAAGCACAACTGCGTCCTGAAAAAGTTGCCTTAAAACATGGCGATAAAATGCTGACTTCCGCTGAGTTAGATGCTCAATCGAATGTAGTCGCACACTCATTGCGTCAAAGAAAGGTTCAATCAGAAGGTGTTGTCGGTGTCATGATGGAGCGTGGCACCGATATGCTGGTCGCCATGCTGGGCATCATGAAAGCAGGCTGCGCATTTCTGCCGCTTGATCCGGATTACCCTGCTGAGCGCATCAGCTTTATGCTTGAAGACAGCGAAGCTCAGCAGTTACTGACTCAGCAGCACTTGATGGGTAAGGCTCAAGATCTTTTCACCCGTTCTGAAAGTGCTCAAGAGTGTATTGCTATTGAATCTTTGTTAGCAACTGAGGCTCCAGTTCCTGAGCTTGGTGAGTGTTCATATCAAGATATCCACTTAGACCAGCTGGCGTATTTGATTTACACCTCTGGCTCAACAGGTAAGCCTAAAGGCGTGGCAGTCAGTCATCGCGGACTGACAATGCACGTCCAGACGATTGGCGAGCAATATGGCATGACGCCTGAAGACACAGAGCTGCATTTTGCTTCTATCAGTTTTGATGGCGCCGTGGAACGTTGGACTGTTCCACTGGCGTTTGGCTCAACGCTGATCATTCGTGACCAACAGTTGTGGACACCAGAAAAAACGACTCAAGTATTGGTAGACGAGAAGGTCACTATCGCTTGTTTCCCGCCAAGTTATGCAGGACCTTGGCTAGATTGGGTTGAACAAACTCAGCCAGATTTGGCTCTTCGCTCATTGACACTAGGTGGTGAGGCATTTACCCGAGAAACGTTTGAACGAATTCAACGGGTGGTTAATCCACCTCGCATCGTCAATGGCTACGGCCCGACAGAAACGGTCGTTACTCCGATGATCTGGCGTGCTTATCCAGAAGATAAACTGGAAAGCTCGTACGCACCGATTGGCCAGCCTGTGGGTGATCGTAAGTTGTATGTGCTGGATGAGAACCTTAAGCAGGTACCATTTGGAACGGTTGGCGAACTATACATTGGCATGGAATCTGGCCTTGCTCGCGGTTACTTGAAACGACCTGACTTGACCGCTGAACGTTTTATTCCGGATCCATTTGCCGCTAACGGCGAGCGTATGTATCGCACTGGTGATTTGGTTCGATTTAGACAAGATGGTGTTGTTGAATACCTAGGTCGTGCCGACCAACAAGTTAAAATTCGTGGCTTCCGTATTGAGCTAGGAGAGATTGAATCCCGCCTACAGACGCTTGCTAATGCTGAGTTTTGTGCCGTTGTCGCGCATGAGTCACCGACAGGAAAGCGCCTAGTTGGTTACATTCAATTAGCTGAAGCAGAGCAAGAATCGGAATCTCAATGGCGTACAGAGCTAGCCTCCCAGTTGCCAGATTATATGGTGCCGTCACGCATCATTGTTAGTCAAACACTCCCTCTGACACCTGCTGGTAAGGTGGATCGCAAGCAACTATCTGTACCGGATTGGGATGAAGAACAGAAAGCGGGAGCGCCGCTGGAAGGGGGCATTCAACATCAGCTGGCTGAAATATGGAGCCAGCTCCTTAAACTAGAGTCTATTGGTTCTGACAGCCATTTCTTTGCACTTGGGGGAGACTCCATTACCGCTTTGCAAATGGTAGGTAAGCTTCGTCAACAAGGTTTGATGCTGACACCAAAGCAAGTGTTTGACCATCCTGTGCTTGGTGAAATGGCGTTATGTGTTCTCGATAGCCAAATCAAACCAGCTGAGCAAGGTGAGCAAAATGGCAAAGTAGCTTTGCTACCAATGCAGAAGCGGTTCATTGAGAACTATCTAGATAAAAATGGCCAGCTTGAACTGTGCAACCAGTACGCAAAACTCAACTTGCCAGCTCCGGTTAATGCAGACGCGATTGTCCGAGCACTTAAGCAAGTGGTGCAACATCATGATAGTTTGCGCCTTTCTTTCGAGGCTCCCAATTCCACAACACCTAATGCAGCAGAGTATCTAGCTGAATATGTGACTACCGCAGATTTTGCATTCCACCTTTATGCCGAGCAGATAGACATCGATGCTGTGCAGAGTGCGATTAATCCGCCTGTTGGTAAGCAATTGTCCGTTGGCCTGAATACTGAGACGGGCGAAATGCTGGTTGCCGTTCACCACCTTGTCATTGATGCGCTTTCTTGGCCTGTGCTAATTCAAGATTTGCTGGGCAGTTATCAGCAAGAAATGGGTGCCGCCCCTTATGCCTTCGCTTCTAAAACTCACAATCAGGCTGATTGGTATGAGGCACTAGAGAATCTTCATATCAGTCATAAACAGTCCGAATTCTGGAATGCTCAGCGAGCAGAACCTGCTTTTGCTGAAGGTTCAGCTAAGGAAGGCGAAAGCAAAGGAATTCATAAGCACAGTTACCATTTAACCAAAGATCTCGCTGAGCCTCTATTTGCATCGACTCAGGCCTTCGCCAGAATGAGCAAGGAGCAGACGTTAATGGCATTGTCTGCACTTGCAGTGAAAGAAATAACCTCTACAAACGAGATCGTCATTCATCGCGAAAGCCATGGTCGATTCAGTGAGTCGTTTGGGTTGGATCTTTCACGCAGTGTTAACTGGCATACTGCGTTGTTCCCACAAAAAGTTGTGTTAAGTGACGGCGTTAGTGAACTGTTAGCGTGTGTAAAAGATGGCTCTCATGCAATCTCCGATGGTGGCTTGAGTTATTCAGCAGGTGTTGTTCAGCAGCAATGGCAGTATCAAGGCAATGTTGATGTGCTATTTAACTTCCTAGGCCGAGCAACGCAGGCTGACGTGAAAGGGGCTGAACTGGGTGAGTTTGGCCTATGGCGACCAGAAAATGCCAAAGCTGATGCCGCAATTGCATTGAATATCAGTGAAACTGATGAAGGCTTTGATGTCGAATTGGAGTTTTCACTTTCTGCTCTGTCGATATCTGAGTGTGATGCGTATGTTCATCACTTAGAGGCAGCAATCAAAGTAGTAACGGAACATTGCACGTCTAACTCAGCCGTTTTGACACAAGCTGATGCGCCAAACACTAACCTGAGTCTTGCTACGCTAAGCCATGTAAGTGATAACGCTCATCAACTTCCGAATCAAATACTACCGCTGTCTACGCTACAGCAAGGTTTGTATTTCCACGCTCAGCTATCGCAAGACACAAGTACCTACGTCAACCAAATTACCTTACCAATATTTGGCGCTGATGCTGGCCAGTTAGAAGAGGGTTGGAAAGCCTTGATGAAGCGTCATTCGATTCTACGTAGTACGCTGCATCAAGTAGAAGGTCAGGCACACCTGTATGTTTGGGATGACCTTCCTATCACGAGCAGAGTCTTTGATGGGCGAGAGGAAGTAGGCTTTGAACTAGAGTCGTATAAACGTTCGCTCATTGAACAAGGTTTCGAACTGGAACAAGATGCGAGCGTACAGCAGCTAAAACCTTTGTGGCGAGTAGATCTAGTGACAACGGGCGACAATGAGATCGCTTGTATCTTCACGATTCACCACATTCTGATGGATGGTTGGAGCACCGGTGTTTTGCTCAGCGAACTGTTTGCCCACTATCAAAACATGAGCCTGCCTGTCGTCAGTCATGATTTTGCTGATTATTTGGAATGGGTTGTACAGCAAGAACCAGAAAGTGCTCAAGAGTACTGGCGTGGTTATCTGAATGGTGTAGAAGCGCCAACAATGTTGGTTGAACAATACGGTTCTAACACAGATAAACTAGGGCATGTGCGCCACAACGTGGACTTCAGTGCTGAGGTACTAAGTGGTTGGCAGTCTCAACTGAAGTCATCTGGCATCACGCTGAATACTCTCATTCAGGGCGCATGGTTACTAACGCTTCAACGCTACACGGGTCAGTCTCAGCCTGTTTTCGGCAATACGGTTGCAGGTCGGCCATCGTCACTGGCAAACAGTGAAGCCATGGTTGGTCTTTTCATTAATACCTTGCCTGTTACATCAATGGTGAACTGGCAAGCTAAAACCGGTGAATGGCTTGCCGATATACAAGAGCAGGCGAGTGCACAGCGTGAATTCAGCCATGTCTCTTTGTCAGAGGTACAAGCACAATCTCCACTGGCTGGTGAGAATCTGTTTGATTCGTTGGTGGTGTTTGAAAACTACCCATTGGATGAGAGCCTGTTTAGTGAAACTGGCCTTAAAATTGGCGAGCCTGACAGTTATGAGTTTACACATTACCCGCTAACGTTGGCGGTATTGCCAGGTGAATCATTACGCATTGTTTTTGCGTACGACTCAGCGAAATTCTCGAAGTCAGATATTGACGCGCTGTCAGCAACGACGTCTCATTATCTAGAGCAGCTTGTCGATAAGCTGGCTCATAACCTGAGTGATATTGATGTATTGGACACCGAGCAACAGTCTCGCTTGTCTGGTCATATAAAAGCGTCTGAGCCATGGACTTACAAACCCTTCACTGAACTGTTAAAAGAGCAGGTGCACGCTCTACCAGATAGTGAAGCGCTTGTGGCGAATCCTCTTGGGGGAACGGCCTTATCAACTAATGGCACTGAACGGGTCGCATTGACATACCAACAGCTGGATAACTTCAGTGATGGCGTAGCCGCTGAGCTAATTGCGCGCGGCATTCAACGAGACCAGCGGGTTGGTGTGATGTTTGCTCGTGGCGCAGACATGTTGGTGGCAATGATCGGTGTCTTGAAAGCCGGAGCTGCATTCCTACCTTTAGATCCTTCATATCCTCAAGACCGACTGGCCTATATGGTTGAAGATAGCGATGCACAGTGGCTGATTTCTGACGGTAGTTCGCAACAGTTGGCACGTGAGATTTGTCTGCGAGATAACATCATTGCGTATTCTGAAATCGACCTTCAGCAGCCTCTTTTAAATCGTCCTGAAATTTTAGAAGAGCAGCTGGCGTATGTGATCTATACCTCCGGCTCAACGGGTAAACCTAAAGGTGTGTGCGTTTCTCATTCTGGTCTGAGCATGCATGTTCAAACCATTGGCCAACGATATGGCATGACACCACAAGACATCGAGCTGCACTTTGCTTCGATCAGTTTTGATGGTGCCGTTGAGAGATGGACTGTCCCTCTAGCCTTCGGCTCAAAACTGGTGATTCGAGACCCGCAGCTTTGGAGTGCACAAGAGACATGTGAAGTGCTTGAGCGTGAAGCCGTGACCATCGCGTGTTTCCCGCCAAGCTATGTTGGCCCACTGCTAGAGTGGATTGAAGTTGAACAACCAGCATTAGCCGTACGCTCGTGGACTCTGGGTGGTGAAGCCTTTACACGAGAGACCTATTTCAAGCTTCAGCAGGTACTGAATCCGAAGCGTATAATCAACGGGTACGGCCCGACGGAAACTGTTGTGACACCAATGATCTGGCAGGCTTATCCTGAAACGCCGCTAGAAAGTGCTTATGCCCCTATCGGTACTGCTGTCGGTGCACGTAGTCTGTATGTATTGGACAGCGACCTTCGTCCGGTTCCGTCTGGTGTCAGTGGCGAATTGTACATTGGTGAAGAAGTTGGCTTAGCTCGCGGTTATCTTGATCGTCCAGACTTAACAGCCGAGCGTTTTGTTCCAGACCCATTTGCGAATAATGGAGAGCGTATGTATCGCACTGGCGACTTAGTTCGCTGGCGTGAAGATGGTGTAATGGAGTATCTGGGTCGAGCTGATGACCAAATAAAAATTCGAGGCTTCCGTGTCGAATTGGGTGAAATCGAGTCACGATTACAGAGTATCAGTGGTAGTAAATTGAGTGCTGTCACCGCCTTTGAAGGTTCAGCTGGAAAATACTTGGTCGGCTACGTAGAAGGTAAGGCTGGCCTAATAAACGGCGATGATATTCTCGCTCAAATGGCGAAAGTACTACCTGACTACATGGTGCCTTCACAGCTTGTGGTTATGGATTCGATGCCATTGACGCCAGCAAGTAAAGTCGACAAGAAAAAGCTGCCGCAGCCTGATAACCATGTTCAGCACAAAGCCTATGAAGCGCCAGAAGGTGAGATTGAGCAGCTTCTTGCACAAGAATGGCAAGCCTTGTTTGGGCTAGAGAAGGTGAGTCGTAATGATGATTTCTTCGCTCTGGGTGGTCAGTCATTACTTGCTACCCAGCTCGTTGGACGTTTGCAGCAAAAACACCAGATTCGTCTTTTACTTCAGAGTGTCTTTGATTCTCCAAGACTAGATGTGATGGCAACTCAGTGTACATCGCTCAAAGAACCTGCAGTCACGATCAAAGCAGTGCCGCGCATGGAATACATGCCAGTGAGCGCTTCACAGAAGCGTTTATGGTTTGTTCAACAGCTGATGCCTGAAAGCTCTGCTTATCACATGCCGCTTGGACTTAAGTTAAAAGGTGAAGTGAATAGAGAGTGGTTAGAGCAGTCGTTGCGCACTGTGATAGGCCGCCATGAAGCTCTGCGTACCAGCTTCGTGCAGGTAGATGGTGAGCTGATGCAGTCTATCCATTCTGATGACGATGTAAGTCAATTTGCATTAGAAGAATACTCAACTGATGAGTTCTCTAGCATAGAGGAGCAGCGCCTTAACTGGATCGGTGAAACCTTTGATTTGTCATCGCCTTCATTATTGAGAGCATACTTAATCAAGCATCCAGAACAGGAATTTGAGCTACTTCTAGTTGTCCATCACATCGTCTCTGATGGCATTTCGATTCAAAACCTAATGCGAGAGCTGTCGGCTGTTTATTCGTCGTACAGTCATTCTGGACACTTTGAGTCAAACATAAAGACTGACGCGCTGGATTACGCTGATTACGCTAGTTGGCAGCAAGAGTGGTTAAAGTCAGATAATGCCAAAGAATCACTTTCATGGTGGAAAGCGGCATTAGCGAAAGATATTGAGCCGCTTGTTCTCCATAGCGATGTCGCAAGAGATCAGCTCGAAACCACCGGTCAGCGTCATCACTTCACTCTGACCAGGCAGCAGGTCAACGCGATTGAGACTCTTGCTGCACAAAGCGCAACGACTCCGTTTAACGTTATGTTAAGCCTGTGGCACTTATTGCTTCACAAGTATTCTGAGCGTGATGAAATTCGAGTCGGTATCCCTGTTGCGGGCCGAACACAGCCAGACACTCAGCAGATGCAAGGCTGCTTCATTAACAACTTGGTGATCCCTGCGCAGTTAGACGCAGCAATGAGTTACGACAATCTGCTCCAAGACACAAAACGTTTTACTGAGCAGGCGTTGACCCATCAGGATGTGCCATTTGAGGTATTGGTAGAGTCACTTGGTGTGACGGGTAATTTGCAGCACCATCCGTTGTACCAGACGAGTTTCAACTTCCAACGTATTGAGCGCTCAATTCTCGCTGAATGGGGAGGATTACAAGCAGAAGCGTTTGATCCGGGCGTGGTCGCGGCTCAGTTAGAGTTGAGCTTAGATGTTCAGGCCTATGATGATGGCGAATGGAGTGGTTTTGTTAACTATGCAGCACCAGTATTCGATCAAACGTTTGTCGAAGCGTTACTTGGTCACTGGCTCAAGCTGCTTGAACAAGTTGCATTGAATCCTAACGCGATGCTGTCTGAACTCAAGTTGGTTGATTCTGACGAGTTCGCACAAATTGAAGCATTCAACGCGACGAAGAAATCTTGGGGTGAAATGCTTCCTCCACCAGTCGCTGTTGAAGCTCAAGCACTGCGCACCCCTGAGGCGATTGCTTTGTCCATGGGGCAGCAGTCAATGACTTACGCTGAATTCGACAGCAAAGTGAATCAGTTGGCTCAGTGGCTACGCCAACAAGGTGTTGGTGAAGAAACCAGAGTCGGCCTTGGTTTACCACGCTCGTTTGAACTAGTGATTGGATTACACGCGATTACTCGTGCCGGTGGTGCTTATGTGCCATTAGACCCAAGTTATCCAGCAGAACGTTTGAATTACATTCTTGAGTCTGCGGACGTATCCATCTTACTGACCGATAGTGAGACCTTGCCACTATGGCCAGAAAATCCTCAATGTCAGTATGTGGCGCTAAATCAGGCTGATATCTGTCAGCAAATTAGCGAACAGAGCCCTGAGGCTCCGGTAGTAAATTGGCAGGCTGATCAGTCGCTATATGTCATCTTTACTTCCGGTTCTACAGGACTACCAAAAGGCGTGGTCAATACTCAGTCGGCTCTGCATAACCGCTTGGCTTGGATGCAAAACGAGTATCAGTTAGATGCCAGTGACTGTGTTCTCCAGAAAACACCGTTTAGCTTTGATGTCTCTGTGTGGGAGTTCTTCTGGCCGCTTATGTATGGTGCAAGACTAGCTATTGCTGAGCCAGATCATCACCGACAACCTGAGCTATTGCATAACACCATTCGAGAGCAGGGCGTAACGACGATCCATTTCGTTCCTTCAATGCTTCATGCTTTTGAAAGTGAGACGGATATTGGAGAGTGCAGCAGCCTGCGCCGCATTATTTGTAGCGGTGAAGCTTTACCTGCTGAGTTGACTGAAAAAGTGTTGACGGGCGCGCCAGATTGTCAGCTGCATAACCTCTATGGTCCGACTGAAGCGGCTATTGACGTGACTTACTGGCAATGTGAATTGCCTGTCGGTAAACGCGTCCCGATTGGTCATGCGATTAGCAACACCCAACTTCATGTATTGGATGATTGTTGGAATCCAGTCCCCGTAGGTGTACCTGGTGAGCTTTACCTAGCGGGTGACGGCCTTGCGCGCGAGTACCTATCCAGACCTGATTTGACCGCCGATCGTTTCGTGCCAAACCCGTTTGCGTGCGAGCAAGATGGGAACATCGGTTCTCGTATGTACCGCACCGGTGACCAGGTGGTTCGCATGCCAGATGGCAGACTTGAATATCTGGGTCGATTGGACCATCAGGTAAAAATTCGTGGGCTTCGTATTGAGTTGGAAGAAATTGAGAATGTTCTGAACCAACACGATGACGTCGATGAATCTGCAGTCATTGCTTATGAGCATCAAACAGGTACGCAGCTTGTCGCTTACGTGGTTTGCGGCGAGTGGAATTCAGAAAAAGAAACCGCTACTAAAGCGCACTTGAATGACCATCTTCCAGACTACATGGTTCCTGCCATCTACGTTGCACTGGATAAAATGCCTCTTTCACCAAATGGCAAGCGTGACCGCAAAGCGCTGCCTTCTCCAGAGTGGAGTCAGGTGGAGTATCGCGCCCCAGAGAGTGAACTGGAAATTTGGTTTGCCAATACATGGCAGCAAGTCCTTGGCTCAGAAAAAGTCGGTTTAGACGATAACTTCTTTGCGCTCGGAGGCCATTCTCTGTTGGCTACACGTATCGTCGCTCAAGCACAAAAAGAGCTCGACTTAGCGATTTCATTAAAAGACTTCTTTGCCGCTGGAACGCTACAGGCGTTAACTGATGCGCTTCAATCTCAGTATCAGGCAAACAATGAACAAGAACAGGATGAACTCGACGCCATGGCCGCACTAATGGACGAGTTGGAATTGTTATGACCCAAGAATCAAATTCAAAAGCACAACAAAAACCAAAAATAGACAAATTTGCATTAGCAAAACGTTTTCTAAACCTTGGCGAGCAAGAGCAGGCAAAATTTATCGCTCTGCTTGACGCCAAAGGAATGAGCTTTGAAAAGCTACCGATTGTCTCAGCAGAAGAGGTGCGTGATGTGCCTCTTTCTCCGGCGCAGAAACGACTTTGGGACATCTACCAGCTTGATGCTGGTAATAGTGCTTACCATATCAGTGGTGGTTTTGAGCTCACTGGTGATCTCTCTACCGACAAAATGGAACTGGCGCTTGCTGAAGTCATGAGCAAGCACCACGCCTTGAGAACACGCTTTGTTGTTTCGGACCAAGGTGAACCGAAGCAACATGTTGACCAGCACTGTATTGCTCACGTTGAGCTTAAAGATGCTAGGCACTTAACGGAAAGTCAGCTGTGCGAATGGACAGCGGAATTTATCGCTAAGCCGTTTGATTTGCTTCATGAGATGCCGGTGCGAATGGCGTGTATTCGTGCATCTGAAGACAAAACCCATGTGATCATCGTGATGCACCATATTGTGTCTGACGGCTGGTCTATCGGATTATTTATGCGGGACTTGGTCACCGCCTATCAGGGTGAGTCTCTAGAGCCATTGAGTATCCAGTACAGTGACTTTTCTGTCTGGCAGGACGCACTACTAAAAGCGGGCAAAGGGGACGAGGATCTTCAATTCTGGCAGCGAGAGTTAGGTGAGAAGCAGCCGCCAAAACTGTTTGAGTGGACGGGCGATATTGCACCTAATCAGCGTCGAGAAGCACAGCAGGTAAGCCTAAAATTTGACGGCAATGTTTCTGAACGTATTGCACGCCTTGCAAGGCAAAATAACGTCACCACTTCGAGTTTTTGGCTAGCCATTTGGCAGGCAGCGCTGTTCAAGTTGACAGGACGTAACGATATCAACATTGGTATGCCAATGGCTAACCGCGCCCGACCAGAAGTATCTGACGTTATTGGCTTTTTCGTAAACACTCATGTGGTTGCGCAAGACATACAGCCTGAACAGAGCTTTGGTCAAACCATGACTAAATCTCACAGCAAAGTGCTGGAGATTCAGGAACACCAGCTATTACCGTTTGATCGTGTGGTTTCTTCATTGTTGTCGGAAAGGTTGGTTGGCGAAACGCCTTACTTTCAAGTGTTGTTTAATCATCAGGTCAATCAAACCGAGTCGGTCGAGTTTGCTCCGGGTGTAGCGGTAAAGCCGCTGGCGCTTAAGGGCAACTTCGCCCTGTTTGATGTTGCTTTGGATGTGTTGGAATCTTCGAGCGGTACTTTGGTTACTCTGACCTATGCCAAAGACCGTATCGACCCCGAGATGATGGTTTCGCTTACTAGTACTCTGAATCTGTTGGTCTCGCAAGCAGAACAAAACCTGAATACACCATTGGCTGCGCTTAACTCACTGGATCAGGCTCAACTTGCCAGATTATCGGAACTGTCGCAGCCAGAAGGTGAGTGGCGTTATCAACCAGTCACTGAGTTGTTCGATCTTCAGGGTTTTGAGCAACCGTCAGCCATTGCATTAAAACATGGTCAGCAAAGTGTCTCGTTTAAACAGCTGGAAGAAAAATCGAACCAGCTGGCGAGCCAGTTAGTGGAACAGGGTGTCGTTCGCGATCAAGCTGTGGGCGTTCTTTTTGAGCGCGGCAACGATATGATCATAGCGATGATCGCCATTATGAAGGCTGGTGGGGCGTTTCTACCACTTGATCCTGATTATCCGACCGACCGATTGGCTTACATGATCGAGGATTCTGCTGCGAGCTTGGTCATCAGCGATCAATCATTGCGCTCACGTTGGGAAGAGATTAATTCGCACGTCCTCTCACATGCGGAGCAGGCGACTTCAGTTTCACCGCTTTATATGGGTGAGCTAGATTGGCAAGGTCTCTCAAAAGCCAAACCAGAAGTAAAACTCTTGCCAGAGCAGTTGGCTTACATCATCTACACATCAGGGTCGACGGGTAAACCTAAAGGTGTGGCGATTGCTCATGATGGCCTGAGCATGCATGTCCAGACGATTGGTGCTCAATATGGAATGACGCAAGATGACGTTGAACTTCACTTTGCGTCAATCAGTTTTGATGGAGCGGTAGAGCGCTGGACAGTGCCATTGGCGTTTGGTTCTCGTTTGGTGATTCGCGATCAGCAACTTTGGAGTGCGGAAAAGACTTGCGATGTTCTCAAACAGGAAGGGGTTACGATAGCCTGTTTCCCTCCAAGTTATGTTGGCCCGTTGCTGGATTGGATAGAGACGACTCAGCCTAAGTTGAATGTACGTTCTTGGACTTTGGGTGGTGAAGCCTTTACTCGTGAAACCTATGACCGCCTGCAATCTGTTGTAAACCCACCACGTATTATCAACGGCTATGGGCCGACGGAAACCGTGGTGACACCAATGATCTGGCGTGCTTACTCACAAGATAAGCTAACCAGCGCCTATGCACCTATCGGTCAACCTGTTGGGGCTCGCAGACTTTATGTGTTAGATGGTTTGCTTAACCAAGTTACCGAAGGCGCAGTCGGGGAGTTGTACATTGGTGAAGAAGTCGGCCTCGCACGCGGGTATCTGGGTAAGCCGGATATGACCTCTGAGAGATTTATGCCGGATCCATTTACCAATAATGGCGAGCGTATGTATCGCACTGGTGATTTAGTTCGTTGGCGAGAAGACGGTGTCATGGAGTATTTTGGCCGTGTTGACCAACAGATAAAAATCCGTGGATTCAGAATCGAGCTGGGTGAGATCGAATCAAGGCTTCAGCAAATATCCGGTGTCGAGACTTGTGTGGTTGCGGCGCATCGTCATGGCTCTATGACCCACCTTGTGGGGTACCTGCATGGTGCTGATGCAAATAAGATTGATAGCGTTTCGGTATTATCTGAGCTTGCTGAGCATCTGCCTGAGTATATGGTACCAGCACATCTTGTGGTGCTAGGTGAATTGCCGTTAACTCCAGCAGGTAAGGTGGATAGAAAAGCGTTGCCGGAACCAGAATTCAAATCTGAGTTGTCGCAAGGTTTGCCACCCGAAGGTGAGAAAGAAACTCTCCTTGCTGAGATTTGGCTAGAGCTACTGGGTATTAATTCTGTCAGCCGAGAAGATAGCTTCTTTGCGTTAGGTGGAGACTCTATATTGAGCCTTCAGCTAGTGAGCAAATTGAAACTGGCAGGTCTCAACGTATCTCCAAAGCAAGTATTCCAAGCGCCAGTGCTGAGCGAGTTAGCACAAGTACTTGAAGCGGTGGTTGAGCAAGAGCAAAGAGAGTTGCCAAAAGAACCATTTGATCTGATGCCAATTCAGGCTCATTTCATGGCGCAAAACTTTGCTCAGCCAAACCACTGGAACCAGCATGTGTGTGTTGAGTTGAAGCAGGATATGGATATTCAAGCACTGGCTACTGCGCTTAAAGGGTTAGTAGAGCATCATCCCGCGTTGAGATTGTCGTTTTCTCAAACTGAAGGTAAATGGCAGCAGCAATACGCCGAGCATGTTCCCCATGATCTTCTATGGAAAACTCAGCTAGACAGCTTAGAGGCATTCGAAGTGTTTGCTCACGAATTGCAAACAAGCCTTGATATCGGAGCAGGCCGACTGATTCAAGCAGGCTACGCTCAAATCGAGGGGCAGAAATCTCGCTTGATGATCGTAATTCATCACCTGGCTGTAGATGGCGTCTCATGGCGAGTCCTTATGGATGACTTATGGCGTGCCTATCAGCAAACGCTTTCTAGTGACGAAAACTTAATGAAAGCAGTTGAGTTACCACCTGTTTACACCTCTTTGGATATGGCGGTGGATAGCCTCAACACATGGGCATCAACAGAACAAGGCAAAGCTAGGAAAGCAGTTTGGGATCAACAAGCTTTCCATGTGGAAAATACACACGCTAAAGCAATCTATGGCAACAAGCGCTCACTCAAGGTTGAGCTAAGCCGTGAGGTGACGTCGGCTTTACTGAGTTCTGAAAATATCACAGTTGAACTTGTTTCTGCTTTGACAGCAATTGTGGGAAGCAACGAAGATGGTCACAGCGTGTATCTAGAAAGTCATGGTCGTGACGAGTCTGTATTTGAAGGGTTAGATCTTAGCCGCATGGTAGGCTGGATGACGAGCCTATATCCGATGACTTTGAATACCTCAGATTCTCGAGATGATATCGCTAAGCGTATGGCACTATTGAGCCAAGACTCAGGCATTGGCTATGGACTGCGCTACTTAGAGGATGAGCCTCAAAAACAAACTGCAGAGCTAACATTCAATTACCTAGGGCAGTATCAGGGCAATAGTTTTGCTCATTGGTGTCAACCAGTGTCGTCAAACTCGCGTGATCAAGCAGATGATAATACTATGTTGACGCCTTTGGTCATCAATGTCCAAGTTGTGGATGGTGTATTGAGCGCTGATTTTGAATATGCAACGAGTCATTATTCGAAATCAGATATCGAGACCAAAGCGACTAAATGGCAAGAAAAGCTTGAATTGGTACACTCGGCATCTAAATCTCAAAAAGGCGAGGCGATAGCAGCCAAAGCTGACCTCAAATTGTTCGAAAAGCTTAATACCGACGTTGAAGGTAGTGCTCCTGTATTCTGTATTCATCCAGTGACAGGCCGAACAGTTGGTTATCAAAAATTAGCTCAAGCATTGGCGGGCAAACGTACCGTTTATGGTGTTCAGTCTCAGAGCTTCGTGTATCCAAATCGCTTTGACATTTCGTTTAGCGCAATGGCTGATACTTATTGCGCGACTATTCGTGAAATACAGCCATCAGGGCCTTACACATTGATTGGTTGGTCGCTTGGCGGTGCGCTCTGTCAAGAAGTCGCAGCTCGCCTCGAAATAGCAGGCGAAAGTGTCGCTTTCCTCGGGTTATTGGACTGCTATGTGCCGGGCACTGAAATTGCCGAAGATCAATGGGAATCACCGACAGCAAAAGCCAAGCTGATTGAGCATCTAGAATTGCTCTTGGGTAAGCTATCGGAAGGGCAAAAGGAAAGCTGTCTTGCAGGGTTTGACCAATCATCACCGGATATATGGCCAAACGTGTTCTCATCATGGTTAGCGTCACAAAACTTTGATCACTACTTGTCGGAAAGTGCACAGCAAATGCTTTACAGCTGGGCGGTAGAGCAGCACATGAGAGCGCTGTGTCATGAGTATCAGTTACCTGAAATCAATACCAAACCAACCGCATATTGGGCAGGGCAACCTGAAGGTCGACACAAACTGCTGAGTTCGGAACTGTCGAAAGTTAACGCTCAGTTAAGCAGTGAAGTGCTGGATACGGATCATTTAGGAATAGTGCAAGACAATGCACTGATCGAGAAATTACGCCACTTATTAATAATCAATACATTATAGATCCATAACGACTAATTTATAGATTCCATTTTTCTATAAAACTCGTTACACTCCATCCGCATTCGAAATGCTAATGATAATGGTTATCATAATTATTAATATAATATTCGGTAAAACCGAGAGTTAAGGAGAAAGACATGAATCGGCAGTTTATGCTGAGCCCGGCTTGTTTGGCAGTAGCGTTCGCTCTGTCTGCTGGCGTAGTTAACGCAGCGGAAGACGAAACAGTAGTGGTAGTAGGTCAAGAGCACGATAGTGCCGTAGGACCAGATTTCAGTTATCTAGGACAAAAAAGTCGTACAGCAACCAAAACAGATTTAGCAATCCATGAAACGCCACGAGCTGTTTCTGTTGTTACTCGCGAACAAATGGATGATCGCGCGTCAATTAGTATTGCTGACGCTTTAAAGTACACTCCAAGTATTCAAAGTAACTACTTTGGTGAGGACAACAAACAAGACTGGTTTGTTGTACGTGGTTTTGACCAAGCCGGAACAGGTCTCTACCAAGACGGAACACGTCTATATTCTGCGGGCTTCTACAGTTGGCAAATTGATCCAAATGCACTGGAACGTGTTGAAATCCTGCGCGGCCCTGCATCAGTTTTATATGGTCAGAACCCACCGGGAGGCTTAATTAACCTCGTGAGTAAGCGCCCTCAGTTTGATGGTGGTTCAGGTCAGGTTGCTGTCGAATATGGCTCATACGACAGACTACAGCTTACGTTAGATGTAAACCGAGAAGTAAGTGAGGACGTCGCTTTTCGTATAGTTGCAATGGGTCGCAAAAATGGTACTCAGGTAGATAACGTTGAAGCAGAGCGTATCATGGTAGCACCTTCACTTGCATGGAATATCAACGATAGCAGCAGCATCACTTTTTTAACCAGTTATCAAAAAGATGACTCTGATCCGTATCTACAGTTTTTGCCAATGGAAGGGACGTTAACGAGTAACCCAAATGGCACCATTTCTGATAGCGTAGCTATAGGTAACCCAGACTGGGAAACGTTTGAGCGAGAGCAGTTATCATTAGGCTACGAATTTGAGCATCAATTTAGTGATTCGCTGAGCTTCGGACAATCTGTGCGTTATAGCCAGATGGATCTAAACTTGCGTCAGATAACAGCTGGTTCATATGTTGCAGATACAGGTTTTCAGGGGACTCTGGATCCAACTTCGTCGCGTGAAACAATCGTTCGTTTTGCAACAGTAGAGCAGGGCGAATCAGACGCTTTCAATATAGACAATAGAATTGTGTATGAGTTTAAGACTGGCTCTGTTGAACATACTCTTCTCGCAGGCTTAGACTACCAGCAGATTGACATTGATAGTAAAGCTCATGATTCAGATACAATCGTTGGTGATGGCAACAATCCAGTCACACTGTTAGGCGGACTAGCTAATCCTAGCTTTAATGTGTTTAACCCTTCGTATACGAACAATATAGTTCTTTTGGACCCTAGTCCTGGACCTTTGCCTACGACGTTAACAGATGCTGATATGAAGACGATTGTCACTAAAAATCGTCAGTTAGGCTTATATCTTCAGGATCAACTAAAAATTGCCGATAAATGGTTAGTACAAGTTGGTGCGCGTTATGATGATACGTCTAATGAGCAAAACAATAAGACCACGGGCAACAATACAAAAGCAGAGTATGAAGAATGGACGACAAATGTCGGATTTGCATACTTAACTGATTTTGGGTTGACACCATATATCAGCTACGCACAGTCATTTGAGCCAAAAATCAGAACAGATGTTTCTACACAGCCGGTTAAACCGGAGCGTGGAGAAGCTTATGAAGCTGGTTTGAAATACCAGCCTCGTGGTTTTGATGGCTACTTTAATGTCGCAGTTTATCAAGCATCGAAGAAGGATGTTGTACAAACAAGTAACAATCAAGTTGTACAAATTGGGGAAATTCAAAATCGAGGTGCTGAGTTTGGTGCAGTTGCAAACGTAACTGAGTCCTTAACTCTAGTTGGTAATGTCGCCTATGTAGATTCAGAAATTAAAGCAGATACTGATCAATCAATTGTTGGCAATCGCCCGCAACAAGTGGCAGACCTGTTGGCCTCAGCTTGGGCTAAATACCAAGTATTTGGCGGCACATTTGATGGTGTTAGCGTAGGTGGTGGTGTTCGTTATGTAAGTGATACATATGGTGATAACAAGGAGCAAAACAAAGTGCCTTCTTTCACCTTATACGACGCTACGGTGAGCTATAGCTTTGATGACTATAAGTTCCAGGTTGCTGCTAAAAATATCTTTGATAAAGAGTACATTTCGACCTGTTATAGTAGCTCGACTTGTTTCTACGGTGACCGCCGCAATGTTATCGCGAGCGTGAGCTATGACTGGTAACAGTGATACCCTCAACACTCTGCCCTTTGGGCAGAGTGTTCAGCAACAAGGGGATACATGTTGCGTTGAGATGCCAAGTGGTCAGTTAACACTTAGCAAGGAAAGTGGCGGTTATTGGCGCGTAACCAGCAGCGCCATCAACGATAAGGAAGTGGTTCAAGCTTTTGTGCTTATGCTTGAGCACCGTACGGATATTCGTTGTATTGATCTTGGTGAGTTTACTTTCTCATCGTTAAACGACATCACTCATGTCACAGGTGAAGGTATTCGTCTGGTTTGGCGAGAAGCTTTACTGCAGTTGCCCGAACTGTGGCTAAAACAGCAGCGTCGCGCTATTCCACATAAGCAGATTCTCGCTTCTAATGGCTATCATCCTCTTCGCCCAAGACCTCAAAAAGGTGAGCTATACAGCCGCTACATTCCTGATCTAGAGCAGACGCTGTCTCTGGTTGGGCTAGATGTAGAGCAGCATGCTGAGCTGTTTTCAAAATGGCAAAACAGTGAACGAGTGGCTGCGTTTTGGGAGCAGGCAGGTACTTTAGAAGAGCATAAAGCTTATCTAGAGGAGCAGTTGGTCAATGATAAAAACCAGCTCTTGATTGTGTGCCTCAATAACGAACCCTTTGCTTACATTGAAGCCTATTGGACAAAAGAAGATCGCATCGCGCCATATTATGCAGCAGGCGATTACGACCGCGGTATTCACATGCTTGTTGGTGAAGAGCATCACCGTGGCAGTCATAAGGTGGCCGCTTGGCTTCCTTCAGTATGCCACTTCCTTTACCTGTCCGATCCTAGGACAGAGAAAATCGTCAGCGAACCAAGAGCAGATAATGCCAAGATGATTGGCTATCTGCAGAAATTCGGTTTCGCCAAGTTAAAAGAATTCGACTTCCCTCATAAGAGGGCAGCTCTAATGTGTCAGTTGAGAGATACCTTCTTTAGCGATTGCTTTTAGTATCGCAACCCAGTTTTAGGGTGTCTCGGGGATAGAGAGCCAAAGAGCTCAACGGAAAAACATGAGGTTACAAAAATGACAGACCAGATTAAGGAATATGATGTGCTTGGCGTGGGCTTTGGCCCTGCTAACCTGTCAATTGCAATTGCGTTAGAAGAAACGGCGCAGAACCAAGAATTAAGCTACTGCTTCCTAGAGCAGAAATCTCATTTCGAATGGCATGGTGGCATGTTGCTAGATGGCACTCGAATGCAGATTTCTTGTTTGAAAGATTTGGTGACGCTGCGCAATCCAACCAGCCCTTATTCCTTTGTGAACTACCTACATTCACATGACCGCTTAAGTTCATTCATCAACTTGGGCTCTTTGCACCCTTCACGCGTCGAATTCAATGACTACCTGACTTGGGTTGCAAACCAGTTTGATTCTGTCGTGACCTATGGACAACGCGTTATCGACATCGAACCGATTGAAGTCGATGGCGAAATTACGAAAGTTCGCGTTGTCTCAACGGATATCAACGGCAACCAAACAGTACGTGTTGCGAAAAACCTACTGATTGGTATGGGTGGTATGCCGAAGCTTCCAGAGCTGTTTAATGGCTTGAATGATGAGAAAGTGATCCATTCATCGAAATACAAGGTGTGGCGTGAACAGTTTAATGCTGGTACGGAGACACCTAAGATTGCGGTTGTCGGTGCTGGTCAAAGTGCTGCCGAGATCTTCGTTGACCTGACAAACCGTTATGAAGAAGGTGAAGTTCACTTAGTGAACCGTAATTTTGCTCTACACCCTGCGGATGATAGTGCATTCGTAAACGAGATCTTTGACCCTGAGTTCACTGATCACGTATACAAGAGCACCGATGAAGAGCGTAAAACTATCCTTTCTCGCTTCAATGGCACAAACTATTCCGTTGTAGATACAGAAGAGCTTAGCGCGATTTATGAGCGTCTATACCTTCAGCGCGTGACTGGCGAAGGCAAGCACCAACATCTACGCTGTCACGATATTCAAGAAGTAGGGCAGAAAGAAGGTAAGATTGCGCTTCGTTATAATGATCGCATTCATAGCGAGCAAAACTGGCACGACTACGATGCGGTTGTACTTGCTACTGGCTATCGCTACGATCAGTTCAACCAAATGTTGAACAAACTAGAACCACTAATGTCGGATAAGCAGGTTGAACGTCATTATCGTCTACCAATGCAGGGATCTTGCAAAGTGAATGTATTCCTTCAGGGCTGCTGTGAATCATCACATGGCCTGAGTGATACTTTGCTTTCTGTTCTGGCAGTACGTTCGAAAGAGATTGTTGACTCGCTATTCGCGAACTTTGAAACAGAAAAAGTCGCAGAAGAAGCTTAAAGCATCAAACAGACTATAGGGCCGTAACATTAAGTGTTACGGCCTTTTTGTTTTTTGGGTTACTTATTGATAATTAGGAGCTTAATAAACAAAAATATGCTTCATAACTAAGAGGAATCAAAGAACTGTGAGCGAGCTCTGACGGTTGTTTCTTTATCGTGCCTATGTTTGTGCTGGTTGTAAAAACACCATTTTAAACACAACGTTGGTCCAGAGGCTTTTATGAAGAAGAAAATAATAACTACCGTTTTACTCAGTGCTCCTATTTCGCTCAATGCAGCAGAGTTCCCACGATTGGATGAAGCACTCCCCAGTTTGATTGATATATCTGCTCAGGTTCCTGTTTTCGATTGGGATGGTGACGGTTGCTATCCCGCTGCGGGTATAAGCCGCAATGGAGAAATGAATCCGGGATTGAAACCATCTGGTGCGCTCAATGGAAGTTGTAGAGACGCAGGCTTTCTCGATATTTCCAATACCCTTCACCGTTACGCTTGCATACAGGGAAGTGATGGGCAGGAGTACTGTGCTCAAGCCTATGACACCTATTATGAAAAAGATCAGGCAATTCCGGGAATTGGGTTAGGGGGCCATCGCCACGACTGGGAATCAGTCATCATCTGGACCATTGATGACACTGTTGCATATGGTTCAGTGAGCTGTCATGGCGATTTGGAAACTAAGCCAAGAGAACAATTACCAATGGAAGGCGAACATCTAAAAGTGGTTTACCACAAGGATGGTATTTTGACTCATTGCATTCGTTTTGCCAAAGACAATGAGGTTGCAGAAAACCACTATGGGCAGTTTGTAACGCCGCCAATAACTTCTTGGTATGAACTGTCAGGTGATAATCTCTCCAATGAAGCTATGCGAAATAAACTCAATAGTTTTGACTACGGAAAAGCGTCAATCAAAGTGAAAGACAGCTCTTTTCTGACTCACATTAATCAGTGGCGACCAGCTGGGTTCCCGCAATTTACCCAGCAAAGTGTCGAAGCGTCCAATCCTTATTAAACGATAGTAAATCGAATGGCCTAATTCGTATTAGGCCATTTCTCTTTTTCTATGCGTGATTCAGCATGTTTGGTCAAAGTGAAAAATTGACACAATCTTCATGAAGCAATTAATCAACGTGTTACTTTCGGTTAGGTTATATCTCAACGTATTGCATGAGGAAGTTGAATAGATGCAAGTACAAGCGAAACCAGGGTTAAAGCTGATTGCGATTCTCGAAGCACTGAAAGGACTGTTGTCGTTTACGGTAGCATTGGGCCTACACCTTTTAGCCGGAAAAGACTTGCAGCAGTGGGCTGAGTCTCTGGTGTTGCACGCTCATTTAAACCCAGCTCATCATTTACCGGGTGTGTTCATAGAAGCGATGGGGCGGTTTCCGCAAGGCAATGTTCAATGGTTTATGTTGGGCGCATTGGCATACACAATTATTCGATGGGTTGAAGCTTATGGCTTATGGAAAGGGTTACGTTGGACTGAATGGTTAGCATTGATTGGCTGTGTTATCTATGTGCCTTTTGAAGTGTATGGTCTGATTTATCACCCGAGCATAATTGGAGCCGTGATACTAATCGTTAACCTCTTGATCATTGCCTATATTGCAAGAACGTTACAAGCCAAGCCTGAATTTGCAATAGAAAGTTAGCTTGTGCTGGAAATCATATTTGTTATGCAAACATGATGATGAGTACAGCAGATACTGTAATAGAGTGTAAAAAGCTGTAAACCCGAGAGCGGTATCGCTGGTTTCGAATCTGAAAATAGCTAGAGTGACTAGTGCAGGGTTATGAACCTGTATGTACAAGGCAGACAACGTCAGGAGGTTGCCATGGATAGATATTGCCCGAACTGTGGAATAGAGATGATCGATAAGAATCATGTTTCCATATGTCCGAGAAACGATATTGGAGAGTGTTCTTATGATGGATATCAGAACACGCTAGAGCAGGTTAGCCAAGAGTACACGATACTCGGTAATGAAAAACGGCTAGAGGAAGCGCATTAGATTAACTCAATCTAATGAGATATCTCCAAAAACAACAAAGCCCGCTTAAAGCGGGCTTTGTTATAAAATTTGGTGGGTCCGGGCGAACTCGAATCGCCGACCCCTACCATGTCAAGGTAGTACTCTAACCAACTGAGCTACGGACCCAAATTTTTGTTCTTAGTGCATTTAAGCAAGGAGTGGTGGGTCCGGGCGAACTCGAATCGCCGACCCCTACCATGTCAAGGTAGTACTCTAACCAACTGAGCTACGGACCCATTCCTTAAGAACGAGATGGATATTACCGAGACTTTTTGGGTCGTGCAAGAGCAAATTATTGGTTTTTAAACTGTTTGCTTCACAACTAATCGAATTGGCGTTTTTTTATACCAAAATGGAAAAGGAGAGCGGGATTGCTCTCCTCTAAATGATTGATTTATCGTCCTCGCCCGTCGACCATGACGATGAGTGTTTTGGTAATGATGCTGATATCCATCAGAATCCAAGATTTTAGCGAACGCAGTGATAAGGCATAACTATGGTCAAAGCCGACTTTTCTGCGAACGTCATCGATACAGGTGTCATAGCCTTGGTTAACTTGCGCTAACCCTGTGATGCCTGGCATTACTCCATAGGTACGGTCAGCAAAGTAAGGTATGGCCGTTTCTAGCTTGTTATAAAAGCTAGGGCGTTCAGGGCGTGGGCCAATCAATGACATATCGCCTCGGATGACATTAAACAGCTGCGGGATCTCATCTAGGCGTGTCTTTCTCAGGAAACGACCGACTGGGGTAATTCTTGGGTCGTTCTCTGTCGCCCAGACTGCACCTGTACGCGTTTCTGCATCGACATACATGGTACGAAACTTAATGATTTCAAAGAACATCATTTGTTCTGGTGTCGATTTGCCCACACGCAGCTGCTTATAGAAAATGGGTCCTTTGGAGTCGAGTTTTATGGCTAAGGCAATCGCGGGCAAAATGGGTGACAACATCAAAAGCCCGATTACAGCGCATAGAAAATCGAAGATACGTTTTGCTAACCAGATTGAATATAAAGAAGATACGTTGCTCATAAGATGCTCCTTATCATTGAATTCTTGTCCAACGAGTGGCTTCGAAACCGAACAAATAGCGTAAGCCACCAATTAGGTTGGCAAAGTGTCCTGCTACTATGTATGTGATTAACTGACAGTATTTATGGCTAAATATATGTGGGAACACATGCCCAAGAATCGCAATTGAGTAAACAGCGAGCTGTGCAATGGTCCCGATGAAAAATAGTGGGTGGTGAATAAGTACGACAGAAAGCGCCAGACACAGAATCATGAGGTATGGTGTTATCAGTCTTAAACCTTTGCCTGAAAAGAAAGCAAATGCGACGCCTTTGTATCGTGGCAAAAACAATTCCGCTAATTGCAGGGCTTGCTGCATGTTGCCAGCAGAAATTCTGAGTCGACGTTTAAAATCGTTGTCGGTGTTGGTTGCTTCAAGCTCTAATGCAATCATGTCCTTGTCATAATCCACTCGATACCCTTTACGAATAATCTCCATTGGAATGATGAAATCGTCGTTGATAACGTTTTGCTTGAGCGGTTCAAACAAGTGAGTTCTGAACAAATAGAAAGCCCCATGAGCGCCAAGTGTGCTGCCCAAACTCGCCTCATGCAGTTTCATTCTGCTTTGGTATTGCCAGTATTTGCTTTCACCTTCACTGCCACTAGAAAGTAATTGGTAATGTCCGTTAACAGCACCTACAGTTTTATCTTTGAAGTGTTGGTTGGCGACCAGCAGGGCATCGACAGAAATCAGAGCTGACACATCGCTCAATGCTGTAATGTCACTTGATATCGTTAGCATCTGCTCATTCACTAGTGCAACCTTTCCGCGGTTCTCTTCAAATACTCGAATTTCAAAATGTGTATCACAGCAAATGGCTTCTTGAATCGTGTTCTGAGCCACTTGAGCAGTATTGTCGGTACAACCATCACAAGCGACGATGACTCTATAGTGTTCTTTCGGGTAATCCAGACAGGCTAAGTTGCGAATTTTGTCTGCGATCCACTGCTCTTCGTTATATGCAGGGATAAGAATGGTGATGTCAGCACATTGTCTATCTGAACGAGCGATCTTGTAACCACGTTCGATTGGCTTTAACGCTTCCACTGGGTGGCGCTTAGAATACCAAGCAAGCACAAGAGGGTAGCCGACATGGTGATAGACGATGAGCCCTGCACAGATTGTGAAGAAAATTCCAATGGTCAGATCAATCATGCGTATTCCTCCTGTGTTATTGCGCTATAGGCATCCACCATTTTTCGAATGTCGTTATTGTTGACAACAAACTGGCGTGGTGAGGATTGAGGGGACTCAAGCAACATTTGGGATAGCTTTAAAGCAAGCTCACTACTATTTTCTGCTTCCGCGAGCTGACTTGTTATAGGACATAACGTTTCATTGGTACCACCAACGTTTGTCGCGATTGTAGGAACGCCACACGCTTGCGCTTCCAGTGGAGCAAGGGGGAAACCCTCGCATCTTGATGGCATGCAAAATACATCGAGAGCACGATAAAAGGTTGGCATGTCCTCAACTAAATCGAGAAACCGTACTTGATGAGAGATAGATAAGTCTTCAGCCAGTCGTGTTAATGCGTCCTTTTGGCTTCCTATGCCTGCAATAGCGAGAGTCACATTGCTATTAATGAGAGGGAGTGCTTTGAGAAGGATATCGTGACCTTTTACTTTTTCGAGGCGTCCAGCGGAGCCTATGATTTTTCCATGCGCAGGTAGGCCAAGCTCACAGCGTGCCTGTGCCTGAGATCCCGGCTTGAATCTTTCACAGTCTATGCCGTTTTTTATTACAGTGATATTGGCATAGTTGAGTTTCTCATCTAATTGCTCTTTAACTAGCCCAGCATCTGCCACCAAATTAGGACGGGATAGCTTTAAAGCAAGGCTTTGCAACAGAAGATGTTTTTGATTGTTAAGATGCCAAGCGTCGTGTTCTGTGTGGACTATGTGTTGAACACCTGCCAGTTTAGCTGCAGTCGCTCCATAAATCAGAGGCCCAATGTGGTGAGTGTGAACGACTCTAGGTTTAATTTGTTTGAATAGTTTACGCAGTTTAGATATCGCCTCGAAATCAAAACCGGGCTTCTTTGTTAGAAAGATAAGTTTATCTTCAACGTTCTTTAAGCTAGGCCAGTTAGCCAATGTTTCGCAGCGACTTCCTTCGAGACTGATCAGGAAAACGCTCTCGTCTGGTTTAGCAAACTTGAGCATGTTGATGGCTAATGTTTCTAATCCACCTGGTGCCAAATGCTGAACAACATGTATGGTTGTTTTCGGTTGACTGGTCATGCGATTTCCTTGGTGTTCGATGGTTTAAATTAGAAGTAGCATAACCTGTGCCAAAAAAAAGTCCCTATATAACAGTGTGTTAAGTTTTTATGTGTGAGGTGTTTTATTTTGAGATTCTTTATGATTGAAACGGTTTTATTTTAGGAATTGCAGTGATCACCTGTTTGCCTGTTAGAGATTGCAACTCACTCGCGCTTCGAACCGAAGTATCAAAAAGCTCAATGAGCGTAGCGATACCACAGCCTAGGCCAATACCTGCGACGAACCCTGCGATAATAAATATGACTATGGGTAGGTTAGCTGGTGAACTTGGCGTATAAGGTAAATCAATGATCTTGACTCGCTTGTTTTGCTCAAAGATACCTAGTGAGCCAGTAAGTTGAGCCATTTCATACCTTTGAATCAACTCATCGTAGAGTTGTCTTTTGATTTGAACATCCCTCTGCAACTGGAACATGTCTTTTGCGTTGTCGCCGAAGCGGTTCGCTTGTTGCTCAAGATCTTCAATCATTTTACGCAAGCTTTTGGTTTCTTCACTCAGGGATTCAAATCTTCCCCGCACTAGCTGAAGGCTGTGTAACTGGGTAACGAGCAAAGGTTGAATTTGGCTGATGTCAGACAAAGTGTTGCTACTCGCGATATCCCAAAGCTGGTCGCTGCTGATATTTGGCTGCTCAACTTTAAGAAGTTCCGAACGTTCGTTTTCAAGTCGACGAAGTTCCCGCTGTTTGCCGAGTACAGCGCTATGACTATCAGTATATTTAGCTCTTAGTAAAGTTAGCTCACTGCGAATTTCTATAATTTGATCTTCAATTTTACCAACGACGGGGTTGGTTTTAGACAGTTGCTGATCGAGTGAGCCCAAACTCCGCTCAACCCCAGCAAGTTCCGCCTCTTTCTCGGCTAAGTTTTGCTTCAGGCTAGCAAGCCTCGCAAGACTCTGACTTTGCATTTCAGGCGTAACGGAGGCGTTTTTGTTCTTAAAATCGGCAAGTGCTGTTTCTGCTAAGTCGAGATCTTCTCTTCGCTTATCAATATGCATGGTGAGAAACTCACTTGAATCTTTGATTGAAGAGCGTTCTGGGGCCAGCATTTGCTCTATAAAGTGCTCGCTGACAGATTCTAATAGTTCTTTCATGCCTTGAGGTTGAGCAGAAGATAACTGGATTTTAAGGAAATCTTTTCCAGGTTGGGTAACCGTTAAGCTTGCTGCGAGCTCTGCGATGACTTGATCCACTTGAAAAGGGGACATTGAATCGTCAATCAGTCCACGCTCTTTGGCAACGGATCTTAAAATATGTCGACTCTTGAGCAAGGTACTCAGAGCTGCCAAACGCTCCTTGAGCATGGTTGAAACTGCGATATCTTCCAGAAACGGGTTCATTTTTGCCGTTTCCTGAATCAGCATACTGGTATGGGAAACGTATTTCTCCGGAGCCATTTTCCCGACGAAGTATCCAGCAAAAGGCATGATCAGCATTGGTAGAACAATTACGTACCTCTGTCTCCAAGCTGCATTAAGGATAATGATAAAGCGCAGTTTCAGTTCATTCATAGTGACTCCAGAAGCTGATTGACAACTCGACTTCGAGCATCCCAGCTGTCGCGACGAACAATCTCGGTATCAGTGTTTCCTATACTGAGAACCTGATTAAGTGATTGGCTAAACTGTTTCGCATCGTTGGCAATACTGACGTGTGATCGATAAGGAGCAAGTGCTGGAAACGGCGTTGTAACTACAGGTGTTCCGGCTGCTAGGTACTCCATCAGTTTTAAAGGGCTACAGGCTTGAATCTGATCATTGAACAAGAAAGGCAGCATGCTCGCATCCCAGTGCTGACTGTATCGAGGCAACTCTCGGTGTGGTTTTGGGCCCAAGTAAAATACATTTGGAAAATTCGGCAGAGGATTATGATCTAGCTCCAATGGCCCGATAAAAACGAAGTTCCAGTGAGGATTATCCAAACAGACTTGAGCTATCAATTTATAGTCCAGCCATTGGGATATGCTGCCGTAAAAACCAGCAATGGGCTTACCGTCTAAGGGAAGGTCTCGAGCACGGCTTACTGAGGTGTTAAATAATTCATAGTCTACGCCATGAGGGATGTGCGCGGTTTTTAATCCGTCAAACTTTTTGCAGATTTCCTCGCTTGCACCCAAGATAAGGTGAGCTTTCTCAGCCAGCCTTCTCTCATGATTACTCACTGTTTCATGATCAACACCAGCAAGCGAGTTGAAATCGTCTCCACAGTAATAAACAACCGCAGCTTCATCTAGATTGCCACATAAGTCCGCTGCAGTCGGAAGAGAAGTCCACAAAATCGGTTTTGTTAGCCCCAGCTTTTCGATGATGGGCTTGAGTTGAGCTAGTAGCATCGACTTTGCTATTTCCCTTGCCCACGAAGATTTTGGAGCAGGGATGGTTTTTAAGTTTACGACAGTGATATTTGTACTCAGTTGCTCATTTTTCGACGAGTAGCCTTTTTTGCTTTGGCCTAGTAGCTTAGCGAAAGCCCGAGCAAAATCTTTTTTATTGAGCTTAGGCTGACGTAGGCCGATTGAGTTAACCCAAAGCACTTTTCTATTCGCAGCTAGTCGAGAAACGATGTGTTGTGTACTTGAAGGTAAGCCTCCAAAGTCTTCGCCAAATACGATGAGATCACGCATTATTCCATCTCCTTACTCGTTAGTTTACGAACTACTTTGGCGGGGTTGCCAGCTGCAACAACATAGGAAGGAAGGCTTTTCGTTACGACACTGCCAGCTCCTACAATGGTACCTTGACCGATAGTGACGTTCGGGCAGACGGTAACATTTGTACCTAACCAAACGTCTCTTTCTAAGGTGATGTTGCCAATGTCTCTTTCACTATCGCCAGCCCCCAAGGCTCTTTTCCCCGCGTGTAAAGAATGGCCAGAATAACCAAAGAGAAACGCTCTACCGGCCATTCTTACGTTGTCGCCAATAACAATGCGTTTACCAACCGCTATTGTAGTTTGCCATCCGATGTCGACGTTATTGCCAACGATAAGCTCTGTTTCTAATGATTGGGTGCGACCGCTGAATGTGCTTTGTCCTGAGATCCTGCAGTCGTCTCCCAAATAAATTTTAAGGGGGCCGGTTACGAGTGGAACACCACCAAATAGATAAAGTCGTTTGCCAAATTGAGTGAGGCGGCCTTTAAAGGCTGGCGTGTGAATCAGAATTCTAACCATATTGGCAAAGAGGGCTTTGCTTCCGTTGTAGAGAAAAGCAGTTGTTTTATTGAAGATGCTTGGAGTTGGAAGGTCGCAAGCGCGAATGTTTTTCAAAATGACAAACAATTTGCGATAAACAGGGTTCGGGTTCTCTTTTAGCCAAATCTTGACCTCGTTAATGTGTGTAGCCAGCATAAGCGCCTCCGTATTTTTTATATTTCAATAGGAGGTGTTACACGTAACGTGCCAAAAATTATATTCATTAAAAACAGTTGGTTATGTATATATCTTGTCGCTCTTCTGCGTATTCTCATTTTGAGAATGGTTTTGAACAATACGATTCAGGGCGATACATAGAGCGGCAAGGATATAAATAGGCCAGGTAAAGCCTTGAGTGAGGAATGTGCCCGACACGATTGTCCCCATAATGCCAGCGTATACTGCTGCGGCTGTTGCATGAAGGTAAGGAGAGTAGTTATCTGGCACTGCATCTAGAAGTGACAGCGTTTGTTTGCTGGTTTTGACCAGTGAGTAGATACACCCAATGAATACTAACAGGCCAAGGAAACCTGTTTCTGCAAGCACACCAAACCAGGTCGAATGTACGGCATGGTTTAGTCCATCCCAGTGAGGGCTATAGAAAAAGTAATTGGCGTAGAAGTTGTTAAGTCCAACGCCTGTTAAAGGATTGGCCACAGCCATACCAAAAGCCGCTTCCCAAGCATAGAGCCGGCCCATCGCCGAAGCATCAATGCCTTCTTCAGCGGCGCCTCCTGATTGTCTGTCAGAAATCCCCGCTGCTGCAAACAGAACAAGTAAACCGATAGTTCCAATCAACGCGAGTAGAAACTTTGAACGTATAATACGCAAGCCGAATATTCCGAATACCGCGATTGAACCGAGTAATCCACCTCGGCTTTGGGTTGCGATAACAGCACTCAACGCCAATATCGTAGCGACTAAACCTAGAATTCGAACGCTGCCAAGGTTTTTTGTGGTCATCAAACTGATGGCAAAGGCAAGGGGGAACATAAGTACTAGTGACAAATCATTTGGGTCACCTAAAACTGAACCAAGTTGACGGCCAATGGTGACTCGTGTTCCTTCTACCAGGCCAATGCCATTAATGGAATTGGATAAGGCTACAAATGCAACCAGGCTTCCTGCTAATACGATTAGAATACTAATGCGTTTGACATTTTGAACGCTATTTACGAGCCATGCGATTGCCAGAGTCATGACGATGATCTTCCAATAGATCGACTTGAAGTAGGTAATAGCTAAACCGGGATTGGATGATAATACGGCCCCAACGAGCACCAACAGCCAAAACACTGCGAACCAAGTCAGGCTTTGATGCCAGAACATCTGAAGATTTTTGCTGATTAAACTGTGCCACAACAGAGCACTTAAGGCTCCGACTGAAAGTAACAAAGGGATTTTTAGCGAGTAAAGAGCAGGGATGGCTTCGTGAATTCTGAAAAATGAAAACAAGACAAATAAGCTGACCAACCAAAAAGTTTGGTTTAGCACGAAAAGTATCCCGAGAGGCATCATGCTAAGCACAATGGCAACAGCAGGATGAGGGACGAGCTTCCAAACCAGTGCAATGAAGATACATACGCCAGAGGTAATGACGGCTGGATAAAGCTTATCTGCATGCATCATAGTGTGCGCTCCACATGATTATGACGATGGGCTTTGTGGACAGAACTTGCAGAAAGCGAAATAAATCTTAGTTTGTGCAGCAATGCGATTAGCGCCATAGGTTGCAATACAAGCATTACTCCAGCCGTTTCTAATGAATGATTGAACCACCCACTGATCGTGAATAGTGAACTAATAAGGACAAACGCCAACAATGCGCCATACCGATAGGGAATATGGCATAATGACTGGCTTAGGCGGTATATCAAAGTAAGGCGAATAAATTGGCCCATACACAGGCTGAGTAAGATAGCTGTCACGCCTGTTTCTTTAGTCAGCCAAGCACTGACGAGTGCCACGACTGTCGCAACAATATTGATGAAAAAAAGCTTGCTTGTTTGCTTTGCATACAACACACCGATATTGAGCATTTCTACCATTTCTTTGAGCAACATTATTACGATACACAGAACAACAAGCTGACCTGCGGATTGGTAGTCAGTGGGTAGCGCAAGACTGATAAAACATTGGCTCATCCACATAACAATGACACTCAGGAAACACAAAGCGATAATGCCGTGTTGAGTATTAAGCGCGACTTTTTCTTTGCCGAGAGTTTCAAGTACTTCGAAGCGCTTTGGCATCCACCACATATGGAAGGGTTGAATCAGAATCCCCAACGCAAGGGCAAATTTGGCGGCCACTGCGTAGATACCTAAGGTTTCTAATGTGTGCGCTTCGGCAATGATCCATCGCTCGGCACCAGAAAGTCCAAATGCGACTGCGGCTGATAACATCAAAGGGAACGAGTATTGGATGTAGCGTTTGTAGTGAACAAGGGTAGGCAGTTTGAAAGAAAGCTTGTTGTGGAAATGGAGATAAGTTACCTGAAGTACGGCACACAGAACGCCAACGCTAAATAATAAAGTAACGTCTGGATTGTTGGTGAGTATCAAAATGACCACAGAGACCTGAATGAGCAAAGTAACAAAACTGATTTTGAAAAAAGTCACCGCCTTGTTGTTTAGTCTTAACCAAGCTAAGCAAATTGCGAGAGGGGCCTCAACTATTACTACGATCGTTATTAGTGCCATTTGTTCAGTGTTGATGGTTAACGCTGCATGAGACACGGCAAAATAACCTGCGAATAATACCCCTGCGAGTAGCAAGGATGTCGAAAAAGAACTGGAGTACAATTCGCATACTCGAGCAAAGCGAGTTGATGCATCCTTTATCGTACCAATGAAGCGATAAAGATTTTCGTGCATTGCTAAACCGACCATCAGGCTGAAAAAAACAGTGGTGATAGAAAGTAATTCAAGGTGGCCAAACTGTGATGGTGTTAAGTAACTTGCCATGAAGGGGAGCATGAGTAGTGATGTCCCTTTCATCATAAGCAGGCTCAGAGCATAGAGCGCCATACTGGTGACGTTGTCTTGTTTAAACCACTGCAATATTCTATGTTGCATAACATGTTCCTTAGTGGCTCTGAGGTTTAGGCTCACGAGATAGCTTCAGATACGGATTAGGGTCTATGGTTTTAACAAAGTCTAAGTAGCGCTGTTCTGCTCTATACTCTTCAGCAATCATCATTCCATTATCAATACAGCGTTTGAAGTTGGTGCGATCTTTAACGGCATATAACAGGGCATCACACAACGAGTTAGCATCATCAGGTAAATATTTGATGCAGTTGAGATTGTGTGTCAGGCGTTTATCCCAGTAAGAACCATCTTGAGGGATAACAACACACATCCCCGCAGCTAAGGCTTCTAAAATGGACAAACCAAACGGTTCTTTGTGGCTGGTGGAAACAAAGATGTTGGATTGGCTTCTAATCGTGTCTAATTCTTGCGGGTCTTGGTACCAATTCGTGTATTTAATTACAACGGGCGCGGTACTTGTCGGAATGGCTGTATCAACGGGCCTGATGTAACAGATGTTAGATGCGATTGGTTTGATATGTGCAGCATGTTTAAGTGCCTCGACAAACAAGTCCAGTCCTTTCCATTTTAATAAAGATGCAGCCCAAAAACAGACTGGGAAATCTGTTTGGCAGCGTGTTGGCCATCTGTCTTCGGGTAAACCGTTAACGAAGGTATGGTATTTGCGAGACGTCAAATACATCTCCACAAGGGAACCTGAGTCTTCTATGGACGTTTTGCGCTCCAGATATGTTCTCAGCGCGACAGAAATACTTGGTCTGCAGGAGGGCAGATAAAACACCTTGTCAGCAACGGTTAAGCAGTAACCGATAGACCTTGAGTTTCCAACGTGTCCATGAATAAACTGAACTAATTCAATGTTTTTTAATAACTTTACAATGTAAAGTGGCATGTCCATACCGGGCCCAGATGCACCGATAGCTCTGTCAATGCTCTTGTACTTGATCAAGAAAAATAGAAGGCATAGGGCGGTATAACACTGGCTTAGCCAATATAGGAGGCCGTAATGCTGCTTAGCCAATGGTTTTATAAGAGGCAGTGCAACTATATCTACTGAGTGTGATGCTGTAAGCTTACAGCTCTTCCAGAATTCCGCATCAGCTGTGGCGATAACAAAGTGGTTGATATCGGCCCGACACAAACTTAACGCTTCGACAGTGGCGATTTTTGATCCGCCTTTGAATGTTATTGGGTCGAAGACCAATGTTTTTGTCACGTTTGAATTAACCATGCTGACCTCCCATAGCAATGCGCTTTGCCAAATAGGTTTTTAGCGGGATAAATGTGCGCCAGAAAGAGACTGAAGGTTGGTGGGATACCATAATTTTCTTGTAAACACCGATGATACGATGGCTTGATAGCGAAACATTGAATTTGGTTCCGATGTGTTCACTGGCATTACTGGCGAGTTGTCGCCCAAAGTCAGGGTTGTCGACTAATACTCTCATGGCCTTGCTCAATGGGCCCACACCACTGTTGGGGTAGAGAATACCGGTTTCACCATGTTGAACAAACTCTGGGATACCACCTTCAAAAGGTGCTACAACTGGAATCTTGGCGACAGCGGCTTCAGCAATAACGAGTCCAAAAGCTTCGCTTCTAGCACCGCTTACAAAGGCATCACAGCCTTTCAACCAACCTACTGCATTGTTTTGTTCACCGACAAAGTGAACCCTGTTTTCCAAATACAACTTCTTGGCGTGCTTCTCTAGCTCGTTTCTGAGTGGACCATCGCCAATGACTAAAAGGTGTGTATTCGGATATTCAAAGTTCAAATGTCTTAACGCTACGATAAGCCGATCGATACCTTTGCGGTGAATTAGAGAACCGACTGTCGCATAAAGGAAGTCGTCGTCGTTAATGCCGAGTACTTTTTTTGTTTCGACAGTCTGTTGCTCGTTGAGTTTAGAAACATGCAATCCGTTATGAATGACTGACAAATGCTCACGTGGGTACCCCTCAGATTTGAGCTGGCTGGCAACATATTCACTTACAGAGATGATGTGTGGGGATAAATGCAGGCCTAGTGTTAATCGGTCTCTTGCAGGATAGGGGCTGTGTAGCTGAGTCACCATTGGAACCTGTTTAATTCGGGCTGCGAGTACCATCCATTGACATGGAGCTCCACTGTTGACATGAACGACGTCAATGCTTTCTCTTTGGAGGATTTTACAAGCTTTACGGACCAGATAGCCCCAACCTAGAAAATCGAATCTGGGGGCGAGCCATCCAAGTAGGAGAGGGAATGCATCGGCTTCGGATGAGATGTTGTTACGCAAGGCATAACGGTGCAAAGAAGAGTTATTGGTCCATAGATGTACAGAGAATCCCTGGTCAGAGCACTGTTCCATTAGGTCAATGAGGCACTGCTCGCTTCCGCGAATCCAGTCATTTCCGTAGTGAACAAACAGTATTTTTTTCTTCATTGTTATTCCCCTTTGCCATTTATACGAGGAACAACGCAATTGAGATGCCAAGATTTAAGGCTGGCTAACTTTATGAAAAGTAGACAAAAAAAATATTAACTATTTTACGAGAGTGTTTTTCTCAATATGAGAATCAGATTGACGACCAGATTTTTTGTAGAGTTGTAGCAATTTAGGAATGATTGCAGAAGAGGAAAATTGTTCTCGAACTGTGCAAATCGCTTGCTGAGATATCTTTTGTCTTTCGTCGTCTGTTAACTGTTCTAGAGTTCGTAAAACATCAGCAATCTGAGCAGCCGTATCGACCAAATATCCATTCTGACCACTGGTAATCAGTTTAGGAAGATCTCCAACCTTTAACGCGATGACAATACACCCTCTGGACATGGCTTCAAGCGCCGCCATAGGCAAACCTTCAAATCGAGAGCAAATGATAAGTACGCCTATGTGTTCCCAAACCAAATCCATGTTGCTTTGATGACCATGGAGTTGAACATTTTGCGGCGCTAATTGAGAAATCTCTGCTTCTAACGGACCTGAGCCATAGATGTGAAAGGATAAATCTGGGCGGCTTTTAGCGCATCGAATGAACCTGTCCGGTCCTTTTTCATGGCTTAGGCGACCAACAAAGGCGATCTGCTCTCCTGTGCTTACACTGGCTTTTGAATCATCAATGAAATTATTCAACCTAAGGGTGGTAGCAGGGATCTTTTGGCTCACTTTCTCACTGACGGCAAGTGAGAGCGTAGAAATAAGCGCCGTGTAGCGGTCGACAAAATCATAAGCCCAGACTTTACCTGTTGGTGTTTCGCCAGCGTGATAGGTGGTTATTTGTTTGGCTCCAGTCAAAACACGTGCACATTTAGACAGCAGACTAGCTTTGTACCCATGAGCATGGATAAGAGTTGTTGGTGAATGTTTAATTTTTTGGATAAGTGCGAACAAAGGTTGAGTGGCCAGGTCAGATAAGTACTGGTAAGGGATAGCTTCTTTCTCCAGTTTTTCTACGAGGGGAGAACGCTGTTGATACCGTTTTATCAGCAACACCTCAACACTTGTGTTGTGATGCTTGAGCCCTTTAGCGAGCTCAAGCACGTAGGTTTCAATGCCGCCAAACGTCAGGCTATCGATGAGTAGCCAAATATCAATCCGCGTATTGCTGCTCATCTTCTTCGGCTTCCCAAGCCTGTTTTTTACGATAAACGGTTGATGGACTCAACTCGAGTAATACCGCTGCGTTGAGGACATTACCATCGCAGAAATCAATTGCTTGCTGAATGGTTTCTCTCTCTACCTGCCACATTGGACGTATTGTTACCGGCGTAGAACTTTGTGTGTTAACACTCTCAATCACTGGAGTTGATGCTTGTATTACCGCATCCACCGCTTCTACTGGTGACGCTTGAGCAGGAGCTTCATGGCGGATTGCTGCTTGGGCTGCTCTGGGCTTAGCCGACTTATTGCTTTTTGAAATCTGATCAGGCAGATGAGCGACAGAGATCTTTGATTCGTCGTTGAGAACAACTATATTGCGAATGACATTTTGCAGTTGTCTCACATTACCGGGCCAGGAGTAGTGCTTGAGCAAAGATTCAGCATCTCGATTGATACCGTTGAATTTCTTACCGTCTTCTTTAGCGAACAGCTTAAGGAAATGAGTCGCTAGCGTTGTGATGTCATTCCCACGCTCTCTCAAAGGAGGCATCTCAATCGGCACAACATGAACGCGGTAGTACAAGTCTTCTCGGAATCGGCCTTCTTCAACTTCTAGCAATGGGTCACGGTTGGTCGCGCAGATTATCCGCACATCGACCTTCATTTCTTTCGAACCCCCGAGTGGGGTGAACGTACCTGTCTGCAGGAAACGTAGCAGTTTCTTCTGCATTTCCAGCTCCATCTCACATAACTCGTCAAGAAAGAGCGTTCCTCCATGAGCTAAAGATGCCGCGCCTTTTCTGTCCGTAGTCGCTCCTGTGAATGCACCTTTTACATGGCCAAAAATTTCGCTTTCCATAAGATCTTTAGGAATAGCACCACAGTTGATGGCGATAAAAGGTTTATCGTTTCGTTTACTTTCTTTGTGAATTGCTTCTGCGCACACTTCTTTACCGGTGCCGCTTTCTCCAATGATGAAAACACTCGCTGTTGTTGGTGCAACAGAGTCGATGATTTTGTATACGCCCTGCATAGGTAGACAAGAGCCGATGAATCCATGGAAGCGATTTCTGTCGAATTTCGCTTCGATATCTTCAACTAAGTGTTCGAGTTTAGCTTGTTGTAAGTGGAGATTTATCGACGTTTTGAGGCGGTCTGCCTGAATCGGCTTTTCGAGAAAGTCTTTCGCCCCTTTCTGGAGCAAGCTTACCGCGATATCCACGGAACCGTGTGCGGTTGCAACGACGACCGAGGTTGGTACTTGATTCTCGTTGATCCAGTCAAGGATATCTTCGCCGTTCATGTCCGGAAGCTTGAGATCTAAAATCACAAGTTGTGGTACGTTTCGTTCTATGAATGCTTTGGCATCACGACCTGTTTCAACATGAAACAGGTCAAACGCTTCATCTTTTACGTACTGTTTGTAAAGGACTGCCAGAGATGTGGAGTCTTCAATCAGTAGTACTTTTGCTCTCATGTGACGTCATCCTTGTTGTATCTAGCCAGCTGGTTCGATGAAGCCCAGCGTTTTTCTATATTCAAGAGCAGCGAGTGATTTTTCAGCTAGCTCTTTTAATTCTTCAGAGAGTTCAAATGCTTGTTGTTCATGATTCTCCAAACACATACACTCAATCTTTCGTGCAAGATTGGACAACACTCGATTTCCTAACGCTAGAGAAGAGCTGCCTAATGTGTGGCTTTCAAACTCTAGTGTTTCTTTGTCTCGGTCTTCCATTGCTTGATAAATCTTTCTTAAGCGTTCATTAGATTCTTCGATGTAATGATCAATTAGCATAGGAAGAACATCAGCACTTGTGTCTTCTATCATTTGCTCTAAGACTTCTTCGTCGACGAGTTCTAAATCCACTTGTATGTCCTGATTCATAGAATGATTGATTACAGCCTGCGTAAGAGTTTGCGATTCACTCTCTAAATTATCAGATTTTTCAGTAGAGTTGATCGCGCCATCACTTAAGAATAGATTAATTTTTTCAATTAGTTGTGACAAGCGAATCGGTTTTGACAAATAGTCGTTCATCCCTGCATCGAGGAACTGCTCTTTATCTCCAGATAAAGAGTGGGCTGTCAGTGCAATGATAGGTATCTGACATGTCTTCTCATCAGTCATTGAACGTATGGCTCTGCAGGTCTCCATTCCGTCCATCTCTGGCATAGATATGTCCATAAAGATAAGATCGTAATGGTATTGTTCGACCATCTCGATGGCACGACGACCATTTTCTGCGATGTCCATCGAGAGCCCCATGCGATTAAACATCTCTCTTATCACCAATTGGTTCGCTTTGTTGTCTTCTGCCACTAATATGCTGGCATCTGATACCAGCAATTCGGTATTGTTTTGGCTTTGGTGAGTTGAGCTAATGAGTTGGTCTGCGAGTTCCAGTTTGATTGAAAAGGAGAAAGTGCTGCCAATTGATGGCGTACTCTCTGCCTCAATGTGGCCGTCCATCAACTCACATAGGCGTTTGCATATAGCAAGACCGAGTCCTGAGCCTTCCTGACTTCTAGAATAGGTTTGATCGACCATGGTGAACTCATCAAACAGATAATCCATTGCGCTACGGTTGATGCCGACACCGGTGTCTATGACTCTGCAAACTATTTTGACTTGATTTCCGTCATGGGTGTCGGCGTGTACCTGAATTGTCACGCTGCCTTCTTTGGTGAACTTCATTGCATTACCAATCAAGTTGTGAAGGATCTGTTTAACGCGGTTTTCATCGCCTTGTACATTGGCGGGCACTGAACCATCAAGAATACAGTTCAAGTCAAGAGAGCGGATTTTTGCTGATGGTTGGAATGTTTCAACAACATTCTCGACACATTGACGAAAATTAAACGGCTTGTGTTCTAATCGTAGTGTGTTGGACTCCATTCGCGTGAAATCCAAAATGTCATTGATGATACTAAGGAGGAATTGGCCTGACTCAGTTGCTGTGTTGACTAGTTTTTTCTGTTCACGAGAGAGTTTTGATTCTTCAAGAATGTTCAAAATGCCCAACACACCGTTCATCGGTGTACGAATTTCGTGTGACATCGAGGCTAAGAAGCGGCTTTTTGAATCGTTTGCCTGTTCGGCTTCGAAGCGAGCGTTCTTAAGGTCATGATAGCTTTTTTCGAGTTTTACAGACATGTCATCAAATGCTCGTGCTACGTCCCCCAACTCGTCTTTAGATTGATCATTAAGCTGGAAACCAGGCCCTTGTTGACTGACGGTATTCGCTGCCTCTATAAGCTTGACCAAGCTTTTGGTTAAGTAGGTGCCAAGGAAGAACGAAAAGATTGCTACCAATACGACTTCGATGGAAGCAATACCTATTATTGCTTTCTGGGCGCTGGTCAACATAGAGTTGATGGCGGAGACTTCGAAACCAATGTCTATAGTGCCATAGTTTGCACCTCCGCTAGTGACCTGAACCTGAGTGTCGAAGATTCCATCATTGACGGAATCTAATCTGTAATCAACAGACATCACTCGTTGCAGCAGCGCTTTATCCCCATCACATGAGAGCTCTTTATCACCACGCATCACCCTTATATATGCGATGTCTTCTATGGTCATAAATTCTTTTACCAAGTCATCCAGAGTCGCAATGTCGGTAGAGATCATTGCATCCTTGGCTGCGTGGGCGAACATGGAAGCAGTTGAGTTGGCTCGTTGGATAAGTTGTTTTTCATTTGAGTTGGAGAGAAAGCTCATTGCGCTGAATGTGAGCGCTACCAGCATAACGACCTCAATAAAGGCGATCCCAAGTATGGTTTTCATTCTAAATGACATAGCAAGGTACTCCCGTCGATGACTAATCCAATAGTGTAATGTTGAGCGCTCTAACGTCATTCCAATCACTGTCTTGTGCCGAAACAAACCCCTTGAGTTTAAGTTTCTCCAGATGAGTGAGGCCTTCTGGGGAGTCGTCAAACTCTATAAGCGCTTGTTGAATTTTGCTTTTCACGTTGCTATCGAGATTGGGGTGAGCTGCGATAGCGTGGGGGGTATACCCTTTGGTGGTCCAAATCGGAGTCAGTTGATCACGAGTTTCCTCAGGTAACGCCATATAGGTTCTTATTATTCCACCACCTGCGGGGAAGAAGCCTTTCGCGACAGCTAAGTAGACGGAATCATGAGAAGATACGTAAGACGGCTCAAACGTTATGTTGCTTTGTTTCAGATAGGCTTGAGTCAATACAGTTGCCGCGAAGGCCGCAGGTGAGGGGAAAGCAAGTTCTGCATTTTGCAGTTGTTCAGGCTTGGAAATATTACTGTCTTTTCGGACGACAATGATACCTTTAAGCCGTTTGTCTTTAGCTTTTGCAATCGCTTTGTAGCCAGGCAATTCGCTGAAAACGGTGTAATGGTAGGGGTTCATATAAGCGAGATCATACTCCCCGTTTTTCAGCCGTTGTTCGAACGTTGGAATGTCAGATGCTGTGCTAAATATGATCTTTTGCCCTGTTCTTTCGGAAAGGTACTCGATGATAGGGGCCCATTGTTTGGCAAGCTTGCTCGCAGAGTGCTGGGGAACAACACCAAAAGTGATTGATTCAGCTTGTAAGGACGCGGAGAGGAGTGTAAGCAGAACAAGATAAGTAAATTTTTTCATAATCAATCCTTAGGCTGAATGAGCCAGAAACTCGTTAGTAAGGAGTTTTTGTGCCCATTTTTCTCTCCATGATTGAGGAAGAAACCTCAGTCTTCTTATCTCTCTGGCCATTTCCTGCCCCAGTGTTGCTTGGTTCTTCAAGTTCAAGATGGAGCCTAGTAGCGAGATTTTCGGGCTTTGGAGGAGCTCCTGTGATTTCTGGATTTGACCGGTTGATGTTTTCCCTCCCATGACCACTAATACTGTTTGGTCACATGCGCTGGCGACGACCTGGGCAGGAATATTCCCCCGGTTTACATGAAGCAGAGGCGAGGTGTCGCAGATGACTCTATCGTAGTGCTGTAACCATTTATCTACTGAGTTGCTCAAAACACTTGGATCTTTATAAGCTAGAAGCGTCGAAGTCTGTTCCGGCACAGGTAACCCCGTGAAAAGCTGGTGGGATGATTTATGTTCCAGTAACACACCTATGTCATCACCCTGGTCAGCGTTGACTAGTGCAGGTTCAAACGCAGGATGGAATAAGTTCAGATCCACTAGAAGTGTTTTGTGCCCACCGAGTAAGTATCTTTCCGCCAAAGCAGAAGCAATTGACGTGACACCGTCACCTGAATTGCAGCCTGTGAGACAAACTGAACGCGCCTCCGCCAATTCAGCCGCGAGGTAGATTTGCTCTACCTCGGTTAATGTAGCAGGAATAATCATTACAGCGCTCCTATCAATACGATGGTGGTTGTCAATCGTAGGATGTCTTCAAGGCCTACCCGTGCTCTCTCAAGAATGCTTTCGCTGCGGTCTGGGATGTAAATCGTGTCACCTGCACGAAGCACTGGAAGCTTATAAATATTGGCAGTTTTGCTGAAGTCTATTAGGTCAAAGGTACGAGCCTGTCCTTGGCAGCAGGACATATTGACGATTGAAATCTTTTCCAAATATGCACGCTCAGAGGGGCCACCAGCTTCAGCTAGAATGTCCAGAATCGTCATGTTGTCATCAAAGACATAGCGACCAGGGCTGTTAACTGCACCCAGCACTCGAACAGTTGACTCTTTGCTGGTATCCAACCAAATCTTATCTTTCTCAGGGATGTAAATGGTGTCACCCATGGTTATCTTTGGTAGAAGGCTCTCATCCCCAGTTTCGAAATACAGGGACAAGTTAAGTTTGCTGACTTTTGAATAGGTTTTGTCTCTGTGAGTGATTTTGATGTTATGGATATCGGCATCTTTAGTTGGACCATCAGCCGCAGACAGGATGTCCAGAAAATGCATTTCTTTTGTAAAGCGGTAGCGACCCGGAGCATTAACCTGACCGAAGACGTATATAGAAGCATCAGAGCTTTGACGTACCCATTGTGATTTATTGTCAGATGGATCCTGAGGTAAATCATGGACACGAATAATCGTGCCAGCGCTGATGACTGGCAGCTCCGCCATAGGTGCTCCGTTTAAAATGAACTCGTCAAGATTGAACGTCTTCATTTTTCCGTTAGGTGTCACGACTTCTATTTTCGACGTGTCGGCGCGAAGAGTTGGTCCTCCGACATGTGCCAGCAGGTGCATCATGTCCATTTCATCAGACCATTCGATGCGTCCTGGGCGAACCACTTCACCAATGACATTAACAGCACGGTCTGGCGAGATCTTTAGCCACGACTTCTCATTCATGTCGGTTTTCTCTGGAACAAATATCGCATCACCGGGATTGATTTGAGGTGGAGCTTTGGTAGTCAAACCTTCTGTGTAAGCCGTTAAATCGAACTTGATAACTTGCCCATTCGCTTTGATAAGGCGAATTTGACGAGATTCTGCGTAACGGGTTGGACCGCCAGCGTTGGCCAGAATGTCCATAAAAGAAGCGCCTTTTTTACCTTCGTAGGCGCCAGGGCTCTTTACTTCACCCATGATGTAGATAACGTTCGAACCTGCGCGGATTTCCTCTTCCTGTTTAGGGACGAAAATCGTAGTGCCTGGTTGAAGGTTAGGGAGCAGAGAAGTGTCCCCACTGTCTAAATACTCTTTCAGATTGAAAATCTGAGGCTTGTTGTTGCTGATAACACGGATCTGTTCCACAGAAGCGTAACGTGTCACGCCGCCGGCGCGCATGAGGATATCAACCAAATCTGCAGTATTTTTGAAAGTGAAAGAGCCCGGTGCATTTACTTCACCAAATACCTTGATCGCAGTTCTGTTGTCAGCACTATCACCAGAATTAGCTAACTTACTGGCATCAAACTGTTGCTCGATGTTACCCACCAAGGGGGAAGCTGGTACAAATATAGTGTCTAGAGATTTGAGTTTAGGTAGCAGGGACTCATCACCTGTATCTAAAAAGCTTTTGTAATTAAAAGGAAATTTGTCTTTGCCGCGCTTAAGAAGCAGATTATTTAACTGCGCACCCGAACGTAATCCACCAGCAGCGTGAATTGCCATTTGAACATCTGCACTTTTCGATAAAGTGTATTCGCCGGGAGAGTTTACGTACCCCTGAATAGAGATAAGAACTTGCTGCTCTGAGATGTAAACCGATGCAGTAGAAAGATCTCGATAAACTTTGCTCAGTGCATTTAGCACTGACTGTTGAAGCTGGTTTTCTGTATATCCTGCGACGTATAGCGCACCAACTTCAGGTAGGTTGATTCGGCCTCGTTTATCAACTTGGAATCCTTTATTTAGTGTTTCTTCGCCTGGTAGATTCACCTGAATCATGTCACCGACTTGAACACGTTCCATCTCGGCATTTACTGAAGCTGCAAACAGGAATGCAAGGGTGATTAATATGAGTTTATTCCACATGATAATAGCCTCCATTCAACTTGTTCTCTGCTAGCTCGTTGGTTTCAACGACTTCGATGCTAACCCTACGGTTTGTGAGTCGAACTCCGTCTGATTCACCTTCAAAAAGAGGTAGGGATTCACCAAGCGATTTTGCTTCTATTCTTTTCGGCTCAAGGCCAAAAATGGTCAGGTAGCGTTTCACTTGTTTTGCTCTGCCCATTGCGAGCTGCTGGTTCTGGAGTTCATCGCCAACCGAATCGGCATGACCAGTGACTGTTAGGTTTAGTGACTTATGCTCTCGCAGAATGTTGGCTGCTTGGGCAAGGTGACCCATATATTTGGGGTTCACTTCCGTAGAATTGAACGCAAACTGATTATCAACGTTTAGCAGGTTGTAGAGCTTGTCGATGATTGCCAATTGTTGTTGGAAAGAAAACTCATCATGTGGTGGGACACATTTAGCTTGAGATGTCACATAATCAAGCTGCCTCTCAAGTTCATCCAGGCGTTTACGCTGAATAACGATGTCGTTCGCGGCGTCTAACAACAACCCACCTTCTAGTTCCCTTGCAATTCGATTCTGTTTTTCAAGAGCCTGAACGACAGCTGCCGGGAAACACCAACGAGCACCTTCACGAATGAGTGCATCGAGGTGAAGTTTTGCTAATTGCCAATCGAAGCGCAGGCCATGTTCTGGGCCAAGAGGCTCGTCTGGCATGACTGGAGTGAAATTAGACTGGATGTACTGTTCAGCAAGGCCTCCGCGACCCTCTTCGGGGTAACTGCTACAGCCAATCGAGCTTACTATAGGTACAATTAGGGCTATGTGTTTGATGTAATTAACCATGCCAACTTCCTCTGTTAGTGGGTGAAATCTCGTTTATTGTTTTAGTGAGTGCGAGAGTTCACAGGGATTGCTTTGTCGATACGAAGCAGATTGATGATTTCAAGTGGTTGGCCAGTGACATTCTCGATGCGCATCTGACGCTCACGCTCGACTAGACGTTTGTATAGGTAAACCAGTGCACCAACACCTGAAGAATCAAGAAAACGAACATTGCGGAAATCAATTTCAACTTCGCCATGTTGATCAGCGATAATTTCATCAATGTGTTGTTGAGCGTATCGACTGCCGTCAGCATCTAAGTTGCCATCAATTTGAAGGGTAAGAATTTCATTTGTTAGTTCAATTTTACGTAGTTCCATGACGATATCTCCTCAGATAGTTTTCTTAAATAAGGCACTTTGTGTGCCAAAAAATATGCACTTTAAAATCAATTGGTTAAGTTCATAGTTCTTACGTTTCTCAAATTGAGAAACGTGTTTTCTCAGACTGAGAATCATGTCTATAAATGAAAAATGGTGCTGGAGGCTGTAACTGATACATCTGTAGGAGGAAAGAACTTTTGAGGTTACTCGTATTGTTAGCTGGCATTGATTGAACTTATGCATCGAGCCTTGAGAATCACTTCGGATGGAAATGTCTGGAGTTAGGGATGCAAATTAAGTTAACCAGTGTCGCGATTGCTGTTGCTATATCTTGCAACGCTTGGTCAGAGAGTCATTCTTTGAGTTATATGCCTTTGGTTCAGGCTAATGACTACGAGTATGGAACGAATATTGAGGATTACTGGAAAAGTGAAAAGCTAGATGGTATTCGTGCTATTTGGGATGGAACTCAATTAACTACACGCAATGGTAAAGTCATACATGCGCCTGATTGGTTCATTAAACCTCTACCGAGCTATGCCGTCGAGGGAGAGCTATGGGCGGGGAGAGGAAAGTTCCATATTGTCCAACAGACGGTTTTAGATAAAGTACCCGTTGAACTGTCTTGGAAGCGGATTGATTTTATGCTTTTTGATATGCCGCAAGCGGCGGGAGACTATCAAAAGCGTTACTACAATATTCGATATTTGGTTGACTCAATTGGTGAGCCACACATCAAGTTAGTCGAGCATACGCCGATTCGCTCTGAGCAGGAGCTCTTTCATTACTTAGACAACGTCAGCGAGCAAAAAGGCGAAGGGTTGATGTTAAGGAAGGTGACCAGTCGTTATCAGGCTGGTCGTAGTAGTGACTTGCTGAAGATGAAGAAGCATCAGGACGCAGAAGGCTTAGTTGTTGGCTACAAAGTCGGTAAGGGAAAGTACAGCGGGCAGATGGGGGCGTTACTTATCCAGCTGGATTCAGGTATAGAATTTTATATAGGTAGTGGCTTTACTGATGAGCAGCGGCGCCAGCCCCCTAAGCTCGGTTCAATCATTACATTTAGATACAATGGCTATACGCAAAACGGTATTCCTAAATTTGCGCGCTATATGAGAGAAAGGCCAGAATATACTAGCGAGTAGGGGATGCTCCGCAGCGTTTGAACAAGGCTTGCCAATACTCAACATGCTCTTTTGTAGCAGCTCTGAAAGCTTGGTGATATTGCTTAATCGGGTATTGGTAATTGGCGTGGCTTGTATCAACAAAATCTATTAAAGGGTTCAGTTCATTGTAAATGCTATCGATTTTGGCGAGGTATGGCTGTATTTGACCAATGAAAAACTCGTTAAACACGTTTCTGAGATAGCGAAATTTAGTTGTATTTCTTCCCTGACCGCATAGGATAGCCTCATCGTGAGCTTTTAGTTGTTGAGTGATGACGCTCAACTTGTTTCCAGCGTTGAGCATTGAATAGCTGAGCGGGCCTAAAACTGCGTTTTTTTCTAAGACTTCCTGGTAGGGTGTTAGTGCGTTTAAAGTGCTGGTGTAATCCAGTGTTTTGCTAGCTGAAAATCCGGAATCTATTTGATCGAGCGCTTGTATGACTTGAGTGCTGCCTCTACCTTGATCGACGGATAACCATCCCGTCGCTTCTAGTTGATTACGCATTGCGTCACTTGAAAACACCAAATTGGTAAAGTGCGCTGGTAATTGTTTGAGCTTCTGTTGTTGGATTGAAGCTAGTTGTGTTTTAAGTGCAGAGGATATATCTTGGCTCATTAAGCAGTGCTCTATGCCGTAACTCACTTGGAGTTGGTAATCGAAATTTCGAAATTGGTCCTGAATCTTTCCTAATACCGAGTTTTTCTCTGCAACAAGATTGAATAAACCGCATTTTCGAAGCTCATAACTGTCGAGTAGTCCTATGCTGATACTAGGGATAGTAATATGCAGTTCTCGTTTCGTGGGCAGTAAGACATTGACGTTATCCGGCATTGGTATCGCTGATCTATCTTGGACATTGGCGATACGGGCTAAATAGGTGTCCAAACTGGTGTCCATTGGACTCTTGATAAAATCACAAGCAGAAAGGGACAAGAGTGATACCAAAACAATAAAGATACGCATAGGTGTGATAAACAAGGAAACAATCAAGGTTTGTTATTAGTCTACGAAGTAAATGCAAAAAAGGTCAGCATAGCTGACCTTTTTTGGTTATTTAGAGGAAAATTCCAATTGGATATCATCAGGTTGTCTATGCATCCAACGAAGTCTCAGACCAAGCATGATTGCAGCTGATGAAAGACCGATAATGAAGCCCATCCAGAAGCCATGAGCGCCCATAGGCTCAACAATCCAATCTGTCATTCCTAAAACATAGCCAATCGGGAGGCCTAGAATCCAATAGGCGATAAAAGTACGGTTGAATATTGCAGCCATGTCTTTGTATCCCCTCAAGGCACCAGCCGCAACGACTTGCACGGCATCCGTTACTTGGTAGATGGCAGCAAATAGCAGCAATTGCAAAGCAATCTCTATAACAGCGCGATTGTCAGTGTAAAGCAATGCCACTTGTTCTCTGAACAGAACTGTAAATAGTGCAGTGGATAAGGCCAGCAACACTGCGACAATGACACCTACACGAGATGCGATTGCAGCCCCTTCTACATTGTTCTCTCCAAGGCTGTGGCCAACACGAATGCTGGTCGCTGCACCAATGCTCATTGGCAGCATAAAGACTAACGACGAAAAGTTAATCGCAACCTGGTGCGCTGCGACAATCAGCGAGCCGAGAGGGGCAACCAAGAGTGCAACGACAGCAAATAGGGTAACTTCAAAGAATAACGCGGCTGCTACTGGAAAGCCTAGCTTGAATAAACGAACAAGAGGTTTTAGCTGCGGCTTGTGGAATTGGCCGAACAGATTGATATGGGCAACACGTTTGGATGTCACGACATAGAACAGCAACATAAACAACATTAGCCAATAAACGATGGCTGTTGCGACACCACAACCCACACCGCCCAGCGCAGGAGCACCAAATTTACCGTAAACAAAAATCCAGTTTAGCGGGATATTAAACAGCAGCCCAATGAAACCAATGACCATTGCGGGCTTGGTGAGTGACATACCATCAGTAAAACTGCGCAAGGTTTGGAAAAGCAAAAAGGCGGGCACAGCGTAAATGACAGCATGCATGTAACCGTTGGTTTTTTCAGCCATTAACTGCTCGACATTCATTAAACCCATTATATTTTGAGTCTGAAAAAGCACGCCAATAATGGGTATAGAGATGAGCAATGCCATTGCGGCACCTTGTTGAATCTCAAACGGAATCTTAACCTGTCGGCCTGAACCATTGAGTTGAGCGACAACTGGGACCAAGGCCATGAGCAGGCCAACGCCAAATAGTATTGAAGGTAGCCAGATACTTGATGCAATGGATACAGCAGCCATATCGGTCGCACTGACACCGCCTGCCATGACGGTATCGACGAAGCTCATGCCTGTCTGCGCGACGGAAGCAATCAGTACTGGCGTGGCCAATTTGATCAGCTTATTCGCTTCTTGTTTATAACGATGCACGTAAAAACTCCAATGAAAGCAAAGATGCTTTGACTTCTGCAGAATCAAATTATGGAATCAACACGAAAATCAAAGAGGTGAACACCATTGTTATCGATAATTTATACATGGTGCTGTTGTGCTAAATGATAATTAAATGTCACACTAACCTCCACGAAAAACTGTTGGAATTTGCAATGTTTACTGGAATTGTTCAGGGAATGGCGGAAGTCATCGCTATCGAGAAGAAAGAGTCGTTTCAAACTCATGTAATTCGATTGAATTCATCAATGGGTCAAGGGTTATCTATAGGTGCATCGGTGGCGCATAACGGTTGTTGTCTGACCGTAACAAAAATCGATGGAGAACACGTTTCTTTCGATCTGATACAGTCTACTTTAAAGCTAACCAATCTTGGTGAGCTGGAGGTTGGTCATTCGGTTAACATTGAGCGCGCTGCCAAATTTGGTGACGAGATTGGCGGTCATACCATGTCTGGACATATTTCCATGGTGAGTGAAATTGTTGAAGTGATCGATACACCGAACAATAGGACGGTTTGGCTTGAGTTACCTGAGAACATGATGAGGTATGTATTGGCGAAAGGCTTCATTGGGTTAGATGGTTGTTCGCTTACCATTGGTGAAGTTGAAGGTAATCGCTTCTCCGTTCATTTAATTCCGGAAACCTTACAGAGAACATTGTTTGGTCAGCGTCAGCAAGGTGACAAAGTGAATGTCGAAATTGATCCTCAGACTCAGGCTATCGTGGATTCAGTCGAGCGTGTTCTAGCAGCTAAAGAGATGCTTTGAGCATAGAGAAATAGAAAAGCGCCTTTCGGCGCTTTTTAAAAAATTTGTTCATCGTCGGCATCAATTGAGAGTTCGATTTCGTCCAACTGTTCGTTAACCATCATACTGAGGTGGATGGCGTTGCAACAGGCAGGACAGTCGTCGTAAAAATTCTGGCTACCATTCGTTGCATCTAACGTGATACCAATGGAGTGCCCACAATGGGGGCAGGTAACTCTTTTCTCTGTGTATTTTCGCATAGCTCTCTTCCTTACGTCTTTGATGAGATCAATGCCCAAGCCTTACATACCCGTGATTTACTTGGTCACGCTTTGAGTATGTTCAATCCGTTATTATTGGCTCCGACAAATTAATCTTAAGTCGTTAAGTTAGTAATAGACGTAAATTAAGTACAAAGTTTGAGATAGCTAATAAAAAACACCAAGGCTGGGCTCGGTGTTTTGATTTGGATTGAAAGTTTTTCGATTGAATGATTTTAATTTGTTGTTAAATAAGAAAATTCCTACAAATTAGTATGTGAGTATTTTGTTGATTAAGCGTTCGCATTGATCTAAGTAATGTCCACCAAACTGATTATAGTGGTTGAGTAGGTGATAAAGGTTGTAAATATCTTTACGTTCACTATAAGCAAGATCTAGCGGTAGCACGCTCTCATAGCCTTGATAGAATTCTGGCTGGAACCCTTCAAAAAGTTCGGTCATCGCAATGTCGCACTCTCGATCTCCCCAGTAACAGGAAGGGTCGTAGCAAATGGGGCCAAATACTGAGTTGGCTGCGTTACCATGCCAGAGGTCACCGTGCAGCAAAGATGGACGAGGGTTATGGTTACCTAACCTGTCCTTTACGAGATGGGTAAAATCACCGATATCAACCAGAGTGACTCCTTTCTCTTTCATTAGCTGAAGTTGCCAGCCAATTCGTTGTTCAGCAAAGAAACGCCCCCATTTTCGGTCCCACTTATTGGGTTGTAAGGTGGAACCAATAAAGTTATCTTGATCAAACCCATACTCTTTCTGTTCTCCCCATTGGTGGAGTTTGGCAAGCTGCTGGCCAAATTTGTAACTGTTACTGCTGTCATCGAGTGGTTTAGTAGGGAGATAGTTCAGAATCAGGAAGGCATGTTCTTTACTCTTTCCAGTAAGAATATGTTCCGGTACGAAAACGGTGGAACTCTCACGTAAAATTCGGATGTTTTCCGCTTCTATTTCAAACTTAGCGTAAAAGTCTCGCAGATTGACTTTCACAAAGTAGCGCTGCTCTCCATCGCTTATCATGTAGCAGTCACTGATATCACCGCCATGTAAGCGGTTTTTTTCGACAATATCAAAAGAAAACATTAATGCTTCAGACAGTTGCTCAGTTATGGCTTGCCACATATCAAGATCCGTTTCCGCAGTTGAGTATTAACATTGTAGAATAAGGAGTTGGTTAATTCTGAATCAGACTGCAAAAAATTCAATCATTTAGTGGGCGGATTCATTGGGCTTATCAATTTGTGAACTTTGTCATATCTGGTTAGAGCCTATAAGCTAGTAAAATAGTTTAGCCTGATAAAAGTTGATCCTAGTTCAAAGCAATAAGTTGGAAATTAAACCAAACTCTTCAACTAAGGTATAAACAACTTTTGAATTTTATCAGCGTCCGAGTCGAGTTGAGTTGTGAAAACTCATTGATATGTCTTAGTATTAGATAGTGACTCGAAAGTAGAATAATGAATGGAGAACGACAGTGGTTGTTGAAACCGATGGCTACCTAGCACTTATTGAGCATCTGGCTTTTAATCTTGATGTCTTTTCATCTGACGATGGAGACACGGGTGCTGAAAGTGTCGAAGATGTCGTTACCGATATGGTAGCGAGTAACATCATGGCCATTTTTGAGCAGAACCCAGAACTGCACTCTAGTGTTCGCTTCCAATTGCTTAAGGAAGCAGATTCAGTAGTAGAAGATTTAGGAGAGGTGTTAGCGGGTGTGTGGGCTAAACCTGCAACCAATGATCAGATAACATTCCTTGATGAGTATATCGCACTGGTCAAAAATCTATTTGATTCCGCAGTCGCCAAATACGACTGATTTCAATTCACCACAGGCGGCGTGGCAACCCGTCTGAAATGCCAGAATTTCGAAGCCCAATAGGGATTGTCAAGCCTAGAAATTATGACGCCTTTTGATGTTGAAGCATGCATAAATTGCTTGTTACCAATATACACGCCTACATGACGAACCTTTCTTGATGTTTTGAAAAAGGCTAAATCTCCCACTTGAACTTGTTCATAACTCAGCTCGTTTCCGATGCTTACCTGTGCCAATGTGGTGCGGGGTAAGTGGATGTTCAGGACGTCTCTGTAAGCTACTTGAACAAAAGCGGAACAATCAATACCGTTGTAATTGTTGCCCCCTAGGCGATAGGGGACTCCCTTCCAATCCTTATAGACCTCAAGAAACTCTTGTTGCACACCTTTTTCATACGAAGAGATATTCTTACCACTATCTAAGGTATTGAAGTCTGTTGAGGAAGGGGAACTGGAGCATCCTACTAAGAGGAGAATTAACAAAGCGATTGAAAATTGCGGCGCAACTCTATTCATGGCGTCTATTTCACCTCTTAATGACATTTGTATGTAATATTATCTAAATAGAATCGCACACTGATTAAACTTTTGTATGATGTCGGTTCAAAATTATGCCTAAGCAAAAGACGAGTTTTTCACTCTCGCTCATTCAAACTATCAGTGCTGTATTCTTAACGATAACCATACTGGTCATTGGATTATCTGTCACCAGTATTAAAGGGATTGAGAGAGTTGGAGCTCAATTTGAGACGCTTTCCGATCAGGCTCTTCCTCTTGCAATGACCAATGCAAAGCTCACACAAGCCATTCTGGAGCAAGTTAAACAACTCGGCTACGGCTCTCAAGTTAGTGATATTGAGGGCTTGAATAGAATCAAGGAACAAACCGTTAACAGTTCGGATGAAACGTCGACGTTAGTGGAACAAGTCTTTGCGATTTCCTCGGAATTCAATCAAGCCATATCGCAACAGCAAGAATTAGAACTTAGAGAGAATATTGAAGCGTTATCTGATTTAACCAACAGAATACTTTCAGCTCAGAAGTCGTTACTGACAATGCAGGGGAGTATAGATTCACAAGTGACAGAATTTCGTTATGGCTTGAGCTCAATTGGACCAGAAATGAATCGAATCAGTTCCTTTCTTGCCGTTGATAACCCTGAATCTTCAGATGCTGCGAATCGATTTATTGCCAGTGCGAGCTCTATGGAAAGCACATTTCTAGTTTTGATGATGCAAACGGATCAAGACAAAGCAATGCAAGAGTACAAGGAAATGCGTAATCGTATTGCTGGGATCAATCTAGCGTTCGATGACTTTTCAGAATGGCACCCCGAGGTTAAAGAGTTTGCGAGTTTAATTGCCCCATACGATATGGTCCAAAATGGGTTTTCTGAGTCAGGGGTGCTAAAGCAAATTTTGAAAAAATTGGAACTGGCACAAAATCAGAGCACACAGCTTTCCCAAGCGGCGATTTTGGCCAATGACACCATCCAACTGCTTAACAACATTTCCCAGACAGCAGAAGCGCTAATCGATGACAGTAAACGTGTCGTTAGCAACACTATATACTCTATCAATACGATACTGATTATTAGTAGTCTGGTGTTGGTCGCAATTATTGTTGTTTCTTGGGCTTTTTTACGAACTTGGATTAATCGAGGCTTGAAAAACATCACTGGTAATCTTAATAGGCTAACTGAGCATGACTTTACCAACACGGTTACTTTGCTCGGACCATTTGAAATGAAAGAAGTGGCGCGCAAACTGAATCAGGTTATCGAGTCAACCCGTGGTTCTATCTCGACGGTGACAAGAAACTGCGAGACGTTATATCAAACAGCGGAAATTAGTCATGATGCAGCGGAGCAATCCAATCTGAGCTTGGTACGTCAGAATGAATCCCTCACAAGCATGGTTGAGACAGTCACGCAACTCGAAGCATCGATAAAAGAAATCGCAACCGTGACCAACGAGTCATACAGTGAATCCCAACAAGCGACAGAGTATTCCGGAAATGGGGTGAAAGTTATCGAGCTGAATCAAGTCAGGCTTAAATCTTTAGAAGACACACTTAACATGAATGAACACTCCATGATTGAGTTGGATAATCGAGTGAAGCAGATTCGTGAAATGGTCGATATGATTTCCGGTATTGCAGAGAATACGAATTTATTGGCGCTCAATGCTGCTATTGAAGCTGCACGAGCAGGAGAGCAAGGGAGAGGGTTTGCCGTGGTTGCTGATGAAGTACGTAAACTGGCCAGCGATACATCACAACAGACGTCAAACATCCGTGACCGCATGAGCGAATTGGTTGCTGCTGCCGAGAAATCGCGTAGTGCAGTTTCAGCTAGCCGTGAGGAAATGACGTTCGCTCTTGAGTCCAGTGAACAAGTAAAAAGTACCTTTGAAAACATTGAGAAAGCGGTTAATCAGATACGTCTTCGAGTGGAACAAATTACTATAGCGACGGAAGAACAGGAGAGGGCAACAGCGGATGTAAGCCAGTCCATCGCTCATGTATCGGAACAGGGAGAGCAAACTAAACTTCAACTTGAATCAATGGTTGAAAATTCAGAACAAGTTGCAGAAATTGCAGGTCATCAACAAGCTATGCTTCATAAGTACAACTTGCCACAATAGTCATTGAATCAGTAACTTATTTCTCTCGAAAGGGCTGGGTTAACATCTTATCCAGCCTTTGCTCGTTTGGCGTCTGGAAAAGTGGAATCCCAATCTTTACATCGTTGTGTCCACGCTCAGGTTGATCGATGTAAGTACCGAACCAGCGATCCCAGATAGAGAGAAAAAAACCATAGTTAGAATGGGTTTCTCGCGGTATTACTGAGTGGTGCACGCGATGCATGTCTGGTGTGACAATGACTTTGCGTAGAACAGCATCCACCTTGAATGGCAACTTGGCGTTACTGTGATTAAACATCGCGCTTGCATTGAGAACGATTTCAAACACGATGATTGCAACAGGAGAAACACCCAGTGCGATCACAAGTCCAATTTTAATCCACATCGACAACACGATCTCAATTGGATGGAAGCGGCTGCCTGTCGTGACATCGATATCCTGGTCCGCATGATGCATTCTGTGTAATCGCCATAGCCAAGAGATTTTATGAAAGACCAGATGTTGGAGGTAGATCGCCAGATCGAGAAAGATGACACACATGATGAGTTCCGCTAATAAGGGGAAATCTAGGTGATTGAGTAAGCCCCATTGTTGTTTGAGAGCAACGTTTGCTGCCTCAAAGGCGAGCACTGGCATAAAGATGCCGAGAAAGACCGAGTTAAACGCGACTAAGCCAAGGTTGTTCATCCAGCGATAGAGCTTATTCTGGGTCAGCTTTTTTCGTGGAGTTCGCCACTCCCACAATCCACACAGTATCAGCACAGAAAGAAAAAAGCTTAAGCGAATAAGATCTGGATTCTGCATACGACGTTTTTCTCCCACATGGAACTTGCAACGGATTTGTCTCAAGGTAAACTCTGCACCCTTTATCATTATCCATCAACTTACATGAGAATCCACGCTTTTCACCGTCTCTATCAACATCGCCTAGAGCACTCGACTAAGCCGTTCAATGCAAGAGGCTGTAAAGTCCAGCGTTGTCAGTACTGTCAGGTAGCTGAACACTTTTGTATCTGCGCATATCAGCCAGATGTCTACAGTTCAGTGGCGGTGATGCTGCTAGTGTCTGAAAACGAAGTCTTCAAACCAAGTAATACTGGGCGGCTTATCCTTGATACGGTAAAAGAAGGTTATGTGTATCAATGGAGTCGCACAGAGCCCGATCAGGCTATGTTGTCGTTGCTCAATCATGAAGATTACCAGCCCATCGTCGTGTTTCCTGATGAATATGTTGAAGATAAGTCTCGCTTGCTTGGAGAAGACGCCCGTCAGCAGTGTGGTGATAAAAAACCACTACTCGTCTTTCTTGATGGAAGCTGGAGAGAAGCTAGGCGCATTTTTCGAAAGTCGCCATATTTGAACGCGCTTCCTGTTTTGTCAGTGTCGCCAGAATCAATTTCTCAGTACGTCATGAGACGTTCTGAAAATGAGCAACATCTTGCTACGGCGGAAGTCGCCACGTTAGTACTTAAACAGCTAGGTGAAGAGCAGACAGCGCAAACGCTTAAACTGTGGTTTGACGTGTTTAAAGAAAGTTACTTGTTAAGCAAAACCCGAATTAAGCCAAATTTCGACCGACCACAGCTGCTGCATTATCTGCAGAAGATGAAAAACGAGAATTCACTCTGAAAATAATGGGCTTGTTGGCGATAGTCTGCACAGTTAAGTCCAGGGAGTGGTTAAATTCGTTCCATGTCACGGATTGTAGGCGTACCAATGTGGATAATGAACCGATTTTGACTTTTTTATATTTGTTTCTGGGAGAGATACGATGTACTACGGCTTTGACGTTGGAGGCACTAAGATTGAATTTGGTGTGTTTAATGAACAATTAGAGCGTGTTGCCACAGAGCGCGTACCAACGCCAACGGAAGACTATTCTTTATTAGTGAGCACGATTGCTGAACTGGTGAATAAGTATGATAAACAGTTTGGCTGCGAAGGAAAGATCGGTCTAGGTCTACCTGGAATGGAAGACGCCGATGATGCTACCGTTCTGACGGTCAATGTGCCTGCGGCCAAAGGTAAGCCACTTCGCGCTGATCTTGAAGCCAAAATAGGCCGTAGCGTTAAAATTGAAAACGATGCGAACTGCTTTGCACTTTCTGAAGCGTGGGATGAAGAGCTTAAAGATGAGCCTTCGGTTATGGGGCTGATTCTTGGCACTGGCTTTGGTGGTGGATTGATTTACGACGGCAAAGTATTTTCTGGTCGTAACCACGTGGCGGGTGAGCTTGGACATATGCGTTTACCGATTGATGCTTGGTTCCACCTAGGAGACAACGCGCCACTACTAGGTTGTGGCTGTGGTAAAAAAGGCTGCTTGGATAGCTACTTATCGGGTCGTGGTTTCGAGTTAATATACGAGCACTATTACGGCGAAGCGAAGAAAGCGATTGATATCATCAATGCATATAAGGAAGGCGAAGCTAAAGCAGCAGAGCATGTTGAGCGCTTTATGGAGTTGTTGGCAATTTGCTTTGCTAATATCTTTACTGCTAATGACCCACATGTTGTTGCACTAGGTGGTGGGTTGTCTAATTTCGAACTCATTTACGAAGAGATGCCAAAGCGTGTGCCTAAGTATCTGCTATCTGTTGCTAAGTGTCCGAAGATTATCAAAGCAAAACATGGCGATTCTGGTGGTGTGCGTGGGGCTGCCTTCCTCAACATCAAATAATCTTGATTTGATTGCATAAATTTGAGAGCTTGCTTAGGCAGGCTCTTTTTTTTGGTAATCACAATGACTTTGCTCGCCTTTCAACAAGAACACTATAAGCAACTTATCGACTGGATCGATTCCGCTGAGCTTAACTATCTGTGGGGTGGACCTGCGTATCAGTATCCATTAACGGTTGAGAGCGTCGATGCCCATTGCTCGCAGGCTGAGGTTGAACCGTATTTGTACGCTCATCAGGGCCAAGCTGCTGGTTTCGTTGAGCTATATCATCATTCGAATGATATTGCTCGAATCTGTCGGGTCTTCGTTGCTCCGCAATTTAGAGGGCAGGGTGTAGCGAAAACAATGTTGCGAGAGTTGATTGGAGAAGCTAGAAATCAAGGGTATCGCGAAATTACGTTGTGCGTATTTAGCCACAATCATTCTGCTATTCGCTGCTATCAGTCCCTAGGTTTTGTCGAAGTGAAGAGAGAGCAAGGCGTTCGAGAATTCGACGGAGAGAGTTGGGAGCTTATCCATATGGTTCAAAAATTACAAAGCAATTAAAGCAAAACAGGAGCGCTAGGCTCCTGTTTACAACTACTTGTTTTTTTTACCAACACCACGGTTCTCTTTTTGCTTGAGAGTGATTTTCTCAAATCCTAGCTTTCTAAAGTGGTTATCGCGGTAATTGCGCATTGCCTTAGTATCTGACACCGCTTCAATTTGCTGTTCCATCTTAAGGAACTCGGAAATATCGATACCTTCTGCTTCAGCCACTGCTTCATGAATATTACGATGCTGCTGATATGAAAAAGTCAGCGTTTTGTCTTCACCCTTATAGGTATACAGGATTGTGCGAGCCATATGTATTTCTCTTAAGATAAATGAGGCCAGCTGAGTTGGCCTTTGATTGCGCTAGATTCTGCCTTGAAGAGGAATGATTGTCACGCTTTCTCCGACTTTTACTGTATCGATCGCTGGCGAAACTTCAATTAAACAATTGGCCTCACTCATTGAGCGCAAAATGCCAGAACCTTGTTTCCCTGTGCTTCTGACGGTCAATTGCCCCTGAGGATCTATCTCATAAACGCCACGGCTGAATTCGGTACGGCCCTGTCGAGAACGTAAGTCTTCAAGTGCGACTGCACTGACTTTCAATGGTTGCCAACCTTGCTCTCCTTGCATTTTTCGCAGTGCAGGCTCAACAAAGTTAATGAACGACACCATCACGGCTACGGGATTGCCCGGTAGGCCGAAGAAGGGTTTATCGTTCACCTGACCAAAGGCCAGAGGGCGACCCGGCCTCATATTGATGCGCCAAAAATCGATGCTGCCCAATTTATCTAAAGCGAGTTTGATGAAGTCGGCATCACCGACAGAAACACCACCTGACGTGATAATGGCATCCGCTTGAGCCGAGGCTGCTTGCAGGGCCTCCGTCATGCTCTGTTCATTGTCTTCGAGGATACCAAGGTCGAGGATCTCACAGCCTAATTTTTCTAACAGGCCAAGTAGGGTAAAGCGGTTGGAGTCATAAATAGAGTTTGGTGCTTGCTCGGTACCCGGCGCCTGCACTTCATCGCCTGTAGAGAACACTGCGACTTTCAGGCGGCGAAAAACAGGACACTCTGCAAAACCCAAAGAGGCGATCATCCCCATTTCAGGTGATTCTAGTCTTTTACCTTGACTGAAAACCACACTGTCTACTGGAAGGTCCTCACCAGCCTGACGAACATTTTGACCAGCTTTAATTGATGCACCCGCAAAAGAAACCTGATTTCCAGTTTGCTTTGCCTGCTCACGCATTACTACGGTGTCCCCACCTTCTGGCGTTGGCGCGCCAGTCATGATTTTTACCGCTTCACCTTTGTGAAGAGGTGCATCGTAGGCGTGCCCAGCAAGCACTTCAGCAACGACGGTGTATTGTTCTCTTTCCAGATCATCGCCGCGAATGGCATAGCCATCCATTGCTGAGTTAGTGTATTGAGGCACGTTAATTGGCGAGTGGACATCTTTAGCCAGTACTCGTCCGTAGCTTTGCTCGATAGTGCATGTTTCCACGCCTGCCAGGGATTGAACTGAGGAAAGGATTTTGTCTTGCCCTTCGCTGACAGAAAGAAATGCAGGAGACAAAGTGTCGCAACAGCCTGAAGTCTTAGCGACTTGCTCTCGCTTCTTGGGCTTGACGTAGTCGCAAACAAAACGCGCGATTGCATCAAGATCATTAATATTCATCTGAGGAAGGGATACATCTTCAACATGCGTGTCTGCAGCGATAGCGATGATGTTACTGTCGTTAGGGTGCAGCCAAGGTTTGCCCACTTCTTCTCTGTGCAGCTCGATTTTTGGAAAGGCGATGTTTTTGCACCCTTCAACCAAGATGACGTCTAACGTGTCCGTATCGAAGCGGCTAAGTAGGTACTCAAATTCAGATTCAGCTTCGGGAGTTTCAGTCATTAACGCGTAGCGATTACGAGATGAAATGAGCATCTGAGAGGCGCCAGCTTTACGTAGTCGGAAGCTGTCTTTGCCTTCTTTATCTACATCAAAATTATGGTGTGCGTGTTTTAGCATACCAATGCGTAATCCTGCCTGAGTTAATCTTGGCAACAAAGCTTCCAACAGCGTGGTTTTACCGGTTCCAGAATAAGCAGCAAACCCCAGAATTGGGATAGGGAGCGAGTGTTTCATGAATGTATGGTTCCAAATTGTGCCAGTTCTTCAGGGGTGTTCAGGTTAACGAAACAATCCGTCGCATCGCTAAAATCCACATAGTGCGTCTTGCACTCTTTATAAAGAAGAATGATTTTTCTATCGCCACGTTCAAGAAACGCGGTCAGTTTCGGCAGTACACGCTTGTGGTAGAGCGTGAAGACGGGCTGCTGATAGTCACCGTCATGGGCGACCAGAATGTCAGAATCTTCTTTGACTGCAGAGCAAAAACGAGCGACCAAATCCATGCTGATTTGTGGGCTGTCGCAGGGAACAAACCCGACCCAGTCTTTAGTTGCTGCCGCTAGACCTGCGTGAATACCGCCCATAGGCCCAGGGAAACCTTTGATTTTATCGCCGACCACGACGCCATACTTTGAATAGGTATCTTGATTGCGGTTTGCATTGACCATGATGTCAGAAACTTGTGTGGACAGCCGTTCATATACATGTTGAATCAAAGGCTTATTGTCGAGTTCAATAAGGCCTTTGTCTTTCCCGCCCATACGTCTGGCCTGACCGCCAGCTAAAATAACCCAACTAGTTTGCGTTGGAAGAAGCATAAGTGTTCTCTTGCCTTGTATCTTTAATAACGTGTAGCAGTGGCGACTCTATCAGAGTCGTATCTTTAATCCACCACTGCCTGCGGCATAAGTCTGTCAGTGCATTTTCCTGGTGACTAGTGATAACGATACTTGATCCCCGAGCCAGAAGATCTTTCGCCATAATCACCAACCGATCAATGGACTCTTGATCGAGAGATGCACTGGGCTCATCCATCAAAAGAATGGATGGTTTGAGTATCCAGGCTCTGGCCATCGCAACGCGTTGTTTCTCGCCGCCCGAAAGCACAGAAATATGTTCATCCGCTAAAGTTTCCAAGCCTACCATGCGTAACGCATTAATAACTTGAGCTCGCTTAATTTTAGGTGATTCTTGCTGGTATCTGATGCCATAGACGACATTTTGATAAACCGTACCATCAAACAGGTAAGGCGATTGATGCAGATAGATGACGTCTTTTCTTCCTGTTCGGCTAAAAAATCGCTTAACCCAAGTATCATAGGGGGCGTTGACGTGCCCAGTTGTGGGCTTCGCCAGACCAGATAGAATTTTGAGTAGCGTCGTTTTTCCAACCCCGTTGTCGCCTTTGAGGTAGATGGCGTCGTTAGGACCAATGCTCAAAGTGGGAATATGAAAGAGTACCCGTTCTTTAAAGCGCATCGAAATATCTTGTGCCGTGATTTTGATGGTCATAATTCGCCTTTACGTTCTGAGGTAGCCTTTGCCGCGCATACTGGTCAGGAAAAAGTTGAGGACAAGTGCCAGCGCGAGTAGAACCATGCCCAGAGCCACACCTTGGGCGAAAGCGCCTTTATGGCTCTCCATCGCGATCGCGGTTGGGATGTTACGCGTAATCCCCATAATGTTTCCGCCCACCATAGTGGAACAGCCAACTTCAGTCACAATACGTGAAAACGCTGCAATAGTGGCTGCCATGAGTGGAAACCTTGTTTCCCAAATCACGGTCGCCGCAAGGCGTGAAGGGGATGCTCCCAGTGTAATGGCCGTTTCGACAGCGCGGCGATCGCTGGATTGCAGCGCACCGTGCATCATAGAGACCAGAACCGGAAAGCCGATCAACATTTGACCTACGATCATCGATCGCTGGGTAAACAGCATTTGCCAGTCCCCGAGAGGGCCTGAGCGAGATAGCATCATGTAAAGGAGTAGGCCAATTACAACGGTTGGAACTGCTTGTAAAGTATTGACCAACGACAAAAAAATCCACTTTCCGCGAAAATCTGTGTAAGCAAGAATGAAGGAAAACAGAATCGCTGGCAGCAGTACCAGTGAAATGGCCGTAATGGAGACACTGAAGGAGACCGCTACGATCTCCCACAGCTCCCGATCAAAGCTGGCCAATAACGCCAAGGCGTCTATTGTTGTCTGCCCTAAGGTCATCACGGGTTACTTTTCGTTTGCATTCGCAACAAACAATTGTTTGCCATGCAATTTATAGTCGTTGATCAGCTTCTGGCCTTTAGGGTTGACCAACCAATCACTAAAGACTTTAGCCCCTTGATAATTGATGCTTGGGTAACGTTCTGGGTTAACCAAAATTACCTGATAAGGGTTAAACAACTTTTGATCGCCTTGAAACAGGATCTTGAGATCGAGTTTATTGTTGTACGCCAGCCAAGTACCACGGTCAGTCATGGTGTAGCCTTGCATCTCATTGGCCATATTCAGGGTAGGGCCCATACCTTGACCCACTGAGCGATAGCCGCCAAAGTTAGGTTCGACTTTGGTCTGTTGCCAAATCCCTTTTTCTTTTTTGTGTGTGCCTGAATCGTCGCCACGGGAAATAAAGGTCGCGTTCATATTAGCGATGTGCTTAAACGCTTCCGCTACGTTGTGTGAGTCGTGAACTTTGGCTGGGTCAGCGTCGGGGCCGACAATCACAAAGTCGTTGTACATGAGTTTACGAGGTAAGACGCCATAACCATTTTGAACAAAATTGGCTTCTGCTTTAGGGGCGTGAGTCATAACTAAATCGACATCGCCATTTTCACCCATTTTGAGTGATTTCCCCGTGCCCGCTGCGATGACATCGACTTGGTAGCCCGTTTCTTTTTCAAACTGAGGGAGTAAATAATCCAGCAGTCCAGAATGGTAGGTGCTGGTGGTGGTCGCCAAGCGAATGTGATGGCTGTCATCCGCCGCAAAGGCTGAAGAACTGATAAAGGCTAAAGACGCCGCTGCAATGGTAAAAGTTGTTGCTTTCATGGCTATTCATTCCGTACTAACTTTATTGCTCAAATGACCGCTTCTTAGCGATCTATCGAGGGCTTTATGTTTAACGCCTATGAATAGCAATCTTGATGCCAATAAACACCGAATATCTTTATCTTAAATATCAATGAGATAGTGTTTGCAAATTTGATGTGGGACAAAATGTCGCACGTTAATTCTCGTCGTCCTAAATTTTCTTGGTACACTCTGTCCCAATTACAATAACGAGTAATGAGTCAATATGTCCCCAACGTTAGATCCCAATAAAGTGGCGCAATATCAAGCATTTTCTGTATTAGTGGTTGATGATGAAGTCGGAATGCAGACGATTCTCAAGAAAGCACTCAGCAAGTGGTTTTCGAGAGTGGACACGTCGGGGAGTATTGAGGAAGCGGAGTCGCTTAGGGTCGTTAACCACTATGATTTGATCATACTGGATATCAACTTACCGGGGCGCTCAGGGATTGACTGGGAAGAGGCGTTTAACGACGAGGACCGAAAGTCAGATGTGATTTTCATGACGGGTTATGCCGATTTGGAAACGGCGATTTCAGCACTTAAGCTCGGTGCGTCCGACTTTATTCTCAAACCTTTTAACCTTGATCAGATGCTCAAAGCGGTACAACGCTGCATGGATAAGCGCCTGAACGATCGGCTCCAATACGCACTAAAACATGACTTCAAGCGACTGATAAAAACTGACATGGTTGGCAGTTCAGAAAAAACGCGCCAACTGAAACAGCTTATTACTCAATTTGCCCCTTCACGTGCGTCTGTATTAATCGAAGGTGAATCCGGCACAGGTAAAGAGCTGGTCGCTCGTGGTGTTCACGATGCGAGTCAGCGAACAGGGCCGTTTGTACCTATCAACTGCGGCGCGATAGCACCTGAGTTGCTTGAAAGTGAGCTATTCGGTCATACATCCGGTGCTTTCACTGGTGCGAAAAAAAACCGCGAAGGGTTATTTAGAGTCGCTAGCGGCGGCACCTTGTTTCTTGATGAGATTGGCGAGATGCCATTGCAAATGCAGTCGGCATTGTTGCGTGTTCTCGAACAAAGAACGATTCGCCCCGTGGGCAGTGAAAAAGAGATCAGCGTTGACGTCAGAGTCGTGGCGGCTACCAATCGAAACTTGGCAGAGGAAGTGTCGAAGGGCAATTTCCGCCAAGATCTCTTTTATCGATTGAATGTGCTTAAAATCGATGTCGCGCCGCTTAGAGAACGCAAAGCCGACTTGCTTGATTTGGTCCCTTTCTTTACCCGTTTATTAGCGGCTGAACTGGGTATGCCTGACCCTAAGTGGGCGCATGAAGATATTATCGCGATGAACGACTATGACTGGCCGGGCAACATTCGTGAACTTAAAAACTTGATTGAACGTTGTATTTTACTTGGCAAGCCACCGGCGCATTATTGGCGAGAAGTGAATGGATACCTGCCTCAAACGCATGTGTCTGTGACTGTATCTAGCGGCAGTGCTGTGCTGGACTTACCTGATGATAGCGGAGCCAAAGAAGGTTACCCCAATAGCTGGTCGCTCAAGGAAGTTGAAAGAGCGCATATTCAACAATTGGTTGATTACCACGATGGAAATAAATCCGCGGCCTCACGTGATTTAGGCGTGGCGCGCAAGACACTAGAGCGCAAATTTAAAGAGTGGGAAATGGCGGAGTCCAACTATGCCGAGTAAAGGCGGCTTGTGGTCCAAGTGGCGTTATCGATTCAAAACCATGGTTCGTTATCGCCTCATGTTTCTGACTTCTGCGCCAATCTTACTCACATTGATTGCTCTCATTGGAATTACAGTTTACTGGTCAATTCACTACACCTGGCAGAGTGCATTGCTTGATGTTTCTGAGCGCTTAGGTGTGGCGCAAAATAGCATTGAATTGATACAAGAAAAACAAGCCAATCACGTTAAAGCGTTTGCGGAATCCTACGGGTTTGTATCAAGAGTGAAGCAAGTCGGTGACACCCAAGACTTTGAACGTTGGGTTTCCGAGCAAAAGAAACGCTATAAGTTGGATTTTCTTCGTTTTCATCGCGTTGATACGATTGAAAAAAAGTTCCGCTACCTCGATTTGACTCGCAAGGAGTCATTTTTTGATGTCCTAGATCAGGATGAGCTGAATTGGCTCGATCCTGAATTAGCCAGACGAGCACAAATTCCGATCCTGAAAAGTCAGCGAGTCGAAGGTCGAGGTCTGGTTAGTCGTACAGTGATCACGATTTACAACCGCCATAATGACATCATTGGTTTTCTTGATGGAGGATTGCTGCTCAACAACAGCACGGTATTGGTCGATCAAATTCGTGACCTGATTTATCCAACAAAAGAAGACAGCTTGCGCCCAGTTGGCACCTTGACGGTTTTTCTTGATGATCTTCGAGTCAGCACAAATGTTCCTCTCGACAGTGAAGGGAGAATCGGTCGTGCGATTGGTACTCGCGTATCACCTCAGGTTAATCGAACGGTGCTACATGAAGGCAAAGAATGGGTCAACAGAGCCTATGTTTATGATGCTTGGTATATCACCGCGTATCAGCCTATTCGAGACCAATACGACAATGTTATTGGCATGCTTTATACAGGGTATTTGTTGTGGCCATTTGTTGAAGCTTATATGACCAACATAGCTGAAATCTCCATTACAACTCTAGTGCTGCTGCTGGTGTCTGGGTTAATGGTATATCGAGGGTCGCGTGATTTGTTCAATCCAATCGAGCACATTCACCGCGTCGTAAAGATGATTCAGTTGGGGAAAGAAACTCGCATTGGACCACTCGGGCTCGATGAAAATCATGAGTTGGCACAACTGGCAAAGCAGTTTGATAACATGCTTGATTTGCTCAATCAAAGAAAGAACGAGCTAAAGGCGGCCGCAGGAGAGCTGGAAGAAAAAGTACAGGAGCGGACGGCGAGCCTTAAAGAAAAAACAGAAGAGTTGGAACTTCATATTCAGCTTCTCAATCAGACCCGGGACAAGTTGGTCATTAATGAAAAATTGGCGGCACTAGGTGAGCTGACGGCCGGTATCGCCCATGAAATTAACAACCCCACAGCGGTTATTCTCGGCAACGTTGAATTGATGCAGTTTGAATTAGGTGACGACTCTCAGCGGGTACAAGAGGAAATTGACGCGATCCACGCTCAGATTGATCGAGTCAGGAATATCACCCGAAGTTTGCTGCAATACAGTCGCCAAGGTGGAGTGCAAGATGAGATAACTTGGCAGCACATCAACCCGATTATCGAAGAAAGTATCACTTTGGTGAAAACGGGTTCTAAAAAGCGTGCGGTACAGTTCGTCACTGATCTTAAAGCTAAAAACTCGGTGGAGGTTAATCGCCACCAACTGCTGCAAATTCTGGTCAACCTTGAAATGAACGGCATTCATGCGATGAGTGGAGAAGGTACACTGACGATATGCAGTGAAGATTGGATTGAAAACGATCAGGAATTGGGCGCTATTATTCACGTCGCTGACGAAGGTTGTGGTATCAAACCAGAAAATTTAGCGCGTATTTTCTCACCTTTTTATACGACGAAGCGGGAGGGAACGGGGCTGGGCTTATCCGTTTCCCAGAGCATTCTTAGTCAAACTGGCGGGGAGCTCAAAGCTGAGTCTGAATGGGGCGTAGGCAGCAAATTCAGTATATACCTGCCACAGCGCGCCGACACATCTTTGAAAATCACCAATCTGTAATCATCTCCGGTGTTGGCGCTGGGCAAGATCGCCCAACGCCGGCACGTTTTGAAAATATTTTCTTTTTACTGCATCCAAATTGCATCGCCGTACGTCTCGTGTCTGAAACTGTCGTTTATTTAAGGAGAAGACATGAAGCGTCACCTGACTTTGACCAGCCTAGCCATGCTAATTGCAAGTGCATCAGCATTGGCTTCACCTCAGCTCGATCCAAGCATCACGCATCAGCCTAAAGATAATGTGATTAATGTCTATGGACCAGGAGGTCCTGATACTGCTTTGCGTCACGCAGCGGAAGCTTTTACCAAGAAAAGTGGCGTACAGGTCAATGTGATTGCTGGCCCTGAGTCGAAATGGACTCAGGATGCACAAAAGAAGGCAGATCTAATCTTTGGTTCCTCTGAACAGTCAATGAGTGCCTTTGTTGAAACGTATCCTTTCATCACCAATCAGGATGTGAAGCCTGTGTACCTTCGCCGTGCCGTTATCGCAGTTCCAAAAGGCAACCCCAAAAACATTTCGGGGATTAAAGATTTACTGGATAAGCCCGCACGTATTGTCGTCACCGAAGGACTAGGCGTGTACAACACCTCTGGAACAGGTGTCTGGGAAGATGTTGCAGGCCGAACGGGATCACTAGCTGATGTTCAAAACTTCCGCGAGAAGATCATTGCGTACGCCAAAGGCAGTGGCGCAAGTTTTAAAGCGTTCCAACAGCAAAACGCGGACGCTTGGATTACATGGATTCACTGGCCTCTGAATCATGCAGACAAGGTTGACTACGTTGAAATAGAGCCTGAGCGACGCATTTACCGTGATCTAACCCTGGCTAAAACGAAAGGGGCAGATCCGCAAACTCAAGACTTCATCAACTTTGTCAACAGCAGTGAAGGTCGCCCCTTTTTCACCCGCGAAGGCTGGACCCGATAATAAGGAAAACAACAATGAAAGCACTATTCGTTTCAACACTAATGCTCATTCCAACCAGCTACGCCATGGCGTCAGTATCGACAGTCGATACTGGCTTCGGCGAGGTATACGCGGATGACACAGGGAAATCTCTTTACACTTTTGCTAAGGACCCCATCGGGAAATCGGTATGTAAGGGAGACTGTGAGGCGTTATGGCCACCACTATTAGCTGAAGGGCACAACAGTATGCAGTTTGCAGGGCAAACAGGTTTTAGCCAGATTGTTCGTGCAGATGGCGCCAAACAGTGGGCATTAGAAGGAAAACCACTGTACCGATGGGTTAAAGATAAGCAGCCGGGGGATATTTCGGGAGCAGGTGTCAAAGGTGTGTGGCCACTTGCCCGAGCAGACGATGTGACGATTAAACTGTTTAACGATGGCAAGCGCCGCTTCTTGGTCGATAGTAGTAACCAAACACTCTATACGTTCGATAAAGACAAGATGAACAAGTCAGCATGTTATGGGGATTGCGAAGTGAAATGGCCGCCAGCATACGTTGATTCTAAGCTGACCGAGAAAGGCATCGACAGCCTAAAATTAACCGGAGGGTTTGGGATTACGCAGCGAAATGATCACTCATACCAATGGACATTTGAGGGCAAGCCGCTTTATCGTTGGTTTAAAGACCAGAATCCGGGTGACACCAGTGGTGATGGTGTGAAAAACGTTTGGCACCTTGTTACCCAATGAGGAAAGTGTGAGTACAGATAAACAGCAAATAGGTTTACTGCTTTCCAAAGTAGCGCTTCGAGACCGTGAGGCTTTCGAAGCGCTCTATCAGTTAACCAGCACAAAACTTTTCAGCTTGATTTGCAGTGTTGTAAAAGACGAGCAAGTCGCAGCGGAATTACTTCAGGAAGGCTTCGTTAAACTTTGGTATAGCGACCACCGATACCCATTAGATTATCCATGGGCGTGGCTGTGTCAAAGTATGAGGAACCTTGCTATTGATGAAGTCAGGAAACGTAGCAGGCGAGGAGAAGAGCCGCTGGAAAAGTCATTGGATCAAGTTGATCGGCAAGCTGTATCGACTTCAGATTCTGGGCTCGATCGATGTTTACATTCTCTCAGCGAAGAGAAGCGAAATGCGATAGTGCTAGCGTACCAACACGGGATGAGCCATCAGGAGATCGTCCAACACATTAAAACACCACTTGGCACGGTAAAGTCTTGGATTCGCCGTGGGCTACAGGAGCTGAAACGATGTCTGACCGATTAACGAGCCGCCGTTACCAGAACTCTGAGCTAAGAGATAAGCTGGCCAGTGAATACGTCTTGGGGACGCAAACGCCTCGGGTACGACGAAGGTTGGAAACTTTGATGCAAGAAGACCCGACATGGTGGGAGCATGTAGAACAGTGGCAACAGCATTTATCTGGTCTGAATCCTTCCACAGAGCTTGAATCGTCTGAACATGGCCTAAAACGCCCACCAAAACGGGTTTGGAAAAACATCGCTGAGAAAACATTCATTCCTAACCGTGGGGCAAAGCGTATACGTTGGTGGTGGCTACCAACAGGTATGGCACTCTCTTTGTTTGTGGGTGTTTGGCTGCAACCGATTTTGTTGCAAAGCCCGTTACCCATTGAAGCCGCTCAGGTACAACCTGTGAGTTATTTGGCCATGATGTCTTCAGAAACCCAGAAGAATCACTTTGCGCTGGTGGCATATCAGGGTGATAAACCCGGTCAATCAAGTCTGCGCATGCAACGCAATCTAAACATGGATAAAGTGCCGATGGATAGGGCGATGGTGTGGATGAGAAACTCCGAGACTGGTGAACTCCAACTGATCGATAGTTTGCAAAACGTGAATGACGTTCGCTATATGTCGCCTACAGAGTGGCAAGCGTTGAAGAGCAGCTCTGAACTATTGGTGACTGCAAATCGCGATCCAGAGAGTGAAGTCTTGTATCGCGGACGTTGCGTCGAGTTAAGTAGCTGGCAAGCAATTTAAACTACATAAGAAAAGCGCCCTTCAAAGCGCGCTTGCTTTTTAGAGCAAACATCAACGGTGGCAAAAAGCCTCTTGAAAAGGAAATGGATTTGAACAATTGATGTAGTTCACAGTTCCAAACTGCTATACTCTGCGCAAATTCTTATCTGATTCAATAATGATTTCTCTATCCTGATGAAAAGTATAGAGAAATTATAGGGGGATACTCTCATCATAAGTACAAATAACATCACGCAGCAATTTGGTGCAAAACCACTGTTCGAAAACATTTCAGTGAAATTTGGCGAAGGTAATCGTTACGGCCTGATTGGTGCTAACGGTTGTGGTAAGTCGACTTTCATGAAGATTCTGAGCGGTGAGTTAGACCCGACCGGAGGTAACGTTAGTTACGATCCAAATGAGCGTGTTGCTAAACTGAATCAGGATCAGTTCGCTTATGAAGAGTTTACGGTTATTGATACCGTTATCATGGGCTACAAAGAGCTGTGGAAGGTAAAGCAAGAGCGTGACCGTATTTATTCTCTGCCAGAGATGAGCGAAGAAGACGGAATCAAAGTTGCTGAGCTTGAAGTTGAATTTGCTGAGATGGACGGTTACATGGCCGACGCAAAAGCAGGTGAACTTCTTTTAGCTGTTGGTATACCAGAAGAGCAGCATTACGGCTTGATGAGCGAAGTTGCTCCAGGCTGGAAACTGCGTGTGCTTCTTGCTCAGGTTCTGTTCGCAGACCCACATATTATGCTTCTTGACGAACCAACCAACAACTTGGATATGGATACTATCCGTTGGTTGGAAGAAACGCTGAACCAGCGTAACTGCACCATGATTATCATCTCGCACGACCGTCACTTCTTAAACTCGGTATGTACTCATATGGCTGACCTAGACTACGGTGAATTGCGTGTCTACCCGGGTAACTATGATGAATACATGACGGCGGCCTCTCAGGCTCGTGAGCGTCTGTTGTCTGATAATGCGAAGAAGAAAGCGCAAATTGCTGAGCTACAAACCTTCGTTGCACGCTTCTCTGCAAACGCATCTAAAGCTAAACAGGCGACTTCTCGTGCTAAGCAGATCGACAAGATTCAGTTAGAAGAAGTGAAAGCATCAAGCCGCCAAAACCCATTCATTCGCTTTGAGCAGTCTAAAGAGTTATTCCGTAATGCTCTAATTGTAGAAAACCTCTCTCAAGGTTTTGAAGACGATCTATTCTCAGATTTCAACGCAATTTTCGAAGTTGGTGAGCGCGTTGCAATTATCGGTGAGAACGGCGTAGGTAAAACGACGCTTCTCAACACATTGGCGGGTGCTCTTGAACCACGTTCTGGTGAGTTCAAATGGTCTGAAAACTCCAACATCGGTTATTACGCTCAGGATCATGCTGAAGATTTTGCTGAAGATATGAATCTGATGGATTGGATGGGCCAGTGGCGTCAAGAAGGTGAAGACGAGCAGGTTGTACGCAGTTTCCTAGGGCGTATGCTGTTCTCTCAAGACGACATCAAAAAGTCTGTTCAGGTACTGTCTGGTGGTGAACAGGGTCGAATGCTTCTTGGTAAAATCATGATGCATAAACCAAATATGTTGTTAATGGATGAGCCAACTAACCACATGGATATGGAATCCATCGAGTCGTTGAACTCCGCACTTGAGCAATATAAAGGTACCTTGTTCTTCGTTTCGCATGACCGAGTGTTTGTTGACTCTTTGGCGACGCGCATTATTGAAATCAAAGACAACAAGATCACTGACTTCAAAGGAACGTATGCTGAATTCCTGAAATCACGTGGTATAGACGGTTAATTAGCTGACATCACAAAAGCAAAAAGCTCCATAATAGATATGGAGCTTTTTTATTGCTTATTCACAACGAAACTTACCTTCTAAATATTATTTCTGCTTTTTACTTCAATGCGTTAAGAATGGTTAAGCATTATTAATCATAAAGCTTTCTCTAAATGGTAGATTAGCGAAAGGGATAGAGATACTTTCAGTTGCATTGGCTAATGTCCGAATTTATCCAAGGTCAGCGCTATGCTGGTTAAACTGAAAGGTGTATCTCATGAAAAAATTACTCGTCTTGTTAAGTATTGCTGTAGTGGCAGGTTGTGCTTCTTCATACACCGCAGAAGTGTCACAAAAAGTGGTCGATGGAAAAGTCCAAGTCACCTACACAGATGAAGAATCGTTTGACGAGTCAACGAATCTTCAGCGCTTTGCTCAATGGAACAAAGAACTAAGTTATTGCCCGTCAACGTATACAGTAAAATCAACGTCGACAACGTCTGACCGATTTACCATTACCGTCATGTGTGACTAAGTAGTGGTGTCATTTGCGGCTTATGGCATTTAAGTCAAAAGTCACTTATCAGGCATTAAAGGAGCTTGAACGAGCTCCTTTATAACGTAGATAGCCGCTTAAAGTTCTTTTGTTGATAAATTCGAAGCTGTGACTATGTCCGCAATGCGACTGAGCATAGCGAGGGAAGTAGAGTGAGCTTCTTTTGAAGAGGCGGCACAACAGTCTTCCAAGATGGTGATTTTATAGTCTCGATCATGACCTTCTCTGGCTGTGGATTGAATTGCCCATTCTGTACTTACACCCGCAAGATACAGTTGTGTCACATGGTTAGCTCGGAGCGTGGCCTCTAATGATGTGTTGTAAAACGCGCTAATTCTTGGTTTCACAATGATCGATTCATTTTCTCGAACGTCTATATCGCTATGAAATTCGGTACCAAAGCTTCCCAGTTGTAACGCTTGATACTGGTCTGCCTTACCAAATATAGGCGAGGACTTGGGCTGCGCCGAATAGTTAGTATCAAAACCTACTTTGATGTGAACCACTAACCAGTTGTTTTTTCTCGCATAGTTCAACGCATGATTGGTATTAGTGATTGTCTCCATCTCACTTGCAAGCTGAGCACAGCTTGGTATCTTACCGTTGGGATGAACAATGTCGTTGATTAAATCGATTATTAGGATCGCTTTAGACATAGGAGTCTCCTAAACATGGACTGGTTTGAGGGCGGGTATTGACTGATTAGCGATAGTATTGAATCGAGCGATGGAATAATGGTGTTAAAGTTTAATTTTCAAAAATGGAAAAAACTTCACCGATGATTTCAAAAAAAGAAAAGAGCCACGTGAGAGGCTCTTTTAAAATGGGGTGACTTGTTTACTGTTTATGGCCCCAATCTTCTGGGTCACTGATGTAGGTGACGCCACCATCCATCATAAGATCGCTAGTGGTCATAAAGGCTGAGTCATCGCTCGCAAGGAATAACGCAGCGCCTGCCACTTCTTCGACGCCCCCTTTTCTTCCGAGAGGAATCCCGTTTTTAGCGACTTGATCAACCTGTTCTCGGTAACCAACCTTGTCCCAAATTTCAGTTTCAGTTACACCTGGTGAAATCGTATTAGCGCGGATCTTTTTATGAGTGAGCCCACAGGCAAAGCTTTTAGTTAGAGAAGAGATAGCGGCTTTTGAGGCGTTATAAGGCGCTTGGTTCCAACTGGCATGTATCGCACCAACAGAGGAAATAGAAATAACCGATGCTCCTTCACTCAATAGTGGCGCTGAATATTGCATAGTAAAGAAAGCGCCTTTAACGTTGAGTGCAAACATGTCGTCAAAGTCTTGTTCAGTTGTTTCTGTAAACGGCTTTAGTTGATAGGCCCCCGCATTAACAACCAATACATCCAGTTCAGAAAACTCTCTTTTAAGCAATTCATACGCTGAAGCAATATCTTCCACTTTGGAAATGTCTGCGACCACTTCGAGTGCTTTGTTCGAGAAGTACTCTCTATTAATTGTTTCCAACTTTTTGGCATTTCGTCCGTTAATAGCAATTGTCGCGCCTTCTTCAAAGAAACGACGCGCAATAGCTAAGCCGATGCCTGAAGTTGCTCCAGTAATGAACGCTTTTTTTCCTGTTAGTTTCATAATATTCCTTCAATAGGTGAGTGCCTGAAGATGGTAAATCTCTAGTGTTATATGACCCGTGATCCACTACTGCTTGCTATAGATGTAACGAGCTTGTTGCATTCTAGTGGTGGTGTTTACATTTTGACGACTGATTAACGCTTACTAATGTAAAATATTCTAAATGGGTTTAGTTATTTTAAAACAATATTTTAACCGAGATTTCACTGTGGGTGTAAAGGGAAAGTCAACAGTGTTGAAAGTTTGATTTGTGCTACAGCAAGTTGACAGGGTATTTATGCAAATGTCAGTTCTTTACGCACTAGGTTCGCTATTTTCTCTCATACCACGAGACTGAAGAATTTGTTCAATCTCTGATAACTCTTCAATAGACACGGGATGTCTCCAAGGGTAGCTATTGGTCATACGAATCGTTGCACGTATCAACGGATGCTCAAGGGAAAGTGGAATATTAACGTTTCGCTTTGACTCAGTGATTGAGACGTCATGCGGGTGATTAACGATTTGCGGAAAACCGATACTGATTGCCCAGTTAAGGAGTAAGAACTCTTCGATGAGTGACTCTTGCTCGTCTTCATTGCAAAGCAGTTCTTGGGATTGAATGGCTTGTCGAAGTGCTTGTTCAAAACAAAGCCTAATTTCTTCTGCTGCAATGCTCAGCTTATTCAGCCATTTTTCTGATGCTTTGGCCAATAAATCCTGGCTACTGAGCATTGTCATCAATTGATAACCGAAAGGGTAGAGATACATGGCTTTTTCGGAAAGAAGATTAATCGCAACAATCTTCGTAGGGAGGGAGTACGGTAGGCTTAAGACTTCTTTTACAGCGGCAGTGGCTTGTTTATCCAATCGCACAGATAGCGCAACAAGCACATCCTCTTTGGACTGAATATGCTTATAGACCGACCCCATAGATAGGCCCGCATTTTTAGCGATGTTGGACATCTTAAAATCAATCAGTGAACTTTCTAAGATGCTTTGAGCGGCGGCGTCTAGCACGAGTCGTTCTTGTTCGGCAAATGAGTGTCTTGGTGCGGGCATATTGGATCTTCATTCGAATAACATTCGCTTGAATGCTAAAGAATCTGATTGGACGAGTCAATCTTTACCTCAAAGCTGTTCTCAAGTGGCAATCAATGTCAATTGATATATTTTTAATATCAATGATAAGTCCCTATCTGTTTGTTATCTATAAGATAAATTATTTTCCTCACGGCTTCTTTTATGACTATCCACCTCGCTATGGTTTGACAAGATAAATCTGCAAAATTAATATTTGAAACACATTCGAATAGCATTCGAATGTGTTTTTATAAATGGGTTGTACAGATAATAACGGTGAGGTTATGAGCAAAAATCGGTCTTCAATCAAAGCGTGGCTTTTTGCCGCGTCTGGCCTAACCGCAGTGATAGGTGGCTTGGCATACTACAAATATTCAGAAATCACGACAGCGATTGCTATCGCGGAATCTTTTCCAGAGCACTATGAGGTGGTGGAAACGGCTTATGTAGAAAGGGCCGAGTACGTACCTACGGTCAGTGTATTGGGAAATACAGTCTCTCCATTGCAAACAGAGCTCTTTACTGAGCTTTCAGGGAAAGTCTCGCACGTTGGTTCGATGGCTGGTCAGCGTGTACAAAGCGGCGAACTTTTGTTCCAACTCGATATATCAGAAGAACAAGCACGAATTCGCTCAGCGAAAGCACGTGAACAACACGCGCGGTCCGTCTACACACGTTCAACAAAACTTCTTAAGACCAACGCGATTAGCCAAGAACAGCATGATCAAGCCTATGCGGATCTGATTGTTATTCAGTCCGAAATTGACGTACTTGAAACAACGATTGAGAAAAAGTCAGTCTATGCCCCTTTCACCGGCATGGTGGGGATGCATAACGTCAAAGTCGGGGATTACATTTCTGCGAATGAAATGCTCACCAGCTTTGTAGGGATAACAGAGTACAATTGGATTGAGTTCAGTGTTCCTCAGTTTTATCCAAGTTTAAGTGTCGGCGCTCAAGTGGAAGTGAGACACATTGACGCGTTTGGTCAGGCAACCTACCAAATCGCAGATGTCATTGCTCGTGACGTTCGTGTTTCTGACACGTCAAGAAGCCTAAAGTACCGTGCTCAAATTAGTCGAGAACAGGTCAACTACGCCCCGAATACGCCAATGGAAGTTCAGATTCCGGTCAGTGCGGACGCGAACGTATATAAAGTGCCCGTAGCAGCAGTGAACCAAGATTTGTATGGCGCGTACGTTGTCAGTTTGTCTGAGGAAGGTGAAGGTTCAGGCGCTTTTCGTGCGAACCGCCGCCCTGTAGAGGTCATTGCTGAAAGAGAAAGCGCAAAATTCATTCTGAATGGTATCGAAGAAGGTGAGCGCATTGCGGCTGCTGGCGCGTTCAAGCTCTATGATGGCCTGTTAGTACGCACGAAGGCCCCAGAGCAAAGCGATCCAATATCTATTGTGGCTAAGGTTGGAGAGTAAACATGGATGTGTTTGTTAAAAAACCTGTGTTTGCGATTGTCATTTCATTGGTGATTACAATCGCAGGGTTAATGGCATCTTCTCGATTGCCTATCTCTCAGTTTCCTCAAATTGAGAGCTCATCTCTGATTATCACGACAGAATACGTCGGGGTTTCGTCTGATGTGGTTAAAGGCTTTATTACTGAGCCAATTGAAAAGGTCGCAATGAGTGTGCCTGGTGTTGACTATGTTGACTCCTCGACTACTGCGGGCGTGAGTAAAGTAACTGCGTGGCTGAAACTGAATGAAAACAGCACGGATGCGCTCGCAGAGCTGAATTCAAGGCTTAGCCAGATAGCGTATGAATTGCCTGAAGGGGCACAAGATCCTAGTGTCTCAGTGTCTCGTGTTGATCGACCAAGTGCGACCTTCTACCTGAACGTCGCAAGCGAAACCATGGACCGACCGGCGCTGACTGACTATCTGGAACGAAATGTGACGCCATGGTTCGCGTCAATTGAAGGTGTGCAAAGTGCAGATGTATTAGGTGGCCGTAAGCCAGCAATCCGAGTTTGGCTGAACCCTCTAAAAATGGCGAGCTTGAACATCGGCGCGCAAGAGGTTCATCAGGCTCTGAACGATAACAATGTTATCGCGTCGCTGGGCAGTGCGGAAAATGATGTTCAGAACATCAGCATCATGAGTAATGCCCTGCAGCGGGATGCGCAGGACTTTCGAGATCTGATCATCAAGAAAAATGGCGATACATTGGTTCACTTGGGGGACATAGCCAGAATAGAAATGGGTGAAGACCGAGGCTCTGACACGGCGCGTCTTGACCTGAATGAGTCTGTCTTTATTGGCATTGTCACTTCTCCGGGGTCAAATGAAATCACAATTGGTGACGAGCTTTACCAGCAGTTGGCTGTCGTTAACGAGCGTTTACCACAAGGCACAGCGATAACGATTGGTTATGATGGTACTTTGTACATGCGTGATGCGCTGCGTGAAATTTTTACCACGCTGGCGGAAACAGTACTCTTAGTGGGCATTGTGATCTTGCTTCTGATGGGGTCATTCCGTACCGCATTAGTTCCTTTGATCACGATACCGATTTCCATTTTGGGCAGTGTTGCTGCGATGGCAATGGCGGGCTTTTCACTCAACCTTTTGACCATTCTAGCCATCGTCCTATCTGTTGGCCTTGTCGTCGATGATGCGATTGTTGTGGTTGAAAACGTTGCTCGCCATATGCGCAGTGGGAAAGGGCGTATTGAGGCTGCCTTGATCAGCTCACGGGAGTTGTTGCGCCCGATTTTCTCCATGACGATCACACTTGCACTCGTGTTTGCGCCAATAGGTTTTGTTAGTGGTCTATCCGGTGCTTTGTTCAAAGAATTTGCGTTCACGCTTGCGATTGCGGTGTTGTTCTCTGGCGTGGTCGCCATTACGTTGTCACCTATTATGAGCGCCTATGTGTCGCCTGAAAAAGGCCAAGAGGGCAAGTTGACGCAGAAGATCAACTCTGTATTTGAGCGTTCATCGACGGCTTATGAGTCTGTATTGCGTGGTGTCTTTGTTCATCGCAGAGCGATTCTGGTTTCAGCGGTTGTGTTGTCACTGCTTACTGTTCCTTTCTACTTGTTGTCCCAGAAAGAGCTTGCACCGGTTGAAGATCAAAGCTCTATCTTTGTAATTTCAGAAGCGCCATCAGGTGGAGCACTGGAATATAACAATCGGTACATGCAGCAGGCTGTCGGTTCCATTCTACCGATGGAAGGTGTGGACATCGTCTGGCAAACCGTGACTGAGCAAGGTGGTTTCAGTGGGATTAATTTTGTCCCCTATGAAGAGCGTGCGTACTCCGTGTCGGATATGCTGCAGAACATTTACTTTACGCTAAAAGATGTTACGGGCCTTCGCGTTTATCCAACCATGCCGAAGCCATTGCCTACTGCAGGACAATTTGATGTAGAAATGGTAATTCAGTCTCAAGACAGTTACGCAAACATGCTTCAGTACGCATATCAACTGCTTGAAGCCGCGCAGCAAAGCGGGAAGTTCATGTTCGTTGATACCGATCTGAAAATTGATATGCCACACGCTCGGCTCAACTTCGACAATAAGAAAATGGTGGATCTTGGCCTGACAACCAAAGCAGTGACAGACCAAATTTCATTAATGGTGTCTGAACAAGAGGTGACCCGTTTTGACAGCAACGGGAAAGCCTATCGGGTGATTCCTATGGTCGATGTGCAGTCTCGCTCAACCAGCGAATTACTGCTGGATCTCCAGATCAAAACGCCCGCAGGAGACTTTGTGCCTCTAAGTAGTGTCGCATCGCTGGATCAGACCGTTAATGTACGCAGCATTTCAAGATTCAATCAGCTCAACTCATTCCGAATCTTAGGTGGATTGGTCCCTGGCGTGACTCCGGATCAAGCGCTTACTCTACTGGAACAAACCGCGAGTGACATTTTGCCGAAAGGTTACCAAGTCAACTATGCAGGCAGTAGTCGCCAGCTAAGACAAGAAGGTAACAGCCTGTTTACTGTGCTAGCTGTGGCATTGTTCGTTGTCTATATGGTGTTGTCGATTCAATTCAACAGCTTCCGCTCACCTCTGGTCGTATTGTTAGGGTCAGTACCTCTCGCGTTAGCTGGTGCAATGTCGTTCGCTTTTCTCGGGCTGACGAGTATGAACATCTATGCCCAGATTGGCTTTATCACCTTAGTCGGGTTGGTGGCTAAAAATGGCATCCTCATTACTGAATTTGCCAATGAGCTTCAGCATCAGGGCCATCAGAAACTGGAAGCTGTCATTCAAGGGGCAAAAATTCGTCTAAGACCCATATTAATGACGACCGCAGCAACGGTTTTAGGGCATTTCCCGCTTGTACTGGTGACAGGAGCCGGGGCAGAAGCACGAAACAGCATAGGCATCATATTAGTCGCAGGCATGATTATCGGCACCTTGTTTACCTTGTTCGTGTTACCCGTGGTGTACCTTGCTATCGCTGAAGATTTCAATAAAAACAAAGTCAGTGAACCACAGCGAACGCTGACGACAGAAGCTAACGCTGTATAGCAAGTTGGACGGTAGGAAATGGTTTCCTACCGTTCTTTCCCATTCATTTACTTGAGCTAGGTTAAATTGCGATGGATAGAATTTATAACATTGGTAATCAATTTCTCTTTAGGCCTAAGAAAAACACGCTGAGCTACATCGAAGGCGACGATAGCGACATACTTTTAGGTTCAAACGAATGTCGTTTACTGGATTACTTTGTCGAGCATAGTCATCGAACGATTCAGCGTAAGGAGTTAATCGAAGTGCTCTGGATTGAGCGAGAGATTTTTGTCGATAGCTCCAGTTTGACTCAATCAGTATCGACGTTAAGAAAAGCGCTCAACGACTCTACCAAGTCTCCAGCCTTTATCAAAACAGTTCCAAAGTCTGGTTACGAGTTTATTGCGTCAGTCATCACGTTAAGTGCAGTCAACCCGTCAGAAGCTAGCGAGTCGAGCAACGAAAACAGCCAGACTGAAAAACGTGAAAACCGAGGTATAAAAGGTATCGCCCAGCCTCAGCTTTTAGTGGTGAACTCAATACTGCTGCGCTTCGAATTTTTCATTCTTGCATTGTTTTTGCTGTTCGCGTTTAAGAGTACTGCAGCGGAAATCCTCAACATTCTGTAATCAAAGGTTGAACATGAACTTAAAACCCTGCCCATTCTGTGGAAGCACGCATTTGGTAAAGGAAATAAAGCCAAGCGCATGGAACTCTAACGAGCTGGAACACCATATTATTTGCAATGACTGTGCAAGCAGTGGCCCCGTTTACATTTGGAATGCCAGAGTTGAAGACCAAGGTTTACGATCGGAAAAGATGCCGGCGAGAAAACAGAGCGCTTCAGATCTAGTTACCCAATTACGAATTGAAGCCGCTAATTGATTGAAAAAATTCAAATTGCTCCAGATCGTCAACTATATTGATGAAGACGGTCTATACAAATAGAAAATACAAAGACTACTGGAGCATAAAATGGGTGAATTTTTTGTCATCGGGATCGATCTATTCTCAGGGCTTTTCATTATCGCGATTGGGCTTGGTGTAATCAGTGTTCTGTACATGTACGTTGCAGACAAACGCCAGCACAAACATGCCATTCGACACAACTATCCTGTCATTGGGCGTTTTCGCTACTTGTTTGAGAAACAGGGAGAGTTCTTCAGGCAATATTTCTTTGCGATGGATAGAGAGGAGATGCCATTCAATCGTGCAGAACGTAGCTGGGTATACAAAGCGGCGAAAAATGTTGATCGTACGATAGCTTTCGGCTCAACCCGTAATCTGGACGCGACGGGCACCATCATGTTTATGAATTGTGCGTTTCCCACGTTAGAGGAAGACGCTGTATCCCCGGCAGCGGTCACCATCGGTGAAGGTTGCCGAACGCCTTATACCACGTCATCGATTTTCAATATCTCCGGAATGAGTTTTGGTGCCTTATCAAAGCCTGCGGTTCGAGCCTTGTCTAAAGGCGCAAAGATCGCCGGATGCTGGATGAACACGGGAGAGGGCGGCTTGAGCTCGTATCACTTGGAAGGCGACTGCGACATTGTGTTCCAGATCGGGACAGCTAAATACGGTGTTCGAGACGAAGAAGGCCATCTTTCTGATGACAAACTGCGAGAACTGGCCGCACATGATAATGTCAGAATGTTTGAGATAAAAATCAGTCAGGGAGCGAAACCTGGCAAAGGCGGCATGCTACCCGGGCGCAAAGTCACAGCTGAAATTGCTCAAATTCGCGGTATCCCTCAGGGGCACGACTCTATCAGCCCGAATGGGCATAAAGATATCCGTAATGTTGGCGATCTACTTGATATGATCCACCGTATTCGAGAGGTGACGGGCAAACCCGTTGGCTTTAAGAGTGTCATTGGCTCTCAAGTATGGTTCAAAGATTTTCTCGATGAAATAGAGAGGCGAGGCCATGACAGTGCCCCCGATTTTATTACGATTGATAGCGCTGACGGCGGCACCGGCGCCGCGCCTCAACCACTGATGGATTACGTAGGGCTGCCGTTGAAAGAAAGCCTGCCCCTGGTAGTAAATTTACTTAGTGAGCGTGGTCTAATCCCGAGAATTAAAGTGGTTGCCTCTGGCAAACTCATCACGCCTTCGAAGGTGGCGTGGGCGATCGCTCTAGGTGCCGATTTTGTTGTTTCTGCTCGAGGCCACATGTTTGCACTGGGTTGTATTCAGGCGCTGCAATGCAATAAAGATACGTGCCCGACAGGCATCACCACTCATGACGTGCGCCTGCAACAAGGATTGAACGTTGAAGACAAAATGGAGCGTGTCGCGAATTACAACAAATACATCCACTACGGTATTGGCTTGATCGCTCACTCATGTGGCGTGACCAACGCCCGTGACTTAGCTCGCGAACATATACGTATTGTTAAAGAAGACGGATTATCCGTCGCATTGGATGAGTTGTACCAAAATCACCGATAGCCTCAATGTGCTCATTGGATTTATGAGCACATTCTTTTCCCCTCATGAACTCCCATCTCATAAATTGTCTGTACTTTCGTGTTTTATGTATTTATTTCGTCAATATTAATGTTGTTATCTACTTGTTTTTGCTGAATGCATTCACCCCGCAGATATGTGTATTGTTTGATATTTGAGCTGCTGAGATAATCCTGCCCCTAATTGAAACAGCAGACAAAGTTATCGAGCAATCCCTTGATAGCCGTATTATTCACCAGTAAAGGAGCTACACGTGTCATCTGTTGTGGAACAGGCTGATTTGCATCAGCCAATCGAGCTGCGCAGTGGCCTCGGCCATCATTCGCGCATCGTCCCGCAAATTCTTCAGCCTCAAAATGGTATGGAGCTGCAACAAGTTATTGAACAGGCGTATTTAAAAAAACTGCCTGTTTATCCCGTCGGGAAAGGCAACAACTGGGGGTACGGTTACAAAACACCTGCCAGTGATGGTTGTACGTTACTCGATCTTAGCGGCATGAACCGAATACTGAGCTTTGATGAAGAGCTTGGAGTTATTGAGGTCGAGCCGGGTGTAACACAAGGTCAAGTGTCTGGATATCTCAAACATACGCCATGGATGTTGGATTGCACGGGAGCAGGGCCAGATACCAGCCTGATGGGGAATATATTAGAGAGAGGATTTGGTCACGGTCCTGTTGGTAACCGAAGCCAACACTTTACGATTAGCGAATTAATCTTAGCCAATGGCAAGGTGATGAAGCTAAACCAGAGCGCGCGATATTGTGGCCGAGCAGGCCTTGCTGCCAATCTTCACGAGTTGTTCACTCAGAACAATATTGCCGTGATCAGCAAAATTAAGTTCGAACTGATGCTTAGGCCAGAAGCGAGCTTACGTTGTTTAGTACGCCTGAAAAGCGCGAATGATTTACCTGCCTATATCGATATCATGCGCCGCCTGAAATCAGAAGGCAGCATTGATGGTTTGCCTCACTTGGGTAACACCTACCGAATGCTAACCATGATGGAACGATTCAATTTTACCAAATGGAGCACGAGTGATGGTGCGAACCAGGCGGATATTGAATCGCTGTGCAACCAATACAACTTATCTCCTTGGTCGGGTGCGTTTGTGATCACAGGCACTACGGCAGTAGCAAAAGCTAAAGCCGCACGTGTAAAAGCACTGCTTAAGCCCATCGCTAAAGTCAATGTAGTTAGCTTGGCAAAGCTGAAACAAATGAACCAAATAGCAATCAGTGCCAGTCGTTTGCTTGGGCGCTTGTCCGTGTACCAGCGCTTGCAGGGTAGTCTCAATGAGTTTACTGAGATGATGGATATGCTCGAGGGGAACCCTAAAGATTTGGCCCTCAAAGGTTGCTATTGGCGCTATCGTGGAAACATTCCAGAAAAAATGAACCCTGTGGAAGACGGGGCTGGCTTTTTTTGGGTTGCACCTACGTTGCCGATGGTCGGCGAAGACGTTGAAAAATGTATGCGTTTGTCACAGCAAGCCTTCGACAAAGCAGGGTTTGAATTTGGTGTCACGTTAACCGCCGTCAATGCTTACATGTGTCAGGCGATTATCAGTATTTACTACGATTCTGGTAATCCGGATGAAGTTACCAGAGCGACAGACTTAGTACGCAAATTGCGCGCCTTATATCGACGCTACCAGTGGCCGTGCTATCGACGTGCCGTTGATGAAATGCCATTCAATAGTGAGTTCGAGCTGGAGCAAGACGCATTAGAACTGCGAAGCCGTATTAAAGCCGCGTTTGATCCTGATGACATTGTTTCTCCGGGCCGTTATCAGATGGCGGTTTCTTACCAATTTTCGGAGGACAGTTAAGAATGATCTTATCGAGCAAACGCCTTTCCAGAGACAGTGATTTTCTGGAGTTTGCCAAGCACTATCAATCCATATCAGGCAATACGAGCAAGATAGAGCAATTGAAGAGCCGAACGTGTGTTCGTGCGTTTTACGACTCAAAAGGAGAGATGTGCGCAGGGTATACCGTCAACTGCGACAACCCCTTGGTCTATATCGCGGATTTACCGAAAGAGATGGAAGCGCACCCCCTTCAATACGCGACGGAAAACATCGTTGAAGGTGGAGGGCTTTGGGTCGAGCGAGAGCTATCTGATTTTGAGCGCGGTTTTGTCTTTATCTATGCCAGCTGGGACGCGTATCGTATGAAGAAGCGCTATTTCATGTCTGGTGCCCGCAACCCAAAAGTCGCTGAAAGACAAAAGTACATTTACCCCAATATCCTGTTTGAAGGCCCAACTGAGAAGTTTGATTATGTCTGTATGCTTTACTGCCGGCGTCAGTATATTCTATTTCAGATTGGGCTCTTCATTTCGCGATATTGGATTGCCCAACCGATTAAAAAGTGGTTTAGAAACCTGAAAACAGCGACCACTTAGCTTCAATTAGAAAGAGCCTTAAATAAGGCTCTTTCTATAGCCATTCCCGTTAAAAAGCTCTAGTCAAAGCTGCCAGCACGATACCAAGGGTGATGGATGTAAGTGGTCGTTTAAAGGCCAGTGTGCCAATAGCCGTCACCAGCAAGGCGACCTTAGCGCCCATGTCTCCAGTAATAAACAGTGGCGCTATAATCGCTACTAGCACTGAGCCCGACATAGCGGCGATAAACTGCTGAACGCGCTGGCTAATGGGGATGTAAGACATCACATAGATGCCACCCCAGCGAGTCATAATGGTCACGACGGTCATAACCGCTATGATCGCCAAGGTGCCTAGATCCGTTGTCTCAATGTTCATTTTTCTTTTCTCCTACAAGCACACCAGCAATGCCTCCGGTTAAGGCACCAACAATCACGTGAGCGTTCTCTGGCATATACAAATACGCGATTATGGAAGAGAGCGCTGCAGATGCCCAGATAATGTAGGTACCGTTGTCTTTATTACCCTCAAGCACCATGGTAAGCAGGAAACACCCCATGACCATATCAATGCCATAAGCGGATGGGTTATGAATCGCGTTACCAAAATAAACACCGATCCAAGTGCCGATAATCCAGAAAATCCAAATCGCCAGACCGCCACCAAACAGAATACCTAGTCCTTTCGAGTGTTCGTCGTTAGCAAACGCCTTCATCGACATTGCCCAGTTGGCATCTGAAGCGAGCAACATCACGCCGTAACGTGGCAAAGCCTTCATGGTTTTAATGTGAGGATACAGTGTTGCGCCGATAAGAAGGTGGCGGGCATTGATGGCAAATACCGTGATAGCTAAAGGAAAAACAGGGACATGCGTTCCCCATAGATCTAACGCGCCAAACTGAGATGCGCCAGCAAAAACCAGCGTGCTCATCCACAAAGAAGAAGATTCGCTCAGCCCGACCTGAACGGCCGCCAGACCAAATGCAGTGCCAAAGACCACAACGAATATTGAGATCGGCAGTAAGCTGATAAAGCCTTGTTGCACGGATTGATACTCTAGTTTTAATTCTTTTTCGAGCATGGAGTTAGCCATTTTTATGAGTGATGCAAAGTGAATCAAACAGTAAACTGGAATGATTAAATCGAAAAGCGCATAATTCAGAAATTACCCATTCGAAAATCGAATAATGAATAATCAAGATCTTCAAATTGACTGGTTAAAGAGTTTTGTAGCTATCGTAGACGCTGGCTCTCTATCTAATGCCACGGCAAGTGTCCACCGTTCACAATCTGCTGTGAGCATGCATCTGAAAAAACTGGAAAATGCGACGGGTAGGAGACTTATCGTTAGAGGCAGTCGAAGCATAGACTTAACTGAAGAAGGTCAGGTGTTGCTGGGCTATGCTAGGCGTATACTCGATTTGCATTCTGAAGCGCAGGCTGCTTTTCATGGTAATGAGTTAGTCGGTCAGGTGAAATTAGGGGTGCCCGAAGACTATGCTGCGGAGTATCTAACCCCCATATTAAGAAACTTTGCTTCTCGCTTTGCGGGCGTTGAAATCGAACTTGATTGTGAGCAGTCCACTTCATTGATTCCTAGAGTTGAAAGTAACGATCTGGATTTGACTTTAGTTTCAAGAGATAACGCCAGTAGGGGAACACTGCTCTTTCAGGAGCCAATGGTCTGGGTTGGAGCACCGCAATTTGAAATTTGGCGCAGAGAAACTCTGCCTATTGCCGTTTATGAAAGCTCAAGTCTGGCAAGGCGCAGTGCAATCAACTCGTTGGCTAAGCATGGTCGGCCTTATAAAGTGGTTTACAACAGCTCCAGTGTTGCTGGACAAATTGCAGCAGTTGAGAGCGGGCTTGCTGTAGCGGTGTTTACTCAGTGTAGTGTGCCAGAACACCTCGAAGTATTGGGGCAGGAACATGGATTGGGCCCATTGGAACCAATGGAAGTGGCTGTTTATCGTAGCAAAGCGTCCAAAGGCTCCAGAGCCGTAGACTACCTTCATGATTTGCTGGTGAAGACGTTGAAAACAGTGTCTGTTCGCTAAAGCGTTATCATATCGATAGAGTACAAGAGAGAATGAAGTACGCTTGATTTTCAATTATCTCCGTTGATGTGGTGGTGCTGAAGCACCAACCACACATTGTTTTTTACCAAAAATTTATTCTTACCACTCCATTTCTCCTTTATGGACTTTTGCTCCAATACTGAGAGCAACAGGCAACGCCGCATCTCCATATTTCTCATTCATTTTCTCAATCAGCTGCTCGCTGTTCTTGGTCGTTTTCTTAGCTTGCTTAAAGTCCTGAAGATATTGCTGAGAATATTGAATGGAACCCACGTTTAACTCTGTGCCTGAGATCATATGGCCCGGAACAACGATTTCTGGTTTCAGTGACTGGATTTCTTCCAATTGTTTAGACCAAAGTGCTTGGCTTTCATTGCTTTGGGCATCTGCCATCCATAGGTGGAGGTTCGTGCCATATATTGAAACGTTACCAAGTACCGCTTTTTCTGATGGAATCCAAAGATAAGGTCGGTGGGCAATGTCACCATCAGTACCATGAATTTCAATGGTATGGCCGTCAATGGTTAAACTGGAAGCGGTGTATGCTGTTGGAATATAAGGTGTTACTGGTGCGTTATCGCCCATGCGCGGCGCCCACACCTTAAGTTTGGTCGGCAGTTTTTCTTCGATAACTTTTCTTACAGCAGGCGTTGTAATGATTTGCGCTTCTGGGAACAAGCTATGCAGGACTTCCGCACCAAAATAATAATCCGGGTCCGCCTGGCTAATAAAGATCGTTTTCAAGGTTTTACCTGTATCCAGCACTTTGGCTGCAATGCGAAGTGCATCTGCTTTGGTGAATCCAGTGTCGATAACCATAACCTCATTTTCGCCAATTATGAGTGTTGAATTAACGTGGAAACTGTTTTGGTCAGCGTTGTAAACATCAAAAGTGAGGTTTGATTGTTCAGCTGCCAAAGTATTCGTCGCGATCAGCATCGAAGCTGCAAGTAGGGTAAGTTTTTTCATCATTCTCTCCATTAACTGGGCTGTGTGTTGGGACATGAGGATGATAGGAAATTGACCTGACCGGAAAAATACCTCAAAGTTGACAACATTGTTTCTTAATTCGAACATATAGATGGATAGACTTACCGCTGCTAAAGTATTTATCGATGTCGCACAGTCGGGTAGTTTTACTGCCACAGCAGATAGGCTAGATATGTCGAGACCGATGGTCACCAGATACATTGAAGCAATGGAAGACTGGCTTAGTGTGCGGCTTTTGCACCGGACGACCCGAAAAGTCTCTCTCACCACGGCAGGTGAATCTTGCCTTAAGCAAGTCGAACAATGGTTGGAGCAGGCTGATAAGCTAACAGCGACAACGGATACTGGTGATGAACTAACAGGGACGGTGAGAATTGCGACCAGTATGTCATTTGGCTTTTCACAGCTCATACCTGCGATTACTGCGTTTATGAAGCTGCATCCCAAGGTCAGTATTGACATCGATCTTCAAGATTCAGTGACAGATATGGCAGACAGCCAGATTGATTTAGCGATCAGGATCGCTTCTAATCCAGATCCGTCTTTGATTGGCAAGCCGATAGCCGTATGTGACTCTGTGATTGTTGCTTCTCCGAGTTATGTTGAAAATGTCGAGCTGAGTACACCGGAAGATTTATCGCAATTGCAGTGCTTAGGGTACAAAAACTTCCAGCGCCACGTATGGCATCTGAGTAAAGGCGACGAGCATAAAGCGGTAGAGGTGCATTGTCAGTTAACCGCGAATGAGGCTACCGTGTTATTACACGCAGCGCTGAATGGGGCTGGTCTAGCGATTCAACCTAGGTACTTAGCTGATGAATATTTATCGAGTGGTAAGCTCGTACAAATACTCCCCGAATGGAGGCCACAACAGATGAAGGTGTATGCCTTGTATTCTTCTCGAAAGCACTTGTCACGGACAGTGCGTTGTTTGATAGACTTTTTTGAAGATTACCTTGTAAGCTGAACATCTCTATTAAATTAATGAATCTTAAAGCTATCTCCCGAAGAGAAATCGAGAGATAGCTGCATCATATTAAGGGTTGTCTACTCGATACCAAAAGCATCGTCTTGAGTTGGTTCTCGCATCTAGCATCCACGTATAGCTACAATGGTTATCATAGCTATAACGGCCTACGTCAACAGTGTATGGGCCAAATGAAATATCTTGTAGAGACTCAAAACGTCCGTTATACAATAACGAAAAATGCAGGTGAGGCCCTGTTGAAGAACCACCTTGACATAAAGCAATGTTTCTTTGACTGGCATACGTTCCTATCTTTTGGTTCTTGGACACCCAAGCCCCATCTTGAACCTGTATTCCATCAATGTGGTAATAGTTTGTTGCCCATCCGTTTGGTGCCGTTACTCTCAGTTGGCAACGAGAAAATACAGAAACATAGCCTTCATGTGCAGCGGTGACACTATAAGTTTGCTCGCCCCAGCGTGGCCAGTCATAAGATACGTCAACTGAAGACAGAGGGTAGCCAGATCCTGTGTGCGAATGTGGGCCGTTTGGTATCCAGTTATATCCCACCCTCCAAGGCCACTGCATATCTGGGGGAGAAACGAAGGAGGTTTTTTCAGCAGCTATCGGTGTCCCAAATTGCTTAGAATAAAACGTCTGCCACTTAGGCCATTGTTCGACACTTTGGAGTGATGACACAACAGCATAGGTTGCAGCGAGATCTTGTGTCTCCAGCTGTTGCTTTGTGTGATAAAAAAACTGTGAAAGGCGATTTGAAACGTGTCTAATTTCACTCCTAACTTGTTCTAACTCAGCCTCAGATAATGTGTGATTAAGCGTCCAGCCATGAGACACCGCCAGTGTTGCTAAAATCACTCTAGGATCAACCCCCATTGCTCCGCTCCAATGGTTGAGCTCCTCTTCTAATACTAGCCACTTAGAGTTTTCATCGAAGTAATCAGTGATCAAAAATGGGTATGTTACTGGCCTGTAGACGAAACTTTGCTCTGTGAGTAGAGTTGGAATATTGTGCTGCTCCAATGTCGAAAGGTTAAGTTCACCTGTGTCGATCGTAGGTAGAATAGAGTGCGAGAATCCTTGCGCACTAAAAAGTATTAGCAAGGTACCAAGTTGTGTTTTCATAATGTTCTCCAGCCAACTGTTATGCTTGCAAGCCCCAACATGGTGAACTTACGAGCTGACAGCGAGTTCATAGGAGAACGACTGCTCGTAATCTTTTCTCTTTTGATCATTGCAGCACTGCAAGCGATCTTCACTAGCAATAAATGCCAATGACTCTTAAGCCTAATACGGCTTGTTACTCCTGATATGCCGATGTTGAATAGAGTAAAACTCTGCCGTTTTGAAAGTGTAATAAGTAGTGTACTTAGTACCAAAACAGTGCTGTGTCGTACGCTGTATAGAATGATGAACAGAACTTGTGTTGATGGCGAAGAGTGAGAGGAAAAAAAATGGATGATAGCTCTGACTACAAGGCCTCTAGATGAGTGTATAAGCAGAGCTACAGTGGGATAAATGTTATAGAAGAGAGTTATATGTCGATCCAGCTTACTTCTCTTTGAAAGTCAGAGTCAGATTAAGCGGCACACGATCTGAAATCTTAATCCCCCCAACCGTCGCTGCTAGGTTCGTTAGGTTCTCAGTAGGGATGCCAAAATCAGATGCGCCAACAATCACTGGAGAAAGCGAACTGACCATTACGTGACCGTCTGATTTGAACGCCACGACTGAAAAGTTAATGGTCTTAGTTTGTCCATAAAGGCTGACCTGGGCGGGCACTGTTAATTTCTGCGGAGCATCAGACAATGATTGTGTATCAACGTTACCGCTTACCGTTACTGTCGGGAACTTAGCAGAGTTAAAGAACAGCTCGTTCAGGCGACTATCACGAATTGGAATGCCTGTTTGGATGCCTTTTAAATCAATAGACACTTCAAACTTACCGCTACTATCAAAAGTGCCAGATAAAGTGTTAATTGTTGCAGGCTCAACAACAAACTGATTTTTAATCGTTGCGAAGCTGACTGAAGAAAGTGAGGGATCCAGTTGGTAATTATCTGCAGCAAACGAATGAGCAGATGCCAAAGCCAGAGCAAGACTTAAAACCGGTAGAACTTTTTTCATTATTGTAATCCTTTTGATAAGTGTTCGGACTCATAGTAGTCCCAAAGACGACAAGGCAATAATGAATTTATTCGATAGATTTTTGTGCTTTTTTCGATGGAATATTAAGCAGGTACAGGAGGCCTAAAAGCAACACGATGTTTTTACGTAACCGTCACCTCGGCTCCCCGTTGATTTGTTAAATACGAACCAGTGATAGCTGCCATATTCTCTTGGTTCTTGCTCGGGAGGTGTTGATTGGTGTACGAGTCTTCAAAGTTGGGCGAATTTTTCTCGAATTAATGGTGTCACATACTCGAAGAACGCATGAACTTTCGCACTACGCCTCATATCAGGGTGCGCCAGCAGCCATAGTTCAGTGTCATATTGGCTCAAGTTCCTGTGTATCGAATGCAAGTTAGGGTTACTTTCGCATAGATAACGTGGAAGAGCAGCAATTCCGAAGCCTGCGACAGCAAATTCATGAACACCCATCAACGAGTTCGAAATTGTTACCGGTGCATCGGTATGTTTGAGTTGGTGAACGATTTTGTTCATTGATGACTGATTGAGGCTGTCGATCAATCTTAACCAGCGAAAGTTCTCTGGCTTATCGTCGGCCATAGTTTCTATATAATTGAGGCTTGCATATGTGGCATAAGATATTTCGGAGAGCTTCCGACCAACCCAGTGTTCTGGTGGGTTTCGTGTTGGTCGTAAAGCTATGTCGGCTTCACGCTGAACCAAGTCTAAATTTTTCGCACCGGTTAAAATACACAATTCGACATCTGGGTAGGCATATTGAAATCCTCTAAAGATATCCACCAGCGTATACATCAGAGAATCAGTAGTCGTAATGGTGAGTTGGCCTTCAAGTCTAGAATTCTGGCCGCCTAGCTCTCTGTGAATGCGGTCAACACCTTCTTTTAGTTCCTGAGCGTACTGGAAAAATTTTTCTCCTTCGGCTGTCATTACATAGCCGGTCTGCAGTCTTTCAAAGAGTGTGACGCCAAGCTTTAGCTCAACGCCTTCGATACGGCGAAATACAGTCGAGTGATTTACTCCCAGCTTTCTCGACGCAGCAGATAGCGACCCTGTCTCGCAAACAGCTAACACAAAAGGAATGTCATTCCAATCTAAGTCCTGTGCATTCATGCAAGTATCCTTTGCAATATTGCTTAATTTACGTGCACAGACTATCGAATTATATTTTTTTCATCAACTACGGTGTGCCAATAACAGTTGGCAGCCCAGAGGTTTGAGATTAAGTATTGGTTTAGGAGAGAAGATATGAAAATTTTGGTTATCGGCGCAACAGGTACTATTGGTAAGGCGGTTGTTGAACAGTTATCAACGCAGCATGAGGTTATCCGTGCAGGTTATAAAGGAGGAGATGTCCAGGTTGATCTGTCTTCAAAGGCGTCGATCGAGGAGCTGTTTAATCAAGTTGGGACATTGGACGCTATTGTAAGTACCGCTGGGGCAGCCAACTTTGTTTCGTTAAATGAAGCTAAAGATGAAGATTTCCAACTTGCGCTTAGCAATAAATTGATGGGGCAGGTTAATTTGGTGAGAGTAGGGCAGGAGCATTTGTCTGATGGTGGTTCTATCACTTTAACCTCAGGTGTTTTATCTCGTCAGCCGATGCCGGGCTCAGTCACGTTGAGTATGGTTAACGGCGCTTTAGAGTCATTTACAAAAGCGGCTGCGTTGGAAGTAGAACGTGATATTCGTATTAACGTTGTTAGCCCTGTCTTTGTTAAGGAAACCATGGCGATGATGGGTATGGATCCAACCTCTGGCCTTTCTGCTGATGACACCGCTCAGGCGTACGTCGCATCAATCGAAGGTAGCGCCAATGGAGAAACGTTAGATGTTTTAGACTTTGTGTAAGTATCAAACAAAGGGGCCTAAGTAGAGGCCCCTTTTATGTGGGAGATGCTCCGTCCTAAGTAAGAACTGATTGAATGGCATACAGGTACGCGTCGTGTGTAGCTCAGTATCCATATTAGGTGTTCATGTTTCATTCACGTGGTAAATAGTAATTTGTGCCTGTTGCTAGTTATCATTAGCGGAGAAAGGAAAATGGATACCAGAGAAAAATTATCATCGATTACCATCACACTTCACTGGATCGTGGGGGTATTAATGCTCTACATGGTGATGTCAGGCCTCTTTATGGAAGACATCGGAATTCAATGGTTGTTTGATTCTCATACCTCGTTTGGAGTGGCAATCTTACTAGTTGTCATTCCAAGAGTTATCTGGCGGTACTCAAATGGCTGGCCGGAGCATGTTGGAGACTACACACAGTTTGAAAAAATATGTGGTAAGGCAGTGCATTGGGCACTTCTGATTGCGACTCTAATTATGCCGTTATCAGGCATGATGATGGCGATTGGCGGCGGGCATGGCTTACACTTTTTTAGTTTTGATCTTTTAGCGGCTACGTCAGACCCGGCTAATCCAGGAGAAAATCTGGTTATTTATCCGCTTCTTGATGATATTGGGGATACTATCCACTCCTTCATCGGCGAAACACTCTTACCCGCTGCGATCATTCTTCATATTGTCGGAGCACTCAAGCATCACTTAATCGACAAAGACAGAACGCTGCTGAGAATGCTAGGTCGATAACTACGTAAATTTAGGCGCCGTTCTAATGTTTCACATGGAGTTATAAATGCGCCAGTGTCAAGAAGACCTGTAAAGTAAAATCGGTGAGCTGGGCGCACAAAAAAGGTCGTATCATTTTCATTGCCCAAATGATACGACCAAAGCTATCAATCGATTAATATTTGAAGTTAGCGACAATTTGTTCCAGTTTGTGGCTAACACCTGACACTTGTTCGCTACAACGAACGGAACCTGCTACTACTTGGTGTGTGTCGCCTGCTAAATGTGCAATTTCGGTAATGTTGCGGTCTATCTCTGCAGATACCATGGATTGCTCTTCTGAAGCGGTTGCTATTTGTGTATTCATGTCCGACATTTCACTGATCCGCAACGTCATCGCGTCAATCGCCTTGACCACTTCCTTGGTACTGGCCTTGGTATGATGCGCTTGATCTAAGCTTGAAGACATTTTCGTAACGGTTTGTTGTATACCGGATGTCAGAGTCTGAATTGTGGTTTCTATTTGATGGGTGGAATTGTTTGTCATCAGCGATAGCTGTCTGACTTCATCGGCTACCACAGCAAAGCCACGGCCATTTTCACCCGCCCGAGCGGCTTCTATTGCAGCATTTAGAGCAAGGAGGTTAGTTTGTTCTGCAATCCCTTGGATGGTCGCGATAACTTGATTAATCTCTTTACTCTGCTCAGCTAGGTCCTCAATTAAGGCTTGGGACTCTTCAATATTCGTCGAGAGAGCTTCAATACTATCACTGGTTGAGTGGGTGACATTTAGAGCGCTGTCAGCCTGATGTTTCATACTCTCAGCATTTTGAGCTGCGGACTCGATATTGGCGGTAATCTCATTGCTGGTCATCACTAATTCGTTGACCGCAGTCGCTACAGATTCTGACTGTACCTTCTGCTGCTCAGCATTATTCATACTTTTGACAGCGGCATGCTCTGAACTGCATGAGCTTTCACTCAACACTGACATAACACTGGCTAACTCTTTAATGTGACCATGAAGTTGGGATATGAATCGGTCAAAAGAGTTAGCAAGTTGGGCTAATTCATCATCACCTTTGGCATTCATACGGACTGTTAGGTCACCATCCCCACTGGCAATGTTTTCCATGAGAACGTTTATGGCTTGAATACGGCTTAGGATGCTTCTCCCAATAAGGAATAACATGCTTGAGAGTAAGACAACAATTGCTCCTCCAATTAAGAAAAGTTGACTTTTTATTTCTGAGGACTTTCGAGAAATGACTTGGCTTATCTCAGTTTGGAGGCCGTTGATGGCTTCTTCAGTATTATGAACGTTAGCTCTTAGTGCGCCTCTAAGCCCCTCGCTAGAAGTCAGACCGAGAACTTCACAAGCCTCGACTAATTTTTCTGCGTTGCTTTGGTATTCAGTAAACACCGGCTGAAGTGATTGAGGAACATGCTCACTTGCAGAAAACTTATCTAGAGAGGCGAGGAAGGAGGCACTTGTTTCTTTATTGGTATTAGCGAGATATCGATAATCCGCTTCCATTAGCTCAAGTAGTTCAACTTCTAACGCAAAACTGTCTTTGTCTGCTGCAGCCACTTTCAATGCTTTTCTAGAGCGTTCCAATTCTGCAATTAAGTTGGACGCGACATCAACTCCTTCAATTGCGTTAACTTGGTTTACCAACTGGTGAAACTGGACTTGGTACTGATTGAGAGTTGATACAATAATGGAAGTACGTTCTTCCATATCAAGATTGTGAGACTTTAAAACGATGGTAAGGGCCGTTAAACGTTCTGATAACTCTTCAAACGTTTTGTCGAAACGTTGAGGGTATTTCATATCTTTACGCGCAAGAAAATCCTTTTCGTGACGACGTAACATAAGCAGATCGACGGAGCTTTGTAGATTATCAATGGCCGCATGTTCTAAGGATTCGAAGCTGTTAAAACTGACTTGCTCGTAATAAGCGTACAAGCCGACGCTAACCAGTAAAGTCAAATTGATAAGAATTAACTTAGCACGAATGGAAAAAGAAAAAGCAAACCGCTCTGATTTAGGTGAGCCGTTCATGGACACCTCCCTGTAGCCTGATGACATTGAATATTCGCTTTAATTATGTGCTTTATGACAGTTTTGTTAATGCGAATATAAAACTAATAGCATTGGAGAGGTGTTTTGCAAGTTAGCTGGCTATAAATATCATTTCATATCACCTTTTACATCAAATACGATTTTTTCTGCTCCGGTGAAAACCTGAAATCTCAGCCCTTTAGCCCTTGCTATCGTCGTAATTCCAAACTTTTTAGCTAAATCTAACCCCATTTGGGTAACGCCAGAGCGTGAAAGCAATACTGGAATACCCATCTGCGCTACTTTGATGACCATTTCTGACGTTAGTCGACCCGTTGTGTAGAAGATTTTATCCTCGCCGCTTAGACTCTCTAGCCACATTTCTCCGGCCAGTGTATCGACAGCATTGTGTCGGCCGACGTCTTCGACAAAAGACAACACTTCATTGTGTCGACAGATCGCGCAACCATGAACAGCACCGGCTTTTTTGTAGGTGTCGTTGTAGTGAGTGAGCGCCTCAAGTGCAGAATAAATCTCCGATTGCTTGAGTTTCACTTGTGGTACCTGATAGTTCTCAAGCTGCTTCATGACATTGCCGTACATGGTGCCCTGACCACAGCCTGAGGTAACGGTTTTCTTTTTTAGTGCACTTTCAAGATGCTCAGTGTTTTCTTTCGTGATAACGGCTGCGCTATGGGTTTCCCAATCGATGATGACTGACTTAAGTGATTCTGGGTCTGAAAGAAAACTCTGGTTTTTTAGGTATCCAAGTACAAGAGACTCAGGGCGTGATCCTAATGTCATCAGCGTGACGATTTCTTTCCAGTTGAGCATCACAGTAAGAGGGCGTTCACAGGCGATCTGTTTGACAATTTTTTCACCATATTCATCGCAGACTTCTACTTCCATGGTCTGCAGTGGATTCTCACTGGTTCGGATGATGTTAGGTTTCACTACAAGGTTTCCTGCTTTAGATTGTTTGCGGTTTTGAAGGGGTAAGCAAATACCGTTCCCATGACGCAATCCAATCACAGGCCTTAGGTACAGTTATTGCTAGAAAACAACAAAATGAATATTTGAGCGAATAAGTATGTCAAAACAAGAAATTGTTGGTGCTCAGCTAGAGAAATCTGAGTCTCTGTGGTCAATGAACTGTGACCTCAAATCCCATGAAATCTCGACGGGAGTATGGTCAACCACGCAATGGCAGCTGCTTGGGTTTGAGCTTCAACCTGACAGTTACAGCGAAAATACAACGACGCTACAACTACATCGAGATGAGAGAACAGATTACCGCTTCAACCTAAGCTCTCAACAGCCAAAGCTTTTTCTGATTCTGGATGCTGTAGACAATGAAGAACAACCCCATATCGTTTCACTGACGGCTTCGCAGAGTGCGGCTGGCCAGTATATGGATGGTGATTATCTGGTGTTATCTAATGAAATGCCATTGCCTGTTCAAGCTTGGATAGAGGCGTACATTGGTCGTCATGGTGAGCTGCTTGAAGTAAGACGTAAAAAGCGTAAAGGAGCGGGGCGTTCAAGTGGCAAGTAGCTTTATATCGCGTTGGTCTAAACGCAAGCTTGATGGAGAGCAGGATCAGAACGCTTCGCTCTCTGAGCTGCCTTCGGAAGAAGTGGTAGAGCAAACCGAAGGTGACGATGGGTCTACAGACAACGAGTTAGAACAAGACTCTGAAGAGACGAGTGTGGCAGCGTTATTGGTCTCTGAAGCCGAATCAGCCGTAAAGAAAGCGGCGTTGAGAAAGCTGTTCTTATCCGGTGAGTTCAGTGAGATCGATCGACTCAATGACTATGATCACGACTATAAAGCGGTGAAGAGTTTATCCACCGACGTAGCCGCCAAGCTTCGGGAGTGGGTGAATCAAGATGATGAGCAAGAAAATTCCACTGACGTGGAGTCTGATAGTTCAGATGTTGAACAGCCTTTGAATACAGAAAATGATTTAAGTGCTGAAACCGATGCAGATGAGGTGGGACAAAATATACCACACAAAAAATAGGTACATTTTGACTAAACAATCAATTACAAGGGTGAGACAAAATGTCTCACCCTTTTTTTATTCGGTTTTCTAGTAAGAGGAATGAGTGTAACTGACTGATAATTAATAATATTAAAATTGGTATAGCAATTGCTAATGAACGGATAAAACAAAATTCATGTTCTTAATGCTGGAACAGAGCAATGCTAAAACAACTATTACAACAATCTCAGTCAGAGAATGGTAAAGCGCGTCTTTACGCGTTTGAGAATACCGTTGAACTGACAAACCTCATTCCTCCCACGGTCAGTTATGAGAGTGGAGGACATACACTCATCATCGGGCCGACTTCAATTATTGAAAGCGCCGCAGAGCAGTTGTCTCAAATGGGAAGCTTAACATTGCTATCTACTGATGGTGAGCCTGGGAGCCATAGCAATAATTATTACGCCAATCAGGTTCAAGTTTCAGGGTTTCTCGGCGCATTTGATGTGCATACACAAAACCATGGCTTGAGCAGCAATCTGGCTCAGGTCGCCATCAATCAACAATGCTTCGATATCGTATTAGATCTTTGCCTCAATAGCTGTATGGATGAGGAGGTACCTGTTCCGGGTTACTTCCCTGTAGGTAGAGGCTATCCAAAGCTTGCGGATGCTCTTGAAGAGATCCCAAACTTAATGGGGACGTTCGATAAACCGAAGTTTTTTCGATTGGATACCGATCTCTGCGCGCATAGCTCACGAGGGGTTAAAGGCTGTGAGCGCTGTGTTGACGCTTGCCCCGCAGGTGCTTTGTCTAGTGAAGGGAGTGACAAAACGGGTCATCGAATCGAAATCAACCCGTATTTGTGTCAGGGTATAGGTACGTGTGCAACGGCTTGCCCGACAGAAGCTATCCACTATGCATTGCCGAACCCTCAAGAGACTCAGAAATTTATTGAGCGTACTTTGGCGAATTATCACCAAGCTGGAGGAGTTGCTCCGATTGTACTGATATGCAGTGAGCGTCACGAAAACTTTAACGTTATGGCGCTAAATGTGTTGCCGGATAATGTTGTTCCTATTGTGGTTGAAGATCTTCCGACGGTAGGTATCGACTCTTGGTTTGCAGCTTTGGTCAATGGAGCAACACAATTGTTGTTTGCCGCAAGCAAGCGTATGCCAGCGACGATATTACGCGTTTTGCAAAATGAAGTTGTCACAGCGCAGGAGTTACTGTCTCAAATCGGAATTGAACGAGACACTATCGATATTCTTTACATGGAATCGCTAAGTGAGAGTCGCCCACAATTGCGTGTTGACTCGTTTGATTTATCACTCGGTGATTTACAAGGCAATAAAAGGCAGCGACTTTTTACCGCTCTTGATTCGCTCGCCCAGACTCGAACTCCTATTGACACTCTTGTTGAGCTTCCTGCTAATGCGCCTTACGGCAATATCTCTTGCGAAAGTAAAGACTGCACATTGTGTATGAGCTGTGTTGCTGTTTGTCCGAGCAGAGCACTTCATACCGACGGCCAATCACCATCGCTGAAATTTGTTGAGCAAGACTGTGTTCAATGTGGGCTATGTACCAAAGCCTGCCCTGAAAATGCTCTCACTATGACGCCTCGAATGAATTGGGATGCGGCTGCTCGGCAGTCAGCTACGACGATTCACGAAGAAAAGGCGGCGGAATGTATACGCTGCCACAAACCTTTCGCGCCTCAATCTATGATCGATATGCTTCAGAATAAGTTACGTGGTCACTCTCACTTTAATGATGACAGTGCGCTCAACCGTATCGCGATGTGTGAGGACTGCCGAGTCATCGATATGTTTGAAGCGATGGCTGACGATCCGACCAAGCAGCTGAACTATTAGGAGATGAAAGTGGAAGAACAACTTACTTTAAGAGCTGACATCTACTTGATGTTATCAACGTTGTATCGCCAATGTCCTACTGTGGAATTGGTGCGATTTTTGATTGATTTGGAAATTGAAAACGCGCCTAGTGATATGCAGTCGGCATGGCAGGCTCTTAAGCAGGCGGCACTTGACGTAAATGCCTCAGCACTTGAAGACGAGTATCACGAGCTGTTTATTGGTATCGGCCGTGGCGAAGTCGTTCCGTTTGCATCTTGGCATCGTACTGGCTCTTTGATGGAGAAGCCGCTTGCCAACATCCGCCATGATCTGAAGTTGTTAGGTCTGGAGAGAGAAGAAAGCATCAAAGAGCCAGAAGACCATATTTCAGCTTTGTGTGAAGTGATGGCGGTGCTTGTACGCGAGCAGGATCCTCAGCAACAACATTTCTTCAATACTCACATTTCGCCTTGGTTCACCTCATTTGTTCGTCAGGTTAAGCAGGCTCAGCACGCACGTTTTTACCTTTCTGTGGCTCAGCTATGCGAAGCGTTCTTAATACTAGAACAGGTGCGGTTCAGCGAAAAGGTGAAGGGCGCTAAAGCTAATTCAAGAATTGATGTGAAAAACGCCGCTGAATACGAGCAGACTCAACGATAAAGCATTCACGTCGAGAAGAGAGACAACAGTCTCCAGATACCTTATTGGTAAGGAAGCAAAATGAAAGACAATAAAGATGTTAATACCAGCCGTCGAGACCTTTTAAAGGGGCTGACTACAGCTGCTGTTGCCGGGGCTGTCGTTGCAGGAACAGCTAATACTGCGGCAGCGGCTGAAGTTGTACAGCCGGAGAAAGAAACCGCGAAATCAAAAGGTTATCGCGAAACCCAACATATTCGTGATTACTACGACACGCTGTAAGGAGCAGAGCAATGAAATTAGTTAAACGCTCAGACAGCGTGAGCAAAGAACGGAACCCGCTTGGCGTATCGCGTCGTGCATTCATGAGAAACTCTTCGTTGGCGGCGGGTGGCGCTGTTGTAGGCGCTGGATTGTTTGCTCCAGGGATGATCAGAAAAGCAGAAGCAAAGTCTGTGGATCCTCAAGCGAAAACCGAAGTTAAACGGACGATTTGTTCTCACTGTTCTGTTGGTTGCGGTATTTACGCCGAAGTTCAAGATGGGGTCTGGACAGGGCAGGAGCCTGCATTCGACCACCCATTTAACGCTGGTGGGCATTGTGCGAAAGGTGCCGCTTTGCGTGAACACGGCCACGGCGAGCGCCGTTTGAAATACCCGATGAAATTGGAAGGCGGTAAGTGGAAGAAGCTTTCTTGGGATCAGGCTATCGAAGAAATTGGCGATAAGATTCTGGATATCCGAAAAGACTCCGGACCAGATTCTGTCTACTGGCTAGGTAGCGCGAAACACAGTAATGAACAGGCTTACATGTTCCGTAAAATGGCCTCATTGTGGGGAACAAACAATGTCGACCATCAGGCACGTATTTGTCACTCGACCACGGTTGCAGGGGTAGCGAACACTTGGGGCTATGGAGCGATGACCAACTCGTTCAATGACATGCACAACTGCAAATCGATGCTGTTCATTGGTTCTAACCCCGCTGAGGCTCACCCTGTAGCGATGCAACACATCTTAATCGCCAAGGAAAAGAATAACTGTAAGATCGTTGTCGCAGATCCACGCCGAACACGTACTGCGGCCAAATCTGACCATTACGTGTCACTTCGTCCGGGATCAGATGTGGCGTTTATCTGGGGCATCCTTTGGCATGTGTTTGCCAATCAATGGGAAGACAAAGAATTCATTCGTCAGCGCGTTTTTGGTATGGATGAAATCCGTCAGGAAGTCGCGAAATGGACGCCAGCAGAAGTAGAGCGTGTGACGGGGGTGACTGAAGCGGATGTATACCAAACTGCGAAGCTGCTTTCTGAAAATCGACCGGGTTGTGTTGTCTGGTGTATGGGCGGTACTCAACATACAACAGGGAACAACAATACGCGTGCATATTGCGTGTTGGAACTCGCATTGGGCAACATGGGTAAATCCGGCGGTGGTGCAAACATTTTCCGTGGTCACGACAATGTTCAGGGCGCCACCGATCTTGGTGTTTTGTCGCATACTTTGCCTGGCTATTACGGCTTGTCAGATGGTGCTTGGAAGCACTGGTCGAAAGTGTGGGGGCTCGACCACGAATGGGTTCAGAATCGTTTCGATCAAAATGAATACCGCGGCAAAAAGCCGATGAACAACATGGGGATTCCTGTTTCGCGATGGATTGATGGTGTTCTTGAAAACAAAGACAACATCGAGCAAAAAGATAATATCCGCGCAATGTTTTACTGGGGACACGCAGTGAACTCTCAGACTCGTGGTGTTGAAATGCGCACTGCGATGAAGAAACTGGAGATGATGGTCATTGTTGACCCTTACCCAACAGTGGCTGCGGTCATGAACGATCGTACCGATGGCGTGTACCTTCTTCCGGCGACTACGCAGTTCGAAACTCACGGCAGTGTGACAGCATCAAACCGCTCGATTCAGTGGCGAGACCAAGTCGTGGAACCACTTTTCGACTCTAAGCCCGATCACGAAATTATGTATCTGCTGACCAAGAAACTCGGGTTTGCTGAGCAGCTATTTAAAAACGTCAAAGTCGAAAACAACCAGCCTGCCATCGAAGATATCACGCGCGAATTTAACCGCGGGATGTGGACTATCGGATATACCGGCCAAAGTCCAGAGCGCTTGAAGTCTCATCAGCAAAACTGGCACACCTTCCATAAAACCTCGTTGGAGGCAGAAGGCGGCCCAGCACATGGTGATACTTATGGACTTCCTTGGCCGTGTTGGGGCACCCCAGAAATGAAACACCCAGGGACACATATTCTCTACGATACCTCCAAACCAGTTGCGGAGGGAGGTGGTAACTTCCGTGCAAGATATGGTGTTGAGTATGAAGGCCACAATCTTCTGGCGGAAGACAGTTACTCAAAAGGCAGCGAGATTGAAGATGGCTACCCTGAATTCAGCGATAAGTTATTGAAGTCTCTAGGGTGGTGGGATGACTTAACTGCTGAAGAAAAAGCCGCGGCAGAAGGCAAAAACTGGAAGACAGATTTGTCTGGAGGCATTCAGCGGGTTGCGATTAAGCACGGATGTATCCCTTTTGGTAACGCGAAAGCTCGTGCCATTGTCTGGACATTCCCTGACCGCGTACCTTTACACCGTGAGCCGTTGTATACGCCACGTCGAGATTTAGTGGAGGATTATCCGACTTGGGATGACAGTGAGTCTATCTACCGACTTCCAACCATGTACAAATCAATTCAGGATCAGGATAAATCTGGCGAGTATCCGATCATCCTGACTTCAGGTCGCTTGGTCGAATATGAAGGCGGCGGTGAAGAGACCCGTTCAAACCCTTGGCTTGCTGAACTCCAACAAGAAATGTTTGTTGAGGTGAACCCGAAAGATGCTAATGATCTTGGTTTCCGCGACGGAGACATGGTTTGGGTTGAAGGTGCCGAGAAAGGCCGTATTCACGTCAAAGCAATGGTGACACGTCGAGTGAAGCCGGGCATGGCATTTATCCCATTCCACTTTGGTGGCAAGTTCCAGGGTGAAGATTTACGAGATAAATACCCAGAAGGGACAGACCCTTACGTCATTGGTGACTCCGCCAATATTGCCACTACCTATGGCTACGATCCTGTCACTCAGATGCAGGAAACCAAAGTCACCCTCTGTAACATTCGTAAAGCGTAAGGAGTTAACCAATGGCTAGAATGAAATTCCTATGTGATACCAAGCGCTGCATCGAATGTAACGGCTGTGTCACTGCGTGTAAGAACGAAAATGATGATGCGCTTGAGTGGGGTATTCAGCGTCGTCGCGTCGTCACACTAAATGATGGTGTACCGGGCGAGAACTCAATTTCAGTAGCGTGCATGCACTGTACTGATGCACCTTGTATGGCGGTGTGCCCGGCAGACTGCTTTGAGCACACCGAAGATGGCATAGTGCTTCATAACAAAGATCTTTGTATCGGTTGTGGCTACTGTTTGTTTGCCTGTCCTTTTGGTGCACCTCAGTTTCCTAAGCAGGAAGCGTTTGGTGAGCGTGGAAAAATGGACAAATGCACTTTCTGTGCTGGTGGCCCTGAAACCGAAGCAGGGTCAGTGGAAGAGCGTCAGAAGTACGGTGCAAACCGCATTGCTGAAGGTAAGCTGCCTATGTGTGCGTCTTTGTGTTCAACGAAAGCTTTGCTAGCGGGTGATGCAGAGAAAGTCTCGGACATTTTCCGTCAGCGTGTAGTTGAGCGCGGCGCGAAGGGCGCAGGCTGGACGAACGGTAATGACCTGTCTTACGACGCCACCAAAAGCTAACGTTGGAGATGGTCATGTTTTCAATGTTTAAACGTGCATCTCTTTTAATGCTGTCGATCATGGCAGCATTAATGTTTGCTTTTTCATTGCCTGCTCAGGCAGAGCAAAAAAAAGCTGATGTTGCACAACGAGAAATGTCTCAATTGGCTGGCGCGGATTTCTGGCGTCAGGTTCGTCAGGGAGAAGAGGGCTACACTACTTCTCAATTCCCAGAGCATGGGATGCTGATCAGTGCTCCCGGCCAGACTTGGTACATTCTCAAAGAAAAGTGGATGTCTCCGGCAGGCGCAGTCGCCATCTTTGGCAGTATTGCGTTCATGACACTGATGTACATCGTGATTGGCCCTCTGATGCTCAGTGCGCCAAGAACAGGTAAAAAAATCAAGCGTTGGTCTCGATTTGATCGAGCATTGCACTGGAGTATGGCGTTTACGTTCTTAACATTAGCCTTTAGTGGATTGATGTTGGTTTACGGTAAACACTTCCTTAAGCCGTACATTCCATCAGAGTTGTGGGGTTTCATCATTATGTTGGCCAAGCAATACCACAACTACATTGGGCCAATCTTCTATGTGCTGCTGATTTGCGTACTAGTGAAATGGTGGCGCAAGTCGATCTTCAAGAAAGTCGACCTTGTTTGGTTTATGAAGTTGGGTGGCATGGTCGGTAAACACAAGGGCTCTCATCCTTCTGCTGAGTTTTCCAATGCAGGTGAAAAGGCTCTGTTCTGGCTACTTATCGTAGTTGGAACCGCGGTTGCGCTGAGTGGCTTAGTTCTGGACTTCCCGATCTTCGGACAAACGCGACGTGATATGGAGATGTCGAATCTCGTCCATATGGTTGCTGCTCTGATCCTGATTTGTGGCTTTATTTTCCATATCTACATTGGTTTGTTTGGAATGGAAGGCGCACTGGAAGGCATGGTGACGGGCGAAGTCGATGAAACTTGGGCAAAAGAACATCATGACCTGTGGTACGAGGAAATGAAGGCGAAAGAGCACCAAGGAGCTTCGGAGCTTGATCGCGTAAAAGGAGTGCAAACCAATGAACAAACCTCATAAAGGAATTTGGATAGCGTACATCCTAAGTATTTTTACGCCACTTACTTGCTTGATTTCAGGTGTTGTAGCGATTGTCTATGCGGGTTACAGGCTGGATAAAGGTCAGGATGGAGAAGTAATTGATTCACACTATTATGGTTTGATTCGTACTTTCTTTCTCAATCTGATCTATTTCGTTGTTCTTATCATCACTGTCGCAACGTCTAATGGGGTTTTGAAAGGCGTGAATGATTACTGGTATCAGAACCATATTATTGATGATATCGCTTACTACATTCCCTATGTAGGTATGCTCTTTGGGGCAATAGCGATTGCTGTCTGGTTTGTACGTATGTATCAAGGTATGACCAAACTACGGGCGAATCAGCCGTTTTCATTCAATAAAGGACCGAACCTTTAAATGTACATAGCCCTGTTATCTCAGGGTTTTTTTTGCACCAAGTTAACGCGCTACAGCATGGTGCTCTGTCACCATCTTAGTGCGATTAATTTTAAATCTATCATTTACTATGGGCGTGCTGTAATTATTAAATTTATACCTATCAACTAGATAGGTGCTCTCGACTTCCCATTGATTTGCTGGCACGGTCGTTGCTCCACATTCGCTTTTCAAATTGATGTCACCACTTTGGTGATTTTATTGTGCTAGTGCACAGGATAAGTGCGTAGCGAATTGATGGAGACACTTTACAATGAGCGTAACTGCCAGTCAGGTTCACGGAGCGGTTCAAACCTTGACCCAGAGTTCCGATACTCTTTTCCTTCTACTCGGCGCCATTATGGTATTTTTAATGCACGCTGGGTTTGCCTTCCTTGAAGTTGGAACGGTGCGACACAAAAATCAGGTTAATGCACTGGTTAAAATACTCGCTGACTTTGGTATTTCTGCAATTGCTTATTTCTTTATCGGCTATTGGGTTGCGTATGGTGCTAACTTTTTTGCTGATGCCCAAACTTTGTCTCAAGGTAACGGTTATGAATTGGTCAAATTCTTCTTTTTACTGACGTTTGCTGCCGCAATACCAGCGATTGTATCAGGGGGAATTGCAGAGAGAGCTCGTTTTTACCCGGTACTTGTTGCGACCTTTTTCACCGTTGGGCTCGTATATCCTGTATTTGAAGGCATGATATGGAACGGAAACTTTGGTCTGCAATCCTGGTTTGAAGACCACTTTGGTTACGGATTCCACGATTTTGCAGGGTCCGTTGTTGTCCATGGTGTAGGGGGCTGGATCGCATTAGTTGCGGTAGTATTCCTTGGTATGAGGAAAGGCAGAATTCGCGCTGGAAAGCACACTAACTTTGCTCCTTCCAATATTCCATTTCTCGCGCTTGGCGCTTGGATTTTGTGTGTGGGCTGGTTTGGGTTTAACGTCATGTCAGCACAAACACTTAATGGAATCAGCGGTCTTGTTGCAATGAACTCTCTAATGGCGATGGTAGGAGGGATTGTTGTGTCTTTGATTGCGGGTAAAAATGACCCCGGCTTCATTCACAATGGCCCACTTGCTGGTTTGGTTGCTGTATGTGCTGGCTCAGATCTGATGCATCCTATTGGTGCTCTAATTACAGGTGGTATTGCGGGAGCCTTGTTTGTTTACCTGTTTACATACTTGCAAAACAAAACCAGGATTGATGATGTGCTAGGTGTTTGGCCTTTACATGGCGTATGTGGCGCGTGGGGCGGCATTGCTGCAGGGATATTTGGCCAAAGCGCACTAGGCGGTCTGGGAGGCGTGAGTGTCAGTGTACAGGTGCTCGGTACTTTAGCTGGTATCACAATTGCCCTTATAGGAGCTTTAATTGTGTATGGGGTCATCCATAAAGTATCAGGGTTACGCTTATCAGAAGAAGATGAGTTTAACGGTGCAGATTTAGCTATCCATAAGATCTCTTCTACCAATGAAGACTAAACAAACAATATTTTAAAGCGGCCTTTGGGCCGCTTTTTTGTTTCACTTCACATAAATACAGTAGAACTTGAATGGGTGCGACCATGGTCTAATTCCAACCGCTTCTGATGCTTAACTCTAAGTGCTAAGCTAGCAACAAAGCATAAGAGAAAGGAATGTCGTATGAAATTTCCGTATCAAAACGTCGTTGTACTTACTGGGGCAGGTATTTCGGCTGAGTCAGGGATTCAGACTTTTAGAACTCAGGATGGTTTATGGGAAGATCATCGCATTGAAGATGTGGCAACGCCCGAGGGTTTTGAGCGCAATCCAGACCTCGTGCAGGACTTCTACAATCAGCGTCGCTTAAAGCTTCAGGAAGAGGGTATAGAACCCAATGCCGCCCATTTAGCTTTGGGGCGCCTTGAGAAAGAACTCGAGGGTACAGTAACCATCATCACGCAAAATATTGATAACCTTCATGAGCGCGGTGGAAGTGTGAATGTGATTCATATGCATGGAGAGCTACTGAAAGCACGATGCAGTGAATCTAATCAGGTTGTTGAAGAGAAGGGTGAAGTTAAGACCGGAGACCTTTGTCACTGCTGTCAAATTCCTTCTCAGATGCGACCACACGTTGTCTGGTTCGGAGAGATGCCTCTGCGAATGGGCGATATCTACGAATCATTAGAAAAAGCCGATTTGTTTATCTCGATTGGTACGTCTGGGGTGGTATATCCAGCCGCAGGGTTTGTACATGATGCTAAAATGCATGGAGCGCATACGCTTGAAATCAATCTTGAACCTAGTGCGGTTGAGAGTGAGTTTGAAGAAAAACGCTATGGCAAAGCAAGTATCGAGGTACCTAAGCTGGTCGAAGAAATCTTAGCGTTGCAAGAGCCAAACGTTAAACACGCTTAATTCAGTCACTCTCGGCGCCTTTGCGCTGAGAGTTTTTCATTTCATACATAGCTTTATCCGTTTTTATCAGGTTCTCTTTTAAGGTTTCAGGTGTAGAGGCCTCAATGCCGTAGCTGAATAAGATTTGTTCTTCGACCAAGTCTTTTTTGATTCTATCGATGAAGGCTTCACCTTCTCCCGGGCCAACCACAATTACAAACTCATCTCCGCCGATGCGAAATGCTTTATCCGTTGGGTTTACCGATGCATTGACGGCTTGAGCGAAACGGATGATGGCTAAATCGCCACTGGCGTGCCCTTGAGTGTCGTTGATTTGCTTGAGGCCATCTAAGTCGATGTAGATTAAATCAAACTGTTTACGTGCGATCGAGAACAGCTTCTTACGGTTAAAAAGCCCTGTCAGCTCATCTGTATACGCATGCTCGCTCATTTGGCGAAACAACCGGGTCACACCGAAAGCAATTAATAGATAGGCAATTTGGATTCCTCCATCTTCAATCAATGTATGGGTGAATTCGTTATTGTCTGTCCATTGATCTAAAACGGGAATTTCTGTCAAGATATCATAAGCTTGATTGACGACTAGGAGTATCAACCCCCATTTTATGAAGGTGTTGTTGCGGTATAATTCACGTGAAACAAAGTATATGAAAAGAAGAACGAATAGAGTATTGGCCTCAAAAAGAAGGTCACTATAGGATTCAGGGTTTGTTTGATAGCTGATTGTTGTAACCAGTATCGCAAGCCCAGACAGCACGCAGAAGCCAGACAGGAATCTTTTGTACCTTACAATCATAGCGTCCTCGATCCATGAGAAAACAAATAAAGCGGCTTGAGCCGCTTTATTAAGTATATAACTGAAAACAAGTTTACGTTTTTAGTTGTCAACTTTTAACTTCTGGAAGTACTCGTCGTATAGCACGCTTGCTTCACCAACTTCGTCTTGCCAGGTTCCACTGTCCATCACTTCTTGAGGCGGGAAGATGCTTGGATCGTTTGCAAATTCTTCAGGTAGCAACTTATGCGCTGTTGCAACAGGAGTTGGGTAGCCGATTTCTAGAGCGATTTTCGCCGCATTTTCTGGGCGTAGAAGGAAATCGATCATCTTATGAGCTGCATCCACATTCTTCGCTTCTGCAGGAATCGCTAGGCTATCCATCCAGAAGATGGTGCCTTTTTCTGGCCAGATAATGTCAATGGATGCGCCTTCCTGACGAGCCATGTAAGCAGAGCCGTTCCAAAGCATACCTAGAGATACTTCACCAGCTAAGTACGGGTTTGCAGGGAAGTCTGAGTTGAACACCAGTACATTTGGCATTAGCTTCTTCAATTCTTCGTAGGCTGCTTTAATCTCGTCTGGGTTCGTTGTGTTTGGTGAGTAACCTAGTTTAGTTAATGCGATATGGAAAACTTCACGTGAGTCATCCATGAGCATCAACTGGCCTTCCCATTTGCTGTCCCAGAAGTCGTCCCATTTGGTGACAGAAGACTTGTCCAGCATGTCGGAGTTAATGCCAATACCTGTCGCACCCCAGATATAAGGGATAGAATAATTGTTGTTCGGGTCGAAAGGCTTGTTCAGGAAGTTTGTATCAAGATCAGCGAAGTGCGACAGTTTTTTCTTGTCGATTTCTTGCAGCATACCTTCTTTACGCATCTTAGAAACGAAATAAGTAGACGGTACTACTAAATCGTAACCCGATCCTTGAGTCTTAAGCTTGGCATACATGCTTTCATTTGACTCGTAGGTAGAGTAAATAACCTTGATTCCAGTTTCTTTCGTAAAGTCTTCAAGAACTTCATTTGGAATGTATTCAGACCAGTTGTAGAAGTAGAGTTCTTGATTAGCAGCCATTGCAGGTGAAGCGATCAGAGACGCTGCGCAAAGTGCACTTGCATAGAATTTACTTTTCATTCTTTTTCCGTTTTGTTTTTGCTGAATCAGTAAACCGTCAGCCCTGACGATGTTTGGAGATAAAGCCGTGAGTAAAGATGTTTATCGTAACGACAAACCATACAGAAAAGAATTATATCAGCCAATAACGAAAATAGGCAGCTAATGCTGCCTATTTCGAAGAAAATGAATGCTTATTGAGCTGCTTTCAGCTTCATGAAGTAATCTTCATATTTCACGGTCAGATCGCCAACGGCATCTTGCCACTCAACACGATCTAGATCTTCTTGAGATGGAAAGAGCGGGGCAACATCATTAAACTTCGCATTCGACGCTTCAACGGCGGTTAGGTAGCCAGTGTCACGAGAGATTTGCTCCGCTATTTCAGGCCTTAGAAGGAAATCGATCATCTTATGCGCTGCGTCTACGTTTACTGCACCGGATGAAATCGCAAAGTTATCCACCCAACCAATTCCTCCTTCTTTGGGGAATACCAGTTTAAGGTTCATACCTTCACTTTGAGCTGCCGCCGCACTGCCATTCCACAGCATGCCTACGCCGACTTCGCCTGACATATAGGGTGCACCCGGATTATCAGAGTTAAACACTAGTACGTTAGGCATTAATTTTTGCAGCTCAGCGTAAGCTTCATCGATTTGCTTCGGATCGGTTGAGTTGCCCGAATAGCCCAGTTTGCGAAGTGCAATATGGAACACTTCACGGGTATCATCCATCAGCATGACCTGACCTTCAAGCTCTGGATTCCACAAATCTGCCCAGCTCTGAAAATCATTAGGGTTATACATATCGGCGTTAACCGCTAGGCCGGTTATCGCAACTACGTGAGGGATAGAGTAGTCATTGTTAGGGTCATAAGGTTTATCCAGATAGTTTTTATCCAGATTATCAAAGTTGCTCAGCTTCGATTTATCGATTTTTTGCAACATACCTTCATCGCGCATTTTGGCGACGAAATACGTCGAAGGTACAACCAAATCGTAACCTTGATTGTGTGTCTTTAGCTTGGCGTATAAGGTTTCATTTGACTCGTAAGTCGAGTAGATCACCTTAATGCCTGTTTCCTTGGTAAATTGTTCCAGTAGGCTGCTACTGATGTATGGCCCCCAGTTCATAAATACCAATTCTTTGTTTTCATCGGCGAGCACTGAACCTGAGAACAGTGAAAGCGCGCATGCACTACCAGCTAAAAAAGTAGCCCATTTTTTCATTGACGTTAGCTCCAAACCAAACGTTGCCGAATGCTCTTGAGTAATCGCGTGAGCATAAGCGGCGGTCGATAGAAAAACAGAATGACATCAAGCCATTCTGTTTCATGAAAGAAGATTCAAATCTATTTAACTTTTTCTCTCGCCAGTAACTGAGAAATCACGACTAAGATCAGTGAAACAATCAGCATGACAGTTGCCAGCGCATTCACTTCTGGAGAGATTCCCACTTTAACCATTGAGTAGATCTTGAGTGGTAATATCTCATAAGTTGGCCCAGTCACGAACGAGCTGATAATGACATCGTCCAGAGAAAGCGTAAAACTCAGCAACCAACCTGCGGCCACTGCAGGTTTCGCCAGTGGCAGAATAATTTGTTTGAGAATAACCCATTCGCTAGCACCAAGGTCTTTGGCTGCTTCAAGCATTTTCACATCAAAGCCATTTAAGCGGCTGTAAACCGTAACCACAACAAACGGTAAACAGAAGGTGATGTGCGCAATCAACAAGGTGAAAAAGCCCAGTTGTGCACCTAATACCAAGAACAGCGCGAGCAGAGAGATAGCCATAACAATGTCTGGTGACATCATAACAACGAATAACATGCCGTTGACTGCGCCTTTTCCTTTAAACGTATAACGGAAAAGGGCAACGGCCGTTAGGCTACCGATCACAGTCGCTGCTGTCGCTGAAAAAATAGCGACATTCAGTGAGTGCCAAGCGGCTTGCATCAAGCTGTCATTGTTAACTAATGTTTCGTACCACTTAGTGGTAAAGCCTCCCCATTTCATGCCGAATTTATTGGCGTTAAACGAGTTAACGATCAATACGATGATTGGCAGGTACAAGAACGCATACACCAACGCCATAAAGCTAAATCTAACTGTACGTCCCATCAGTCTAGCTCCACTTTCTTGTTCAATAACTTACCTGCTCGATAGTAGGCATAGAGCATGATCGCCATGGCAATGGTGAGAGCGATACTTGTCGCAGCGCCAAACGGCCAGTCTCTAGCATTGAGAACCTGACTTTTAATCACGTTACCAATAAGCAGGTTTTTCGCCCCGCCTAGTAGATCAGCAATGTAGAACATGCCTAAAGCAGGAAGCAGTACTAATAAACATCCGCCGATGATACCTGGCATGGTGAGCGGCAGAATGACCTTAGTGATCGTCTGAAACTTGTTTGCTCCAAGATCCTTCGCTGCTTCAATGTATGTATTATCGAGCTTTTCGATGGCAGAGTAGAGCGGCAAAATCATAAATGGCAGTAAGATATAGACTAGGCCGATCATCACCGCCGTTTCTGTATACATCAGACGAATAGGCTTATCGATGATTTCCATTGCCATGAGTGATTTATTCAAGACCCCTTGGGTTCCAAGCACAATTTTAAGACCATACGTTCGGATGAGTGAGTTGGTCCAAAAAGGCACTATGACCAAAAACAGCATGATAGGTCGCCATTTCTCAGGCATTTTCGCAACGATGTAAGCAAAAGGATAACCAATCACCAAACACAATAGAGTTGCAATGATTGCCATATAGAAAGAATGCCAAAGCACCTTCGCATAGAGCGGATCCATCAGGCGAATGTAGTTGTCGAACGTAAAAGTCAGTTCAATTAGATTCGCTTCATCACGAGTCAGAAAACTGGTACCAATAATCATTAGGTTGGGCACAAGCACAAACAGCGCTAGCCAACCGACGACCAGTGTGATGATGGCGTTCTGCAGATTAAGCTTCTTGCTTATCATTGAGAACGACCTCCCAGCTTTCAACCCAAGTAATCGCCACTTTCTGTCCCAATGAATGGTCCACATCAGGATCATCTTCGTTAAAGAACTCGCTGACCATGACGCGCATGCCTGATTCCAATTCAATCACAGAATCTAGAGTCATACCTTTATAAGTACGTTCTGTTACGTGGCCAACAATCCCTTTTTGCTCGGACTCTTTGATTTCTTCTAGGCGAAGATCTTCTGGGCGAAGCAGAACTTGTAGCTTGTCACCGGTTAGTGCTTCTTTATCGTAGTAAACGATCGACTCTACACCTTCGATTTCAGCGCGAATTCGTTTGTCATCTATGCGTTCAATCATGGTTGCATCGAATACGTTAATTTCACCAATGAAGCGAGCAACGAACAAGTTCTTAGGCTCTTCGTAAATCTCACGTGGAGAGCCATCTTGTTCTATAACGCCATCACGCATCACAATAATGCGATCTGACATGGACAAAGCTTCTTCCTGATCGTGTGTCACGAAGATAAAGGTGATGCCAAGCTGGCGCTGAAGCTGTTTAAGCTCAATTTGCATCTGTTTACGGAGTTTGTAATCCAGTGCAGATAGAGACTCATCAAGCAGTAACACCTTAGGTTTATTGACGACAGCGCGTGCGATGGCGATACGCTGCTGTTGACCACCTGAAAGCTGGTGTGGTTTGCGCTGAGCCATTTTCTCAAGACGAACCATTTTCAATGCTTCCATAACACGCGGTTCGATGTCAGCTACCGGCACTTTTTGCATACGCAAGCCAAAAGCAACGTTTTCAAACACTGTCATGTGAGGAAACAAGGCGTAACTTTGAAATACAGTGTTGACGTGCCTTTGTTCAGCAGGGACTTGAGTAACGTTCTGGTTATCAAGAATGATGTCGCCATTATCAGCGGCCTCAAAACCAGCAATCATTCTCAATACCGTGGTTTTACCACAACCGGATGGACCTAAAATCGTTAGGAACTCTCCGTGGTTCACATCAAGGTTAAGATTTCCGATAATTTCTTTACCATCGAAACTTTTACTGATGCCAGTTAAACGGATAACTGGTTGTCCTGCTTTTGGTTTAGCGTTCAACGTCTGTTTTTCTCCCACTCCGGCCAACAGAAAATGACCTGTAATTACACAATTTCGAGGCGCGCATCATAATCACCAAAAGTGTGAAATCAAAGCATTTTCTTACCTTGAAACACAAAAAATTTTGCAGGTAAAAGTAAACATTCCTTACCATACTGTTTTTAGACAAATTTAATGCCTCAAACATAGAAAATCTAAGGCAACTTTTGGCTTTACTTACGCATTTAATGGTCAATTATCAACCATGTAGGCAATAAAGCAAGCGGATGAGCGTGAATCGATTTTGGACTTGGAAAGGATTCAGTATAATGTCGGGATATCGCAACATAACTCTTAATCAACAAGTTAGCTTAGTGAAAGATTCATTAAGCACCGGATTCAATAATGAATAATGACATTGAAAAAGATTTCAATTTAGGTGGAAGTGTCGAACGTGCTCTTTCCGGTAACTACGAACTAAAAGCAGGTGAAGTTTTCAGAGAAGCGTGGGGTCATACGATCAAAAACTTCTTGTCGTTTTCTCCCGCTATTATCATTCTGCTTATCGTCCAACTCGCGATTTTCTATGTTGCATTAAAACTGCAACTTGGTGACCCTTCAATCATTCTTGATGCTGTGACAAACCCTGAAGGTATTGATCCAAGAATCATCCAGGCAATATTTGTCGCAAACTTCAGTTATGAAGTAGTGAGCGCACCTATCTATGCAGGTATTAGCTTAATGGCAATGAGCCATGCCGCTGGCTTATCAACAAAGCCTCGCCATATTGGCAAAGGGCTTCAATATACGGTTCCTGTTATTTTGGCGACCTTGTTTAGCTTATTGCTTCAAGGAATTGCAGGCATGCTCCTGCCGTTTCTGTCTATGTATTTGTCTCTTGCATTCAGCAACTCCATCCTTCTCATTTGTGAGAAGCAGATCCCACCAATGCAATCTTTATTACTGTCTTTACGTGCGGTGAATAAAAAGATTTTTGTTTTGGCAGGGATCTATTCATTGGTTATGTTAATGTTCGTGGCAGGAGCCATGTTCTATGGTCTGGGGTTAATCTTTGTTTTACCGTTCTTCTTCCACGTGAAGGGCATCATCTATCGCAATATGTTCGGTATCAAACTCAAGGTTGTCGCAACGGACAGACCGAAAGATGAGGATGACAATGACGACGATTCACAAGTGTTCAATGCGTAAAAGTGAATTCATTGCTATCGCTGCAGCTGGCCTAATTGCCAGCTGTAGTTTTTATAGCTATGAGAAAAATGAAGCTCAGGAACGCGAGCGTAGAAAGCAGGCCCAAACGACAGAGCAATCTATATCGTTTGATGGTCATTCTGTAGGTAAAGCACCTGACTTTTCAGCTATTACCAATGTGACGGAAAAGAAACAAACGTTTTTTGACTATCTGCGCCCAGGCATTGCTTTGGAAAATCAACGCATTCTTAATGAGAGAAGTCGATTAGATAAAATACAAGCTAACTTCAAATTTGATCAGCTTTCCAATGATGACACGAGTTACGCAAAGCGATTAGGAAAACTTTATAACGTCGAGCTGGGCTCCAAGGGAATTAGCCAGCAATGGCTTGATCAAATGTTTCATCGTGTAGATGTTATTCCAGAAGCGTTAGTCCTAGTGCAGGGTGCGAATGAGTCTGCTTGGGGGACATCGCGATTTGCCACCCAAGCCAACAATTATTTCGGCCAATGGTGCTATAGCTCGGGTTGTGGTCTCATTCCGTTACAGCGGGGAGAGGGCATGACACATGAAGTCGCAAAATTCAGTTCTGTACAGCAATCCATACAGGGCTACTTTATGAACGTTAACCGTAATCGTGCTTACGAAGAATTGCGTGAAATTCGCTACCAACGACATCTAAGAGGTGAAAGCCTGATAGACACTGATGCCGCTATTGCTCTGACTAATGGCTTGCTGAAATACTCTGAGCGAGGTGAGGCATACGTCAAGGACTTACAAGCGATGATCAGGCACAATCAGGCGTTCTGGGAAGACACCCTTACTAAAAAATAAGTATTACATTCAATGAAAAAATTATCGTTAGCCCTTTTAACTGCCGCGGTGACTTCTGCTGCGGCGTTACCTGTCTCTGCTCAAGAATACATGTTTACCTATTCAAAGCTCTTCACTCATATGAAGCAGAATGTGAAAGAAGGGCATGAAGATGTCAAAGTCGGTTTCTTCTTCCTTAATGCCGCCACAAAGCAAAACTGCGTTATTGAAAAGGCATGGATGGAAAAAGAAGAACATTATGAAGAGCTAAAATCTTCGCCATACCATGAGTTGATTGTTCCACTGGACAACAACCTTAAATCAGCTAACCCACTTGTTTTTGTTCAAACGCCAATGGATCAGCGATGTGACTTCTCTATGGTTGTGATGACGAAAGAACCCTTTAACGGTGAGATCGCGTACGCTGATGTAGAAAAGCTGATGCCGCAGATGCAGGCCATGCTTGAAGATTTGGGTGGCATGTTTGCAAGCTGGTTTACTCCAGATGTAGAAGGGGTGACGCTTGAGTTTGCTAACAAATTGAATTCAAAAGTAGAATTCTCTAACGGTTCGAGCAAAGACATAGTTGATGGAAAAATCCAGATCGCACTATCAGATATCGGTGAAGGCGGTACGATGACACTGCCTCAAGAAACAGCTCGTGTCCTGCCTTACCTGCCTAAAGCGAACTAATTCGCTGGGTGTTTATACAAAAAGGGTCGCTGCTGCGACCCTTTTTTAATTCGAAATGCATTTAGATATTGGTTACATCAAGTTGTAAGCTAGGATCAAATTCCTGAACCATATCTTCGTCAATAATAGGCTGTTTTGGCATTTCTTCTTTATCGAAACCGATATCGCCGCCGTTAATAACACCTGAGTCTTTGTCGATCGATTTAAAATCAAAAAGCTCATGGTCCGCTAAGTGACTTGGAACAACGTTTTGCATTGCACGGAACATGCTTTCAATTCGGCCTGGGAAGCGCTTATCCCAGTCGTTTAGCATTTGTTTGATATTCTGACGCTGCAAGTTCGGCTGAGAGCCACAAAGGTTGCATGGAATGATAGGGTAACCACGCATGTCAGAGAACTTAATGATGTCTTTTTCACGACAGTAGGCCAGTGGACGAATAACAACGTGTTCACCGTTATCAGAGACCAGCTTAGGTGGCATGCCTTTCATCTTTCCGCCGTGGAACATATTTAGGAACAGTGTCTCCAAAATATCGTCACGGTGGTGCCCTAGAGCAATCTTAGTGGCACCTAGTTCATTAGCGGTGCGGTATAGAATGCCGCGACGTAGGCGAGAACATAGAGAACAAGTCGTCTTACCTTCAGGGATCTTATCCTGAACAATCGAGTAAGTATCTTCCTCTACGATTTTGTATTCAACACCTAAAGATTCTAGGTATTCAGGAAGAATATGGCCCGGAAACCCCGGCTGTTTTTGGTCTAGGTTAACTGCAATTAGCGAGAAGTTAATCGGTGCGCTTTTTTGCAAACTCATCAGAATATCAAGCATAGTAAAGCTATCTTTACCGCCAGACAGACACACCATAATGCGATCGCCTTCTTCAATCATGTTGAAGTCTTGAATCGCTTGGCCTGTATTACGACGAATACGCTTTTGTAACTTGTTGAAATTGTATTGTTGAGCTTTTGTTAGCTCTTGAGTTTGCTCAGTCATTCGCTTGCAGTCTTAATCAATCATGAAACCAAAATGAAGTGCGTATAATACGGATAAATGAGTCAGATGCCAGTTCTAATAATAGAAGACAATAAAAAATCCCCTCAAGTTACCTTAAGGGGATTCGAAGTCCTAAGTTATACCGCTGTTTTAGGGTCTAATGGGCTGATATAGCCTTGAGGTTTCAGAGCCAGAACGTCACAGTTGATCTTATCAATGACGTGCTCCGCGGTATTACCGATAAACACAGCAGACAAGCCTGTGCGACCTGTTGTTCCGACGATAACCATTGCTGCATTAAGCTTTTCAGCAGATTCAGGAATGACGTCTTCAGGAAGGCCTTGCTCGACAATGGTTTGTTGCTCGTCGTAACCATGCTTTTGGCGCAATGCTTTCATTGCGGTTAGGTGGTGGCCGCGTACTGCATCGCTATAGGTTGTCGGATCGAACTCAGGCAGTTCGATTGTAATGTTAGCAGGAGTCACAGGGTAGGCGTTAACCAGATAAGGTTGGGCTCCTAAGCGTTCGGTGAGGCTCTTAAGCTGTTCGACCATACTGTCGTTTAAGCCTAAGTGGGTGTCATTTTCAGAGCCAACATGGACAGAGGCGAGAATGCTGGCATCTTCAGGCCAATCGGCATTTTTCACCAATAACACCGGGCAAGGGCATTTACGTAGCAAGTGCCAGTCCGTTGGCGTGAAAATCACTGACTCTAGAACATCGTGCTTACGCGTGCCTTTAATCACGATGTCATGGCTACCCGCGAATGTCTCAGCGACGATGGCTTCATAAGGGCGATTGTGCCACACGACTTTTACTTCAAAATCAATGTCTTCGTTAATGTAGGGTTTAGCGACGTTTTGCATCCATTGCTCACGTTGGCCAATGACACCACGGCGCATTGCGTCACGCTCATCGATAGACAGCATTGACGTCATGTCATAAGAAAAGTCGTAGATGGATAGGAAGAAAGTCACGTGACTACGAGAACGACTTTTCGCAGCAAGCTGCATGGCACGGGCTAAAGCGGGTTGTTCATCTTTATTGATGTCAGCAACAACTAGTATTTTGTTATAGATACTCATAGTAACTCCTTGGGAGTGGGAGAGTTATATGATTAATGTAGCCTAGCTAGATGAAGATTTTTAGAAAAACAGTGAGGAAGGTGAAAAAAGTATGACGTAGCTCAGTTTTGAGCTACGTCATTGAAGTTATTAAGATTCTGTCGAAACGCCAGCCAGTTCCATAAGGGTATCGTGATCAAGAATCGTGATGTACTTGCCCTTAACACTGAGGATTTCTGATTTCTGGAAACGACCTAGCAAACGAGAAATGGTTTCAACCGTTAAACCTAAGTAGTTACCAATGTCACCGCGCGTCATAGTTAAACGGAACTCACGAGGGCTGAAGCCGCGTTGAGAGAATCGAGTTGACAGGTTGTATAGGAATGCCGCCAAGCGCTCTTCTGCATTCTTCTTAGATAGAAGCAGGATCATTTCTTGGTCGCCTTTGATTTCGTTACTCATCAAACGCATGATTTGCTGACGAAGTTTAGGCATTTTACCTGAAAGGTCATCTAAGATTTCGTATGGAATTTCGCATACCATCGAAGTTTCAAGTGCTTGCGCGAAACTTGGGTGTAGGTCGCCAGTAATGGCGTCAAAACCAACCAAATCACCAGCTAAGTGGAAAGCTGTAATTTGCTCGTCACCTTGTTCTGTGATGGTGTAGCTTTTGATTGTGCCAGAACGAATCGCGTATAAAGACTTAAGATCATCGCCCGCTTTAAAAAGCTCTTGTCCTTTTTGGATTGGCTTTTTACGTTCAATAATCTGATCTAATTGGTCAAGCTCAGACTCATTCAGTGTAAATGGAATACACAGTTGGCTGATACTACAGTCTTGACAGTGAATAGCACATCCGCCGGATTGGATGCGTTTTGTTGCAGGCTTTTCAGAAATCATAACAACCTTTCACGATTTGATATACATCAATATTTTAGCACTCATTAATACTAAAGGGTAGCTAAAAAAGCCGCAGAAAAACAGGGGTATATCATGTTAGTGATAATATAGTTACCGCACCGTAAGCCGTGTAGATCCCGTAAGATAAGATCAATAACGCCCCGAAGTTACGAAATATCGACGATTGTTGCAACTTGTGTAAATAGGTTGCGCCAAAGCCCATGAGCAGCATCGCAGGTAGAGTACCAGCGCCAAACGCTAACATGATTAGAGCGCCATTTAACGCGCTCCCCGATACCGCAGACCAAGTTAATGTGGAGTACACTAACCCACATGGTAACCAACCCCAGATAAAGCCAAAAGGAAGAGCATGGAGCGGGGATTTTAATGGCAGTAAGGATTTACCTGCTGGCGAGATGAACTTCCACAGTTTCTGGCCTATCTTCTCAACATAAAGTAGCCCTTGCCACCATCGACCAATATAAAAAGCCAATAGAATCATAAACACAGCGGCAGCTAACCTTAGCCATGTTAGCGCATTGTTCATTGTACTGACTTCAGCGATGGAAGAGATGGCGCCACCAACAATAGCACCTATGATGGCATAGCTTATTAGTCTACCGAGGTTGTAGAAGACAGGGACTAGCTTCGAGCTATTGGTTTGACCCATAGTAAGCATGGAGGCAATACCTCCACACATCCCCATACAGTGACCTGCGCCGATGACACCGATTAGCAAGGCACCTAACCAGTCTGGCGTCATTTGGTCTTGCTCTCGTTTTTCTCGTCTTCGTCGAACAAAATATTGTGACCCTGTCGCTCCAAATCCTCAAACTGATCGCTTTTTACCGCCCAGAGGAAGATTGCGATGGCGACACAAACTAAAACGATAGCAATTGGGATAAGAATATAAAGGCTTTCCATCTTATTTACCTTGTTCTTTGAGCAAGCGTAGAGAGTTAGATACTACAATAATTGAGCTTGCAGACATACCAACAACTGCAAAATAAGGAGCGACAAACCCTGCTACGGCCAATGGCAAGATCAAAATGTTGTAGCCAAGTGACCAAGCGAGGTTTTCGCGGATAATCTTACGTGTTTGCAGAGCGAGCTTACGAGCTTCAAGAATGCGGTCCAATTGGTCGCCGAGCAGGACCATATCAGCAGAGGCTTTGGCAACATCAGCACCGCCGCCCATCGCGACAGATAGATGGGCACCCGCGAGGGTAGGGGCGTCGTTGATTCCATCTCCAATCATCATGGTAACATCGTTGTCGTCGACGTTTTGCAAGTATTCCAGTTTGTCTTGAGGTTTTGCGCCTGCAACCACTGTTTCGATACCGATCTCTTTGGCGACTACGTCTGCGTTAGATTGGGAATCCCCAGTGAGCAAAGTGACTTTGATACCCGCCTGCTTAAAGCGCTCGATGAATGTCTTAGATTCTGCTCGAATTGGGTCTTGGTAAATGAAGGTGGCGACATGTTGACCATCGAAGGACAGATACACGGAGTTAGGTTCCGCTTCTGATTGCTCCCCCAAGATGAAGCTTGCACTGCCGATCTTAACGCTTTGGCCTTGGTAAGTACCTTGAATGCCAGAGCCAATAATGTTTTCTACATCATTTACCTGAACTTCCAAGCTTTGATATGACTTAAAAGCTCTCGCGATTGGGTGGTTTGCGTGGGATTCAAGTGAGGCCGCAATCGCTAAGGCTTCTTCTTTTGAGGTATCAGAGAAGGTGTTTACTTCGCTGATCACTATGTCGCCATGAGTCAGCGTGCCAGTCTTATCAACGATAAGGTGGTTAATCTTACAGAGTGTTTCGAATACGTGCCCTTTACGCAGAAGAATGCCTAGGTTACCCATTCGAGAGGTAGCACAGGTTAACGCTGTTGGTGTTGCTAGAGATAACGCACAAGGGCAGGTAGCCACCAAGACTGAAAGCATGATCCAAAATGCGTCATCCGGCTTGGTCTGATGCCAGAAAAACCATGTACCTGCAGCAATTACTAAAATAATCGCTACAAAGTAGCGGGCGACAACGTCTGCAATTTGAGCGATTTTAGGCTTCGACAACTGCGCTTCATCCTGCAAGCGGACGATGTTGGAAATCATCGAATCTGCTTTGGTCGAAGTCACCTCTAACTCGAACGATTCTTCACCATTTAATGTCCCTGCATATACGTAGTCATCGACATTCTTGACCACTGGCACTGACTCGCCAGTTAACATGGACTCATCAATATGGACTCGTCCGTTGATGATCTTCCCGTCTGCAGGAACATGCTCGCCCGGAAGAACACGAATTTGATCACCGAGTTTAAGCGTTTTAACAGGAACCTGATCGCCATCTAACTTAGTCGCAATGGCTGGGATGAGCTTGAGCAAGTTTCCGCTTGCCGCTGCAGCTTTGCGTCGAGCACGCATCTCAAGAAAGCGACCTACGAGGAGGAAGAACGCAAACATAGAGATGGATTCAAAGAAGACTTCACCTTGCTCGGTGACTGTTGCTACCAAACTGGCAAAGTAAGCGAAGATCATGGCCAATGAGACAGGCACATCCATGCCTAGCGTTCGACTGCGAATACTTCGCCATGCATTGAGGTAGAATGGAAGGGCAGAGTAAAGCATAACTGGTGTTGCGAAGATTAAACTCACCCAACGAAAGTAGCTTTTAAATTCAGGCTCCAAGTCACCAAATACTTCAAGATACAGTGCAACAGCCAGCATCATTACTTGCATTGTTGCTAAGCCAGCAATACCTAGTCGATATAGGTATTGCTTCATGGACTCATGATAAGCGGCTTCTTGTTTGTCTGCTTCAAAAGGTGCAGCTTTGTAACCGAGTTGATGAATGCTAGAGAGCAGTTCGCTAAGTTTAGTTTGGGTTTTATCCCATGCCAGAATTGCTCGGTTTGTCGTGGTATTGACTCGAATAGAAAGAACACCAGTGCGAGTGGAAACTTGTTTCTCTATCAACCATGCACACGCGGCACATGATACACCTTCTAGTGACAAGGTAACTTCGGCTTTGTCTTCGGCGTTTCTAACAAACTCGGACTGGACTTCTTCGTTGTCATAATGAATCAGTGCCTGAAGTTGCTCAGGCACTAAATCGGCTTTTTCTGCAGGGGCTGTTCGATACTGGTAGTAGGAGACCAATCCACTATCGACGATAGTCTGAGCTACCGTTTCACAGCCAGGGCAACACATATCGCGTATGTCGCCCAAAATTTCGACTTTGAAATCCGTGTTGGCTGGTACATCTTCACCACAGTGATAACAGGATTTGCACATAGACGCTTCTTAATTGGTTAGTTGTACTGCTGACGATGTTGGGAACTCTACACGGCCTTGGATTAGCCACTTCTCGTCGTGCGGGGTTAGCTCAATAAACCATGGACCTTGAAGCTCACTATCAAGCTTAAGTCGGTACTGACCACTCGCGTCTGATGTAACAAGCTTCGTGAAATCATGGTCAGGAAGGGTTCGGTGAGCAAACATAGCGGTAATTGCTGGGTAATGCTTTAGCTGGCCTTTATCAAATTGAATCACCACAGTGTCGCCTTCGGAGCGAACCGTAGCGTCAAGGCCTAACTCTTTAGTGACTTTGACTCTAGTGATGTCGACGTTAATACCTTTACCTTTCTTGTAATAATCCTCAGTCACTAAGTGAATTGAGTGGTTGGTAAGTATTGCGACTCGAACCAAAGTTAATATAGACACTCCGACCGTTAAGGAGAGTATAAACCAGGGCCAAAACTGCTTATACCAAGGCTTTTCCATACAAAAGTTCTCAATAAAAAAATTAAATAAATTAGGGCTTTAACTGTAAAGGAAAGACGGCCCCTTCAAAAGGGGCCGTTATTGAAATGTTACTTATTATCTGAGTTGCTTAAGCTCCAGACATAAGCTGAAACAAGTTGGACTTTATCTTCGCCCAGAATGTCCTTCCATGCTGGCATTACACCAGAACGGCCATTCATTACAGTTTCAGTTACGTCAGCGCGTGAACCGCCGAACAACCAGTCCTGATCGGTCAGGTCTGGTGCACCAACAGCAGGGTTACCCTTACCATCAGTACCGTGACACGCAGCACACACAACGAAGCGAGCTTTACCAGCTTCGGCTTCACGTGCGTTAACAGAACGTCCAGAAAGGCTTAGCGTATAGCTAACTACTTCTTTAACGCCTTGTTCGCCTAGCGCATCTTTCCATGCTGGCATCTGACCGATACGACCTTGCATTACAGTCGTTACGATTGCCTCAGGCTCACCGCCGTATAGCCATGCGTCATCAGTTAGGTTAGGGAAACCTCTCTGACCACGAGCATCAGAGCCGTGACACTGAGAACAGTTCTGTAGGAACAAACGTTGACCTACTTTTACTGCTTCTTCATCAGCGGCAATTTCTGGAATAGGGCGTAGTTCAGAAGAACCATCAACATATGCTAGACGTTTGAAAGCTTCACCGAAGTAAGTTTCTGCATCGTCTAGTTCTTTCGCGTATTGCACAAGTTCTTTGTTCTCTTGAGCTCTAGCGATAGACGCTTTTGATTCTTCAAGCGTTGTTACCAACTGGTCAGAACTCTGCCAGCCAAGTACACCTTTGAAACTACCCATACCTGGATAAAGTGTGAAGTAAACTGCTGCAAATACGAAAGTACTTACAAACAGATACGTCCACCACTTTGGCAGTGGGTTGTTTAGCTCACGAATACCATCGTATTCGTGACCCATATCTGCACCTTCTTCAACGCCCATTTTATCTTTAAGGCACCAAAACAGTAGTGCAGCACAGCCGACCAGTGTACCGACTGTGATGATGATTATCCAAAGACTCCAAAATGTAGTCATTGCTTAGTCACTCCTTGTTCTTTTGAGGGTGCTTGCTCTTCATCGGCAAAAACAAGGTTCGCAGCTTCATCGAAGCGAGCTTTGCGGTTTTTACCGTAGGCCCACCAAACTACACCTATAAAGCACACGAAAAGCACTATGGTCCAAATACCATGAATAGTACCGATATCCATAATTTCACCCCTTTATTACTTCATTGCGTGACCAAGAGACTGAAGGTAAGCGATGATGGCATCCATCTCAGTTTTACCTTCTACATCTTTAGACGCGTTTGCGATTTGCTCATCAGTGTATGGAACGCCAAACTGATCGCGGAAGATTGTTAACTTCTTCTCTGTGTTCTTACCATCAAGAACATTGTCAGCCAGCCATGGGAAACCAGGCATGTTTGACTCAGGAACAAGCTCACGCGGGTCAATTAGGTGAACGCGGTGCCACTCATCAGAGTAACGACCACCAACGCGTGCTAGGTCTGGACCAGTACGCTTAGAACCCCATAGGAATGGGTGTTCCCAAACACTTTCACCAGCAACAGAGTAGTGACCGTAACGCTCAGTTTCAGAACGGAATGGACGAATCATCTGGCTATGACATACGTTACAACCTTCACGGATGTAAACGTCACGACCTTCCAGCTCAAGAGCTGTGTATGGGCGTAGGTTGTCAACAGGCTCAGTGGTTTGTTTTTGGAAAATAAGCGGGGTGATCTCTACAAGAGCACCCAAGCTGATTGCAAAAACAATAAGAATCGCTAGCAAACCGACATTGCGCTCAACAATTTCGTGGCGATTGTTAGAATTAGAACTCATTCTTTTAATCTCCTTATGCCGGCTGCGGGATAGCTTTTAGGCTATCTTTTGGCGCTGTTACAGTCTTGTACGTGTTGTATGCCATTAAGAACATACCAGTTAGGAAGATGAAACCACCTAGGAAACGTACGAAGTAGAACGGGTAAGAAGCCTGTACAGATTCAACGAAGCTGTAAGTCAACGTACCGTCAGAGTTAACTGCACGCCACATCAGACCTTGCATTACGCCAGAGATCCACATTGCAACGATGTATAGAACCGTACCGATTGTTGCCAACCAGAAGTGCGCGTTGATCATGCTCACAGAGTACATACGCTCTTGACCAAACAGGCGAGGAACTAGGTGGTATACAGAACCGATAGAAACCATTGCAACCCAACCAAGTGCACCAGAGTGTACGTGGCCGATAGTCCAGTCAGTGTAGTGAGACAGTGCGTTAACTGTCTTAATTGACATCATTGGACCTTCAAACGTAGACATACCGTAGAACGATAGAGATACGATTAGGAAACGAAGAATTGGGTCATAACGAAGCTTATGCCAAGCACCAGATAGCGTCATGATACCGTTGATCATACCACCCCAAGAAGGAGCGAACAGTACCAAAGACATCACCATACCAATTGACTGCGTCCAATCTGGAAGAGCAGTGTAGTGTAGGTGGTGAGGGCCAGCCCAAATGTATAGAGATACAAGAGCCCAGAAGTGAACGATAGATAGACGGTAAGAATAAACAGGACGTTCAGCTTGCTTAGGAACAAAGTAGTACATCATACCTAGGAAACCCGCAGTGAGTAGGAAACCTACCGCGTTGTGTCCGTACCACCATTGAACCATCGCATCCACCGCACCTGAATAAATCGAGTACGATTTACCCATAGACACAGGGATAGCCATGCTGTTAACGATATGAAGAACCGCTACTGTGATGATGAAGGCTCCGAAGAACCAGTTCGCTACGTAGATGTGAGACGTATTACGCTTGATCAATGTCCCGAAGAACACGACAGCGTAAGAGACCCAGACCACCGCGATAGCGATGTCGATCGGCCATTCCAGTTCAGCGTACTCTTTGCCTGAGGTCATACCTAAAGGCAGAGTGATAGCTGCTGCTAAGATGATTGCTTGCCAACCCCAAAAGGTGAAGGCAACAAGAGGGCCACCAAATAAACGAGTTTGACAGGTACGCTGCACAACGTAGTAAGACGTTGCGAACAGAGCACTTGTACCAAACGCAAAAATAACCGCATTAGTATGCAGAGGACGTAAACGACTGTACGTCAACCACGGCGTATCAAAGTTTAGCTGTGGCCAAACTAATTGAGCGGCAATCAAAACACCAACGCCCATACCGACAATACCCCATAGAATGGTTACTAGGGTGAACTGACGGACGACCGTATAGTTGTAGTTTTGTTCAAGCTGCTTTTCTTGGCTCATTTGCATGCTTCCAATTTCTAATTAACTACACTTTACTTCCAACACGACACATGTCGTAATGCCACCCAAACCATAAAGAAAATGACGCCGAAACAGTCGGTTAAACTTTCTTGCCGATTTTAATAAAAAAGTGGCATTTTCAGCCGCCAACTATACTGCATTTAACAATTCAATGACAGGGTAGTAACCTTACAGTCGGTCAGGTTTTGACCTTTTATTTTAAAACTTTGAAGTTTGTTACACGGAGAACCCTACCGAATGGCAGCCGAAAAACTCACACGTGGTCGTTTTGCTCAAATAATCATCATGTTAACCCTTTTAATTACTGCGTTTATTTGGCGAACAATGGCATATAAAGAGCAAGGAAATGTGGAATGTGAGTTGAAACCAAGTTGTACTTTTAATGTTAAAAATAGTTCTATCAATGCCGTTTTGGAAGGCTCAAAACTGGTAGTGGAAAAACCGACAGGAAATTGGCAGTTAACCAGTGAAAATTCCCAGCTAAAAGTCGAAAGTAAAGAGAAAAGTTGGGAAGTTGAGCTCTCATCAAAAGAAGATTTTGAACTAACACTTCAAGATCTCGAAGAAGCAAAGATTATTGGTGTTAAGTTCCGCCTTTAAATTTTAAATCAATCTAATATACCTAGGTTTTCTTTTTGCTTAGATATATTTACTGTTTCTATTTATGGCCATTCGCCCTCTATATAAGAGCGAATGGCCTTTTCTTTGAGGATTTCTAAGTCAGCAAATTATTATTCACTTTGTGTGATTTTTTCACTGAAATTATCGTAGCTAACGTTAGCTGGTTGATTGGAATGAAAAGCCACCTTCAGGCTCTGCGTTGTGTTATACGGAAGAGTGACCAGCGTAGACTCGGCCTCATACTTTATGTCTATAGTGTCAACGAATGATTGAATCATGTGACTGCTCCTTAAAGGCAGTATCAAAGAGACAATTTTAAATGACTCGCCTGTTCCAAGTGGCTTTGAAGCGCTAAACCATTCCCTTTCTTCATTGTCCCAAATGTTTCTGGTCAGTTTCACCTCAACATTCTCGTCCGAAGCGTCAAACACCACTAAGGTGTCGAGTTGTTGTAGTTCTCCCGAGGGTAAGTCTGTTGGTAGCATTTTTTGTTGCCCTTTAAGAAGAACCCAGTTGTTACCTTGTGACGATTTTAGCTGCGGTAATACCTGAAAAAGGGCGCCGCCGATATGATCTCCTGAGTAGGTTGGTGTTGTAGATAGCGTGTCCAATACCACTAAAACGCCATTGTGGAGTAATACGGTTTCACGCTTAGCAACTACATCTTCGTATTGGTAGCGGCGATATTTAATTACGCCATAGGCTGCGTCATCAGAGAGTTGTTGTGTACTATATTCTTCAATTTCATAATCAAATGAAGGATCGTAGCCCATGACCTGCTTAAATCGCTCATTATCTCCGGGTGCTGACACTTCCTTTGAAGGATAAGGTGCTGAGGGATACTTATACTGAGCGGGATTGATGTATATCCCATTGTTTTTATTGGCTTCAGCCCACCGCTTCATTCTGGTGACAGTATGCGCACCATTGAAATTGTGATTATCGATACCAGAACGATGGTCATGTGCGGCTTTATGTTGCGTATAGCTCAAATCCATCAACATATAAGGGGCTCTTGGGTGATGCCCAGTTGAAAGTATCAGCTTATCCTGTACATCCACATAGTTGGTATCACCACGGCCAAGCAACAGCCCATCCTTATGACAACATGAAGTAATTCTAGGAGTGGTACGCGACAGAGTGTCACCAGAGCTTGGTTTTGCCAGCTCAATATCGAATGCGTCGATACCTAATGGCCATAGATCTGGGGTGTATTCTTTACCAGCAAAAGGGCCATGATCTTGATAAAGAAAAGCTTGATACTTGCGTGCCATATATAGGTAATGAGGATGATGCCACAGACGGTAGCCCATCTTTAAAATCCAAGGAAGGTTCCCGCCTGCTGATACCTTGATTTGGCCTGCAGAAACACTTTCCATCGATTTTCCCCATTTGGCTGATTGCCCGCTTGGCATGACGGTACGGGACATTCTGTCCATCATCCTTAGCAGGTGTTCAGACTGGATAACGTCGTTCTCTTTCCCATGTCGAACTGCGATGTTAAGGATGATGTTAAAACCAGTCCCTGCATCATAATGAGGGGAATTATCTCCGTCGTACGACATTTGAGTCACGTTGTACCAGAAAGCATAAAACGCCTGTTTTACTCTCGGATATGTAAGAGAAGATTTGTAGAGCAGGGTTATGGTGGATGCGATATCCATTGCGGTAACGTGTTTGTTGTAACCCCCAGTGAAATACGCGTTATCAAAGTAGGGGGCAGTGCCCTCAATATATTGGGTGACGAAGGTTTCAAAGTTTTGTCTGAATGCAACGGCAGCGTCATCGTCGTCGTTGAACACTCCGAGTTCATAAAGTGCCCATGCGTAATCGGTGTAATGGCGAATCGGGTTCACCTGGACGAGGTCATTTATATTTCCGTTGCTTTCCTGAATAATCTTTTGTGCATTCAGTCTCGCCAGTTCACCTTCGTGATGAAAACGTTCAACAACCCGATCTTTCCAGTGTGGAAAAAAGCGCTCTTGGGAGACTAGAGTCACAAGGGTTTTGAGCGCACTTTTGAAATCATCCTGATCGTTGTTCTGCCTGATTAACTCATCAATGAGCAGCTCACTGTTGCCTAACTGGTCTTGTTCGAACAGATAACCAATATAATCGTCTCGACGTGCTTTCAGTTCGCTTTCACGCTGTGAAATTTCTTCGTCACTTTCATAATGCGGTACATAGTCCATTGGGAATAGATGGGAGACAGATTCTGGTTTCTGCTTTGGTGAATTCACTAACTCATCAAGTTGATTTCCATCACCATCTTTTGGCGTTTCTTCCATATCTAAATCGTGGTCGAGGCTGAAGATAAAGCGATCAAGTGCGAAACCTTTTTCCCGGTCTCGGATTGAAAACGTCAGAATCTTTCCTACTTCTTGCTGAGTGACGGTGAAATCATTGTTGACTCGATACCAAAAGAATTTTCCCTCAGAAGGGTTGCTCTCTGGATTGGATTCACCATCACTATCCTGAGATTGACGGCTGCCATGTTGAACAAAATCTCCTCCATCAAATTCGTTCGCGTAGAAAAATGAATCTTCTCCGCCGTAGGAAGACCCATTGTCTTTTTCAAACATAGAGCGTCGGTAATAAAGGCGATAAGTTCCAGGTGTTTGAAAAACGACTTGGTACTCAACGGTTGATTGGTTCATGTCATACTCGTAGCGAAAATCAGCTAGCAAAGCGCGGTTTTCTGAAGCGGGATAGGCTGAATTTGCGGGTAAGACTGAAGTGCCAAATTCGGAGGTGAATTCGTCGATTGAGACAACGTTGAAACCGTCATTGTCTCCGTTGTGCCGAATAATGTTGTGGTAGTCCTCCGCTTCGAAAGCGAGGTAGTGCGTGTCAGTATCCTGATAAGAAGGGCTTGCATTGGTCAACCACGCCATGGTGGTTGCGACTAGCCCTAGACTAAGCGTACGTATATTCATCTTCATATGTCCTCTAAGGTTTACTTAGCTTTAAAGGATATGTCGAAGATTCAGAAGTGATTGATTATAAAAACTTATATCTCCATTTTTATTCAATTCCATGTCACTTATATCTCAGGTCCTGACCTGATACTAAGCAATGGCTATCTAGTGCAAACTCACCATGTAACCATCGTTGGGAGGTGTTTATGGCCTTACTGGATAATCCAATTCAACTGATAGCTGTATTATTTTTCATGTCACTTTTGCCATTGTTTGCGGTCATGGGGACATCATTTTTAAAACTTTCGATCGTGCTATCTATGTTGCGAAATGCTCTGGGTATTCAGCAAATCCCGCCTAATATGGCAATTTATGGTTTAGCGCTAATTCTGACAATGTTTACGATGGCGCCTGTTGGTTTAGCTATTCGAGATAATTTGGCCGCGCATCCTGTGGATTGGGCGTCACCGGAAGTGTTTAGCCAAATCAGTGATCAGATAATCGCGCCATATCATCAATTTCTCAGCCACAACACCAGTGATACCCAAATTCAGTTCTTCTCTGAGATTGGGCACAAAATCTGGCCTGAACAATACCAAAGCGAGCTATCCAAAGATTCACTGCTGGTCATGGTCCCGGCGTTTACCATGAGCCAATTGATTGAAGCGTTCAAAATTGGTTTCTTGCTTTATTTGCCGTTTGTCGCCATCGACTTGATCGTTTCTAACATCTTACTAGCGATGGGCATGATGATGGTATCGCCAATGACGATTGCTTTACCATTCAAGCTATTGATTTTCATATTAATGGGTGGCTGGGACAAACTGATTGGCCAACTGATGGGGTCTTTCTCATGAACGAAGCGGTGATTATCCATTTTACGTCTGAGTTGCTTTGGTTAGTACTGATCCTTTCTTTACCTGTGGTCGTCGTGGCTTCTGCGGTGGGGATTCTGGTGAGTTTGTTTCAGGCACTGACGCAGATACAAGATCAGTCTTTGCAATTCCTTATTAAGTTGGTGGCTGTCTGCATCACACTTGCTGTGAGCTATCACTGGATGGGGAGCACTCTACTTAACTACGCTGGATTGGCTTTCGATCAGATTGGATACATAGGGGGCTAAATGGCAACCCTGATGCAATATGTTCCGATTCTTGCACTTTGCATGATGCGACCGCTGGGCATGATGATAATGCTACCGCTTTTCAAAGGTGGAGCGATGGGAAGCGGGTTGATTCGCAATACACTGGTACTGATGTTCGCACTGCCCATCATCCCGATGATGCAAGCTCACCCAGTTGACTTTGCAGCTAAACCATTAACAGAACTAACATTCATTTACGGTGAAGAGCTTTTAATTGGCCTGATTGTTGGTTTCTGTGCTGCCATTCCATTCTGGGCGATTGATATGGCCGGATTTGTTATCGATACAATGCGTGGTGCATCGATGTCAACGGTACTCAACCCGTTGATGGGGTTACAATCCTCAGTGTTTGGTATGTTCTTCACTCAGATACTAGGAGTGTTATTTCTGGTATCTGGTGGTTTTAACGCCTTGTTAACCGCTCTATACCAGTCCTATACCGTGTTACCTCCTGAGTCAGCCTTGTCTTTTAATCAGGACCTGCTGTCATTTATCAGCCAACAGTGGCAGATGATGTCTGACATGTGCTTGAGTTTTGCACTGCCTGCAATGGTCGTCATGATCATGGTGGATGTTGCACTTGGCTTGGTTAACCGGTCTGTTGAGCAACTAAACGTGTTTTTCCTATCGATGCCCATAAAAAGCATTTTAGTCGTCTTCCTACTTTTGGTGAGTATGCATTTCGCACTGTCTCACTACCTCAATCAAATAAATCAGTTTGAAAGCAACATCTCAACGCTGTTCCAATTATTTAAGGGCTAGGTATGGCTGAGAAAACAGAAAAACCGACCCAAAAACGCTTACGTGATGCGCGAAAAAAAGGCCAGGTCATTAAAAGCAATGAGATTGTGACAGGCTTTCAGATGGCGGTGATTCTCAGTTACTTCATTATTGAAGGGCAGGGCATGATGGAAGCGATTTGGAAAATGATCGATCTCGCCATCACTTCTATCGATTTGCCACTTAAAGTAGCGGCAGAAACCGTTGTTGCGGCGTTTGTTTATATCCTTATTCGATTTATTGCAGGGTTGGTCTTTATTCTGGTAATTACCGTCGCGTTTAGCTGCATGGTTCAGACAGGACCTGTTTGGGCATCTGAAAGCTTAAAACCAAGTTTTAACAAAGTGAATGTCATCAACAATGCAAAGAACATCTTCTCAATGAAAAGCTTGTTTGAGCTGTGTAAGAACATGCTCAAGATTTTGGTGCTCAGTCTGGTCTTTTATTACCTGCTACACCAGCATGTGAATATGTTCCAGTATTTGCCTACATGTGGTGTAGATTGCGGCGTAGAGATCATTTTTACGCTGATCAAATGGTTATGGGGCGCCTTCCTTGTTTGTTACCTTGTCTTTTCCGTTGGGGATTATGCTTTCGTTCATTTCCAGACAATGAAACAGCTCAAGATGTCGAAAGAAGACACTAAACAGGAATACAAGGAAACAGAGGGTAACCCTGAAGTAAAGCAAAAACGTCGTGAACTACAAAGAGAAACCGCGAACGGATCTTTAGTGTCTAACGTTAAAAAATCGACAGTCATTGTCCGAAACCCTACGCACATTGCGGTATGCCTCTATTACCAACCGGGTGAAACACCGCTGCCATTGGTTTTAGACAAAGCGCAAGAACATATGGCCCTACATGTAGTTGAAATGGCGGAGAAACATGAGGTTCCGCTGGTTGAAAACATTCCGCTAGCACGTGCCTTGTACCATCAAGTTGAGCCCGGTCAGGTCATTCCCGAATCATTGTTTGAGCCTGTTGCCGAGTTACTTCGCGTGGTGATGAACGTCTCTTACGACGATGGAGAAGACTAAACGCGCCCTGCGATCTGCCTCGTTATGAGAACCCATGTCACTTAAATGAAAAACGCCCTTGATAACTTCACGTTGAATGATAGATTGAATATCGATAACAACAATAAATTCGTAGCAGTTTGGTTATATTGAACCTTATATGCATCGATTTCTGACGTGGAGAATGACGATGACATTTGGCGAGTATTCACATTTAAAAATCTTGGTCGTGGATGATCATGACCTTATATTCGATGGTTTAAAAAGCTGCCTTTCTCCATATCCAAATTTGGAGTTAGTAGGATTCGTGACAGATGGGCTGGGCGTATACGAGGAGTGCCTTAAGCTCAAACCGGACATGGTCTTTATGGACCTTAACCTACCGGGCATGTCTGGTGTAGAGGCAATTCGACAGTTACGTAAACGTTGGCCGGATATGATGATCATCGTATTGACGGCATCTGAAGAAGAGCGAAAAGCACGAGAAGCGTTAGATGCCGGTTCAAACGGTTACGTGTTGAAAAATGGTTCTAAGAGTACACTGCTCGCTGCAATAAAGAGCGTGACACGAGGTAAGAGTTTCCTCGACCCAGCTTTGGACGCCAAACATATTGAGGCACTAAGTGGTGTTGAAGAAGGGGATATCCCGGTTTTAACTCCGCGGGAAAAACAGGTACTCAAATTGATCTTCGAAGGCAAACGTAATCGAGACATTGCTGAAGCCCTGTTGATTGGTCTGAAAACAGTAGAAACCCATCGGATGAACATTATGCGTAAGCTAGACGCCCACAATGTTGCCGATTTAATGAAATGGGCCCATAGGATGGGTATCTAACTTAGATACAGTTTAACGAAACGGCGAATTCAGCCTTTACTGAATTCGCCGTTTTTTATGTTTAATAGGTGTTAGGCACAAAGTTGTGTGTTTAACTCTTTTGCAAGCCGAGTCTGACAAAGCCAAAGCACGGGTAAAACGCAGAGTGCAGTAGTGATGATATCAGCAAGCGTATGATAGTGTTGGTACATCATCAAAATGGCGTAGGCGATCATAGACGCCACACTTACCCATTTTAGTGCTTTGCTATGGCTAAACAGATAAGTGACAAACACCAGTGCTAACGCAGTGTGGGTGCTATAGTCCATCCCGAATGAAGGCCAAATTTGGAAATAGTTATCCGCAAACATCAGTGCATAGATGTACAGCGTTGACACTAAAGTAGCGAGCAGCTGCTTAGTGCCGGTTCTCAAACCAGACCTAAAACCAACGCTCAGGATTGTGATAAGGCTAATGCAACCTATAAGTGGAATGTAGGCATCAGCAATTGCATCCCATTGTTCGTATGTCATATTTTTCTACTTCGCTATGAACGTGATTGATAGTTTTCTAAAGCGCGGAGCAGCGGATCAAGTTCTTCGCTTTCAATATGATTGGTTTGCTCCAATTGCTTTTCTAGATCGGCAGCAGCGCTCGAAACATCATTGATACCAGCAAGACCAGCACTTCCTTTTACGTTATGTAATATGTCTCTGAGTTCTTGCCAATTTTGGTCGGCTAAGCTCTCGCGCGCGGCTTGAGCCATATCTTTGAAATGATTGGCGAGTCGTTGGGTAAATTCCTCTTCAGCGAAATCCATAATAGGGGTATCTGAGTCTGTATTGATATCTGGCTGCATGTCACGATCTATCTGAATTTCAGCCGCAACATCAAGAGCTTTTGCCAGCTCCTTCAATGAAACAGGTTTGGTGAGATAGCCGTTCATCAGGTGCATAGACTGATCGTATTCAGAGTGATTGGCGTTCGCCGTTAATGCCATAATAGGGCAGTCGGTATCGAGAATAGTCTCGCTTTCACGCCAGAGTTGCGTCGCTTGATAGCCGTCGATGCCTGGCATACGAATATCCATTAATACTAGATCGAAGATATGGCGTTCGCCGGTTTGCAACGCTAGCTCACCGCTCTCCACGCAAATCACTTCTTGGCCCAGTTCAACCAACATTTTGGTGATGATATCGCGATTGGTTTCAACATCATCAACCAAGAGTACTTTCAATTTCCAAGGCAACATTTCCTTGGCGGGAACGGTGGTTTTCTCGGTTGAAATACCATGCTGAATTTCGTACAAACGCTTCCAAAGTCGCCAAGGCAGATAATTGAGTTCATCATTTTGAAGTGATTCTGAGTGTTTATCGACACACTCTCCGCCCCAAAGTGAAATCTGTGTATGTAGATTTTCTGGCGCATCAATGACGCCTTGTTTAAGGCGTAGTCGCATGCCAGGCTCAGTCAGTGGCATAGCGAAAATAAATGTTGAACCCACACCAAGCTCACTTTTCAAAGACAAGCTACCGCCCATGATGCTGGCAAGTTTACGAGAGATAGGTAACCCCAGCCCGGTCCCAACCTGATGTTGGGAAGATTGTCTGAATGGTTCGAAAACTTCATCCAGCTTATTAGCTGCAATACCTGGCCCAGTATCTTCGACAGTGAAATATAACATGTCATCTTTGCTATCAATATAGAGAAAGATGTGTCCTTGCTCTGTGAACTTTGCCGCGTTGCCGAGTAGGTTAACCAGTACTTGCCTTACTCGGATTGGATCGAATACGCAGCTTTCAGGAATGTTATCGGCAACAACGGTTTTTAACTCAACAGGCTTGTTGATGACATTAGACTGAATCGTCAGCATAGCTTCATCGACCACTTTGAGAAGGGGATTGCTAGCAAGATTAAGCTCAATTTGATCTGCTTCAATTCTGGAAAAATCGAGCAGGTTGTTGATGATGCTGAGTAGGGATTTAGCACACGTATAAGCCGTATTTCTTAAGTCAGCTTGTTGTTCATTCATCTGAGTATTGCGAAGTAACTCAAGCGAACCCGTGATGCCATTCAAAGGCGTACGTAGTTCATGGCTGATGTTTGTCAGATGCTCGCTTTTTCGCGCGGTCGCCTTTTCAGCCAGTTGTTTTGCATGAGCAAGCTCAACGGTTCGTTGTTCAACTTTAGACTCAAGCTCGTCATAGCTGGATTTAATCGTATCGAGCAACATGTTGTAAGCGCGAGCGATATCGCCAAGTTCATCTTTCCTAGATTCTGGTAAGCGTCTAGAAAACGTTGGCTGACGGTCACTTTTAATGATGCCGACAAATTTACGGATGGTTTGGGCTAGTGATTTCCACAATATCCACAACATGACTAGAATCATTACAGCAAAAGAAACCAGCGACCATTTGAGCTCGTTGTAGAACGGTGTGTAAGCCATCTTCTCAATTCTTGATTTGGGCACCATGGAAATCTGCAACCAATCAGGGCCATCGATGAACTTACTGACGACATAATAATTGTCGGTTTCAAAAAACTCTCCAACATTTTCTACGCCACCGGCTTTCATGATTTGGTTATTCAACTGAGCTTTGGTTGGTTCGTCCGGTTTAGACTGACCATGAAACGGTACAACGCCTTCTGGTGTAAGAAACACATTTTGGTCGCCTTTGGTATAAACATTGGAGACAGTGACGACGTCTTTAATGTCAATGGCGAAGCCAACCTGACGCGCCATTTCATCTTCCGGATTTAAGGTGTAACTAAGGAGAATGTAGACGCTGTTTCTACTGGCATCGTATTTGGGTTCACTCCAGCGAAAACCGTCTTCCGTATCAAGTTGAGAAAGGTCGATGATCTCATTGACTCGTTGATCAAGGTGAGAACGTTCAATTTCTGAAGCTGCGTAAATAGAGACTTGCCTGTCCGGCTCAATAATGAAGCTATCTACATAACGCTGCTGGCCTGCGATGCCAAAGGTTTGTAGCGCCCAAAGTTGTTTGCGTTCTATAGGTAGGTTGGTATCGCCGATATTGAACTGATGGGCAACTAATTCAGCGTTAGAGTCCACTTCCATGGTCTGGAACTGCTCAAGGCGCTGCTCAAATTGCTCGGTATCATCCTTCGCTTGAGCAAAAAGACTACGATTCATCTGCGCTCGAATCTCACTGATTTGGTCATAACTCTTCAGCGTTTGCTTTAAGGTTCCGTTGTAGGTGTTATCGAATGCATTTATCTGAATCAGTACCCATAGACCGACAAACACCGATATAAAAGCAATGGTGAGTTTGGTAACCAGTGAAGAATTCCAACGAGTTTTCATGTCTACTCCTGTAGTCATTGATTTTTAACGCAATCATTTCAAGATTCGCTCTTTCTACCTTAGCGTGAAGCATCACGTAAGATCCATCTTTACCTTGATGTAGATAATAAAACTTTTCCCCTCAGGTGAGACTAAGGTGTTCACCTGATACCGAACAAAAACCTCTCGATACATACTGAATTCGAAATCAGAGAAAGAGGTTCTCAATGATCGAACGTTTAATTGCGATGGGGTATCTGGATACGGATAACGCATCAGATGCCAGCAACTGGCAAGGCCAATGCGCAAGCAGAAGGCTTCGATGGCTGCAGTCAGAGCATTACGTGACGATCGGTATGCAAATTGAGCCACCACAAAACCGCCTTTGGTCAACGCAAGCGTCTCTTGTGCTCGCTGTATGTGAAGAAGGCTGGGATTGTAGCCTAGAAAATCGTGATGATGAGTGGGTATTGTGGCGCTGCTACCCAAATAAGCTTGACGACGAAGCACTGATTTCCTCTATAAAAATGCAACTGGCACTGTCCAGATATCTGGAGCAAGAGTTGTTGAAGCCTGTTCCAGCCAGCAAACCTCGTATTTGGAGGAGCAAACTATGAAGAAATTACTATGCTGGTTACTTCTTTTTACGATCAACTTTGCTCATGCTGCACCTATATCAGCGGTTCAATGGCATGGGGAACCGTTTGTATTCTATAGCCGTGGAACGCCTTTGAAGTCAGTGATTGAAGAAGTAGGCAAGAACTATGGAATCCCGATGGAAGTCAGCAGCCAGATTAGCGAGTCTTTCAGTGGTCAAATCGATGGTCAGACACCAAAACAGATCCTAACCATGCTTGCGCAGCAGTACGGCTTAGTCTGGTACTATGACGGGGATTTGTTGCATGTTAACAAGGCGAGAGAGGTTACCAACGAGGTAATTTCTCTGTCTTCACTCTCTAATCAGGAAGCGACGCGCTACATCGCGAAAGCGGGTTTCATTGACAAAGTAGCATGTGAAGTGACGTCGATTTCAGGCTTACACGCAATCCAAGTCAATGGGGTTCCGGCATGTGTAAATACAGTGAGTAAGTATGTTCAGCAACTGGACAACGATTCTAAGCAACATGCGCAATCACAGAAGTCGGTCAAAATCTTCCCACTGAAATACGCCTCTGCAACAGACACCGTATATAGCTACCGTAGCCAAGACGTTACGGTACCAGGTGTGGTCTCTGTTCTTAAACAAATGGAACAAGATGAAGGGCCTGATGCCAGTAATCAAGGCACAACCAGTTTTTCAGCAGATTCGCGCCAAAACGCAGTGATCATTAGAACCAACAAGATGGATATGGCGATGTATGCATCGTTGATAAAGCAATTAGATATCACGCCAACCATGATTGAAGTTTCGGTCACCATTATTGATGTCGACACTTCGGACTTTAATCAACTCGGTATCGATTGGTCTGCCGCCGCGAAATTTGGCGGAGGGAGTGTCACCTTCAACCAAGGTAGCTTGAGCAGCGATAACTTCTCGACGGTGATTGGCAACACTGGCAACTTCATGGTTAGACTCAATGCACTAGAGCAGAACTCAAAAGCAAAAGTGCTATCAAGGCCTTCTGTTGTGACACTCAACAATGTTCAAGCAGTGTTGGATAAAAACGTAACCTTCTATACCAAGATTGAAGGAGAGAAGGTAGCCAAGTTGGAATCCGTCACTACAGGTTCGCTTTTAAGAGTGACACCAAGACTGGTCAATGAGAATAACTTTAAAAAAGTGATGCTGTCACTAAATATTCAAGATGGTCAACAAGCAAAGCCCGTGAGTAGTAAAGATCCATTACCTCAGGTTGAGAACTCAGAGATTGCAACACAAGCCACGCTAAAAACAGGTGAGAGTCTATTGTTGGGCGGTTTCGTTCAGGACAAAGACCATACCGTAGAAAACAAAATTCCATTACTGGGTGATATCCCACTACTAGGAGGACTTTTCCGTAGTACAGACCACAGCAAACAAAGCGTCATGCGTCTGTTCCTAATTAAGGCAGAACCCGTCAATCAATAAGTGGGAGTGGCTATGGAAAATAGTACCAAACTCTTATGGCTCACAGGCCCAATGCAAGGTAGAGAACTGAGATTACCTCAGGGCGATCTATCAATGGGGCCTAGCGGTGACATCATGGTACCACTTGCTGAGCGTGAGTTATTGAATATCAGGGTTGATGAAAAAGGTGTGTTTGTCAGGGATACAGTTAAAGTCTGGGCAAATGGCTCTCTGGCAAATACCGAAGAAGCCTTACCGATGGGAGAACCGATAGAAATTTGTGGTGTCGGCCTGGTTCTAGGAAAGGCAGAACAAGCATTAGAGTGGCAAAAGTTACCGGCGCATGTAAAAAACAGCCAAAGCAGATGGAGAAAGATGGTGTTGCTGGCAATGACACTGATTACCATCGTTCTAATGGCATTTACCTTGATGTTACCGGCTAAAACACAACCCGTGTTCGACCCGCAATTATGGTTACAACACCAACTCAATGTTCCGGCATTACATCAGGTTGAAGGAAACTGGAGCCCTGATGGAGTAGTGACGCTGACAGGTTACTGCGACAACTCAACCGCCATGGCCAAGTTAAAAGAAGGGTTGAAACTGCATTCGATACGCTTCACCAACACCGCGGTTTGTACCGATACATTGATCAGCAACGTTGAGTCGGTATTGAGCGCAAATGGTTATCAGAACATCAATGTTCTTCCATCACGAAGAATGGGTGAAGTCAGAATTTCAGGTGCGATTCAATCAGGTGAAAAGTGGGACAAAGTGACTCGTGAATTAGAACAAGTTCAAGGGCTTAAACACTGGCAAGTGGCAAACGATATTGGTGGCTATGTGCAAAAATTCATTGAAGCACTTAGAGACAAAGGGCTACTTCAAGGCTTGATGGTGGAACGTCGTCAAGACAGCATCATGGTAACGGGGCAGTTTCAAGATGATGTCCGCAGTCAGATTCGCCAGGTGAGTAGTGAGTTGATGGCGAACACAGGCCAAAGCATTGATGTCCGATTTGAGAACATCCCAGTAAGGGACAATTTATCCCGTTATCTGTCTGGGCAAATCGTGAGTTTTGGTGGTAACAGCAGCCACCCATTTGTGGAGCTTAGCAACGGAACTCGACTTAAATTGAACAGCAAACTCGATAGCGGTTATGTGGTAAGTCACATTGATTTGAAAGGGCTGGATCTCAGTCGAGATGGCGAACTTATACACATACCATTCATTTTATAGGAGGCGTTATGGCTCGAATTACACAACTGGAATCCACGCTTAAGGAGAATCCTGAAAGCAAAGACGAATTGATTTCTCAGTTAGAAGCGGCTCGAAATGAGTTGAATAAAGGATCAAAACAGACTGCGGAAAGTCTCTACCATGCCATTTACGCTGCTCAAGACGTGATCAGTATTTTGGCTAAGCGATATCAGTAACAAGCTCTATACATCAAACGAACTCTACCGTACCACTTTAAAAACCGGAGAAAATTATGGATACATTCAACGACATTAAATCCGTAATGGATGACCTCAACAGCCGTCGCAGTATGCTTGCTGAACAAATGAAGGAATTCGAACAACTGCAGAGCGAAATTCAGGTTTTGGTCGAAAAATCTGCGCATGATCCAGAAGCGCGTAGAAAATTAGAAAAGCTGAATCAGGCATTTCCCGAGGGATTTCAAAACTCTCAGCAAGCCATTATGTCGAAAGTGACCCAGCTTGAGAGCAACTTTAAAAGCTTGGAGGAAGGGTTCAAAACCATGGGAGATTCCGAAGATCAGCAGCCGGAATCATCTCCTAAGCCCAAAAAACGAGTGTTAAAGAAATATATGTAACTCTCTAAAGTTCATCTCTTATTCGTCAATGACCACTGTGGTCCCTTACCGGTATAGCGATATTGTTATGCCGGTTTTTTTGTAACTGTTTTAATATTTGAAAATATATTCAACAAACTGGTCGAACCACCAATTTGTACTGGTTGGGGATATTAGAAATCAAAAGATCAAACGGGCGGTAATATAGAATTACAAACTGAGATGCTAAATGGTGATTTTCCAATTTAGAACCCAGCTTGTAGTAATAACCTATTAATAAGAGGAAAATATTATGGCTGTTAATCTTAATGATACATCAGGTACTCAAGGTACTAGCATCATCAACTCTCAACAAAGTGAAGATATTAAAAATACTATTGCATCACGTGGTGACACTGTACTGTCCGGTGGTATCGCTGTGCTGTATATGTTCATGAATCTACTATCTGAAATGGCTGACGCCAAATACTCTCAGATGCAGAAAAAATCTGAAGTTTCACGTACCGCTCAGGACATGGCAAACCGTGTCGATGAAAAAGTCGCGGAAGCTGCTAAAGAAGGCGATAAAGCGACAAGACAACTGTCTCCTGAAGTAATTAACTACATGAGAGACAACGGGTTCACCGTCGATGGCAAGACCATTGATAAATACCTAGAAGCTAACGGAAAGGACCTAGATCAGGGCAAACTCAAAGCGGTTAAAGCCTCGCTAGAAACCGTATCGAATCGAGCGTCAGATTTCGTTTCACAATCTCAACTTCAATTACAAAAATTGATGCAGACATACAACGTGACCGTCAGCCTTTTAAATAGCATGCAAACCATGTTGGCTGAAATGAATAAATCCATCGCTCAGAATATTCGCTAATTATTTAAACGATAAATCTGTTCAATAAAATATTAGTAAGGAGTTGTTATGCTTCAAGTTGATAACAGCGTGAGTGCTCCTTTGTCTAAAGAAAATGACAAAGTAGAAATTGAAAATGCTATTAAAGGCGATAGCGTATTGTCAGGTGGCGTAGCGGTATTATATTTATTCATGAATCTTCTGTCTGAATTAGCTGATGCTAAATACGGTCAGATGCAAGCCAAAGCGGATGTATCTCGCTCTGCTCAGGACATGGCTAACCGCGTAGATGAAGTGATTGCCCGAGTCGCTAAAGAGGGCGACAAAGCAACAGGTCAGCTACCACCTGAAGTCATCAAGTATATGAAGGACAATGGTTTCTCAGTCGATGGTAAGTCGATTAGTGACTACCTCAAAACCAACGATCCATCAGCTAAATATCTCGACAAGCTGAAAGCAAAAATTGACGCCAGTGGCCCAGAGGGTATGCAGTCATACAGTTGGCAGGACGTTGTGACTTATATGGATCAACACGGCATTAAAGTTGATGGAAAGCGGGCTTGCGATTACATCTGGAGCCTACCTGAAGTGGGCTATATGTCTGGTCAGCGTATCAACAAAGAACACATGCAGCACATCGCAGACACTCTGCAAGCAGCCGGTGGCCTAGATCAGGGCAAACTCAAAGCGGTAAAAGCGGCACTCGATACCGTCTCTAACCGTGCGTCCGACTTTGTTTCCCAATCACAGCTTCAGCTTCAGAAAATCATGCAAACCTACAATGTCACTGTCAGCCTGCTGAACAGCATGCAAACCATGCTGGCAGAGATGAACAAGTCCATTGCTCAAAACATCCGATAGGGGGCCGTTATGGTAGAGAAAGACTTTGAAACCTTGCAGACATTCTTGCAACAAGGCGGCTCGTTAAAAATGTTGGCTGACGTTGAAGAGAAAGATCTCGATCTTCTGTATCGATACGGAACCCAGCTAATGAACTACGGGGACTACGAAGGTGCCAAGCGAATCTTCTATTTACTAATGAAAATTGATCAGTGGAACTTTGATTACTTCTTTGCACTAGGCACATGCTGCCAGCAACTCAAAGAACACGAAGAAGCGATTTTCTGCTTTGGTCGTGCAGGCATCGTCAAAGTGGAAGACCCTCGTAGCCCTTACTATGCAGGCAATAACTATCTGGCTGTTGGTAATAAAGAGTACGCCATTAAATCCTACAAAGCGGCATTACGCGTATGCGATTGTCACCCAGACGGAGTTTGGGATGAAATAGCCGAGAAGGCCAACAAAGCCTTAGCTCAATTTACTCAGGAGGTGCATCATGACTAGTGTTAACTTCAATACCCAAATGCCAGTAACGGGCACTTCGGAAACTGAGCGTCTTGATAAAAGTAAGGAAACCAAAGCACGTTTGCCTTCGTCTGGAACACCGGGTGGTCTTGTTGATGTAATTGACCGCGAAACAAAAACGGGCGTGGTCAGCTCAGACATAGCAAGTCAGGCATTGCAGCGCGTACTATCGGCATTTCATAAGGGTGACAACGTCACAGTAAGTCAGCTAGAAAAAGCTTCCATGAACGACATGGTTCTTATGGCAGCCAATCTAGGACTTAAAACCTTTGGTGATACAGCGAATGCAGCAGCTAAAGCCAGTCGACTAATGACGGATACTCAAGCCGTACTCCGTGATCAGCAAGTCAAAGAGTTCCAGGAACAGCTCGCTAAGCGAATCGAGCAAGCAGAGAAAGCCCATAAAGGCGGTATCTTCGGTGCGATCTTCGACTGGATTGTCGGTGCTGTGGAAGCCATTGTCGGCGTATTCAAACTGATTGAAGGTGCCGCGCGAATAGCCGTAGGAGATGTTGCAGGTGGGGCATTGGATATGGCTAGTGGCGCGGCTTACCTCACTGCAGGCATTGCCGGTATGGTGAAAGCTGCTGCGGAAACGGCAATTCTTTGTGGAGCGGACAAAGAGAAATGTCAGAAAGTCATTGATGTCGCCGGTAAAGTGCAATTGGGTGCGGAGATTGTGGGCATGGCACTGGATATCTTCCAGGCAGGCCGGGCTATTTCAGCTACTCGCTCTATCGCCAAAGGCACTGAAACCGCAATGAAAGAAGCCGCACCGAAGCTAGTCGAAAGTATCGGTAAAGGCTCCACTCAGGAAGTCACAAACATTGCGCAGCAAGTTGGTAAACAAGTCTCCGAACAAGTGGCAGAGCAGGTCAGCAAACAGTTGATGAGTGGCGTCAGCAAGGGCATGGAGCAAGTCGCTGAACGGGGTGGTCAAATTGCTAAGTCTTTAGGTAAAGCGTTCAGTGAAGAAGCGATCCAGCAACTTGTAACTAAATCGGTAGAAAAAGCGGCGACCGCGGCCATCGAGAAAGGCGCTCAAATTACCGCCCAAGAGATCACTAAACAGGTCACTACCATGGTGCGCAATGAAGTCATCAAAACCGTCATCAAAGCGTGTACCTATACCTCACTTGATCTTATTCGTGCATCAGCCGGGTCTGGCAAAGCCATCACCAGCGGCATTGTGACTGAAGAAAAAGCCAAACTTCAAAAACAAATTGAAGATTTGATCCTGAAACAAAACCTGATGGAGTTCTGCTACGACTGGTACGACAAAGCCAAAGAACAGCAATCCAAAACCATCAAAGATTTAGTTGATAAACAAGGCGACACCTTAGATGGTGCAAGCAAAGTGATTAATGAAACAGGCATGTTACAGGCTCGCATTGCCACATCAGCAGTGTAGCTAAGGGGGAAATTATGAGTGAAGTACAAGTTTCAAATAACGCACCAGTGAATGCAGCAAGCTCTACGAGCTACGACCATGATGTCTCTGGCAGTGAAGCGATGGATGCGATTGCTCAGCTTAACGAACTGATTGTCAAACTGGCAGAGATCTTTAAAAAACTGCGCAACGTGCTTCAAGAGTATAACCAGAAGCAGCAATTGCTTGGATGGGATGTGCAAAAAGCGTCGATGGACACTAAACGAGATGCAATTAAGAGTGCTTTTGAGTCTGCAGCTTGGTCTGGTGGCTTACAGATCCTGTCAGGAGTCGTTGGTATGGTCGGTGTCGGAGCAACGTCAAAATTTGGCGAAGGCGCAACACACCTAGGTCAGGCACTCGGAAAAAGTGTTGATGGGGCTGGCTCTATGGTTTCAGCTTCCATTACTAAAGACGCTGAGATGGAAAAAATGGATGGCGAATTCAAAGCAATGAACGCCCAAAACTACGCAAAAAATGTCAACGAACTCAGTGACAAAGCACGTCAAATTTCAGAGCAGATGCGCTCATTGGTCAAAGAGTTAGTCGAACTTCACGGGCGTATCGCATCAGCGGTTCACAACTAATCCGTTATTTACGCAAACCAAACGTAGGGCACCGTTCACTCGGTGCCTTACCGATGATGGAATATCTCATGACAAATACAAATTTCCTTCCTGTCGACATTAATCAAGTCGCCGAATCCATCCAAGACGTCGTTAACGGGCATAAAACTCTGGCGCAATTAAATGGTGTTGAAGAGTCAGAATTAGATCAGGCATATCAAAGCGCACTTGAGCGATATCAAGATGAAGATATGCCCGGTGCTCTGACACATTTTACTTATCTGGTGATGAACAATCCTTGGCGACGCGAATACATGTTTGGTATGGCCTCCACGCTGCACGCGTTAGATCAATTTGAACATGCGCTGATCTTCTACGGTTATTCGACCTTAATGAATGCATGTGACGCTGGGGTAACCTTCAGAATCGGTCAATGTTATCTATCGCTGGAAAAGCAGCCAGAAGCGATAGATGCGTTGCACACCTGTATTGAGCAAAGCTTTATTATTCCGGAGCAACCGGAGATTCGTGCGCTTGCTCAGTCATTACTCGATGAGATTACTCATTAACAAGTAGTAGGAGTATTACCATGCCAATAGAGATCTCTTCTCAACAGCTTGCTGGCCTCAATTATTTAGACTTAGAGATGCCGAAATCTTCCCCCAAGCAAGAGGCAAGAAGCTTTGATATTTCACAAGTACCTTTACAAAGCCAAGCGGATACGGTCGATCATCTAGATTTAGCCATCACACCAGCTCAGAAAGAGTATTTAAGCAATCATGAAACCTCGACGACAGAATCAAAACAACTGCTCGAAAAATCGACGGCTCTCTATGATCAGGCTAAGAAAGCTGGGGTAGACGTAGCAAAATGTACATTCTTTAAAGAGCTGTTTAACGTTGCGATAGCGGGAGTGGGACTAGGGTTGGCTATTGCGGCAACTGTCTTTAGTGGTGGACTAGGAGTGCCACTTGTCGCTGCAGCGGGAGTGGCATTTGCGCTAGCGGTTTCCGATGCAGGCTGTGCAGCCGCAGATTGGTATAGCAAAGCACATGGTGGTGAAGGGCTGAAAATGGGCTCAGATACCATCTCGAATTTAACGTATAAACTGCTTGAAAAAATGGGTATGAATGATGACCGAGCGCAGTACTGGTCCAAAGCCACCTCGGCTCTACTAAGACTTGGGCTGACAATAGGCACACTATTCGCTGGCACTGTTTCTGTGCCGTCTGTGCTTGGTACCGCTGGCAGTGTGATGTCGACGACTAAGCTAGCCAAACTTGGCGCTGGTGCGGCAGGGGACAAGATACTGGGCTTTAACTTAGACAATACCAAGAAGGCGAAGGAAAAAGCGGACAACGAACTCAAACAGCATAAAGATAAGATAAAATCCCAACTTACAGTTGAAGTGATGTCTGGTGCGACGTCTATGAGGACGTCAGATATGTCTAGCAAAATTTCCGGCTTGTCTACGAAGGTGTCTGGTTTGTCTGATGAGCTGACCTCAGTTAAACAAGAGCGGGATGATCGTACCCGTGAAGTTCAAGACAAAGACGAAAAACTTCACCTAGCTAGTGAGAAAGCTAAGCAACAGGAGCAGTCTCACGCAATGTTGCTGGCCGCGAAAAATGCGGCTAATGCTTCGTTAAGAAAGGATTTAGAAAAGAGAAATCAAGTAATTGATAACTTTCAACAGAAACTAAATCAATTGATGCTTTCAGATGATGTGAGCCCTGATATCCGTCAGCTTGCTCTTCTGCTTCAGTAAATAGTGAAAGATAGGAAATCAATCTGGGCTAAGAATAATCTCGCCCAGATATAATCTCGCCAGATTGCTCTAACTCATTCTTGCCCCAAACCTTTTATAGGCAGTTAGCTCTTCGATAAAATGGGATAATGTGCAGCCCGCCCATAAAAATCACCCACGTAGCGATAAGTGCGGTAATAGTCCGCAGCCAAATTACGAAACCACCGTTCCGCACTTATTTCTTAATTGTTCAACAAGGTTGCTGCACAACTGTTTTTAGCTCCAGAGACGACAAAGCCACGGCAATGCCTATGGCTTTATAAACAGCTACAGAATGTTTGTCATTGAAGTTGAAGAGGGAACACATTCGGTGTGCAAGGCTGGGAGTGGCAAGTATCTGGGCTCATAATATACCCTCAGTGGGCGCCTTTGAACGTAGGGAATATCACGGCGTCGATGATAACAATTAGTGACGCTATCGCTTCTTGTTCAGAGAGCTCTGCTTGTTGTGATACACGCTCAATCAGTTGTTTACGGTTCATAGGATGATAATTTTATTGCTTAGCATGTCGGTGATAAGTGCTCATTCCGCCTAGAGAAACGCAAACCTTAGACCCCTTCTTCATTCACCTTTCAAACAAGTTGTGCTAACCACTGAGGGGAAGCCCCTTCAGGTTACTTGATCAATTAGGTAGGGTTTACCGACAGCTTGCGCCATTACAACACATCAAAAGAAATAAACAATTTGCACAATATGAAACCATGTACATATTCTATATGATTCCTGAAGGGAATTTATAAACAGTTACCTGTCTATTTAATAAATAGGATATTACTCATGAATGGAAACGATAACGCGGATTCTTCCAATATTTATCTGACCCCTGCATTAGTGCAAGACTTTCCCAATGATCCAACACTACAGAATAAGCTGGATGAATTGTGGAACACAGGTTTGGATGCTGCCAACCAAGCTGCTATTGTTAGCAACCCATGGACGGCAACCTATCAGGCCCCTTGCGACTGGTATGCCAACAGGACAGATATTCAATTTCCACTTGCCATCAATGTCGTTGAATCAGTGTTTTGGACGGCATTTCCAAACCGTCTGAAAATCTATTTTTCAGCCAATGAAAAAAGCCCCTACAACATGACAGATGGCGAAGTGTTTCATCTAGCTGATTTTGGTGATGTGGATTACTCAGGTAAACTGCCCAAGTTTCCAACCAACAATGGACTTCCCTTTAAAATACCAGAAAAAACTTGCCCGCAAATGTCATGGGGAGATGTCACCAGTGATTCAACTGAACTACCAGATTCCTGGAATGGTTACGATCCACTTGGACCAAGAGGCTGGCTGGATGAGTATTGTGAATGGTCTGTAGTGAGAAATGACAAGGGCCAAATTACCCAAATCAACTATACCTGCGAAAACCCTGAATACTGGTACACCCTTTGGAAGGTGTCACCGCAAAGAGTGGCAGATCTATATAACGAGTTACTCAACACCGGTAACGTCGTCAAAGTAGAAGATTTACAGCTCACTGATGAAAACGGGAATGTTGTTAACGATCCCTTCACTGGGGTCCCAGCTTATAATCCACTTAACAAATGGAATAGCGGTACCATTGCCACAAAAGATGGCGGCGGAGCAATTCACCTGACCAGTCCGCCCAATACCATTGGCGCTGAAATCCTACTGGCTTCTCAGGCAACTCTTCTTAGAGACCTAGCTCCTGAGAACTACAACATGCAAAGCCTCGTGTGTGCTGGTGCCTTTGGACGCCCCTATCGTAACAGTGATCCCCACATTGGCCAGCAGGTGAATCAGGTGGTTAAAAACGTTGGCGTCAAAATTATGCTGACCAACCCACTTGGATTGTATTTACAGGCCCCGGACTTTAGTAATTATACATTTCCGGAAGGAACCACCGTTGACGACTGGTTTAGTGTAGTACGTGGTCGTCGTGCTGGAGAGGACGGACAAACCTATGATCAGATCCTGCACATGCGATTTTCAGCACCAGAGGGCTATACCCTGGAAGATGTGACTATTGGTACTTTAGTTGAAGGTGGTAGTAGCGGCCCAAGTCAACAACCCAAAGCCATTAAATACGCAGGACAAATTGCCGATACTTTCAAAGTAGGTATTGCCGCTACGGCTGTGCCGGCGGGCGATGCTGAGCCTCAAACACCGTTGCCTGCAGTAGGGCAGAAAACCGGTGAGCCCAATGGTTATCCCGCTCTTCTCATTGGCGATTCAGTTTACAAGGCCATGACTAACGTCAACCCCAACCCTCCATTTGTGGCATTGCCTGTCACGATGCAAGCAGGCGAAATCTATTCCGATGTACTGTTGCAAGCCTACTACATAAGTGATTCAGATAATGCCAATACAGCAACCCTCGAAGTATATGAACGTGATGGTACGACTATTGACCCCAACGTAAGTGTCGTGGTTAATAAAGTACTGACCTCAGACGGTACGCCTGTGGGTGGTGGTTCTGGTAGTCAGGGGGGCTACTTCAACTTTTACATCACAGTGAGTGTCTCGGCCTTTGCGACAGCTGGACTTCGAGGGCTCGTTCTCAAAAACCCTGCGTCGACAGACGCAGCCCAGCCCATGCCAGGCTTAATCTACATCAATGCATAGGAGGGCCAATCATGGAAATTCACCACCTGAACAAGGAAAAAAACATGCGTTATTTGAAAGCTGCTGTCTGTGCATTAACGGTTGTCAGCTGCACGTTTGCCTCCATGGCCACCACTACATCTTCTGGTAGCTCATCATCACAACAGTCATTGACTTCATTTTCCTGCTTAAATGCACCATCCGTATCTGACTTTGTGCCAGGCGACACCATGATCACCTCACAAAATGGTGTGAACTGCTTTGCCTGGCAGGTATTCATTGGTCTCAACTGGCCAGCCGATACTAAAACTCCCGGACAGCCCAGCTCCAGTGCTAAGGCTACAGACTTTGGCAAACCGGGTAGTGGAAATACGCAACCAGTATCGACATGGGAAACTTACGCTAACTCTGATGCTGTGTTTTTACCTAACGGTGCAAAACCCAAAGCCTTTGGTGCGCGCACATCCCCCTGGGGAGATGGACCTACACCGGAAAGCTGCGTCAGCGATGACAAAGCCTACCGCATCATGAGCTCTTCCCGTAAGGCTAGTATCTCCGAGGGAAGTGGTGGTACCTTCAATATGTCCGGAGATATGGCTCAGGCATTCCCCAGTGATAATCCCAACTGGCTGGCTGACAAACGTGGCAATCTGGTGTATTACGAGATCTTGTTCAGCAAGGACCAGTACGAGTTCATCGTAGATAATGAGCTGTACAACACCAATGGTCAGGTAGATATGATCAAAGCTAACAAAAACATCGCAATGCCTCTGGGTATTGGGGTGAAGCCCTCGGATGATGTTACTCTGGGTGGACTAGAACTAAAAGCTGCTTGGCTGGAAGTGGAAAACCCTGAGACAGGCAACTGGAAGACAGATTATAAGCTCACTACAGCATCTGTTTACGATGAAACTACACAAACATGCAGTGATAAAACCCTCGCTTTAGTAGGGTTGCACATTATCCATAAGACCGCATCCCAACCACAATGGATATGGGCAACTTTTGAACATAAAATGAACGCACCAGACAACGCTGACCTAGCAACTGCCAAAAACTTGGGTGATTACAACTTTTATTCCGAAAGTTGCACGGAGATGGACGTTCCATCCCAATGTACTGCGAAAACGGTCAATGATGTGCCTACCACTAAAACTAGCTGTGACGTTAATGTCTCACCCGCATTTTATCTAGATGGTACGAAAGACTGTAATCCGTATCCTATCCAGGTCTCTCGCTTGTTTAAGATCCAAGACACCACAGACAATAAAGTGGCTTCCATTAATGCCGCCGCTCAGGCCCTGATTACAGAGACCAACGCCGGCTCTGTTTTCGCTAACTACCAACTGGTGAATACCCTCTGGTCTTCAGCGGCAGTTAATGACAATTCACCTCCAGGAAAGCCACCAATTACACCGCTATCTACCAGCGGCGCAACGCCAACCTTGAGTGAAGTCCCCGTGGCAAACACTATGCTGGAAACCTATGCTCAGGGTTTTAACTGTTTGTCTTGTCATGCTTATGCCAGTGTGGCTCAGGAAGCCGAAGAGGAGTTGGGTAAGTCTTACGCCACCGACTATTCATTTGTTTTTAGTCTGGCGAACCCGTTGCCCAGCTTAAGCTGTTATTGGATGGAGAATTATGACAATTTCTCCTGGGTGCCAGCACCTCAAGGGGAGCTGAGCAAGCAACAATGCTATGAGCTTAATAGTTGCGGCGATGGCGGCAAACAATCCGGCGGTGGTTGCTACAAATGGGCATCGGGTCCTGAACAACCCGCTCACCCCTGGAAGTAACAAAAATATTGGAATGGCAGCGGTCTCATCGGTACGCTGCCATCTCTCAATGTATGAGCGCAGTAAAGTTAGGGGCTTGTTGCCAAATCATTGTCTAATTAGAGGTGTGTCTTCAGCCTCAATTGGGAGCCTCCATCAGTTTTAACAGCTCCTGGCGAAGCCTTTTCATCCTAGGTGTCCACGCATCTGGGCGAAGTGCAATTTCAGCCTGTTTTATCGCCGTACGTCCATTATCGAAATCTTTATTCGTGTACAGACCTTTGGCCGTTTTTAGGTGTTGGTAGGCGGCATGTTCTTTTCTTACCTCGTCAGCGACTGACTGAACGCCTTTTTGCCTGACATAGGCTGCCCAAACCATGAAAGAGAATATTGCCTGACTTTTCATGGCTGTCTGATATGCCTCATCAGTTGGCGTATCGGGTAAACCGGGCATAGTGGGTAAATAAGATTCTGGATGCCACTGGATTCCTAAAACAGGCGTGCCATATAAAGATTCAAAGGCTTCGACCGTTTTCGTATCCTGACATACAGCGCTGATTTCTAAATGCCGACTGGCTTCAGTTGTGCCTGAGTCACGACTTTCTAATAGGTGATCTCTTGTTACGGCTACAGCCCAATGGGTGGAGTTTACTTTCGCTAAATCTGAAGGGCTGACTCCTTTTTTGTGCATGAGTTGAGTTAGCATTTTGCCGCCAAGTAACTTAACGGCATGAGAGATACTCCAAGGGTTTTTGGGGTTGTGGTGAACCGCTCTCTCATTGAGTTCCATCGTTCTGACTTTGCCACCGTATGCTTCTAATAAGCGCCAAGAACCAGCACAAACAGCAAGAATAGGAATACCACGCTGTCTGGCGTAACCAATCATCTTGAGCTCAAACTGAGTGCGGAATTGGTGTTCTTTGTGCTTGCGAATATCAGATGCTTTAGTCGGGCTTGGATTCACTCGATTAAAGTCTTTTTCTTTTAAATGGTCAGTAGATGATTCTTCGGATGTGGCCACTTGGGTGTCGTTTGCAAAAGGCCCGCCTGGAATATAAAGCATATCGATACCATCGAGATCCGTCCATGAAGCATCATGGATTGGAGTCTCAGAGCCAGAAACGCCTTTTGGCAAAGTAACAGCTTCCACCGTAAAAGGAAAAAGGGGGTCTCCCTTGTCATTTTTTAACAAGTTGATACTGTTGATAGCGACACAATCATAGTCAGAATGCGCTTTACCTCTGTTGTCAGTCCTGAATGTAACCCCGATTTTTACTTTCATGAGAACATACCTGTTTAATTGCCTTTGACGTATCGATATCTCAATTACCTTCAGCAAAGTAATATAGCAGTATCAGTACCTTGAAAAATGTGTGATTTTTCTTACTTTAGCTGCGGCTATATCGCAGTATTCCAATAACTTTTAGAACTGTGATCAACTTTAATGAGGAGTAGATAACTATTAGGGTGTTCAGTCAGCAATATGGATAGATGTAGAGCTGCTTAATTGGAATTGATGTAAGGTATACCTCAGCTAGAATCGCTTGTGAATGATTCTTAGACGTTTTTATAAATTCTGTCTTTCTATGACATTTTGTCATTATTTCTTGAGTCGATAATTTTCATTTGGTGTATGAGCAGGGTGTGGTAGTTAAGCGACATACCAAGTAATTGAATGTTAAGCTAAATGCATATAATAACGTGCTGTCTGTACATCCAGTATGGTAGGCTTGCCAAACTAAACACCAACGTTTAATTCTAAAATGGCAAAGGCGGTGGAACTTTGGCTATTGATTGGCATTAGGGATAAAGGAATGCGCTTAGTTCTATGTTTGATGACAGTGTTTTTCTCAGCATCAACATTTTCTCAAACGAGTATACCTAAGATGAGTGCTGAGAACGGCTATATTGAGCCGTTTAAGATGTTCGACAACGTTTATTATATTGGCGACAAATGGGTTTCTTCCTATGCGATAGATACGTCATCTGGCTTAGTGATTATTGATACCCTTGATTTTCCGTACAGTAAATGGATTCCCCAAAACTTACAGAAGTTAGGGTTAGGTGATAAAGCAGTGAGCTATATTATTGTAACGCATGGACATTCCGATCATGTGGGTGGGGCAGAGTTTCTCCAATCCATCTACAATTCAAAAGTGATCATGACAGAAAAGGGCTTAGAACTAACTAAAAAGCAATCAGAAAAGAGTAAAGGTGAAAATAAATTCATGCCACCGAAAGTCTTTAAATTTGCTGAAGATAAATCTGAAGTTTTGTTAGGCGACACAAAGTTTACGTTTTACATCACGCCAGGGCATACCGAAGGTGACTTGTCGATTGATTTCTTAGTTAAAGATAGCGGAAGCGAATATCGCGCTTTTGTCGTTGGTGGGCATGGAGTCAATTTCCAAAATCCTGCTCTCGCTAAGCAATACTTCGCGAGCATGAAAAGAATCAAAAAAATCGCCGAGAGTAGCCCAGTTGTAACGGTTAACTTGTCTAATCACCCTCATAAAAACAATCTGTTCTCCAACCGAGATAGAGTGGGTGAGGAGAGCTCTAATAACCCTTTTATTAGCAAAGATAACTTTTTCAACTTCGTTGACCAACAAGTTGACTTAGCTACAAAGGAACAACAGAAAGCGAGCAAACCGCAAGTTAACTAAACATTATCCAATTGAAACTCGGACAAATTTCGATGATTCGATTCTTAAAAGAGTACAGGTTTGTAGAAACATGGATCCGTTTACGCAGGGGTTAATTGGGGCTGCTTTGCCTCAGTCAGTATGCAATAAAAAGCACTTACTTGTTGCCGGTGGTTTGGGCATGTTTGCAGGGATGTCACCAGATTTGGACGTCCTCATTCGCTCTTCTAACGATCCTTTATTGTTTCTGGAGTATCATCGACAGTTTACCCATTCTCTTCTATTTATCCCTTTCGGTAGCTTGCTTTGTGCTTTGGTCTTGCATTGGATCTTCGCTAGAAGGTGTGGGCTAGCGTTTGGTCAAAGCTGGTTATATTGCGCACTTGGCTTTAGTACCCATGCGTTGCTTGATGCCTGTACGTCCTACGGCACGCAGTTGCTTTGGCCTTTTTCTCAAGAGCGGTATGCATGGAACATGGTGTCCGTGGTCGACCCCATTTTTACTTTACCGATTTTGATATGCCTTGCCGTTACGTTTCGAAAGCGAACACCTTGGGGAGCAAGGATCGCTTTGCTATGGGGGTTAACCTATCTATCCCTAGGCATCATACAAAAAGAGAGAGCTTACAATGAAGGCTGGCAATTGGCCCAAGAGCGAAATCATTCTCCAAACCGAATGGAGGTGAAACCGAGCTTTGCTAATATACTGGTGTGGAAAGTGATTTATGAAACAGACGAACACTATCACGTAGACGCCATTAGGGTAGGTAGTTCTACCAAAGTTTATAGCGGCGAATCAATTGCCAAGTTTGACATCAATAGAGATCTTCCATGGCTAGAGAAGAATTCACAACAGGCTAAAGATCTTGAGCGCTTTCGCCACTTTTCAAACGGTTATCTAGCTATCCACCCAAATGACAAACTGAGCGTTATTGATGTCCGTTATTCCATGCTACCAAACCAGATTGATCCCATGTGGAGTATCAAACTTTCCCCTGCAGCGACTTCGGAATCACACGCGCAGTACATCACACACCGAGACAATTCTCCCGCGACTAGACAACGATTTTGGAACATGTTGGTTGATTTTTAATGGCTTTGATATCGCAGTAGTGAAATGAATGTTATCTTAAAACAATAACTTGAACGCCAAATCCGAGTGTGTTTTCGCGATCGCTTGTCGTCCTGATTTACTTAAATAACACGTTAGAACAAGTTTTTGAAAGCGATTCGAATAAGTAAATTAATAATATGCAGGAATTCAGATGCAAGAAATAAATAAGCAAAAGATAGTAGATTTGTTAGCCCGTCTGCTTGAGGAAAATTATGTATTTCCTATTGTTGGTAAAGAGCTAAGTCTAATGCTGAGACAAAACTATGATCGAGGCTTGTATCTGAGTGAAGACTTAGTTGAAGGCTTCGTTGAAAAACTAACGCAGGACATATTTGCTTTATGTAAGGACAAGCATTTCAAGATCATATTTAATGATTCTATAGTCCCACCTGAGAAGCGATTTAAAAGCATCAACTATGGCTTTGAAAAGCTAGTTTTTATTACTAATAAAATAGCCTATATACAGCTGTCCCGTTTCTGCTCACCTTCTTTTGCATCGAATGTTGCTCATGAAATATTGGGTCAATTGAAAGGTATCGAACACCTCATTATCGATGTTCGAAACAACGGTGGGGGGCATCCTGATATGGTTAAGCTAGTTACGTCATATTTCTTCGATAATAGTGAGTCTGTTTTGTTAAACACAATTCGCTGGCGAGGTGACTCTTGTCTAGAAGAGTTCTGGACTGATAATAGTAGTCATTGTTACCCTGATTTGAGCCTATATGTGTTAACAGATAGAGGCACTCTGTCTGCTGCCGAAGAGTTCTCCTACAACCTTCAGTGTCTTGAGCGAGCGGTGTTGATTGGGGAAGCAACGGGTGGTGCAGCTCACCCTTGTAGGTTGTTTGGGTTAACAGCTGAGTTATCAGTTGCAATCCCTATTGGTGAAGCAATCAACCCTATTACTAATAAAAATTGGGAGCAGGGCGGAGTTATCCCTGATATTAATACAAATTCGGATAATGCACTTAAAGTAGCGTTAAAAAGGTTGGGTTTGCCAGAAGAAGCTCATACAGCCATTCAGTGACGTAACTAAAAAACCTTTTGACGCGAAAAACTTGGTGTACTTAGCCCAGCATTGAGGTGTTCTATTGTTCTCACCCTAATGCTGCGAGCTAAGAACATAGACTGTACTGAAAAATACAGTATTAACGAGCTTATATTGAGTAGCTTGGCCATTCATAAGAGCTGCTAAATACGATAAACATTATTGCTACTTCGACTTCTGACTATCCATCACAACGTAATACAACCAGCCTAAAACTAATCCTCACAGTATTGAATTAATTCAGAAGATACATGCTCCGCAAAGGGTTACAACAACACTGAGCAGAGTAGTCCATTTTGAAAAGTAAGCGTGCCATAGCGCCATCTCATTACCTGAGTTATGTATGATGTCGTAGTAAATGACACACTTATTATTCATAGATATCTATAGCATTCGCTTAACTTTGCCATTGACCATACAGTACTTCTGATGTGAAACCTGGGCCAAATGCTACAACGATACCTTTTTCACCATTTTGAGAGGTCAGGTAGTGGCGATGTAGTACATCAATGACTGATACGCTTGATGTATTTCCATGTTCTCTTAAAGATTCTCGCGAATGTTGAAGCTTATCTGGCGATAATCCTAAGTGCTTTTGCAGTTCATCCAGTATTCTTCTTCCACCCGTATGAGCGATGATGAAGTCAAAGCCTGTACTATTGCCTATTGAAGTCGTAGCAAAGTGATGTAAGTAAGGAGCTACCTTTTCTATTGAATACATGACTTTTTTATCCAATGAAAATTGGAAACCTTTGTCGGTCATCTGATATTGAATGTAATTTTCTGTATCCTTTAAGAAAATGCTCTCTGAGTTTTGTATTTGTAAACCCTCACCAAAGCCATCTCCTCTCATCACAACACCAGCAGCACCATCTCCAAAAATAGCATCAGAAACAAAGTCTTGAAGCTGATTTGCTTCGGGATCAAAGCATAGAGAGGAAGTTTCTAGAGCCACAATGAGAGCATTGTTGCTCTTCGACAGTTGGCAATGTTCGTAAGCTCTATTCATGGCATAAGCACCAGCGACACAGCCCATTTGTGCTACCGGAAGTTGGATTGTACTCTGGTTAAGATCTAATGCATTGATCAAATGGGCTGTTAAAGACGGCATCATAAACCCAGTACATGAGACAGCTATGACCATGGTTATGTCTTTAGTGGTTAACCCAGAGTTTATGATTGCTCGCTCTGCGACTATCTGTGAATAGTCTCGGGCAAACTGTTCGTAAATGTTTTGCCTACTTTCAAAACCTTTCAAGTCTAAAATAGCATCAAAAGGTATACAGGTTTGACGTTCTTGAATCGTGGTGTGCTTTATCATTTCGATAGCGATTGAGCGGTATTTGGAGTCAGGGTGACAACTCTCTATAAAATGGACAATGTCATCCGATGTGAGGGGGTATTCGGGATATATAACTGAAGGTTTGGTTAAAATGCTCATTGAAATACCTCGTTTGATTGTAATTACCAGTAAACGAGGAGGGATGCTTTACTAAATTAATTTCATATGCTTTTCTAGTATATTCAAACTTGAACGATCGTTCACGTTATTGATTAGGGGTATTGATATGATTGATGTTATCAGACTCTTTTTGCTTCTTAAGAACAGTGAAGTAACATTTTTATTAGTTTCAAGAAGACTGATTACATGGCATCCCAGTCATCGGCTTTTTGCACAATGATATCGACAACATGTGCTAGTTCTTTTCCTTTAGAGGTAAGGCCGTAGCGCACCGTAACAGGGATAGTTTCTTCTTGCCTTCTCCATACAAACCCATGATGTTGCAATAGTTTCAAGCGCTCAGTAAGAACTTTGGTGGATACCAAAGCCAACTGTTTACGAATTTGGCCAAAACGCATTTGTTCATGCTCACTCAACAGCCAGACAATATGTGCAGTCCATTTAGTTGAAATAAGAGTTAAGTATTTATCTACACTGCAATAGTCATCAGGTTGGAGTTGGTGCTTTGTTTCTGACTGCAAAGTTTTCACGGTTCGTTATTCCAAGCGCTTTTTATATCTATATGAGTGTAACTGCCAATTTCACTTCAGCCCACTAGTTACCAATGGGTAACTAGTTACTTTTCAGACCCTAATTTTAGAAAGTGAACAATTTCCTTAATGTAATTTGTCAGGGGTTAAGTCAACGTACTTGGCCCATATTCACGATTTCAGTTTAAGGAGCACCCATGCGTTTGATCTTACTTTTAGTCTCTCTTTGCTCGTTTAGCTTCCAAGCAAATGCTGACTACATAAAACCACAATCACCTTCAGAGCTGCACTCTCTGTTTGGACAATATTTTGCGCAACAAGACTTGGAAGGTTTAGGCACACTCTTTCATGAAAATGCCGTTATGATCTTGGATGAGAACGGCAACCAAGCTAAAGGCCATAAAGAGATAAAGCTTGCACTTAAAAGTTTCATGCAAGGTGATGTAGAAATCATCACACGCAGTGTTTCAGTCCATATAAATGGTGATATAGCCATGATTCGTTCTGATTGGGAGATTCCTAATGTCACAAAAGGAACGGCGCTTGAGACGATGATATATGTCGACGGTGGTTGGTTATACATTATCGACAACCCCAATGGGTTTTAATTTACTAAAGTCAAAACAAGCACGGTAAACCAGAACTATCTAATAATACCCACAACTCGTCTTGATTGTCAGCAGATACTCAAGGCGAGTTTATGTTGTAAGGATACGGCGAAAAGTCGTTCAACCCCTTATAAATAAACACTTTCCACACTCCTAAAGCAGAACTCAGGTGTTCACCTGATACCGACCTTAGCTTGACCTAGGCAAACTAAACACAACAACAAAAACAGAAGGTCGTTGATATGAAAGCATTACAAGTGGTGTTGTTCTATGAGCCTGGTCATATCGATTATCAAGGAAAGCGAACAGAGGTGGCAGCGAACCAGCTCGTTATGGTCGGGGAAGAGGCCGAAATACATGCGGCAAACCGCAATGACTGGATGAGCGTATTTTTTTATCCGGGTGAAATTTGTTTAGTTTATCCATTACTAACGGACCTGATTAAATCCAGCGATACAGCTACTCAACCTGCAGTTGGCGAAGTGAACGCGGTTCCTGTGTTTGATGAACTGGTGAATGTCATTCAGCAGCTTCACAAAGTAAACAAAGCCGTGATGTTGCGGTTCGTCTTTACCTATTGCCTTGAGATGGACAAGCCTTACTTCTCCAATCTTCTTAACCTATACGCGAATTCTAACGATAAAGTTTTTGATTTTGTAAACAAGCATCTATACGAGCAATGGACAGTATCTCGCTACGCCGAAAAGCTCGGAATGGAAGTGACTAAGCTCAACACGGCTTTTTACAAATATTACGGCCAATCAACTAAAACCTGGTTGACCGAGCAACGCCTAAACTACGCAAAACAAGTGATTTTAGAAACGGATCGTAAGATCGCTGACGTCGCTTTTGATGCCGGTTTTAGTAGCCACTCCCACTTTATTGGTGCTTTCAAAAAGCGCTACCAATGCAGCCCATCCGAGTTTCGTGCGGGTAGCAAAAGATAGGAGGTCGATATGGATCTTAATGCGATTATCAACCAATTGTCCCAGATGTCTGCCCAATCAGCACAGGACATTAAAACCAAAATGGCACAAGCGGACCCCAACAACCCAGATCAAATGCTGCAAGCCCAATTTTCAGTGCAGCAATATTCCAACTTTCTAGGGTATGAGAGTGCCTTGATCAAAGCAGTCAAAGACATGGTGCAGGGGATCATAGCGAAGATATGAACAGTTCAGACAAACAACTGCTTGTTGAAGCAGCACTGGCAGCGGCAAACCACAGGCTAGAAAAACATGCACTTAGCATCGTAAATATTTTCCCTTTACTGATTGAAAATGAAGAAGACAGACGAGTTTGTGCCAGCTTGATCTATTTTGCTCTCGACAAAAGAGCTCAGGCAATTCGCTCTTTGAACGGGTTACATACGCCTCAAGCTGAAGGTTTGCGTTATTTGTACGTATCGACCGCTGAAAGTGCAGACACACAGAAAATTTGTTCACTGATTACCGGAGGTCAACATGGAACTGAGTGCAATTGCTAAAGCAACCTATTCGGCTCTGGATAAGCAGGCTGAAACAGTCAACCCAGATAAAGCCATGGTGGATAAGTTCAGCCAACTAATGCAACAGGGAACACAGGAAACAGCCAAGCTCAATGACATTGTCGGCCCAATGCCTAACTCGAACGCCCCTATGGGGATTTCACCCGATCAGGCTATTCAGAGCCAAACTATGGTGACAAGAGCTTTAGTGGAAGTCGATCTTGCAGCAAAAACGGCTGGTAGCCTTTCTCAATCGATAAACAAACTGGTGACAATGCAATGAAAAAGTTCAAATGGCTAGCCTTAGTAATGGCTTTGCTGTTGACAGGTTGTAAAGTCGAACTCTACCAAAACCTGCCGCAGTCTGAAGCCAACCAAATGGTGGCGTTGCTTATGCTCAATCATATTGATGCAAGCTCAGAAACTGACGCAAAAACGGGCAAGGTAACACTGAAGATCGAAAAAGATCAATTTATTAATGCGGTTGAATTGTTAAGACAAAATGGTTATCCGAAGGCCGAATACGTTGGTATCGAGCAGCTATTTCCTTCCGGTCAGCTTGTCTCTTCCCCAGCTCAGGAAGACGCTAAGATGAGCTATTTAAAAGAGCAACAGTTGGAAAGAACACTATCTAGCATGGATGGTGTTATCAGCGCACGAGTATCAATTGCTCAAAGCGATAAGAGCACCAATACAGGACGTGCAGCACCCAGTGAAAAATCGGCTGCTGTGTACATCAAGTACTCTCCGGAGGCGAACTTAGGCAACTCAGAGTCCCAGATACGGAATTTGATTAAAAATGCGGTTCCTGATTTGCAATACGAAAACATCAGTTTGTTCTTACAACCCGCAGACTTCCGTTATCAGCCAGTCGTTCAACCTAACTCCGATTGGGACGATGTCCAGAACTGGCTCGTCGCAAACAAAACTCCGGTAACCGTTGGTTTAGGTAGTGTGCTGATTGCCGGTGTAGCTGGGCTGGGGTTAAGCCGAAGAAAAGAGGGCTGAAGATGGTTGTTGATACGATATCGCAGAACAAAATGTTAAGGCAGGTCAGCTCAAGATTGCATCCTCAATGGTGGTCAAAATTGGATTTGGAGGTTCTGCAGTCTGCCCGAGAACACAATCAATTGGTGAGCAAGAGACTTGATAACGTCATTCTAAGCCGCTCAGAGTGTCAGTCAGTATGGCTAAGTGAGTGCTCAGAGGAAATGAATAAGTGGCTGTCTGTTTTACCAAGAATCTCTTTACTTGCGACAGCTGCTGGGTTGTTGTCGCAAAACTGCCCAGATTACTTATGGGATAGCAGCTATCGAAGCGTCTTACTACAGAAATTTACTCAACCTCAAGTTGAGCAGTTGATAGCACTATGGCCAACAGGTAGCGAGCCTCCAGCATGGTCATCAAACAACGTATTGGAACAGGCCGAGTTCTTTAGTGCCAGCGCGATCTACCACCTTTGGAGCGATCAACCTTTTTGGTCGCTATTACGTCTGAGCCTACCGGTACTTGATACACCGATGACGCTCACTCAGAGCGACATTGAACGGGTCGAAAGCTGGATATTTAGATTGGAGCGTTTTTTATGAAGCCATTCGCCATATCAGTAACGCATTGTGACTTAGATAAATCCGGTGATTCGGTGCCAAAACAAAAAATTGAATCAGCCATTCGTAGAACGCATTGTGAATCAAATGCTCGTCAACGAATAGCGGCAATTATTCGTCAGGCACGTCTGAAAAGAGATGAGGCTCATCAACAAGCCGAACATATTCTCCAGACAGCTCATCACAACGCAGAGCAATTGGAATCGACATGGCGAGAACAAGCCCAGCAACAAGCAATAAAGGAATCAGTTAGCTGGCTTGTCGAACAAGAGGAGCTTGAACGTAGCCTAATCGAAAACTTGAAAGGGCGGATTCGTCAGCAAGTACGCAATGTTATTGAGCAATGGTCAACCGAGCAGGACATCAGCCAGTTTTTAGTCAAGCGAATTAGCGATCAAATCGCCACTCAAACAACCAAACAGAGCCTGACTCTTTTTGTTCCTCAAGAACATTATTCGACGATGAAACAAGAGTTTGGTGAGCATTTAAATGTCCAGGTGAAAACCGAGTTGAATCAGGCTCAAGCCGAGCTTTCATCGAACAGCTTGGTAGTCAGGATCGATCTTGATCAGCAATTGCAAACGCTACTCGATTCATTCTCCCATCCTAGTCAGCAGTCGACAGCGTAAGAGAGGGGTTAGCAAATGAGAGTTGATGGAAACGCCAGTGCAGAGTTTCATGCATTCCCGCAAAGTACGCCCAATACCGCACCAGCAAATGAGTCAACCGCCTCGCTAGCGAGTGCAGCCCTTGCTGAAGTAAGAGCCGAAGCCATGGAAGAAACCATGGAAGGGTTGAGCCTTGGGCTGAGCAGCATGATGAAGCGTTTGAACCTAGCCGCTAAAGCGCAGGATCCGATGATGAATGGCATGGAAAAACTTCTCCAGCAAATGGACGAAATGGCACGCCAGTCAATCAATAGAATCTCTGAGCAGCTTTCTCAAATGAAAGACGCTTCTCAGGTGTTTTCTGCGCTAGAAAAGTCAGGCTTAGACAAGGGAAAGATCGCCTTGGTTTTGACGTCTCTTCTTGGTTTTAAGGGTTTAGACCCAGCGATGAAGAAACAGCTCAAGAAACGCCTTGCTGAACTGCTCGCGGAAGAAGAAATCGAGCTAGAAATCTTAGCTGCCGCGCAAGGGATGAATGTTGATAAGAATGGCTTACGTGCAGTTCGCCAGCTCTATCAACATGCCAAACGAGGTGAAAAAGGCCTAGCGCATTGGTTTGAGCTATTAGAGCAGCATGAAGATAGACGACAGTATATTCGCATCCTTATTCGCTCCATGGCTGAACCGCTTGATGAAGGCCAAAGACGTGATGATATGACCAAAGTTGCGGCCACAGTTGAAGACTTAAAACGGTTATTGCTGTTTCTTACATTTGAAGACCATTGCATCTCTCTGGCTAAGGCGATGGTGTTGGAGCCTCATTCTGTTATGTCTGCCACGATAGAGTTGCTTGAGCAGTCCTGGATATATCCAGACGCACTATCACTGATTATCAATCGGTTAGCGCTGGTTGATGAACGTAAAGTGGTGTTTCTGCGACGCTGGAAAGACTTAATGGCGGTAATGGCTGAAGCCTGTTATCGAGATCCAGAACAAAAAGAGCACGTTCAGGAAGCCATGCTCGAACTTCTAGACCAATGGAACGAATGATCAATCCGTTAAGGGGAGAACGACAATGAATCATGAACTACTGCTAAACCGCCTTGGTGAAAAATTAGGGCTGCCTTTGGTGTTTGACCAGTCAAGCCAATGCATGTTGCTGCTGGATGAGCATCTTATGGTATCGATGGCGCCAAATGATCAAGATTGGATGCTGAGATGCATGCTGACGACAGTAGAACCTGAAATTGAGGGTAAAACTTTTAAGCGAGCACTTAAGCTTAACCATACGTTAAATGAGCTGGGCATTGGTCATATCTTCTATGAAGAGAGCACCCGCGCGCTTCTATATCAGGTTCGTATTCGTTCTCCTCAAAACGGTGACGAGATTTTCGAACAACTCACTGAAGTGGTAAGTCAATATGAACAACTACACACCGACTTTCATCAAAATAATTTGTCCAATGAACACGTTACATCACTAGGAGGCGTTTATTATGCCGATTGAACTGAACCAATTTACAACCAGTGTCGAAAATGGCCAGCTAACACTGGCTGATAGCGTTTCTGGCGACCCCGTTATCGTAACATCTCAGTTCAGCTTTGCAGAAAAGGTGATGCAATGGTTAACCCAGATTCCTTTACTAAGTGATCTAAATGCAGTTCAGGAGTTTGTCCAAAAGCAAACTGAGGGAAACCTTAAAACACTAGGTGTATTCCTGAGCGCGCTAGCGCATGAATATGGTGAAGAGTTTGCAGGCAAGGTAGCCAACAAGATGGACTTTAGCGGTCAGACACCGCTAACATCTCGTTTAATCAAACAGTTGACGCAGGATTCTGTGACTGTTGAAAAGAAAGACGCTAAGTCGGTTAACAGCGCAGATAGACAGATTGAAACTGACAATAAACCAGTGGATACGTCAACTTTGCCTAAAGCTATCCCGATGTCTAACTTAGAGCAAGCAGCACAGTCAATCACTGGTTATATCCGCCCAGCACCGTTGCCTTCGCCAAGCTCTCTCTCTTACATGAGTAGTTTCTTCTATAGTGAAACTGCATCGATGCAAAACCTTCAAAAAGAAGTCTCTGCCTATAATCAAGCAATTAAGGAAACCACTCTTGCTGATGAAGGAGATAAGCTCGTTCAGATTTTTCAGAAACCACTTGCTGTTGAAGTAGTAGCAACAAGTATTGAAACTTTCTCTGCGAAAGTACAAGGGCTAAAGGAGGCGTTAGCAAAAGTAGAATCGGCTATTGAGCGGCTCCCTAAAGTACAACAAAATGACGCAATTCAGTTAAAGCGATCGGTGTTCAAAGAGAACGATAGACTTGACGTAATCAATTCATTGGCGAGTAGTTACAGCCAAGCTTGGAAGTTGGAATCTACGGGGTACCAAGCATTTGAGAAATTCTATGCGACTTGTTCACCTTCGTTGAAATCAGCTCTTACCCCAGAGCTGACAAAACTAAGCTACGAACTCATTTCTAATTCGCCAAGCTTAGATAGTGAGACTTTAGCAAACCGTCTGTCAGATAAACTTGTTCAATATGCCTCAGATATGTCGACCGTCAATCTTCGAGTATTGTCTGAAGTTTTGGCGGAGAAGGTACCATCATTAGCCAATGACGTGCTAACGCCGTTTCCTAAAGAGGAACAAAAGGCACAACTTGGTGCGATCAATCTGATTAGACAAGCACTTAGCCAGAGCAGAGCTGAACTTAAGGAAGAACAAAAGGGCATCGAAGCTCGATTGGATATTCCCAGTAAAATTATCCAGCTTCGCCACGGTGCGGCTGTATTTGCCAAAGAGATGCAGCAGTTTATTGAGTCTGACTCGACGGTGGAAGACCAATTTGCCGCTACTTTAGCAGCGTTGACAGGAAACGTCTGGTTAGTCGTAAAGGGTGATAGCTTAATGCCCGATGACTTGACCGATTACGATGACTTAGATCTGACGGAACAGGTTAGAAATGAGCTTCCTCATGTCGAAATCAGTGATAAAACACGTAAGCTAGCCGAAGATGTTATTCAAGCGCAGCATCGTCTTTCTTGGTTAGACAGAAAGAACAGCATCACTCATGAGCGAAACAATCGAGCTGGTGTTGATATCTATGCAGATATTCAAAGCAAGCAGTTGGGTGATAACATCACTCGAAACTTGCCTTTATATACCGATTATCTTGATGAGAAGATTAGTGCGGCAAAATCCTATGTTGCCTCGTTGGAAGCACTAGCGAGCCTTGATATTAGTGACGGTGTCACCAATCAAATTACAGTAATGCATGAAGATGCCAAGCACCAGCTTACTCGTCTCACAAAACTTGAAGCGCAATGCAGAACTGTACAAATAGCGCAAGATACTAAAGTACTTCTTGGAAACAAGTTGACGCGTCTGGATACCATGTTAGATCAAACTATCGACGCCAATACGAAACGACTTAACCTGCAAGGATTCTTGTCTTTCTTATCACCTTTGAGAGCTAATAACGATCAGGTACGTACTCTGGTATTAGAGCGTAAAGAGCTACAAGTCGAGTTAGACAAACAAGAAAAATATGTCGTTGATCTATATGGAAAGGACTGGCGAAGTAAGCCTGAAGTCGAGTCAGAAAAAGAAGTAGCTCAATTGAAAAGTCTTGAGTTGAGTATGGCGTCTCTCGTGAAAGATATCGAGCTGCTGGATGACGAGTATGAGAAGTCCATGCTCGAGCTAACTCATTTTGACCGTCAAGTAACAAAGGAAAAAGGTTATCCTGGTGTAAGCGGGAACAGCCTAGAATCTTGGTCTGCGTGGGTAAAGCAGAATGTAGCAGGCAATTGGTCAGGGGATTATCGTCCTGATTTAAGTACTTTGATTCTGGAACGCCAAATGGCAAAGGTAGGCATTAATAGTTATACAGAAGCTTACCAGAAGCTTTATAACACATTGTCTTCGGGTGAACTTAGTTCTAATTATCAGGGTGTTATGAATACACTTGGACAACTGCATAACTGGGCAATGGTACATCCTGTAGAGTCACAAGCACTTGCTGGTAACTTGACACATGCCTATCAGATAATCAGTTCGAACAGTGGTTGGTTTGGCAATGATCTTGCTGCTATGGCATCAACGGTCTGGAAAACGGGCACCGTAGAAAATCAAGTTAAAGACATCCTGCAGGGACGTCGAGAGTTTCTGCCTAGCCACGAATCTATGTCAATGACAGCAGAAATGATTGCTTTACTTCATTTGGCACAGTGTGCGCCATACATGGCTGGTGCAGCGAAGGGAGCTGCCGGAAGTGGCCTTGTTGCAAATGGAGCTAGTCAACTCGTCTCTGCTTTAGTTCCAGGTTCCACACTCGTAAAACCGATGGCTAGCATGTTCGGAGGTTTGGTACAAACATGGTCAGAGCGCAAAATGGCCAACGTTGTTAACCGACATCGTTCCACTGAAGTGATGGTCAATGCTTTGATGGCAGGTATTCGTAAGCAAGGCAGCTTCAACGAGCGTGCACAAGCTGTTGCGTCCTATGCGATGCAACGTCAAGCACTTCAAGACGTCGGTACGCTTTCCAGAGATTGTTTCGAAACCAGCAAAGCGGGTGCAATGAGCCGGATGTGGCAGGACGCTAAAAATACCTGGCAAGAGATGAATTGGAAAGCGAAAGCTTTTTCCGTTGCGACCACAGCAGCAGTAACACTGAGCGGGGCTTCGATTGTAGCATTAATTGTCTTCGCTATTGTTGGAACAGGGGGACTTGCCATTGCCGCTATTGCGGGTGTTGGTACAACGCCAATTAGTGCTTATTTTTCCAGAACAGCAATGAACTTAATTGCTTCGACTAACTTCCTCGGAATGAATGATGCGCACAACAGAGCAAAAGAAAAAATGACTCAGCAGCGTGTCGATGAAGCCTTAAGGCGGCTTGCAAACAAAACCAAAGATGATCAGCGATTAGGAGACTTACTGGGTGAATCACTCAAAGATGCTGGTCAACTGATACAACTTAGTCATTTACCTGAGGACCAACGAGAAAAATCATTTCGTTATCAGATCTCGAGTATTGCTTCTGAACGTGAGCAACAGATGATTGAACAGAATGCACGCAATAAAGCCGAACTGATAGAAACAGCCAAATCATATGTACCTGAAGCACTGCTTAAGGATGAGAATGGCGCTATTGATTGGGACAGTTGTTACCAGCAAGTTGAACAAGCGTTAGTCAAGCAGGCCGCTTAAAACTCATGTCGCCCCGGAACAATCCGGGGCTTATTTCAGGTGTAGACCTGATATCCCCATCACCATAATCCTCGCATCATAGAACCATAGGTAATTTATGGGACGATTATGTATCTGCAAATCACGAGAAACATTGAACAGCTTATTGCGTTGCTCAGGCTGCCAGAAGTTCAGGTTTCAGACATCATAGAGATTCACCAGAAGCCTTTTGGCATAAGGCTGGAAGTGCAGGGCACTCGACTCATGCTGACTTCGTGGCTATTGGAGAGTAATGGTCATGACTTGGACAGTGCTCTTAAGAGAAACCAGCCCGAACGATTCAGTGGATTACCTCAACGTATTTTTCCGATTAAGAACCAACTGTTTATTAGCGCACTATGCCCTGAACAGTTTGATGCACATCAGTGGTTTCGTATGTGTCAGAAGCAACGTCAGTTTCTGTCACAACTAGGTGGAGGAGAGTAGCTATGTCAATCGCAACACGTTGGTTAGCGAAGGTAGCCGGAAGACAAGACATCATCCTCAGCGCAATGCTGGTGATCGCTGTATTCATGATGATTCTACCTTTGCCGACAACCTTGGTGGACGTACTTATCGCCGTCAATCTGGGGATGTCCATCATCCTGCTTATGATTGCAATTTATATTCGTGATCCGCTTGAGTTTTCAGCGTTTCCTTCCATGTTGCTGATCACCACCTTATACCGCCTTGCGCTGACCATAAGCACCAGTCGTCTGATTTTGCTTCAACATGACGCCGGTGAAATCGTGTATACCTTTGGCGACTTCGTGGTCGGCGGGAATCTGGCCGTTGGTATTATCGTCTTTGCCATTATCACAATTGTTCAGTTCATCGTGATTACTAAAGGTTCGGAGCGTGTTGCAGAAGTTAGTGCACGATTCTCGCTTGATGGTATGCCCGGTAAACAGATGAGTATCGACGGAGATATGCGTGCTGGGATCATTGATGCGAAAGAGGCCAAACGTCAGCGATCAGTGGTTCAAAAAGAGAGCCAGCTTTACGGCGCAATGGATGGAGCGATGAAATTCGTAAAAGGTGATGCCATTGCGAGTGTTATCGTGATCTTAACGAACATCTTCGGCGGTATTGCTGTTGGGGTCCTTCAGCACAATATGTCGGCGTCAGAAGCGCTAAATACTTACGCTATTTTATCTGTTGGTGACGGGTTAATTGCTCAAATTCCATCACTGCTTATCTCAATAACTGCGGGTTTAATCGTGACTCGTGTTCCGGGTGAAACCAAAAACAACCTTGCCAATGAATTGGTTCAACAAGTTTCTCGTCAGCCTTCATCACTCCAGATGGCCGCAGCGGTGATGTTTGTGTTTGCGATCATTCCAGGTTTTCCTTGGTTCGTATTTGGTCCTTTAGGTTTAGCAGTGTTGGGGGCATCTTTTTGGTTAACTCGAAAAGAGAAAAACAAAGAGGATCATCAGGGCTTTGTTGCCAATGAGAATGTTGAAGCCAGTGGTGAGCAAGAAATGACGCCCGGAGCTGTGCCTCTTATGTTAGCGATAGGAGAAGATCTGATTGAAGAGAATCTAAGTAAATCCCTACAAACGCTTAGATGGAAAATGTTTGAAAAACTGGGTTTACCTCTTCCTGAGATTCAGATGCAAGTGCTACGCAACGGGCGTCGAGGTGAGTTTGAACTGCTCTTATATCAAGAGCCGATCATCAAGTTGAATTTAGCGAAGCAGAACATCCTGACACTGAAAGGCATCGATGGGTTAGACAGTGAGCAGAATAAGCTGGCGTTTAATCAGCAAATCTTACATTGGCATCCAGTCGAGGCGTTAGAAACCATTCAACTCTCAGGGCAGGAATACTATCAGGGTAACGATATTGCTATTCGCCTTGTTGAGATAGCGGCTCAGCATTACGCCAAAGAGTTTTTAGGCGTACAGGAAACACGTTATCTGATGGATTCCATGGAAATGCGTTATGCCGAACTGGTCAAAGAGCTTCAGCGTTTATTGCCTGTTAGCAAGGTGACTGAGATTCTTCAGCGCCTAGTTGAAGAGAACATATCAATCCGAGACTTACGTACCATCTTCGAAACGCTTGTGGAGTGGGCGTCGAAAGAGAAGGACACCATTATGCTGACGGAGTACGTGCGTGTCGCTTTACGTAGGCATATCCGGCGCAAGTTTACTGTTGAAGAGGGCTGGATCCCGATGTTGCTGATTGGTGACAGTATCGAAAACCAAATCCGCGAATCTATTCGTCAGTCAGCGGTTGGGGCATATAGCGCGTTAGATCCTGAAGAAGAGCAGAAGATCATTACGTTGATTAAAGACAAATTGCCGGGTCACATGCCTTGTGTACTGCTGACGTCATTGGACGTACGGCGCTATCTGAGAAAGATCGTTGAGCCAACCATGCCAATGACGCCGGTGCTCTCTTTTCAGGAGATAGGCGACGACGCCAGCATCAAAGTGATCGCGCAAGTCGATACATTAGCGGAGGTGCCAAATGCAATTGCCGGATAAAACGTATTTAGCCGAAACGCTCAATCAGCAACTGTTTCCTGAACTGCCTCTGGCACCAACATTTCGCCGATTTGGAAAAATTCTGGAAGTCACATCGACGTTAATTCGTTCCACCTTACCCGGAGCAAGCCAAGGCGAGCTTTGCATGATTGGTAATGATCTTAAAGCAGAAGTAGTGGCCATCAAAGGTGAAGAGGCGTGGCTATCACCTTTTCGCTCAACAACAGGGATCGGGACTGACATGAATGTAGAGCCCATGGGGCATGGTCATAGAGTGATGGTCGGTGAAGAATTACTCGGGCGTGTGGTAGACGGATTGGGTCACCCGATGGATGAGAGTAATTGGGTTGGTAAATGGCGAGAAAATCACGGGGAAGCCCCTGATCCATTAAAGCGTAAGTTGATCAGTAAAGTCATGCCGACCGGGATCAGAGCTATCGATTCAACGCTCGCTTTAGGCGTGGGCCAACGTGTGGGTATTTTTGCCGCAGCTGGTGGCGGTAAAAGTACACTGCTTGGCATGCTAGCGGGTCACTGTGAAGCGGATGTTATCGTGTTGGCCTTAGTTGGAGAGCGGGGAAGAGAAGTCCGTGAGTTTATCGAATATTGCCTTCCCCCAGCCGCGAAAGAAAAAACAGTATTGGTTATTGCGACGTCTGATAAGCCACCTCTGGAACGGATGAAAGCAGCAGTAACAGCAACGACGATTGCAGAGTATTTTCGTGACCAAGGTAAGAATGTTCTGCTTATGGTTGATTCGTTGACTCGTTTTGCGCGAGCGGGGCGTGAAATTGGCCTTGCCGCAGGTGAACCACCAGTAGCTAACGGGTTTCCGCCGAGTGTGTTTGTTCAACTTGCTTCTTTACTTGAGCGAGCGGGTCCGGCGCCTGTCGGGAGTATTACCGCTATCTACACCGTGCTGGTGGAAGGAGACAATATGAACGAGCCTGTTGCAGATGAAGTACGCTCAATTCTTGATGGTCATATTGTGTTATCACGCAAGCTAGCCGGCGCAGGACATTATCCAGCGATTGATGTTAATGCAAGTGTAAGCCGCGTTATGGATCAGATTGTCACTGCTCAGCACAAAGATGATGCCAAGCACCTAAGGCATTTGTTAGCGCTCTATCAGGAAGTGCAGTTACTCATTCGAGTCGGTGAATATCAGCCGGGTCAAGATCCTGCCACAGACGAGGCAGTGGCAAAGTTTGGTTCAATCGAACGCTTTCTCTGTCAGGGGGCGAACGAACCTTCACCGTTCAAAGAGACACTTCAGCAGTTAAATCAATTAAATGGAGGGTAAGTGATGGCACTATCCAGTCAGGAAATTGATCTTATCGAACAACTGCTTCATGTGCGTAAACGTAAAGAAGAGCGGCTACAAGCCCAATGGAATCAGCTCAACGAACAGCAAGATAAATGCAAGCATGAAAAACAACGCTCGTATCAAGAGTGGCTTATTTCACGGGAGGCGTTAACAAACCCTCTGCAAACTGAAGATGTTATGGATCGTAGTCAACTGAACCAACTCCTAGGAGAAAAGCGGAGTCAGTATATTGAAGAGCGTTCTAAAGCCGATTCAGTCGAGGACTGGCATAAACGAATCGAGCAGTTGGAACGTGAAAAGTCAGAACTATGGAGCCAGAAAACAAAGCTGATAAGAGGTCAGGAAAAGCTAAAAGAGGTACTGGATGAATAACAAAATTGAACATGTGAATAGTACTGCTTGGCGTGTTGAAGGCGTTGCTGGTCGTCATGAAGCCGATCCTGAGCTTAGACAGCGATTTACGATTCTTTTCCATACACAACAAGATGTAGAAGCACAAACCGATACACCAGATACCTCCGCGCGGGTGCCACCTTCCATTTTAAATGAATTATCCGCAGTGAATCATGTAACCAAATGGGGCAATGCAGAACTACACAGAGGTGAAAATAGTCTTTCGTTTAAATTGCTCAACGGCCCGATGTCGGGCTTAGTGATCTTTGCTCTATGGGACGCGCAAGGCGTTGCGTTAACTCTGAAACCCAAGAACCAAAAACAGCAAGACGCACTGAATCGCATCATGCCGAAAATAAAAAGCCGTCTCAATGAATCCGCGTTAAAAATGACAATAGAGGTAAACCGCCATGACAGATCTAATTGAAATGAGCAAGGTGATTGGCACTGGTTTAGAAAACCAGCAGTGTCAGATGTCGTTACAGAAAGTTGCGGGGGAAGGTCAGTTTTGGTCATATCGAAGTGATTCAAAGAGCGGCATATGGTGCAGCCATTCCGATTGGAATCAGGGTGTTAGTGAGATAACTGCTATCGAATCGTTAAGCATGATCCCTGAAGATCTTTTCCCAACACTCGTCGCTGCAATGTTTTCCGCAGTGAGCATTCCGTTTGTCAGAGATATCAGTACGCAAGGTGCAGAGTGCTGCCTGCTTGATGGCATCTATCCGGTCGTACAGTGTCAGGGTTATCAGTTCGTGTTGGTTGGGTTTAGCGCCGCATGGCTAAAGCGTCTGACTACGCATTGGACGCATTATTCAGGGGAAAGTATCAAAGTTAGTGTGCCTTTGGTCGCAGGCTACACAACAGATATTGAGCCAATCTCACAAGGCAATGGAGTGTGGTTAAAAGAAGGCGTGGACCCTGATGAAGGAAAAGCGATCTTGTGGTGGGATAAACCGCTGGCAATCGTCCAATTCGAGAGAGAACAGACATGGTCTGTGGAGCAGGTATTTGCTCCATACTCATTTTTTGAAGCGGTCAGTTATGTTCAGGTTGCCTCACTCGAAGTTGATTTACCTACTTTGCTGCAATTAGTTGAGGGGCAAACTATTGAAGGACCACTGACATGTGAAACTGCCTGTAAACTCGTGTCCGGCAGCCATTGCATTACCTCAGGCGAACTCTTAGTCAGCCAGGATGGAGTATCTTTCTACACGAACAATACTCATACAAAAGCCACTTGAGTCTAACGAAACTTCAGGGCTGAGCCGGTTGGTCTGACTTACCGGTTTTTTGCATAATAAGCCTCAACACCTAAGACTCACATCTGGTCAAACCACATTTCTCGTCTATTTTTCCTGTTTTGGTATTGAACGTTTGAAAGCCATTTCATAGTGATTGCGACAGCATAGGTACTCCTTTTAGTTACCCGTTTCAGGACTCCGTATGTCAATCTAGAGGAGAGGTTCTTATGTCACTCAATATTAGCGGCACTTTTGACCGCACCATTAGCGATGCTCGCATTGAACATGTAAAGCAAGCGAATACAAAGGAAGAAGCTATCTACATGGGGCTTTGGGATAAAATCAAAGATTGGTTTTGTGGAACAGATAAAGCTCAAGCGCTTGAGCATCTATATGAAATCACGCATGAAGTTGATACTGAAACTTCTGAGTCCGCCTCAAAGAAAATGGAAGCGTTCTGCAAGCTGAATCAATTGGCGGGTAGTGGCTTTACCAATCGCTTTCAAGGAGAAGTTATCGATAACCATGATGGCACATACAGTTTTAAGTTTGAAATCACGGATGTGTTGGAAAAAACACGTGTGAATTATGGTGAAGTATCAAAAGAAGCGGATTGTATCCTTGGGCGAGAGCTGACGAATCACTCACAATATTTGCTTGAGGATAACGTCAGTCGCAATGGGCTACAGGACGCATTGGATCGCGTATCATTTAACGATGAGAACGATACGTACCAAGGTGTTACGTCTTCCAAACAAAATCAACTAGCGACGGAACTCCTCAGCCCACAGGCAAGAAGTCAGATGTCTAGAGACAGCCAACTTGCTAAAAATTGGGTAGCAGTGCAAATGAAATGTGTGGATCACTTCTCTGATCAACGCGCTCGTCTAGAGCAGTTAGAAGGGGTGGGGAATGGTACTCCAAGAGAATGGGTGCAACGAGGGTTAGCTTCACTCAATCAAATTCACACCTCCGTCAACAAGTACTTTGCAAACCAACAAGAACCCGTTGAGCCTATGTCACTAAGCCGAACATCAATAAAAGAGGTAGGTTTGAAGTCGAAGCCTTTACCACCAACTCAGGTAGAAAGGTTGTTGCCAACACTGACTCTACCACCAAGAAATGACGAAGCATGGAATATGGGACGCGATGAAGACGGAGAAAAACGCTACCGTGATATTGGGCTCATTGTTCATTTACTCGAATCGTTGAAGAATTATCAAAATACTCACTGCGAATATCAGGCTGAGCCAAACTTTCAATACAAGGCTGAAAGCGGAGGTGTACGATCAGATTTTCATCGCGCTGGAGACATAGCAAGAGAGCAGTTCTTTAACGCTGCAGCCGCAGCAGGCTACGACCTCAACAACCAAGAGATTTATCGACAAGTCGATCATATCGCTGGAATGTATCATTCACTAAATTATGAGTCGCTGTTGACTACAACTGGTACTTTACTGAGCTAACCAAAATAAGAAAACGGAAGGCGCTGCCTTCCGTTTTTTCATTATGCCAATTGGGCTTTAACTGACATCGTAGTGTTAACACAATTATATGAGTTGAAAACTAAGCTAATCGGTTTGGGTAGAAATGTTGTTTTACAGTTGAAGAGCGAGCGTCTTGCTCCTTAGTCTCAGGAAGGCGGCGATGATGATGTTCAGGTGACAAACTAACCCCAGCACCGTGGTATCCCGTAACGTCTGGCTGTTCAAAGCCTTCACTTTTCAGTTTGTTACTCAAGGTTTGAGCAAAGGGCTCAGCTTTCACTTCTTTTGGCCCAAACAATCCTAAGAAGCCAGTTTTATGCGTGGTAGGCTGGGCTGCTCTTTGAAGATCCTTATGATGAAACGATTTGGGGGATTTGGTATCAGCGCTATAGCAAGCTGTTACACGAATATCATTGAATGATTTTGGAAGCCCTCCTTCGCGTAATTGACTAGCGAGATCACCAGCGGTCACCTTACCCTGAGCACACGCTTGGTCAGCGGCGAGTATATTCATTCCGGCTCCACCATGACCGACAATGTATAACTTATCTTTACCCGCTTGTAATTTAGACAGCTGCTGTTGACCTTCATTACTTTGTATATCGAGCCGCTTGAGGACATCGACTTCCTGTTTGAAGCGGAGATCAGCGCTCATGCCTTTATCGAATAAATCAGGTCCCATCAATTGTCTGATTTCATCCCGTGTTGCCCCTGTGTTTTGTACAATCTCATTGATTTTGTCATCAAATTGAATGTGTTTTGATAGGTCAGCAATCTGTTCATTTCTGTGCTGTTCGAGCGTTGCTTTATCTTGATCACTGCGACTGATCAACGGATACAGCTCTTTACCTTGACTCGCCCTGGGTAAATTTCTCCCCAAAGCTTGAGTAACAATATCTTCTGCAGCAAAAGGAGCATAGATGGCCCCTTGCTTAGACTGTGAAGAAGTCATACTCAAGTTGCTTGTGGTTACTCCTGTTACTTCACCGTATTGTGCGCCTGATGATTGGCTGGTAGAAGCAGTAGAGGAGGTAGCAATACTATGATTAGCTTGAATTTCGGGCATAACTTAGTCTCCCAATTGAAGTTCATGGTGAAGTAACGCTAACTTGCTAGTAAATCCTCGGAAAACAGTCTCTAAACCATTTTCCTCAACTAACGTTTGTGAACTGACCAAAGCTTTGAGCTCGTACCCGTCGTCACCTAAACCCAAAGTGACTTGACCACCTTCAACGCCTTCTAGCGGAGGGATAATTAGAGAGAGTACGGGAGCAGCGTAATCCATCAGTTTGGAGTTGGTCAGATCTGGTAATTGGCTCCAAAGCCACAGGCCGCTATTCATCCTCGATAACATGACATCAGGCAATCCCTGAATCTGAATCGCCAGTGTATTTTCGGCGTGCAAATCACGCAGTGTTTCCGGTGACAATCCTATATTCACCAAAAAGTGACTGATCAATGTATCCAGTTCCTGATTTAGAACAGGTTGTGAGTTCATCGAGTGAATTGGAGGAGGCATAGGGCTACTCTCGTGTTGAAATATGACCTATTCACGTTATAACGTGCCCAGCAAACTCAATATCTAAACTCATGTGACTCTTATGAAAGCTGGTCTGACCTAAACCATTAAAAACTCGGCATTACTGCAATTTTTTATGCGGTACTTACAACAAAAAAACGGAAGGCAATGCCTTCCGTTTTTGCTTCATTACAAACTTAAAGTTTGATTTGCTGTAGCGTTGGTTTCCATCTCGCGTGTGTTGCTTCATCTTCAGGTGTCACGCCAACGTTGCGACCATCCAGAATATTAAGCACATAACGCTTGTTGGTGCCATCGACGTAGCGACTGATCAGCTTGTCGTCTTCCCAGAACCATTTTTGAGCAAGGTTAGAGCTACATGACTCAACGGTTAGGTTCTTATCATCAGAAACCGTCAGACAACGATCTGGTGCAACACGGCTGCGGTAGCGCTCATCGCTATCTAGACCCCAAGTCTGGTTCCAACTTCCGTGACAGCTCCAGCCATCCACTTGACCACCCTCAGCTTCTTTATCGCCGTTGGTACCATAAACATCTAGGCACAAGTCGTTGTTGCTTAACGACTGCAAGGTCACATGTGCCTCAGCTTCAAACAATGGGTGACTCCAGTCTATACGAACTGTACGTGGAATTGACCATCCTGTCGTTGCCCAACCACCGGGGCCATACACAGAGAACAGTGCTGATGGGATAACATCACCATAGCGTGCTTTAGCAATGAACTTCGCACCAATCTCGAAATCCGTAGTTCCGGTCTGAGAGACAGGAGCTTCGTATATGACGTCATAGTTAGGCTTGAAGTTAGCGTAAGAGATTGGGTTGAATTTCGATTTATCGAATACCCATCCGCTTCCCCAGTGTGCTGATGTAAAGTAGCAGCCAAGTTCTTCACGGCGTAGCTCTTGACACTCATCAAACTCACGCTCAAAAGCAATTTCAAAATCGCTTAAAGAAGAACGGTTGTTCACGCGGTAGTCTTTGGTATCAAATACTAGTGTTTTTTCATTCTTATAGCTGAATGAACCGCTCACTTCTGCACTGACTTTAGGGCCATCTTTGCCAACTTCCGCACCAGCTGAGCCGTTAATACCGATCGAATAACCGTGGGTATCACGGTGTTGGTAGTCTTTGTTTTCGTTATGAGGGAAATCGCTGACTTTCTTAGGTACGTAACCAGACACTGGTTTTACCCATAGCTCGTAGCTGCTCGCAAATGGGCCAATGTACGTGCGACGGTTTGCCCAGCTTTGGAACCAGCTGTGATCTTGTTGAAGATCATCAACGAGATGGAAGCCTGTTCCCGCTTTATCTGCCTCAACAGTAAAACGTACGATCTTAGCGTCTGGTGTGAAGCCTTGCGAAGTAGACGACTGAACCGAGCGCATCTGTGATACGTTGACGCGAATATCAACCGATGCGCCAGCGTTACACCAATCTCGCTTCGTATCGAAATCTTTACTTGTATAAAGATTACACGTTAGCTTTGAGCTGGTTATGTAGTAGACCTTTTCAACAACAGGAACGTAGTCGTCCGCGAACGCATTGACAGAAGCAGCAAGCAAAGAAAGAGTGAAAATTGTAGAAGTTTTCATATTACTCACCTCCAAAGCCAAGACGATCAAGGGCATGAACCAAAGACTGGTTAATACTATCTAACTCAGCCGCTGGGTTATTCACTGGGTCACCATTCTCATCGCGGACGTCCGCAACAATGGAGTTGATGATGTTATCGCCTTGATACATGCCAGTAACCACAACAGGTGCATCACTGCCAAGCCCAGTTAACGATTGGCTAAGGTCAATCTTGGCATCTTCACCTGAGACTTGTCTCAGGTCAATGACGACCGTATCACCTTTAACGACATGTGATTTTGCCAGCGCAATATCATCATCTGATGCAGTGCCTACATTGATGTAGAGTGCATCGATTTTAGCCAAATTTCCGTTGTAAAACTGAGTTGATTGCTGATAGTGCTCAGTGATTGATTGTGAAACTTCACTCTCACTTCCAAGTATCTGAATATCAGCAAATGCATGTGCAGCAAACAAAGAAGAGAGTAGGGTAAGTGTCCCTAACACTTTAGTTTTGTTATTGTGCATACAAAAATCCTCGTAAAGAGTTATTACTTAATAACAATTCAAACGTCAGTTAACTTTCCATGATATTTTGTTGTCATCCTTGAACGAGAATAAATACCTCTTGGAACCAAGCTATATTCCAAATCAATCCCCGTGTTTTATTTAGTAACATGATAAATAGATTTCCGAAAAGAGATTTTTTAGATGGTTTTTCTGAATTCTTATGACCATCAACCAACACATAATGTGATCTCTATTCAGTATGCAAGTGTTGTTAACCCTCCTCGCAATTGCTCACAAATGATACAGATGTTGTTCTGTTAATGATCTAAATGCTATTTTTATTATTTAGAAAAAGGACTTAAAAAAGTAGATTTAAAATTGAATTTATTACACCAAACCATTTGTAACTTATTGCTATAAAACAACTTTAAATCCATGAGCAAGTTTTAGATTACGATTATCAAAACAATCAATAGATCTTAATCTAGTCATAAATATAATTTCATCACCTACATGTCTCAAAAGTGATAATATCAAACACAACAATAAAGCATTTACTCTAATTAAAATTCAAACACCAATTTGATTTTTAGTTAAAAATCAAAACATAGATCACAAACGTTTCTTATAGGAAACTTTAAATATTTTTCTTTTTTATCGTCTGCTCTAATAAGCCAGATGGATTTTTAAGGATGATTATTTAAATACGGTGTTCAGTTAAAACCAATATTTTAAAATCAACTAAATTAACAGGTTCTAATTTAGTAATTTTATTTAATATAAATATTAGCAAGAACAAGGGTTGAATAAACTCAGGTCAATACCTGATATTGAGGTGAGCCGAGAACGAGGAGATAAGAGAGGTGAAACTTGGCTGGACGAAGCCCAACCAAGTAGATAGGCGTTAAGGTCTATTCGTTAGGCAACTCATCGCAATAGAAAGGGCCACTAAACTCTAGTAATGCTTGAGGCATGTGTATCGATTCTTCCAATTGGCCGAAATCATACAGAGAGAATTTTACATCCGCTTTCATCGACTTCATGTACTTTTGTTCACCACCAAAAATGATTACGGAAGGAAATTCAAGAGGATAGAAATCATCTAAATCAGATTTTGCTTCCATAACCATTTTGTACCTGAGTTTGTTCATTTCAACTTTTAGGTAGCCAGCACAAGAATCATATTCACGCTTGACTGATAGATTTCCAATGGCGGGGTAAAAAATAAGGTCGTAGTTGTCTGAAATGTAGCGTCCAGCCCATAGCTCTATGTTGGAGTTACCAATTTTAGCGCCTGTGAACATGTAGTAGAGATCATCGGAGAGCCCCATACTATAAACCATGCCTGCACTCGACTCTTTGTCATACCAGCCTTTATCAACCTGAGCATAACCGCTTCCATACAAAGACACGTCACCATCAGAGAAGCTGTATTGAATTGGTGTTCCTACAGTGTAAAGAAACCATTTCCCTCCGACACCGGGCAATTCTGGAATAATACCAAACGGGGTCTGCCCGGGATTTAATCCTCGCCAATAATGAGCATGCTCGCCATCCCAACGCATTGAGAATTGGAAGTCATTGTAGGTCACTTCAACCGAGTCTTGATTAGCTACGACTATCCCCGGGATTTCATAGTGAAAAAGCGTCGCATCATCAAAACCTTTCATAATGAGCTCGTCACGGAAGATATCGTACTTAATAGTTTTTCCATTGAGTGGGGTAAAAGCAAGGTGAACGTATGCCTTAGGCGTTGGCTGATCAAAATCAGGCGCTATATAGCTCTGGAGGCTGATTTTGAAATAACCCACATCCGGTACCGCAACATTATAGAACCACTGTTCTGCCCAAGTTTTATCCGAGCTTGGTACATGTGGCCGAATATCATCTAAGGTAGTCGCAAACACAGCTAGACTCAGCAGAGAAAACGCTGCTGTGACGGTAAGAAAAATCGATTTGAGATTCATCGTCTGTTGTTCCTTTAAATCAATGAGGATGAGTAAAGGGAAATAAGTATTGATGCTGAATCGGCCACAAGGAGTTCTCCCCGTGGCCAATTCACAATAGCTAGCGACAAATACGAGCGTCGGTGAAATACAGCCCAGCCTGACATTGTGTTCCAGACTGACAGTGCTCATCTGTCTGGCAGTAGCATTCCCCACGGACGTTACATCCCGGCGTTAAATAGTCATCCATAGAGATATCACCACTCACGCGTTCCCAGAAAGGATTAGTAAACACGTTGTAAGGATCGAGCTCGGCTTTCGCCTGCAAGAATTCTTGCCACATCGGGAATCGAGAAGGCATGTCCTCGAAGATCGCAACCGAGTTCTTGCCCCAATGAGGTCGCGCATCATACTTACGCAGTGACATCTGTTCTATCTCCAGATTCACAAAGTAATTCTTCGGCTCCTTTTTACCTTCTTGGCGTAATGTGTACTCGATACCCACAAATGCGGTTTCGCGACCAGCACTCATACCAATATAGCTGTCTGACGCTTGACCAAATCGGAAGTAAATACCATTGAGAGGGAAGCAGGTTCTTGGGTGAGCCGCGACAATCTCTCGTACGTCACGGATCCAGTCAGGCAAGCGCTCAATATCAATGGCCACTTCCTGAAGTGCGATAGGAAGCCTGTCCCAAATACATTTGTTGGGATCTTTACATTTGAAGTACTGCATTTGATCTGAGTAACCAATAGGTTCACTCACTTTTTTGCCCGTATTACTATCGCGGAAGTAAGACTTCGCTCTGGCGTTATAACGCGCAACGGCGGCTAGACATTGCAATCCAGTACCCGGAAATTCGTGAGCGGCATTAAACAGCAAGCCAAAGAAGAACTCTTCTGCATCAGATACATCCGCCTGAGCATTATACGCTTCACCCTGCGTCTCCAATGGAACAGGGTTATACAAGGTGGTGGTATAGCGGCCAAGACCCGGGAACCAAGCGATATTGGCTGAGTAGGTGCTGCGAGCGATGTCCAGAACAACATCTTCCAATCCGGAATCGTCACGATACCCTGTCACTTCTGCTTTGACTTTGAACGCTTCCTCGATAGCCAGCGTGACTTCAACGACGACACCCAGCACGCCCAAGTTGACGCGAGCAGCATTGAGTAAATCGCCGTTTAATACACGAACGTCTCCCTGACCATCAACGACTTTAAGCTCAGTCACATAGTCCGCTAGCATATTGCTAGGTTTGTCTAATGTTGAGCCATGTGTACCACTGCCAAGCATTCCGCCGACGGTGAAGATGGCGAGCTCAGTGACCATGTTGATCGCGTAACCTTGTTCACGAAGAAAATCGTTTAAATCGTTAAATCTCATACCCGCTTCAACCGTCACACGTTTGTTCGCGGCGTCGAAATGGACGATCTTATCCATGTTCTTGAGCGTGAGTTGAACTTGATCATCACCCGCGCAGGCGGCATCGATCTGGCTGGCAAACTTACGATTACCCGTCATCACTTTCTTGTCGCGTATCAGTGCATCTTTAACGATGGCCTGAACGCCTTCAATGGATTGTGGGTCATAAATCCCTTCAGGATGACAGGTATAGGTCCCTTGATAGTTGGAGATTTCGCGTTCGGGCTCGCTCGTTTGAAGCGCAAAGGCTGTTCCTAATGCAGCCGATATTAAAGTAGCGCCGAGCGCGAGAGTTCTTATTCTCATTAAATATTCCTTATTAAAAGCATCGTGACATTGAGCTTCATCAGCTCGAAATTGAAATTTTCTATCAGCCAAATCGTGGCAATATTTGTTGTTCGATAACGTCCCGAACGGCACGTCGATGTTGAGGAACTCGACTGCGGAAGAACTCGCCAACATTGGCTTTGTATCCGTCAAGCGGTCTTGGCCCTATCTCTGGAACCCAAAGCGCATGATTTGTTGTCGCAAAATTGAGTTGAGAATGACCTAAAATGGCAAGCGGGCCTTGAGAGAGGTTTTTCGCATCAAAAATCCAGATTTCTTTACCGTTGCCAATGGTGCTGGTTGGCTCCTTACGAACTACCGCAGTAAAGACGTAGCCGTCATCTTGAGCGTAGCTACCGGGTCTCGACATAAACTGAGGCGTTCGCATTACACAGTCAGCAGGAAATTGATAAGCATCGGTGACTGCCATCTTTTGGCAATCCATATGGACGAGAGCGGAAGGTTGGTCTTCTTGAGGTAACGAGTCATTGGTAAACAGGCGGTTAGGGTATTGCTCGTATGCATCCGCGACACGCTCAACAACATGGTCTTTTCGGTAACCCACAGCGGCCCAGTAGATATGGTCAAACTGCTCAGGGAATTGGAAATGACCTCGGTAAGCGGGATCATTCATATCCCAGAAAAGCTGGTCATCACGAATTAAACGAAAATCACCCGTAATTTCACGCACGGAATCAGGTTGAACCTGAATGCGCGCGCGAACTAGGCCCCCGACATCCACCGGTGCGGCAGGATAACCTGCGAGCGAATCACTGACTCTTCCACCGAAGAGCAATCTATCTCGAGTATATTGCGGCTCAGATTTATCCATCGCGCCCAGATACTGCCCATAGAGCGTAATTTCGTTTTCATGATCATCGTAATTGCACATGACATCTGAAGTATCAAAGTTAAGCTCAATGTAATCGGCTGTGACAATGTCACGATTTGAGAGTAAGTCTTTCTTGCGGATAACCCATACAGGCGTGCGATGTTGCTGAGCGTAGACTGAACGGATACCAATCATTCTTAGCGGCTCAACTTGTGCCGCTGTTTCAAAGATCAGAACATGATGGCGGGTGACACCCAGTGAATGCGCAGTCGCAGCGATAAATGCTGGTCGGCCATCTCGTCCGACGATATCCCAGCCTTGAAGGGGGCTTTTCTTATCCCATTTCAGGAGCCGGATAAATCCATTCTTGGTGCCTGTATTTGAAACGTTACCGCCATAGTTAATGGTAAAACACTCGTCTGATTCGAGATCAAAGTATGGGTGACCAGTGGTCCGTACCTGAGGAAATAGCCATTTGTCTGGGGTTAGTGCGTCCATCCATGGCGGTAAACTGCTACGCCATTCATCGTAATGACCGATGGGCGTAATAAGATCTAATGTCGTCGCATCAAATTCATAAGGGACGCCGCCTTCGTAACTCAAAGCGAAACGGTTATTACCGAGATAGTTGGGCGCGGTATTACAGTAGTTCACAAATCCCATAGAAGGGCTGTAATACGCCATACCACCAAGCAATTTAAATCTATCAGGCCAATAGTGGATGTGCTGTTGCATGATGGCAGAGGGAGTGTCGATCATTTTGCGCATAAACGACACTTGCCCAAGGGAGAAATCCAAGCGGGTCAGCGCACCACGACCACTCGGGCTAAGGTGATCCCGTTCGAGTGGAATGCCTTCAGCAAAGAACACATGGCCCATGATGTCATCGGGTAATTGCCCGTAAAGCAAGTTTAGGTCGCCCGAAGAGGGCGTGAAGTCGGCTTGCATTATCGACTCTGGGAAAAGTGAGTGATTAACGGTCGGTGAAGCGAATAGCTGCCCAGGCACGAGTGTGACACCCGCTAATCCCTTTAAAAAAGTACGTCTTTCCATAGCTCTTATCAATAAGTAATTGGATGCATATATTGGAAAGTAGATGAGATTTATAAAGTGTATTGAGGAATGTTAAAAATTATGAATTGTGGCAGAGAAGTGGTGCAATGACTCTAGTCGATTACACAGTGAAGCATCAATAACATACTGAAAATCTGTTACTTTTATCATTATTCAATTTTTCAAATTGACCAGTGACAGCGTCACCCATTCGTTCTGATTACTATCTTTGCATAAGCATTGTCTATTGCTACTCGCTATTCACATTATCCTTGCCTATCTTTATTGAGTATTAAAACAGTATGAGTATTCAGCTGTGACTGGCTGTACTCGCGCTGAATAAAGAGTGTGTGTACCCCAAGTCCTTGAAGAGAGAAGGATGTCATACACAACGCACTCTTAACTTAGATGTAAGGTACCTAACGTATGCATGTGAAGAACCTTTCGATTGGCAAAAAAATTGCCCTAGCGTTTGTCGTTATCGCCGTAATGAATTTGGGCTTCGGCTTTTTAATGCTGAGTGAGCTGAGGAATATTAAAGCCGAACTCCTCAACTATACCGACGATACACTGCCTGCTGTCGAGAAAGTCGACTCTATTCGAGACCAAATGTCGTTATGGCGAAGAGCTCAGTTCGCTGCCTTTGCGATGAGTGATTCAGCGAAAGTTCAGTCCACCATTTCAAGCAATGAGAACATTCGTCAGGAAATTAATAAAGGGCTCAGCGCGTACGGAAAGACCGTTTGGCCTGGTGAAGAAGAACAAACCTTCAAGCGACTTGATAAGAAGTGGCAAGGTTATCTGGCAACGATGGACTCATTCAATCAAGCCATGTCTAACATGGACAAGGATACCGCTTACCCCATATTAGCGAATTCACTCGGTGAGTTTGAGAGCATCGAGGCTGACATTAATATATTGGTCGACATTCTCAAAGGTGCAATGAACAGTAATCGGGAAGCGATTTTATCGTCAGTCGATGGCTTAAGCCGTTCAGCAATGATCATCAATGTTTTGATCGTCGCAGTCATGGTGATTATGACGATGTTTCTGACCCGACTTATATGCGGTCCTTTAGTTGTCGTGGTTAAGCAAGCCAATGCGATTGCAGAGGGGGATCTTTCCAGAACACTGGATCGCTCAGCGATGGGTAACGATGAGTTAGGTGAACTGGCTGACGCTTCTACCCGAATGCAAAGTAACCTCCGAGAATTAATCAACCAGAGCGTCACGGTGGTTCGCGAGCTAGGACGCGCGGTCGATGAAATGACGCAAACTTCGAATAAGTCAGCCCGTGAAATGCAAGACCAGCAATCACAGGTCACCCATGTTGCTACGGCGATGGGGGAAATGAAATCTTCCGTCGCAGATGTAGCCCAAACCACCGAAGTCTCTGCTGAAAAAGCTAATGACGCGAATGGCAAAGTTCAAGAAGGGGCACGTAATACCAAAGCAATGGTCGGTTCTATTCAAAATGTCGCACAGATCATGGGGGAAGCGGGTGAGAGTGTTGCCGAGCTTGAACAACAATCGAACCAGGTTAATACCATTGTCGATGTGATCCGAGACATTGCCGATCAAACCAACCTGCTCGCACTAAACGCCGCTATTGAGGCAGCACGAGCGGGTGAATCTGGACGGGGTTTTGCTGTTGTAGCTGACGAAGTTCGTACACTCGCCGGGCGTACACAGGCTTCCACAAGTGAAATCACCGCAATCATCGAGAAACTTCAGGCTATTGCCAGCCAGGCAAAAGAAACAACCGATCGTTCGCGTCAGCAAATCGAAACGTGCGTTGAGCAAGGTAATCAGTCTCAAGAACTTATGACCGCGATTCGTGGCTTCATCTCAGAAATTGCCGATATGGGAACGCAAATAGCCAGCGCGTGCAATCAGCAGGACAGCGTAGCTGAAGAGCTCAGTTCAAATATTGAGAGTATTAACATGTCTGCTCAGTCTGTTTCCGCTGGCTCTGAAAGTACCGCTCAAGGGTGTCAGGAACTCAGCCGTTTATCCGCTTCGCTCCAGCAAGCGATGGGCAAATTCAAACTGGATTAGTGAGACAGACGAATACGGTCTGGAATAGGGAGGTTTTATGGTTTTCCGCACAACACTGGTTTCACTTGCAGTCGCATCAGCACTATTTCCAATGAGCTCCATGGCGGCACCTCTAGCATTGCCTGACACGCCGCCAGCAATGAACCAAGTACAGCAGTCGAACGCATGGCTTGAGATTAGCTTGGGTCAATTCAAGCAAAACATGGCGGAGTTTCGGTCTCATCTCAGCAGTCAAACCAAGCTTTGTGTGGTGATGAAGGCCGATGCTTATGGCAACGGAATACGCGGCCTCATGCCGACCATTCTTGAGCTCAATGTTCCTTGTATCGCAATTGCAAGTAATGCTGAGGCAAGGACCGTTCGAGATAGCGGATTTGAAGGCCAGTTAGTTCGCGTTCGATCTGCTGATATTCAGGAAATTGAACAAGCCATGGATCTTGATATTGAAGAGCTTATCGGCAGCTTGGAGCAGGCGAATCAGATCAAATCTCTAAGCACAGACAAAACAATCAAAGTCCATTTAGCGTTGAATGATGGCGGCATGTCTAGAAATGGGATTGATATGAGTACCGAAAAAGGTAAGCAAGAAGCACTTGATATTGCGAAGCACCAAGGCATCGATATCGTGGGCATCATGACGCATTTCCCAAATTATGATGCTGACGAAGTGAGAAGCAAACTCGCCGATTTTAATCAAAGCTCAGCATGGCTGATCGAAAACGCTAACTTGAATAGGGATGATGTTTTACTCCATGTATCAAACTCTTATACGGCATTGAACGTTCCTGAAGCGCAACTGGATATGGTGAGACCCGGCGGGGTACTGTATGGCGACCTACCAACTAACCCGGAATATCCTTCAATCGTCAGCTTCAAAACTCGAGTCGCGTCTTTACACAATGTTCCTGCCAATTCTACCGTCGGCTATGACAGTAGCTACGTGACCAAACGTGACAGTGTATTGGCCAATTTACCCGTAGGGTACTCTGATGGCTACCCGAGAAAAATGGGTAACCGAGCCCATGTCATAGTGAATGGGCAACGTGCTCCGGTTGTAGGGAAAACATCGATGAACACGACGATGGTCGATGTTACTGATGTTAAAGGTGTAATTACGGGACAAGAAGTCACACTGTTTGGCCAACAAGCGAATGCACAAATCAGTGTCGGAGAAATGGAAGAACATGCTGAATTGATATTCCCAGAGCTTTATACCGTTTGGGGAATGGCCAATCCAAGGCTTTACATACCGTAACCAAGATCACATAAAGCGGTTCAAAGCCAGCGTTAGTGAGCCATTTAGATAAACTTCAAATTGGCTATAAACGCTGGCTATATATAGGGTTGGCGACATCATTACTTCTTTTTAGACTTTTTCATTTTATATTCAATCATTTTGATATCAGAATAATGCTTCTTTAAACCTATTGTCAGGGAGACAAATATGGAAAATGAAGCAGCTGCAATTATTGCTAAAAGCTCACCTCAACAAATCGCGACTGGCGAGTTAGTTGTCCTCAAAAACACCATCAAGAAATTCTGTAAAGGCCCTATGCGTTCTGAGCTCATGAAGTTGGCTAACTCAGAGCTCGGGGCAATCTGTTCTAAGATCACTGCGGAGCGCATGCCGGTTTATCAAGCGAAAATCACCCACCTTAAAGAACTTGCCAAGTGCAACAATCAGTTAAGACTAAGAGACGAACTACGAGAAATCAGAAGTACAGGCATTTAACTCAGTTTAATTAAACAAGGCCGTTAACCGCCTGATAAAAGAAATATTACAACAATAAATAATCACAACATCATAGGCTAATTAGCATGCATTACGAGAATAATAAGAAAGTCGTGAGAGCAGGGTATGCCCCAATTGAAGAAGAGCAAGATGGCGCCAATATCCAACCTCAACAACCTGTACAAGAGACGCCGGATCCCGAACCAGAATATGAAATCAATGTAAAAATCCATTGCACGAATGAGGAGCTAAACTCTCTCCAGACTGGACAATGGTCTTTGGGGAGCACTGAGCTTGAAGCGCCAGTGTCACAATGGTCAAAAGAGGAGACACATGAGAAAACAAGCGTTCTGACCGCTCATTGTTTTCAAAGTGAAGAAAAGGTGCTCCACCATGAACTCTTCGCCAAACATCATACGACTTGCTTCGAAGTTATACCTAAACCCAAAGGTACCAAACACATTAACGCCGAATTTATACCTGTAAAGTTAGCGATAAAAGCAAACGAGAGTAAATTGGCATTTCCGACAAAGGGCTACTTTTATCACTTTGTTAGTGGAAAGCTAAGCCGTGAGTATCGTATAGCTGGAGAAGGGCTTTCAATATTTCAGCCAACGTTGTCTGAAGCATCAAAACTGGATGATGAGCTTTTATCTAAAAACCAATTAACGAGTGTTTTGCTTCCGTACAAACGAGAAGATGCCCCTGTACCCGATCAGCATTTTCTATATCGCTTGGAAAAACTTCGCCAAGATCAGCTAGATGCGGTGACCACTCAATGGCTCGACGAACACGCACTTAAACTGGAAATGGACTACATTGTTGCCGCAAGAACGTCAGCATTAGAGGAACGACCTGAAGCAGAGCAGGGCGCTGAAGTATGGCCTCCTTTAAAGCAGTTTAAGGCCGTTCACCCATTTGGTGATATATGGGGGCAATTCAAACAGCATAAGCTCAGTGAAACCATGGTTAACGTCATGCAGAGTCATTCGATTCCTGACAAAGTTCCAGTATTGATCCTCCCAGTCACGGAAGAGGAACAGCTAACAGAGACTGTCCTAGATATCTTTTCTAAGGTCGCTGGAGTTGGCATTGGTAAGAGTAAGAGCAAATCTATTCCACAAACCATTCATCGTTTCTGGTCTGGTGGTGCAATGAGCCAGGAAGCGCTGCATGTACTCACTGATTCCATCGATAAGTCTGAGGGAAGCCAGTTTAAACACTGCATTTGGCATTCATCTTCACTAGAAGAGGAACTTAAGAAACGCGAGCTGATCCAAGTGGAAGTGATTGATACGCGCGAGACACAAAGGGTCGTACTTCGAAGTTACGGCTATGATACTTGTGACATCGATGAGCTATTTGAGCCGGACCCAACACAAAGCACTTTTGATCGCTTAAGAAAGAAACCGTTGCCCAAGCCTAAACCCGGTGTACTGACTAAATCTGAATTGCTCAAAATGGTTAAAGCAGCGTGTGACCATTTGCAAAAAGGTGGGAGTGACAAGTGGGATGGCATTAAACATTTTTCTGACATCTCTCGTTTGATTTACTTAAAAGAAAAGGGCGGCCATCATTTTGATGTGGACTTTGGCTTAGGAAACATGAACTTCGAGCAAAGTTACTATCACAATGATGAAGGAGGCACTGTTCCGTTAATGGGTGCAACCACTTCTGTAAGTAGAGACAGAATCAACGAGCACCTGCAGGTTGTTCATCCTAGTAAACCGCAGGATCTTTCCGCTCAAAGCTACCGTGATTCTGTTGTACAGGTAGCAGAACAGGCTATGATGATGTCAGGTATGCTAAATGGCATTATCGCTACCAGTGCCCAGAACCCTAATGTTGTTGAGGGTATAGAGACCCTCAGGACTTATGTTAGGAGTGGAGACCTATCAAGTGGCATGGTGGCAAATCGGAAGTTGCTCGGTGATACTCCTAACGGCTCGGCTTATACCATTCCACCTTATCTCATTGATTTAGAACACATTACAGCGGAGTCAGATTCTCGATAATTTCATTGCGTAGAATGACTAAGATCGTTACCTGAGCAGAGCAGCTCAGGTAAAAGCTTATTTATAAATTGACATCGCGATAAGTGTATATAAGGATGAAAGTATGAATAGAGATCTTAAACGCCACGCAAACCGAATTATCATCATTCCATAGGAATGGTGGGAATCAGTACGCGTTAGATTTTTAAAACCCACCGAATCGAGGTGGGTTTTCTGTATCTGCCTCGTGGGATCAGTCCTACAATAAGGAGGTAACATGAAGAAAGTTGCAATTTTCGGCAAGCCAGGAAGTGGTAAATCAACGCTGAGCAAACAATTGGCACGCGAGACAGGCATTGAATTGCATCAACTTGATTCGATCGTCTACAAGAAAAATGGTGAGCACGTCGATGCAGCGACGTTCAAAGAAGCCCATAACAATATACTCGAAACCGAAAGTTGGATAATCGACGGACTTGGGCCAATAGAGTCGTTCAATCAGAGACTAGATGAAGCAGACACCTTGGTTTACATCGATCTTCCGTACATCACGAGTTATTGGCTAGTCACCAAGCGGTTTTTAAAAGGATTAATAGTTAAACCTGAAGGTTGGCCAGATGGAAGCTCAGTCTGGAATGGCACAATCCAAAGTTATCGATTCTTAAAACTCAGTCCAAAGTTTTGGAATGACAAGTTCATACAAAGATTAGAATCCATTTCAGAAAACAAATCTCTACACGTCATCCGATCCATTTCAGAGTTAAACAATTTTGCACGTGACCACATCAAGTAATGAGTTTAAGAAGACTCGTAATATGCAGCTTAATCATCGATAGATGGTTAAGTTGTATATTAGGTATTTTATGGTAAATACAATTATGTTGAATGGATTTCAAGAAAGAGAGGAGTAATGGCAACAAACGAGTCAGATTTCACGTAGATTAATACTTTATTTAACATAATATACATAATGCGCACTAAGGGAGGCAAAAAAGAAAGGTAACTTTGTACGTTAATTCAATTAGTTACCTTTACTTTTTGTCTCTTAATCAAGCTGACTTTTTTGTTTCTGTTAAACGCTCTAACGCTTCAATAGCTCGTTCGTTTTTGGACCGTTCAGCAAGGATTGCCAGTAACGTTAAATCTACATCCAAACCTAGCATATCTGCTATCTCACAAGCTAAGTCATCACTCCAAAATCCACCGTTATCGATTCTATTTACCGTTGTGTGGCTAATTTCCAAAAACTTAGCAACGTGCCTATTGCTAAGTAGCTGTTTTTCAACCTTTAAACGGTTAAGTAAATCACGTGAAGTAATCATTTAAACACCTCCGCCGACAAGCATAATTGCAATGGAACTAGGAACGCAACGGGTTCCATTCATAATCGAAATGATCTTTAATTGAGCCGTCAAAGTTGAAGCGGCATTTGAGAAACGTCGAAGATGCTTGGACACGTCAAGCCGGGAGGCTTTGCGATTCATCATATATTTGGCATTAGATCCAAAACTTATCCCCCCATAGTGATTCGAAGCGCTTATGGGGGGAATCCGAACGATGAATTGCAATCTCTTAAGTATTGACCGGATAAATAAGAATTGAATCAACTCATTGTCAGATACAAGCAAAGATTAGGCTTTAGCCCCGCATGAATTACGATCCATTACAGCATAACGAACAGCAGAAAAAGAAACGCCAAGAGCGTCCTTTATGTCGTCTGCATTATTCTGTAATGATGCGAATCCTCAACAATCCTTCATCCTCAGCCGCTTTTCTTACAGAGAACGGCCGAGCCAGCCAGCAAAGCATGGTAAACGATGTTGCTCGCTTTATGTATGTTCTTGTCAATGAAATGTGCCTGACTACAGGCAAAATTGGCGTTGATACGCAACACGGCTTTCTTTTGAGAACCTGGGGTTACATCGGTAAAGAACTCAACATGCCTGAGTGGCGTGTTAAACAGTGCAAAGATTACGCGATTCGCAAAGGTTGGATTACCTCTGTTCAACCTCGAGAGCGTTATACAGGTAAAGATAACCTAGAGAAATGGCGCGGCTTAGCGTCGATTAAGAAGATCACCGACAAATACTTTGCTGATTTGGGTATGCTCAAAGAGCGTCTAGAAGCGAAACAAAAGGCACGTAAGTACCTGAAGAAGCGAGCGACTCAATGGCAGCGCCCTATCAAGTACATTCTGACCCCTATCACCCTACTCGCTCGTCGGCGCAAAGAGCGTCTACTCGCGACAAGCCAAGTATTACAAGCTACTGAAGCGCCGCCTATTCCAATATAAGCGCTCTTTTCTTTATGCCCCTTCGCTGGGGATTTTTTCATTGCTTCAAGCTAAATTCCCCTACTTATTACCTCAGTTCTGAGGCATTCCTTTCCATAAAATCCTTTTATTTGAATCCTTTCCAGTACACAAGAACAGATCAAGCACATCATTTGTACATTTTACTGCTCCTAGATTTACTCCTGCTTAATAGTCCTAGCTCTAAGTCCTAATGGTTACTTTCCATAGTCTTCGACTAGAACGGATAGTAGAGATTTATATTGATATTAGGGATACACCCTGCGGGTGTTTCGAAAAGGAAGCGGCTCTTTTTGGTCGCAAGCGACCTGGAGCCTTTAAGCTGAAGCATTCCAACACAGTCGATCAGCTTCAGCAAACCCTTCATATGTATAGGACGTTAATGTCGCTTCGCGACGGGCTTAGCAAGAGTTAAAGTGAGCATTCTCACTTGTTCTGTGATTTCGATAATTTATTGTTTAGTACCAGTGAGTTAAGATTCATTTATGGCATGTAAATGAGCATGCACACTTATCAAGCATAGTGCGTATGCGCATGATACAAATGTTAGGCGTTGTCCAGAAAGTATGGAGAGATAAGATGAATAGAACTTTTCCAGATCAATTAAAAAAACTGCACTCAATAGAAATTGACTACGCGGACGGTGATGGAATTGATTTTGAACCATATGATGATTTCTATTCACAAGAGGAAACATCAGAATGGATTAAAGCATGGACTGGTAATTCTTCACTCAATGGGCATGAATATTTAATTTTTGGTCAAGATGGGTCTGGCGGTTACGCTGCTTTTTGGCTAGTCGCCAATGTCGAAGATCTTTTGCAACAACCTATTGTTTTCTTTGGTTCTGAAGGTGAAGTTGGGGTGGTCGCACAAAATTTTGGAGACTATGTTTGGTTGTTTGCACATGGTCTTGGGCCATACGAGGCTGTTGCTTATCCTGATTTGAAGCGCCCCCTAAATAGTAAGTTTTTGCACTTTGCTCAGGAGGTTGCCCCGTCAAATGAAAGCTCAGTGTCTAAAATCATAAGCGTGGCCAAATCAAAGTACCCTAACTTTGAGCAAATGATTGACGAACTTTGCCAGTAAGCCAAGCGCCTAACAAACTGTTTAAGAGGGATTCGCAACGCGTGGCATTTTTACTATGCGTTGATTTTAGTGTTTAAGGTGGTATGCGGCGGCATCGGTATTGAGTTGCTCACCCCTTAACAGGGCGTTATGTGTATTAATCAGTTTCGAGTAAATATTTATGTTTGAGTGGTTTAGAGAAACCTTTGAGACAGCGGCACAACAAGCGACATTGTTTTCAATTGTTGTTTCAACATTATTGGCAGTGTCCTTGTTACTTTTAAACCAATGGTTCAGCACTCGTAAAGACAATCGCAACCTTAGAGTTGTAAAGCTGGAAGAGTTTGCGACAGCGATATATTCATACGAAAGACTTTGTTTTGATATGCTATCACGCCTTTATAACCATCCTCCGACAGATCAGCTGACGATAGATAAGATGGTTGAAAGCGTAGAGTTATCCGACAAAATTGAGATGTTATCGGCTCTTTACTTTCCTTCAATTCCGTTCGACCCTAGTTCGACACAATCGATAGTTTACAAGGTACATCACCAGTTTGACTCTGTAGAATTGAATCGCCAAATAGACCCAAAAACTTTTGTATCTTACGGAGATGCTACCAAGGAAGTGAAAGGCGTTTTAGCGGCACTAAAATCATCAGTTAAGCTTGAAATGAAAAAATACACATAACAAAGCATTTAAGAGTGATTCGCAACGCTTGGCAGTTTCGCTTCGCTCAAGTATAGCCAAGCGTCGCTCACACCTTAATGCGGCGTTAGAACACAGTTGGCGCGTAGTACATAGGAATATTAATGAAAATAGAATTTTTAGTGTTGGTTACAAATGATGATTCCTTTTGTAACAGTAAGAAAGCGTTTTTAGATTTTTTAAAAGTTGATTCACTCATATCGATTTCTGGACAGAAGCTAACATATAAACGAAGCCCAAAATCAAAGCCGCTAATTACAGTAAAATTTAAGGTTGAAACGAATAATATTCCTTCAAATAAAGAGCGATACTTTTTAGTTGCTCTTGAAAATACTAATGAAGAACTAGTTGATGCTTTTGCTGAGCTAGCTGATAAAATTAAACAAATTAGTAGGAGGATCAACCCAGAGTCAACGATGGTAAATACTATCTGGGATGATGTAGGTCGGCATTATGCATATAAAGCTTATCCATTAGTGAATGACGTTGAGAACGTTATGAGAAAATTAATAAGCAAGTTTATGCTTATTAATGTTGGGATGGATTGGTCTAAAGAAACGATGTTACCAGACCTAGCTAAAAAGATAGAGAGCTTCGAAGAAAATGACGCACATCTAAATGATCTATATAAATTGGATTTTATCCATTTGTCAGACGTACTTTTCCAAAAGAAACGAGATATAACTTTAGATGAGCTAGACCGTGTACTCCAGAAAACTAAGTTTAATGACCAAGATCAAGCGAAGATATTAAAGTATATCCCTAGGTCTAATTGGGATAAATATTTCTCATCTTTGCTAGATGAGAGCTCTCAAAGTTTAGAGAAAAAGTGGGAACTATTATATAAATTACGTAATAAGGTCGCTCATAATAGGTTTCTTACTCGGGAAGATTTTGAAAAAATAAAAGGCTTGACGTCTCAAGTTAAAGATATTTTGAGTGTCGCCATGAATAAGCTCGGAGAAATTGACCTTGATGAAGAAGATAGAGTGAACATTATTCATTACTATCAATCAGAATCCCCACAACTTTTGGGATTCATAGCTGAAAAGGCAGTGGCAAACTATTATATGGAGAAAGGTATTGAAGTCATTAATCCAAGCCCTAGTCTAGGGGCTGATTTGATGACTATGTCTCCACATGGAAATACGGTAGTTGAGGTCAAATATTTGTCGCATAAAGTAATGCTTTCTACTCTACGGGTTAGAGTTAGTAGAGCAATTCGACAGGTCGAACGTGCAATGACTTTAACCTCTGTAGAAAAAGGTGAGATATTCCTTGTTACTAACGAGGAATTTGAGGAGTTAATCACTCCTAAATTCGTAATGAAAATCGAGTCAATTAGACGCCACATTTCTTCTAAGAATGAAAATATTATAATAAGCATTGGTTGTTTAAGTGAAAAAGGCGTATTTAAGCGTCTGGAAATCTAAGTGTTCTAACAAAGCATTTAAGAGTGATTCCCAACGCTTGGCATTTTTCATTTCATCGTTGGGTTTAGTGTTTACGGTGGTATGGTTAAGTTTCGTGGTAGCGTTGCTCACACCTTAATGCGGCGTTATACATTTTGAGGAAATCTTGCGATGACAATGTATTATAAATATCGTTCTTTTTCAGAGTTCAGTATTAAAGAGCTACTATATCAAGAGCTTTACTTCGCTACTCGACAAGAAAGTAACGATCCTTTTGATAGTAAAACATTTTATGAGTTCTCAGCTAATAAAGACTACTGGTATAATTTAATCGAAATCGTAGCTTCAAAATTTACAGGGTTCAAAGAATCTGACATAACCGCTATTGCTCAAAAGCTTGCTGCTCTGAGTCCGATGACCTACGAACAAGTTTCTAGCCTTGATATCACAAATATAGTTTTTGAAAGCATTGAGAATCAAAACCTCCCAATATCAACTATTTTTGCAGCTCATTTTAAGGAATTAGTCGAGCTTTATGCACCAGAAGAAAGTTATTTTACGTGTTTTTCCAAAGTAAAAGATGACCCGTTAATGTGGTCGCACTATGCAGGAAATCATCAAGGGTTCTGTCTAATATTCCAACCGATTAATGGACAACTTAATCAGCACCCGCTTTATCGTCGTACTAGCATTCGACGAGAAACTCCCAAAGGTTTAGCTCCTTCAATGGGAATGGGACTGCCTGAATCTTTCTTTTTTCAACCCGTAGAATACCAAGAAAAAGTTGAACACCTTTGTGCTTTTTGTCGGTTACCTGCTGGTGTTACTAAAATTAACCTTGAAGAAAATGAGAGACTAAGCTTAGTAACTAAACAATCTAACCAGTATGTTCAAAAACATCAATCTTGGGAGTATGAGCAAGAAGTTCGTTTATCATTTACCCCAATATCTGGATACCTATACGGACAAAAAGTGTTTTTAAGTAAACATGAAAGGTTGTTTCATTATGATCCTTGTCAACTTGTAGGCATTGTCTTTGGGTCGAAAATGAGTGCTGAAAACAAAAGTAGAATTCGAGAAGTAATCACAGAAGTATTGAATAAAAGAGAATTATATAAGCAAGACAAACGAGTGTTGTTTAACTTTATGATATTTGAAGCAGAATTGTCTTCAACTCAAAGAAATTTAAATATTAAACCACATGAACTCTTAACTTTAGTCAAGAATTACAAGCCAGATTCACCAGACTTTGAGCGATTTTACGCAGAATGGGAAAGCGGTGTAGGCATGAAAATTGACGGTAGTTCTAGTTCAAGGGTAGTGATATCGGAATAAAAATGTATAACAAAGAATTTAAGAGTGATTCCCAACGTTTGGCATTTTCTTTATAATCATCTTGATGAATACATAACTCCCCGCTTGTTTCTTTTAACGTCAGTTAAGGTAACGAGCTATGTCTCTAAGAACACAATTCTCGCGCTTGGTGGACGACATCAAGCGCACCCGTCAAACACTTGAAGACCAATCCCCCAATTGGGCCAACGTCCCTACCCTTAAACTCGCTTCAACCTTGAAGCAATATGCGATCGACAATTTCAAAGCGGCCAGCTCGATATTCGATAGAAAAGTCGACGCGCTCGAGAACCTGCAGAAACAAATTGATGAACTCCGCGCTCGAGTCGAAGGCGGTGAATTATGATTTTGGGTTACGTGAAATGCACCTCCCCTGGTTGTGATGCAGCCATGGAAGTCAGCCAATGCAGCGGCAAGCGCAGTAAGTACCTGAAAGGTCGCTGTCATACTTGTGAGTGCACCGAGCAGCGAAGCAATGCCAATACACAAAACTACCTTCAGGCGTATAAGCCACTTGAGGAACGATACCATGGTCAAAGAGTTCATCGACCCGCGTATGGAGATTGACGAAGGCAATGCGGTCGCAATTTCCCAAGCGGCCGCGCCGGTCATTCTCAAATACAACGTCAGTCCCCCGCCCTGGGCGGTGAAGTACAAGGAAGAGATTACACTCGGGGTTGCGGTGCTTGGGTTAAGTGCGTCGCTCTTTATGCAGCATCGCCAACTGAAGAAGCTCGACCTCGAGGCCAAACGCGCCGAACTCGAGCGCGCCCAGCAGGAACAATCCGAATCAACACAGCACTAAGGTGAGAATAATCACACTTAAGGCACATCCAAACCATTTGATATTAGGCATCTAAGGCACATAAGCCAGTACCACTAAGGCCGTCCACTGTTGGACGGTCTTTTTATTGGGGGAAACCTTGGAACCAATCAACAACAATAACAAGCTCGATAACCACCATGCTTATGTCGTCGGGATGTCGGGCTCGGGGAGCAAGACCGCTTCTAGGATATGCTCAATTTCAGCGTAAAGTTGTCACCAGATTAAGAAGCTCAACCTACTCCGATCAAAAAATTGCCAAAAATGATATAAATATAAGCTAGCATTTTCCTGGTGAATCTATATATTTCGAGATAACCCGTATCAATAAAATAAAGGAAATGACGTTGAGAAAGTCCCTATTAACAGTTCCAACAGTTCTTCTTGGGCTATCGACTCTTGTGTCCGCGAATGAGCTTCAAACGAAGATGGTCGCAGAGTATCCACAAGAAATTTTAGATCAGGCAAAGAAGGCGCCTGAAGGTACTGCAGAGTTTTTAGAGTCTTTGACAGATAAAGACTATTATCCTCTCTTAAAACCGGGAGACTGGATGGGGATAGAAACAGGTTCAGTGTATCAAGTGCTCTTAGGCTCGAATGAAGATCCAAAATTAGTTATCGCCTACGCTGCTGAAACGCCTAGCAATTATTTTTTTCTCGATGGTGATAAGGAAATCGATCTTCAGGAAGCTGCATCGAATGCATTCAAAAACATTGATAAGCTCGAAGTAGAGTGGTATTTCCCAGAAGGTTACAACGAACAAGTTGTAGCAGGAATGCCAGGCTCATTCGTAAGTGAAACAATTCTCTCGGCAAAACAAATGAAAAAAATACATTCTATGCTTGGTACAAATGAGATTATTGTATCAATACCAACAAGAACCGTATTGAGTGCAGTCGCTTTTGATTCACCTGATGATGTTTTTGCTCAGTTTGCTAGCAACCATATACATACATGGAATGAACACCGTAACTCTCGTATCAGTCCAGAATTGTTTATTGTGAAAGATGGTCAGATCATTAATTTAATTCCACTGACCAAATAGAAACATATTTGAACATATCCAAATAATTGCTATCTGAGCTGAATGCTTACCACATCGAAACTAGTTTTTGGTACAACTCTGATAGTTGTCGGGCGTACAATAAGTCATCGGGATATACATCACCTCCTCTACGGCTTGTTTGTTCACAAGCTTGTAGAGGGTCAATATCGCTTGCTTGCCCATCTCATAGGGGTTTTGGCCAACATTGCCGTGTGCCAGGTTGTCTTTTAAATACACGAGTTGTTCTTGGGCTGTGTCTGCTGTGATGATAACGATGTCTTTGTCGAGTATGGCCTGTTTGTGGGGGGTAACGACATCTCTATACTCTTCTAAAAACTGAGTCCAGCCCCCTACGGCCACAATGGCGTTAATTTCGCGTTCCTGATAAGAGTTGAGTACGTTTTTGAGATCCTCAAGGGCCCTATCAAACTGACCGAAATTGTGAAGTGGTTTACTAAACTCCGTCCAGCCGTTCTCTCCTTTTAGACGCTTACCAGGAGGTAGCTCGTACTCTTTGCCTGATAGCGCTGAGCGTATTCCCATCACTCTGAGATTTAAATTCGGTGAATCAGGCCGACCGCTTTGAATAAGGATAGTCCCGCCATTCGGTAGTTGAGACTTAAGTTGCTCACCCAGCGCCTTTCCTAAATCAAAGTCGTTAGTGCCTATATAAGCCGCTCTTAATTTCGGATACCTAGATAAAGTTTCTGTTGAGAAGTCAGCATCATAAGTGATCACCGGAATACCAAGTTCTTGCACTTTCTGCATACTGTGTTCAAGCATAAACTTACCCTGAGGCACCGCAATAGCAATACCGTCTATCCCTTCATCCAGCAAATCAGAAATGATTTTGTCTTGCTTACGTATATCTACGCTTTTAGGGCCTCGATAAACGCATTCTACATTCTTGAGCTCTTTTGCAGCATCCATACAGCCTTCTCGGCTTGCCTCAAAAAATGGGTTGTTCTCTTCTTTGGGGACGATGGCAAAGCGCAATAGCTTTGATTCAGAAAGGCTAGCAAAGCTGAGTAACAGAGTGAAAATAGTCACGTTTCTTATATAGCTGATCATGCTAACCCTACCCTTAATATGCTTTAGAGTTTTACCTATATTAAAAAGTTAGCTCATAAAGCGAATTTTGGGAGTGAACTTAGGTAGCTATTGCACCAACCTTGTCTATGTAAATCTATGTAAGCATGACTTTTTCATATTCAATTATTTTGATAAAGTTCATTGTTATTGCGTTCATGTATGCATAGTGACTCACAAGATGAGTAAAAAATGCGCATGACTATGTTGCATCTATAGACAACGGATTATTTCGAATGGATACCATTAACCAGCCAGACAGTAAAGCCATTGCTTGTGAAGATCATTTGATCATCTGGTTCTGGGAAGCCCATATGCATAAGAAAGGCTTGGCACAAAAGGCCATATTGGCCGAGCTGAGAAGGCTTGGAGATCTGTTGGTTAAAATCAGGCATGATAAAACCAATTTTTTGCTGCCAAGTTCCCGACTTGAGTTAGTGAATGACGTCGTACAGCACACCTTATTGCTCGGTGACAAGTTTTACGAAAAGCATGAGTATTTTGTTCAAGAGATACGTGAGCTGATTGATGAGCATTATAAGAAGCATTTATTTGTAGAGTATGTTTGATTTCTCTAGTTTGGTAACGATGCATCATTGCCCTACTTTGTGAAAATACGCCATCACATCATCGTTTGCTCTTAAACACTCATACGTTCCCAGAGGTTTCATGTTTATAGGTGAAGTTTCCCGCAAAACCGGCTTGTCGATAAAAGCCATCAGGCTTTACGAAGAGTTAGGGCTTATCCAAACGCCACAGCGCCAAGGGCGCTACAGAATCTACAAACATTCAGATGTGGACATTCTTAACCTAATTGTTCAGGCAAAGCTTCTCGGAGTTATGCTTTCTGAGCTTAAGGGCGTCATCGTCTACAAGAACAATCAAGTTGACTGGCAGCGCATTGAAGGCTTTCTGGTTGAGGTAAGAAAAAGATTATTGCGAGAACAAACGCTACTCGCCGAAAAGCTTAAAAATGTAGAGTCCTGTATTGAAGCGATCAATTCATGTGAATAGTGGTTGACTCTCCCCCTATGGGCAGACTTTACACTCATCATCCCACTCAAAGGAGAAAGATGATGAAAAACGTATTAATACTCAACGGTAACCCAAAGCGACAAAGCCTTTGCCACACAATATCTGATGCTTATCAAAGCGGTGTGGCTCCTGCACATCACGTTCGTCGATTTGATTTAGGATCAATGACTTTTGACCCTGATCTATCTGGCGGATACGACTCTTCGAAAACGCTTGAGCCTAGTTTGCAGGAGTTTCAAGAGATGCTTCTCTGGGCGGACCATATCACGATTGTGAGCCCAATTTGGTGGGGAGGCATACCAGCTAAGCTTAAGGGCCTGATTGACCGCTCTCTTCTACCTGGATTCGCTTTTAAATATGAAAGTGGCAACCCAAACGTAATTCCACTTTTAGAAGGTAAAACATCTCAACTAATTCTGGCGATGGATGCTCCAGAAGAATACGCTCAAGTGCAGGCAGATCCAGTTTTGGCACAGCTGAATCAATTTACGCTTCAATTTTGTGGGATAGAGTGTTTAGAATCGGTTTTTCTATGTTCTGCCAGTTTTGTAGATAACGACAAGATCGTGGATTGGCAAGCAAACGTGCGCGAACTAGCATCTCGAATGGTTTAGCTGTTTGGGCGAATAACATTGAACGTTATTCGCCGTATTAATGATCTACTGATTTTCTATTTTATCGATGTTGTTTAGAGTACAAGATTCAGTACCCGCAGGTGACGTCACCACCACTTTTTGAAAGCCAACAACTAAATTGTGCTGCACAGTACCGCTTTTGTATGTCACTACATCGGCACTGTTAATCCCCTTTGCTTTCACGTCCTTTTTCCCTTCGGCAGACGTACAAACCATAGTGCATCCTCCCATTTTACAGGTGATGTGAGTCATGAATTCAATGTTTGGATTATTCGCCGCCATCGCGGGAAATGTGGAGCCGATCAATAGAGCGATAAGAGATATTTTTTGCATAATTTACCTAATTAGCATTTACGGCGTAAAGATGAGCAGTCTAGCTCTCACTAACCACCTGTTCAACAGGTTTTATAGACACAAAATGTGACATCGTCACCTATGGTATTTGATATTTACTCTAAATACTTATTTCCTTGATTTGAAAACGTATCGTCTCTTAATTCTTCAATTTCGCTCCAAATTTTTCTCGCCAATTCAGGGTTCACATCAACAAAATCGTGGCTCAATACTAGGTAGTAATTCTTCGTTGTAATCGCAGGTTGGACTTGTTTAATGTTGCTGATTTTCTGACTACTCAAAAACTGCTGAGCCATCGTATCTTGGACAGCAATGGCGGATAAACGATCCAATTGCAGCATATTAAACAGTTGTTCAGTTGTTTTGACTTCGTGAACTTTTAGCTGCTTCTTCTTTAGCTCTCTGACAATAGAAAAACCCAAGTGCGCACCGACCTTTTGATCGGTGTCTGCTAGGTTCTCTCCATCCCAATTGAGTTTTTTGTCGTCAAGTGTATAGAAGTAATACCCTATGGTAGCGATACGTTTACTCCCATCAGGTTTACCATCACTTGTTGGATAGCGAGCATATTTCGCCCGTTGTGAGTTGTAGGAAAATATGAACCCTCCATCGACTTTCCCTGCTCCTATATCTTGCAGAACGCGTTTACCTGGAAGGCGTATATACTCGATGTTAAGGTCTAATTTCTTGGCAACTTGGTTAAGTACATCCAACGCTAAGCCAGGCGGATTGGCAACGTCAGCGCCATCTCCCATTTGAAACGGATAAGATTCAACATCTGAGTAAGCCAGCCTGATCGTTGTTGTGGCTGAAACATGAATGGAAATAGAAGCCATCGCCAGAAAGAGGCACAGTTTGCGAGTAAGTTGATTCATACGCTCTACCTTTCACTTAACTAAAGAAAGCATAGAGCGTGATCGTGTGAATGTCCTATAAATTCTTCGCAGATACAAACACGTAGTTTGCTGATACCTTCCATTTTAATACATTACGGCTGATCGATGATTTCGTTAATGAAGTCATACTTATCTGACTCATATTTTGTTATCCAATGCGCACCCTGCGCTGGCGCAGAATCCAGTGTAAACAAATAGAAGTCGATGCCTTTGTCACCCATAACTCGGGTAAAGTATGTGGCCTGTTTACGGTGGCTTTCGTCCGCGTAAGGAATCTGCTTAGCGGATTTTTTTAAGTCATCATCAAACCAGCTATGAACTCCTATTTGCTGAGCCATTTCAATCCGACCTACATCACTGGCTCGCTCTAGAGTACGTTTGTTCCCTGCAGCAAAGAGGTCTGTGCCTCCAGAGAATACGGAGCCATTCTCAGTGACCAACGTATTCATATTGTTGTCTTTGATCAGCAAGCCTGTATACATATTGATGTCGTCATCCGCGCTACCACCAATATGGCTGTCAAATACCATGGTCATTGGTGTTCCCTGATATTGATCCACTATTGATTGTAATTGAGTAAAAGTAGTCACACCTAATGTCGACTCAATACGTTGTTGGCAATGACCACCGCACACTGCATCATTATAAAAGTCATCAAATGCAAACGATGTTTTTATCTTTACTTCTGCTGGTGTCACAATCGGAGTCAAGATGGTAGAGCCGATCATCGTAAGGTACTCAAGTGCCTCTTGGTGATACTCCAAGCGCAGGGTTTTCATGCCCAATTGTGTTTGCGATTCCACCAAGCTTTTGTTCGAGGACACTGCAATTTTTTTGGGGCCACAATCAAAGCTATCAAGTTCATTTTTATCGGAGTAAATAAGGCACCTTGCATCGGCATCTGACATGTCATCAATCATTAAAGTAACGGTTTTTCCTGATACACTTTCTAGTTGCACTAACGTATCCCGACCATACTCATCAGCGTATTTTATCTTGGAGTATGTTTGTCCTTCATAGGTTAATTGCATAGAGCTAAGTATCGGTAACCTTTCTGCAAGCAATTCTGCACGCTCTTGAGCACTAAACACGTAATCGGCCTTAGGCTTGTCTTTTACAAGCGATTTAAACATGGAGTCTGAGCTGACCCCAGCTAGCGTCACCATTGGAACGGTTAGTAACGTGAGCAGTTTTATATTCATATGCATTCCTGTTGCTAATTAATAATCAGGAGCAATATAAATGGATAAAATGTAAGTTACTGTCGGTGATATGTAGTCTTTATGTAAGTTGATGTTTTACTAGATAAATGGAAACACATGAATGGTGATAGTAAAAAGCACCGCTCATAAGAAGAGCGGTGAAAAAGTGGAGCTTCCAAGCGCTATAGTCTTGGATGAAAGCATGTAACATGATTGGCGACATAGCATCTGCCTGATTGCCAAGAGTAAGATAACCATGCGATGTTTCAATCCGATTGCTGAATTGCTTCAGGACAATGAAAGTGCGTCGCGTCTAAGCATTAGGTGAAAAAAAAGGCTCATGACTGAGCCTAGAAACTTTCATAGAAAGTGATCGTAAGGTGTCTTCAGGATATTTCCGTTCAACATATTCACCATAGCCATAGCCTCATGAATAACAAAAATATCATTAGCTTTGCATGTGAACTAACCCGAAGTAAACCTGTTCACAAATCATTGCTCTACGTGAAGATGAGAAGTGGTTAAAAGTTTAGAGTTTCGTCATTAAATTGGATTTGCAATGGTACATCTTGTTGGCTAGGAGCTTAGATAATCCAGAAAATGACATTCTGTCGAGGATGTTGTCGTACTAGGGGGCCGAAACGAGTACAGCTCTAAACAGCCATGCTTAAAGGTAAAAATAAAAAAGAACCGGCTCATTAAGAGCCGGCCTGCTTACCCGAAACAGCAAACGTAAGGCACTTGGATTATTACCAAGGCCCGCTTACAGTAACAAATTCATTTTTTTATGAAAGCCGTCACAATGCATCTCTGTGAGGCTCGTTCAGCAAAAAGCTTGGCATATAGACACTTGAATCTATATAAGTCGATTAACGGTCATTTATATAGAAATAATCTTTATGTTTTAATCACAATCAATACTTTAAATTTTTAAAATGAATCGATCAAAGTTTTAAATTCAATTACTTATATGCATAATCATTAATAATATAGCAATAATCCAAATTTAATACATGTAAGACCAGTTAGTGATATAAATACTTATAATTGAGAAGTTAATCCCAAAACTTTTTTCATCAAACTCGTAAATGAAGCTCTAGTCAAACAAGCCAATGGTGCGAATGCCGTGCCACATAATATTGCTAAAGAGGTTAATCTTATGTTGCATTTTTAGCAGGTGCATAACTGGAATGATCGCATTACTGTTAAAACTAGGTTCACCAACCGTTACATAGTGAGGTCAAGATGAAAGTACTAATTCAATATACTCAAACTGGTAAATACCGTGATCAAGCTTGGGAAGCATATACACTAAAAGCTAAAGGCGATGTTCATGCTGTCACCCCTTCATACGCGGCACAGCTCATCAAACAAAACAAAGCAAACCTGTTTACGACGGACGACTCTGATATCGTTATCGAATCATGATAAAAAAGAAGCTCTCAACGACAGCGCTGAGAGCTTCTTTTTTATTAACATGAACAAACAACCTATTTTTGCTTCATGAATGCCACCGCTAGTCCAGATGCAATGAAAGTGGCTCCAGCCCCTAGGTTCATTGATGTCACAAGCTTAGGTTTACGATGAAACCAATCTGAGAGTTGAAATGAAAAAACACCCATTAACGAAAAACCAAATCCGGTAAGTACAGCAAACCATACTCCATAACCTATCATTTGTATGGTGACTGATCCCAAATCGGGGTTAACAAACTGCGGGATAAACGCTAACACGAACATGCCAGGTTTTGGATTCAACGATGCAGACAAGAATCCAGTCGAAAATATCACTTTCAATGGTTGTTTTTTAGCTGGTTCCAACGTAAACAACTGACGATTTCGAATAACCTTAACACCCAACCATATCAGATAACCTGCTCCAACCGTTTTGACAATGTAAAAAGCTAACTCTGAAGTCTGAATTAAGACGGTCAAACCAAATGTTGCAGCCAAGACGTGAAACAGAATACCTGTACCGGAGGCACTACCTGATACCACAGCAGCTAACTTTCCTTGGCTTAACCCTCGCCCTATTGCCAGCAAATTGTCTGGCCCAGGAGATAAAACGAGCACAATACAAGCAAGTGTGTAAGTTACAAAGACATCCATCGGAAACATTACTTATGACTCCTTTGGCGCGAATTGTTCAAAAACCTGTTGCGCGGTCATCTTATGAGATCCTGAATTCAGCTCATAGTAACCTGGCTTCTCATCGACAAAGATTTCGTTTTTAAGTGAAAAGCTATGTTCTTGGAACAAGCCCACCGACAAGACGTATTCATCACCAGGTATAAGATAATAGAAAAGATGGGTACCACAGGTGGAACAGAAACCTCGCTCTGCCCATTCCGAAGATCGATAGCGTTTTATCGAGTTTCCGGAAAACTGAACTTTCGAGTGGCAATGTATTGCATGTAATGGTCCACCACTCCATTGTCGGCACATATTGCAATGACACAAACTGACTTCATGTTCTTCCTCAGCCTGCACTTCAACAGAACCACACAGACAAGTACCTTTCATTATGCATACTCCCTCAAATCAATAATGACATTCATCACTTTAATAAAACCTGAGAGATAATGTGCAAACGTAATTATAACTCGTGTATAACATCACGGAATTGTACTTTCAGCTTTCTACTGGTTGAATTTGTCGGAGGTAACACTCTGAGCCTTCAGTAAGTTATGGCTAACCTATTTATAGATTAGCAAATATTTTTAGTTATAGTGCTTTAGAAAGCATACTATTTAGCCTAAGAACTTAACTCAATGCGCCCTGGATGACTGCTGCGAATGGCCTTTAATGCATCAGGCGGCATTTGTACGTTAGCGAACCAAAAAGGTTTATGTTTCTCAACAAATACGTTGCTACGCTCAAGAGCATCGTATATCGAGTAAGCCTGAGCTTGAGCCAATGCAACACCATAAGGGCTCCTCTCTAACATCGGAGTATCTTCCAAATCTTCTAAGAGAGCATTTTTTAAATGTACGTTTGTAGGTGACCAATCTATAAACTCAACGACTTTACGCGTTAGTGATTTTTCTAAGCCAATAATAACATCAGGGAGAATGCTCATTATTGGCTTAATTTCTGCGCAAGCGTAATATTCTTCACGAAGGTTTTTATCACGATAAAACTGCATTCGCTCAACCAATGCATCCTCAAACATCATCGGAAAGTTGTTCACGATGGCAAACTGGCTAATAGTTCGCAAAATGCCAATTGCTACCCCCTGTTCTGGCGATCTGACTTCGGCTTCTTCCAAGCGAAATCGAGTAACATTTGCAGTCAAAATCATATGCTGCCATAGCTTAGGGGCAATCAGTTTGGTAGTAGGCTCATCCCATCTGAGTAAAGGCTTAACCATTAGTATTGGAAACAGAACTCGGCTATTGTCGATCCCTAGAAGTCCTATCGCCATCTTCGTGTCGGTAAAACTCCGTACAGATTTTCCGAGGCGGGCACAAAACTTGGGATTCTTACACAGTTCGAAAAGATTATTTTTCAGTTGGTTATCGTTTACAGCTAAAACGTCAAGTTTGCTGTAACTTACCGAAGGCGAATAAGCAGTACTTAAAAAATATGAAAAATCGGGAAAACGTCCAAAGAGCTTTAAAACCTCCAGTTCAGATAGTTTGTCCATCATTCTATTAATGGCGGATTCTGAAATGTCCCCGATTACGTTTTCATGTATCTTTTGCCTTTCTTCAGCCGCTTGACGCCTCTCCTCGACTTTACTGCTTTCACACTCGAGAAGCAGCCGCTGGTTTTTCATTACACGCTCTTTCTCGTTAAGAATCACTGTATCGCAAAACTCGCTCTGACGACTAAGCACAGAATCTACATCAGACTGATCAAGCACATACTTTATACTTACCAGCCATTTGGCATAACGTTCTCTAGTCGATGCCGCAATTTTGCTCGCAAGCTGATTAGCCTCTTCATTGTATTTCTTATTAGTGAGTAACAAGTATAAAAGCTCGGCTCTGGGTGATAGATGTAATACTAGCACAACATGCCGTTCCATTTATTGATATGCAAAAAATGAATGAATAAAAGCCACTGCGTATGGAAAAGAAAAGCCCCCAGTAATTAGCTGGGGGCTTTCTCAGAATGACTGAACTTAATGCGCTTTCTTTTTACCTTTTGAGCGAAAGCCTTGATGTGGAAATACGTTTCTGATCCGTTGCTGCACTTTCTTAGGAACTTGCTTTGAAAAAACCAACTTGGAACCTGTGCGTTGCTGATAGACTTTCAGCTCACCGTCAAAAGGTTCGCGCTCTGCAATATCTAATATATTGTGGCGAAAAGTCGGAGGAAAGTGCCCTTTTTCTTTGGTGATGTGCCCAGACTTAAACTGAACACGCAACACTGGCCTATCAACCGCCACTAACCAGAATACAACAATTGCAGCAACCAAAATCACGTAAAGCATACATGCTCCTTAGTCTAGTAACTTACTCAAATCCTCTTTGAGGCTATTGACCGCTTTGCTGGCTTTCTCACTGCGTGATGCTTCAGATAGCAAGTATTCAATGGCATCAGACAATGTACAGCCCAGTTCGTTTGCGCGAGTCGAAAGCTTCTCCCAAACGCGATAATCCAAATCGATTGATTTTTTCTTGGTATGGATTTGCTCCGCGTTAAAATGGCGCTTACGCTTAGCACGGATGGCTTGCTTGAGCTTATTATCCAACTCAAGCGACATATGCTGCTCAATCCACTCCAACACTTTTGTTGGCTCATGCTCTAAATGGCGCAATTCATTAACCGCGGCCTCTGCTTCACTCGTATCAACATACCGAGTGATCGCCTCTCCATTTTTCCATTTGCTGATGAGATACGTCCACTTCCAACCACATTCTAAATTTTCAAGTTGTTGATATTTCATTGTAAGCAGTTTCCATTCAATTTGGGTGACAGCGTAACTCACCATCACTTTAGTTACAATCGTTATTGTAGAAAAATCGACCTAGATCATCACATTAAATTCGCTATGTCATACTTAACCGTTTTTCTATATAATTTCTGACCTTTTCAAGTACATGAATACTGTTGATGATCCAAGAAAGCTGGCGTGCAGTCACTCCACAATACACAAGTTATGACGATGTAATATCGAGATTTGAAAGCCTACCCGATGTCGGTTTTCTCGACGTTCAGCCTCGATTAAAACAAGCCTTATCTACCTTTGCTGCTATCAAAGGTTTCGCCAGAATTCTCGTTGTAAACTCGCCAGATAACGCTTTCTACCGTTCTAATATTAAGCGTAGTTTATCTTTCGTTTCTGACAGTAACGTCATTTCCACAGAAAGCATCAACATAAACGAACTTCTTGGTACCTATTCGTGTAATAAATCTGGCGAAATTATCGCGCACAAGAAAGGATTGTTAGCCAAAGCTGATGGTGGATTCTTGATCGTTTCCGCTAATATGCTTCTCGCTAATCCAAGCAGTTGGCCTGTATTCAAGTCGGTTTTTCTAGGTGAGAGTGTTAGCCCAATCAATACGACACCACGTAATATTGCTAACGATATTCCAAGCAACTCTTATGACGTAAAACTCGTTGTCGTTGGCGACAGAGATCAGATCGCTGACCTAGAATACATGGATGATGAACTTTATACTGGCTTAGCTTCTTATACAGAGATAGAACACGAAATCACGTTAAGTGAACAAGCCATCGAACTGTATTTGGGTTACTTGTCGTCTCTGTTGAAAGAACACAGCCTACCAACTCTCTCTTCTGAGGCAATTCATAGATTAATGGTTGCAGGAGCTAGGTACACTGAAGATCAGCGCTATATGCCGATTGAACCTCTGTGGTACCTATCAATATTTCAAGAGGCTTCACTTCATGCCAATGAGCAAGTCATTGATGAGAGTGCGCTAGATAAGGCATTAGACGCAAAGTACCAGCGTGAGTCTTACCTACCCGAACGCGCCTTATCAGACATCTTAGATGGCCAGGTAATTATTGAAACCCAAGGTGAATGCGTTGGCCAGGTCAATGGTTTAACTGTCATTGATGTTTCCGGTCACCCGCTTTCATATGGTGAGCCAGCGCGTATTTCATGTGTTATCCATTTTGGTGACGGCGATATTTCTGATGTGGAGCGGAAAGCTGAGCTAGGTGGTAACCTCCATGCAAAAGGCATGATGATCATGCAAGCATTTGTCTCAAGCGCGCTACAATTGGATGAGCCGTTGCCTTATTCGGCTTCAGTTGTATTTGAACAGTCCTATTGTGAGGTTGATGGCGACAGCGCCACGCTCGCGGAGTTGTGCTCTTTTGTGAGTGCCCTATCTGAATATCCAATTAATCAACAGATCGCAGTCACTGGTGCGGTAGATCAATTTGGTCGCGTTCAAGCAGTTGGTGGCCTAAATGAGAAAATTGAAGGTTTCTATCGCGTTTGTAAACACCAAGGCTTTACAGGTAAACAAGGCGTCATCCTCCCTAAAACGAATCTAAAACACTTAGCCCTTCATAAAGGTGTAGTAGAAAGCATTAAAAATGATGAGTTTCACATCTGGTCTGTCGAAACCGTTGATGAAGCAATCCCTATCATTGTGGGCAAGCCTTTCCGTGGCGATGATGAAACAAGCGTGATTCATAAGATCGCAGAACGAATTGAAAACTTTGAAAAACATGAACTTCCTCAAGGATTTGTGGAGCGCATCAAAAACTGGTTCTCTTAGAACAAAGATTAGTCACATTTAGACTGATCGGAGTTGTTTGGCGTACACGTGTTCACTAACATGCTGCTATCAAAATTTGGAGTAATTGATAATGCAAAACAAACGTGATTCTTATAACCGCGAAGATCTACTAGCCTCAAGCCAAGGTGAACTGTTTGGCCCAGGCTATCCTCAGCTTCCTGCACCAAACATGCTGATGATGGACCGCGTGACTAAGATGTCTGAAACTGAAGGTGATTTCGGTAAAGGTCTGATTCTAGCAGAACTCGATATTACTCCAGACCTATGGTTCTTTGATTGCCACTTCCCTGGTGACCCAGTAATGCCTGGCTGTCTAGGCCTTGACGCAATGTGGCAGCTAGTAGGCTTCTTCCTTGGCTGGGTTGGCGGTAAAGGTAAAGGCCGTGCTCTTGGTGTTGGCGAAGTGAAGTTCACGGGTCAAATTCTACCGACAGCGAAGAAAGTCACATATGAGATTCATATGAAGCGTGTTGTAAATCGCAAGCTTGTTATGGGCCTAGCTGACGGTCGTGTACTTGTTGATGGAAAAGAGATCTACGTAGCGAAAGATCTTAAAGTTGGCTTGTTCCAAGACACGTCTGCTTTCTAATTTGAAATACTTTTAAAAGCGACTCTCTTGAGTCGCTTTTTTGTCATCAAAACTTTTAGTTATAGTGCGTTAAATAACTAAACAAAAACCCCAATTGTTGGGGCTTTTGTTTGTTCCTTATGTCGTATGTGGATTGAGTCTTTTATTTGTAGAGACCAGAGTGTTTGTCTTCCCTGGCATCGCGCCAACCACCGAGCCAATAAGATCGAGCATCCATCTGTTGGTAAGGACATGAGTCCGTTGAGCGGCCATTTAAGCCTGCTTTATAGCCTTGAGACTGAGCTCTTTCTAAGCGGTCACGCTTTTGTCTCTTCATAGTGTCGTCCTCATACATAAAGTTTTTCTAACGTACTACTATTAACTTTTTGTGGAGCTTTTATGACTCCACAATTAAGAATCGATCAAAAATCTGCCTTTCTCAAGGTATAAAAAAGGCACAGATCCAAAAATGTGAACCTGTGCCCTAGATTAAAATTTAACCTATTTTCTACGGAACCCTAAGAAACCAAGTAGAGTCAGAGCTAGGAAGCCTAGTGAACCACCTTGGCGATCAACTTTGTCTTCTTGAGTTACAGGACGAGCTTGGATGTCAGAAGCCGTTGCACCATTAATAGGAACAAGTTTAACTGCGACGATCTTTTCTGAGCCGTCTATACCACCATTACATTTTGAATCAATAGCCGTAGTTTCATATCCACCTGAACAATAAAGAGCAGTGCCCGAAATTACACCCGAATCGTTAATGTCCGTCGCATCTATAATACGAAATTGGTTGTTTGTCGATGAGCTACTACCATCATTTGTAAGATCATCTAAATACCAAGCTCTGTTATTCAGAGGAGCTTTCGCATTTGAGCTTAATGGCGCAATGAATGCTCTTTGAGATCTAGGCTTACCACCACCGCTTTCCTGATGGGTTTGGTTGTCTATCGCCCCGACAGCCTCGTCGTTATTATTGATAGCACCGGCTTTACCATTTGCGCCAGAGAAGAATATTGAGCCCGAGAATTCACTGTAACTACTATTGGGATTAGCAGGGTCTGTTATGTAAAACAGACTGTTTGCATAAGCACCATTTAATGGCGTCGCATACTTGACTTCACCTATCGCAATACCATTGGTATTTATCGAAGTCAGAATAGAGTTAAGATAATTACTTTCATTTTGGAATCGGCTCACAAAGCTAGTTGATATGCTATCCAAGTCAGTCAAATTAAAGACAGCGGCGACCGGCTTTTCATCTGAATCAGAGTTGTAACCTACAGCATATGTGGTACCTGATACATCAGCCAGATCACGTGCACTCCCTTGTGGCATGCTGCGTCCATCTTCACCTACATCTGAAACCCAATTTATACGTTTTAAAGTACTACCGTTCCAAACAACTCCATAAGAATAATAGTCGTTCGCATTGTTGGTTGACTGCTTAGAAACGCTACCTACATAAAGACTGCCGGATTTAGCCCACACTTTGCTCTGATCATAACCAGTCGAATCTAGTGATGTGTCCGAATATGCAACGGTGCGGTTTTTCAGACTACCACCATAATAAGTACCGATCGCATCTCCAGTGCCAGACGCAAAACTATTTACAATCACATTATTTTCAGCGCTCTGGACTTGAGATGATCCACTTTCAATATACGCCATTGAATTGTTTACAGTAGAGCTTTCTCGAGCATATCCGTTGGTATACTGATCTGTAGCCCAATCATCACAAAGAGTACTATTGTAGCCTAAATAGCTACCACAGTAGCTAGTAAAACCATCATAACCCTCTTCTAATAGATCATAACCAAACTCGTAGCGAAACGGTGCTTCATCTCGATAGTTAAAACCTTCGTAATACAACTTTTCTTCATAAGCAATTTGCGAAGTCGTCTGAGTGCAGGCATTTCCCCAACAATCCGTGCTTCCAGGCTCGATAGCTACGCCATATGTTTTGGCATTACCATTGACCACCGGTTGGTAATCATAAACATTATATATTGCGGCATGCGCCCCAAAAGAAGCGGCTACGGCTAATGTAATGGACGATAGTTTAAAGATTTTACTACTCATTGTTTGTTAACTTTCCTGTTGCATTGCTTCGAGCTCTTCCCAGCGTTCGAAAGCAACTTCAAGTTCCTGCTCTACCGCAGAAAGCTTATCTAAAATCGGTTGTGTCTGCTCTACTGGCTGAGAGAAAAAGTCAGGATCATTCACCTGCTCTTGCATTGATTCTATCTCAGCTTCCAATTCTTCGAGTTTTGCTGGCAGCACTTCAAGTTCACGCTGCAGTTTATAGGATAACTTCTTAGGCTTACTCTTTACTGGCGCTGTTTTGGGAGATTCCTCAACCTGTTTCTCAGCTTTGATTGGTTTTTCAACCGCGCGAGCTTTCTTCGTTTGTTCACGTTGCTGCTGGGCATCGTGGTATCCACCGATAAACTCTTCGATTTCACCTTCGCCCTCGAAAATCCAGCTAGTTGTCACAGTGTTGTCAACAAACTGGCGATCGTGGCTGACAAGCAACAACGTACCCTGATAATTGGCAAGCAAATCTTCCAAAAGTTCCAACGTTTCGATATCTAAATCGTTGGTCGGTTCATCGAGAACTAATAAGTTGTTAGCTTTTAAGAAGATACGTGCCAGTAAAAGTCTATTTTTTTCACCGCCCGACAACGCTTTTACCGGTGTACGAGCTCGCTTAGGTGCAAACAAAAAGTCTTGCAAGTAGCTAAGTGCGTGACGTAGGCGTCCACCGACCATCACTTCTTGTTTACCATCCGCCAAGTTATCGATAACAGACTTCTCAGGATCTAAGATTTCGCGGTATTGATCGAAATAAGCGACTTCGAGTTTAGTACCACAATGAAGTCGACCTGAGTCTGGTACGAGATCGCCAAGTAGTAATTTTAATAAAGTACTCTTACCACATCCATTTGGGCCAATCAGTGCGATACGGTCACCACGCATGATATTGAAAGAGAAATCCTTAACAATCGACTTACCTTCAATGTCATAATTGATATTCGTCGCTTCGAAGACAATCTTGCCTGAGCGTGACGCATCATCAATCTGGATATTCGCTTTGCCCTGTACTTCACGGCGATCGCTTCGCTCTTCTCGTAGCTTCTTAAGCGCACGTACACGTCCTTCGTTACGTGTACGACGAGCCTTAATGCCTTGACGAATCCAAACTTCTTCTTGAGCGAGCTTTTTATCGAATTCTGCATTTTGCATCTCTTCGACTCTTAGCATCTCTTCTTTATCGACTAGGTAGTTATCGTAGTTGCCTGGGAACGAAGCAAGTTTGCCGCGATCAAGGTCGACAATGCGCGTTGCCATAGATTTGATAAAGGCACGATCGTGAGAAATGAAGATAATCGAACCACGAAAATCTTTGAGGAAATTCTCCAGCCATTCAATCGTTGTGACATCAAGGTGGTTAGTTGGCTCATCAAGTAACAATACATCTGGATCGCGCACCAGTGCTCTTGCAAGTGCTGCTTTACGTTGCCAACCACCAGAAAGGTCGGTCAGTTTAGTGTGACCATCAAGCTTAAGCGCAGCAAGCACGTTCTTGATACGGTCTTCAAAACGCCAAGCTCCAGTATGCTCTAGCTGTTCCTGAATACGGGCAAGTTTATTGATGTTCTGCTCTGATGGATCAACCGCAATCAGATCGAGCTGATCTTGATAGATCTTTAAGTGCTCACCGATTTCTGCTAGTCCACCAGCAACGTAATCAAACACTGTACCTTCCTGATTGCGTGGTGGATCTTGCTCTAAGCGTGAAACGACAACATCTTGGGTAACCGTTAGTTTTCCATCATCAAGCACCACCTCACCGGCAAGCACTTTCATTAACGTGGATTTACCCGCGCCGTTTCTACCAACCAAACAAACACGTTCATTCTCTTGCAACGCAAAATCTGCATTGTCTAGAAGAGGATGATCGCCATAAGCCAGTAATCCGTTATTTATTGTTAGTAATGCCATTTTCGTTTAACCAAAGCTGTAATTGTTGTAAATCAAACGGCCAATTAAGCTCGTTACCTTGATAATTGAGCACCGGAATGGTGACACCGTAACGAGAAAACAATTCATCGTCGAAAGCGATATCGACAATCTCGACCTGATGAGAAATATTGAGCTGTTTTGTAAGGTCAAATGCCATCTCACATAGATGGCACCCTTCTGTGCTATATAAAGTGATCACCTGTGACCTACTATTCCTTGTGAGTCAAAACCCAACAGTTATGAATGTGTTTATTACGAGAAAAATCCATTGGAAGAGTTTGGTGCGAAATATTCTTCGCAACTAAACCAAGTTCATCCAAACCGTCCATATCCATTTTGAAGTGACGCTTATTGTTTGAGAACACTATCGTGCCGCCATTACGAAGCAAGCGCTTGAGATTCTTCATTAACTGAATATGGTCTCGCTGTACATCAAAGCTTTGTTCCATACGCTTAGAGTTGGAGAATGTAGGCGGATCAATAAAGATAAGATCAAATTGTGCCGTTGAGCGTTCGAGCCACTGAAGGCAATCAGCTTGCTCGAATCTATGCTGACGTCCTACTTGCCCATTGAGCTTCATGTTTTCTTTCGCCCATTCGAGATAGGTATTTGACATGTCCACTGTCGTCGTCGATTTAGCACCACCACAAGCGGCATGCACTGTTCCAGATCCGGTGTAAGCAAACAGATTTAAGAAATCTTTACCTTGAGCCATTTCACCGAGTTTACGACGAGTAATCTTATGATCTAAGAACAAGCCTGTATCTAGGTAGTCGTGAAGATTTACTTTAAGCTGCACACCATATTCATGAATGTTGAGCGTTTCAGACTCTTGAGACAGTTTTTGATACTGCGAGCGCCCTTTCTGCTTCTCACGAACTTTAAGTACAACTTTATTCGCTTCTGTACCCGTTACTTGAATCGCTGCGCGAATAATATCGGTCAGACGGCGCTTAGCCTTTTCTTCTGGGATATTCTTAGGCGCTGCGTATTCTTGGATCACAAGGTGATCGAGATACACATCAATCGCAACATTGTACTCAGGTAAGTCTGCGTCATAGATTCGGTAGCAATCGAGCTTCTCTTTACGTGCCCATTTACCAACTTTGGCAATGTTCTTCTTCAAGCGGTTAGAAAAATCAGGTGCAATTAGTGACTCAGTGACATTGTCACCTTTATTCTCTACCGGACGGTCACTAATGGAGTAATTCTTCTGGTGACAAGGTAACGCACCGTTGTTCAGTTTGAACTGCTTATCAGCGCGCATGCGCAAACAGCTTAGAAGCTCATCAGAACTAGAGAAAATAGACGCTTGGCTGCCACCGAATTCGGATTTCAGTTGAGCACCAAATGCCGTGTACAGAGCAATCAAGCCAGGATGAGTACCTAAACGCTCACCGTATGGTGGGTTTGAAACAATAACACCTGCTTCAAACTCTTGAGGGCGCTTAACTTGCGCAGCATCACCAAGGTTAAATTCAATTAGAGAATCGACACCTGCTCGACGCGCGTTGTCCTTTGCGGTTTTAAGCACTCGCGCGTCGTTATCAAAGCCGAAAAACTTAGTGTCAACTTTTTTGACGCCCCTTCTCGCCTGTACTGCTGCTTCCGATTTAATCTCTGCCCAAAGCTCAGGTTCAAAGTCTTCTAGTGATTCGAAGCCCCATTTCTCGCGGTTTACCCCAGGTGCCATGTTTGCCGCCATCATGGCCGCCTCAATCAATAGCGTGCCAGAGCCGCACATAGGGTCTAACAGCGACTTATCAGCACTCCAGCCACTACGTAGAATAATGGCAGCAGCTAAGGTTTCGCGAAGTGGCGCTCGACCAGATTCTGGACGATAACCGCGTTGATGCAGGCCACCACCCACCATATCCACACCAAGAATCGCTTTATCGCGATGTAGACGAACATGGATGCGAAGATCTGCACGATCTTTACTGATCGACGGTCTTGGCAAGTTCTTTTTCTCGAAGCTATCCACTACAGCATCTTTCACTTTCATTGCACCGTACTGGCTATTGCGGATTTCACGGTTGGTACCATTAAAATCAACAACAAACATCTTTGAACTATGGAATTGATTTACCCAGTTCACGGAAGACGTTGCTAGATAGAGATCCATATCATCGTTACAAGTGAACTCAGATAGTACACGAACGAAACGCGACGCTAAGCGACTCCATAAGCAACAACGATAAATTTGCTCATTTGATGCTTTAAAGCGTACCCCTGCTTGAACAGGTTTGGCATTTGTGATCCCTAGCTTAGTTAACTCTTCAACCAACAAGTTTTCCAAACCGTTGGACGTAACCGCAAGATATTGATGCATAGTGTTCTTAAATTCTTGATAAATGACCCTTCATTATACCTGTCTCACATCAATTACGTTAGCTCAATCCACCTTTATCTCTCCCTCAATACACTCAATTGAACAAAACATCAGCATATTCATGCGGATCATTTACTTTCAAACTGAAGTTTGGAGCTGACACAACTTTGTACAGCAAGTTAAGGCTTAAGTTGGTAGTGAATACTTATTTACATCAAAATTGGACTATACCAAGATGTTTGATTTGCGTAATTTAATTACAAAAAATGGCTAATTGGGGAATAAAAGGTTAAATGAGGAGCGTAGAAGTATCACAAGTGGGAATATTTTATTGATAGATAAATCGAAAAATTATGGATGACTCACGTTATCCCCTACCTCCATTCTCATTGGAAGGTTCTTTTAGGCAAAAAAAAGTCGGCTCGAAGGCCGACAGGGAAATGAAACAAAGGAACGAATTGTTAGCTGACCAGAGCCATAGGTTGTGTCTGACCAGAGAGAATATGATTGGCGCTCGACATGCGATCGTGCATGACCTTAATCGCTTGGCCAAACCCCAAAGATTTGACTCCATTGAGAACGAACGCTTCCAAATTAATAGAGGCGCATAAGCTAGAGTTGTCTCCTACTTCTAGTACTAGGAAGTAACCATCACTGTAGCTGTTCGATAATTGGACAAAATCGCCTTCCACAGGCACACTTAAGCCATCAGAGATACAATCGAAGAACCAGCTCTTGGGTTGGACTGGCTTATGGAAGCGCTTTGCCGCAACACAATAGAGTGCTAATTCAGCCTGACGAGGCTCTGAAAGGTCTAGATGAGCAATTTGCTCTTTGTATGTCTGGTAAGCAGATGCGTCGTCAACGGAGAATTCGTTAACACCGATTGCGCAATCTACAATCAACTTTTTGGAAAGATTTGTCTTGAATACCATATCATCACCCAGATCCAGCATCAGGTGCTGCTCTGTGTCATCATAGTACCAAGTCCATTTGTCACTCGGTTTAAGCATCATTCCAATCTCGTGTATAAAGTCAATTCAGGTAAAACACTAAATTACCTTCCCATACATTTACCGAAATTCTATTCGCTAATAAGCAAAAAAAAAGAGGAAATGATAAATCATCCCCTCTTCAGAAACTGAGTAAATTCAAGCTTTATGTTCGTGTGACAGCGTCACCAAAGCCATCATAGGTTTTTAACAATATCTCTCACCAGCGTTGGACCATGATAGATAAAACCAGAGTAAACTTGGACAAGTTGTGCACCAGCCATCATTTTCTCTTTCGCTGCAACGTATGAGTCAATACCACCTACCCCGATGACCGGAATTTGCTCTCCCAACTCTTCATGTAAACGACGAACAACTTCGGTGCTTCGAGATTGAACCGGACGGCCACTCAACCCACCCGCTTCATTGGCATGCTTCATTCCTTCAACAACACTGCGATCCAATGTTGTATTTGTCGCAATCACGCCATCAATGCTGTTCTTCAATAAAGACTCACAGATCTGGCTGATCTCATCATCACTAAGATCCGGAGCGATCTTAAGTGCAAGTGGTACATACTTATTATGCTTCTCAGCTAGCTCGGCCTGCTTCACTTTTAACTCAGACAGAAGTTCATCCAACGCTTCACCGTACTGAAGTGAGCGTAATCCAGGAGTATTTGGTGATGAGATATTCACTGCAATGTAGCCTGCGTGCTCATACACTTTTTCCATACAAATCAGATAGTCTTCGGCACCCTTTTCAATCGGTGTATCTTTGTTCTTACCGATATTGATACCAAGCACACAATCGAAGTTGGCTTTCTTTACGTTATCAACCAGATTGTCAACACCTAAGTTGTTAAAGCCCATTCGGTTGATAATGCCTTCAGCTTCCACTAAACGAAAAAGACGCGGCTTATCGTTACCAGCTTGAGGTCTCGGTGTTACCGTGCCGACTTCAACAAAGCCAAAGCCCATTGCGTCGAAAGCTTCAATACATTCGCCGTTTTTGTCCAAACCCGCCGCTAAGCCAACAGGGTTACGGAAAGTCAGGCCCATACATTCGACTGGACGATTAGGAAGTTGTTGACGATAAAGAAGATCGAGAGGAGTACCGGTGAAACGTTTGAAGTTTTGAATTGCGAGATCATGTGCCTTTTCGGCATCAAGTTGGAAAAAGCCAGTTCTGGCTAGACGGTAAAGCATTGTGCCTCCGATAGAAAAAAGCCCCGTATAAACGGGGCTGTATTATTTACTGTTTTACCGAATAATTCAACGAAATATGTGTCGATTACTCGTTAGCTGAACAGTTTAAGTTAAGTAACATCAACTCACGTAGAGCTACTGAAAACTTAGCAAATTCATGCACAGAGCCGACTTTGAACTCATTAAGGATGTTTTCCCAACGATGAAGTGAAATTTCATTATTTTCGATCCAATCATCCAGAGCTTTCATCACATCGAGATCTTCTGGCGCACAGCTGCAGCTCAATACCTGACCTGTTAACTGACGTTGTTGCCAATCAAGGTCTTCGCGGAATGCCGCTCTTGCCAGAGCCTGCCAATGGTTGTCGACAGCCTGGCCATTAATCTGTTTCAAGAACCAGTGAAGAGACAAACGATCACCCAAGTTGTAGTACAACTTAGCACTTTGCTCTACTGATTTGCCCTTTTCTCTAGACACTGTGGAAATATCCAGTACTGAGTATAGGCTAGACAAACGTGCAACGTAATTAGCAATTTCAGGACTAATACCCTGCTCAATCCATGCCTGAGCCATTTCGTTATGCTCTTCGACTTCAGATGGAACCAGCATATCGTCTAGTTTGGCTTTGATCGTTTCAACATCCCCTTGGTAAAGTTCGATCAGTGCTTTCACACATTGGCGACCAGTGCGGTTGCGTAACAACCAGCGAGACAGACGGCGTAACGTTCGACGAACATAGAACATCATATCGTACTGTGCTTCTGTTGACGCTTCGTTGTCGAGCTCGCGCAGTGACTTAAGCACATTACCTAAACCGAAGATTTCACGTGACGCTGCGTAAGCATTTGCTATATCAACAACATGTGCTCCAGTCTCTTCTTGTAGACGCGTTACGTAGTTACAACCCATTTCGTTAACCATCTGATTTGCAAGCGCTGTTGCAATAATCTCAGCACGTAGTGGATGATTATCCATTTGCTGTGAGTAGTTACGGCGTAACTCAGTTGGGAAGTAATTAACAAGTTGCTGTGCATGGTAATCATCGTTAGCGATGTCATCATGAACTAGCTCTTCTTTCAGAACCATCTTGCCGTAAGCAACCAGTACTGACAGCTCAGGTCGGGTCAACGCTTTACCTAGCTTCTCACGCTCAAGCAACGTTTCATCATCGGGGATGTACTCAAGTGCACGGTCTAGGTGACCCGCTTTCTCTAAGTCGTGAATGAAGCGAATCTGCTCTTTCACAAGAGAAGTGCCCTGCTGCTCAGTCACCGAGATAGATTCAGATTGACAGTAAGCGTCATCAAGAACAATCTCACCCACTTCATCTTCCATGGACTCAAGGATCTTATTACGCTGCTTAACCGTTAGATCACCATTGGCCACCAAGCCATTTAGGAAGATCTTAATGTTAACTTCGTTATCCGAGCAATCCACGCCACCAACGTTATCAACAAAGTCCGTGTTTACGCGGCCGCCAGTCAGAGCATACTCGATACGGCCCAACTGAGTCATACCCAAGTTACCACCTTCACCGACAACTTTTGCACGTAGGTCACGTCCGTCAATACGCAGAACGTCGTTAGCACGGTCGCCCACATCAGTGTGCGTTTCGTTTGATGCTTTTACGTAGGTACCGATACCACCATTCCATAGAAGATCAACTTCCATCTTAAGCAGCATCTTGATGAGATCATTTGGTGCTAATGACGCTTTCTTGGTGCCGATCATCTTCTGAATTTCTGGGGTCAGAGCAATCGACTTCGCTCGGCGAGAGAAGATGCCACCACCTTTAGAGATCAGCTTAGCGTTGTAATCTTCCCAGCTTGAACGAGGTAACTTAAATAGACGATCACGCTCTTTCCAGCTCTTCGCTGAATCTGGGTTTGGATCGATGAAGATATGCATGTGGTTAAACGCAGCCTGTAGACGAATATGCTTAGACAGCAGCATACCGTTACCAAATACGTCACCAGCCATATCACCAACACCGATAGCAGTGAAGTCTGTAGTCTGGCAGTTAATACCCATTTCGCGGAAATGACGTTTTACTGATTCCCAACCACCTTTCGCTGTAATACCCATTGCTTTGTGGTCGTAACCGTTCGAACCACCGGAAGCAAAAGCATCACCTAGCCAGAAGTTGTATTCATCAGATACAGAGTTCGCTAAATCAGAGAATGTCGCTGTACCTTTATCTGCCGCAACAACCAAATAAGGATCATCTTCATCATGGCGAACCACACTCTTCGGCGGAATCACTTCCCCTTCGATAATGTTGTCTGATACGTCTAGAAGTGCGCGAATAAAGCGTTTGTAACAACGTTGACCTTCAGCAAAGATCTCATCACGACCACTTAGAGTATGCTGACGCTTACAAACAAAACCGCCTTTTGCACCAACCGGAACAATAACCGTGTTCTTAACTTGCTGTGCTTTCACCAGACCTAAGATTTCGGTACGGAAGTCTTCTTGACGATCTGACCAACGAAGACCACCACGAGCTACCTTACCACCACGTAGGTGAACACCTTCGATATCCGGTGCATATACAAAGATCTCAAATGCAGGAACTGGCTGAGGAATTTCTGGAATGTCGCTCGGCTTCATCTTCAACGATAGCCAAGGTTTATTCTGCTTATTTGCGTCTAGCTGATAGTAGTTAGTGCGCAGCGTTGCACTGATCATTTCGACATAGCGACGGATGATACGATCATCATCCAAGCTTTCTACATGATCGAGTTGCTCTGTGATCTTATTAGTCAGTTCAGTCTGACCTTTCTGACTGCCCTTAAATTTAGGATCAAAACGCTTAGCAAATAATTCAACCAAACCTTTCGCTAGTTCAGGATAATGGCTTAGTGTTTCTTCAATGTATTGTTGACTGAACGGGAAACCTACCTGACGCATGTAACGCGCGTAGGCACGAAGAATCGAAATTTCACGACCCGTTAATGACGCACCAAGTACTAGGCGGTTGAAACCATCACTTTCCAGTTCACCAGCCCAAATTGCAGCGAACGCTTGTTGGAAACGATCACGAGCTTCACGAAGATCAACTGTCTTTTCGCTCTTATGAAGCATTGAGAAGTCGAGGATCCAATACACCTGACCATTCGCTTTACGAACTTCATAAGGTGACTCACCAATCACACGTAGACCCAAGTTTTCCAACATTGGCATCACATCTGAAAGGTGAATAGGCTCATCTCGATGGTAAAGTTTCAGGCGAACTGATTTTGAATCTGAACCCAGCTCTTGCGGACGATAGAACAACATACCTAGTTTGTTGTCATCGCTAAGTGCTTCAAGACGTTCAATGTCTGCTACTGCAGAACCAGGCATGACATCTTCTTTGTACGAACGAGGGAATGCACGTAGGTACTCTTTCGATAAAGGCAGACCTTTACTTTCACCGAAGTTCGCAACAATCGCGTCAGACAGGCGATCATCCCAAGTTGAAGATGCTTCCATTAAGTTTTGCTCAATCGTTTTAACGTCTACGTCCATGTTGTTGTTATCAACACGAACAATGTAATGAGTTCGGGCTAGTGGGCTCTCTGAGAAGTAAGTTGTAAACTCGACTTCTTTGTCACAGCCGAAATATTGTTTTAGGATTCGCTGAGTCTGACGACGAAGCTCTGTGTTATAACGATCTTTCGTTACGTACACCATACAGCTGAAGAAACGACCAAACGGGTCTTTGCGAACAAACAGGCGAAGCATATCGCGGTCTTGCATCTGCACCACACCCATGCCCACTTCAAGAAGTTCTTCTTCTTTCGCTTGAAGCAGTTCATCGCGAGGGTAGTTTTCAAGAATATTATGCAGTGCTTTATAAGAGTACGAACCTTCACGATAGCCACTTGCGGCAAGAATACGTTCAACTTTTTCACGAATTAGCGGAATGCTTTCGACACTCTGGTTGTAAACAGCGGAGGTATAAAGGCCAGTGAAACGGTGCTCACCGACAACTTTGCCGTCTTTATCAAATTTCTTGATACCGATGTAATCGGTATAAGCCGGGCGGTGAATACGTGAAGGTGTATTGCCTTTAGTCATGATGAGCAAGAATGGCTTCTTCGCTTCCAGACGTGCAGAGTCAGGGAAGTCAGAAAGCTTCACACTACGCACGCGATTGCGATTGCCGAATAGTCCTAGGCCTTTATCCGCTGTTGGGCGAAGTTCAGTATCACCGTCAACATTGACGAGATCGTATTCTTTGTAGCCCATGAATGTGAAGTTGTGATCACCTAACCAACGCAGAAACTTGATCGTCTCCTCGTAACGATCGCGTTCTACTTCTACCTTACCTTCTTGCGATGCAACTTGATTCGTTACCTCTTCCAGTTTTTCAACCATCAGTAACCAATCTTGAACCACCAACGCAGTATCAGTCAGGATTTTAAGTAGCTCTTCTTTTAGAGAGCTCATCGTCTCTTTCGCACTTAAGCGGTCAACTTCAACATGGAACAGTGACTGAAGAACACCTTCACCTTCATTGATGCTGGTAATCTCACCTTTTTTGTTGCGTTCAATCTGTGTAGGGCCATGAAGCATAAGGTGCGAAGCTAAGTCTAAACGGCTAAGTGCCATTTTTACCGAGTCAACAAGGAAAGGACTGTCAGGAACGACGATTTCTACAATGGTGTGTGTGGATTGCCATCCTTGACGGCTAACGGTCGGGTTAAAAACTCGGACCGATACATCATCTGCTTTTTTCTCATTAATATGGTGCCAAAGGCTGACTACGGCGCCATATAAATCAGATTCGTTTCGTTCGACTAGGTCGTCTTGAGATATGTTATTGAATAAATGCTGAGCAAGTTGAGTGACTAAGGGTTGATGAGCAAGCTCGAGTTTGTCTTGAATCAGTTTGTAGACCTTTTCAAGCAGAACCGGCATCAGAGTTTCACGCGCGGTCATAATCACACTCCACAATTAGAATTGTATATATTTTTGGGGGATGTTGTAAGCATAGTGCTTAACACGGGTAATGCCGCTTTATTGTAAAAGCTTTATTGATAAATAGTTAATTCTTTTAGGAGTGGTAGGAGGTGAAATGTTCGATAATGTGACTAAGGCACTATTTAAACTCCTATAAAATCAGTTGCTCACAGAACTTCTAACTTAAGAAACTTGTTATTTTGGTCAGTTGTTAAACGAAAACGCCCCTTAAGGCCAATTTGACTAAGAAAAGGTCTGAATCTTGATGCAGGCAATTGTAGGCGTAAACCATTGTCTGTCACCACTAAAACGTTGCTCGCCGCACCATTGTAATGAGCGAGAAAAGATTGATAAGAGATGTTGAGTGAAAAGTAGTACTGATTCATTTTCTTTGATTAAAAAAGTAACGATTTTACCACGCGCAGGAAAATACTGTATGAATAAACAGTAACACTATAAAGTGCTACTGTTTCGCTCAGCTATTACGCTTCCAAAGCTTTGTTAACCTTCTCAAATAGGTCTTTTGCTAAGTTGTCCATCGATTTGAGTGCTTCAAGCTCTGCTCTAATAAGAGCTTGGCGCTCTTCATCGTATTTACGGAACTTAAGCAATGGATCAATCAGGCGCGAAGCGACTTGCGGGTTACTGCTGTTCAACTCTTTTAGAATCTCACCAGCGAACTTGTAGCCCTCACCTGACTTAGCGTGGAACCGCACAGGGTTCATATTCAGGAAAGATCCAACGAGGCTACGAGTTCGGTTCGGGTTTTTCAAACTGAACGCTTCATGACTCATCGTATTCTTGATTACATCCAAGACGTTATCTGCCGGGTTAGTACCCTGCAGCGCAAACCACTTGTCCATAACCAGGCCATCATGCTTCCACTTATCACTGTAGTCTGACATCAGTGTTTCACGGCATGCAAGTTGCGCACTATTCGCGGCACTCATTGCGGCAATGGTGTCTGTCATGTTGTTCGCATCGAAATACTGCTTCTCTGCTAACTCATTCCCTTGTTGCGTGTATGCTAGATAAGCTAAAGCAGTGTTACGCAAAGAGCGCTTACCGATCGCTGCGTGATCGATCGTGTATTCAGCCTGCTTCAAGCTGTGGTAAAGCGCGCTAAACTCATCTTCAAGCTCAGCAGCAAGCTTCACTTTGATAGATTTAAGCACTTTAGCAACGGCATCAACATCCACTTGTTTGTACCAGCCGGAGACTTCATTGTGGTTTGGCAATGCCATCATCTCAGCAATAAATGCTGGTTCAAGCTTGTCTGATAGTAAGACACCACGGAAGGCATCAATTAGCGCTGGAGACAGTTCAACATCTAGACCGTTTTGCACTGCTTCAACGTTACTACGAATGTATTTTGCTAACAGCATTTGACCAGCGTCCCAACGAGCAAATTCGTTACGCGCATGCACCATAAGGAAAATCAGTTCTTCGTCGCTGTAATCGTACTCCAGAACAACTGGTGCAGAGAACTCACGTAGCAGAGACGGTACTGGTTGCTCAGATACGTTTTCGAACACGAAGGTTTGCTCAGCTTCGGTAACGTTAAGAACATTATCGACTTTTTCACCGTTACATTGTAACTCAATGACATCACCGTTTTCCGCATACAACTCAACATCAAATGGAATATGAAGCGGCTGCTTTTCTTGCTGCTCATGAGTCGGTTCAGTGCGTTGAGAAACAGTAAGCGAATACGTTTGAGCCGCTGAATCATACTCACTTGTAACGGATACCGTTGGTGTACCTGATTGGCTGTACCATAGGCGGAATTGTTTCAGATCGACACCTGATGCATCTTCCATAGCCGCGACAAAATCTTCACAAGTTGCCGCCGTGCCATCATGACGCTCAAAGTAGAGCTTCATACCCTTCTGGAAACCTTCTTCTCCCAGCAGTGTATGCATCATTCGGATAACTTCACTGCCCTTTTCGTATACCGTTAAAGTATAGAAGTTGTTCATTTCTATCACTTTTTCAGGACGAATTGGATGTGACATAGGGCTCGCATCTTCTGCGAATTGTGGACCACGAATAATTCGTACGTTGTTAATACGATTCACCGCTCGTGAACCTAAATCCGACGAAAACTCCTGATCACGGAATACAGTAAGACCTTCTTTCAGGCTCAATTGGAACCAGTCTCGGCAAGTAACTCGGTTGCCTGTCCAGTTGTGAAAATATTCGTGACCAATAACCGCTTCGATACCTAGGTAGTCAGTATCTGTTGCCGTTTGCTCATTAGCCAAAACAAATTTAGAGTTAAAGATGTTAAGACCTTTGTTTTCCATTGCGCCCATGTTGAAGAAATCAACCGCAACAATCATGTAGATATCAAGGTCATACTCTAGACCAAAGCGCTCTTCATCCCACTTCATTGAGTTGATAAGAGACGTCATTGCGTGAGGTGCGCGATCGAGGTTACCTTTATCGACAAAGATTTCTAACGCCACATCGCGACCAGATTTAGTCACATACTTATCACGAAGGACATCAAAATCCCCAGCAACCAGTGCAAATAGATACGCAGGCTTAGGATGCGGATCTTGCCACTGGACCCAATGACGGCCACCTTCCAAATCTCCTTCTGCAATACGGTTACCGTTGCTCAATAGGAATGGATAAGCTGCTTTGTCTGCGATCACTTTTGTTGTGTATTTCGCTAATACATCTGGGCGATCCATGTAATAAGTAATTCGACGGAAACCTTCCGCTTCACATTGAGTACAGAAAGCGCCACCAGATTTATACAAACCTTCCAAAGCCGTGTTTTCTTCGGGATTAATTTCAGTGACGATTTTCAGTTCGAACGCTTCAGGTAGCGCGGAAATCTCCAGCGCACCTTCCTTTTCTTCAAACCTTGTCCAAGCCTCACCGTTAACAGAGACACTAACCAGCTTAAGGCTTTCACCTTCCAATTGAAGCGTTGTGTCATCTTTTAGCTGCTTAACTTGAGAAACCGCCGTTACGATTGTCGCGGTATCATGGAGATCGAAAGTTAAGTCGATGTCTGAAATAGTATGGGATGGTGAGGTATAATCTTTGCGATATTTGGCTTGAGGTGTTTGAGCCATGTCGAAATCCTTCTGACTAGATGTAATACATTGTGCTTGTGTCTATTCGAGACACTTATTGAATATGTTGTTATTTGCAAACGCTGATAATTTTATTTTGAGCTAGCTTAACCCCAGACAATTAAAAAAACGAGGTATTATGTCTAAATACCTCGCTTTTACCCTACTGTGGCGAATAAATTCAAACTATACGTCTAAATACTCACCTCTATTTGTTGAATGTTATGTCACCTGACCCGGTTCAGCACGGCGTAGAGTGCTCCCTCTTCCATTTCCAGAGTGAGAATATCGCTGTTCAAGCTGTATCTTGTTTCATGCTCACCATTTTCATAGAGCAGCACCAAATGCTCTCCTTCGGTGTAGTACACACCTTTATGGATTGCTTCGTCGCCTTCTTCGTTACTCACTCTGAACATAAATACGAAGTCAGGTTGCAAAATCAAATCCATCCGCTGCACTTCACTGGCTACCATTTCATGTCCACTCAACTGAGCACTTGACCACATACCCGCAAGCGCGTTGGATAAAGCTTTTGTAAACACCACACCGTTGAGATTCAACATATTGTGATTACTGCTGTAATTGTAAATTTGCGGTTCAGAGGTATTCAAACCGAGAATTAATGTATCTTCATTCGCGGCGTAAAGTCCCTCCCAGTGATCCACCGAATAATCGCGTTTTTGAATGTCGATCTTGAAGCTATAGTTGGAGTCGAGGCTGAGTTTGATGGCTAAAAAATTCTCTTCAGATTGCTCAGGATTTGGGTTAACCAAATACCAGTCACCGAGCAGGAATGGCTGGTCGAATTGAGTTAAATCGCTGTTATCTCTGGTTTCACTCGCGAACACAGAAACGCTAAAACAAGTCAGTAGAATTCCAATCCATCTCATAGCGCACCCCTCACTCTTTTCTTTAAGCTTAGGAGCCGAAATCTGATTAAGCGAAATTTTTTGATCTATATCACGTTAATTATTTATATAAAAAAAGCGAGCCGTTAATTAGCTCGCTTTTTATTTCCTTTATTTTCAGCTACTTAATCATATCAACCATGATAGCCACGGATTCATCTAGATAGGCATCTGGAGCTTCGTAGTCTTTTGGCACATCATCGAGAGATTCAAATACTTTCTCTCCGTGAGATTTTTGTCTCAGATTGATACGAGCTAAGCGATCGTCATCCGCCTTATCACTTTCCTCTTTGCGAACTTTTTCGTTAAGAGATAGTGAGTTATCGTCCTTCTCAGCTTTATACTTTTCGATATCTTCAGCAATAAACTGGAATTCCAGATCGCTAGCGATTCTAGCTTGATGCTCGCTATTAAGCTTAGTGATCAGTTTTTCATTACGCTGTAACACTTCATATTTTGCTTTATCAATGCTATCCCAAGGCAGTGCATTATCTTCAACACTTTCACCAGTTTCGCTAGGCTCAATTGGCGTTGGGTAAGCAATGTCAGGTGCAACACCTTTATTTTGCGTACTGCCACCATCGATACGATAAAACTTCTGAATCGTGTATTGAACGTAACCTAACTCTTTATCGAATAAATCATAGATGTGATTTAGAGAACGGTGTTGCTGAACCGTGCCTTTACCAAAAGAGTTTTCACCCAGAATAATCGCGCGGCCATAGTCCTGCATAGCAGCAGCGAAAATTTCAGAAGCCGAAGCACTGTAGCGGTTAATCAATACCGTCATCGGACCGTCGTAGCTGATCTTGCCGTCGGTATCACTATTTACGTTGACCCGACCATAACTGTCACGAACTTGAACTACTGGCCCGCTAGTAATAAAGAGACCAGATAGAGCCGTAGCTTCTGTTAACGCACCACCACCATTGTTACGCAAGTCAACAATAATGCCATCTACGCCTTGGCCTTTCAGGTCGGTAATCAACTTATCTGTATCTTTTGCAAGACCAACGTAAAAGCTTGGTACTTCCAATACGCCAATCTTCTTACCATCTTTTTCAATGACTTCAGATTTCACTGCGCGGTCTTCAAGACGAATTTTGTCTCGAATAATGGTGATGACTTCCGCTTTCGCATCTTTACCTTCAGGCAAGATTTGTAGATTGACCTTGGTCCCTTTCGGGCCTTTAATCAACTGAACGACATCATCTAGTCGCCAGCCGATTACATCAACAATATCTTCACCGTCTTGACCGACACCAATAATGCGATCACCTTCAGCTAATTGCTTACTCTTAGATGCAGGGCCACCAGCAACCAATGAGCGAATTACGGTGTAATCGTCTGTCATTTGAAGTACGGCACCAATACCTTCCAGTGAAAGGTTCATTTCCGTCTGGAATTGATCAGCACTTCTTGGAGATAGATAGCTGGTGTGTGGGTCCACTTCACGGGCAAATGCATTCATATACAGTTGGAATGCATCTTCATTGTGAGTTTGACTCAGACGTTTCAAAGCATTGTTATAACGCTTACCTAAGACGTCTTTGATCTCTTCCCAATCTTTACCCGTCAGTTTGAGGTTCAGCGCATCATACTTAACACGCTTTCTCCAAAGCTCATCTAACTCAGCCGTATCTTTTGGCCAAGCCGCTTCACTTCGGTCGAGCTCAATACTTTCATCGGTATCAAACTTCATTTCCTTATCAAGCAAAGACAGTGCGTAGACAAATCGTTCGTAGCGGCGCTTCATCGACAAGTTGTAAATATCGAAAGCAATCTGGTTATCACCAGACTTTAACTGGTCATCGATACCAGCTGCCCACTTATTAAAAGAGTCGATATCGGCTTGCGTGAAAACGTTACGATTGAAATCAAGAGACTCTACATAACGTTGGAATATCGCCTGAGAGAATTGATCGTTGAGTGTGAAGTGCTTGTAGTGAGAACGAGTGAAGCGTGAGGTAACGCGTTTACTTGCTGTCGCATGTTGGGCTTCGGGAGCTAAGACGGGTAAGTCTTCGAGAGTAATTTTCGCTTCAAGAGCGTTTGCTGACGAAGCTGCCAGCCAGAGGCTAGCAGCAATCAGCGACAATTTTGAACGGCATTTCATGCGTAGGAGTATCTCCTTTATGCGCGCAGGTGCTCCGCTTTCACAACCATTTGCAGGCCGTTAGACAGTTGAACACGCACATCTTCCTTATTGATTTCAACGATAGTCGCAGCCATGTTTCCTTTGCCCATATTTACGTTTACTTGATTACCGATTGTAATTTCATCAGCATTCAGAGCGCGCGTTTCTACTGGCTTGCTGGCTTTCTGTGCTTTGTTTTGTTGTGGGCGACGGCTTTGTGGCTTTTTGTTAGCCGGCTTAGCTTTCGCTTTACCTTCTTCACGAGCTTTTTGAGCTTGCTCTTTACGACGAGCTTGCACTTTAGCCTTGCTTTCAGCTAGCGCTGTTTTTGCGTGTTCAACATGCTCTTCTTCCAGATCACCTGCTGAGTTGCCATCTAGGTCAACACGAGTCGCACCCGGCTTAACACCGTGTAGGTAACGCCATGAAGAAGTGTATTGTCTTAACGCTGCACGAAGCTGAGTTTTACTCACTTTTGGATCGTCGCTTAGACGTTCCGCAAGATCTTGAAAAATACCAATTTTAAGTGGTTTTGCTTCACCTTCTAAAGTAAAGCACTTAGGGAAACATTCAGCAATATATGCAATCACTTCTTTGCTGTTTTTTAACTTTTCAGTGTTTTCCATGAGGAGTCCTGGTTAGTGCGGCTTGTCCGCGAGCATTAAGATAAATATTTCAGGTATTATAGTGACCTGCAAGCGAAAAACCACACTCAATATGGAAATTATGCACTGATAGCGTGTGAATTAAACAGCTTTTCCACTTCGCTCATCAAAAACGTCAAACCTTCTTCATCTATTTCACTAAATCGTCCCACTTTTGGGCTGTCAATATCGAGTACACCAACAATTTGGCCATTAATGCTAAATGGAATGACGATCTCGGAATTACTGGCGGCATCGCACGCGATATGTCCTTCAAACTGATGAACGTCGTAAACACGTTGCACCGTATTGGTTGCCACGGCTGTTCCACATACACCACGACCAACAGGAATTCTCACGCACGCAGGTTGCCCCTGAAATGGACCAAGAACTAGTTCCCCTTCTTTCATTAGATAGAAACCCACCCAATTAAGTTCCTCAAGCTCCATATTTAAAAGAGCACTTAGATTCGACAAATTGGCGATAAGGTCTTTTTCTGACTCTAAAAGTGCAACAGCTTGCTTGGTTAAGCGGTGGTAATGTTCTATTTTCATATTGACTTCCATTTGAAAATTAGAGACTTCCATCATGAATCAACGTACAATCGTCCGTAAACTCTAAATAGTAAGCATTCTCATTATAATGTCTGATAACCCCAACACTATTAGCCGTTCTTGGCTGATAACTCAAGTAAAAAAGCACAAGTCGAAACTTGTTCTCGCCAACATCATCGCGCTTTTCGCAACACTCGTCAGTGTACCTATCCCTCTCTTAATGCCTTTAATGGTCGATGAAGTGCTGCTTGATAAGCCTGCAACAGGCCTTGAGTTAATGGATAAAGTGTTACCTGTTTCAATGCAGACACCAACTGGCTATATATTCCTTACCCTGCTTCTCGTTGTTCTGATGCGAACCGTGAGCCAAGGTTTAAATATCCTGCAGGGACGCCAGTTTACTCTCGTATCCAAAACGATCACGTATCAGATGCGCAGCAAGATGATAGACAAATTAGGTCGTATCAGTATCAGACAATACGAAACGCGTGGAAGCGGCGGTATCAATGCTCACTTGATTACCGATGTAGAAACCATTGACCAGTTCATCGGTACAACACTCAGTAAATTCCTCATTAGTTTGTTAACGGTCATCGGTACAGCTGGTGTTCTACTTTGGTTGGAGTGGCGTCTCGGCTTATTCATCCTTTTGGTCAATCCTATTGTTATTTACTTCTCTCGAAAGCTGGGCAGTAAAGTAAAACATCTTAAAAAACGCGAGAACCAATCTTTTGAGCGATTCCAAAATCGTCTTGTTGAAACCTTAGACGGCATCTACCAACTACGTGCAGCCAATCGCGAGCGGGAATTTCTTAGTGAATTAAAGCAACAGGCCAATCAGGTCCGTGTAGACGCTGATAAATACGCGTGGCAATCCGAAGCCGCTGGGCGAGTCTCTTTTCTTCTATTCCTGCTTGGTTTTGAGTTGTTCCGTGCTGTTGCCATGTTAATGGTCTTGTTCAGTGACTTAACTATCGGTCAAATATTTGCTGTCTTTGGCTACCTATGGTTTATGTTGGGTCCAGTGCAAGAGCTACTTGGTATTCAGTTTTCTTGGTACAGCGCAAAAGCGGCACTGGGTCGTATCAACGCCCTACTCGACTTGGAAGAAGAACACCGCCCAGTAAGTAAAATCAACCCGTTTACAACGGACAGAGAAGTCGACGTCAAGATTGAAAACATTGATTTTTCTTATAATGAAGAAAGCAAAGTACTCAATAATCTAAACTTGAATATTCCAGCTGGAAAGAAAGTTGCATTGGTTGGAGCAAGTGGTGGCGGAAAATCGACGCTCATCCAGTTGCTCATTGGTGTATATCGACAGGATTCAGGTATCATTCGTTTCAATGGTGAGACAACAGATGATATCAGTTATGACGTAATACGTGATCAAATTGCCGTTGTATTACAACAACCTATACTATTCAATGACAGTTTAAGGCATAATCTGACGCTCGGCTCTGACTATGACGATTTGCAATTATGGCGAGCGCTTGAAATTGCTCAAATGCAGGATGTCATTAGTCAGTTAAGTGACGGTTTAGATACACAAATTGGTCGAAATGGCATTCGATTGTCCGGCGGCCAAAGGCAGCGACTTGCTATTGCAAGAATGGTTCTTAGCGATCCTAAGTTTGTCATTCTGGATGAAGCAACGTCTGCGTTAGATACGGCGACAGAAGCGGCACTGCATAAAGCGCTGACAGAGTTTTTGGATGGGCGTACAACTTTAATCGTTGCTCATCGACTGTCTGCCGTTAAACAGGCTGATTTGATCTACGTTTTAGAAGATGGACAAGTAACACAGGCAGGCACTCATGTTGAGTTGGTTAAACAAGAAGGTTTATACCAAACGCTTTATGGAAGCGTTCAGTCGCACGCCTGAGATCCTACTATTACTTACAGTTTGGAGGGTGATATGAGCCCTCCTAAATTAACGTCTCACCTTTCCGAAGCTTCACATGTAAGATTATGCCATGGGTGTGAACTCCCAATAGATACTGTCAGTGTCGAGCGAGGCAAAAGCGCTTATTGTCCACGCTGTGGAAGCAAGTTATATCGTGGAGGTACACCTTCATTGTCCGGCAACCTCGCTATTGCAATTACTTGCCTCTTGCTCTTCATACCTTCTCATTTCTTTGACTTTATTAGTATTCGCCTATTTGGCGTCATGATTCCAGCGACCTTACCTTCTGGTGTTTTCACACTATTTGAAGAAGGTTTTGTTTTCCTATCTATATTAATCATCTTTTGCAGCTCTATCGCACCTTTACTAGTCAGCGGTTCGGTCCTAACTGCTCACGCGGCACTAAAGCAACGTAACTTTCCATTACTCAAATATTCGCTTTATACGATTCAACACCTCAAAAACTGGGTGATGATTGATGTATTTCTCGTCAGCGTCGCTATTTCCTGCTTTAAGTTGCAGGACTATTCCGACATATACGTAGGCGTCGGTTTATATGGTTTGGTCCTGTTACAGATCGCGACAGTCATGCTTGTCACACGAGTGAGTGTACGTCGCTATTGGGAAGCGTATGAGTCTGAACGTTCTTATCATTTCAAAGAAAAACAACTCCACTGCCATCATTGTCATCTTTCTCAGCCAGAAGGAACTGAGTGTGTTCGATGCCACAAACCCATTTATCATCGAAAGCCTCGCTCCGTACAAGTGACTTGGGCTTATCTTGTTGCCGCTACTATTGCCATTTTCCCGGCAAACCTCATCCCAATATCGATTTTAATTACCAATGGACAAAGGCTTGAAGATACTATTTTCTCCGGTGTAGCTTCACTGGTAAAGAATGGTATGCCAGGCATTGCGGTCATTATATTCGTAGCGAGTATTGTCGTTCCCGTCGCCAAAATCATCGGTTTGGCGTACTTATTGCTCGCGATCCAATTCAAGCGCAAAGTATTTCATCGTCAGAGAATGATCATCTATTTTGTTATTAAATGGATAGGACGTTGGTCCATGATGGATTTGTTTGTAATTTCTATCATGATGACCTTAGTCGATCGCGGCCAGATACTCGACTTTACTCCAGGGTATGGGGCGGTTGCGTTTGGAATCGTTGTTGTATTGACTATGCTAGCGGCAGAAAGTATTGACCCAAGACTGCTGTGGGACAATTATCCAGACGCAGCTAAGAGCAAATCAGAGAAAAGAGAAGAACCTTTAAATGACTAATTCATCTTCTAATCAGCCTTCTTACTCACCGGACGTCAAGCGCAATAAAGGCGTGTCGCCGCTGTGGTTATTACCCGTGTTGACCATGGTGCTCGCAGGTTGGTTGGTTATTAAGGCGATTAACGACGCCGGTCAGCGAATTCAGATCTACTTTTCTGATGCTCAGGGCTTAGTTGCAGGTCGAACTACCATTCGCTATCAGGGGCTCGAAGTCGGCATGGTGCGTGATATTAACTTGGCTGAAGATCTTGAGAGTATTTATGTCGAAGCAGATATCTACCCAGAAGCGGCCAAATTGCTGTCAAAGGAAACCCGCTTCTGGATGGTAAAACCGACCGCTAGCCTTTCAGGGATTTCAGGCTTAGATGCACTGGTTTCCGGTAACTACATTGCAATACAGCCCAGTGATAACCCAGCGGAACCTGAAACAAAGTTTACTGCGCTTGAACGAGCTCCTTCGGATATTCTCGCCAATGAAGGCTTGAACATCACCCTCCGAGCAGAAGATCTCGGCGGCATTTCTGTTGGCTCGCAAATAGTCTATCGTAAGATTCCAATTGGTGAAGTCTATAGCTATCAACTCGACGGCCAAGGTAAAAATGTCCTCATTCAGGCCTCAATTCACGATGAATATCGAAAGGTCATTACCGACGAAAGTCGGTTCTGGAATGTCAGCGGTATCGGCGCCAATATTGGCTTTGAAGGGGTTGATGTCAGATTAGAGAGTTTAAGTGCCCTGATTGGGGGTTCCATTGCCGTCGATTCGCCAGACGGCGGTGAACCCGTTGCCGATAATACTCGGTTTAAACTCTACCCAGATCTAAAAACCGCGGGGCGTGGTATACCAATTAAAATCACCCTGCCAGATGATAATCAAATCAGTCCGACTGGTGCCCCTATCATGTATCGAGGGATCGAAATCGGTCAGATCACTGATTTACAGCTCAGTAATGGGCGAAAAGAGATTGTCGCCTCAGCCGCCATTCAGCCAGCTTTTTCAGACATGCTAACGAGCGGCAGCAATTTTATCCTCGAAGAAGCGAAAGTCTCTCTTTCTGGTGTGGAAAATCTAACAAACTTGGTGAAAGGTAATTTCCTTACCCTAGTTCCTGGAAAAGGCGATCGCTCTCGCTATTTCTCCGCCATTCGCAAAGAACAGTTTAATAAACAACAAGCTAAATCTGTGGCTCTGACTCTGATTGCTGACAATTCTTTCGGACTTGGTGCTGGTGCTAATGTCCTATACCGAGGCATCACCGTTGGTGAAGTAACGAAAGTATCGCTCAAAGGTGAGAAGGTAAACTTGGACGTTCTAGTGGATAAAACCTACGCCGAGCTAATTAAGTCACAGAACCGATTCTTCGTCACAGGTAGCGCCACCGCTGAGCTCACTGAATCTGGACTGAACATCAACGTCCCGCCAGCACAGCAGCTTCTTACAGGTTCTATCAGTTTTGTTAGCGAAGGTTCTGACAACCCTAGAGAGCAATACACATTGTATCCAAGTAAGTCCCTAGCGGAATTGGCGAAATACAATATGTCTGGCTCAGAAAGTATTACGCTGTTTGCTAACGAGCTTCCCTCTATCAGCAAAGGCAGCCCACTACTTTATCGTAACCTGCAAGTGGGTAGCATTTCCGATTTCCACCTTGTTGATGGTGGTGTGATCATTACCGCGAGTATTGAAAACCAATACAAACACCTTGTCACTGAACAGACTGTCTTTTGGAACCGTTCCGGCGTTGAAGTGGATGCTACTCTAGCTGGTATCAGTGTTAAGGCTGCGCCTTTGAAATCACTCATTCAAGGCGGTATCGCTTTCGATTCTTTGCCGGGTGTCGAAAACAAACAAAATGATAAATGGCTGCTCTATCAAGATTTCAAAACTGCGCGAAAGTTTGGCCATGTCATTACGCTCAATGCTGAGGGTGAGAACAATATTACCAAAGGAACAGCGGTAAAATATAACGGTGTACAAGTGGGTGAAGTCACCCTTGTTATACCTGATTTTAAGCGTGAGCGTGTTGAAATTAAACTGCGAGTGCTGCCTGAGTATGCAGACAAGCTAGCAACCGAAGGTAGTTACTTCTGGGCTGCTCAAGCGACTGTTGGCTTGAATGGTGTGAAGAATCTTCAGAACCTTCTCACTCAAACTATTAACGTAGTCCCTGGTGAAGGTAAAGCTCAACATACTTTCCATCTCAATAAGGAAGAGAGAGATAATCAGGGGGTATCCTTCACCCTACAAAGCGAGTCTCGTGGCTCAGTCGCTAAAGGCACACCTGTACTCTATAGAGAAATTGAAGTGGGTAAAGTGACTAATGTGGAACTCGGAGAGTTTGCTGATCGCGTTGTCTCGACCATCTCCATCCAACCTGAATACGCTTATCTTGTAAGACAAAATAGCATTTTCTGGAACACTTCAGGTGTTGATGTTTCCATCGGCCTAGGCGGTGCCAACATCAAAGCGGGAACCATAGACAGTATTGTGAGAGGCGGAATCACCTTTTCAACTCCTGAGAACAGTCAGCTTCAGCCTATAGCCCAGCCTGGTCAATCTTTCTTCCTCTATCCAACACCAGAGGAGAGTTGGAAGACATGGCGCACCGCTATTCCGAAACCATAAACAACATTAGGCTTTCAAACGCAGCGATTTCGCTGCGTTTTGTTTTTCAATCCGCTATAATTCCGGCCCCTGTAAAAACTGAGATAGAACTTTGCATCAGAACGTCTACTTACCCGAAGAATTTTTGAAAGAAATGGAAGCCATTCTTCCTGACGGCCTCAATATGGAAGACTTTGTCGCCGCGTGTCAACGTCCGCTCCGTAAAAGTATTCGCGTAAACACGTTGAAGATTTCTATCTCAGAGTTTACTCAGCGAGCTCAAGAAAAAGGCTGGCAACTGTCACCCGTACCATGGTGTGAAGAAGGTTTTTGGATCGATGCCGACGAATCAGAGACCCCACTAGGCAACACGGCAGAACACATGTCCGGCTTGTTCTATATTCAAGAAGCCAGCTCAATGATGCCTGTGTCTGCCTTGTTTCAGGATCAGAATGACGACTTGCTCAGTGTGCTCGACATGGCAGCTGCCCCGGGTTCAAAAACCACTCAAATGGCGGCAAAAATGGATAACTTAGGTGTGCTGGTCGCTAATGAATTCTCATCGAGTAGAGTCAAGGTCTTGCACGCCAATATTGAACGCTGTGGTGTGCGCAACGCCGCGCTGAGTAATTATGACGGCCGAGTCTTTGGTGGCTGGCTGCCAGAACAGTTTGATGCCGTCTTGATTGATGCTCCTTGCTCAGGTGAAGGCACAGTGCGTAAAGACGCAGATGCGATGAAAAACTGGAGCAAAGATTCTGTTTTATCCATCGCTGACACCCAGAAAGATCTAATAGAAAGCGCGTTTTACGCACTTAAGCCTGGCGGTGTTATGGTTTACTCAACGTGTACATTAAGCATCGAAGAAAACCAGCAAGTCTGTTTACACTTGAAAGAACAATTTGGCGATCTCGTAGAAGTTGAGCCTCTGGATTCTCTCTTCCCTGGTTCAGAGAAAGCGTTAACCGAGGAAGGCTTCCTACATATTTTCCCTCAAATGTATGATTGTGAAGGTTTCTTTGTCGCCAGAATGAAAAAGCTTGGCTCTACTGAAGCACCACAAGTGAAAAAGCGCCTAGGCAAATTCCCATTTGAAAAGGCATCCAACAAAGTTCATCAAGAAATCAGTAAACAGCTGCGCGACAGTTTAGATATCGAGCTTCCCAAAGATTCAGGAGTTTGGATGCGCGACAATGATGTCTGGCTCTTCCCTCACGCACTAGAACCTATGCTTGGTGAATTTCGCTTCTCAAGAATGGGGATTAAAATCGCCGAAGCTCATAAGAAAGGCTACCGATGGCAGCATCAGGTCGCGACAGCGTTAGCTACAGGCCAAGAGTCAAACTGCGTAACACTTTCTACAGACGATGCCCGTGAATGGTTTATGGGTAGAGACGTTCGACCAGAAAACCAGTCAGGTAAAGGTGAAGTGATTGTAAAGCTTGGTAACGATGTGATTGGATTAGGAAAATGGGTTGGGAATCGAGTGAAGAATGGTCTACCTAGAGAGCTAGTACGAGATAAAAATCTATTCTAAACCGCAAAATATTAGTAGGAAATGCCAGAGCTGCCTAGCGAAACTGCGATGATGTACTACACTTTACCTAATGATAAATCATCGAATATCAACCAGTTAGCGCAGGCTCTGTAAGAGCCATTCCCCTAGGCCCAAAGCGATATCCGCTTCGGGCCTTTTTTTGACTTCAATTACGAAGCGATGCGAATGCCATCTTTCTCTATCGTAATTTTTCCTTGCTTATATAGACCACCGATTGTTTTCTTGAATGTACCTTTACTGGTGCGAAACGCAGCAAAAATACTTTCCGGTGATGATTTGTCATTCAAAGGAAGAAAACCGCCTTTCTTTTCAAGTAGATCCAGTACTTTCTGACTCAAATCATCCATCTTAGCAACACCGATTTTCTGTAAAGAAAGGTCTACTTTGCCATCTTCGCGAATACTCTTGATGTACCCTTTTAGTCGTTTACCGACAAACAATTTACCAAAGACGTCGGATTTGAAGATCATTCCCCAATGTTGACCTTCCACAATCGCTTTGTAGCCTAAGTCACTGCGTTCAGCGATAATGAGTTCGACTTGTTGGTTACGTTGGTAGTTAGCAGGCGTTTTGTCCAGCAGCTTATTAAATTTAGTGGTACCGACTATTCTGCCCGACGCCTTGTCGGTATAGACGTATACCAGCACATTCTGTCCTGCTTTAAAGCGCGTGCGTTGCTCACTGAATGGGATAAGCAGATCTTTGCCTTTGATTCCCCAGTCAGCAAAAGCGCCAGTACTGTTTACGCCTTCGATTGTCATCAACCCCCACTCACCGACTTGAGCTATTGGAGTTTCAGTGGTTGCAACCAGCTGATTGTCAGAATCGAAGTACAAAAATGCATCAACAAACTGGCCTACTTCTGTTCCTTCTGGAACAAAGCGATTAGGTAATAAGCTTGTTCCGAAATCACCTGCATCGAGAAATACGCCAAAATCTGCTTTTTTTACTACTTCTAAGTGGTTTATCTGACCAACTTTAATCATTTCAACTGTCTCTTGCTAAATTTGCGGTGATTATACCGAAACTCTGTTATGCTTTCGCCAGATAATTAGAATTTTTTCAGGAGTATTCATTGCTCACCGTTGATAAGCAGGACGGCATCACTCTTAAGATTTCCCACGCTATGGCTTCGTCTAAAAAGTCAGATCTCGACCTCTATTTTTTCATCCCTGGCGAACTCGGCCTAACACCAGATGTACTCAAAGAGAGCGAGATTTACTACGAGTCGATCATTCAAAAAAGAGCCTACTTCAGTGACAAAACCCTGCTTCCACTCGTACACAGTCGATTGGCCAAACGGGGCCGCCTTTCATCAACGCAGTATCGTGTCAGTTTGAGTTTGTTCGCCTATCAGTATGTGATTGCTTTAGACAAAGCAGTAAACGAACTGAACAAACACAACTCCGATGTCATCACGACTGAAGAAGTGGATGAGGTGATTGAACTTGCCTTAGATATCCTGAAAAAACTAAGACGTAGTATTCCTTACGAAGAGAGCCTAAAGCGTTACTACGCCAACATCGACAACTACCTGTCTTGGTACACTGGTCAACGTTTTATGTCTCTCATCGCCCACATGCCACGTGATAGTGACTATAAGACGATCAAAGATCGGCTGTTAGCCATCGTCGAAAAAGAAGCGGCACACCGTAAGCTCAATAACTACAACTCAAAGAGTGTACGTGACGACGTAACGCGACTCAGTAACAAAATGAGATTACTACGCCGTTTGATTGAGCACCCAGTTGTATTAAACGCAAAAACTCAGTCGCTCGGCAAAAATATGAAGCGTGTCGTCAAAGGCTCGGCTACGGGTTTTGTTATGGTTTTCGTTACCATTACCGCCATTCTAGCGCGAGATTATTGGGGTGAAATCACGGTCTCTTTCATCATTCTGATGTCGTTTGTCTACGCTTTGCGTGAGATTTTTAAAGATGATCTTCGCGATGTGATGTGGCGGTGGATACGCAAAGGGCGGCCCAAGTGGCGGAAGTATTACCTAGACCCGACTACAAACAAAGCAGTTGGCCAGAAGCTTGAATGGCTGGACTATAAGAATTTGCTCAAATTGCCTGATCGTATTCAGCTAATACGTAAAAAGCGCGTTGTACAGCGTGAAGAACAGATCCTTCACTATCGTTCAGAAACAGAGATGTCGACCTCTAAGTTTATGAGTGGTTATGAAGAAACTCGCGAATCCATGATGTTGAGCATGCGACCATTTATGCGACTGATGGACAAGGGTTCAAATAAGGTTTACACGCTCAATAATAGCCAAGTCAGTAAAGAATCTGTCGAGAAACGTCATTTGATAAATCTCATTGCCAGAGAAGACAATCACAATGACGAACCCAATTATTATCGTTGGAAGATTGTACTCAACAGAAACAAAATTGTAGCCATTGAACAGATGGAAGTGGATGACATTAGCCACCCATTCTCTTCAATGACAGAGTAAGTTGGAATTCTGCCATCGGTTCGTCGCCATGTAAGCTTGGACAGATGGCGGTGATCTTCACTGGCTGATTAATTCGCTCTCCGGATTCCAGTGTCTCATTCAACATTTTGTCAATGAGCGCCCCATCGTTGCACACAAAGTGGACGTCTCCTTCTGGCCTTTTAAGAAATTGCCCATCAACGGCTTTAAAGGCCAGAGACACTTTATGGCCTCTGTCTTGAGCTTTACTCATCGCCATAAAACCACCTGCCACATCGGCACCAATCGCCAACACACCAAAGTACATACTATTGAGATGGTTCTTCGTCTTTCTTTTTAGAGGTATTTTGATTTCGACTGAATCAGAATCCAGTTTGAGTATTTTAGGCCGGCACAACCAAATCAATGGTACTTTGAAAAATCCGAAAAGTTTGAGATACAAATTGGCTTTAGCAAGTGGGGAGAGCATTTGACTGGTCCGACATGTTGTTGTGTATTTCTTTAGTTCATAACGAACAAAGGTTGATGTCAACATTTTGTTAACATCACCCTTTTGAAGTTATAGCAAAGTCACCTATTTTTGGGTTACGCCGTCACAACAACTTGAATATAAGTATGCTCAAGAACATATTCTTGTATTTTATTGTAGCTAGCGAGCCCACTACTCACGACCAATGCTGGCTTATTACTGTGATTTGCCGCTTTTACAGCCATATCAATAAGGTCGATTACAGCTTCGCTCTGAGGATCGAAAAGATGTTCCAATTCCTCACTGAGCCTGTCGACACCAAGTGTAAACTGAGTGAGATTCTCTAGGTTGATAACTAAGCCGTCGAAGTAATGCAATAAGCGCTCCGAGAGCAACGCTGCGGAAGGTACGTCAACGGTATACAAAACCTTCAACCCGTTTAAACCTCTTGGTAGCCCCTGCTCTGCCAGTAAATCAATTATCTTCGCTGCATCAGACAGTGCTCGGACAAAAGGCACAACAATCTCAACGTGAACACCCTGCTCCTGCAACGCCTTGATCACCTGACACTCTAGAGCGAATGCAGAACTAAACTTCGTTTGAGCATAGCGAGATACACCGCGTAACCCTAATGCTGGGTTGATTTCTTGTGCTTCAGCTTTCCCACCGAGAAGTGAGCTCAACTCATAACTATCAGCATTACCTAAAGCGACACGCACAGATTGATGGTTGGGCTTCACCGACTGCATAATTCGTTCAGTTAACGTGGCAACGAAATGTTCTTCCATCGAAACTTCGCCGAGTATCGCGTCAATAGAGGTGAGTTCAACGTCACTCAGAGTGGACTCAACATTTTTATAGCATGGGTGATAGAAAATATTTTCTGAGACTAAATCGGAAAGAGAAACAAAGAGGTGCGTGCTTTCTGATGACGATTCTTCACCCGGTATCGCATCACCTAAATTAAGTTCTGAATGCAATTCACCTGAAGTATTAATGCTCATTACTGCTCCGTGCATTTTATTGTTTGATTCTCTCTTGAACATACCGACAGAACCAAAGTAAAACAAGCCCGAAGAGCATTTTTAGTAACCATAAGTGAATAATATTTCACTCACTACAGGTAGACACACTAAGAATGCAGATAAGAGGTTTATTCCTACTGACGTTTCCGTTATCTTTACCGCTTCGCAATAAAAAGAACAGGCTATTGTATGCCACTCAAAACCGATGAATTAAGAACCCAGCCACTGGGTCCGATGCCGACTCCGGCAGAGCTTGGAAGCGCCCACCCAATTACGGACGATGTAGCGGAACGCATCGCTGAATCTCGCCGTCAAATTGAAAAAATTCTTATAGGGGAAGATGATCGCTTATTGGTGATTGTCGGCCCATGTTCTGTACACGATACCGACGCTGCTCTTGACTACGCTAAACGCCTGTCTGACATCCAAGAGCAATACAAAGACGAATTGTTTGTCGTCATGCGTACGTACTTTGAAAAGCCTCGTACTGTAGTTGGCTGGAAAGGCCTGATCACAGACCCAAACCTTGATGGTTCTTATGCACTCGAGACAGGCCTTAACAAAGCACGTAAGCTACTTCTAGATATCAACAAGCTAGGTCTTGCGACAGCTACTGAGTTCCTCGACATGATTACTGGTCAGTACATTGCAGACCTAATCACTTGGGGTGCGATTGGCGCACGTACAACTGAGTCTCAGATTCACCGTGAAATGGCGTCAGCGCTTTCTTGCCCTGTTGGTTTTAAGAACGGTACAAACGGCAACATTAAAATTGCGATTGATGCGATTCGCGCTTCTAAAGCCTCTCATTACTTCTATTCACCGGACAAAAATGGTCGCATGACTGTTTATCGCACAAGCGGTAACCCGTATGGCCACGTTATCCTTCGTGGTGGTGACAAAGGGCCAAACTTTGATGCTGAATCCGTAGAAGCCGCATGCAAACAGCTGGCTGAATTCGATTTACCTCAGCGCCTTGTAGTTGATTTCAGTCATGCGAACTGTCAAAAGCAGCACCGTAAACAGCTAGACGTTGCGAAAAACATTTGCGAACAAATCACATCAGGCAAGAATCAGATTGCGGGAATCATGGCTGAGAGCTTTATCCTAGAAGGCAATCAACCAATGAAAGACATAAACAACCTGACTTATGGACAGTCAATTACTGACCCATGCCTGAGCTGGGAAGATACTGCTGAAATGCTAGACCTGTTAGCAAATGCAGTAAAAACACGCGGTTAAACAAGAGGAAATTGAGCAATGCCATCTTTTGATATTGTATCTGAAATCGATACTGTTGAGCTTCGTAATGCAGTGGATAACGCGTCTCGCGAACTGTCGACTCGCTTTGATTTTCGTGGCGTCGAAGCGTCATTTGAAATGCAGAAAGATGAGTCGGTAAGGCTAAATGCAGAGGGCGATTTTCAGTTAAAGCAAATGCGTGACATTCTGCGTTCACACCTGACTAAACGCGGTGTTGATGTAAATGCTATGGAAGCAAAAGGCGAAGAAGCATCAGGAAAAAAATGGCACCAGTTTGTCGTGTTCAAGCAAGGTATTGATACGCCGACAGCGAAAAAAGTCGTTAAAGCGATTAAGGATGCCAAGCTTAAAGTTCAAGCCTCTATACAAGGCGAGAAAGTCCGTGTTACGGGTAAAAAGCGCGACGATCTTCAAGCAACCATTGCGATGATTCGTGAAGCGGATCTGGGGCAACCATTTCAGTACGAGAACTTCCGCGATTAAGTTCATTGGAAGGCCATAAATACCAATAAACCCGCGTGATGCGGGTTTATTTTTTGCGTTCTATATTGGTGATATCAAATACGACCGAGCCTTATATGCAGTTCGCCATTTTTCAACAAATTAAATTGCGATGATTCTGGAGCAACAAAGACCACCACTCTTAACTCGCTCTCTTTAGCTTCCAACAGTTTTTTCGATAAATCTACATCGTCAGTATATTCTAACCGCTCCGCATCTCGCCGGATTAAGTCCACATAGTCAAACGGGCAACCCTTACTGTAGAAGACCACTTCGGCTTTTTGCATTAACCTCAGCGCCTTCATCGGCAATAGCTCAACATCGCTACCAAAGTCGATCCAAGTCGTGCTTCCTTGCTCCTCAGTACCCGCGTTTAAGGTGTTTCGATAAACCTCTTCTAGTTCATTACGCTCTGATGCCAAATCTATTCTTGGATCATCAAAGAAAGATTCCCAAAATTTGCGTCTTAAATCCACAGAAGGTAAATGCTGTTTGATGTCATTTCTTTTTGAAGCGCCAAAGTCCGCAAGTAATGACAGATTTTGAGGCAAGGTTGCTTCAAGTTTCTCACGAATGTTGCGAACTAATACAGGTGATGCCCCCCCACTTGAAATCGCTATCTGAATACGACCTCGATTGATCATTGAAGGGGTAATAAAGTCACAATAAGGTTGGTCATCAACGACGTTAACAAGCAAACCAAGTGCTTTAGCGTCATGGTAAACACGATGGTTTAGCTCTGGGTTATCGGTGGTAGCCCACACTTGAACATATTTTCGGTTAAGCAAGTCATCAGTATAAAAATTCTGAACCCAGAAACAATCACCTGATTCCACTAAGTTTTGTAGATACGTATCGATTTTGGGTGACACGATCGTTACATTCGCACCAGCCCTAACCAGGCTATCCACTTTACGACAAGCGACCTCTCCCCCTCCAACAACCAAAACGGGTTTATCGGAAAGATTCATAAACAGAGGAAAATACTGCATTTCATTCCTTGAACAATTCAACAACCTATAACAGCAGATACTACCAAAAATGGGGCGTATGTATAAACCCAACAATGACAAACGTATAATTTACCACCAAATTTAATGCTATTTACAGAATTATATTTTATCCCTTATCAATTGTTCGAAATGTAAATATTGTGTAAATACTAACTTATAGTGAGTCTCGGCTTTTGCACCATTAGTGTGAAGTCTTGCACTATTTACATTCGATTAACATTTCGTCATTCTAATTACAGATCGGGTTTGTGAGTTCAATCAAAAATCTTTTTAAATTAAACATTTGAGAATTCACCAATCCTTTCCTACGCTTATAAATGGTTGATTTATATACAACTCAAAAGTTGAAGGATCAGCCAATAACTATTGAAACACAACACTTTTTAATTCGTTGTATCAGGTGTTACCTGGTTTAACATGGATCATACAGGAAGGATACAAATGGCGAACAAACTAACACTTCTTGCTTCAGTAGTAGCTGCTTCGACTGCTCTTATGTCTACGAGCGCTTCTGCAGCAGATAGCACTCTGGATAAAGTGACTAAGCAGGGTTTCCTAACTTGTGGTGTAAGTACTGGTCTACCAGGATTCTCTAACCCTAACTCAAAGGGTGAATGGGAAGGCATCGACGTGGAATACTGTCAAGCTCTTGCATCTGCTGTACTTGGTGACAAATCAAAAGTTAAGTATGTGCCTTTAACCGCTAAAGAACGTTTCACCGCTCTACAATCGGGTGAAATTGACGTTTTATCTCGTAACACAACATGGACACTTCACCGCGATACTGCTCTGGGTCTAAACTTTGTAGGTGTTAACTACTACGATGGTCAAGGCTTTATGGTTAAGAAGGATCTTGGCCTTAAGAGTGCAAAAGAACTCGATGGTGCTTCGGTTTGTGTTCAGTCTGGTACAACGACAGAGCTCAACCTAGCTGACTACTTCCGTAATAATGGTATGTCATACAAGCCTGTAGTATTCGATACAGCAGCTCAAACTTCAAAAGGTTTCGATGCAGGTCGTTGTGACGTGCTAACTACAGACCAATCTGGTCTATATGCACTTCGCTTAAACCTTCAAGATCCAAGTTCAGCTGAGGTACTACCAGAAATCATTTCTAAAGAGCCTCTAGGCCCTGTAGTACGTCAAGGCGACGATCAATGGTTCAACATCGCTAAGTGGACGCTTTCAGCAATGGTGAACGCGGAAGAGTACGGCATTTCCTCTAAAAATGCGGATGAGATGCTAAAATCTAAAGATCCAAACGTGAAACGTATTTTGGGTGTGGATGGTCCTAAAGGTAAAGGCCTAGGTATTCGAGACGACTGGGGTTACCAAGTTATTAAGCAAGTGGGTAACTACGGCGAAAGCTTCGAGCGTACTGTAGGTAAGGGTTCTCCACTGCAAATCTCACGTGGTGTAAATGCACTATGGAATGCGGGCGGCTTTATGTACGCTCCACCAATCCGTTAAGCAAAACATAACAACAAAATGGGCGGTGTGAGCCGCCCTTTTTACAAAAAATGGATTTGAGGTTATAGCTGTATGAAACCTACTAATACTGTTGCGTCGAAGACGGATAACGGACCGACTTCTAACGCTAGCCTTTTATACAATCCCACCTTTCGATCGGTCGTATTTCAAATTATTGCGATACTGGCTCTGGTCTTTTTCTTCTACACGATTGTCAATAATGCACTGACTAACTTGGAAGCACGTGGTATTGCCACGGGTTTTGGGTTTCTGACGCAAGAAGCGGGCTTTGGGATTGGCCTAACGCTGATTGAATACGATGAAACTTATTCCTATGGCCGCACATTTATTATCGGCCTCCTCAACACTGCCTTAGTTTCTGTTCTCGGGATTATCCTTGCCACAGTTATAGGCTTTGTTATGGGTATTGCTCGTCTGTCATCAAACTGGCTAGTAAGTCGCCTTGCTGCTGTTTATATTGAGACGTTCCGAAATATCCCTCTTCTTCTACAGATCTTCTTCTGGTATTTCGCTGTCCTACAGGCGCTACCTTCTGCGAGACAGAGCCTCAGTCTAGGCGAAGCCATTTTCTTAAACGTGCGTGGGCTTTATTTCCCATCACCAATTTTTGAAGCTGGCTCATCAATTGTCATTGCTTCATTCGTGATTGGTATCATTGCCACTGTCTTTATCAGTATTTGGGCGCGTAACAAGCAACGTCTTACAGGTCAGCAAACACCAATGGGACGAATTGTGTTGGGTTTGATTGTTGTCTTCCCAACTGTGGTCTACTTCCTAATGGGTTCACCTATCTCGGCGGAATATCCTGAACTTAAAGGCTTCAACTTTAAAGGTGGGGTTAGCATCATCCCAGAGCTGGCAGCGCTACTTCTGGCTTTGAGTATCTATACCGCATCATTCATTGCTGAGATTGTACGTTCAGGTATCAATGCTGTTAGCCATGGGCAAACAGAAGCAGCAATGTCACTTGGCCTACCCCGTTCAAGAACATTGAAGCTCGTTATTGTTCCACAAGCACTGCGAATCATCATTCCACCTCTGACAAGCCAATATTTAAACCTGACCAAGAACTCATCTCTTGCGATGGCAATTGGTTACCCAGACTTGGTCTCTGTTTTTGCAGGTACAACGCTCAACCAGACAGGTCAGGCAATTGAAATCATTGCGATGACAATGGCCGTTTACCTATCATTGAGTTTGATTACCTCTGCTCTGATGAATATCTATAACCGTAAAGTTGCTTTGGTGGAGAGATAGCATGAAAGTACATCAATTTCAGCCAGATCTGCCACCACCAGCTAACACGGTTGGTGTGGTCGGGTGGCTACGCAAAAACCTATTCAATGGCCCGGTAAACTCTATCCTTACGGTTGTCTTAGCGTATTTAGCGATATCACTTCTGTGGACAGTGTTTGATTGGTCAATCCTTAAAGCAGATTGGGTCGGAACCACACGCGATGCATGTACACGGGATGGAGCATGTTGGGTGTTCATCAGTGTTCGCTGGGAACAGTTCATGTACGGCTTCTACCCTCAGGAAGAGCTGTGGCGCCCTCGCTTATTTTACTTCACGCTAGCTATTTTCACTGTGTTGCTTGCGTATGAGAAAACACCAAAACGTCTTTGGATTTGGCTGTTTTTCGTCAACATTTACCCATTCATTATCGCTGCACTGTTGTACGGTGGCGTATTTGGGCTAGAAGTTGTAGAAACACACAAATGGGGCGGATTGCTGGTTACGCTAATCATCGCGTTGGTCGGTATTGTTGTGTCTCTGCCTATTGGTGTAGCACTGGCGCTGGGTCGACGTTCTGAAATGCCAATCATTCGAAGTATCTGTACTGTCTACATCGAGATTTGGCGTGGCGTACCGCTCATCACAGTTCTGTTCATGGCGTCAGTAATGCTGCCATTGTTCCTTGCAGAAGGGTCTGAAACCGATAAACTTATCCGCGCTCTCATTGGTGTGGTTATGTTTAGTGCTGCGTATATGGCGGAAGTCGTTCGTGGTGGCCTACAGGCAATACCTAAAGGACAATATGAAGCAGCCGATGCGCTCGGGCTAAGCTACTGGAAGAAAATGGGGCTGATTGTTCTTCCTCAAGCTCTGAAAATTACGATTCCATCAATCGTTAACACCTTTATCGGTTTGTTTAAAGACACTAGTCTAGTACTTATCATTGGTATGTTTGATGTACTAGGTATAGGTCAAGCTGCTAACACTGACCCTGAGTGGTTAGGGTTTGCAACAGAAAGTTATGTATTTGTCGCGTTAGTGTTCTGGGTATTTTGTTTTGGCATGTCGAGATATTCGATTTGGCTAGAAAACAAACTTCATACCGGTCACAAACGATAATCAGGAAGCTCAAGGACGTATTATGACGCAACAACAAGATTACATGATCCAGATTAAGGATATGAACAAGTGGTACGGAGAGTTTCACGTACTAAAAAACATCAATCTTGATGTTAAAAAAGGCGAAAAAATCGTTATTTGTGGCCCGTCGGGCTCAGGTAAGTCGACTATGATTCGCTGCATCAACCGCTTGGAAGAGCACCAAAAAGGTCAAATCATTGTATCAGGCAATGAGCTTACTGAAGATTTGAAGAATATAGAAGCGGTACGCCGAGAAGTCGGCATGTGTTTCCAACACTTTAACCTCTTCCCTCACCTAACCGTTTTGGAAAACTGCACATTGGCTCTGATTTGGGTGAAGAAAATGCCTAAAGAAGAAGCCAAAGCGATTGCAATGAAGTACCTAGAGCGGGTTAAGATCCCTGATCAAGCGGAGAAATACCCAGGCCAGCTATCTGGTGGTCAACAGCAACGTGTGGCTATCGCTCGTTCATTATGCATGAGCCCACAAGTGATGCTGTTTGACGAACCAACGTCTGCACTTGACCCAGAAATGGTACGTGAGGTATTGGATGTTATGGTAGAGCTCGCTGAAGAAGGGATGACCATGCTCTGCGTGACTCACGAGATGGGTTTTGCGAAAGAAGTAGCTGACCGAGTTATCTTTATGGATGCTGGAGAGATAATTGAAGAGAACAATCCTGTCGATTTCTTCGAAAATCCTCAGTCAGATAGAACACAAAACTTCCTTGCTCAAATCTTAAGTCACTAAGAAAAAAGAGCAAATTTTTAAAGAGGCGATTTAGATCGCCTCTTTTTATTTGTTATATTGTGTTACATCTTTCAAAATACATAACTTTGTATTTCTATTATCATTTACTCTACTGCATGCATTGATAGGGCTTGATTTTTTCATTGTTCGCCCTCATAAATGTAGTTATAAACATAAAACCTTTACGAGGAAGATTATGAACAGTCCTATGTTTACCCGCACTTCGAATCAAGAAAGTGCTCTACAAACCAATAAGGTATTGCGTAACACCTACGCTCTACTTTCTATGACGCTCTTATGGTCAGCGGTTGTTGCTGGTGTATCTATGGCGATGAATCTACCTCGCCCAGGTATCATCATTATGCTTGTTGGCTTCTATGGCCTACTTTACTTGACTGAAAAGAACCGTAACAACAGCATGGGTATCGTGTTTACATTTGTGTTTACCGGTTTCCTTGGTTACACCATTGGCCCTCTTCTGAACGCTTATATTGGCGCAGGTATGGGTGATGTGGTTCTAACGGCTCTTGGCGGTACAGCGCTTTCATTCATGGCCGCTTCTGCATATGCTCTGACAACAAAGCGTGACCTGTCTATGATGGGCGGTTTAATGCTTTCTCTATTTGTTGTACTAGTTGTAGGTATGATTGCAAGCTTCTTCATTCAGTCAACCATCCTACACTTGGCTCTAAGCAGCTTGTTCATTGTGTTCTCAACAATGGCAATTCTGATGACAACTCAGGGTATCATCCGTGGTGGTGAGACTAACTACATCTCTGCAACGGTTACTCTGTACGTATCTATCTACAACATCTTCATCAGCCTACTTAGCATTCTAGGCATCATGAATGACGATTAATTCGTAGACAAAAGTTGATTAAATAAAGCCCGGAAGGTGAAACTTCCGGGCTTTTTCTTTTCCTACATATTGTTGTCCCAACCTAAGCTGCGCTACCCTATTCTATATCTGAGTTTTTGAGACCTATAACAATGTTTGAATACAACGGCAAATCAATCGAAACTGATGCACAGGGTTACCTACTCGATCATACTCAGTGGGAAGAAGGCATGATTCAAATCCTTGCAGAACAAGAAGGTATCGAACTGACTGAAGCTCATTTGGAAGTTGTCCACTTTGTTCGAGAGTTTTATGAAGAGTTCAACACATCCCCAGCAGTGAGAATGCTAGTGAAAGCCATGGAAAAAGCCCATGGCCCTGAGAAAGGTAATAGTAAATACCTTTTTAAGCTGTTTAAGCAAGGCCCTGCGAAACAAGCAACCAAGCTAGCAGGTTTACCAAAACCCGCGAAATGCTTGTAAAAATCAAAGAATTTTGAATCCGCTAAACGGTTTATAAGACATTGGCTCTGAGACTACTGAATCAACATGTGACGTCTTAGGGCCATCTTCCAACCACTTTGCCATGTCGTCTATTTGTTCTTCATTGCCACACACCACCACTTCAACATCTCCATTGTTCAAGTTCTTCGCATAGCCTATTAAGCCCAGTTTCATGCCATAGTGAGAGGTGTGATAGCGAAACCCAACGCCTTGAACAATGCCAGACACTGTGAACTTCTCGCACTTTTGATTCATAACTAATCCCTCAATACAAGGTCCGTGATATATTCGATTGGTATGTTTTACGACCCATATGGAACTACGGGTTTTTCATCGGAAATAGCAATTATGAAAGAAATACCATTTCGCTGGATTGATAAATATCTCATTCATCTAAAGATACAGGAAAAGTTTTACCTCCTGTTTTTCCTCCCTATCATCGCACTTTTAGTCCTAACTTTCGTTCTCGATAGTGCTGCTGATCAAATGCTTAACCACCTCTATCAAGATGAACTAGTTTTGATGAAAGGTCTAATTGAATCAGCTAATCTCACTCAAAGTCAGGTCGCGTCTCTACTCGCAAATTCAGAAACCATTTCGATTGGTGCTGGCGAAGGGGCTATAAGTGTCAATAACGGCGCATTCAGTCTAGTCGCAGACCCAAGTCAAAACTTATGGTCCGCCCTTTCCTCAACGCACATTGTCATCATTCTAGTGACATTGTCTCTTATCGCCTCTGGTGTGTATTACATTATGACCTTTATCGGTGGCGCAATGTTCACCATGAATAAAGCTCTGAACACCCTAGCAGATGGTGACCTAACCAGTCGTATGAACTTCTTCAAAGTCCGTGATGAGTTTAGCGAAATTGCCATCACCATAGATAAAGTCGCGGAGCGAGAGCAGTCATTAGTCTTGTCGATTCAGGAATCAGTCGCACTCATGCAACAAATCAGTTCTGATCTGAATCAGTCTAACCAACACAGCGCTGAAATTTCCGGAACTCAGCAAGAACACTTGAACTCACTAGCGAGTGCAACGGAAGAGATGGCATCAACGATTCGCGAAGTGGCGAACCTTGCGCACGACTCCAGCACCCAAACTGAAAACGCACGCTCTGTCGCCCAGCAAGGACAACAGAAAGTCGGCCATACTCTAACCTCCATTTCACAGTTATCTAACGAAGTCCAATCTGCTTCTCAAGCCGTTGCAGAGCTTGATGCTAATGCTGCTCAAATTGATGAGGTAGTCACCGCGATTAACGGGATCTCTGAGCAAACTAACTTGCTTGCTCTTAACGCAGCTATCGAAGCTGCACGTGCCGGTGAACAAGGCCGAGGTTTTGCCGTGGTGGCAGATGAGGTTCGAGCATTAGCGGCAAGGACTCAGCAGTCAACTGTTGAAATTCAGTCAATGATTGAAGCCTTGCAGCGCAACAGCCAGTCGCTGACTAAACTGATGGAAACAACAGTGGTCAACTCTGGCGAAGGCCAAACACTGATGTCAGAGGTGGATACTGAAATTGCTTCCTTAGCAGACAAAAACCAATCCATATCTGATGCAAGTGTGCAAATAGCCACTGCGGCTGAGGAACAAGGGGTTGTTGCAGATAGCATCGCAGCGAGTGTGGAAGAGATTCGTAATCAATCCAACCAAGTCTGCGAAATGATCAACGCAACCAATGGAAATATCGAGCAACTTAGAGGGCAAAGTGATTCCATGGAAAACCTACTCACAGGCCTTAAAGCGTAATGTACAGAGCCGCCAGTTGGCGGCTCTTTTATTTGCTTTTCACTCCCACTTCCCTGAAAATACCCAACCTTTCAAAACCAATCAATTGAGTAAACACATGACTCCAGCTATTTATCTTGAAAAAGGCCGTGATAAATCCTTAAGACGTCGACACCCTTGGATTTTCTCTCGCGGTATTCGCAAAATGGAGGGCGAACCTTCATTAGGTGAAACAGTGGACATTTTTACTCATGACGGCAAATGGTTGGCAAAAGGCGCTTACTCTCCCCACTCTCAAATTCGTGCCCGTGTTTGGAGCTTTGAGAAAACTGAGATAAATGAAGATTTCTTTGTTAAACGTATCCAAAACGCACTACTGCTTCGTCAAGATGTGATTGAGCGTGACGGTCTCACAGGTTATCGATTGATCGCAGCAGAATCAGATGGTCTACCTGGTATTACCATCGATAAATATCAAGACTACCTTGTCTGCCAGCTCCTAAGTGCAGGCGCAGAGTTCCAGAAGCAGTCACTGATAAACGCTCTCCTAAAAGTATTCCCGCAGTGCAACATTTATGAACGCTCAGACGTAGCGGTACGTAAGAAGGAAGGCTTAGAAGAACGCACAGGTGTTTTACACGGTGATGAGCCACCAAAGTCTGTTGTCATTGAAGAGAATGGAGTAAAAATCAGCGTCGACATCGTTGGCGGACATAAAACAGGTTTCTACTTAGATCAACGTGACAGCCGCCAACAAGCCATGAAATACGTTAAAGGCAAAGAGGTACTTAACTGCTTCTCCTACACCGGTGGGTTCGGCTTGTATGCGCTTAAAGGTGATGCAAAACGTGTCATTAATGCTGATGTCTCTCAGCCAGCACTGGATACTGCAAAGCTCAATGCTGAGCTTAACGAGTTCGATATCTCTAAAAAACGCGCTGTGTTCCTCAATGCTGACGTGTTTAAGTTGCTACGTGAATATCGCGATCAGGGCACCAAGTTTGATGTTGTCATCATGGATCCGCCAAAGTTTGCAGAAAGCAAAGCTCAGCTCAATGGTGCATGTCGCGGATACAAAGACATCAACATGCTGGCAATGCAGATTCTAAAGCCTGGTGGCACCCTGCTGACGTATTCTTGCTCAGGCCTTATGGACCAAGTTCTATTCCAGAAAATCATTGCAGATGCTGCGGTCGATGCAGGTAGACAAGTCAAGTTTGTCGAACGCTTTGAACAAGCAGCGGATCACCCTACTGATACTGCTTACCCGGAAGGTTTTTACCTTAAAGGGTTTGCTTGTAAAGTTATCTAAGCAGACAAATTCATTAATAGAAAAGGGCCTTACGGCCCTTTTTTAATCGTGTGATTTGATAATTTCATTCAGTAAATTGGTCAAGTCGTTGCCCGTGATACTGCCATGACTGGTATCAATGCCGTTGAGTTGATCGACGACGTTATCCAGCTTAATCGACTGAGTGGTTTGTCCGTTGTCTCTCTGAATGGTGAGTTCAATGCCGTTACTATCAACAACATTGGCAGAGACATCAGAGAGCAACTCTTCCATGGTTTCATCTTGTCCCAACAGGTCAGAAATATCGATCTTATCTTCTGATACATGGAAATCCGTAATTACGTCGGTACCACCATCTAGGTCACCATAATGCCAGACGAATTCATCTTCTCCATCGCCGCCAGATAGAATATCACTACCTAAGCCACCGATGAGCGTATCATCACCCGCTCCACCCAACAGAATGTCATTGCCTGCACCGCCGTCCAGAGTATCATCCCCTCCTTGACCGAACAGAATGTCATCTCCTGCTCCACCAGAAAGAGTGTCGTCCTGATCACCGTCACGGGAAACATCAAAATCACTGTGGCTCTGACGAACATAACTGTGAACATCTTCTGCTGATACATCAGCTAATGGACTGCTGGTCTCTGATGCAACGTATTTCTGTAATGCTGCAATACCTTGGCCGTCGATGTTATCGAAATCAATGAGATCGCCAAATAGAATATCATTGCCCTGCCCACCTTCGATATTGTCTTCACCTTGCTCTAAGGTCACTTCCTGACCAAGGATTGTTTCAGCTAGCTTATCTACGTTGATGTTAGGGACAACGACACCATCAGAATCATATTGAGATAAGGTAGCTTCATTAATTCCATTACCAATACCCACCGCTTCCACTGCTGAGATTAGTGCCAATACCTGATACATATGACGAGCTTGCACAGATGCATTGCTACCATCGGTGTATCGCAATCCACCTGAATAGCTTAAGTTACCAAGCGTTGATCCTGTCAGTGGAGATTTAACAGCACCCGAACTGGAGACAATTTCTTCGCCTTTGTAAGAGACTGCAGTTCCCACAGAATAATTGTCAGGCAGAATGTCCTCTAAGGTCACAACATCCTTCGTTGATGTTTCATAATCCAGCACAAGCTGGTCAAAATCGTCAGAAGTCACATTAAGGTGATTGTTGGTGTTAGGATAACCATCGGTAATGAAGTAAGTAATGTTTTCAGCTTGATCGTTAGTATTGTCGTCAAACCATTCAACAGCCGCGTCGAAGCTGGTTTCGTAGTTTGTAAGACCACTACCATTGTTTTCGATATTACTGATCTGGGACACAAAATCAGCTCGAGCGGTTGGGGAGCTCAGGTCCACCGATATCGTGACACCTGAGTTAGTAGCAAACTCAGTCAAAAGGATATTGACTGTCCCGGCATTATCACCTGAGTTAGCAGTACTAAGTAACTGATCGAAAACCTCGATAATTTCTGTTTTCGCCGTACCAACTCTTCCACCCATACTACCTGAAGTATCAAGAACAAATGCGATGTTATAGTCCTGACCCGCAATAATCTGGATACCTTGTACATCACCCACAATGAGCTCATGGTCTCCGTTACCAACAATAGTGTCATCACCATGGGAACCTGATTCAAGCACATAGTTACGGAAAGAAAGTGTCTCTTCCGTCGTACTATACGCTGTATCTTGGTTGGCGCTTTCGACCGAAGATCCTTCAACCTGAATCGGGAACTCTAAGCTACCACTGTAATCGTGAGGTACTTTGATATCGAAGGACGCGTCGCCATCACCATCTAGTGTGATTAGATAAGAGCCATTAGGTTGTGAGACGATTAAGCTATCGTTCACATACACTTCGACTCCGGCAGGAATACCTGTGACCACAATTTGCGATCCTAAAGACTCACTACTATCAATATCAGTAAGTTCAACAGAAACACTGACTGGGATTGTTTTATCTTGAGATGTCTCATAGCGGCCGTCATCGGTTTGCTCTGTCGCCACGTTCACCACTTCCATTTCACCTATAGTCATAGAGACCTGAGGTGCATCGGCTACTGGCACGACTTGAATGGATAGCGTATCTGAGGCACCCGTATTCGTCGTGTAAGTGATAACTGGAAGCTGACCAGACCAGTTTGCGTTTGGTGTAAATTCATAAGCACCATTAGCCTGCATGACAAACGTGCCTTCAGACAAAGTCACGCTACCGCCAGCTGGGTAAGAGACATTGTTGATAGAGAAGTGTTCAACAGAAAGGAGGTTATCTTCGTCGCTGTCTCTACCGTCTATATCCGTCAGCACATTACCAATCGCACTGTGGTCTTCATCGACGACATTAACGTCAGATTGCGTCACTGTAGGTTTGTTTTCATGAACGACAACATCTATCGTTGCTTGAGAATCCGCCTCGCTGGTCGAGTTCACCTCTGAAGCTGTGGCCACAACTGTAATTGTAAAATCGTCGTGAGAGCCTGCTGGTGGTAAAACGGATAACGAAGATAGATCCCAAGTCGTTACATCTACCTCACCGGAAGCGCCTATAATCGCATTATTAGAACCACCATCACTCAATGTCGCACCTTGTGGTAAACCACTCAATGTGACCTGCAGCGTTTCAGAGCCATCGTTATCGTTAAGAGCACTCGTAATCTGGGAAAGTGGGATTTCAGTATCTTGAAGCCCTTCGTTGTAACCGTAGACTTCATATACTTCCACACCATTTACCGACTTAAGCTCTGAAGCCCTGACATCAGATTGATCCAGCTGTGTTTCGTCGGTCACTACGGATAGAGCAGAGCTGGTAAGATCAACTGCTGTTGCGCCATTTATAGAAACATCGACATTAAAGTTGCCTGGACCACTTTGGTTGTGGTGGTAAATCGCAAGTGGGTAATAACCCGACACCTGAGGCGTAAAGGCACTACCCTGAATTTGCCCACTTGAGCTCCCCCAGTAGGCTTGGTCGGACATAACGCCACCAATGGTGATCGCTAGGCTGTCATCACCACGCCCTACAAAGTCATAACTCGTTCCAGCCTCAAGGTACACCAAACCAGTCACGAGCACGGCATTGTCTGCTGCCGTTGCCCATCTTCCAGTATCTTGTGCATTGGTTGTGGTGCTTGAAGAGGCAAGCTGAGGATCAAGAGCATCAATAGCTGAAATCAACGTGCTGCCATTTACACCCTGACCATTATCGTTTCCTACTATCACTCCCGTCCATGTCGCCACATTAAAGTGCTGTTCTGGAAGCACAGTGTCTGGAGTAGTGATGCTAAGAACTGGAGTGTCTGCCACGGGGGTAACATCAAGAGTGAGCGTCATTGCATCAGACTTGGCATCACCTTTTTCAACCACAAAGTTAATGTGAGCATAATCCTGATTCAGGTTACCTTCTCCGGCGCCAGTATGCTGGTTGTATCCTGACTCATTATTTTCAGGCGTAAAGCGGAGATTGCCCTGAGACACATTACTCACGGAGATCAAATCACCTTCTGAAACTGGTGCCCAGACTCCCGGCGAAGTTTGCACCTCTAAAACACCTGAACTCGGTAATTCAGAAATTGATATTTGTGCATCTAGATCAGTAATGCCGAAGTCAGAGACGCCTAAGATGTAGTTTTCGTCTTCATCAAGTGTCACTTCCTTGCTCTCAGCATCAAGCACAGGCAATACCGTTAGATTAATTACCTTACTGACTGACTCAGCTGTCGCAGGTGCATTATCTTGTGCGGTTACAACAAATTCGAGCGGGTAGCTGCCCTCCTCAGGAACATTCACTTCAAGTCCCGTCAGGTCATTGCTCCATGCAGACAAATCTACGCTATTCTTCCCATCTGGCGTTGCTACAACAGTGATCGAGTGACCATTGCCATCTCGAATAACAGACCCTTCTGGTAATCCATTAAGTACCAAAGACAAGGTTTCTGAGCCGTCAGCATCACTTAAGCCAACAACAATATCGCTAAGCGGGATGAAACTGTCTTCGTAACCAATGTTGTCTGCTTTCTCTAACGTTATGTCATCGAGCAGCGCACCGTAGCTGTTTGATGACGTTTCTGATTCAAATACAACTTTGTACTCGCCATCCGATGGTGCTTGGAAATTAATACTTTCGGTTTGCCAATTGAGGCTTTGCTGATCGGTGTACTCAAACAGAACTTTACGATCACCATTTTCATCTTCAAGGAATACCGTCAATGGAGAATCATTTAGCCTGCGCGCGACGACATCAAATGAAAGGGTGTAGAACTGGTCTGCTTGCGCAGTAAACTGAGTGAATAGTTGGTCATCGCCATGGCGACCTTCCAGTTCATATATCTGGTTTTCTCGGTCTGAAACTCCACCTCGATAGACGGTTTCTTTACCAACTTCATTGTAACTATTACGGTTATCCGTTCCCCAGATACCTTCAGCACCATCAGATTGTGTAAGCTCACTCGCACTCACATTACCGCGCCATGAGCGGTTACCCATGTCGATAGAATCGAAATCATGGAACGAAATCACTTCTGGCTCAGCAATAGTAATCAAAGGCACGTCAGTAACAGCATCAACCTGCACATCGATACTATGTTGCTCTATAAGCTCGTTCGAAGAAGTATAACCTTCAACATTAACCGTAAAGTTCTCGTCACTGTTGCTTGGCGGAGTTATGGTCAACTGCGCTAGCTGTTGTGGAGTCAGCGTTGCTTCTCCATTGCTGATCGCAATGATATTTTCGCCAGACTTAAGAATCGAACCGTCTGGTAAATCGGTCAATAAAATTTCAGTCACGGAGCTGTTCGCAGGGACAGAGATGTTCAGCGCAATTTGGCTATCTTCATCACCGCTAGCATCCTGTTGTACGGTCAGGTCAGCCACTTCAACAACGCTTACCGTTGTCGTTGCCGTTTCTGATTGTTGACCCGAAGCATCCGTCACATGGATGTCGATCTCACGATCCGTTTCATCAGGGTTTTCACTGGTATTTTCGAATCGAATCCCTTTGAGGAAAGTTTCAAACTCTGAAGAAGATACGCCACCAACTGTATCGGCTGTAATCAACAACGTAACACTGTTAAATGTCACAGTCTGGCTGACGGTGAAACCGAGCGTAGAAGGCCAAGTAAGTTGATCGCCTGCATACTTGTTCGTCAACGTGACTTGCATTGATTGAATAGCGTCTTTGTCGTCAAAAATGTCGACACTTGCATTCGCAATCGAGATTGCATCATCACCTTCAGTGAAAGAAGTAGCAAAATCAACATTGGTGTCTTGTTTCGAAATTTTGATGACTAAGTCGTTGTAGTCATTGTCATCATTGACGTGATTTTTCTGGTCGTCAAAGCTTAAAACCGTATTGCCATCGCTATTTTCAGATATTCTCAGGTGAGAGTTTTCGTCATGGCTCAGGAACACATTAATATTGGATTGCTCTGCTCCATTAATAAGCAACTTGCCACTTGAATCCACTTCAAACGTTGAGCCTGATGGTGCATTTTCAATTGCATTGGCACCATTTGGAATGAGGAAGTACTCGACGTTGTCCATGCTATCTAGATTCGCAAGGACAGGATCAAACCCATTTTGACGAGAGTCGTACGAGTCTGACATCAAGATTTGAAGCTGCTGTGTATCTGACGATTCATCATAAACGTAGTAGCCGAATACATTATGATAACCCGCACTTTCGCTGACAAATTCAATCTGATATTCACTGCCATCTAAATCGATGGTTGGTTTTTCATTATCTTGGATCGTAGCTGTACCGCTAACCTGATTCGATTGATACTCTGTCTTGGCCGCTAACGTGAATGTCTCGTTGTTGTCGGATACCTGATCATCGTTCGTTTGTACAGAAACAGTAAAATCACTTTCACCGGCTGGTAAATCAAACTCAAAAGCACCATTTTGTAGGGTGACTTGCTCTGATTGCTCAAGGTCCCCATATTTCACCGTCACAACACTACCATTAAAGTCTTCTGGTGACGTGGCATTAATTTCATTGAGCTCTAAAACCACTTGGGTATCCGAAGTGCTCTTTGCAGACAACGCGACATCGAAGCTAACAACACCGCCTTCTTCAACATTTTGGTCACTGACAGAGGTAACAACCGGACGATCATCATCGGCGATTTCAGGGCCCTCGCCGTCAGGGTCAACGCTTCCATCATCGACAATAGTCGCCACGCTAGAGTCAGAACCCTGAGCACCAGCAACACCGCTAACGGCAAGTTCGAATCGCTCAGCTCCCTCGTAAACAGGCTGAGAATCATCATCGCTTGTCTGAACAGAAACGCGAGCCTGAGTCACCCCTGCTGGGAGTATGACATCACCATTTGGAGCAATCGCCAGCGTTTGCCAGCTGTTGCCATCGTGATACTCCACTACCATGCTTGAAATATCAGACGCGTCTGTCTCTAAGTGAGCCAAAGCTAGGTTGATAGTCACCGCTTCAGCCGTGTTTTTGCTCAATGAAACGGTGAACTCTGCAGCTGAGCCTTCACTGACACTCACATTTTCAGAAACCGACACCAATGGTATATCTACATTCTCAATCGTGCCCGTGGCCTGCTGTTCACCTAAAATCAGTGTGTAATCTTCGGAAATTTCATAAACACCATCTATCACGGTCGGGATGAGAACGGAGAAAGTGCTAACACCGACAGGAACAACCACTTGCTGTGTCGTGGAGTCATAAGTCACCCCGTTGGTGAATATCACTTGAGACAAGTCCACATCCGAATTGTCTGCGCTATCGCTATCTAACTTACCAAAAGTGACACTGTATTGTGTTTCTTGCAGTACACCTTCTTCCAGTGTCACTTTGTAAACAAGGCTATCCCCTTCATCCACTGAATTCTCAAGCATTGAGATAGATTCTACGGCGACCTCTTGAGGCAATGGATTCACTACAATTGAAACCGTCGCCTCAGCAAAGCCCCCTTTATCATCGGTAATAACGTAATCAAACGTAGTATTACCAACGAACGCATCATCTAGATCTATATAAACTAGGCCATTCTCAATCCTAGCGCTGGCGTTATTGACTTCAGAGACATGGGTAATTCGAATATTGTCGCCATTCGGGTCAAAGTCGTTACCCAATAGTTCAGTCAAAGGAATTTCAAGAACTTCTCCTTGATTGGCTGCGTATGCTCCGTCACCAGACGCTTTAAAGCCTGTTAGGAAATAGTCTGAAGAGTCACTGCCACGGGCAGGAATGTTGCTAAAATCTGTCGCTTCAAAAACAACGCTATCAAATGCTACGCCGCCGAGGTCTTGCTCGTCAAAATGATAAGAACCGTGGTTGCTACCATCATTGGCGACGAAAGTGCCACTCGCGACTGGGTTATCACCGAGATAGGCCACCCATTTACCTTGCTCATGGTTGCCACTTCCACCTTCATTTTTGAATAGATTTGATACTTCAAAGCTAAACTCTGTCGCAGGCTTATCTAGGTCTACTCTGAACTGCTCAGATTCACCATCTTCTCGGTTGTATTGAATTTGAGCACCTGGTCCTCCATTCTCGTCACCCGCAATCCCACGTTTGACACCGCTTTGAGTAATAGACTGATCTTGACCTTGATAGCTACCGCTAATACTCACGCCACCATGTGTCCAAGAATTAGAGTTAAAGGTACCAAGTGCGACCTCAAACGCAACAGGGTCATCTGTTGCAACCGGCGCTTGGTTTCCTTCGACTAGAGTCACCGTGTGCTCGTCGCTGTAATTTCCATCACTATCTACTGCTCGGTAATCGAAAGTGTCATTTGATGATGTTTCTAGATAACGCAGCTCCCAGTTACCCGGGCCTTCGGTGGTAACTATCAGCTCTTCAATTTGTCGACCTTCTGGAGCATCGATAGTCACAACATGGAACAAATCTGTATTGCCTGAGGTCTCTTTTGAGACTGGTACTTCGATGATTGAGCCATCATCAAGTTTTGCTTGCACTATCGCTGTTGTTTCAAACTCGTGGCCATCCTCAAACCAGCCACCGAGTCCATCTAACCCTACTTCTACAGACGTTGACGGGCGCTGGGTAAAATCAATCGTAATTGTCTCACCTTGCTGAAGACCGCCATCATTTCCTACTGCAAGTCCATATCCAATATGCCCTGCACTTGGCTGACCAAAGTATTGTGTTAATGCCTGACCTGAGGAAGTAATTGTGATTGAATCGCCGTTGTCAAAAGTCAGAACCCTCTGGCCAGCATTGCCTTGAACAGGTTCACCCCAATTTAAGAAATTAGACTGGCTAGCGTCGCCATCCATACCATCGGGCGCTTCTTTTACTCCCAGAACGAAACCTGTCGATTCAGCATCATTTTCGTAACGAATCAGGTTTGGATCACTGAATATTGTTCCTTGTTGCAGCACTTCGCCTTCTGACGTAAAGGTCGTAAGATCATCGGCGTCGATCAACTGATCGCCGTAATACAGTTGACCCGACTCAGGAAGCTCTGTGATAACAACGCCAACAGGTGTGTTTGTTGCGTCATCTTCGTTATCAGAAATATGATCTTGTTCAGCATCCTCACTATTAAACAAGATGGTTGCATTTCCATTTGCGTCGAGTGTTGCATCAAAATCTTCTGCTTCAGGTGGATTATCTTCGAAATCTAAAATCGTAGCGATCGCAGTGGTGTCTGTTGACGCGCTAACCGTTCCGCTTCCCGCACTGACGGACAGGCTAAAGCTCTCATCCCCTTCATAGGTATCATCTTGTTGAGTGACAACTTTGACGTTTACGGAGCTCGAACCTGGAGGAACAGAAATTTCTCCCGACGCAGGCACATCCAACCAAGTACCATCCGCAGCTTGATATTGGTACGAAGCCAGATCTTCTGGTGAAGTATCTCCCGCATTTAACGTGAGAACGAAAGAAACCGTCGATGTCGCAATGTTTGACAAATGAACTGTGAAGTTAGCGGTATTACCTTCATTAACGTCCCCACCTCCTGAGATAGAAACTTGAGGGCGGTCATCGTCACCACCTTCACCACCATCTTGAATGGTTGCTTCACCACTCACTGTACCTGTTTGACTGCTGCTAGCACCGCTTAAGCTGAAGGTTTCATCCCCTTCATACACGGGCGCGTTGTTATCATCGGTGGTCTCAACCGACACAGTGTAAGAACTGTTACCTGCTGGGACATCAAAACTGAATTTACCATTGACCGCATTCACCACCGTGCTGGTGCCATCGGCAAAATTGACGGTGATTTGGTTGCTGGTGTAGTCGTCATTTTCGGCCGTACCATTGGCCAGCGTCATGGTGACAGGAATGGCCAATTCACTTGGGTTACTCAGCATGACATCAAAGACGGCAGTACCACCTTCATCGACGGTTGGGCTGGAGATACTGGTAATTTCGGGGCGGTCATCGTCATTACCCTCACCACCATCTTGAATGGTCGCTTCACCGCTCACTGTACCTGTTTGACTGCTGCTCGCACCGCTTAAGGTGAAGGTTTCATCGCCTTCGTGCACGGGCGCATCGTTGTCATCCGTGGTCTCAACCGACACAGTGTAAGAACTGTTACCCGCTGGGACATCAAAACTGAATTCACCATTGACCGCGTTAACCACCGTGCTGGTGCCATCGGCAAAATTGACAGTGATTTGGTTGCTGGTGTAGTCATCACTTTCAGCCGTGCCATTGGCCAGTGTCATGGTGACAGGCGTTGCCAACTCGCTTGGGTTGCTCAGCGTGACATCAAAGACAGCCGTACCTCCTTCATCGACGGTTGGGCTAGAGATATTGGTAATTTCGGGACGGTCATCGTCATTACCCTCACCACCATCCTGAATGATCGCTTCACCGCTCACCGTACCTGTTTGACTGCTGCTCGCACCACTTAAGGTAAAGGTTTCATCGCCTTCATACACAGGCGCATCGTTGTCATCCGTGGTCTCAACCGACACAGTGTAAGAACTGTTACCCGCTGGGACATCAAAACTGAATTCACCATTGACCGCGTTCACCACCGTGCTGGTGCCATCGGCAAAATTGACGGTGATTTGGTTGCTGGTGTAGTCGTCACTTTCCGCTGTGCCATTAGCCAGCGTCATGGTGACTGGCGTAACCAGTTCGCTTGAATTACTAAGAGTCACATCAAAAACAGCAGTACCGCCTTCATCGACCGTTGGACTGGAAATACTGGTAATTTCGGGACGATCATCGTCCGGGTTATCCCCTGCACCATTGCCGCTGTCGTCAATAAACGCCGCTGCTTTCGCTTTGCCATTGCTGTCTGTGGTCACGCCATCCACATCACGCACCACAAGTTGGAAGCGTTCGCTGCCTTCGTGCACAGGCGCTGCGTTATCATCCACTGTGTCGACTTCAACAAAGATGTCCTGCACGCCCGCTGGCACTGAAATCTCGCGACCATCAAAGTCCAGATAAACTTTATCGTCGCCATCGAGATAGTACGCGCGCATCTCACCGATATCGTCCGCTTCCGCGGTATTGGCATTGCCGTTGGTTTTGGCGCGTAAATCGAGGGTGACGGCATGGTCAACAGGGTTGGAGAGGTTGATGCTAAACGTCGCCACCTCACCTTCGGAGACGCTACCTGCGCCTGTGACGGTTAAGTCAGGGCGATCGTTATCGCTGCCTTCGCCACCATCTTGAATGGTCGCTTCACCGCTCACTGTGCCTGTTTGACTGCTGCTTGCACCACTTAAAGTAAAGGTTTCATCGCCTTCATACACGGGCGCGTTATTGTCATCCGTAGTCCCAACCGACACGGTGTAAGAACTGTTACCCGCTGGGACATCAAAACTGAACTCACCATTGAGTGCATTAACCACCGTGCTGGTACCATCGACAAAGTTGACGGTGATTTGGTTGGTGGTGTAGTCGTCACTTTCCGCTGTACCATTCGCCAGCGTCATGGTAACAGGGGTGGCTAGCTCACTTGGGTTACTGAGCGTGACATCAAAGACGGCCGTACCGCCTTCATCGACGGTCGGGCTGGAGATGCTGGTAATTTCGGGACGGTCATCGTCCGGGTTATCCCCTGCACCATTGCCGCTGTCGTCAATAAACGCCGCTGCTTTCGCTTTGCCATTGCTGTCTGTGGTCACACCATCGACATCACGAACCACAAGTTGGAAACGTTCGCTGCCTTCGTGTACAGGTGCAGCATTGTCATCCACAGTATCCACTTCAACAAAGATGTCCTGCACGCCCGCTGGCACTGAAATCTCGCGACCATCAAAGTCCAGATAAACTTTATCGCCGCCATCGAGATAGTACACGCGCATCTCACCGATATCGTCCGCTTCCGCGGTATTGGCATTGCCGTTGGTTTTGGCGCGTAAATCGAGGGTGACGGCATGGTCAACAGGGTTGGAGAGGTTGATGCTAAACGTCGCCACCTCACCTTCAGAGACGGTACCTGCTCCTGTCACAGTCAAATCAGGGCGATCGTTATCGCTGCCCTTGCCCCCATCTTGAATGGTCGCTTCACCGCTCACTGTACCTGTTTGACTGCTGCTTGCACCGCTTAAGGTGAAGGTTTCATCACCTTCATACACAGGGGCATTGTTGTCATCCGTGGTCTCAACCGACACAGTGTAAGAACTGTTGCCCGCTGGGACATCAAAACTGAATTCACCATTGACCGCATTCACCACCGTGCTGGTGCCATCGGCAAAGTTGACCGTAATTTGATTGCTGGTGTAGTCGTCACTTTCAGTTGTACCATTGGCCAGCGTCATAGTGACAGGGGTAGCTAGCTCGCTTGAGTTACTCAGCTTCACATCAAAGATAACGGTGCCGCCTTCATCGACGGTTGGGCTAGAGATACTGGTTATCTCTGGGCGGTCATCGTCCGGATTATCCCCTGCGCCGTTGCCGCCGTCATCAATAAACGCCGCTGCTTTGGCTTTGCCATTGCTGTCTGTAGTCACGCCATCCACATCACGCACCACAAGCTGGAAGCGTTCACTGCCTTCGTGCACAGGCGCTGCGTTATCATCCACTGTGTCGACTTCAACAAAGATGTCCTGCACGCCCGCTGGCACTGAAATCTCGCGACCATCAAAGTCCAGATAAACTTTATCGTCGCCATCAAGGTAGTACGCACGCATCTCACCGATATCGTCCGCTTCCGCGGTATTGGCATTGCCGTTGGTTTTGGCACGTAAATCGAGGGTAACCGCTTGGTCAACAGGATTGGAGAGGTTGATACTGAACGTTGCCACCTCACCTTCGGAGACGGTACCCGCGCCTGTGACGGTTAAATCAGGGCGATCGTTATCGCTTCCTTCACCACCATCTTGAATGGTCGCTTCACCACTCACCGTACCTGTTTGACTGCTGCTTGCACCGCTTAAGGTGAAGGTTTCGTCGCCTTCATACACGGGCGCGTTGTTGTCATCGGTCGTCTCAACCGACACAGTGTAAGAACTGTTACCGGCTGGGACATCAAAACTGAATTCACCATTGACCGCATTAACCACCTTGCTGGTACCATCGGCAAAGTTGACGGTAATCTGGTTGGTGGTGTAGTCATCACTTTCCGCTGTACCACTGGCCAGCGTCATGGTGACTGGCGTTGCCAACTCACTTGGGTTGCTTAGCGTGACATCAAAGATCGCGGTACCGCCTTCATCGACAGTTGGGCTAGAAATACTGGTAATTTCTGGGCGGTCATCGTCCGGGTTATCCCCTGCACCATTGCCGCTGTCATCAATAAACGCCGCTGCTTTCGCTTTGCCATTGTTGTCTGTGGTCACACCATCCACATCACGAACCACAAGTTGGAAACGTTCGCTGCCTTCGTGTACAGGCGCAGCATTGTCATCCACGGTATCCACTTCAACAAAGATGTCCTGCACACCCGCTGGCACGGAAATCTCACGACCATCAAAGTCCAGATAAACTTTATCGTCGCCATCGAGATAGTACGCACGCATCTCACCAATATCGTCCGCTTCAGCGGTATTGGCATTGCCATTGGTTTTGGCACGCAAATCTAGGGTAACCGCATGGTCAACAGGATTAGAAAGATTGATGCTGAAGGTTGCCACCTCACCTTCGGAGACGGTACCTGCCCCTGTGACGGTTAAGTCAGGGCGATCGTTATCGCTGCCCTCACCACCATCCTGAATGGTCGCTTCACCACTCACGGTGCCCGTTTGGCTGCTGCTAGCGCCGCTTAAGGTGAAGGTTTCATCGCCTTCATATACAGGCGCGTTGTTGTCATCCGTAGTCCCAACCGACACGGTGTAAGAACTGTTACCCGCTGGGACATCAAAACTGAACTCACCATTGAGTGCATTAACCACCGTGCTGGTACCATCGACAAAGTTGACGGTAATTTGATTACTGGTGTAGTCGTCACTTTCCGCTGTACCATTCGCCAGTGTCATGGTGACAGGAGTGGCCAATTCACTTGGGTCGCTCAACGTGACATCAAAGACGGCGGTACCGCCTTCATCGACGGTCGGGCTGGATATGGCAGTAATGTCTGGGCGATCGTCGTCTGGGTTATCCCCAGCACCATTGCCGCTGTCGTCAATAAACGCCGCCGCTTTCGCTTTGCCATTACTGTCTGTGGTCACACCATCGACATCGCGAACCACAAGCTGGAAGCGTTCGCTGCCTTCATGCACAGGCGCAGCGTTGTCATCCACGGTATCGACTTCAACAAAGATGTCCTGCACACCCGCAGGCACTGAAATCTCACGACCATCGAAGTCCAGATAGACTTTGTCGTCGCCATCGAGATAGTACGCACGCATCTCACCAATATCGTCCGCTTCCGCGGTATTGGCATTGCCATTGGTTTTGGCACGCAAATCGAGGGTTACCGCATGGTCAACAGGGTTAGAAAGATTGATGCTAAACGTTGCCACATCACCTTCGGAGACGGTACCCGCGCCTGTGACGGTGAGGTCAGGGCGATCGTTATCGCTGCCCTCGCCACCATCCTGAATGGTCGCTTCACCGCTCACCGTACCTGTTTGACTACTGCTCGCACCGCTTAAGGTGAAGGTTTCATCACCTTCATACACAGGGGCATTGTTATCATCGGTCGTCTCAACCGACACGGTATAAGAACTGTTGCCCGCTGGGACATCAAAACTGAACTCACCATTGACTGAATTAACCACCGTGCTGGTGCCATCGGCAAAATTGACGGTAATTTGGTTGGTGGTGTAGTCGCCACTTTCCGCTGTACCATTCGCCAGTGTCATAGTGACTGCTGTTGCGAACTCACTTGGGTTACTGAGCGTCACATCAAAGACCGCCGTACCGCCTTCATCGACGGTTGGGCTAGAGATACTGGTGATTTCAGGGCGGTCATCGTCCGGGTTATCCCCCGCACCATTGCCACTGTCGTCAATAAACGCCGCTGCTTTCGCTTTGCCATTGTTGTCTGTGGTCACGCCATCCACATCGCGTACCACAAGCTGGAAGCGTTCACTGCCTTCGTGTACAGGTGCAGCGTTGTCATCTACGGTATCAACTTCAACAAAGATGTCCTGCACACCCGCTGGCACGGAAATCTCACGACCATCAAAGTCCAGATAAACTTTGTCGTCGCCATCAAGATAGTACGCGCGCATCTCACCGATATCGTCCGCTTCGGCGGTATTGGCGTTGCCGTTGGTTTTGGCACGCAAATCTAGGGTAACGGCATGGTCAACAGGATTGGAGAGATTAATGCTGAAAGTCGCCATGTCACCTTCGGAGATGGTACCCGCGCCTGTGACGGTTAAGTCAGGGCGATCGGATTCATCGCTGATTGTACCTGCCCCAGACTCATTGAGATTAAAGCTCTCACCGCCTGTTGTAGCGTTTGCACTTACATCCAACGTAAAGCTTTCGTTGCCCTCAAAAATACTATTATCCGTAGTTTCAACAGAGACTTGAATATTAGTTGCGTTACCGGGAATGGTGTAGCTGCCATCTTGATTCGCTGCAGCTGTCTGCGCCTGCCCATTCACTTGATAACTAACATTGAGCGGATTTTCGGCAAAGTCATCAAGAGTCGCAGTTTGCTCATTGAAGTTTAACGAGAAGTTATAGGTAACATTGCCATCAACATCATTCGACAATGCAACGTCAAACACTGCGGTATTCCCTTCTACAACAGATTCAGAACTAACCGAAAGAGTTGGTGTATCTGCATTACTACCACCTGCTTGTTCGTCGGTAATTGTGCCTGTTCCTGATTCATTCAAGTTAAAACTATCATTACCAACGGTAGCGTTCGCGTTAACATCCAGGTTGAAGTTTTCGCTGCTTTCAAAAATATCGTCATCTAATGTTTCAACTGAGACTTGAATATTGGTTGCATTGCCAGGGATGGTGTACGTACCGTCCTGATTGGCTTCAGCTGGCTGAGTGACGCCATCCAGTTGGTAGCTGACACTGATGGGATTCGTAGCAAAGTCCGCTATCTCGGCAGATTGACCTTCTATGCTAGGTGCAAAGTTATAAATCACATCACCATCGACAACATTCGACAGCGTAACATTAAACACAGCGGTGCTGCCTTCAACGACAGCTTCAGAGCTCACTGACAAGGATGGAGTATCCGCGTTGCCTCCTCCCTGTTGTTCATCACTGATCGTGCCTAACCCGGACTCACTCAGGTTAAAGCTTTCACCACCCACAGTAGCACTCGCATTAGCATCCAACGTAAAGCTTTCACTTCCTTCGAAGATCTCGTCATTTGCGGTTTCAACCGAGACTTGGATGTGGGTTGCGTTGCCCGGAATGGTGTAACTGTCATCTTGGTTTGCGGTAGCAGTTTGAGTAACACCCGCTATCTGATAAGTGACACTGATAGGGTTTTCGGCAAAGTCAGTAACCTCAGCAGTTTCACCATCGAGATTTAAAGAGAAGTTATAGGTAACATCACCATCGACATCGTTTGACAGAGCAATATCAAAAACGGCAGTGTTGTCTTCAAACGCAGATTCGTTACTGATCGTTAATTGAGGCAGATCAGAGTCATTATCGGTGTTATCCAAGATTGCAGTGCTTGTACTCCTGCTGCCAGCACCATCTCCAACTAAACCGAATACAGGCTCGACATTGAGTTGGTATTCTTCTGAACCTTCAAATGTAGTGTCCTGAGTAGTGTTGACCGTCACACGGAGTGACGTAACACCCGCTGGTACTTCAACCGTTCCATCAGCTCCTACGACAAGAACAATGCGTTGCGATGAGCCTGAATCGCTAGAGGAACTTAATGCTTCAACACTCATCCCTGACAAGTCTTCGCCTTCAGCAGAGCCCAAAGACAAAGTCAGTTTTAAAGTTGTGGTTTGATTTGATGCTTTATCAAAGTTTACGGTGTAGGTTGCATTGCTACCTTCATCTACCTGAGCATCTCCTGAAACAGATATAGCCGGAATCGGGGTGACATCAACATTAACAACAACAGTATCCGTTCCTCCATTTCCGTCATCTACCGTTACCTCAAATGAATCGGAGCCATCGTAATTTTCATTGGGGGTGTACTCCCACAACCCAGTAGCAGGGTTGATTGTAACTATCCCGTTTTCAGGGGATGAGGAGATAGAAAAAGTAAGGGAGTCATCTGGGTTTGGGTCTGTCGCGCTCACCTGCCCACTTATCGACGTATCTTCATTCGTCGTTACAGATACGTCTTCGGCAAGAGGGCTGCTATTTGAAGTAGTAAAAGTTGGAGCTTGCTGAATGGCTTGATATTGGTCTAAAAGCGTTAAGCTCTGAGTTCTAGAGATACCCAGGCTTTCAAAGCCTTGAGTGTTAAAATCGGTATTAGCAATGGCTTCGTCACCAGTCCTGACGATGGTGCCAATTGTCGTAAGGCTGGAGCCTGTTTGCCCACCAGCAGCAGTTGCAAAGTCCTCACCAAGCTGGGTTGGGTCTTGGCCTTCTTCCAATGCAGCGATGATGTCATCTATCTCGCCTGTCACATCCTGTAATAAGGAATCTTGGTCTACTACAGCAATCTTCATCTTGGCTAAGTCAGGGTTCAATTCTTCCATAGACATAATGACTTCACCCGGCTTAGCCAATTCGCCTTTGGAGAGAACTCTTATGTTTCCTAGTTGATCTATAACTAAGGCCTGACCACTAGCTAAATTGCCCATTATCACGTTAGCACTAACACTCATGATGAACCTCTATCCCTTACTACTGGTTGTATGTCAAAGTTGTGACACGCAAAAAAACAAGACATATTCATATGCTGCATAAATTAGCATCTACCACTTTTTAAACAAAACCATTTTTGTCCGTAGTGTTAACAACATCTACTAAACCACACGCATAACACAGAGCAAATAATTTGGATAAAGATCATATTTTATGTGCACTTATTTATGATGTAATTCAGAGCTTCAGTCTTACTGGTCATAATATGTGGAATACAATCTGTTAACGAACCGAGTTAGCAATATCTAAAATGATGTTAGTCATCATTCTCAGATAGTGTTATTTTATTGACGTCACAGATGGATAATTCTCACAAATGAGACCAAACAATTGAGTAATATCCCTCGCTAAGATGTACCCGAGGAGTCCCCATAGTGAAACGGAACCGGATTAAACTTTTGAGCATCGCTACTGTGCTCGCATTCCCAGTACAAAGCCAAACTTTAGAACAAGCTGTCGCTCTTACAATAGCCAGCAACCCAAATGTTAAAGCCTCTTACAATGAGTACATGAGCAAACTATACGATGCGGAAGCTTCGTCGGGTGCATACTTACCTTCAATTGATCTCGATGCTGGTGTCGGTTACGAGCAAGTCGACTTAGCGTCCGGAACAGAAAATGAACTTACCAGGAAAGAAGCAACATTAAGCCTGACACAGCTCATATGGGATGGTTCAGCAACTCTGAATGACATGGATAGAACCGCGGCTGACGCGGAATCTGTGCGATTCCAATTACTCGCAGATTCACAAGACATCGCTCTTGAAGTAACAAATATTTACCTAGATGCAACCAAGGCTTATGAAGTGCTGGCGCTTTCAGAAAGCAACTTAGCAGTCCATAAGGAAATTTATAGCGATATCAAAAAGCGCGTAGAGTCAGGAATAGGTTCAACAGCCGACTTATCGCAAGTTGAAGCGCGTCTGGCTAAAGCTCACGGCAATCTACTTGCAGCGCAGAACAATCTTTATGATGTCCACACTCAGTTCAAAAGAATTGTCGGCCAAGCTCCACAAGGGCTCATTTTCCCAAGAGCTGATGAAAATGCGATTCCCTTTTCAGTAGATGAAGCGCTTGACCTTGCAATTAAAAACCATCCAGTGATTAAAGTTGCACAAGCAGACGTAGACTCCGCTCGATTCCAATATGAACAGACGAAGGGGGTAAACTACCCAACGCTGTCCATTGAAGCCAACCAGATTTGGCGTGATGATGCTGGAGGTATACGCGGCAGTAGCAATGAGTCTTCGGCAATGCTGCGTATGCGTTACAACTTGTATAACGGCGGTGCAGATTCTGACCGTACCGAAAGTGCAGCGTATCAGCTGAACAAAGCTAAAGACTTCCGCGACCGCACATTCCGCAGCCTTGAAGAAGGCTTGCGTCTGTCATGGAGCGCTCTAGACCTTACTTTACAACAAAAAGAGTTTCTTGCTGACCACGTAGACTCGGCATCCGATACAGTTATCGCTTACGAGAAACAGTACAAACTCGGTAAACGTACCCTTCTTGATCTCCTTAACACCGAAAACGAGTTGTTTGAGGCACGTAAGGATTATTTAGATGCTAAATACGATGAGCAATACGCGAAGTATCGTGTGATGAATGCAACGGGCGGATTGCTGGCAGCACTTCGTGTTGATACTCCAAAAGATTGGAACCAAGCGGTTGAGTACTAATATGAACAAGTCGACTATTTATACAACAGTCATCGCTCTGGCATTTTCAGCAGCTACATATGCTGAAGATATCTACAGCTATCGTGAAACTCCCGTAGCCAATCAACTGTCAGATCTATATGACGATGATAAAGATGGTGTTATCAACGCACGAGATTTGTGCCCAGATACTCCACTCGGTGCCAACATTGATAACGATGGGTGTGGTACATACGTTAAGTCAGAAGAAGAAATGGATCTTCACATTTTGTTCGAAAATGACTCAAGTGATATTCAACCTGTATTCCTAACTCAAATCCGAGAAATGGCCGATTTCTTAGAGGTATACCCATCAACGTCTATCGAGCTACAAGGGTATGCGAGTAAAGTTGGCAACCGTACCCACAATATGGAGCTTTCCAAAGAGCGCGCACAGGAAGTTGAGTCAGCCTTGATTAATAACGGCGTAAGTCATACAAGGATTAAGATCGTCGGATTCGGAGATACTAATCTAGATGATTTGGGTGACGATGAAATCACTCACGCTAAAAACCGTAAAGTAGTCGCGACTGTAGTAGGACACAAAGGCAACTTTAAAAAGGAATGGACGATTTTCACCAAGAAATCCCGTTAAAGTGTCACTCATACATATCGAATGGGCACTCAATGTGCCCATTTTTATTTAGCTTTCATAGTAAGAGTGTTACCCTAACCGCGATTCTACTTATGAGATAAATCCTATGAGCAAATTAACTGCTGATATTCAAGCTAACCTAGAGCTATTCGTATCTGAAACCAAAGTAAATAGCTTGGTTTGGGGCCTTCGCAATGAAGAAGGTTGGCTGTCTTGCGACTCTACGGAATTTGAAAACAGTGAAGTCATGCCATTCTGGTCTTCTAAGGAAGACGCTCAAGCACATAACGTGGAAGAGTGGTCAGATTTTGAGGTTTTGGAAATTCCACTAGATATCTTCGTTGAAGACTGGCTACTAACACTAGCAGAAGATGGTGTTCTAGTTGGAACAAACTGGAATGCACAGCTAGAAGGCAAAGAGCTTGAGCCATCTGAGCTTGCGAAAATGTATCTAGATTAATAACTCCTGATTAGAAAAACGCCCTCATTTGAGGGCGTTTTTGTATTAGCGATCTTAGAGAAACTTTACGCTTCACTACTTTGCTTGCTGACTAACGAGGCCATAACGGCTTCTCGATTGTCGATGTAATCATTCAAACCCGCTTTTCTTAAATCACACGCTGGGCAATCTCCACAACCATCACCGATAACGCCGTTGTAACACGTCAGTGTTTTTTCTCTCACCAACTGCAGTGCATCGTATTGGTCAGCCAGAGCCCAAGTTTCCGCCTTATTTAGCCACATCAGCGGCGTAACAATGTCTAGATTGCGATCCATACCTTGAACCAAGGCACTGTTCATCGCTTTAACGAAATCATTGCGGCAATCAGGATAGCCTGAGAAGTCCGTCTCACACACGCCAGTAATCACAGCCTGAGCACCAATTTGATACGCGTAAATACCCGCTAGAGTCAGAAAAAGAATGTTACGGCCAGGGACGAATGAGTTAGGTAGACCATTTTCCTGCAGCTCATGTGAGACCGGAATGTCATCACGAGTCAATGAGCTAATGGCGAGTTCGTTCAGCAAGCCCACATCCATCACTTTATGCGCTTTAACGCCTAGCTCTTTTGCAAGGTCTTGAGCCACCTCAATTTCCAGCTTGTGGCGCTGACCGTAATCGAAAGTGATCGCATGTACTTCATCAAAATTCTTAAGTGCCTGCACGAGACATGTAGTGGAATCTTGACCACCACTAAATACTACAACTGCTTTTTTCATTTCGTTTCCCTTACGCAATACTTAGATACTTGTGTGTCTGGATAGAGAGTCTCCAGTTACGCGCAATACAAGTATCAATACATAGCTGAGTGGCGCGTGGTTTCTGACTGATCGGCTGTAAAGCAATAGTCGTGCTTGCAGGCACGCCTGTGCGCTCAATCAAAGCATCGAGTTGCTCAATGTCTTTATCGGTTGCTACTGGATGTTTAATCTCATTTGCTCGGAGCAAAGCGCAATCCAGAACAGGCAGTTTACCTTTCATAGCCACTTTTGGTGACACTGTCACCCAGGTATTTTCACTCGCAAGAACTGGTGACGTACCACTGGTTTCAATCTGGCAACGACATCCAATCGCTTCGAATGCTTCTGTCAGCGGACGCAAATCGTAAATGCATGGCTCGCCGCCAGTAATAACAATGTGCTTAGCCTGATAACCTTGTTGACGATACTGATCGATAATGTCACCTCCAGACACACTACACCATGTTGGCGAGTCTTCCGTTTTCGCGAGCACTTCCGCTAACGGTCGTTCGTCTTGAGGTGTCGCATCCCAGGTTTGTTTCGTATCGCACCAAGCACATCCTACCGGACATATCTGCAGACGAACAAACACCGAAGGAACGCCAGTAAAGACACCTTCGCCCTGAATGGTTTCGAACATTTCGTTTAATTTGTACAACTTTGTCTCAGCCTAACTCATCATCAATATTTAGCAGGAACGAGACCATAAATGACTGCACTGCGAAGGTCAACTAAATCAGAAATTGATCATTCCGATTCACTCATTTAATCTGCTTCTTTCTTTAATGATAACTTTAAAACTTTTAGGTAAGTATATGTACAAGCTGATTGCTTTGGATATGGATGGCACCTTGCTAACCAGCGACAAGTCCATTTCAGAAAGAACAAAAACCGCCATAGAAAAAGCGCGAGCTCAGGGAGTCAAAATCGTTCTTGCTTCAGGGCGCCCCCTCGCAGGTATGCAAGAGAAACTGACAGAACTAGGCATAGACGGACACAATGAATTTGTGGTGTTCTACAACGGAAGTACAGTGAAAGAAATTGGCTCTGGAAAAGTGATTCATCAAGCCTACATTGATGGTCGATGTGCGAAACAAGTGGCGAAACTCGCTAAAGAGCTAGGATTGTACTGTCATGCATTCAGTACTGAGCACGGCTTAATTACGCCCGAGAATAACGAGTTTACTACTTTGGAATCCGACATTAACCAAGTGCCGATTACGGAAATGGCGTTCGATTCATTGGAGGACGACCACCCTATCATCAAAGCCATGATCGTCGGTGAACCATCAAAACTGACGCAAGCTGCGAAAGCCATTCCAGATGTACTTCATCAGGAATTCACCATAGTACAAAGCGCCCCGTTCTTTCTAGAGTTTCTCAACCTTGAGAGTAATAAGGGCGTCGGTGTTAAAGCGATTGCAGACTACCTTGGTATTCACGCTGACGAAGTGATTTGTATGGGAGACGCGGAGAACGATCATCACATGATTCGCTATGCGGGACTCGGAGTCGCAATGGAAAATGCAATGGAGCAAACTAAAAACATCGCTGATTACATTACCACCAGCAATAACGATGACGGCGTTGCATTGGTCATCGAACAATATGTACTGAATCAGTGATACTTATGCGTTAACGATAAAGGCTGCCATTAGGCAGCTTTTGCAAATTTCCTAACGCTGACTACGAACAGAATCATAAGCACTGGGTAACGAACGGCGTCTAATCCGAATGACAAAACGCTACTTCTAGAGACAAACACTTCACTATACTCAAACAACCAATATATCGCGACCATAGAGATGGTAATTGGAATAATCAGTTCTGCTGTGATTTTCTTTTCATTTTCGTCAGCTGTGTAAATCACGCCTAACGCCGTGCCGATTATCCCTAACCAAATACCAAATACCGGAATTGGCCACACAGAGACCATCACCAAGCCAGCAGCAATCAACACAAACCAAAGTGCTTTCGACTGTATCAATGTCATTAACTCTACATCACGTTTGTTATCTAAACGGATCAGATGCCAGGCACACAGACCACCAATCAACAAACCACTTAGCATATCGACGATAAAGTGCGTCCCAGTGTAAAAACTAGAAATAGCTAGCCAAGTCATCAATCCCACGCTAGTACCTGCAAGATAGTCTGCCCCATTTTCCCTCATTTTATTGATTAGCAAGGTGATCACGCACATCCATACTGCAAACGGTAAACTCGGTAAGCTGTAACCTGAGAATTGTGGCAAAGCCTTGTTCGCAAGATAGACCTGTGGTGGAGGGAGTTGAAATCCTTGTTTCGCAAGTAAAACAATCAATGACGTAATTGTTACGGCGAAAAACACTTTATAGCTAAAATCTCGCCCAAACCGCCAATAAAGATAAGGGAAGAGAACCAACAGAATGATGGGATGGTTAAGTTGAAGGCTTAACTTAAACAGCTCTTCAATAATGGCTTCGGCATGAGTTGGTAGCTTATCTAGCAACAAACGGAACTCATTTAACCAAGCCAACTCCATTTGATTAAAGGTAGGCGCAGATTCAACCAAGTTATCCACATATCGAACAGGTTGAGAAGTTGCTTGTTCAAAATACCCTGCAATCCGTTTGAGTTGTTCTGGGAATCGATATTCCTGAGCATTGATCATCTCTGGCGAGATTAGCATTGCCGACGAAATTTCAACACCATAATGCGGCGCAAACCATATTGGTAACTGGTGTGCATCAAATGAATCATCAATGTGAAACGCCACAATTTCAGAATCAGAGATGCAATCGTAATAAATCGTATTGTTTCTCTGACCCAGGACTTTATTGATTGAAACAACCAGCCCGGTCTCTTCCCAGGTTTCGCGCTGTGCGGCTGATTCTGGCTTTTCACCTCGTTTCACATTGCCTGCAGGCAACCATGACTTGCCAGTCAAAATTTCATTAACAAGCACCAGCTTATCATCCGCTCTGATAACACAGGCGGCGCCTTCTATTTCTGGCTGCTTTTGCTCAGCGAAAAGCAAAGATGAGAAAAATGTGAGTGTAAAAAACAGAAACACTCGATCCAACTGCTTAAAAATGGTCATTTATTACTTCTTGTTTAACCCACTGGTTTGCGGAGCCAATGGATGTGATGTTCGAAACCCAGTTCTTTATAAAAATCCAACGCATTGCTGTTGAAATTCCACACTTCAACAAAGATCTGTTTTACGCCATAGTCATCAAAACGCTGTTCAATCGACTTGCATAATTGTTTTGCAATGCCCGACTTACGACACTCTGGAAGGACATAAAGTTCATCAATACTTCCCATTTGCACAGGCTTACTCACGCTGGAAATCAGTTCGCAAAAATGGCCAGATACAAAACCAACAATCCGTTGTTCTTCAAAAGCAATTAGTACAATACATTCTGGGTCATCTAAGTATCGGGCGATGCTCTTTTCCTGCTCTATATCTTCAGCAGTTTTAAAGTGTTCAGAGCATTGCTGATGATGTTCATCGTGCAGCCTGAACATCATGTCATTGAGCGATTCTAAGTCCTGCGCTTGAGCGACTCTAATTTCTAATTTGTGCATATTTATTTTGATGTCGCAAATAAAACCACAGTGTGAGTCGAACATAAAAATTTATCAACAAAAAAGCCCCTTAAAGAAGGGGCTAATTAATTATTATGGAACGGCGTCTCAACTATGATTCGAGGGCTTTCTGAATTTCTTCTAGACTCGTCGGATCATCAATGGTTGAAGGAACAGTATACTTTTCACCATCGGCTATTTGTCGAATGGTCTTGCGAAGTATTTTGCCCGAACGTGTTTTCGGTAAACGCTCAACGACCAGCGCATGCTTAAAGCAGGCAACTGCACCTATTTCATCGCGTACCTTGCCCACGAGCTCACCTTCAAGCTGTAAGTCATCGACTTTGACACCGTCTTTTAGGACCACAAATCCTAATGGTAACTGCCCTTTTAAGTCATCATGCACACCAACGACTGCACATTCCGCAATTGCCGGATGACCACCAACAATTTCTTCCATTTCGCCGGTCGACAATCGATGTCCGGCGACATTAATCACATCATCGATACGGCCCATAATAAATAAGTAGCCGTCTTCGTCTAGGTAACCACCATCACCTGACACATAGTAGCCTGGGAACTGGCTCAAATATCCCGACTCAAATCGGTCATGGTTACGCCACACGGTAGGTAAACAGCTAGGTGGCAATGGGCGTTTCAACGCAACAAAACCTTGTTTATTCGGCGCGACAGGCTCACCTAGCTCATCCAATATTTCAACCTGATAACCAGGGATAGGTTTAGTCGCTGAACCTGCTTTAACAGGCATCAACTCAATCCCCGTTGGGTTACCCGCAATTGCCCAGCCTGTTTCCGTTTGCCACCAGTGATCCACAACCGGTTTGTCGGTTTTACTTTCTACCCACTCCAGGGTTGGAGGGTCTAAACGTTCCCCCGCCATAAAGATGGTTTTTAGATTCGACAGGTCATATTGCTTGAGGCACTCACCATCTGGGTCTTCTTTCTTGATGGCACGGAAAGCAGTTGGCGCAGAGAACAATACATCGACCTTGTACTCTTCACACACGCGCCAAAAGGCGCCAGGGTTTGGCGTTCTCACGGGCTTGCCTTCAAATAAAATCGTAGTGCAGCCATGAATGAGCGGCGCATAGACGATATAAGAATGCCCTACTACCCAACCCACATCAGAAGCCGCCCAATAAACACCATCCTGAGGAACGTTATAAATGGCACTCATTGAGTACTTCATCGCGACAGCGTGGCCTCCATTGTCACGCACGACTCCTTTCGGTTTTCCGGTTGTTCCTGAGGTGTAAAGAATGTAGAGAGGGTCAGTGGCCAGAACCGGTACGCACGCGTGAGGTAAAGCGTTATTATACGCCTGTATCCAATCCACGTCTCGCGCCTGACTTAATTCAACCTCACACTGTGGGCGTTGTAATACCAAAACCTTTTCTGGTTTCCAACGGCTATCCATCACTGCTTTATCAACCATAGGTTTATAAGGGATGACTTTATTGATCTCGATACCACAAGACGCTGTCATGATAACTTTTGGCTCAGCATCTTCGATCCGTACTGCGAGTTCGTTTGGTGCAAAGCCCCCAAATACCACAGAGTGAATGGCACCCAATCGTGCACATGCCAACATCGCCATAGCAGCTTCTGGAATCATTGGCATGTAGATAACAACCCGATCGCCTTTCTCCACCCCTTGCTCTGCTAGCATCCCTGCGATCTTAGCGACCTTATCCCTAAGATCTTTGTATGTGTACTTTTGCTTGTTACCAGTGACAGGAGAGTCATAGATTAGTGCTGTTGTCTCCCCTCTTCCTTGTTCACAGTGGTAATCGAGTGCAAGCCAACAAGTGTTAAGCACACCATCAGGGAACCAACGTTCAATACCGTTTTCATCCTTTTGCAAAATGGCCTTAGGTTGCTCAAACCAGTCCAATTGCTCGGCTTGCGCTTTCCAAAATTGCTGTGGGTTTTCCTGTGCCCAAAGGTATTCTTTCTGATATGCAGACATAATGCTTCCTCCAGTATGTCCTGACATTACTTACATCGGGTTTGTTACCGACGAGATTTATTCTTCAAAGACATTGGAGGGAACACGCACAAAGCCCTCCATCAAAATACGAGCGCTTCGGCTCATTGCGGCTTTTTCTACTACCCAGCCTTGGTTTGACTGAGTGGCCCTAGCGCCTACTTTTAGCGTTCCGGACGGATGTCCAAAAGTCACTGAATGCTTATCACCGCCTCCAGCGGCCAAATTGACTAATGTCCCCGGCACACAAGAAGCTGAAGCAATGGCAACTGCGGCTGTTCCCATCATTGCGTGATGTAACTGGCCCATAGATAAAGCTCTCACCAGCAGATCAACGTCATTATCATCAATCTGTTTTCCGCTTGAGGCTTGATAGCTCTTCGCTTTGCTAACAAAAGCTACCTTAGGGGTGTGTTGGCGAGATTCCGCTTCTTCGACCTTATCAATAAGCCCCATTTTGAGTGCGCCGTAAGCTCGTATTTTTTCAAATCGTGCTAATGCCAACTCATCACTATTGATATCTTGTTGAAGCTCAGTACCAGAGTAACCAAGGGCATCGGCATCAATAAAAATTGTTGGGATACCAGCATTAATCAAAGTAGCGTTAAATGTACCAACCTCAGGTACTTCAAGATCATCGACTAAATTTCCCGTTGGGAACATACTTCCATCACCCGCAGCAGGGTGCATGAAATCCACTTGAATTTCAGCCGCAGGAAAAGTCACCCCGTCTAGCTCAAAGTCTCCAGTTTCTTGAACAAGTCCATTGAGGATAGGCACGTGGATGACAATCGTTTTTCCGATATTGGCCTGCCACACTTTCACCGCAACCACACCATTTTCAGGTATACGCTCTGCAGGAATTAGCCCGGCATGAATCGCAAACGGGCCAACCGCCGCCGATAGGTTTCCACAATTTCCGCTCCAATCAACAAAAGGCTTATCAATGGAAACTTGCCCAAATAGGTAATCCACATCGTGCTCTGGCTGACTGCTCGGTGAAACGATGACGGTTTTGCTTGTACTCGAAGTTGCCCCTCCCATACCATCGATTTGTTTAGCATAGGGATCGGGGCTACCAATGACTCTTAGCAGCAACGCATCTCGAGCCTTTCCCGGTTTTTGCGCCTCTTCGGGTAAATCAGAAAGATTAAAGAACACACCCTTACTCGTACCACCTCGCATATAGGTCGCGGCGACTTTTATCTGGCTCGGTCTAATTTCACTCATAATCACTCCTTACTGAGCCAGAAAGTCTTGGGCGAAACGTTGCAATACACCACCCGCGTTGTAAACAGAGACTTCGTCGGCGGTATCAAGTCGACACGTGACTGGCACGTCCAGCTTTTCGCCGTTCTGACGCGTCACAACTAAGGCAAGGTCAGTCCCCGGTTTAATCTCACCAATCACGTCATAAAGTTCTGTGCCATCAAGCATCAGCGACTGACGATTAACTCCTTCTTTAAATTGCAAAGGAAGCACGCCCATCCCCACAAGATTGGTTCTGTGGATACGCTCAAAACCTTCGGCAACAATAGCTTCAACGCCTGCTAAGCGAACGCCTTTTGCCGCCCAATCACGAGATGAGCCTTGACCATAATCGGCTCCTGCAACAACAATGAGGGGTTGTTTTCGGTTCATGTAGGTTTCGATAGCTTCCCACATACGCGTGACTTTTCCTTCAGGCTCAATACGAGCCAGAGAACCCTGTACAACTTCACCTTCGTCTCTAACCATTTCGTTAAACAACTTAGGATTCGCAAAGGTCGCACGCTGCGCGGTAAGGTGGTCTCCACGGTGAGTCGCGTAGGAGTTAAAGTCCTCTTCAGGAACTCCCATCTTCGCTAAATACTCCCCTGCTGCGCTGGATGCAAGAATGGCGTTAGAGGGAGACAAATGGTCGGTTGTAATGTTGTCACCGAGTATTGCTAGAGGCCTCATTGAAGACAGCGTTCTTTCACCCGCCAAAGCGCCTTCCCAATAAGGAGGTCTGCGAATGTATGTACTTTGCGGCCGCCAATCGTATAAAGGATTACTGTTGCTTTGTTCATCATCAAGTTTAAACATTTGAATATAAACTTGATTAAACTGCTCAGGTCTAACGTATTTGCCCACTACCGCGTCAATTTCTTCGTCAGTTGGCCAGAGGTCATTGAGGTAGATAGGCTTGCCGTCAGCGTCTGTACCCAAAGCGTCTCGCTCGATATCGAAGCGAATCGTTCCTGCCAACGCATAAGCGACAACCAAAGGCGGTGACGCCAAAAATGCTTGTTTCGCATAAGGATGGATACGCCCGTCGAAATTGCGGTTACCAGAAAGTACCGCCGTCGAATACAAATCTCGGTCAATGATTTCTTGCTGAATCTCAGGGTCTAACGCCCCACTCATCCCGTTACATGTCGTACACGCATACGCGACGATACCAAAGCCTAGTTTTTCCATCTCTTCAAGCAAACCTGCTTCTTCAAGATACAACTTCGCAACTTTTGAACCAGGAGCGAAAGACGACTTCACCCATGGCTTACGTACAAGGCCTAATTGGTTGGCTTTCTTGGCAACCAAACCTGCGGCAACAACGTTTCTTGGGTTACTGGTGTTAGTACAGGAAGTGATCGCGGCAATAATTACCGCACCATCTGGCAATTGACCTTCACTCTCTTGCCACTGGCCTGCAATACCTTGTGAAGCTAGCTCTGACGTTGGTAAGCGGCGATGTGGATTCGAAGGGCCGGCCATATTGCGTGTCACTGCAGACAAATCAAACTCAAGCACTCGTTCGTATTGCGCCGTATCTAAATCATCAGCCCAAAGGCCTGTTTGCTTGGCGTAGTTCTCAACCAGTTCAACTTGTTGGTCATCTCGACCCGTCAATTTAAGGTAGGTAAGCGTTTGTTCATCAATGTAGAACATACCTGCTGTCGCACCGTATTCAGGCGTCATATTGGAGATGGTTGCGCGATCACCAATTGTCAGGTCACTGGCACCTTCACCAAAGAACTCAAGGTACGATGAGACAACACGCTCATTGCGTAAGAACTCAGTGATTGCCAAAACGATATCCGTGGCGGTAATACCACGCTGGCGTTTACCCGTAAGCTTAACACCCACAATATCTGGTAGGCGCATCATTGATGGTCGGCCTAACATTACCGTTTCAGCTTCAAGCCCACCAACACCAATGGCAATAACACCTAACGCGTCTACATGCGGGGTGTGACTGTCAGTTCCCACGCAGGTGTCTGGGTAAGCAATACCTTGCTTGGCTTGCACTACAGGTGACATTTTTTCCAGATTAATCTGGTGCATAATGCCGTTACCTGCAGGAATAACGCTGACGTTTTCGAATGCCGTTTTACACCACTCGATAAAGTGAAAACGGTCTTCATTCCGACGCTCTTCGATTGCACGGTTTTTCTCGAACGCATCAGATTCAAAACCCGCATGCTCCACCGCCAGAGAGTGGTCGACGATCAGCTGAGTTTCTACCACAGGGTTCACTTTAGCGGGTTCACCTCCTTGGTCTGCAATTGCATCACGTAAACCGGCTAAATCAACCAAAGCGGTTTGCCCCAAAATATCGTGACAAACTACGCGTGCTGGGTACCAAGGAAAGTCTAAATCGCGTTTGCGATCAATCAGTTGTTTAAGAGAGGCTGTGAGCGACTCAGGATCACATCGTCGCACTAATTGTTCGGCAAGAACTCGCGAAGTGTATGGGAGAGTCTCATAAGCTCCTGGCGTAATATCATTGACTGCTTCTCGGGCATCGAAAAAATCAAGATCAGATCCCGGAAGCGGCTTACGATATTTTGAATTCACTGTACTACTCATATCATTGCTTCCATTCAGATAATATTCGGGTATCCGAGCCTCCCTTGTAGCTGGTAAGGAGGCTCTGGGTAACTGGGTGTTACCTCTTGTCGATAGGAACCCAATCCTGATGCTCAGGACCTGTGTAATCCGCACTTGGGCGAATAATACGGTTGTTGGCACGTTGCTCATAAACGTGCGCAGCCCAGCCAGTCAGACGGCTCATGACGAAGATAGGTGTAAACAACTTGGTTGGAATGTCCATGAAGTGGTACGCCGAAGCGTGGAAGAAATCTGCATTACAGAACAGTCCCTTTTCACGTTTCATCACCGATTCGACTCGCTCAGAGACCGCATAAAGGTGCGTATCACCCACTTTATCTGAAAGCTCTTTCGACCAACGTTTGATTAATGCATTTCGAGGGTCACTTTCACGATAGATAGCATGGCCAAAGCCCATAATTTTGTCTTTATTGGCTAGCATCTGCATGATGTTGGTTTCTGCCTCATCAGGCGTCTGCCAGTTTTCGATCATTTCCATCGCAGCTTCGTTTGCTCCACCATGGAGTGGACCACGCAAAGTACCAATTGCAGCCGTGATACAAGAATGGATATCCGATAGCGTCGAGGCACAAACACGAGCCGCAAACGTCGAGGCGTTAAACTCATGCTCCGCATAGAGAATCAGCGAGCAATGCATGACCTGCTTATGCAGTTCACTCGGATCTTTGTCCGTGAGCATTTTAAGAAAATAGCCACCAATACAATCTTGAGACTGATCTTCGGTATCAATTCGAACGCCATCATGACTGAAGCGGTACCAGTAACAAATGATTGCTGGGAATAGCGCCAACATTCGTTCCGTCGCATCTTGTTGCTCAGAAAAATCCATTTCCTGTTCGAGGTTGCCAAGACCCGAGCAACCTGTTCGCATCACATCCATTGGGTGAGCGCTTGCTGGAACCAATTCTAACGCTTGCTTTAGCTCAGCAGGTAAGCCGCGTAAGCCAATCAGACGCGTTTTGTATGCATCCAGCTCCTGCTGCGTCGGTAAGTGACCACGTAACAGTAGATGGGCTACTTCTTCAAACTGCGCGTTATTGGCTAGATCAGTGATATCGTAACCTCGATACGTCAGACCTGTACCTGTTTTACCGACGGTGCATAATGCAGTGCTTCCGGCGCTTTGACCTCGTAGGCCTGCACCACCTATCTCTTTAGTAGGCATGTTGAACTCCTTTTCTGTCCGCTCTGCCCTCTGAATGGAGCATTTTCTGTTCGGACAAGTTTCACGTTATTGAATTAAAAGTTTTCCGATACTTTTCTTAGGCTTCCGTTTGTTTCTGCTGGCTATTTTCCTTCTGAAAACAGCTGATCTAATTTGTCTTCGTAATCGTGGTACTTGAGGTGCGCATAGAGCTCTTTACGCGTTTGCATCGAATCAAGCAGTGCTTCTTGATTTCCCTCTTTCAACAGATGGTTGTACACCATTTCTGCGGCTTTATTCATCGCTCTGAAAGCACTCAATGGATACAGCACCATATCAACATTTGATTTGGCTAACTCTTCACCACCGTACAATGGCGTTTGGCCAAATTCGGTAATATTCGCCAATATAGGCACGTGTTTTCCGGTCGCTTGCTTTAGCGCTTCAGAGAACTGTGAATACTGCTCTAATTTGTTCATCGCCTCTGGGAAGATCATGTCCGCGCCAGCTTCGACACAGGCAATCGCTCGTTCAATGGCGCTATCCATTCCTTCAACTGCAAGCGCATCAGTGCGAGCCATGATGACGAAACTCTCGTTATTGCGTGCATCTACCGCGGCTTTAACTCGATCAACCATTTCCTGTTGACTGACAATGGCTTTGTTTGGTCTGTGACCACAACGCTTTTGGGCAACTTGGTCTTCCATATGAACAGCGGCAGCACCGGCTTTTTCCATCACTTTGATCGTGCGACCAATATTAAATGCGCCACCAAACCCAGTGTCGATATCCACCAATAAAGGCAAATCACACGCGTTAGTAATGCGGTCAACATCGACCAAGACGTCATTGAGGGTCGTAATTCCCAAATCAGGGAGACCGTAAGATGCGTTGGCAATGCCGCCACCTGATAAATAGATCGCTTGGTGGCCTATGTTTTTCGCCATCATGGCGCAGTATGGGTTAATCGTACCGACAATCTGCAAAGGATCATTTTGCTCTACGGCGGCTCTGAATTTCGCCCCTGGAGATAAACTCATGACAGTTTCCTTCTAGTCATTTTCAGCAAGTAAAATTTGTTGCTCTATTAACCGTCTGCTGCCTGAGATATGTCTTCTCATCAACATTTCGGCCAACTCTTCATCACGATTACGAATCGCCTGAAGGATAAATTTGTGTTCGTTCAGCGCTTCTTTTGGTCTGGATTGAGCCCGCGGCGATTGGTATCGATACATACGCAGCAAGTGATACAGCTCATCACATAAGAGCGCGATCAACTTACTATTGCGACTCGCCTGAATAATGCGATAGTGAAAATCAAAGTCGCCTTCCTGATGAAAGTAAGAAGCGCCTGCAACTTCATCGATGTGCTTTGAGTGCTTGGCAAGCAATAGCTCCAAACTCAACAACTCTTCCTGAGAGATATAACGTGCCGCCAAGCGCGCAGCCATACCCTCTAAAGCCTCTCTAACCGCATAGATTTCAACCAGCTTTTCAGGGGAGAAGGCAATCACTCGTGCTCCGACATGAGGAATGCGCTCAATCAACCCCAGCCCTTCAAGTCGCATGATGGCTTCTCGCAGTGGGCCTCGGCTTACCTCAAATCGTTTCGCCAACTCAGGCTCAGAGATCTTACTTCCGGGTTCTAAACTACCTTCTACAATTGCTTCAATCAGAATTTCGGTCAGGCTTTCTGATTTGGTGTTTTCTTTCTCTGTTGCTCTACTTTTCATACGAGTCGTGAGTTCATCATTCATACGTTTGCTCGCTTACCTGCTCAACCCAATGTGTCAACAGTTCTTATGCCATACCTATAAAATAGCCGATCAAATTGTCGACAATCAAGATAATTGTCGACAATTTAGACTAAGGTATAAGTTAATTCGGTAGGGGTATCTGACTTTAACGAAATGCAGTACTCGTTTCTCATCTCTGTTTGTGAGCTCTATCGGCAAGAACAACACAAGAACAATGACTTAACTCTCATATGTAATTAATATCGTTAGTATAGAAGTAACAATGGATATCTATGACAAGGATGCAGACTCCAATTGGTAAGACATCAATCGCTGTTGCTCTAGGTTTGAGCCTAACAGCGTGCTCAATGTTCTCAGAACCTAAGAGAGAACCCTATTACCCTGCACTTAGAGACACCGTTTATTCTGACGAAGACATTACTGTTATCGAATCAAACAATGTTCTCAAAACCGCTATTAAGTCCAATCAATATGTCAACGTTGCAGACTTCGATGAGGTTAATAACAACGCCGCCAAAGTATTTGCTGAAGTGCTGAATAGCTCCTCTGTGACAGTCAAGGACATTCAGAATAAGCAATTCCATGAAGGCTTGAAAACCATCATTAAGCAGTTCACTTGCGAGCTGTATGCCAGCAAACAACCCGCAGATTCTGTGCAACTATGCCCACTAGATTCTAAGATTGTCGACAATAACCTAGATTACCTACCCTTCGAGGATGGGCTACGGTTTACTCAGAGGCTGAGCACTACACTGAATGACGATGAGGATAAATTACAGCTAGAGTTGTTTCTAAAAAGTACTCACGAGCGCTCACTCGATTCTCTTTGGGGAGCAGTACATGAATTGGGACATTTTAAGAACAGCCAGCTCTCTGAGGACAGCTTAGTTCTCACTATCAATATGAAAGTGTATAAGAAGTCTGACTCAAACCTACGGTGGACGTACCTTCACCCAGAACCATTGGTCTTTTTTGTAGTGCTTCCTTCAGTCGATTTGATAATCAATCGTCCAAATGAAATAGAAAGCATGGATTTCGCGTATAGAAGTGCAAAATTGTTAGTTGTTGATAGCCGTTAAGAGAATCCTGGATTCTGAGAGAGGCTCACACATTCAGCGATTCAACACACAATCAGCCTTTTATAATAAGTGGTAGGATTTATTTACGATCAGTTTACTGCTACTTTTTATAAATCCAACAAATTATATCTTACGTATCAGTATAATTTTTAAGGTCTTTTTTGTAACAGACTCATTATTTCAAGGATATTATATGGCTGATAAGTATTCAGCGTCGGCTAGCTTAATTTCGGCAAAGGACTATAAAAATCAAGAGCATACGGTAAGTGAATTTACCGTAACTCAAGCTTTGTCTACTCCTTTTGAGATTACCGCTATACTCGTTTCTTCTAGTTTCAGTGTTAAAGACCAATTAGGTCAATTACTGACGATTAACCGTTATTCCAACGAGTCCGGCAGCAATAAGCTACAACGTTCTTTCAATGGCGTGATTGCTCGTATTGAACAAATGGGCCTAGACGCTAACCTGCAATTTATGCAGTACCGAATTACTCTCAAGCCTTGGTTTTGGCTACTAACGCATACTCACTCATTTCGCGTCTATCAAACTCAGTCGACTAAAGACATCGTCAGTGACATCTTCGATAATGCAGGCTTCAAAGGAAAGTACAAGCTCTCTAGTTTGCCTTCCACAAAAAGAGAGTACTGCCTCCAGTACAATGAGTCTGACTTTGATTTTGTTACTCGATTACTTGCCGAAGAAGGCCTGCACTACTACTTCGAGCACGAGTCTGGCGACCATACAATGGTCATTCAAGATGCTCAGTCCCCTTTCGACAAAGCCGACGTCGCCAAATTTGATATGCAGGAAACCCCTTCCGGTAGCCTCCCACTGATAAAGTCTTGGGCTCCTGTTATGTCTTTCCATGGCGCGAGTGTTGAGTTAACGGCGTATGACTACTCGCAGTCTAAATTAGTAACAAGCAAAGCCAAAACAAGCAGCAATACGATTGCAAACAATACGAAACTGGTATCCGTCCACTATCCTGATTTGGGTATAAGTGGGGATATGACTGACTTATCTAGCAACCTGGCTAAAAGACGCATTGAGCAAATAGAACAAGATTATCAATCTGTTATTGCACAGGCTGAACACGATATGTTCGAGATTGCGACGTGGTTTTCCTTGTCCAGCCATTTAGACAAATCTCAGCTTGGTGATTTCTCGGTTGTCAAAACATCCACACACTACGCGGATGATGTTCGATGCGCCACTGAAGTAAAACTGATCCCGAAAGCCACACCGACTTACCCTAAGCCACGTTCCAAGCAAGTCGTCAATGGTTTGCAAAGTGCTACAGTTGCAGGCTCAACAGCAGGTGAAATCAACCAAGATGACCAAGGCAGAGTCCGTATTCAATTTCATTGGGACACTGAAGCCAGCGGAGACAAAACCAGTTGTTACGTGCGTGTCGCGCAAATGATGGCAGGTAGCGGCTATGGGACGCAGTTTATTCCACGAGTAGGTCAAGAAGTACTGGTTTCCTTTATTGACGGCGACCCTGATCAGCCAATCATTACAGGCAGTGTTTACAACAGTAAAAACGCGCCTCCTTATAAAGAAGCAAACGCGACCAAAACAGGTATAAAGACGAAGTTAACAGGTCAGACAAATGAGCTTTACTTCGACGACAAGAAAGATAACGAGCTAGTTTATCTTCATGCTGCCAAAGACATTACTCAGGAGGTTGAAAACAATCATACTGAAACCGTTAAAGGCGAATTGAGCCAGTCGGTGACGAAAGCGATGACAATTGCGACAGAAGACAATTACACACTGAACGTCACAAAAGCAATGAGTGGTTCAGCGAAGTCCATCACGCTCGAAGCTGATGACTCCATCGACCTCAAAGTCGGCTCTAGCAAAATTTCGATATCTTCGTCATCTATTTCTATTGAAGCTACGAACATCGATATCAAAGCAAGCAGTGCGCTCAATCTGGAAGGAACCAATGTCACCAGCAAAGCGACATCTGCGAACAAAGTTTCCGGCACCACAACTGCACTTGAAGCAACCAGTTCAAACAGCATCAAGGGATTAAGTATTGCGATTAAAGCCAGCACAACATTAAGTGCCGAGGGTTCACTAAGTGCTGAATTCAAATCTGGCCTGAAAGGCACATTCGATGGTGGCGTACTAGGCGAACTGAAAGGCGCCATTGTGAAGGTAAACTAAAATTATGTATAAAAAGATTCCCTATCAGAGCAGCGCCCAGATCTTACCGAGATTTCAAGCCTCTGATGAAGCAAAAGAAGTCATTGGCGAAGAGCAACCCATCGACCAAGTTATTAAAAAGCTCCAAGAAGCAAAGCTCTATAACGATCTCATTCAGTTTCTCGCGCATGCACTGCCCGTCCGAGAAAGCATTTGGTGGGCTTTATGCTGCGTTTCGACTCGAAACGACGTATGGACAGATACACAGAAGATGTCACTTGATACAGTCAAGCAATGGGCTCAATCACCATCAGAGGAGCTTAGAAGACGTGCCGAACTGCTTGCCAATCGCTTGGAGTTGAATTGTGGCCCTTCTTGGTTAACTCAAGCTGTATTTTGGAATGGTTCAGGAAGCATCGTAGCACCAGACTTACCAGCTGTACTGCCTGATCCATTTTTATACGCGAAAGCAGTTGGTGGTGCGATCAATCATGCTGCATCACTTCCAGAATGGGATAAATCAGAACAGTATTACGAAAGTGCTATTCAAGCGGCACTAGACATCGCTTCCGGCGGTAATGGAGGTCTCAAATGACATTACCCGCAGCTCGGCTGACAGACATGCATGTCTGCCCTATGCAGACACCCGCAGTTCCACCTATCCCGCATGTGGGAGGCCCAATTACTGGCCCTGGTGCACCCACTGTTTTAGTTGGAAACATGCCCGCAGCTACACTAGGAGACATGTGTGTATGTGTCGGTCCACCAGATTCCATTATTAAGGGAAGTGCCACTGTGCTTATCAATAGCAAACCAGCAGCCAGAATGGGTGATACAACGGCACATGGTGGAACTATCGTATTGGGGATGCCGACAGTACTCATAGGTGGATAAAAGTAATATCTACGAATTGGCGTAAATTTAGGCCAAAAGACACATTAGTGATAATTAACGTTCAAGAAAAGTAAAATATTTACCTATAAAACTGGCTTATTAAGTTGCAACACAATACCCGATAAATGGATATGTTGAACAAAAAATGTCATTTTATGGTCATAAAATAATCTAATTTATTTTTTGTAAACCACAGCAAAAACAAGGTATTGATAAAAAATATACGTCATCCGTCCAGTTTTCTAGAGACAGATCACTTTTCAAAGCAAATAATAAAAATGAACGAGCCTTTTCGAAAAATAAGCCTAGACTATGAAAGGTAAGTTTTTAGTTATTAATACTAATTAACAAAACAATTTATAAACCTTTTGGTGAAACACTAGCAACGGAAAATGTATGGTTGATATTGAAGCACTATTGGCACCTATCTCAGAAGAACACCCATCAGGTACATACCTGAAGTTAGATCGTAGTGCCTATCGTACTTTGAGAAACAACTACAACACGGCACAATCTTCTTTCCGTCAACTTATCGAAACACCAGATGCGTCTAGCGATGAAGCGCTAATCGAAGCCAACCAAAGTAATTGGGATTTACTGCGCACCTCAACGTTTGAGGCGCTAACATCTCAGACCAAAGATATCGAGTTTTTAGGTTGGTACATTGCCAGCCAACCTTTCACAGCTTCACCGTATGAAAACCTAGCAAGTGCAACAAAAGTTCTAGCGGGTTTCATCGACTCGTTTTGGGGAACTCTAAACCCCCACCCTCCAGTCGAAAAGTTAAAAAGTAGCGATGAAGCTGGTCAGACAAAAGAACTAATCGAATTTCGTTTAAAGCCTCTGCTGCAACTTGTTGGTGAAAGCCAAGATTCCACTGCGCTTTATATGCCACTACAAATGATCTCTCTTATTGACGATGTGTCTTTTGGCGATTTTCTGCGTGCAGAGAGAAACGGCACAATGGCGGAGTTAAAAGATAGAGCGCAATCACTGTTTTCTCGCGATGTAGAAGAGACGCTCACAAAACTTTCTGAAAGCTATCAGAACTTTGATGCTGCTGAAAAACTGATTGCTAAAGAATGTCAGGCTGCTGGTGTAGCTCCTGCCAGCTTTAAATTCGTAAAAGCAAACTTAGCCGATTTGATCAATGCTATTCAATATCTTGTGGGAGACAAGTTTGCTCGATGGCCGCTAGATAGTGAGTACAAACCTGTCACAGATGAACCTCAGCCAGAAGCGGCAGTAGCACCTCAAGCAACTGCACCTGTCGAAGCATCAAATGCTGAACCAGCCTCTGCTGAAGCCACCAATGCAGATCCTGTCGCCCAAAACCAAGTTCAGCAAGCGCATCAAGCTTCCGTCGTGCAGCAAGTCCCAGTAGCTGGTGTAATCACCAGCCGTGATCAAGCGTTTCATGAATTACGTAAGATTTCAGATTTTTTTCAGCAAACAGAACCACATAGCCCTATTCCATTTTTGCTAGAACGAGCAATTCGATGGGGCTACATGAGCCTACCTGAACTGCTAAATGAAATGACAGGTGGTAACTCAGGAGTAATTGCTCATATCAATCAAGTATCAGGTATGGACAACCTATCTCAAGCTGACCTTAGTAATAAACCATCAGCGTCAGCACAAACTTTATCCTCCGCATCTGGGCTCACTCAGCCAGATGTTCACGTTCCGCCTCCGCCGGCTTCAGCTCCTTCAGAGCCAGTCACAACGAGCGAACAACATACTCAAACTGAAGCGAACACTACTCAACCTGAAAGTGGTATTAGTAACTTCGAGTGGTAAAAACACTAAATGCTAATTAGCGAAGGAGATCAACATGGCTTCTATTTTCATGAGAATTGATGGCACTACACCTAAAGGTGCAGCAACTGTAGAAAAGATCGGTGGTAAAGATGGTTTCTTTGCTATTGACACCGTGACTTGGAATGCTGTTCGTGGCGTGGGTATTGATGTGGGTAACGCAAACAACGCTGACCAAGGTATGGTTGCGCTTGGCGAAATCAACGTAACTCGTGGTTGTGACGGTGCAACTCCGCATCTAACAACTTTCCTTTACGCACCAGGCGGTGAAGGTAAAACAGTTGAAATCGTAATGACTAAGCCAAACCGTGAAGGTTCTGGTGCAGATCCATACCTAATCGTAACTCTAAAAGCAGCTCGTATGTCTAGCTACAACATGGCTGGTTCTGACGGTACTCTGCCAAACGAATCTTTCTCTCTAACCTACACTGAAATTTCGAAAGCTTACTACATCGAAGGTGAAGGCGGTAAGATCGAGAAAGGTCCTGAAGTTGGCTTCGATGCAACAACTGCGAAAGTTACTTCGACTGCTGCTTAATTAGTTAAGGAGAACCATTGTGGCACTTAATTCCCAACACAAACGTGTAAGTAAAAACCGCGTAAGTATTACTTACGATGTGGAAACTAATGGCGCTGTAGAAACCAAAGAACTCCCATTTGTGGTTGGGGTAATTGGTGACTACTCTGGTCATAAACAAGACAAGGAAGACGTTGAAGATCGTACGTTCTACAACGTTGACAAAGACAACTTTGACACCGTGATGAAACGCGTTGGCCCAGAGTTGTCTTTGAAAGTCGACAATGTACTTGCAGACGATGATAGCCAGTTTGAAGCTGCTTTGAAGTTCAACTCAATGAAAGACTTTGAACCTGAAGCTATCGTCGAGCAAGTAGAACCTCTTAAAAAGCTTGTTGAAACCCGTAACCAGCTAAAAGTACTACTTTCAAAAGCAGATCGCTCTCGCGATCTCGAGAAGCTGCTGAAAGAAGTGCTCCAAAGTGCAGATACTATCAATGCATTATCGGAAGAGCTTGGTGTCAATAAGGAAGGAGGCGAAGAATGAGTACAGAAGCTGAAAATCAAACGCAAACCGAAGCTGCAGAAGGTTCGCTGAGTTTTCTAGACAGAGCAATTGAGGCCACCACTCAAACGCCTGCTGATACAACAAAAGAGCTGTTCTCAGTTCTGGCTGAACAAGCGCTTTCCGGTACAGTAACGTGGGATAAGAACGTTACTAAAACCATCGAAAATGCAATTTCAGAAATTGACAAAAAGCTGTCAAAGCAGCTTTCTGAAGTCATGCAACAAAAAGACCTTCAGAAACTTGAAGGCTCATGGCGTGGCTTGCAGAAGTTAGTGAAAGAAAGTGAATTAGGTCGTGATCTTAAAATCAAAATGGTTGATTTCTCTCAAGAAGAGCTGTTAGACCAATTTGAAGATGCACCGGCCATTGACCGTAGTCCACTATTCAACGCAGTTTACCAAGGCGAATTTGGTACTGCAGGTGGTGAACCTTACGGTACATTCATTGGCGACTACGAATTCAGTGCAAAAGATGAAGATGTTGCCCTACTTCGCTACATGGGTGAAGTTGCTGCAGCGTGTCACGCACCATTTGTTGCCGCAGCGAACGCTCAAATGTTCGAATTCAACGACTTCACCACTTTTGATGAAGGCAAACCTGTTGCTGCTGGTTTTGATTCGCCGGCATACGCAGCTTGGAACGCATTCCGTGAAAGTGATGACGCGCGTTATGTAACTCTAACTCTACCAAGAACGCTTGCACGCCTACCATATGGTGCTAAAGGTCTTGGAACTGAGCTATTCGATTATGAAGAGCTTGGTACAGATATGGATGGTAATCCAAATCCAGAAAATAACGACCAACTTGTCTGGTCAAACGCAGCTTACGATCTTGGTCTTAAAATGACTCAAGCTTACACTGCGTCAGGCTGGTGTACTTCTATTCGTGGTCTGGACAACGGCGGTAAAGTTGAAAACCTCCCTAACCTGACTTACAAAACGGAAGCTGGCGATCTCGTTCAACAGTGTCCAACAGAAGTTAACCTAACGGATGAGCGTGAAAAAGAGCTAAGTGATTTAGGTTTCTTGCCTCTTGTTCACTACAAGAACTCAAACTACGGTGTATTCATTGGTGGTCAAACGACCCAAAAACCAAAGACATATACAGACCCAGACGCAACAGCTAATGCTGCTATCTCTGCGCGTCTTCCATACATCATGGCGAGTAGCCGTATTGCTCATTACCTGAAAGTAATGGGGCGTGACAAACTAGGTTCAAACCTTGAAGCTCCGGATATTCAACGTGAACTTCAACTTTGGATTGATCAATACACCAACGCTGGTGCGATTGGCAACGAGCAACGTGCTAAAACGCCACTTTGCGAGTCTAGAATTGAAGTAGTCGAGCAGCCAGGTCGACCTGGTTCTTACTCGGCGGTTGCACACCTACGACCGTGGCTACAACTGGAAGAGCTAACAACCTCTGTACGTATGGTTGCTAAAATTCCAGGTTAATCAAATTTAAGGCCGGAGCAATCCGGCCTTCCTTTCTTCTCGTTTACAATCTAAGGACAATATGAAATTGAATTTCGACGCAGATTGGCAGCAGAAGTTTGCCGCTTTAGACAGCAAAAAAAGCGACTTTCTAAGAGACGCGCTCTTTTTACTGTCTGAAGTTAACTCAGATGCGTTATCAAACAAACCATCGCTAGTTAACTTTGTATCTCGCCTCGTTGCGAGGTTAGATGACATCCTATCAAAACAGCTAGATCAAATTATTCACGACAAAGCGTTTGAACAGCTGCATAGCAGTTGGTTGGGGCTACAAGGCCTTGCCACCCTTCCAGTAAACAAGCAACGAACCAAACTCAAGCTTCTCGATATGGATTGGGAAGAAGTCTCAGCAGACGTTAATCAAGCATACAATATCAAAGCATCAAACTTGTTCAACAAGATTGGTAACCAAGAACTCAATACCCTTGGCGGTCACCCATTTGGATGTATTGTTTACACTCACCCAATAGCTATTGATATGGATTTTGATGCCGACTACGACGACCTGTTTACAGTTGAAATGTTAAGCAAATTGGGCGAGTCCACATTGTGCCCGATGATATTTTCTCCCGATAAAAGTTTCTTTGTTGACCCGGGAGCAGATTGGCTGTCTGATATAAATAGGATAGAAAAAATCATCACAGGTCCAGATTATCAAGCATGGCAATCGCTACGTGGCAAACCCAGTGCTCGATTTATCGGCTTTGTTATGCCTTCTGTTCGTATGCGTCATTGTTATAAGAACACCAAAACAGGGTTCATCTACAACGAAGTCGGTACTGGCCTATGGGGTAACGCGGGTTTTGCATTTGCGGCAACGATTATGCGTGAATACCACCGCGTAAACTGGCTTGGTTTTCTTAAATCTCGCTGGAATGATAAATCCCAAGGCGCGATCGTCAATATTGACCAACATAGCAGCCTGTTTTTGAGAGAGCCACAAACAAACGTAGTGCTATTTGGCCAGATATCCACGTTTTACGCACAAAATGGGTTCGTACCACTTACCAAGAGCCCACTCAGTGACAAGTATTTTTTTAACGGTAACAATTCCATCTGGCAAAGTGGAACATCCGATAACGAAAAGATCCTGACACAAATTCAAACCAGTTTAATGTCTTGTCGTATCGCTCATTATTTGAAAGTTCAGGTTCGCGAGATGCTGGGTAGCTTCAACACAGCGGCCGAGTGTGAACTCTTTTTAACTCAGTGGGTAGAGAAGTTCGCTAGTAACGTAACATATGCGAATGAAGAAACGCTCGCTAAGTACCCTCTAAGCTTTGCCAAAATTAGTGTTTCAGAGTCTGAGAATCAGCCTGGTAGCTTTGTATGCACACTGAGAATTGTCCCTCAGTATCAATACGATCACTTCACTGGTGAAGTCGTTCTCACCACAGAACTCGATGAGGCTGCGTAATGGGATTCTGGAAAACGTTTATAGATCCTCGAAGCTCGATGCAGAGCGAAGAGATTGATGATATTAAATATCATCTCACCAAACTCTTAGAATCGGAGTCTTCTCTCGTTGATATCGACGACCGATTTACAGAACTTCAGCGCTCTAACCTTCGCTTTGGCATTGAAGATGTGCAACTGCTCAGTGCCAGCTTAGACCAAACTCAGTTGGCTCTTAGGCTAGAAAGCTATATTCGAAACTTCGAGCCTCGTTTAACACAAGTCATGGTTGAATTACTTGAGCGAAAAGACAACGAAAATGCTTTGGTATTCAACATTATCGCGAAAGCGAATACCTCGAAAGGAGAGCAAGAGCTGATTTTCGATTCAAAGATCTCTCTAAATGATTTAACAACAGTAATGACGGAGGATAGTTATGACTGATCCTTTAATGCGTTACTTCGAGCAAGAGCTTACTTTCGTAAGACGTGCACTAGGTCAATTTGGCCAACAACACTCAGAACATGCAGAGCGATTAAATATTCATCAGGGTCAGATTGAAGACCCAAGCCTCGCTCGATTACTGGATGGCGTTGCCCTCCTCAATGCGACGGTAGAAAAACAGTTATCGGAACAATTACCAGAAGTAGTCGAAGGCCTATTAGGTGTGCTCTACCCGAGCTATATTCAAACTATTCCGAGTGTCGCATACCTACAGTTGGCGCAAGAAGAAGATGTGCCGGAGTCAGTTTTAATACCTAAAGGCTCACACTTTACTTCAGAAGCTAAGGGCCGATTGTGTCAGTTTACGACTGTAGACGATCTCAAAACTGCGCCTTTTACATTGACCGATACAACAGCCTCCAGCGCACCGTTTAAATTCAATCGTCCCGCTGGTACCGAGCAGTCTACCGCAGTGATACAGCTGTCGTTTTCCACTGGGGATCCAGATACTCATTTTTCTCAGCTCGGTCACCAAGACCTAGATCTATTTGTTCAGGGTTTCGAGAATAATGCCGACTCTCTGGTGGAGCTCTTGTTGGGGCAAACCAAAGCGATTTCGATATCGGATGCCAGTTGCGAGAAGCACGTTGTCTTATTAGCAGAAAAACTTAAAAGTCGGATAAGTGACCTGAATTTCCTGTTCCTTCCTCAAAAAGGAAATCAATTTTCAGGCTTTCAACTTATTAGCGAATTTTTCTTCTTCAAAGAAAAGCGCCAGTTTTTCCGTCTGAAAGATTTCGGACAAGCTATAAAGCAGTTTGATTGCTCCGAAATCAAACTGAACCTGTTTATGAATTCAATTCCTACAGAATTCATGCGCTTATTCGATAATCAAGTGTTTAAGCTGGATATAATCCCAGCGGTTAACTTGTTTGAACAAACAGGTGAACCAACAAATTATGACCAACGCTCTCTGACTATTCCTGTCAATGCAGATGCTCACAGTGAAAGTGACATTGAAGTTGTCGAAGTAAAAGAAGTCTTTGAGATCACCCCTCAAGGTGAAAAGCCTCTGGTTCCACTATTCAGGGATAGCTATAAATCCAACCCAAATGCCGATTATTGGCAGAGTTCAAGGGATATTAATGGTCAATTCCAACTTGCCATCAGCCTAAAGCCAAACCATGATATAGAGTTTAACAAGCTCTATGGGACACATTTGCTTTGTACCAATGGAAAACAAGCATGTGGTATTAATGGAGAGATGGAGTGTCTTGAAAGCATTGACCTTCCTGGCGTATTTCGTGCTATTTACCCACCTACGGCTCCGATTGAACGAGAACAGAACCTCAATCTTCACTGGCAGTTTGTTGGCTTATTGAATGGTAATTTTTCTTCACTGTTACATGCGGATAACCCGACAGAGAAGCTAAAGCAAATGCTGCAGCTATGTAGCCGAGAGCAAGTATCCGCGGAAGAAATACAAACGATTCACAATGTATCCATCAAATCTCAGGTGTCTGCCATTCGAATTATGGGTAAAAACGTCTTTTCTCCAGGTACAGAGATTGAACTCACACTCGATACTCAAGGGGGCTTTCTGGTCTTTAGCGATGTTCTTAATCGTTTCTTCCAACAGTTTTGCAGTTTTGATCGCTATATCCAGCTGTCTATTAAGATATACGGGCGAGATGGCATCGCAAAACGCTACCCTAAAATCCATGGGAGCCAGCTAGCAATGTAGTTGCTGGCAGGAGAACGATTATGTCATTCATTAACGACCTAACTCAGCACCCGCAGCAATACGACTTCGCTCAAGCGATGAGATTGTTGACGCATTGGATTAATCAGACTCCGAACCGAGTTAAGCTTGTGCTGAAAGCAGAAGCGATGCCAACAGGTGATGCCAGCGAAATTCAGTACTTCTCTCTGAAGAATAATCGACTCAAGTTGAGATTGGCAAAACAAGCTTTATCAGGTGTAAAAGGGGTTATACCTAACTACATATACGAGGAGCTGTTAGCGGCTTTACACAACGATGACCATGCTTTAAAAGACTTTCTTGATGTCTTCAATCAGCGATATTTCGAAATTGTCAGCCAACTAGAAACGGGGTCATGGCTTGTCGTACAAAATGAGCTCTACCCTGCAAAGACCGCGTTGTTGAACCATATCGCGACATTAAAAAAGAATCATGGCAAGTATTTCCAGTATTCGATGCTGTTGAGTCAGGGGCAGCGTAGTTTAAGTACATTGAGCCAAATGCTAAATGACTACTTCCCTTTCGCTATTCAAGTTTCCACCAAAACACATGAAAGGCGCCAATTGCCTTCTGACTCTCTAACTCGCCTGGGGCAAAAAGAGCATTTTAATAGCCGAGTGGGTCAAGGCTTTTTAATCGGCAAAACATGTCTGACACATTTTAGTCACCTAATTGTCTCCATCACTCCAAAAACAGAAAACGAGTTGATAGCGATTCAATCAGACCCATTGTTGGCGAGCAATATGAAAGAGCTCATCCAACATTACTTGAAGGACAACACCCCGACTTCCGTTTATCTAAATGTGAAACGGGAGTACTTAAATCGACCACGACTATCAAGCAATAAATATAACGCGGCGAAATTGGGCGAAGTTGATTGCCTTGCGCCGGAAAGGAAACCTCAACAAATCGTAAGTATTCTTCTGAAGTAATCTGACTTCAGGACCAAACAAAGAGTTAGGTATTAAAGACGTATTGATGCCTCTTGAGATACAAGGAAAACGGTATGACGCAAGTTACACTAACAAATCTAGTCGCTAAGCTGTCACCAGAGCTGAAACAAGCACTTGAAGTTTCAGCTGGTGCCGCAATGAATCAAAATGTGCCTTCTATAGAGACAGAACACTGGTTGCTTCAGCTTCTTTCTCAGCAAGACAAGCATCTAAATAGCCTGATTCAATCACAGAATTTATCCCAAGATAACTTGGTTAACGAGTTATCTTCAAAAATCGCTCGTTTTCCTAAAGGTAATGAAGGCCAGCCAACATTAAGCCAAGCGCTTACCGAAATCGTCAAAGATGCTTGGATGATTGCCTCTGTCAACTATGGCCATGGCGAAGTGATCAGTCTCCACTTGATTCAAGCTATGTTGCAACAAAACGTGCTGGGTATGAATACGCTTCAGCTAGAAAGCTTACAAAGTGTTTCATTGGAATCTCTTCAAGGGCTAATCAATAAAACAGCCGTTGCCAGAGCAAAAACTGGAGCTGCTGCAGCAGATGGTACTGGCGGTGCCCCTGTCGGCAATGACGCATTAAGTAAATACACAACGAATCTGACACAGCAAGCATTGGACGGAAATATTGATCCTATCTCTGGTCGAAATTCAGAAGTGCGTAAAGCCATCGATATTCTGTGTAGAAAACGCCAAAACAACCCGATCATGGTCGGTGAGCCTGGTGTAGGTAAAACAGCAGTTGTCGAAGGCCTAGCATTACGCATCGCGGCCAACGAAGTTCCTGGTGCCCTGCAAGGTGTACAGATCCATTCACTTGATCTTGGCTTACTTCAAGCAGGTGCAAGCGTCAAAGGTGAGTTTGAAAATCGTCTAAAAGACGTTATCAACGAAGTGAAAAACAGCGAGAAGCCTATTATTGTCTTCATTGATGAAGCCCACACCTTGATCGGTGCAGGCGGTGCAGCTGGTCAAAATGATGCAGCGAACCTTCTCAAACCTGCTCTAGCACGTGGTGAGTTTAAAACCATCGCGGCGACCACTTGGGCAGAATACAAAAAATACTTCGAAAAAGACCCAGCTCTGACACGACGCTTCCAAGTAGTTTCAATTGAAGAGCCAAACGCTGAAGATGCCAAGCAAATGTTGCGTGGTATCGCAGCATCACTTCAAAAACACCATGGAGCCTTCATTGCAGAATCGGCAATTGATGCTGCTGTTCATTTATCGATTCGTTACCTTCCAAGTCGCCAACTGCCTGATAAAGCGATCAGCTTGCTTGATACTGCCAGCGCTCGTATCGCTTTAACACAAGGGGCTAAGCCAGAAGTGATTGAGGCGCTTGAACAAACTATTCGCTACCAGCAAAACGAAAAGGCAGCGCTGGAAAAAGAGAACGCTCTGTTTGGTATTGCAGAAGATGAAATTGCAGAACTGACTACCGAAATTGCAGAAAACGAGAAAAAGCTGACAGACTATCAAGCTCGTTGGAAGCAAGAAGTTGATTTTGTTGATCAGATCAAAGCGCTCCAACAGGAAATCAGCGATGAGCAGGCTGAAGAGTCAGTAGATAAAGCTAAGCAAGACAAACTCAATGAGCTCATCGATGAACTTGGTGAATTGCAGGGTGAAGAGCCTCTAGTTAATGCAATGGTTGATGACAACACCATTGCTCAGGTCATTGCTAACTGGACTGGTATTCCTGTCGGCAACATGATGAGCGACGAAATTGCTCGCCTTCTTTCATTAGAAGAAGAATTGGATAAGCGTGTCATTGGTCAAAATGTTGCAAAGCAAGAGCTTGCCAAAGCGATTCGTATTTCGCGTGCAGGCTTAACTGACAGCCGTAAGCCGATTGGCGTGTTCCTAATGTGTGGTCCAAGTGGTGTTGGTAAAACTGAAACTGCGATGGCCCTTGCAGAGCAGCTGTACGGAGGTAGCAATGATCTGACGGTTATCAACATGACTGAGTTCAAAGAGGAGCATAAAATTTCTATGTTACTTGGCTCTCCTGCTGGTTACGTTGGTTTCGGTGAAGGTGGCGTATTAACAGAAGCAATCCGTCGTAACCCATACTCAGTGCTACTTTTGGATGAGATGGAAAAAGCGCATCCAGGTGTTCACGACTTGTTCTATCAGATTTTCGATAAGGGCCACATTAAAGACAGTGAAGGTAGAACGGTAGATTTCAAAAACACCATCATCATTATGACTTCAAATGCGGCGGATCAAGCCATCTGTGATGTCTGTGCGGACAACAGCGAACGATTGAGCAATGAAGAGTTACTTGAAGCCATTCGTCCTGATCTCCAACATTACTTTAAGCCAGCGTTTTTGGGTCGTACAACCATCGTACCTTACTACCCACTAAATGATGAAGAGTTAGCTAAAATCACGGAGATATCTCTCAACCGCATTAAGAAAAAACTGGCAGAGCAGTATCAAGCGTCGTTTACATGGGATGAAGGTTTTGTTGACTACGTGGTGGGCAAAAACACAGACCCGACTACAGGTGGTCGTGCTGTTGAGCAGATCATCAACCGTTCATTGATGCCAAAATTAGCAGAGGAATGTATCAGTAGATTAAGCTTGCAACAGCCAATCACTCAAGTATCTGTTACAGCCGCAAGCAGTGAGGAAGGATTCGAGCTTACTATTCAGTAAGCTCGGATAAAACAGCAGGATGGATACCGCATATATGGATAAAACTAAGCGATTTATATCTTTGCGAGCCAAGCTTATCTTGGCTATCGTAGCTGTCCTGCTGTTCTCAAATGGCCTGAACACAACGCTCAACTATCTTAACTTCGACAAGCGCCTGACACAAACGAGCGATTCAACGTATCAGGTCGTATTGGATGAAACCGACAACGACATTCGCCAAGCCATGAGCTTGGGTTTACCTTTGTCATCAATTTCCAATATTCAATCACTCATTGAGAGACGCTCTGAGTTGGTTGATGGCATCAGCAAAATTCAAGTTGTAAACAGCGCAGATGAAGTCCTGTTTACGACTGGGGTAGCTAAATTTGACACCGATCGTCTGCTCACCACAGATATCGTCAATACTTTTGATGTAAAAGAGGGTGAGCTGAGGCTATATTACTCCCCACTTTATCTAGACCAAATTAAACAAAACCTACTGTCGCAGCAAATAATGGACACCTTCCTATGGGTGATGGTCGCTGCAGTCATTGGTTATTTGGCATTAAACTCTCTGATCGACTTTCTGCTTAAGAAAGTCAAATCCGCGACAAATGCAATCGATACTCAAGGGCTACCTGACAATCAACTTTTGGCCACTGCAAAAACACACATTATTGCAGACCGAAGTGGATCAAAGTGGGATAAGATTCGAGCACGATATTTCCCGCTTTTGATCATTCTATTAGCGATCGTTCTGACCGTAACATCGAATTTAGGTAGCTCTTATCAGTCGTTAAGCAAATTCTCTGTCGTTTATGAAAATCAACTTGAACAAAAGTCGAATCTGATTGGCGATACTCTTTCGCACATGATTGGCCGCTTAATTGACGAAGGAGTACCGCTAGATCGTCTCGCTGGCTTAGAAGAAGAGTTTTCAGCTTACATTGAGCATCATCCCGAATTATTGTCGATACGCCTCGAACGCGATACCGCTGCTATATATCAACATCCCAAGTTTTTTCCGGATTATGTTGAAGCTAGTGAACTTTCTATCCCAATCGACGATACAGGTATTATCAAGCTACAGATGATGGCGGATACCAATATCATTCCGCAGATGATCAAAGACAGCATTATGGACATGATAACTGTCTTAGTCGCCTCTGGATTGTTTGTTATTGAGATAATTTTATTTATTTGCAACTTCATGATCATCAAACCATGGAAGCAAATAAAGCAACTGATCGCCATGGGCGACCACAAACAAGTGCCCTACTTAGTCAATGTTCAATCCAATGACGAGTTCGGTACATTAATTGGAAAACTCAATAAGTTGGTGAAAGGCTCATTTACCCATAAGGATTTGCCAACTCGAAATATTCAGGACTATCGCTTTGTTCGGCTCCCTCTATTTATCCTGATCTTTTCAGAAGCAGCATCCCTTGCCTTTTTCCCTAATTTTGTGGCTAGCCTACCGAGCACCCACAACTTAATTCCGGCAGACCTTGTCACCAGTTTGCCAATTTCTCTATTCATGCTGTGCTGGGCAATTTCTCTACCGTTTGCTGGCTACTGGTCAGATAAAGTCGGACGTAGAAAATCGCTGATAGCTGGTGGACTACTAACTTCTGTAGGCTTGGTTGCTACCGCGTTAAGCCCTAATTTAGAACTCCTACTCATTGCCCGAGCCGTTACCGCTGTTGGTTATGGTATCGTGTTTATCTCAGCTCAGGGTTATGTCACAGACACTACAAACTCTCATAACAGAACCAAAGGTATGTCGACATTCTTGTCTGCATTTTTCTCTGGTTCCTTATGTGGTGCAGCAATCGGAGGTGTTTTAGCAGATAAGCTGGGCTATTCTGTGACATTCTTGCTAGCCGCCGCATTTGCCATCGTGGGGGTCATGCTCGTTATTAGTTTCTTTGACCGAGGCGAAGCCAACAGTGAAAGTAAGCCAGTAAGACTCTCCGACTTTAAGGTTCTACTGAGCAACAAATATTTCGCGCTCATCACTTTCTTCAGTGCCATTCCTGCGAAAATCGTACTAACGGGCTTTCTGTACTACATCTGCCCCGTTTATTTGCAATCTCTTGGCGAAAGCAGTGCCGTTTCCGGCAGAGTAATGATGACCTATGGCCTAGCAATCATTGTCATTTCGCCACTTGCAGCCATATTAGTTGATAAATGGAACAACAAAATCGCCTTTATATTTATCGGCGGTATCTTGTCTGCAGGTGCATTGATTAATATCATGATGCTTCCTGGCACATTTGGGTTGCTATTAATAGTAATACTTGTTGGTATTGCACATGGTATTTGCGTTTCACCTCAGGTCCCTCTTATTATCGACCTCTTGTCAGACTCTGGCCTGGATAAAGGAAAAACTATAGGCATATTCAGACTAACTGAGAGAATTGGTAACATCGCTGGCCCTTTAGTCGCAGGTCTTGCTCTCAGTGTTTTAGGGTTCCAAGACACCATCATGTTATTCGGTGTGGCTCTTCTTATTAGTTCAATCGTGTTACTAAGCTTCTATAGCTTATTTACTCGTCGTGATAAAAACCAAATGGAGGTGGTTAAATGAGAGTTCTACTTTTATGTCTCCTGACTATCCTGCCGTTTGTGTCTTTGGCTGATACATCGGAATCAGAGAAACATGTTGTCATGGTATTGTGGCGAGGTGTGACTGATGCAGAACGCGGATTTATGGATTACTTATCCAACAAAATGAAGGTGCGTTATACCGTACTTGATGCAAAGCGTGATAAAGAAGCCCTAAAACAACACTTAGCGAGTGTCGAAGAAAGAAATCCCGACTTGATCTACACATTTGGCACAACCATCACTTTGAACCTACTCGGTACAGAACACAATCCAAGTCGCTTTAGAGAAAACAGTGATACCCCCGTTGTGTTTAGTATTGTTACTGACCCTGTCGGCTCTAAAATCGTAGACTCTCTTGATGAAAAGGGTCGCAACTTCACAGGCGTAAGCCACATTGTTCCACACAATGTTCAGTTTAACGCGATTAGTCAATTGAGCGGAATAAAGACAATTGGGATCATTTTCAATCCACTAGAAAACAATGCGGTTGTAACAGCTCGCAGTATACAAACACTTTCGGCCAAGTATCAAAAGGATGTTTATCTTTATCCACTAAGAACATTGAATGACAAACCAGACTCTAGCTCTGTTGGAAAGGTTGTTGACCTAATGATTGAAGATGGTGTTCAGTTAGCTTATCTTCCACCGGATTCCTATATCATCAGTCAAGGGAAAGATATTGTTGATAACTTACACCAACAAGGCATCGCAACGTTTTCAGCAACTGAGTCGCCTATACGCAAACATGATGCTCTATTTGGTATTGTGAGCCGCTACTACAACGTGGGTCAATTTGCTGGTCATAAAGCAGAGCAAATATTAAGTGGTAAGTATCAGCCGAGTGACGTTCCAATCGAACCTTTAACCCAATATTCATATATAGTCAACGTCGGCGCTGCAAGAACACTAGACTATTATCCACCTGTTTCTATTTTAAAAATTTCCGAGCTTATTGGAGGAAATGAATGGTCAGAATGATGCCGTATTTTACTTTCTGCCTAACTATTTTGATTGGCTTATTCACCGTAGCCAACGCATCAGCACAATCAACATTTGGGCCTGCTCGTCTGCATTTGACGACTCAAGACTGGCCGCCCTATCAAGACTATAAGCATGGGCAGATGCAAGGTCTTGCTTTAGACAAAGTAAAATGCGCACTTAGCCATATGGGTCAACCTTACCAAATAACCATGACGGTCTGGTCAGATGCTCAGCTCAGAGTTCAAAGTGGTACTCAACACGGCTTCTTTGTAGCCACACAAACGGCAGAGCGAGACGAATACGCAACGCTGTCAGAACCTATCGCTCAGCAAGAGCTTCGTTGGTACTTTGGTCCGGGTGTAGAGCCTAAGATGGACGAGCTAACCAAAGTTAACCTCAAATTTTCTGCAAAATTTGGGTCCAACAAGTGGTTTTGGCTAAAGCGCAACGGATTCAACGTAGTCAAACAGCCGCGAGATGCTAAAGTATTACTAAAGCTTTTAAAACAAAGGGAAATTGACGTAGCACTGGAAGATGAAAAAGTGTTCAGCGGAGAGTTAATAGAGGCATCTTTACCACATGACTTTTTCCAGTCTCAGTTAATGGACACCAAACCGATGGGCGTCTATTTCTCAAAACGTTTCCTTAAGAAGTACTCTGGTTTTTTATCTGCATTCAATGCAGCGATTTTAAAGTGTGAGGGATAACAAGTGACAATTAGTATTCATTTGATTTCTGTACCCTCTGATGAAGTCGTTACTTCTAGGGTTGTGTACTTACCTAAAACAGGTGGTGAATTTGGGCGGGCAACTTCTTGTGACATCTCTTTACCCGACCAAAGTAAACGTATATCAAGGGTACACGGCAGTATTCGCCTGACTGATAGCGGTTACTGTGTAAAGAGCACAGGCCAAAATAGCGCAGTGCTTAACGATAAAACGATGGCAAAGGGAAAAGAATACCCGCTCAATGATGGTGATATTCTCAAGGTCGAAAACTACACCATGTTGGTATCAACATTGGTCACATCAGAACAGGCATCTGCAGAGGAAAAAGACGACGATTTGTTTTCTGAACCTTTTTCACTCCAACTTGAGAATGACGAAATCGACTTTTTGGAGGAAGATAAAGCTCCCGTGGAAAGTAAAAAAAGTAACCATTTCTCTCAAGACAACATTCTAAGTGATGACCCGTTTGCAGCAGATCCATTCGAAGATTTAGATGCAGATACAATTGCGAAACACGTTGAAGTGGATGATATCAACGCAAATGCAAAAGTGGTCCAAGATCCGGAAGATTCGGAGTTTCTACCTGTGCAATCAAAAGCGGATACCCCGATTGAGTCATCTCTGGAAAAACTGCTTTCGATGACAGAGAAAAACCAAAAGTACTTGAGAAACCCAACGTTACATCACGAAGCATTGTTTGATGCCCTTGAGAAAACCGTTGATCAGTTTCTTAACGAGTTCGCACCCTCTCAGCTAGAGAGACAGTTTAGCGACTATATTTCCGGTGGCATGTTCAGTAGTAAAGAAAAGAAATACTGGAGAATCTACCGTAAGCACTTTCAGCACCGACAAGAAAATGGAGATTTCCGACGCCAGTTCAAAGCTCTCTTTATGGAAAACATGCAAAAGCAAAGAGAGGAAAATTGATGGCTAAGTGGTGTTTTGTTTTGGCTCTGTTTCTGGTGGGTTGTTCATCCGATCCAGCGCCTGTTGTTACACAATACTCATTAGCAATTAAGTCAGACAAATCGGCTAACCCTTCGGAGTCTAACGATTCCAACCCTGTGGTTGTACGCCTTTACCAGCTGACTGATGCACAAATGTTTAAACAGCAGCCTTTTATTGACCTGTACAGCAATGACGTACAGTTACTTAGCGCTAACTTGATTTCCAAGCAAATTTTGCCAGTGGTCATTCCTGGGAGCGAGGAGAAAATAACTTTAGATATCAATAACCAAACACAATACGTCGGTGTTTTGGTGGAGTTTATTGACTATCAACAAAGTGAGCCAAAGTCGGTGTCAATGTTACCTAAAAATTCAGACGAGTATTTGCAACTTAGCATTTCAGGTGACAAAGCCAAGCTCGAAGTTATTACGCCAGATTCTCCCTGGTGGAAATTATTTTAATCATAAAATAGGGAAAGTACGTGGACGCATTCAAAAAAGTAGTATGGCAAGAAGGTATGTTCATTGCCCCACAACATTTTCAGCAGCAGGATCGATATGTCCAAAATTACGTTCGTCAAAATATCGAGACCTTGGCAGGATTTGCTCCCTTTTATGGTGTGACTGAATTAACCATCAATCACGATCTACTTAAAATTGGTAAACTCTCGGTAGCTTCATCAGCGGGTGTCTTCCCTGATGGAACTCAATTTGAGCTGAAAGAAGAGGTCGCCAGAGATATTCCTCAAGGAACAATAGAAACCATTGCTTATCTCGCCCTACCAATATCTTTGCAAGGCAACAATGACTATGGCAGTGATGAGTCAGAGCAGAGTCGCTATGTCACACAGTCCATCAGTGTTTTCGACACATCAACGTCAGAAAATGCAAGTGTCGAAATAGATGTTGCCCAGCTGAACATTTCTATCAAGCTTGAGGGTGAAGATACGTCCGGTTTTACCTTGATTCCTATTTCTAAAATTCTGGAAAGCAGCGAATCAGGAGATGTGGTACTGGATCGAGCATTTATTCCTGCCTGTCTTCACTACGGCGCTTCGACATTATTGGTTGAGCGCATGAAAGAGATCCACGCTCTTTCTTCCAACAGAGCAACAAATCTGCTCAAGCGAATCCAAGCTGGACAGGGACAGAAGAGCCCTCAGTCTATGATGCAAGATTACCTTTGGTTGCAGACTTTAAATACATGGCTGCCGTGGTTTGATCTCACCATCAATAACCCTAAGTTCCAGACGCATGATTTGTACCTCGAACTGAGAAAGTTTGAAGCACAGGTAATGGCTCTGACGCCGGCAATCCCTGAGCCATGTAGCAATCTTCAGTACCACAGGCTGTATGATAGCTTTAATCCTCTGTTCTCTAGTTTGCGTAATATGCTTACTCTGGTCCAACAGGACTCTGTTATCGAGTTCAATTGGGACTCCTCTTTGTTCGAACGTCGTCGCTTGTTACGTACACTGATTAAGGATACGGCAAGCGTCTCTAATCGCCGATTCGTGCTTGCCGTTAAGTCAAATATAAGTAGTGCTGAACTTAATGAGCTGTTCCCCGTTTCTGCCAAGCTGGGTAACAACGCGCGCATTGTTGAGCTAGTGAGAAACAGTTTATCAGGTATAGCGCTCTCCCCGCTGCCTGTTGCGCCAAGTGAATTAAAGCCGATGCAAGGGGTTTCTTACTTCGAAGTGGATACCTCCGATAGGATGTGGCTTGAGATGCTTGAAAACCGTGATGCTATTGCAATGCATGTAGATACACGCATTAGTGAATTAGAAGTCATGTTGTACGCGTTGAGATAATGCCTATGGACTACTTAGACGAAGAAACACTGGTTTGGGACACAAACAAGTCTGACTTTACCGACAAGAACAACGATGAAAACACATCTCGCTGGGTGTCGGTTAATGCCAGTAAAAACCATCATGAGTTTCTGAATTACTTTGATAAAGCAGAAAACCAGTTAATCAATATCAGCAGTGAGTTACTGTCAACGACATTAAAAGTATCAACGCTGCCAGAACCAGAAGATGTCACAACACTTCGCCACCAGCTTGTAAGTAATATCAATGAAATCAAAGCCAAAGGTGCAGAGTTAACTTACCCTGTAGCGGTTATTGATAAACTCTGCTTCCTATATGCCGTTGTTTTAGATGAGCTAATTATCTACAGCGAATGGGGAGAAAAACGCGGCTGGGAAAATAAAACCCTGCTCAGCGAATTATTCGGTATGAGAAATGGCGGTGAATTGTTTTTCACCGTTGCGGAAAAAGCAACGAGACAGCCTCATAAATTGATCGATCTGCTTGAAGTCATATACATATTCCTCAACATCGGCTTCAAAGGTCAATATAGGGAATCGGGCAGTGAACAGTTAAAGAGCTTCATTCATCAGCTAGAGCAAGTCATCAGCCAATACCGCCAAAGCAACAGCATTCACTGCCGGACTCGAGTAAAACAGCCTAAAGCACGTAAGCCAACACGCAGAAAACGCTATCTGCTAACGACACTATTTTTCAGTACTTTGATTGCGCTGAGTATAGGCTTAACTCACTTCTGGTATGAAAAAACAATGCCACAGCGCGCACGAGACTTTAACTTCTTACCGGACTTTAGCGAACGTTACGTCTTATCAGGTGAAGTTAACGATATCGTCTTTATCAGCAACGATGATGATTTGGTAAATACTCCGCAACGAGCTAGCAAAGTAGAGATGGTCGATGCAACTCCACCACCTTCAATGCTGACCAGCAAGTCAGAATGGTTGGTGCAATTGGCAACGTTCTCGTCACAGAAAAATGCAGACGCATTTATAAGCACATTGTCCCCATCCGCTTACACGCCTATCGTAGAGCAGTTTCACTCCTTTTATCGGGTCATTGTTCGCAGCGAATCCTCTCAACAAGCCAGAGAGATTAAAGCTTGGTATTTAGAAAAAGACGCAATCAAAGCCATCATTGTGCAAAACAAAAAAACAATAAAAGACACTAAGAAAACTTCAGAGGCTCCTTAGGAATGGCAGAATCAACTTCATCTAAATCTACAAACAACAGACGAAGCAGCATACTTTGGACTCTTCTGTTTGTGGTCATTACCTTTGCTGTTGGAGGTGTTCTGACCTGGAAGTATGCTTATCCAACACACACTTTAGTTGGTGTACTATCGACACTACTGGTCGCTATCCTTTTAGGCTCGCTATGTTATTGGTTACTTTCTCGTCGAAAGAACAAGCCACAAACATCTAATCAAGAAAAAGCGCTAATCAACAAGCGCTGTAAACTGCTTGCGCAACACTTTAAGCTGATGCTTTACGTGCAAAAGAGAAAGAAACGCCTCAGTAGCCGTTACGATCAACCAACTTATATTCTACTCAGCGACGATCCTCGTAAAGATAAGAGCATCATTACTCAAATGGGTTATGAAGCTTACAAAGTGGATGATTTTGGCAACGATATCGAGTTCCCTATTTTATTTTGGCTAAGTGAACACTCAATACTTATTTCGGTGAGCTTGGGAGAGGACCAAAACCCTGCTTACATCAAAACGCTCTGCCAAAGTTTAAACAAATGGCGTCCGCGTCAGGCAATAAATGGCTTGTTATTGACGACAGATGTGAAAGAGCTACTCAATTCCACGGAGACCCTAACGCAAAAAGCAGATCAGATAAAATCTGAGATTCAGGGCTTCAACCGAGCATTTGGCCTTAATCTACCAGTTTACAATGTCATTACTCAGATGGGGCAAATTAACGATTTTTGTCAGTTCTTCTCCGCTTTTGATGAAACAAAACGGAACGAGGTATTTGGAGCTACATCTCCGATTCAAAAGCATGGCGGAATTGATGGGGACTGGTTCAATGAAGAGTATGACAGCCTCATTAGCCAGTTAATAGCTAATATGAGTACCGCTCTAGCATCGCAACTAAATCAAGATTACCGCAATGCAATCTGTGCAGCCCCATACCAATTCGGTTTACTAAAACAAAGTCTGTGGCAGTTCCTTCATCGCTTATATCGCGGCGATCAGCTACAAGATGGGCTTAACTTCCGAGGCTTTTATTTCACACATAGTGGCACGAACCAAGCGCAACACGATGTTTTAGCTAACGTCGTAAACCAGTCTCTTGGACACGAGCAATTTCAGCAGCATCAACAAATCCCAGTGCAGCAAACCTTATTTGCTCAGCACCTGATGACTCACGCTGTACTTAACGAGCACGATCTTGTTGGAGTCAATCGTCGCAAAGAAAACTTACTGCTGACTATGCAAACAGCCTATACCCTATTCTGGCTAGGATTGTTTGCAAGTGTACTACTTGTCATAAAATTGGACTTCGACTATCAAAGCCAACGTGAAGCGCGTGCCGATAGCATGCTCGAACGCTACAAGGAGTCTATCGCAGCGCAGCCTTATGACATTGAAAACATGTCAGATAACATTCCGAATCTGTATTCTCTAAACCGGATTTATTCTCTGTATCTTGAGCCTAAGCCTTGGTACACGCTGTCAATCATGCCGAGCTCAAGTATCATGAAAGATGTTCAGGCAGCCTATTTCAGTGAACTACAGCGCGTATTGATCCCTTCTATGGAAAATACGTTAGAGAAAGATCTGTTTGTTTACGTTAACCTAGAAGACCAAGCAAAAACTTTGTCTTTGCTAAACAACTATCGCTTGCTGTTCAATCCTGAACGAACCAACATTACTGAACTCAAGAATTACTTTGTCACTACGCTAGAGGAGCAAGGCGAAGCAGACAGCGTCAATGTTGCACAACTTAGGGTCTTGCTTGATGACGTTTTTGCGCAGGATTTAGTTCCTATCAAGCCTAATTTTGATTTAGAAAGCCTAGCCAAAAAGGTCATTAACCAAACTGGTATAGAGACTCTTTTGTATGAGCATATCCTGAACTCGCCAACCTATTCGAAGCGCATTGATGTTCGTCAGGAGCTTGGGACCAACTTTAATCAGTTGCTGTCTTTCTCCCCTGACTACGTGGGATACTTGGTTCCTTACCTATTTACACCATCAGGCTTCAACGAATTGGACTTATCCGTCGATTCTCCAGTACTCAAAGACGCTCTAAAAGCGTACGAGGGAGTTGCTGGCACTTCACCAAGTGCGCTAGAAATGTATCGTATCAGCCGAGACCTCAAGCAAATGTATCAGGGCGATTACATTAATTACTGGCGAGACTTTGCTACTCATATCCAAGTTAAAAGCATTTCAAATGCTGATGAGCTAAAACAGACGCTTGCTGTACTAACAACAGCATCTAACAACCCTTTGGCTCAGCTGTATACGACTATCAGCAAATACACGTCTGTTGAGTTAATTCAGCCGGAAACTAAGAAGGAAGGTGAACAACCACCCGAGCAGGATATCGATAAGAAAGAGTCTGCACGACAAATCTATATCGCGTTCAGCCAATACCACAAACAAGTTACCGCAGATGACCAAGGTAATAAGCCAATTGATGCGTTACTAGGGCAATTTACAGAAGCAGAAACCTGGCTAGGCAAATTCTACGAGGCGGAAGATCCGCAAAAAGTGGCCTATCAAGCACTGACAGCTGAAATAAAAACCAGTAACCCGATTTCACTTTTGGCACAGCAAGAGGCCTCTCAGCCTAGCATTTCAAAGCAGATACTCGCTCAGATTACTAAGCAAACTAACGATCTTGTTATGAGCTTGGCACATGCCTATCTGAACAGCACATGGAAAACAGAGGTTTATCAGCCTTACGAAACAACCATTGCTGCTTACTATCCGTTTAACAAGACTGCAAGCCTAGATGCAAGCACGGCTGACGTTGCAGCCTTCTTTAAAGTTAACGGAATCTTAGACCAGTTCTACCAAACAAAACTGAAGAGTTTCTCCACCGAAGAACGCTCTCCATACTTGTATGGTTTGTTACCGAATACAGGGTTAGCGTTAGATCCCGCAGTGTGGCAAATGATAGACAAAGCTCGAGATATTCGAAATGCCCTATTCTTGGCGGATCCGCAAAATATGTCATTGCAATTCCAGCTTAAAGCCAAAGAGATGAGTTCAGATGTCACCGAGTTTATTATCCGAGGTGAAAAACCATTGTTTACTTATCAACACGGCCCGCGCCTATGGAGTAAACAAAGTTGGAACGCAACTGCAATTGAGCAAGATGCGTTAGGCTTCCAGATAAAAGCACAAGCCAGCTCTATTGCTAACGAGAAATTCGAAGGTAACTGGGCTTGGTTTAAGCTGATTGAACCAAGAGTTGCATCTACGACGTCTCAACAAACTGAAGTAGCCATTAAGTATGGCGAAAGTCAGGTTGAGCTGAGTATCAAGACGCAGGGACAAAACAATCCATTTGTGCCGAATTTCTTCTCTGCCTTCTCATTACCATCGAGTATCTAAATGTGAAGATAAACCGCGAAGCAGCTAGCAAAATAGAAACATGCTTTAGAGTACTGAAGGTTACTCAGTACTCGCTGCTTCGCAACGGTACTTATCTAGCGACTCACTCACATTTTGGACCCACGATTGTAAAGTTTGCTCATAGTGTAGCTGCAAAACAGCAACTCAAAACAGAAGCTGAATTCCTGCATCATCATTCCTCTCCTTACTGGCCCAAGTATCTGGACTATGGATCCGATATGGGGATGGATTGGCTGATGCTGGAGTTTTTTGAATCTCTGTCCATCGATTATTCTCAACTAGATCATTCTCTAAAAAAAGAAATTACCAGTAACGCTGAGCAGGCCCTCATTGCCTTACACGGCACTGGATACATTCATGGCGATATCAAGCCTTCCAACCTGATAGTAACGCCATGCTACCGAACCATATTGGTCGATATGGGAAGCATACTCCCCATAGGGTCCAGTTACGAACAACAAACAAGCCCTTCTCTCTCTCCTATGTTTTCTGCTCTAAACCCGAACCTACGCACTGGTGAAATTTCCCCTCAGAATGATTTCTTTTCACTCGCTATTTCGCTGCAGACTATGTGGGAACATCACCCTTTTTCAGAACAGTCGTTGATCGAGTTTATAAAGACAGAAAAGCTCCCAATATTAGGGAGCCTTTCAAGTTGTTATCAAATACTAGTAGCACAGCAAGTTAAACGTGCTAGGCAACTTGCTCTCGCGTCAGATACTGGGTGATATCAACTTTATCGTTCTGGCTTTCGGGCAAAAACTTATTGGCATATTCTAGATAAGCTCCACTTTGTAAAAACAATAAGAACAGCTCCATATCGACATGCTTATCCAACGCCATTTTATGGAGGATATCTACCGCGACACTCACTGGTTTGGCTTTTTTATACGGCCTGTCTGCTGCAGTAAGCGCTTCAAAAATATCCGCTATGACCAAAATTCGTTCTGGTACCGATAAGTCTTCCGCCTTTAATTTACGTGGATAACCCGTACCTTTTAAGGTTTCATGGTGCGTTGAAGCATAACGTGGTACTCGGCTAAGTTCGGGCGGAAACGGTAAAGCTTCCAACATTTTGATGCCACTAATCATATGTTCATTAATTTTGAATCTGTCCTCTGCCGTTAATGTACCTCTTGATATAGATAAGTTATACAATTCCCCTAGATTGTACTGGTATTTCGGCACATCCATTTTGATGCCAAACTTGGGGTCAAACTCCAACGGTCTAATCCGGGGTTGTATGTGTTCTGGTTTGTCATCAAGTAACTTCTCTGTTGCCGGCAAAGTGCGTTGAGTGGTTGGCTTATTCAATTCTTCAAAAGGCGATAAACCCAATCGATCATCAAAATTTCGCTGCCATGTAATTTGGCTTATGGAATTAATTCGCTCAACCTGCTCTTTCCCCATAAACTCACCGCCGACATTCGATATCGCGACAAACTCGAAATCCTCTTGTAGCTGGGCTTTCTTTGCACGCAATATCTGTAAGGCTTGCTCTTTGTCTACGTCTTCCGCTAACTGAGATTGTAGAAACTCGATTTCAGCATCTCGCCACAGTACTTCAAATCGCATTCTTACTTCATGAATACGGTTATAGTTAGCTTCGAGCTTAGTGCCTTTATCAACGATATGTTCAGGTGTGGTTATCTTACCGCAGTCGTGTAGCCAAGCTGCGATACGAAACTCCCTACGCTCCTGATTATTGGCAAACGAAAAATCTTTCAGTAAGCCTGAGTCACATTTCTCAGCCGCTTCCGCAAGCAACATTCCAAGCTCAGGAACGCGATTACAGTGGCCAGCCGTATAAGGAGATTTGTCATCAATGGCTTGAGCAATCAACTTAATAAATGACTCAACAAACGCCTCTTGTTGCTTTTCATGTCGTTTTATTTCGCGTGCCATATCATGAATCGAATGTGATAACGCCCAGACTTCCTTAATATTAGAATTCACTATCTGTACATCATCAAACTTGCGACATTTGATTTTCTTCGTTTCTTCCTGAAGCTGACGAATGGGTTTCACTATCGGATTACCGAATACCCAAGCTACAGGCAACAACAAGCACAAGACCACCACAGTGCCACCAATCGAGGTATACAACCTGTCATATACCTGCGCCATCACCACATCTTCCGGCACGATAACAGCAAGGAACTCTTCGTTGTCTTGAGCATTTTTTCCTAATGCCTCTACATAAAAGAATTTGCTGCTACCGTTCACCTCACGTTTGTGGATAGTCCCTGAGCCCGCCAAAAAGTCTAATCCTTCATAAGGCACTCGATGCTCTTTAACCTGGCTAAACCAAGCATCACTCAACGTTGTCAGTTCATCAGGTGTGATGCTGTCAATGGCGCGAGCTAATAGTGGCTCGAGCGCGTGATGCTTTTCACTTAGTGTCAGGTAAAAAGGTGCAGATGCCTGAATCGGCAAGAATTGGAATTTAACATTGTTGTTTTGACCCAAATGTTCCAAAGTCCTCCTCGTGTCGAGTAAAAGCTGGATATCACCTTTCAGTAACGCCTGATACGCATCTTCGCCGTCACTGAATACTGTCGGGCTAACTTCTCCCATAACAGAACTAGCGTTAAAGCGATGCCCATCAATAACTCCAACCTTACTTGAGTACCAATCAGGTGCTGTCTCCCCCAAAAAAGCCATGGCTAAAGGTTCTTTAAACAGAAGTATCCGAGCGTGCTCAGCATCCACATCCATTTCTGGAAGCGAATGTGCAATATCCAGCTGGCTTTGGTTTAACTTACGAATTAACTCATCACTCGAAAACCCATTAATAAACTCAAAATGGAGCCCCGTTTTCTTTGCCAATAAATTCAGTAACGCGATAGAGTAACCCTGAGGTTCACCGGCACGGGCGTAGTCATATGGCCTCCAGTTGAGTTGATTCGATACCAACAAAGATGGCGTCCTATCCACTAGTTCTTGTTCACTCGGGCTTAATGTTAGCGGCTTGGTCACAGACTGAATCTCATCCGTTCCCTGTTGATTGGAAGCAATGATTTCACCAGTGCGATGAAAAACAAACGATTCTATGCCTGCGTCGGTTGGCAAGCCCATTGCGGCAGCGGTGATTCTCGAACTGATCGAAGACAGAACTATATCAATGCCCAATACCGCTTCCCGTGTCTTCAGAGAATAAGTCTGCCCAGTAATTTTCAAGTGCTTAAAGAGATATGGCTCTGTCTTGTACACATCATCTGCTGAAGCAGCTTGGTACCAAGGACGCTGTGTGGGGAAATAATTACTTTGTTTGGTACGAACACCAGTTTGTTCAAAATCGGAGGTGTAATAAATCGTCTGGCGTATTCGATTATGTTCCGGACCATTAATTTTGATCACTACCCAACGGTCATCAGGGCGAGCTTCAATACGCTGCCGGACAATTGGCGAAGACTCTAGGTTGATAATCTGGTAGAAGTCTTCTTGGCCGTTACCAAAATAAATACTGTAAAACAATGGGTTATCTTTCAGTACTTGAATCAGTATGGTACGAATTTCTTCTTCACTGAAATCATGATCAATCGTTCTTGAAATGCTGCTCAGAATCCGCGCACTGCTTTTCGCGTTCAGATCGACCTCTTGAATATACTCACTGACATCGGTTGTCGCCTTGGTCAGCTTGCTTACTACATGCTCTTCGGACATCTGGCGAGTAAAAATATACTGCAGGCTAATTGCAAACATCGATGTGACGATAGTAGCAATGATGAACATCGTCCCGACTGTAAAGCGTATCGAGTATGTGTGCTTATGCTTCTTCAATTCGTCCAACTACACGCCCTCCATGGCTATAACTTCTAGACTTTGAGATGAACTAAAGTACCAATTAGATAGTGTAGTAATTGCATAGAAAGCAGAGATATATCTGGAAGGAAAATTTCGATTATTCGTAGCGCGTCAACAATTTAGCTATAGAACAATGCCGATTAGGGTAATTGTTCAGCTCTAAAATTTTGCCGTGAACTTTATGAACAAAATCTTCACAATGCTCAATATTGTTTTTATCAACGTATTAACGACAATTATTTAACACCCCATTAACCTTAAACGCATCTATTGACGAGTTTCCCTCCCTTGTTAATGGAAAACTGATAACGATAAGTGCAATCTCAATGAAGATGCACCTGAACATAAGGAACGTGAATCATGTTTAAGGTACTCAAGCCAACACTGGCAGCTTCAATCATCGCTGCGTCTTTTTCTTTCAACACTTTTGCAGCCGATCTTGAAAAAATACACTTCTTAATCCCTGGCGGTGCTGGTGGTGGCTGGGATATGACGGCTCGTGGAACGGGTGATGTCCTCGTTAAGTCAGATATCGTCGACAACGTCTCATTCCAAAATCTGTCCGGCGGAGGCGGTGGTAAAGCCATTGCTCACCTGATTGAAACCGCTCAGCGTCAAGAAGATACGCTGATGGTGAACTCTACTCCAATCGTTGTGCGCTCACTGACAGGCATTTTCCCTCAGTCATTCCGTGATCTGACACCGGTCGCAGCCACTATTGCAGACTATGGTGCAATCGTGACTTCTGTCGATTCCAAATACAACACATGGGAAGACGTAGTTAAAGACTTTGAATCTAACCCTCGTAAAGTCAAAATTGCTGGCGGCTCAGCTCGTGGCAGTATGGACCACCTAGTTGTAGCGGCAGCGTTCAAAGGTGAAGGTTTCGATGCACGTAAAGTGCGCTACATCGCTTACGATGCAGGCGGTAAAGCCATGGCTGCTCTACTCTCTGGCGAAACACAACTGCTTTCCACCGGCCTAGGTGAAGTACTGGAGATGTCAAAATCTGGGCAAGTTAAGATCCTAGCGGTCACAGCACCTAAACGCCTAGATGCTGCACCAGAAATTCCAACTCTAACGGAATACGGAAACGAAACTGTCTTTGCTAACTGGCGTGGATTCTTCGCCGCTCCAGGCACAAGCCAAGAAAAACTGGATGAGTGGAACACCGCACTTCAGAAAATGTATAACACCGACGAGTGGCAGGTCGTTCGAGATCGCAATGGGTGGATTGATAACTACAAGGCAGATAAAGATTTTTACGCTTTCCTTGAAGATCAAGAAAAGCAAATGGGCGACCTAATGCGCGAGCTGGGTTTCCTTAAGTAATCCTGTCGAGGGCAAACTTGCACTTGCCCTCTTTCCTTTTTGCCGTACCTGAGATAACGACACAATCTCCTCTGTTTAGAAATAAACAGCTAAGCCTCTTTGACTAGCAGCAAATGGCTTATTGGTTAGTGATACATGCTCATTAATCCCTCTTGTACGGCTTTTTTCTTCCCTCAATGTGAATGCAAATGGAGTTGGATATGTCGGACTTGCCAACGAATTCTTTCAACAAAGGTCAGTTTTTCTCAAAAGAGAATTTGCTTTGTCGCGATCGCGTCGGTGCCATGATCTTTCTTATCGTATGCCTTTGTTATGGCTATCAAACATCACAAATTCCTCTTTTTCCCGGTGACGAATATGAACCCTTCACGGCTCGCACCTTACCCACACTCCTGACCTTTATCGGTATCGGTCTTTCTCTGATGTTACTTGTGACAGGCCAAGCGGATAAGCAAAGCGGCGCGGTAGTGGATTTTAACTGGAAACTGCTGATCGCTTTTCTAGCGTTAATGGCGTTTTACGGTTTAGGGCTGACTTACATTGGATTTGTGCTCGCAACGGGACTATTCCTGCTCGCAGGTTTCTACCTACTGGGTGAACGTCGGAAAAAGGTCCTGTTCGGAGCCTCTTTCCCTTTTGTCATCGCATTTTATCTGCTGCTCACTCAGGGACTGGATATTTATCTGGAACCGGGCGTCATCTTCACCATGTGGTCGTAAACAGTAAGGAATAACAAATGTTAGATGGAATCTTACAAGGTCTTTCGACCGCAGTTATGCCGATGAACATCATGATGGTGATCGTCGGATGTTTCGTTGGTACCTTCATCGGTATGCTTCCAGGCCTTGGCCCTATTTCAGCTATCGCTCTGATGATCCCCATTACGTATGGATTAGATCCTTCATCAGGCCTAATCTTAATGGCAGGTGTGTATTACGGTGCGGTATTTGGTGGCTCAACCTCTTCAATTCTAATCAACGCTCCGGGCTGTTCTTCTACCGTTGTGACCGCTTTTGATGGCTACCCAATGGCGCAGAAAGGTCAAGCTGGTAAAGCACTAGCATTAGCTGCCTACTCGTCATTCACGGGTGGTACCCTATCTGCGATTATGCTGCTCGTAGCAGCTCCTGCTCTGGCAAGTGTGTCACTTAGCTTCCAGTCTTCTGACTACTTCGCACTGATGCTATTGGGCCTATCAGCCGTTGCTGCCTTCGCTGGTAAAGGTCAGGTAATCAAAGCTTGGATGATGACCATTCTAGGCCTGATGCTGTCCACGGTAGGTATCGACAAAGGCGTGGGTGTTGAGCGCTTCACATTTGGACTAACAGACTTAATGGATGGATTCAGCTTCCTGCTGTTAGCGATGGCGACTTTTGCATTAGGGGAGACCTTAATGGGCATCCTTAAGCCAGAAAAAGACACTCGCAACGAAGAACAAAGCAAAATGAGTGACATTGGCAGCATGAAAGTCACCAAAGAGGAAGTCAAAGAAGTCGCGCCTGTTTCGATCCGTTCTTCCATTTTGGGTTTCTTTACTGGCGTGTTGCCAGGCGCTGGTGCAACTATCGCAGCCTTCCTGAGCTATGGTATGGAACGTAACCTAGCACCTAAAGATAAAAAAGAAGAATTTGGTAAAGGCAGTATCCGAGGACTGGTTGCACCTGAGTCAGCAAACAACGCGGCATCAAGTGGCTCTTTTGTACCACTTTTAACTTTGGGTATTCCGGGGTCAGGCACTACAGCCATCATGTTAGGCGCACTGATTGCTTATGGCATCCAACCGGGCCCACGTCTGTTTGTCGAACATCCTGACGTCTTCTGGTCAGTCATCATCTCCATGTATTTCGGCAACATTGTTTTGGTTATCCTCAACTTGCCACTGATTCCTTACATTTCCAAGCTGTTAGCAGTTCCTAGGACAGTGCTGTTACCGATGATTCTGTTCTTCTCTATCACTGGTGTTTACCTAGTGTCATTCAACACTATGGATGTCTTCATCATGTTGTTGATTGCGATGGGCGCTATTGCGTTGAGGTTGGCTAATTTCCCTCTCGCACCATTACTGCTTGGTTTTATCCTTGGCGGATTGATGGAAGAAAACTTGCGTCGGGCGTTAATGATCAGTGATGGAGAACTCAGCTTCCTATGGGAAAGACCTATCACAATGACCTTTACCGTGTTAGCCGTATTGGTGTTGTTTAGCCCTATTATCGTTAAGCTGTTTCAAAAACTAAAACCTAGTCCCGTTAAAGCGGAACAATAAACACCCATTTCAAGGAGGCGATTTAGCCTCCTTTGTTACCTCTATTTGCCAACAATATCAGTTAGAGTTTATACTCTAATTTTAACAAATAGAGTTCATTGTATGTCGCTGCGTCCTATTGCCTTGATAGTTGGCTGTCTTAGCTCATTCCCGTTTGCAGCCCATTCCGCGGCCATCAGTTTTAGTGAAGCTTGGCAGCTATTGCAAAACGAAAACAATTCGTTGGCTGCGCAAAGAGCGAATGTTGACCGATATCAACACTTGGAAAATGCGACTGATAACCTGAACCTGCCATCTGTGACGATTGGGGCAAACTACACGCGCTTAGATACCGATGTCACCCTATCGGGCAACCAACTGATTGAAAGTACCAATGGCACGCTACCCAGTGTCGGTAGTCTCTCTCTTCCTCCTTCATTACTCTCAGGGCTCGGTCAACTGTTTACCGATCTAGGTAATACAACCTCTACGATTACTGAGCGGGATATTTTTACATCTTCTATCAGAGCTATTTGGCCTATTTTTACTGGCGGTCGAATCACCGCAGCACAATCAGCAGCACAAGGGAAATCAGAGGAAGCGCAAAGCCAACTCGCGATGGAAACTCAAGTGCGATACGAAGACTTAAGCAAATACTATTTTAGTGTCTTGCTAGCAAAAGAAGTGGTCGAGACACGTCAACTGGTAGAAAGCGGCTTAAAAACGCACAGAGACAACGCACTTAAATTAGAGCAGCAGGGACAAATCGCTCGAGTTGAACGTCTCCAAGCGGAATCCGCACTCGATCAAGCGACCATTGAGCGCAAGAAGGCACAAAAGAATCTTGATATCGCACAGACAGCGCTGACTCAGATACTCAGCCAATCTTCGACGGTTGAGCCACGCGATCATCTATTTATCAACGACACTCTTCCCCCAATGGACGCATTCATTAACCAAACTCTAATCACCTACCCTGGGTTGTCGTTGCTTGATGCAAAAGAGAAGCAGGCCCGAAGTCTGATCAAAGCAGAAAAAGGCAAATATTACCCTGAGGTCTACCTGTATGGTGATTACAGCTTACATGAAGATGATTCACTCGCCAGTCAGATGAAACCAGATTGGCTCGTTGGCGTTGGCGTCAGCATCCCACTTATTGAATCAACAGGTCGCTCGGATCAAGTTAAAGCGGCTCATAGTGCAGTGTCTCAAGTGCAGTACCTCAAAGCGCAAGCCAAGCAAGATTTAACAGTGCTTGTTCAAAAAACCTATTTAGAGGCGCAGCAAGCTCAGGAAGAAGTACTCGGACTTAACTCCAGCATTGAGCTAGCTAAAGAGAACATCAAACTACGAGAGAAGGCCTTTTCTCAAGGCCTTTCTACCTCGACGGACGTCGTTGACGCTCAGCTTTACTTAGCCAGTGTCCAAACACAGAAATCAGCCGCAAGCTTTAACTACTTAATATCGCTATCAAAGCTTCTCGCTTTATCGAGCGAAATGAACACATTTCAGCAATACCAGCAAACCTCTATCAACACTTCAAACCTTTAGGATACCGAGATGAAAAAAGCCAAACCGATTGTACTGACTGCTGCCGCTTTAGCCATATCGTCTTGGATTGGGTATAGCTTCTATCAAGCCTATCAACCAAAGCCAGTGCGTCTGCAGGGGCAGATTGAATCGCAACAATACAGCATTTCTTCCAAGGTACCGGGCCGTATCGATCAGGTGCTGGTTCGAAAAGGTGACAAAGTAGAAAAAGGCGAGTTGATTTTCACTCTTCATAGCCCAGAAATAGAGGCTAAACTGGAGCAGGCTATTGCAGGACAGAAGGCCGCTGGCGCGCTCGCACAGGAAGCAGAAAAAGGCGCAAGAATACAACAAATCCAAGCGGCAAAAGACCAATGGCAGAAAGCAAAAGCCGCCTCTCAATTAATGGAGAAAACCTATCTTCGGGTTAACAACCTCTACAAAGATGGCGTTGTCGCTGAACAAAAGCGCGATGAAGCCAAAACCCAATGGGACGCGGCAAAATACACAGAAAGTGCCGCTTATCAAATGTACCAGATGGCTCATGAAGGCGCCCGCGACGAGACCAAGGTTGCTGCTGCAGAGAAAGCTCGCATGGCAGCAGGCGCGGTTGCCGAAGTTGAGGCTTATGCAAAAGACACACAAATCGAAAGCTGGTTTGACGGCGAAGTGTCACAAGTGCTGCTGCAAAGCGGTGAGCTTGCCCCTCAAGGTTTTCCTGTGGTGACCGTCATTGATACAGATGATTCTTGGGCGGTACTAAATGTCCGCGAGGATCAACTTAGTCATTTCACCAAAGGCCAAAGATTCAGTGCTTATTTGCCTGCCCTTGGTCATTCACTTGAATTTGAGGTCACTCATATCGCAGTCATGGGGGATTTTGCCACTTGGCGTTCAACCGATGCGTCACAAGGCTTCGACTTACGCACCTTCGAGGTCGAAGCCCGCCCATTGGCTCACAAAGATACCCTGCGCATGGGTATGAGCTTAGTTGTTGAGTTGTAAAATGTCCGATTTATTCGCCACGCAGTGGCGCATACTGCAACGAGACCGATGGCTGCTCTCGTGTCTGACATGGATACCGCTTATATTGGTTGTCTCTATCTGGGCGATATTTTCTCAGGGTATTGCAAGAAACCTCCCCATTGGCGTTGTCGATCTATCCCACAGTCAGCTTTCAAGGCAGCTTAGTCGCAACTACGATGCAACCGCCACACTCTCTGTCACGCATAACTTTGCTGACGTTGCGGAGGCAAAACAAGCGTTGGTTTCAAGCCAAGTGTATGCGTACGTTGTTATTCCGGATAATTTTGATAAAGACATTTATCGCGATTTACCTCCCGAAGTAAGTGCGTTCTACAACAGCCAAACAATATTAATTGGAAAGCTTATCGGCTCAGCACTAGTACAAGCTCAAGCAACATTCAATGCGCGCATTGATGCCTCAAAAGCACTCGCAAAAGGGAACAGCACCGTTGGATCTGCCGTAGGTACTGCTCTTCCAGTGCAAACACAGATTACGCCCCTGTTTAACAAGAACGCTAACTATGCTCAATTTCTCGTCTCTGCCATTGTTCCAGCTTTGTGGCAAATCATCATTGTGGTTGCAACCATATTGGTGTTGGCGGCTAACCACAGAGACAGAGGTTTGACTCAATGGCTCCAAAGCGATCCAACCACACAGTGGTTCCATACATTGCTGCCTTATTTCCCTGTATTCATGGTCCAAGGTTTCACTTTTCTATGTTGGTTTTACTTGGGGTTTGACTGGCCGATGAATGGTAGTTTACTGGTGCTGATGTTTGCTCAGGGGCTGACAGTTATGGCCTGTATGATCATGGGCAGTTTTTTCTTCTTTTTGACACTCGATCCTGCTCGCGCCATGAGTTTTGCAGGAGCATTTACTGCGCCCAGTTTTGCTTTTATGGGCATCACTTTTCCAGTCACTGACATGAACTCACTCGCACAATTCTGGCGAAGTTTACTGCCTATCAGTCACTATATTGAAGCTCAGGTAAGCCAAGTCAGCTACGGACAGTTTTGGGTGAACACAGCGCTAGGTCTGTTGCCGATGTCAGGGTACTTACTGCCCGCGTTAATATCGGTACTTTTGATCAAAAAGCATCTATCTCGCCATAACAGCCTATATTCACAGGAGGCCAAATGACATTCAGACAAGTATTCTATGCTGAACTCAAAGCGCTTCTAACAAACCCTGTGGTGATGCTGACTGTTTTTGGAGGCGTTGTATTCTATTCGTTCCTCTACCCGCTTCCCTACAGCCACCAAACGCCGAGAGAGCAAAAGATCAGTATCGTTAACCTTGATCAAAGCCAGATAAGCTTCAAACTGGAACGAATGGTAGATGCAACACCACAAGCCAAGGTTGTTCAGCGAGATTACACCATTGAGTCAGCTCACCAAGCCTTTCTCAACGGTGAGGTGAGCGGCTTTCTAGTCATTCCAGAGCATTTCTATAAAGACTTATTGCTCGGTAAAAGCCCAACGCTCTCCTTTGCCGGCGATGCTTCCTATTTTCTGGTTTACGGCACCATAGTAGAAGGGTTGGCACAAGCAGGAGGCACATTAGCGGCGCAAACTAAAGTATCCAGATTAATATTGGATGGCGTTCCTCTCTCTTTAGCCAGTGAGCAGTTCGCCTCAACCAAACTCAATTTAAAACCAACCTTTAACCCACGTATGGGCTATATAGATTACGTCGTGCCTGCCGTATTCGTTTTAATACTCCAGCAAACACTTGTGATGGCAGCAGGCCTAATGACCGGGAGTCAGAAGAATGGCACAGGGTATTGGAGCAAAACCTCACCGATAACGCTTTTGTTGGTGAGGCTTTGTGTACTCACCACTGTTTATTATCTTTTGAGTATGTATTACTTCGGGCCCAGTTTTACAACGCATGGGGTGAGCCAGCTAGCCAGTAGCACTCAGCTCCTTAGCCTACTGTTACCTTTCTTACTGGCGTCCTGCGCGATTGGAATCTGGCTTGGCGCTATCGTTCCTAGACGTGAGTTAGTGACTTTGGTGGTGCTGATAAGCTCAATGCCGCTGGTATTCAGTGCTGGATTTATCTGGCCATTGGAAAGCATCCCGGCACCAATAACCTGGTTATCGCAGCTATTTCCTAGCACACCTGCTATTCAGGGTTTTCTTGCCTTGAATCAAATGGGCGCAGAGTGGAATCAAGTATCTTCCCAGTGGAGCCTATTGTGGTTACAAAGTCTGTTTTGGGGAGTCATCGCAATATACAGCTATCGCCGATACTGTTATTAAAAAGGCTAATTTTGTGTCAGGTATTTTTAAATTCTTCAAAAAATTAAGTGAGAATTTGGGAGGAAAGTAGAACTCTAGGTCAAGATTCGGTCAGCAGTTAATTTAGTTACTGCGATTATTTTGCGAACGATGTAACATTTTTGCTCATAATATATACTATTGTTCAATTAGTCATCGGACATTCCATAAGTAAAATGAACAGATCTTTGCCAACACCAACGTTGACGCTAGAAGTTAAATCACTGCTCGCTTACGCCTTAATTCCAATCCTCATTGTTTTTCCAGCTTCACTGTACGTTGCTTACCAAGGCATTAATGACAGCCTAAGAAATATCGCTGTTACATTTCAAGAAAGAATTGAAGATGTCATCACTGAACTAAAAGACGAGAACGCTCAAGCTATGAAATACCCAGAGCGCTGTGAAGCCATTCAAGAAGACCTACTATTTGAAAGCTACTTGAGAGAATTAATCATTGTTCAGGATGGTGTCGCTATATGCTCCTCTAAACGTGGCGAGCTTCATTTGGATTTAACAGGTGTATTTAAGCGCAACGAAGCTAAATCCGGCGTTTTTCTATTCGATATTAAAGGTGACCCGCGCCAAAGAACAATGGTCGTTGTAACTGCACAAGAAGACAGAGCTAACAGTGGTGCTTTTGCTATTGTAGACAAGAACTATCTAGTCGAAAGACTAGGTAAGGTAGAGGATGATAAACTCAGTTTTATTACTGCCCGATTTGGCCAAAAGATTTACCCAGCGGATAGAACTTTTGTGTCAGACACACTTCACTACACATCAACATCATCTTTATATGGCTTTTCTCTTTTGGTGGAAGCAAGTCCGGCATTCATCAAAAGGCGGGCGATTTTTTATGGACTGAGTAGTCTACCTCTTTCACTACTCATCTCAATCACTCTATTTGCGGTAATGTCTCACATAAGAAATAGAGACAGTCTGGTCGATGATTTAAAAAAAGGTTTAAAAAGAAAAGAGCTGTTTCTCGCATATCAGCCTATTGTAGACAGTCAGACAGAAACTCTGACTGGCCTTGAAGCACTGATTCGATGGCAGCATCCTACATTAGGATTAATCAGACCCGATGTTTTTATACCACTAGCCGAACGCCAACAGCTCATAAACACTATCACTGACTATGTACTGGAACGAACGTTAGCTGATCTTCAGAGCATAGCGAATTTCAACGGCATACATTTAGGAATTAATGTTCCACCTTCATATCTGCATGATGAGAGCCATCTCATCAATCTACATAGTTATGCTAGACAATTCAGACATATTGGAATTCAGTTAACAGTAGAAGTTACAGAACGTGAAATACTTGACGACAAAGGTCGAACAGCGCTCGCTGACCTTCGTAAGAGTGGTATTTTGGTTTCTATTGACGACTTTGGTACCGGACACACCGCCCTCTCTGTCATTCAGAAAACACAATTTGATTATCTGAAAATAGATAAGTGTTTTGTGGATACCATAGGTTTGGAAACCGTTAATTCTACCGTGCTCAATACTATCATTGACCTTGGCCATCGCTTGGGAGTAAAAATGATTGCGGAGGGAGTGGAAGAACAAAACCAAGTCGAATATCTGGCCAAAATGAATGTATCTTACCTGCAGGGCTACCATTTCTCCAAGCCCCTAGAATTAGACGACCTCAAAGAATCTTGGTTGTAAATAAAAGCCCGTGTCACTAAAACGGGCTTTTATTAGAATCCTCTTCTTTTCCAGAATTCACCTTCATCTCGACTGTATATTTCGAAGGTTTTTTCGGCAATGACTTTCCCATTCATTTCGATAGTCATCCGCCACTTTCCAATATTGGAGTCGAATCCATTAATCGGGTCGAGCAACTGTATTGTATCACCTAGATAGAAATCCCAGTCGTTGTTACCAATATGAAGATCACCTGTAAAAGGGTCCAGCACTTGGCCTTTTTTACCTAATACGCCCGGATGTTCAATACAATATTCGATAACTTGTCCTTTGGCTTTTTTGATATTCACAATGAAACCAAATTCGATATCCTGATCGGCAGGCACTTTGGTTGTGAACTCTTTTATCTTCGGTAGATGTTTCGACTTGGAATCCCACTGACTATAGATGCCGTAAGACGTCATTTCTACTATGGCTGATCTTTTCGCCATTCTTGCCACCGTTTCTTCATCTGCTGGATGGTGCTCGTTGCTACACCGTGAATATTGCCAAAGTTCTCTTTACATTCAATGATTTCAAACTCAGCACCGTACCGCTTTGCCATCTGATAGTAAGGCACTATTTCCCATCTCATCACAAACGTGTTCGAAACCACTACGCTTTGCCTTTTCATCAGGCTGTCCCGTGTCATGTTCTTACACCAATCATGGGCCTTTGCGATATGTTCTGGCCTGAAGTCATATTCACCTTTTGCATCAACGAAATACATGTCCGCTTCGTAATGATTCACATCCAGTGTCTTAGCCAGCGTACTTTTCCCTGAACCAGGCAATCCGCGAATAATGGTCAGTTTTAACGTCATGAAAATGAATAATTCGAATAATGAAGCGGTGATATTACCGTAAATAAGCATAAAAATGCTATCGACATCTCATTCCGTTTGAGTTAACTTTGGATGTATAGACGTCTAAAAACAAAGCTTAGGGAGAAAGCTGTGCCGATTAAGATCCCCGACCAATTACCTGCTAGTGATGTATTACGTCAGGAAAACATATTCGTAATGCCTGAATCCCGAGCCTCTACCCAGGAGATTCGTCCACTTAAGGTATTGATCCTCAATCTTATGCCGAAAAAGATCGAGACTGAAACGCAGTTCCTTCGTTTGCTTTCCAACAGTCCACTTCAGGTTGATATTGAGCTGCTTCGTATCGATGACAGGCCAAGTAAAAACACGCCGACTGAGCATCTTGATAACTTCTATCGTCAATTTGAGATGGTGAAAGGGCGCAACTTCGATGGACTGATTATTACTGGCGCTCCGCTGGGCTTGGTTCAGTTTGAAGATGTGATCTACTGGGAACATCTAGAGGCGATCATGAATTGGGCGAAGCAACATGTCACCTCAACCCTGTATGTCTGTTGGGCGGCGCAGGCCGGTTTAAAACTGCTTTATGACTTGCCAAAACGCACACGTAAAGAAAAGCTGTCTGGTGTTTATCATCATCAAATTCATCAGCCATACCATCCTGTATTGCGTGGCTTCGATGATACGTTTCTTGCTCCTCACTCGCGATACGCTGATTTCTCTCCAGAGTATCTAGCTGAACATACCGATTTGGATGTACTGGCAACTTCAGATGTTGCTGGCGTTTATCTGGCTGCGACAAAAGACAAGCGAAACGTATTTGTCACAGGCCACCCAGAATATGATGCCTTCACACTTCACAACGAATACATTCGTGACCTGGGAGAAGGAATGGAGCCCGCAATTCCTGTGAACTATTACCCGAACAATAACCCTGACAACAAGCCTGTTGCGAGCTGGCGAAGCCATGGCCATTTATTGTTCTCAAACTGGCTCAATTACTGCGTTTACCAGCAAACACCTTACGACTTGGATCACTTCAGTGAAGCCAACTTTACTACGGACGATTGAGGTCAGCGATACTGATTAGTTGTTTGATCTCATTAATTACCTTCGGGGTATTTTGCCAAAGGATAAAATGCCCCTCTCCTTTCACTTCTACGAGTTTTTTCTCTTTCCCTGTTAAGCGCTGAATCGCAAATGCAGAGTTTTCTGGATCGGCAATATTGTCTTCATCACCATGAATCAAAGTCACAGGTACTGAGTCCAGTAAGCCCCAGTCTTTATTGCTCAACTTGGAAAGCTCATCAGCCAGCGGCATCATTTCTCCGTTCGACTTTTTCCAGTTATCAGACAAAAACACACTGACCAACCAAGTATCTGCGAGCTCGTTATACCATTTTGGCTCCTCTAGTTTGGGATCAAACGCAGGCGCCACCAGCACCATCCCCTGAACAAGATTTGGAAACATTAATGCAAGGTTCAGAGCAATTGGACCACCAAGGGAATGGCCAATGAGAATGTTAACTTTGTCTTTAGCAAGTAGTGATTCTATCGACTTTGACTGCGAATCCAAATCGGCTGCAAGCTCTTCTGGAGACTGGCCATACCCAACACGGTCCACGGAGATGAGCTCTGCATTTTCGAGCAGCCACGTATCTTTAAGGTATGCTTCATACCCCTCTTTGTTACCCGGTGAGCCATGTATGAAGATCAACCGATAGTTACTGGCTGCATTACCCTGCTCGACATAAGCAACACCACTGTCAGCAAAACGAGTGGTAGCATCCAGTTCTGAAGCAATGGACGACTTTATCGATAACCCAGCTAGGAAGCTTAGAACCGTTGCACCAACGACTTGTTTTCTCACACTTCGTCTCCTTTATTTACTAGTATTGTTGCCAAATCAGCCGCATGATTGGGCTCATTTTTACCAGACCGGACAGACCACGTTATACATTCAAGATACTTAAAATTTTCTACCTCTATCTTATGCGCTTTTTTTGCCTCATCGCCACAATGCTTTTGTCTTCCTGTGTCACAATTGACACTCAAACTGTCACTGCAGGCACAAAAGACAAGGCCGACGCACGAATAGCATTGGGCTTGAGTTATTTGCAACGTGATAACAGGCTAAAAGCAAGAGAAAATATCCAAAAGGCACTGGAGCATGCGCCAGAATACTATCGAGCTCAGTTAGCAATGGCACATTATCTAGAACAGGTTTCTGAGTTCACTCACGCGGAGCACTGGTTTCAACAAGCCATTTCACAACACCCTAACAACGGGCAGTTACTCAACGATTATGGTAGCTTTCTATGTAAGCAATCTCGATTTCAGGAAGCAAACATACTGTTCGAAAGAGCGGTAATTCAACCCAATTACTACTATGTTGCCGACAGTTATGAGAATGCGGCATTTTGCGCTTTGAAAGCAGGCCAACAAGCTAGAGCAGCCCGTTACTTTGAGCGGGCAATTGCTCATGACTCAAACCGACCTCAGGCTATTCTAAATTTGGCACAATTGGAAATGAATCAAGGAAGGTATGAAGCAGCACAAAACCATATAACGCTTTTTAATCAGCAGTTTGGCATACAAGAGATATCACTGAGACTTATGGTCGAGCTGAAAACCCGAAAGCATCATCGTTCTTCTCCAAAGCCATAACCTGCTCGAAAGGTTAACATTTTTTGCGTTGGGAATGAGGGAGCTTACGGCGCTCGCGGACCCGCGAAGCGCGCTGAATTTTTACGTATTCTCTATAAACAATATAGATAAACCCGATCAGGCCAGAGACAAACAAAAGCGCAAAAAGTAGCAGTAAACTATCACACACCCATTCAGGCTCACAGGGCATATAAATTTCAATCTCCATATGCCCTCCTCTATGCTTATACTTTTGCGTTGTACCACGCCTGTCTTTCAGTCGCTGTTTTAAATGTCCAAGCGATAAAGCGGCTAACCTTTTGTCCTTGGCTCATTTCAACAACCTGAACTTCTTTCGCACCGGCTTTTTCTAGGTTCTTTCGCATCCAACGGACATTCTCTTTCTTTGAGATAAGCGTAGAAAACCACAATACCTGATGAGCAAAATCACGGCTTTCAAACGCCAGATTCTTGATGAACGCAGCTTCACCACCTGGACACCAAAGCTCCGCATTTTGGCCACCAAAGTTAAGTATAGGCGATGCTTTAACCTTACCTTTATCACTCGCTTGACCGCGTTGTTGCTTACTTCGGTTGAGGTTTTTAAGTTTACGTTCAGTACCTAGTTGCGCTTCCTGTATAGACTTATGAAATGGCGGGTTACAGGTCGTCACGTCAAAGTACTCGTTTTCCTTAATCACACCCTTAAAGAAATAGCGGCTCTGGGTTTGTAAGCGACACTCCACGTGGCCTTTAAGTACCGGGTTTTCTTCTGCTATTTGATTAGAGTTCTTTACCGAAACTGGATCGATGTCTGACCCCACATAATTCCAACCATATTGGGTAGCCCCGACAATAGGGTAGATGCAGTTGGCACCAACCCCGACGTCAAACGCGTTTACCGATTCATGCTTCACTTGCTTCCCATCTTTTGACAGTAACTCTGCTAAACGGTGAATGTAATCGGCGCGCCCCGGAATCGGTGGGCATAAGTAACCCTTAGGAATATCCCAAGATATGACACCATAATGATGTGCAAGCAGCGCTTTATTGAGTAACTTAACAGCCTGTGGATCGGAAAAGTTAATAGAGGCTTCGCCTTTAGGGTTCTTCACGACATACTGTTTAAGTTCAGGTGTTGCATTTACCAATTGATTGAAATTATAACGACCATGGTGAAGGTTTCGCTTATGGAGACCTGCTTTGCCTTTTTGCACGGTCACTTTCATTTTCGAGCGAACAGTATCATTTGTCGTTTTTGAATGGGTGGCTTTTTTCTGCTTAGTCATAAGTTACTTATTTGCTTTCTCAACCATCTCGGTATAAATCATGAACAGGCGAGCATCCAGCTCTAATTGATGATAGTCAGGTTCCATATGACAACAGAGTTGATAAAACGCTTTATTGTGTTCTTTCTCTTTCAAGTGAGCTAGTTCGTGCACCACAAGCATACGGAGTAAAGGCTCTGGAGCATTTTTAAATACGCTCGCAATACGAATTTCATTCTTCGCTTTAATTTTACCGCCATGCACTTTCGCAACGTAGGTATGCAAGCCAAGCGCGTTATTGATCAAGTGAATTTTATTGTCGTAAATGACTTTGCTGATCGGCGCCGTTTTCTTCATATAGCGATTTTTGATCGCAATGGTGTATTCAAACAGCGCTTTTTCACTCTTAATCGTATGATTATCAGGGTAACGCTGTTTAAACCAGTTTTGTATGCGACCAGACTCCACCATCTGAGTCACAGGCGTCACAATATGTTCAGGGTAACCTTGGATGTAACGAAGAACTGGGTTCATAGGATAAGTTTCGGTCCGCCAAATTGAAGACGCGTAAGTCTACCTGAATCACACTTGCCATTCACTGTCTTTTCATTACACTCTGCTGCATAGCAAGATGTAGGAAATTACGATGAAAAGACTTGTTCTGTATGTGAAGGATAAATGCTCTCACTGTAAAGATGCTCAGCGATACTTAGATGAAAAGGGCTATGCGTACAGATTAACCAACGCAAAAATGCAGCGTGGTAGAAAAGAGCTGGATGCTATTGGAGCACGCTCTTTACCCGTGCTCAAAATTGGTGATCGCTATATGATTGGCTGGAATCCAAAAAACTTCGAGAAAATGTACAACTCGAAATGATCAAGCCTCACGCATCGCATTGGCTTCTAGAGGTTTTAGCGTTGCGTGAAATACTTCATCCAGCTTGTCGGAGCTGATAGGCTTTGTGATCACATCCGTACACCCTTCCGAAATCATTCTTTCTCTCGTCTGTTCAAACGCGTCAGCTGTACAGCCAATAATGACAGGAGGATTAGGTAAATCGAGCTTCATAATCGCCCTTGTTGCCTTCATGCCATCCATCACTGGCATGTGGTTATCCATTAAGACACAATCAAAGTGTTGATGCTGTACTCTTTCAACTGCCAGTTCGCCATTCTCAACCACTTCATATTCGAAGCCTTTGTTTTTGAGAAACTTACCTAAGACCAGTGCATTCACGCGAGTATCTTCAGCAATTAATACGCTCAGTCCGGTGCCGTCAAAAGCAGATAGTCGTTCTTGTTTATCACTGCCCTGACGAACCTTTTTCAGCCCGACAGGAACCACAATTGTAAACTGGCTGCCTTTACCAACCTCGCTGCTAAGGTCGACAGTCCCGTTCATAGCTTTAACCAGATCCCGAGTAATCGATAACCCTAAGCCGGTACCACCGAACCTTCTCGTTGTGTCGCTTTCAGCTTGTGAGAATGGGTCAAAAATTGCGGACTGTTTCTCCGGACTGATACCAATTCCGGTATCGGAGACATCAATATGAAGTTCAATACGATGGCTTTGTTCGACAACATCCAGCGACAACGTAATACCGCCCTCCGACGTAAACTTGAGAGCATTACTCAATAGGTTTTGTAGAATCTGAAGTATACGTGTCTCATCGGCAACTAACGCACGGTCACACGATTGAGAGTACTCACACTTAAACTCTAGGTGTTTATCCGCACACAATGGCTCATAAAGTCGGGTAAGCCTTGCCACCACGTCTTTCAGTAAGAACTCAACTTTTTCAAGTTCCAGCTTGCCCGCTTCAATTTTGGAGAAATCAAGTATGTCATTAAGCACATTTAACATGTGTTTTCCTGAGCCGAGAAATGTATCAACATACTCCTGTTGCTCTTCGTTGAGCGTCGTATTTTTGAGGAGGTCCCCAACACCCAGAATACCATTCATTGGCGTTCGCAATTCATGGCTCATTGCTGCTAAAAACTGGGACTTTGCGATGTTCGCAGCTTCTGCTTCAACCGCCTTTATCTTCAGCGATTCCTCCAACTCTACTCGCTGAGTGATGTCCCTTTCTACCGCCATGAAACCTTCTATCTGTCCGTGGGTTGAATACAACGGCGTCAAGGCAATTTCAATCCAGTATGACTCTCCTTCCTTGTTGTAATTGAGCAATTCAAAGAACCCTGGCTCTCGACGATCTATCAGTTCTCGAATCTTTCGTGTCGTTCGCTTATCGGTGTCTGCTCCCTGAAGCACATCACCCGGCTTTTTACCGATCATTTCTGATAGCGAATACCCTGTCAGCCGCTCAAATGCTCCATTCACCCAAGTCACTTTGGAATCTAAATCCGTAAACACCACCGCATCACGCATATGTTTAACCACTCGAGCCAAGCGGGCAGACTCCGCCTCTCTTATCTTTAGCGATTCAGATTGCTCATAAAGCTGCTGCTCAGACTCAGCTAACTTACGAAATGGGGATACCAAAATTCTTCGTCCAAAAATAAACATGACAACCAGCGTCATACTGGTCGCAATCAACATCCCAACGAGCAGGCTTCCCGTCAAATTAGATTCCGCATCAATGACCAATTGGGGGGAGACCGAATACAACAAGGAAAGATCAGTACCCTCAATTGGAAACATGTCCATCTTCCAATTATTAGGAGCTTGCATATTCCAGTTAAGTCTATTTTGGGCGATACCAAACCAGTGCATACTGTCGGTGCCTAGGCTTTCGAAAAACTCACTTTCATCAAGTGGCGTTACATATACTCCTAGCCCTTCAGCATAACCGTTGTACAAGATTGGAGAGCTAAGAAGGAGGTAGTCCCTACCGTCATTTTTGTAGAGCGAGTACGAAGGCTTTTCCATTAGTGACTCGTTTTCTATACCAGTCGTAATAAAGGTATAAACAACATCAGGCAATGTAATTTCTTGATAAACCTTACCGCCAGAAAAATCATATATGTTGATGTCAGCCTTCGCTCCAGAAGATTTGAGAAGCTCAAGCTGATCTTTAAACGCACTCTGATCATCCACTCCTTCTAAGACTGCACCTATCGTGACAGGGTGAGAAGTCACGCGCTCAAGCCTCTGTTCATGCAATTTTAGAAACTCAAATACGAATCTCTCAATAGCAACGAACTTTCCTTTCAAGCTTTCACTTATCAAGACCTGAGCAGTTTCTCTAGCTTGATGTTGAACAAATGCAAAGCTCGCAAGCATAAAAACGCAGGCACCAACGATGAGAAACAACGAAAACAGATGCATTCCATCTTTCTTATCAAACTTCAACATAGACCTGCGTTACCTCTGTGCTCTAGATGGATTTAGGAATTAGTTTCACGGCATCTTTATCGTCATAAATAGCCATACAGAAATCGTCTGCACCTAACGCCTCATGCGCGTCAAAATCATCTTCAGTGAAAGGGGCGAATGGAGCACGATACTCTTTAATCAGCCCCTGAACTGGCTTATCCATCGACTCCAGTGCTTTCTTTAATGCAGTTCGGTTAGACTCCGCATCATCCGTTAGCTCTACCGTACTCGCTGCCTCAATGAATACCTTTGCCAAATCGTAACCATGGACAAAACCAGCTGGTGCCTCAATATTGCTGTCTTCAAAGTAAGCTGGGAACATGGTCTTTGCGTCCTTGAACACATTCTGATTAAAGCTGTTTTGTTCCGAGCTGTAGAAATTGAAACAAGACTGAATGAAATGAAGGTTGGCTTTTTCACGAATAGGGAAAGGCACGTTCTGAGCAAACTTACCGCCAGTAATGCCCCAGTGGCTGTATATAGGCATTTTAATGCCAACGTCTGCAACACTTTCAACGATGAGTTTACCTTCACGACTATTAGCCACCAGCAGAACACAATCTCCTCCGCTGGATTGGGCTTCACGAATCAAGATTCGCGCATCAACATCTTGTATGCCCCAATCAAACCAGCTGGTTTTCACGCGCTCGGCCAGGTCTTCAGGTAAAGCAGACATCATTGCTTTGTAATTTGATTTGCCCCACCCCGTATTTTCTAACATCAAGTGAGGTTGATTGCACTGTTGCTCTAACGCGTAGTTAACCAGTATCTTTCCTACCTTAGAATCATCAACCGAAAGACGAAATACGTAGTTATCCTCAGTAGAAGGATATCGAGTTATAGGCGTACCCGCAGCCCAAGGAACCAAAGTCAACATCTTGGATTTGTTAATGTATTCTCGGTACTTGATCAATGGAGGAGAATGCAAGCCACCAATGTAAACCAATCCATTGCTGTCCTTAAGAAAACGCTCCATGTTTTTCTTACTACGTAGGACGTTCCCTCTATGGTCAGTGGTAACAAACTCTACTGGTATGCCTGATATTTGGTTACCTTTCTGGGAGAAGGCAACCTTAATTCCATGCTCAATGGAGAGTGCCGATTCCAGATGCCCCGTTCTATCAGCATCAAGATAGATCTTAAGTACATCAGGTTTTGCAGCCTGCACGACGCAGGCAAACAGCGCCAACACTAAAATTAGAAATTTCCTAGCCATACTTGTCACCAACGTAGTCGTTATTACTTATTTCTATAGTTAGCCTAGGAAAGCATGAAGTTTTTTCCAGTAATTTGTTGACTTTACAAAACAAAAAACAGGTTGCGTCTATTCTTCAAGACACCAACCCGCTTTATTTATGTTCAAGATTGCTACAACTGACGAATGGTCGATTTGTAGCACGCCTCCACTTCATCGAAACAAAATTCCAGCTCATTCTTAATACTCTCTAATTTGTCGTCATGATAATGAGAGACATAAAGCAACTGGCTCAAATTCTCTTTAGCAATAAGCTCCAATGTGTTCTTGACTAGTCTTCTGCCTAAATAGTCGAGGCCCTGATAAGGTTCATCCAGAATCAAAATTGCTGGCTGCTTTACAATTGCTCTGGCGATAAGAAGTAAACGTTGCTGGCCGTATTCCAACTGTTTGAATGATGTCTTTGCGTACTCCGTCATATGCAGAATTTCTAACCACTCTTGAGCAATTTGAATTTCTTTCTTTGCCGGTTGCTGATATAAGCCAATGGAATCATAGAAGCCAGATAAAATGACTTCCAAAGCACTGCAACTCACGCGATATTGAAGGTGCAGAGAAGAGGAAACCATCCCAATGTGCTTTTTAATATCCCAGATAGACTCACCCGAGCCTCGCTGGTTACCCAAGATATGAATATCGTTAGAGTAACATTGGGGGTGATCACCGAAGATTAACCCAAGGAGCGTACTTTTCCCGCACCCATTCGGGCCTTTCACCTGCCAATGCTGGCCTTTATCGATCCTCCAGTTCACATCGGAGAAAATGGTTTTCTCTGTATATTCTACTTTGCCATTTTTGAGCTCAAAAATCGGATTGCTGAACTCTGTTTTGTGTTGATGGCTTCGGATGAGGTCCATCATTTGCTCACTTTGCTGCTTGGACTGAGCTTTGATTTGGTTGATGACCGGATGCTGATGCCATGATTGGATATCCATCACACTGTCTAACTTGCCGTGGTTAAACAAAGCAACCTTTTCAATCCATGAAGGGACGTCTTCTTCGCGATTAAATGTCACCACCATCTGCAACGACTGCGATAACTCAGTTAAATAATTGGTAAGTGAAGCGCGATGAGCCACATCTAAGCCTGTGTAAGGGTTATCGAGTACAATCAGATCTGGCTTGGTTGCCAAAGCGCGAGCTAACATTACCCGTCTGGTTTCTCCGGTCGACAGAACTCGAAATCCACTATCACTCAAATGTTCCAGATCCAAATCATCAAGTAATTGAGCAGTCAATTGCGCATCTTCGCACTGTTCATAAATCAGAGAGTAAACTGCGCTGCCTTTATCTATTCGGTCTAGAAAATCAGTGTCATCTTTCGCTAGTTCTTCTTCAAGCAACCTTTGCTGTTCAACCAATGAAACTTGTGAAACCTTGCCATCTGAAAGTTCCATATAGCCTTGCTTAATTTCTGACTCGCCGCAAAGCAAGCAGCCAAGAGCAGACCCAATATCACCTTCGGTACTGAAAACGCCCCAAGACTGGCCTTTCTCGATAGCCCAGTCTTTTATCTCTAACGTACTCGAACCTGTTTCAACCACCAGATCTGTCATCTTCAACTGCATTTAACCAAATCTCTCTTTTCCAAATTGTATGCAATTAAATTACGTTATTTAGAACAATGTTGCGATCACCTTGAAAAGAAATGTGAACTACACATATTGCTTAACAAATTCAATGAATGTTCTATCCGCAATTGATAAATAGGCGTTCTTTCGCCACGCAAGAGATAAAGTCAGATTGACCGGTTCATCAAAGGGAATGGCAACCACATCTTTTTCATGCTCGGTCACCAGCTTCAAAAGCGCAGTGATCGCAAACTCATGTTTCACAATACTGAGTATCATTGGCAATAGATTCGTTTCAAATGAAAACTTCATTTCTTTGTCGTATAAGCGCGCCTTTTTCTCGACAAAGTCACGGTGAAAATAACCGGGCTTAAACATGACTAGTTCATGTTTGAAAAACTCTTCAAAACTAATGCTTTTGTTCTGTGCCAAAGCATGTTCCGGCCCAACAACTGCAACCATTTCTACATTCAATAAATGGTCTGTTTCAAGATCTTCCGGGACGTTTTCATCATCAATCACGCCAATGTCGAGTTCACCATCCAAAAGCATCTTTCGAATAGACCGGGTACCTGCGTCAATTAGCGTGAGCTTGAGATTGGGATAATGCGACTTGAACGCCATAAGTACTTGGGGGAAAAAGTAAGACCCCATCATACTTGGCGCACCAAGTCGAACCTCTCCCTTTTCAAGGCCTCTCAGTTCATCTATTGCTAACTTGGCATCATCGATTTGCTGCAAAACCCGCTTGGCGTGTTCATATAGCACTTTGCCTTCATCGGTAAGCGTTATGCGTCGCTCTTCTCGTCGGAATAACTCAACACCCAACTGCTGTTCAAACTTCTTGATTGAAATACTCAGCGCAGGCTGAGCAATATGTAGTGCTTTCGCCGCCATGGTGAAGTGGCCATGCTCAGCTACGGCCACAAAGTGTTTTAAGTGTCGGGAGTCCATCAAGTACCCATATCAAAATTATATCAACTGTATATTTTTAATATATTTTATTAATCCAGTTATCACTGATATTTTGATCACAATAACTAACTGGATAACTAGAGTAGCCAACACCAATGATCGAATTTGGAAGCCAAGATTACCGACGAGTAACACTGAGTCTCGCTCTCGGCTCATTCATCGTGTTCTGTAACCTGTACTTGTTTCAACCGATGCTGCCGTACATGGCTCAGCACTTTACCGTATCCGAGACTCAAATTAACTGGCTGTTTGCAGCAACGACGCTGGCGCTCTCATTTAGCCTAGTTCCATGGGCAGTTGCATCTGAGTCCGTAGGGAGAAAACGAGTGATGTTGTCTGGCCTTTTGGCTATGCCTGTAATCGGTATCGGGATGCTTCTATCACCCTCACTTCTTAGCTTAGTTGTATTGCGTGCGCTAATGGGAGTCGCATTAGCCGCTTTTGCTTCTGTGGCAGTCGCTTACATGGTTGAAGAGCTGTCCCCTAAAGCCTTTGGTCAAGCAATTGGAGGCTATATAGCGGCTAACTCACTCGGTGGCATCACCGGGCGAATCGTCGGTGGTACACTCACTGATGCTTTCGGCTGGCAACAAGCAGTGATTACCATGGCGGTGTTTTCCTTGATTGGAGCTATCGCGGTATGCGCGATGTTACCAAAGCAGAAATACTTCTCTCCCCAAAGAGGCATGCTTAGATACCACAACCGAGCGTTGGTTAAGCACCTGAAAAACAAAGCTATTTGGTTAGCTATGCTGATTGGTGGGGTGAATTTTGCTCTGTTTGTTAACTTGTATTCTGTTATGGGCTTTCGTCTTGTTGAGGCTCCACATTCACTACCTATTGGCCTAGCCTCGTTGATTTTCCTCTGCTACTTACCTGGTACATTAAGCTCTAAGCTTACTTCAGTGTGGAACCGAAACCGTCAGCCCATTTCAGGTATGGTCTGCGGGACTATAATAAGCCTACTCGGTATGTTAATCGCATATCTGGATCGTATTCCATTCATGATCCTCGGATTAGCGCTTATTAGTTTTGGAGCATTCTTTACACACACGCTAGCCTACGCCTGGGTTAGTCAAAAAGCCACCCAAGCTAAAGCGACTGCCACAGCTCTTTATCTTGTTCACTATTACGTTGGTGGAAGTTTAGGAGGCTTCTTCTTAATTTATTGCTGGCAACATGGCGGCTGGGGTTACGTCATTGCTGGTGGTATGTTGCTTTATCTGATGATTTTTGTGTTTTGCTATAAACTGAATGTAATTCATCAAAGTTCAGCAGAACTGGAGAATGAAGCTAACACCAGTCCAACTTCTGAGCTAAAGGCAACGCCCTCATCTCACTAGACTCACCTCGACGCTTACGACCACAAAACGAATCTGTTATTCTTGCTTCCAAACTATAAATTGGAAGTAAGATGACAACCCCAAGCTCAAAAGAGACTATCACAGAGCAAGTCAATCAATGGCTTAATGACGTGGTAATTGGCCTTAATTTATGTCCATTCGCTGCAAAGCCACAGCGCAATAAACAAATAAAAATATTTGTCAGTGAAGCACAGCAAGAAGAGGCATTGCTAGAGGACATACTCACCCAGCTAATGGAATTAGAATCAAAGACAGCTGAAGAGTTAGAAACTACATTGGTCGTTGTACCAAACATGCTGGAAGATTTTTATGACTACAATTTGTTTATAGACTGGGTCGAGGCATTAATCCGTCAGCAAGGCTGGGAAGGAATCTACCAGTTGGCGACGTTCCATCCTGAGTATTGCTTTGGTGGAGCAGAGCCAGAAGATGCGGAGAATCTAACTAACCGCTCTCCCTACCCTGTGTTCCATTTGATTCGTGAAGAGAGCATGGAGAAAGTACTCAAACATTATCCAGATCCTGAATCAATTCCTGAGACCAATATAGCTCGTGTGGAATCCCTGACTCAGCCTGAGCTAGTGAAGCTTTTCCCCTACTTGTTTAAATAATCATATTGATTAAGAGTGGAGCTTATCCTCCACTCATCATTTCGGTCGCTGGTTCTTCTGATAGGGAACGAACAACTACTCTGTTTCGCCCCTGATTCTTTGCCTGATACAAAGCTTCATCAGCCACTAAGATGATTTGGTCAAGTGCACCTTTCTTGTTATCTATTTCTGATTCATTACCAAAATCAAATTCACATACACCGATCGACACGGTGACGGGTTCACCATCTAGAAGAATCTCATTGGCAGATTGGTGAAGTTCTTCGATAAGTTGACGCCTTTCAAGTTCGGTTCTCTCGGGCAGCCAAACGACAAACTCCTCTCCACCGAACCGTGCAATAAAGTCCCTTTCAGATAAACATGCTTGAAGTTGTTGCGCGGTTTTCTTTAAAACATCATCACCGATTTGATGACCGTAAACATCGTTGACCCTCTTGAAGTTATCAATATCAATCACTGCCAGTGAACCTTTTCCATTGGCGATCTTCATGCGTTCGATATCTAGATGGATGGTTTTGAACATACACCGGCGGTTGGCAACATTGGTCAACGCATCGTGATAGGCTTGATATTCCAGTTGGCTATTCAACTTTCTAAGGCGCTCTTCCTGTTTACGGCGGATTAATTCTACTTCAATCCAAGACGCCATCAGTCTGAGCGCATCAACATCTATATCTTTGAATTTTCTAGGGTAAGGTGACGCAGAAGAAAAATTAAGTGTGCCAAAAACTTCATCATCAACAAAAATTGGAATGCCAATGTACGACTCTAAGCCAAACGCTTCATAGGCAGGATGTTTTGCATACTCATCGCTTTCTCCCATATGCTCAATGGATACTGGGCCAAATGAACTACAGGTGATTTGGCAATAAGTTGACTCATAATTAAACGTATCGCCAGGTTTTAACTCTACGCCTTCAGAAGTAACGCAATACAAGACTGTATATAGCTCGCCATCAATGCGGGATAAAATACCAATATCCAGATTGAAACGCTCCAAGCCCATCATGATGAGTTGGGTAATCTGAATATCAAACCCTTTCTGATAATCGTTTGTGATCTGATAGAGTCTCCGTATGACCTTTTCACTTTCACTTGCTACAACCATATACTGTCCTGATAGCTAAAATTTCTTATACGTAAGATAGACTTATCCCAATAATGACATCAATAGCCTTGCACATAAAACTCTGAATACTTTGCCCTTGTCCCCATTTATTTTCGTGCTGTAATGGCACGTTTCATAAGGCTTTGTTAGTATGACGCGATAATTACCAAATGCAGGTTAAGTGAATGCAACTTTCCAAACTTACTCAAGAAATCTTTGACCACCTTTACCGCGACATTACTGAGTTTCGTACTACTTTCGACTTACCTGTTGCCTCTCCTGAAAGCTTAGACGAGAAAGCAGATACGCTGCATACCTCTTTAGCGGTAGAAGAGCTCACTGAACTGGCAGAAGCTGATAACAAGACGGAACAAGCTGACGCTATCATCGACAGCGTTTACGTTTTGATGGGCCGTCTAGTTCATTTGGGTGATGACAAGGTTGAGTCGAACCTTGCTATCAGTTATCTGATTGACCTACTACTCAATGTTGCCGTTAATCGTGGCATCAACTTTATCCCTTGTTGGGACGAAGTCCACTCAAGCAACATGAGCAAGGTTTGCCGCAACGAGAAAGAATACGCTGAGACAGAAGCGCATTACGCTGAGCAGGGAATCAAACTAATGGCAGTACAAAAAGGTGATTACATCATCGCAAAATGTGCTGAAGATTTCGTTTCAGAAGCAAAAACGATTCGCCAAGGAAAGGTATTGAAGTCTGTTTATTACCGCCCTGCTGACCTTGCTCCGCTAACAGCATAAACTCCCAGATAAAAAGCCGCCACCTTCGGAAAACCTTAGGTGGCGGAAGCTGCCATAGTCATAAAAATGGGCTTATATTTGTCAGCTTTCCAGTTTCCCTTCAAATTGACTAAGCCTAACAAGAACGAGAATGTATCGTTTTTATTAAAGCCAAACTTATGCCAAGTTTTTAGAAATAGTAACTTATTGATTTTTATAGAAATGATATTTTCAGCGACTTCTGTGAGCATGAGGTGTGCTCAAATGTAGTGCATAGCGCACTAATTTGAGAATTGGGAAATGGGGCTATTGCCTGATTAATCAAAGATTAATACAGGTTCTCCGTTAAACTCCGTTTTTTGAACTCGAGTTTTGAATACTCTAGAAAGCTCACTCGGCTCAAATACCTGATCTACTGAGCCTACTTGCTGAATCACGCCTTTATCTAACAACAGAGCCTTATCGGCATGTTTAAGTGTGCGATTGAGGTCATGATTAGACATCACCACAGTGATCCCCATATCAGCGACTTTACGAATCAGTTTATACAGTAACGCTTCCTGGCCGATATCCAGCGGCGCAGCAGGCTCATCCAATATAAGGAGCGTCGCATAAGGATTTAGAGACGGCCAGATTTGCAGGCATATCGCGCATAGCCTAACTCGCTGCCACTCGCCTCCAGACAACTGGTGAATCGAGCGATGAAGCTTATCCTCTAGTTTAAGGACATCCACCAGCTCTTTGACGGCTTGCTCCACCGCATCATCCAAGTGCTGGACGGAGCTTGGAAGTGACAAGGAAAGATATTGCGAAACCTCAAGATTGAAAGCGGGACGATCACTCTGGCTCAGAAAACCACGATAGCTTGCAAGGCTCTCTATGGAGCTACTTTTGACGTCTAAATCAAAAATTGCGGCGTCACCCTCAAAGTCTAACAAGCCAGCGATCGCTGTCAGCAAGGTACTTTTACCACTGCCATTTGGGCCAACGACATGAAGCACTTCACCTTTCTCGACAGAGAACGAAAGCGGCAATAAACGTGAGCCAACCGATAAGCTATTAACGTGAATCATGATGTTTCACCAGCATCCAGATAAAGACAGGAGCCCCGATTGTCGTAGTGACCACTCCAAGTGGTAGCTCAGCAGATTCTAGGGCGACTCGAGCAATGATATCGGCAAACACTAGCAGCATCGCGCCGGACAATGCGGAGATAGGCAGCAAATATCGATTCTCACTACCCAATGCAAGCCTGAGAAGATGAGGGACAATCAAGCCAATAAATCCAATCACGCCACCAAGTGCAACGGCGCCGCCAACCAGAATCGAAACGGCTAAGATTAACTTCCAACGAACCGCTTCTACATCCACACCGAGCTGTTTGGCATGCAACTCCCCCATCATTAGCTTGTCTAGTGTCTTACCTTTCATGCATAGCCAAACAAGAACAGGGACAAGAGCCAGCGTCAATACGTGGTGATACCAGCTTGCACCACCAATGCTACCCATTAGCCAATACATTAACTGCCTTAAGCTAAGATCGTCACTGAAATAGAATGCCCAGGTGACAATCGCGCCTGTCAAAATGCCTAACGCCACCCCAACTAACAAGAGTCTAGTAGTAGTTAAACGCATGATTTTCGCCATTGAAACAAGCAACAGAGTAAACACCAATGCGCCAATGACCGCGGCGATCATAAACCCGATGGGTGTTGCAAGCGCGGGAAGGAAAAACAACACAATAACCATCATGACACTGGCGCCACCAGAAATACCAAGTACACCGGGTTCTGCCAGAACATTGCCAAGCAAAACTTGCAGCACAGCACCTGAAACGGCCAATGAGGCACCTATAGCAATCGCGGCAAGCAACCTTGGTAAACGAAGTTGAGTAACCAGTTGCTGTTGAAGACTCGACAGCTCAGAAAAAGGAGAAATAAAGACTTCACCAACCATCAGATGCGTCGCTGAGAACAGAACAAGCGCAGATAGGATCACGATAAAGTAGCGCTTCCAGCGTTGATGCCTACGGCTTAATAATTCACTCAGTTCCATGCAGCTTAGATTGGCCTTAAACGGCTAAAGTTATAGGTACAATAAAATAATGGCTTAACGATACCGTTAAGCCATTAAAATAGAAAGCTTCTCAGATGAGTTTAGGCCGTAAACGCTTTAATCGTAGACAAGTTGACCTTCTTCGTAACGCGTTTTCACCGGGCATACCATAAGTGCTGCACGCTGGCCAACTGCCACATGACGATTAGGGAACACGACCGCTTCTCCCTCATTTTTCGCCATGAGCGGTTTGTCACCATCATGCCCAAACACTTCGCCGTGCTTAAAAGAGGTAAAGTTTTCAACGTCGTCATCAAACATGAAATCAAAGTCATCATGCAAACGCACGATAGTCCGACTTACACGGTACATTACAGGGGCACGCGGCAAATGCTCAGCTTCGCTGGAAGCAATCAAATCTCGCATTGCCAAATCAAACGCGACCAGTTTATCGAGATCATTTTCTCCAATACGAGCCACTCGTCCCAACTCAACTGTCAACGCCTGCGCTGCAAAGTTTTCTGCACTGAACCAACTGAACGTGCTGGAAGGCGCGTTAGAGAACATCACGGCATCGATATGACCACTCGCGACAAATTCCATCAAAGCCTTACTGCGCACTGGGTGGCGCGTTTTCGGGCTCACGACAAAGGTGTAGTGTTTGGACAAACGGATCGCACAGTGCAGGTCTAGGTGCCATCGTTTATCAGATGGCGTGTCTTGATAAAAATCAGCGACAATACGTTTCAGGTTCTGCGCAATAGCCAGCTCTTTCGTTGGCTCATATTCTTTCTCATCAAACAAACGGTTTAGGTTCATTTCAAGAAAACGGGTATGAGCGTTCGTTGACTCAGGATGAGCAATGATAAACAACAAACGTTCTGTAACAGGCTGGAATCCAGACTGGATATCGGAAATGATTTTATCCACTAACTCCATCGGTGCGGTTTCATTACCGTGAACACCACAGGAAAGAATGATGTGTTTGCTGTTTTCGTCCAACGTTGATGGGATGACTTCCAGAACTCCGCGTTCATGAAGTTTGAACACAGTGCCGTTCGCAACAGTAATTTCCCCTGCTGGCATCTCTTGTTCTAAGTTCAGGCTGTCAAAAAGAAAAGATTGGCGAAAGAGGTTTTTCGTCATGCGCTACTCCTTTATTGCACAGCGGGTATGTTAATGAATTGTTCAGGCAATTTATGTAGCCACGATCTCACTTATCAAGAGAAAACCCGTGCTTCATCGTAAAAAACTCAATTGCCACGCCCGATACCATTTTCCGTTCGGGATAGAATGCTTTCGCTGTACATAAAACAACCGGGCAGACTCCCTGCCCGGCTTGCTGATTATCATATCATATTTGTGGTGAATTTATTCTTGATCCAACAGAGATTCAAACTCATCAATCTTGGTTTTCACCATATCGACGCTTTGTTGCCAAAACGCTTCGCTATCCAATGCCATACCTAAGTGCTTCTGAACCACATCTTCAGCCATCATCGAACCAGTATCGCGCAGAAGGTTAACGTAATCTGAATAGAAACTCTCACCTTTCGCTTCACGTTGTGCATACACGCCTTTGCTAAACAGGTAACCAAACAAATACGGATAGTTGTAAAAACTGACTTCCGAGATAGAGAAATGCAGTTTACTCGCCCAGAAATAAGGATCCGCTTCCGTCATTGACTCGCCGTACCACTCTTTCCAAGTTTGGCTCATCAAGTCACACAATTGCTCAGCGCTGAGTTCACCTGACATCCGCTGCCGGTAAAACTCTTTTTCAAATTCGAAACGAACAGGAATATTAATCATCAAGGCATAACAACTAGAGAGTTCTTCCCACAGCATCTCGAGTTTTTCTTCACGACTCTCGACTTGTTCAAGCAGATAATCACGCACAATATTCTCAGCGAAAATAGACGCTGTTTCTGCCAGCGTCATTGGATAGCGTGTTTGGCACAGCGGCATATCCCGCATCACCCAGTTATGGAAAGCGTGCCCTAACTCGTGAGCAAGAGTCAACAGGTCAGAACGACTTCCACCCCAAGTCATAAAGACCAATGGTGAACGTGTAGCTGCAAACTTAGTGCAATAAGCCCCGAGCCTTCTGCTGGCAGAAGGCGCGGCGTCAATCCATCCATTTTCCACCATCATGGCGACAAATTCCGCCATTTCACCATCCACCTGTGCAAAAGCCTTAGCAATGATGTCAATGCCCTCGTCAAAGCTGTAGACCTTAGGCTCGCCGTCAGTCAGGCTCGGCATACCGGCTAAGTGGTTCCAAGGTTTCATTTCATTCAGGCCGTGAACCCGAGCCATGAGCAGGCCTGCTTTCTGTCCTACGTGACGATTGTCTTTGGCGACTTGCATCATAGCGCTCAGCGTCTCTGCTTGAATGCGGCTGTCGTGGAGACTGGTATCAAGAAAGTGGACATCTTTAAGATGAGAGCGTTTTTGGTTTTCTGTGTGGCGCCACCCAGCTAACGCATTTAGAATCCCAGCAAAGCTTTCTTGATGGGTCTGCATCGCTTCTTGAATGCCACGCCAAGCGGGCTCTTGATTGTCGAAATCTGTGCCATACAAAATACTGGCAGCCTGGGAGAAACCAATACGGTTCTCTTCCCCTTCTTTCAGATCCACCTGAAGTGCGCCTGTGATATTGTCGTACATTCGTCCCCAAGCATCACGGCCATCCACTTGCATGGCTGACAATAATTGCTCTTCTGCGACACTCAACTTAGTATCTGCCAGCTTTCGTGTACATTCGATCTGGAATGCCTGACCAGATACATCGCCGTTTTCATGGTTCAAAACTTCAGAGATAAATTCTTGAGGCGCATTGGTTAGAGTGTCTTCATAAGGGGTAAATGCTTGCGATAACTCTGAGCTCAATTTGGCAACGCGGCCAATCATGGCTTTAGCATCACTGTTCATCGCATCAACAGACGCGTGACAGCTTGCAAAGGTATTGATCGTCGCAAGCAGTTTTCCTGCGGCTTCGCTGGTCAATATTGCGTTTTGCATTACCGTGACCGAACTGCGCTGATCGACATTCAATCCCAGTACCTGAATACATTGCTGAACTAGCGCTACATCTTGCTCTATCTTGCTGTCGTCCAATCCTTGGTAAGCAACCGACAAATTCCAGCTTGGTGTCGTCATGTTTTAATCCTTTATGTGAAGTGGTGTGCCAATAGAACACACGCGCTGATATAGACTGTCCGTTTTGGTAAGTTGAATATGAGTCAGGCTCTGATTGCCTATCTGTAAAACGGAGTAAAGTGCGGGGTTTCGCCAGTCTAAATTTAATAATGAAGCCAATATCATACGTATAGTACCACCATGGCAGATGATTAATGTGTCCTCTTCGACACTCTCCATCAGTGAGGCCCATTGCCGGGTAACGCGCTGATGAAACGCTTGCAGTGTTTCAGCTTGAGGTAACTCGACCGCCGCAGGGTCATTCCAAAATCGTTCGAGTAGAGGCCACTCTGATTTGATAGAATCAAATGGCTTTCCATCAACCTCGCCAAAGTCCATTTCTCTAAGCTCATCTTCAATCGATAAAGAAAGCAGGGAATTCTTTGCAACGAGTAAATCAGCTAAATCAGCACAACGGCGAAGAGGTGACGTAATGATATGTTCAAAACTGATTGAAGCGTCTAACAAACTTTGGCAAATCGCTTGCTGTGTGCTGTGAGCGACTAAGACATCGGTCGCTCCGTTGAGCGCTGGTTCGCCTAACGTTTTTCCATGCCGCAACAGGTAAATATTAACGGTCTTCACGCGACTTCCCTTTCAACACCATAGGCAACCCCGCCGCAACAAAAGTTACTTCATCTGCCACCTTAGCGATGGCTTGATTCATCCAACCCGCATGATCAACGAATAGGCGAGAGACTTCTCCCATTGGGATCACGCCTAATCCTACTTCGTTAGAAACAACCACTAGATTAGCTTCACTTGCAGCCAACGTTTTTACCAAACGCCCCACCCTGTCAGATATCTGGTGTGGCTCAATAGGCTGGCCTTGATTGTAAATGACGTTATTTATCCAAAGAGTTAAACAATCAATCAACACGATATCTTGAGATGTAAAGCGTTCGATCTGCTCTTCGAGAACATTCGGGCACTCATGCTCTACCCACCCGCTGCCTCTGCTGATTTTATGATGAGCAATTCTTGCCGCCATTTCATCATCAAAAGCCGTTGCAGTCGCAACATAGTGACGTGTGTAAACAGAGTGACTCTCGACCACCAGTGATTCTGCAAAACTGGATTTTCCTGATCTAGCTCCGCCCAATATCAGATGTACACTCATTCACTCACCTTAAAGACCAGCCAAGAACAATCATGTAAATCAGCAGTTCCATAATTTGCTGAGCGCCGCCTAAGCAATCCCCCGTAAAACCACCTATTCGTTTCATCAACCAGTGTTTAAACATAATACGGAAGATAACGGTTATACCAACGATCACAGCGACCAATTCAAAATCAAACCACAATAAAGGTACCAACGCCGTTATTGCTAGTATTACAAGCTCACTTTTAGATTGTTGATTCGCGAGTGGCTTACTTTTGCTGGCATCAGGGTCACTCACATAAGGCATGTCATAAATGAGCGATGCAGCCACGGCGCGGCTTGACGTGTAAGCCGCAACGATAACCAATAAGACATCGGTCAATGGCCCAAGCTCAGTTAGCAGGACATACTTACCCAGTAATGCCATCACCAGCGCGCTAGCACCATAAGTACCAATACGGCTGTCTTTCATAATGGTTAAACGCTTTTCTAGCGTCATCCCACCACCAATGCCATCCGCCATGTCCGTCAGGCCATCTTCATGAAACGCGCCAGTAAGCAACAAACTGAACACCATCATGACAACAACCGCCACGTTCGAGCCGAGTACACTTTCAGCCAACCAATACACGGCTGCACATAATGCCCCTAAACACAGGCCGACTAATGCAAAATAACGCCCCGCCTGATTCATACGTGATTCAGAATAAGGCGTAGACTGAGGTATTGGTAGGCGAGAAAAAAAGCCCAGAGCCAGCCAGAACAATTCAAGTTGATACTTGAGCGTACTGATCACACTGTCACTCCAGCATCTTCAAAACTTGCCATTGAGTTGTAAAACTCGGCCGCTGCACGAACCAAAGGGACAGCAAGCGCTGCGCCTGTTCCTTCGCCGAGACGCATCGACAAATCCAACAAAGGTTTAGCACCTAATTCTTCAAGCAGAAGTTGGTGCGCCAACTCCTCTGACTTATGGGCAAAGATCATAAATTCGCGACATTCAGGTTGAATCAAACTCGCGGCATAAGCGGCCGTTGTGACAATAAACCCGTCAACAATAACTGGCGTCTTAGTTTCACAGGCAGCTAAGAAGGCCCCAACCATCTGAACGATTTCAAAACCACCCACTTCGGATAGAACTTGGTAAACATCCCGACCTTGGCATCGTGAGACTCCTTTATCGACTAGAGCCACCTTTTTCGCTAACTGCTCAGGAGTAATTCCTGTGCCTAGACCAACACATGACTGGACATCCTGACCTGTCAAAGCTGCAACTATGGCAGCGGCACTTGAGGTATTCCCAATCCCCATTTCACCAAACATGACAAGGTTGCTGCCTTCATTGACCGTTCGCTTAACCAGCTCGCGACCAAACTCAATACCCTGTTTGACTTGCTCAATAGACATTGCTGCTTCATTGGCAAAGTTTGCCGTTCTGTCACCCAGCCTTTGCACTACAAAGTTAGGCGCTGAGGCCTCTACAGGAATCAATATTCCCGTATCAACCACCTTAAGCTCAATCTGGTTTATCCGACAAAAACAATTGATTGCCGCTCCACCAGCAAGAAAATTCAACACCATTTGTTGAGTCACCGCGCTTGGCGCGATGCTTACGCCTTCGTCCGCAATGCCGTGGTCACCGGCAAAAACGATCGCGGTTGGCTTTACAATATCCACATTGGTGACGGCGTCACATTTTGAATTACTCTGAATCAGAGCAAGCTGATGGGCAAGTGACTCTAACTGCCCAAGAGCACCCAGTGGTTTAGTTTTTTGATTGATTCGATGCCAAATAGCATCTGAATAAGATTGATCTAACATACGACTTTATTTCGGTCTAGCGACAGTAAAGGTTTGGTCTAGGTTGGCGTATTGACTGCCACCTAAACGAGAAAGAGGATTCACTTTTAGCGCTTCAACAACTAAGCGTTCTTGGTTATCTCCAATCACTTCTGGAGCAATGTATATGTCTTCGATTTGAGCAAAGATTAGGCTTTGAGGTGTTTCACCAATCTCTTTAACTTCAAACAGCTTGCATCCAAAAGCAATTGGGCAATCTTTGATTCGGGGTAATTCAAACCCTTCAAAATCTATGAGTTCTAACCCCGCCAAAGCGACTTCAGATTCTCCATGCGGTAATGTTGCCGAAGTCTGCGTCACTTGTTCCGCCAAATCAGCATTCGCGATATGAACCACCATTCGACCTGTTTCGAGAACATTACGGGTTGTATCTTTGATTTCTCCGGTCGGTTTCTTACCTACAGAGAACATCAACAGAGGTGGATTGCTAGATATAGGAGTGAAGTAAGAAAATGGAGCTAGGTTGTAATCAGCTTCACCAGATTCGGTCAAAACCCACGCTATTGGCCTTGGAATCACAGTTTGCGTCATTAAGTGGTATATCTGAGTGGGAGCGAGAGTGCTAGCGTCGATATTCATCTTGTTCATCCTTTTGGTATCGCGAGTCCCCTGTGAATCTCAGAGTGTAACGTGAAATCAGCCAGTTAACACCCCTATGCATCGACTGAAAAACGCTATCCTCTTGTCATTTTTGCAATCAAATTGATACCAGAAATGAAACTTTTTCCATTTATCACCTATCTTATTAAATGGGTACAACCTAATCGAACGCTAACTTATTGAATTGTAACAACCTGAATTTTAGACGGCACAAAGACTGCATTAGATACTGCCGTGATGAGGTTAACCCAACTTTGATAGTGCAAGGAGGTTTGTATGTTTGCCAATCAAAAATCAAAGAAACAGAAGCAACACAAGTCGAATCAAAAGACTCAAAAACGAGTCCCTCTCTCTCTTACTTGACCACTCCACCATCAGAATTGGCCTCGATAAACGGGGCCAAACGTAATCCAATTTTACTCGCAACCTAAAAGATTGATCACAGACTTTCTGTGTTTGTTGTTAGATGCTCTGATCGTCACGATTAGCTAAAGGTAAGAAATTTGTCTGAGTCTAGAGATCTGGTCGTTATGGTCGCCGGTGCAACAGGGTTAATAGGAACCGAGCTCATCAAACAAATGTTAGAAGAAGATCCTGTCACACGTATCTATGCGCTTAGCCGACGTGAACTCCCTTTTTTCCACCCTAAGTTGGAAGTCCTTCAAAATAAGCAGCTTCAAGTTCAAGAGTGGGACGCAGATAAGCCTTCGCCTAAATATGGATTCATCTGCCTAGGCACCACCATTAAACAAGCAGGTTCTAAACAGGAGCTAGAGCGTATTGATTACGAACTGGTGTGTGATGTCGCCCAGACAATGAAAGTACTTGGTGTCACTCATCTGGCCGTTGTTTCGAGTTACGGTGCCTCCGTACGTTCTCTTTCCCACTACCTTCGCTGTAAAGGGAAGATGGAAATGGCGATTGAACGTATGGGTTTTGAACATATCACCTTCGTTAGGCCCGGACCTTTAGTGGGTTTAAGAGACACACCGCGCACTGACGAAGCCATCGTACAAGTAGTTTTAAAATCTTTGCGCCCCCTTATGTTTGGCAAACTGGCAAAACTCATACCGATTCGGGCAAGCGAAGTGGCGAAAGCAATGCAGTACGGGCTGCTGACAAATACGGACCGAAAATTTCAAACATTGGACAGCATTCAGATGCGAAACTTGATTAATAAATATCAATAATTCGATAATTTTCCCTGTCTTTCGAACAAATTCGATACAACTCCCATATTTTAATAACTTAAATACATATCAAATATCTTTTTTTCATTTCAATCATACATTTCAAATCATTATCGTTTGTTACAGAATTTAATCCTGTAATTAATTTACTCAATAAATAAGTTACAAACACTCAATAAGGACTATCAATTATGTCAGTAGCGGCTATCGCTTCATTAGTGGCATTTGTCGGCATTCTCTTTTTCCTCTATGGACAGCAGCGAAAAGAGAATACGCTATCCCGACTCGTACTATTGGGCTTGGTACTTGGCAGCTCATTTGGCCTAGTACTGCAGCTTGTTTTTGGCGAAGGTAACCCTGTCATCGCTCAAACCTTAGAATGGGTTAACGTCGTTGGCCGTGGCTATGTTGGCCTGCTTAAAATGGTCATCATGCCACTCGTTCTTGTTTCCATGATCGCAGCCGTTGTCAAACTTGAGAAAGGCGGTTCACTGGGCAAGATTTCAGGCCTTACCATTTCTGTACTGCTTGCTACTACAGCGATTTCAGCCATTGTGGGCATTGTCATCACCCAAGCGTTTGGTCTATCAGCAGAAGGGCTGACAGAGGGCGCGCGCGAAACCGCTCGTATCGCAGTGCTAGAAGATCGCGTAAGTACTGTCGCCGATCTCACTATTCCACAGATGCTGGTAAGCTTTATCCCTACCAACCCATTCGCTGATCTGACAGGTTCTCGTTCTACTTCCATTATTGCTGTCGTGATCTTCGGTGTCCTGACCGGTATTGCCGCACGCAAAGTGATGGCGGAAAAGGAAGAGTTAGAAGCGCCAATTCGCACTTTTGTTGAAGCGACTCAGTCTGTTGTGATGCGCTTGGTGAAAATGATAATGGCGCTCACGCCATATGGTATTGCGGCGTTGATGGCGAAAGTTGTCGCGACATCCAGTGCAGGTGACATCCTGAATCTATTAGGCTTTATCGTTGCCTCTTACGTTGCAATCGCTCTAATGTTTGTTGTTCACGGTATTTTGGTGTCATTCGTTGGTGTGAGCCCGAAAGAGTACTTTCAGAAGATTTGGCCAGTACTGACATTCGCATTTACCTCACGCAGCTCAGCCGCAACTATCCCACTTAACGTGGAAGCGCAAATCAACAAGCTACGCGTGCCGCCTGCTATCGCAAACCTTTCTGCGTCATTTGGCGCAACCATAGGACAAAATGGCTGTGCGGGCATCTACCCTGCAATGTTAGCCGTAATGGTTGCCCCAACAGTGGGTATCGACCCAATGGATATCAACTTCATCCTATCCCTAGTCGCAATTATCGTAGTAAGCTCATTCGGTATTGCAGGCGTAGGTGGCGGTGCGACTTTCGCTGCACTAATCGTACTCCCAGCAATGGGATTACCAGTGACCATCGCTGCGCTACTTATCTCAATCGAGCCTTTGATCGATATGGCGCGAACCGCGCTCAACGTCTCCGGCGCTATGACGGCGGGCACCATAACCAGCCGTATCCTTGGCGATAAAGTCTCAGACGAAGAGCTTGAAGCTCAACAAGCCTAAAATGACCAAGCCCTGAGTGAACAGCTCGGGGCTTTTTCTATCCGCACAATTTTCTAGCAATCAAGCGCTTCCCGTTTGCCTTGTCACGGTCTCAATGGTCTAATACTCGAGTGAATTTCAAAGACTTGGTAAAGAGATAATGCAACAAGCGCATCAACCTACGTTTTTCTTCTTCGATTATGAAACGTGGGGAACCAGCCCAGCAAAGGACAGACCGTCCCAGTTTGCGGGTGTACGCACCGACATGGATTTCAATATCATCGGTGAGCCTCTTGTTATCTACTGCCAACCGCCTTCAGATTATCTTCCATCACCCGAAGCCGCGCTTATCACTGGTATCACACCTCAGACGGCGGCAAGTAAAGGGTTACCTGAGCCGGAATTTATTGCCAAAATTCATGAGCAGTTGTCCACGCCAAACACCACCAACTTGGGTTACAACAGCATTCGATTTGATGACGAAGTGACGCGATATACCTGTTACCGAAATTTCATCGATCCGTATGCGTGGAGCTGGCAAAACGGTAACTCTCGCTGGGACTTACTTGATGTCATGCGCGCCTGTTACGCCCTTCGCCCAGAAGGTGTTAATTGGCCAGAGAATGAAGAAGGTTTTATCAGCTTTAAGCTAGAGCACTTATCCGTTGCCAATGGCATTGAGCACGAGAATGCACACGATGCGATGGCTGACGTAATAGCAACGATTGAAATGGCTAAAAAGGTGAAAGCCGCTCAGCCTAAACTCTTTGATTATTTCCTTAGCATGCGCCACAAGCGCAAACTGAACGAACTCGTCGATATCGTGAATATGACACCGCTTATGCACGTATCGGGTATGCTGGGGCGCGAATGCAATTACACTAGCTGGGTGGTTCCGGTCGCTTGGCATCCAACCAACCAGAATGCGGTGATTGTTGTCGATTTAGCGAAAGACCCTCAGCCGTTGTTGGATTTAGATGTAGAACAACTTAATGAGCGTCTCTACACCAAACATTCTGAACTTGGCCCAGACGAACTGCCTGTACCAATCAAACTTGTCCATCTCAACAAGTGCCCTATTTTGGCTCCAGCCAAAACATTAACTGCTGAGAATGCAGCTAACATAGGCATTGACAGAGAAAAATGCTTACAAAACCTTGAGCGACTAAGACAGCACCCTGAGATTAGAGAAAAACTCAATTCGCTATACAGTATCGAGAGAGAATACGAAAAGAGCGATGATGTTGATACTATGCTTTACGATGGTTTCTTCTCTCCTGCGGCAAAGCAATCAATGGATATCATACGAGAAACTGAACCAAAGAATCTTTCCGCCCTTGATATTTCATTCAGTGACGACAGAATTGCTCCGCTTCTATTCCGCTATCGCGCCAGACATTTTCCGTGGACATTGGATGAGAGTGAACAACAAAAATGGGCAGCACACAGCCGCGAATACTTCGAAAGTCGAATAGAAGACTACATGCTGAATTTGGAAAACTTAGTTCACGAACATGAGAGTGACGAAAAAAAGATAGCTATCTTAAAATCTGTTTACCAATACGTTCAAAAGCTAGTATCTTAACAACTTATTGCCTGCACCCTATAACACTCAGGCCTCATCAAACAATAAAAAAACACTACGTTGATCGAGGCCAGTGAGCAAACTGAACCCACGGTTCAGGGCTTACACATGCGCAAAAGTTGATAAAATTTGGACGACACTACCTATGGCGAAAACCTTGCTTAAATACGTCGTATCTATGGGGCTGATTTTCCTCTGCCTCATGGCAGGCATTAACATTCAAAACCTTCTAGATATATCTATTCCGGGTAGCATTATCGGCATGCTTATCCTATTCGCTCTGCTTGCAAGTGGCTTAGTACCTGTAGAATGGGTACGCCCAAGTGCCACTCTGTTTATTCGCTATATGGTGCTGCTCTTTGTTCCGATCAGCGTTGGGCTTATGGAACACTTCGATCTGCTGTATAACAATGCCCTACCAATCCTCGCTAGTGCCGTCGGTGGCACATTCTTCGTACTAGTCTTGTTAGGGCTGATGTTGGATAGAATGTTGAAACGAGGTGAGCAATAATGTGGCTACTGGTAACGATTATCGTATTTCTCTCTGCACGCTGGCTTTGCCAGAAGATCAGCAGCCCTTTTATGAACCCTCTGTTAATCAGTTTAGCAGTGATGATTCCTTTACTTACGCACCTTAAGGTTCCGTTCGAAACTTATTACAATGACAATGAATGGATTAACTTTCTACTGCAACCCGCCGTGGTTGCGCTCGCTTACCCTTTGTATGAGCAACTTCCACAAATAAGAGCTAACTGGCGAATCATTATGCTGGCGTGTGGTGTCGGTAGTGTCATGTCGATGCTGACAGCCACGGTTATCGCCTCATATATGCAAACAGATCTCTCCTTAATCGCTAGTCTACTTGGTAAATCTGTCACGACTCCGATTGCGATGGAAGTGTCCAGCCACCTAGGCGGAGAACCTGCCATTGCGGCTATCCTAGTTTTACTGGTTGGTCTGTTTGGCGCAATCTTGGCTTATCCAATTTACAACTTACTTAACATCACACATCCTATTGCAAAAGGGCTGACCATGGGCACAGTTTCCCATGCTCTAGGAACCGCGACTTGCGCAGAAAAAGATGCTCAAGATGCCGCTTTCAGCTCTTTGGCACTTGTAGTCTGTGGGGTGATTACCTCAATCCTTGCCCCTTCATTCTTTGCACTGGCTGTCTGGCTTGCTACATAAGATCCTTTGCGTCGGGTTGCTTATCTCCGCATTCCGACGTACATCACTCTATTGAATGCTGCAATCGTTATCATGTGTGAGCTCACTCTAATTGTGAAACGACAAATCTCATTACATTAACTTATGTGATCAGTATCTCAGCAAAGTTCTCTGTGTTACATAAAATGAAATACCAGTATCAGGGTAAGCCACTCTAAACAGGTAACTCAGGCAGACCCGAAGATATCTACTATTGCATAAACAAGGATTCAATATGAGAAGCCGCATTGAACAAGCGCTGTCTGAAGCGCCAGCTAAAGTCGCAGAGTTCCTTTCTCCTATTTTGTTAGCGGACGATTTTGACGCAACGCTCTCTCCAGCACAATTTGCAGAGCTATTAACCATTTCAGGATTGGAAGATGATGAGCTACGTGTAGCCCTGCTTCCTTTCGCAGCAGCTTACTCTTATGCGCCTATCTCGAAATTCTACGTGGGTGCCATTGTTCGCGGACTCACCGGGCGTCTTTACTTTGGAGCAAACGTAGAGATCTTAGGCGCTCAACTTGGCCAGACGGTACATGCAGAACAATCAGCAATCAGCCATGCTTGGATGAAGGGCGAGCAAGGCATCTCAGATATCACAATCAACTTCAGCCCTTGTGGCCACTGTCGTCAGTTTATGAACGAACTAACGACCGCAGACGAGTTGGTGGTACAACTACCTCAACGTGATGAGAAAACGCTGCAAGAATATCTACCAGAATCCTTTGGTCCATCGGATCTTGGTATCAAATCTGGCTTAATGGCATCCATCGATCATGGCAAAAAGTGTGAAGAGTCCGATGAGATGGTATTGAAAGCACTCAATGCGCTTAATAAGAGCCATGCCCCGTATACTCACAACTTGAGTGGCGTAAGCATTAAGCTAAAAAATGGCAAAGTATACCAAGGCGCTTATGCTGAAAACGCAGCATTCAACCCTAGCCTTCCACCTTTACAGGTTGCACTTATCCAGCTCTTGCTTGATGGTGAATCATTTGATGACATTGAAACAACAGCACTTGTAGAAATGTCTGAAGGTACGATTAGTCACCTTGCAGATACGCAGTCTACTCTGGAAGCAATTAACCCAGATATTCCTGTTGCATATCTAGCCATCTAATCGGGTAAATGAAAAAGGCGCTGTAAATAGCGCCTTTTTTGTACATTAAAAAAATCAAACATCAAAGAAAGGGGTGGGATCGACCTCAAGGTTACATGGTGCAATCGCTTTTTCGATTTTATATTGGCTGTTTTTAATATCGACAAAGCTGACGTCGACAAAGCGCTTATATTTACGCGAATAAAAACACTTCACTTCAGGTTTTAAGGGCTCATCGGCATTCGATGTCCATACAATACCTACTCTTCCATCATTTAGCTCGACCAATGCCCCAACAGGATAAACACCAATACAGTTGATGAACTTATAAACCAAGTCTCGATCGAGGTGAAACGGCGTTAAGCTTAATATTATCTTGAACGCCTCTGCAGAACTCATGCCTTTTTTATAACAACGGTCCGCCGTCAGTGCGTCGTAAATATCAACAATGCAACTCATTCGGCCATGGAGCGGAATTTCATCCCCTTTCAACCCTTTTGGATAACCATTCCCATCCAACTTTTCATGGTGCATCAGGCAAACATCTCGGCTAATGTCTCCCAATCCATCAACAGTAAAGATGATCTCTTCAGCAAACACCTGATGCAGCTTCATATGATCAAACTCTTCAGGAGTGAGTTTACCTGGCTTATGAAGGACTTTATCATCGACTTTTATTTTGCCGACATCATGAATGATGCCACCAATCGCTAACTGCTTAAGCGTATCTTTTGGCAACTCAAGATGTTTACCAAACGTAACTAGTAAAGTTGCAACATTGACTGAATGCTCAAGCAGATACTCGTCTTTACTGCGAAGTGCAGAAACACAATGTAACGCATCCGAATCAATTAAGACTGCTTCAATAAGATCATCGGCCCAACCTTCTAAGTCATCGACATGAATCGACTTGTCATCAAATGTTTGGTTAAGAATCTTTTGAGCAAGGCCTTTAGCTTCACGAATAATCTTCGACGCTTTCTTCTGCTTGGAAAAGCGGCTCATAGATTTGCGTTTTACTGGAGTGGCAGACACGTCTTCTTCAGGTGGTTCCTCTTCCACTACAGGTTTGAAAACACTCCCTTTCGCGGAGAGGCTTTGGTCTACCCACGCAAATTTGATCCCATTTTTAACAAGTTGCTGAATAGCCTGCTGGGAGGAAACCCTACCTGCATTGGCTAAATTGACGCGTTTGTTATCTTCGATTGCGGTAACAAACATCCCAACCATTAACGTATCAATCGGAACCTTTATTGAGTTGCTTGGATCGTACTTCATCTATTGACTATGGCTGCTATTGTTATTTCTATAGTTTTAATGAATTATAAGCTCAAACTCATCACTTTACTTAAGCATTTGCTCTATTGATACGTCACATATTTAAGAATTTTTTATGATACGTGACAAGCAGGCTGTCTTAGATGCCCTTATTCCCTCAGTACACTCTTTAACAAAGACGAAATCATCGCTCCCAAAACTAATTGTCCAGATTGTGTACTAGAGCAAATTTTGAGTTGCTAGACCAAAAACACCCACCTAAAGCAAACGTTTGCTTTTTGCGTTTATATCCGTATGATTCGTGTCAATTTCATATCCGCTTATTTAAAAAGGTTATCTATGTTTGGTACTGCAACTTGTAAGAACGCGACCCGTGTTTTACTGCTCGGCTCAGGAGAACTAGGGAAAGAAGTCGCTATAGAATGTCAACGCCTAGGCTTGGAAGTCATCGCTTGCGACCGATATGAAAACGCACCAGCCATGCAGGTTGCACACCGAAGCTACACATTGGATATGCTTGATGGTGAAGCACTAGAGCAGATCATCGCCAAAGAACAACCTGATTACGTAGTGCCTGAAATCGAAGCCATCGCCACAGACAAGCTTGTTGAGCTTGAAGCTAATGGGCTCAATGTTGTGCCAACAGCCAATGCAACTCGCCTAACAATGAATCGCGAAGGCATTCGCCGGTTCGCTGCAGAAGAGCTTGGCCTCACCACTTCACCCTACCATTTTGCAAGCACCTATCAAGAGTTCACTCAAGCCATTGAATCCGTTGGCATCCCGTGCGTATGTAAACCAATTATGAGCTCTTCTGGGAAAGGTCAAAGTGTTATTAAATCGGCAGAAGATGTAGAAACAGCGTGGCAGTACACCCAAGAAGGTGGCCGCACTGGTGCTGGACGCGTCATTGTTGAAGGTTTTATCGATTTTGATTACGAAATTACCTTACTGACAGTCAAAGCTGTGGACGGTATCCACTTCTGCGCTCCGATTGGACATCGCCAAGAAGACGGTGATTATCGCGAGTCATGGCAACCTCAAGCGATGTCCGATGCGGCGCTATCTGCCGCCCAAGACGCCGCCGGCAAGGTTGTAAACGCATTGGGAGGCCGTGGTATCTTCGGCGTAGAACTATTCGTTAAGGGCGACACAGTTATTTTCAATGAAGTCTCCCCTCGCCCGCACGACACCGGATTGGTCACTCTCATGTCTCAAGACAGTTCTGAATTCGCACTTCATGTACGCGCATTCACTGGCCTCCCTATTTCAGGTGTCACCCAATATGGACCTACCGCTTCAGCTGTGATTTTAGGGCAAGGCCAATCCGATAACCTTCAGTTTGAAGGAATGGCAGATGCTCTAGCAACACCACAAACTCAGTTACGTTTGTTTGGAAAACCTGATATCAATGGACGCAGACGCTTGGGAGTCAGCATTGCTCGTAGAGAGACCATTGAGCAAGCGATTGAAAGCGCCGTTGCCAGCGCAGATAAGATAAAAATCGTTTATTAGAAAGAAAGCCCAGCGAAAGCTGGGCTTGGTCAACAGATAACTTAGTGTGGTTACTTAAATTTGTTTAGCAACTTAACGTCACAGTTTACTGCTACAGAGCTACTGCCATATTCATAACCTCTTTGTTCATCATACTTTGTAAGCGTTGCACTTGTTGCCTCCCCACTATTAATACTTAAATATATTTGATAAAGACCAACTTCCAATATCAGATGCCCAGAAGCACCAACCGCGCCTTTCGATGGATTTTTAGTAGCTGTAGGACGAAAATTAGCCAGGCAATCATACATACTCCCCAGCTTTCCAACTGGCTCAACGCCAAACTTAAATGCAGAAGAAGTCGTAGAGTACGAAGCTTGCTCACTCAATTCAGTTATATTGTTAAAGTGCTTGGTTCGCTCTTTCGAATTAAATGCAGCCAAGACTACTAGAGCTAATGTTAGCCATACAGCTACGCAAAAAAACACATCACGTTTTTTCATCGTTATTTAAACTTCCCTTCTAACCAATTGTAACTTTCATCGAATGTAAAATACCCTCCTTTACCGATACCAATTTGCCCAGCGGTATCCGCCCTATAATCGTAAACCGAATATCCTTTCAGATCATACGTGTACTGATAACCATTGATGTTCCCATTATCAGCCCTAATGTAGGATATAGAATGTTGATTATATGCTCCGACACCAAGTTGATAAGTACCAGATAACGCTCCGTCATAATTTGGGTCTGTAAAAATTAAACCCTCTATACCGAAATCGACCGACATATTTGGTCTGGCAAGATGAGCACCATACTCCGCACTCCAATAACCACCTCCATTTACCTCAATACTTTCACTCCAATCTATGGAGAACCACCCTCCTCCAGCTACTGCACCTTGTTGACTGCCTAGCGCATAGCTCGGCGTTGCGCCTATAGCAAGGGTTAATCCCCCATTATCTATTGACTCCATGGCGATTTTACCCAGTTGTTCTCGGTGCTGATGGCCCTGATAGACCACCTCAGTACCGAT